>ENA-ORXC01000011-ORXC01000011.1-marine-metagenome-genome-assembly--contig:-NODE-11-length-542635-cov-7.567421_pt1 | contig 542635 bp, 541 predicted proteins | sample MGYA00237865_ERZ511478 | MGnify/ENA metagenome assembly ERZ511478
GCCCTTCGAGGTTCACTTCCATCACTTCAAGTGGCTTGCCAGCTGCAACAGCGACCGCGGCACGTGTACGCATTATCTATCCCCCAAAGGCAATTCTTCTTCAGGGAAAAGTTAGTCAATACGGGTCTCATCCGACAATTACGACTTTGGTCGCTGTTACAGCGCTAACGAAACGCCGCTCTAAATAAGGTAAGGTAGATTCGCGCGTGTTTTCAATTGTGCGCGCGGACGAAGGAGGAACGAATGTCAAAGATGCGAATGCTAATCACCGTAGCCCTATTACTCGCGCAACCGACGTTCGTTCATGCCGAAGATTATTCTGATCCGACGTGGCCTTGTGTTCAGCGCAAAGTCGAACATCTGTCGCTTGGTATTATGTGGCCATATCCAGTACCCGACCATGAACTGTCCGAAGCCCTAGCCCCAGCAGCCGAAACGTTTGTGGATACGCTGATCCTGCGGCGCGTTTCCTTGGAAGAAGTCGAAAGCATCACGACAGAGTTTGCACAGACACATAGCCAACTGACCGAAGATGATTACACACTAATTTTCCAGGCGATTTTCGAAAAGATCGACCGCCATCGCAAAAAGCTGATCGATGGTATCGGGCGTTATTCGCTTTCGCAGATTGATCTTGCTGCACGCATTGATGCTGCAAGGGTCGATATGGATACCGAAATGGCCAAGCAGGACCCCGACTTTGATAAGGTCGACGCGCTGGAAGAGCAGCTAGATTGGGACCAGCGCATTTACCGTGATCGGGCCCAATCGCTGCTGTACGTCTGCGAAACGCCCGTCATTTTAGAAAAACGCGCCTATGCGATTGCGCAAACGCTTTCGCGTCATGTCCCTGAATAGCGCTATTCCCATTCAAGTTCGGTAAACGCCACCGTGGCATTCCGCGGATTGAATAGGTCGAACAGCTGCCATTCTGTAGACTGGCTTTGCGCTATCACCTGAACCGCATCGCCAAGGCTGTCACCCCGCGCCACTGCGGCACGCGTATCTGCAATCAGCAATTCGATATATGCCTGTAATGGTTCGGCGCTATCAGGCCAGTCGAGTATCGGGCCGCCATGCCCGGGCATGATCGTGTCATAAGGAAGTGTCTGTATTTCGTTCAGGACTTGCTGCCAGCCCAACACGCTGCCGTCCAATGCTGGCGCGTGTTCATGAAACATCAGATCACCGGTGAACAATATGCCGCTCGTTGGGTCTCCGACAGTCAGATCGGTTCCAGTATGCGCATTCGGCCACGTCCGCAGATCAAGAATCCGACCACCTAGATCAATTTCCAATGCCCCATCAACCACGACGTCCGGCGTCACAACCTGCGTTCCCAGAAAAATGCCATCGCCAATTAATCGACCAAAGTTCGTCAGGTAAGTTTCGCGCCGGTCCAGCAGGGCGCGTTCTAGGCCCACATGGCCCACCACCTCTGCGCCTGCTTGCGCAAATAGGGACGCACCCAGCACATGGTCGGGGTGCATATGGGTCAAAATAACATATCGAATCGGAAGCTGCGTTTCCGATCGGATGGAGCGGTATATCTGTTCAGCGACCTTGCGCGAGCCGCCGCTATCAATGGCTGCGACAGCTGTTTCGCCAACGATAAATGCAACATTCGCAACATCGCCTTCGTTATCAGGCGCCGCGTCACTGATGATACCGCGGTGCACAAAAACTCCGCTGGCGGCCTGTTGAAATGGCATGGGGTCCGGCGCGTCGGTGCAAGCTAAACCATCCAACGCAAAATCGACGAAATATGTGTCCAAATCCGGTGGGTTGCGGGCAAGCATAGCCTCGCAATCTGCGACGCTTGTGGCTTCGTATCCCGGGATCAACACGTCGCGGCAAACCGATGGATCAGACAACAGACAAAGGCTTAGAACGGCTTCAAACATCGCACTGTCCCCTTGCGGCTCATGCGAAATGACTAGCAGCAGATCACGAGTTCGCGAACCGACACTAAGGATTACTCACGGTTTATCGCGGTTTATGATACAAAACGCGCAACTAAAGAGGAGGAAAGCCATGAGACGTCTTCTTGCCGCATCTGTATTTGCCCTACTTTCGCACGGCGCATTCGCGCAGGATAATCCGCTGACGGATAGCATCAGCTGGAACGATCTGAGGTCCGAATTCGTGGGCGATGCGGTCCTGCAAGACGGCACGACATTGTTCGAAGTAGAGGCACCACACCGCGCACATGATGCGGCGACTGTACCTATTGGCATCTCTCAGGAGCTCGGCGCGGCACCGATCCACAGCGCGATGCTGATCATTGACGAGAACCCCGCCCCTCTAGCGGCTACCCTCACATTTAGCGAAGCGATGGTTCCTTTGGACTTTGAACTGCGCGTGCGCGTGAACCAATATTCTAACGTGCGGGTCATTGCGGAAACCGACGACGGCATGTTTATGGCTGGCCGCTACGTGAAGGCATCAGGCGGGTGTTCAGCGCCTGCAACCCGCGTTCCCGAAGAAGCGCTGGCTTCGATGGGCGAAATGCGACTACGCAGTTTCAACACGACACAGCAAATGTCGGGACAACGGCGCGAAGCCCAAGTCATGATCCGGCACCCAAACTATTCGGGCCTACAACGAGATCAGATTACACAGCTATTCGTTGGGGCGCATTTCATCGACATGATCGAAGTCTATCAAGGTGATGAGATGCTTTTTAAATTGGAAGGCGGTATTTCGGTTAGCGAGAACCCTGTGTTCCGTTTTGGATATCGCGACAACGGTGCCTCTGTCATCCGCGTACGGGCGCATGACACCGAAGGGAACGTTTTCGAACAGGTGCTAGCGAAAGACGAAGGCGCTTAGAAGCAGAGTATCTCTGCCTCGGCCTGTGCGCGCCGCAGGTCGGCGACGATGGCTTGGGTCATTGATGATGTGCGAAATATCGACATCCGTTCGCCCCCGGCCAACTGCAACGAAAGCACGGTTTCGGCCTCTACGTACCGTTCATACGGCAAAATAGAGGCGATGTGGTCGATAGAGCACGCGCATTTCAACAGTTCATCTTGGCCCTGCCCGTTCACAGCCATACAACCAAAAACATAATCAGCACGCGCCGCTGTCGGATAGTCGTTCAACTGTTCGCTGACCGATTGGGCAAAGGCGGTGCTGCCAGCCAAGACCAAAGCGAACGCAAGAAGCTTTCTCATTCCATTGCCTCGGGCATCAGGTTTAGCACATTGCTATACCCCGCATCGCCATTGCCATCGGGGGCAACCGCAGCAAGCGACACATACCAGCCCGGCACTTCTTCTGACATCACAAAGGTCATTTCTAGATTGCCATAGACGCCCATACGATCCCTGTTTTTGTCGTCTTCAAAGGGACGAAAGGTGATTTGACGCGCAGCGACTTCGCCGTCTCCGAATGACACAGTCGTGTCTTCGATCGGGGCTGGGGTAATCAACGCCTCTTTAATGCGGTTACGAATGTAGAACGGGCTTCCGCCGGCTTCGTGGGCGACATCACGCAGGACAGTTTCAACGAAATACATGATGATGGGATTGCCAACGGTCGCCGGGAACTGCCCTAGATTGCGGTGCTGTTCGCCTTGCACAAACCGAAGAACGGCCATCTCCTCTGGTGCGAACCCGAGTTCAACATCACCTGTGTGGCGCTGCCCGTATTCTGGATTGCTCGCGACTATCGTCTCGCGGTCGTAAACTAATCCTTCACTGACATCCGAAAGCGTGCCCTGCTTAAAAATCAGGTCATAGATTTCTTCTGCATGCACCGGAGTAGCAAGAAGCAGCGTTAAAAATACGTATCTTAGCAACTTCATATGCACCTCATTAGTTAACTGCAGCCTATCCAAATTTCGTCCTGCGTCATTGCAGACTTTGGTCGTATCCTTGGCCGCGTTGTTGCGGCACATGGCGTGTTTTCCAATCAATCAGCGACCGCAGTCGCGACAGGTTCACAGGCTTTGTCAGAACAGAAATTCGCAGCTGCGCACATAGATCTTTGATCGAACCCTCTTGGTTCGCTGTGATCAGAATGGCGGGTAGTTCAACACCAGCTTGGCGGCGTAACCCGATGATGCTTTGAACACCCGTATCGTCGCGATCCAGCTGATAATCGGCAAGGATCACGTCGGGGTTCATCCCCAGTTCTTCAACCATCTGCATGGCTTGCGCTGTCGAAGTACATGCCAAAACGCTCGCGCCCCAGCTTTCCAATCTGCGCGTCATCGCGAACAGAACACCCGGATCGTTTTCAATCATCACAACGATCAGATCCAAGGATTCCGAGGTTTGCACTGATGAGCTTGGCGTGTCTGCTTGCGCGCATTCGCCGGGTGTAACCATTGGCAGCGCAATCGAAAACACCGATCCGACTCCGGGCTTTGAACGTACGGAAACCTTATGCCCCAGATGGGCGCAGGCCCGCTGTACAATGGACAGCCCAAGCCCCATTCCCATCCCAGCACCGGCATCAACACGGGTGAATTCTTGGAACACCCGTTCTTGGTCCGCTTTTGTAATCCCAACCCCGGTATCCCAAACCTCAACGACAACCTGATCGCCCCGGCGCCGACACCCAAGCAAGACGCGCCCCGAGTTGGTATACTGGATAGCGTTATTCACGAGGTTCTGAATGGATCGCGATAGATACCGCTGATCACTGCGAACCCATGCGCAGCTAGGCACAACCTCAAGCCGCAGCCCCTTTTCGACTGCCAAGGGGCCCATGTCATTCGCGATATTGCGCATCAGTCCGTCAATCGCAAAATCGGTGACCGCCAGCTTCATATCCACCGATTCAAGACGAGAAATATCTAGCAAAGCGTGAAGCAAAGATTCCATCGATTGAAACGACTGGTCGATGCGCTGAACGGTATCCCGCACCCCATTTTCCAACGCCATATCCGACAGCGATGAAATCAACAGTTTGGCCGCGTTGATCGGCTGTAGCAGGTCATGGGACGCCGCAGCAAAAAACCGTGTCTTGGAATTCATCGCGGCTTCGACTTCAGCCTTGGCCTGCCGCAGATCGTCTTCGATGCTTGCAAGGGCAGTGTATTGTTCGCGCAGTTCTTTGTTCAGGTCGGTCAGTTCCTGCGTCCGTTCCTGCACCCTGTTTTCAAGTTCTTCAGTCGTTTGCGATTGGACGGTCACATCCATGACGTTGACGATGCATCCGCCATCCGGCAGCGGATTCACCACAAACTCTAAAACTGTTCCATTCGTCTGGCGACGACGGATATGTAGGCTTTGGTCGCGGCGCAGGTAACGCAGCAAGCTATCAAAGTTTTCATGGCGCAACTCTCCCATGATCGAATGGGCATTTAGGTGTTCGATAATCTGCGCATAAGACGTACCGACACAGGCGAGCCGGCTAGGCAGTGACAACAGACTGGTAAACCGCGCATTCCAAAAAAGAAGCGTGCCATCGGATGAAAACGTGCACACCCCTTGCGGCATATTATCAAACGCAGCGCTTAGAAAATGTTCTTGTGCGTCAATAAGTTGGTCTTTTTCTAACCGATTGGAACGCACGACCGACGTGATCTCGGTCTGGAAAACCACGATGTTGTTGTGGCTCGTGTGGCGGTAGTTGATGACAAACCAACGGTCGTTCTTGATTTCAAAAACAAACGGCGCGGTCGCCTCTATGGCGTTGGTTGCATTGCCAGCAAGTTTCTCCGCATCGCTATCACGGGCAAGGTAGCTGCTTTTGGTGAGGTTTTCAAAATATGCATCAAGCGCAAGCCCCGGCACAATAACATCATGAACATCCGGAATGAGCTTTTTAAAGTAGTCATTATAAACCCGAAGCCGCCCCCCCGTAAAAAGCGCAAAACCACCTTCCATGGATTCCAACGCATCGGTCAGGCTTTGCTCTGTTCGGTTGCGGGCTTGTTCTGATGTCTCTAGGTCGGTGCTTGTCTGGCCGAGCGTATTTAACGCGGCCTCTAGGTCACGTGTCTTTTCGGAGACCTTGCTTTGCAGCGTGATCGCCGACTGAAACAATGAATATGCAGAACGGCCCAATTCGTGCCGCTGATTAGCCCGCTGAACGAGCGCTTTGATGATCTTGTCTTGTTGCGCGACTTGAACATCAAGTGGGAGATCACGATCAATCATAGGTCTATCTTGTGGCCCGATGAAAAGAACGCAATCCCGACGAAAGTCTGGTTTACATGAACCCCGCCATGCTGTTCGCCATATGTGTTGAACCCCAGAACCTTACGATTTCGCAGCACTTCGGATGCTTCAACACCAAGTTGCTTTTGTTCGATCTCTAGGCGCCGCAACACGCAATCAAAGCCCAGAACGAAATGCGGCGCCTCGCCTCTGGGGCCAGAGACAGCCAATTCCGCATCCATGGTTTCGATAATCTCTTTGCCGCGTGCGAGTGTCAGCACGAGACCGTTTTCAATAGCTGAAAACAACATCAAAGCGCCATCATCAAGCACCGCTTGGATTGCCCGGATATGCCAATTGTCGAGTGTACGAACCAACACGGGGTTTTCGGCAAACACACGCGGAGAAAGATCAGCTACATCATAGCCAATGAGCCGCGCATATTCGTTTGCGGCAACCGCGCCATTGATCTCGCTTACTATTCTATCCTCTGGTCGCGCCTCGGTCACCACAAGCTGTCGGTCCGTTGGCATAAAGTGATCGAATTCGACCCCTTCAAACAACAAGTCAGTTTCGACAATCAGCAATAGCGCTGCATCTTCGTGAAACGCGCCACCGTGCAACACATAGGTCACATCGAACGCTAGCCCGTGTCCGGCGGAGCCGCCAAAAACCGGGATGTCGCCTAGCCCCGCTTGCAAGGCAGCAACCAATGTATCCTCTTGTTTCGAAAGGCCATCTGCAATCGTAATTGCAAAACGCCGCCAACCGGCAGTGGTTTGAAAACGCTGTGCGAGCGTCTGCGCCGCCAGCGCAGTTTGCTCAATGGAAACAGGCTTCAGCGGTTTAAACAGAGTCGACGAACACCGGAAATGATCCCGTGGAAATGACACGAGCATAAGCGCGTTATCGGCATAGCCTTGCGGTGTTATCTGCCCACCCGTCGTGCAGCCAAAAGCAAGCGTCTGCGGCAAATGCTTTTCCAACGCCGCAGCAACACCGATGGTATCCAAACACTCCGGAACAAAGACTAAGATAAAACAGATACCTTGATCAGGTAGCTGTGAAACTGCTTCAGACACAGCCGTATCGGGGTCGGCGGACATTGAAACGCCCACCGACACGATACTTGTGCCAGCTACCTCACGGTCGACCTTATTCATGGCGAACCTAGCTTAGCTGTGCGCGTGCGTCTGTGTCCGACAATGATTGTGGCCGCCCCAAGATCGCGCTGTTCACCAAAACCGCTGCTTGCGTGCGATTGCTCACGCCAAGCCGCCGCAATAACGCGGTGATATGCGCCTTTACGGTGCCTTCGGCCACAGACAGTTCATACGCGATCAGCTTATTCGGTTTCCCGGCCGAAATAAGCTCCATGATCCTGCGCTGCTGCGGGGTTAGGCGGGCGATACGTTTTGATGCTTCTTGCACACTTACGGGGTCTTGGGTCGCTTCGCGTGGCTTTGGAGAGTAGCAAGGCGGCAGATACCGCGCTCCTTCTTGCACTTGTTCCAATGCCTCAGCGATTACTGTGCGCGGCGCGTCTTTTGGCACAAAGCCCATCGCACCCGCATCCATTGCGGCCTGGATGGTTTCATCAGACGAATCCGCTGATATCACCACAATTGGCATATCCTGGCAGTGTTCCTTTAGCTGAAAAAAGCCGCTGAGTCCTGTTGCATCGGGCAAACCCAGATCAAGCAAAACAAGATCGGGAATTGGTCCCGTGGCCAGCGCCTTCATAGCGCCTTCTAACGAATTAACCGAGTTTACTTGTTTAATTTTAAAGGCCGACGAAAGCGACGCAACCATAGCGTCACAATACAGCGGATGATCATCCACCACTAATATATGGCTGGCAGAGAAAGACTTCTCTGCCCTCACAAAATCCGACATTTTAGTTCCTCCCAATAAAAGCGTAGCGGAACATCTTATTTCCACAAAGCACCTTTTGGGTGAGTCAGCATATTTCAGTGCACATTAGTGCACATTTGCGTGCTTAGCCCCTGAACCAAGGGATTTTCGAAACTGAAAACCGAAATTTAAAGGCACTGAGTCGCCCGCAGAACGGCCAAAAAGCTGATTATCCAATTCCAAAAGCAGCTTCCTACGCGCAACTGAGGGTTCATAAAGGCGGTCAATTTGGTGCGCCAATGACCGAATTGCAGCCTTATCATTTCGCCATATTGCCAGCCTGAATTGCCAGAGCAACTTCCACCGATTTACTTGGCCGTAAAACGACGTCATCGAAAATGTCTTTCCATGCATCACCGACAACATTCCAATTACAAATGAGAATACGCCAGCAATTACCAAAATAATGGGATGCGGCAGATTGCGACCGATCGGCGCCTCGTTTTCTGGAGCGGGTGCACCAACTACGTCCCCATAAGCAATCCGTTGTGGGGAAATCGACACCTCGCGCATTTTGCGTGCGGCCGTATCGAAATAGCTAAACGTGATCGGCTCAAGGATCGCAGAATGACCGTTCGTCGGCGTGACGGTCCAACGCCAAAATGCGATCGCTTCTGGTCCACGCGATGTCAGGTCAACCAGTCGCTTTTCAGGATGCGCAAAGATAAGGGCGGAAGGCGACGTCAGGTCCGGCATTGGCGGAATCATATCGGGGCTCGCACCCAGCGCAGATATGCGGATCACGCGCAGCACACCTTCGCCTTCGGATAGTTGATCAGGTGCATTTGACCAGTCGTCGGAGACACGCAAACCCCGAACCGGGAACCACCAATCATCGCTCTGAGGTTCTGGCGTTACATTAATAGTGACCGGCTCTGACGTAATCGTATGTTCGAACCATTTGTTGTTTTCATCTAACAGCGTCAGATGGTGCTTGAACGGCCCGATTTCCAATGTCCCGGTTTCATCAGGAAAAACGGCCATCCGTCGTCGCATGTTCTTGACCGGGCGACCATCCAACAGACTTTCGAACCAATGGTCCTGCCCCAACTGCATCCAGTTAAAACCATCGAAATCCGGCTGTTCCAAACTTTCTAATGTAATGTGGCGTTTGTAGATCCCGTGGATCGTTATCAGCACCATTTCTTGGCGCATCAACGGATCGGGTAACGGTTCTACAGTTACCGAAAGCGTAAGGTCGTTAGGATCAACCGTCGATGTCTGCGCCCAAACGGCCGACGTCCACAAAACGGTCAGTAGGATCGCACAGAGTGCTTTTACCATTCCGTGTCCTCCTGTTCTTGGCCGGTGCCAGCATCGCGACGCGCCTTATGTTCGTGGTAAATACCTTCTGCTAAAAACGCGCCGGGCACGTCCTCTAGCGTCGCAAGCCAGCGGGCGTTTGCCGTGATGGATTGCGCATCAAAGACCTGCCGCACCCGCTGTTCGCCACGACTTACGATTTCAGCAAGCGCAGGCGTCGCAGATGTATTAGTCACCTCATCCCCCATTCCCGAAGCACGCGCATCACCCCGCGCGATCGGCGCGTCTGTGGTTGACCCTTCGCGATCCTCGGTCAAGAAAACCCCATCCACGTCAAGCGTCGTGGATGCGTAGAACGCCCGCAGCAGATCAAAGTTCTGCTGCGCTTGCGGGTCTTGCCGGATAGCAACCGCCAGATCATAGGCTTCCAGCGCCGCCGCATATTCGCCTAGCTGTGCATGAGCATTACCAAGGTTATAAAACGCATCTGCGCCTGCTTGTTCCATCGCATCCGCCGCACCTTGGAAATCACCTGCGCGGTAGAGCGCAACCCCCACCCAGCCCCGATCTGTAAACAAGCTCGCAGCAGTGCGTGGCATCCCGAGCGACAATGCGACCCGCCCAAATGGTGCGGCGCCACCCAACAACCCAGCGAGGGCGAAGCATATAGCAGCGAGCAGAGGGAGCATCCGTTTCATCAGGCGCGGCTCCTTCGGAACAATAGGAGCGCAGGAACCAGCGCAATGAACAAAAGATACCGCCCGATGTCCGCCCGCAAGACAAGCTGTAGGTCCTGCAATTCAGTACGCGACGTGGCTGCATCGCCAATATCTTCCATGAACCGAACGAGGTCGGTTGTTTCATAGATTTGGCCACCACCGACGCTTACCAAGCTTTCAAAGGTTGCCGGGCTTATCGGCGGGTTACCCGAAACGGTTGTTTTGGCCGCCACCACAGACAGCCGTGCGCCCAACTCTGTTATCCGCCTAGCTGCGGCAATCGCGTCGTCGCCAAGCCCTTCCCCATCCGTCATCAAAACGACATCACCTGACAGTACCGACGCATTCTGCAGCACGGCAGCAGCGCGTTCCAATGCAAGGTGTGGCCTGTTGCCCCGATCGGGAATGAAATCTTCGTCAATCAGCGAGATGCTTTGCGCCAACTGCCTGTGGTCGGTGGTCAACGGCGACGCCAGATAGCTATCCCCACCATAGACAATCAACGCAGCGGGTTTACTGCCCAAGGCGCTAAGACCCGCATGCGCCATATTTACGACCGATGGCCAGCTTTCGTCGCGCACCATTGATCCCGACACATCGATAACAAACACAACCCCATCCAAATTGCGGAAGGTCTGCGCGCCGCGTTTCTCAATGGATGGCCCTGTCAGCGCCACCGCAACAAACATCGCAATGACAAATGGGACAGCGGCAAAAAACCGGCTGCCTGCAGGTTCGATCCGCCCCATCGCGGTCATTGCGGCCAGCAGATGCGGCTGGATGCTGGCCTGCCAATCACCCGGCTGACCGGATCGGCGATAACGCCAAATCATAAGCGTTGCGAGCACGGGAATCGCAGCGAACCAAAAGGGACGCAGAAAGGTGATATCGGCGATAACGCTCATTCTTTTGACCGCACCCCAAGTCCGATCCCCAGAAGGCCCGCCAATAGTGCTGGCCAAATCCAAAACGCGCGGTAGGTCTGCGCCGATAGACCCGCACGGGCAGTTGGTTCTAACGCATCTAATTCAGACGCCGCCGTACGCAGATCATCTGTCGTGCGGACCCGGAACATCTGACCACCGCTGATCTTGGCAATGGCATCCAACGTCCGCACATCGACCACCCCACGTTGATCCGGTGCTTCCTCTAACGCAATCGGTCCCAGCGCAATCGTGTGGATACGCACTCCCATATCCGCAGCAAGCACGGCAACATCGCGTGGCATCACGGCACCCGCGTTATTGGCACCGTCCGACAAAAGAATGATGACTTTGGTGTCTGCGTCTGACGCCTCTAACCGTTTTAGCGCAATCCCAATGCCATCACCGATATTGGTTGCCCGCCCAGAGATGCCGATCACCATGTCTTCGATTTTCTGGGCGACAGCATCAGTATCAAACGAAGGCGCTGCCGCGACATATGCGTCGGACCCAAACACGACCAACCCCACGCGGTCACCTGCCCGTGCGCGCGCAAAGTCTGCGCCGACGGCTTTGACGACCTCAAGTCGCGTCGCTGTTTGCCCATCCAGCGCGAAGTCATCGCGCACCATCGATCCCGACAAATCCAAGGCAAGGATCAGATCGCGCCCTGACATTGGTAGGGCTTGCTGTGGGGCGACGACACGCGGCCCGGCCAAGGCGACGACCAACAGAAACCAAATGCAAATCGGCGTCAGCATATCAATATGGCGGAGCGGGTTTTGACCACCTGCGCCGCTACTTAGCATCCGACGTTCGATACCTTCGGGCACGACCAGCACAGCACCACTGGGGGTCTGCGGCGGTGCCAAAAAATAGACAACAACCGGCAGCGGCAGCAGTACGAAAAACCATGGGTTTGCGAACTCAAGCATTCTGCGCCTCGCTCTTAAGAAGCGTGGCTTCAAGCTCGGTGATCGGGGGGATGCCATCGCGTGCGTAGATCCCCGCCGACAAGGCAGCAGGTGCGTGAATTTGGATCATGTGCAAAAGCGCAACTGCTCGGTCATCGTCAGTCAAGTCAGCTAGTGCCGCGATCTGGTCGGTCAAAGAACCAGCGTCTTTTGCTGGGCCTCGCAGGAAATACCCCAGTACCAACGACATCAAATATGCCAACAACAGCCCAAAACCAACGGCGACCAATATCTCTGAAATCGGCCCACCGGGCGCAACCTCTGGCAATCGGATGTCGTGCAAACCCGACAACATCGCATCAACTGTGGTGATGCCCTCTGCCATTCACGATGCTCCTGCCTGCGCCATCGCTTGTCGCGTTGGCAAGCTGGTATCCAGGTGCATAACCGCGCAACCCGGAATTTCTGGTAACGCATGATCGCGCGGCGGTGTTTGTCGTAGTTTGATTGAACGGCGGTATCCGTCTGGCGACCGAATTGGGTAATGCCCCGGAGGCAGTGATTGTAGCCCGCTGTCTTCGACCATGACAAATGACAGTGCACGATGCTGGGCTAGCCGTTTCATGGTGGCTTCAAAATTGTTACCGCGTTGGTCAAAGGCGCTTGCGATGATGATTGACGCACCTTTGGGTACGATCCGATGTAGACCTTCGACCTCCATATCTAGCGGTGGATCAATAAACTGATCGGGGCCATCGACAGAGGTCGCAAATTCATGGGCGCGCACCAGCCCGCCGATCACCGACAGCATCCCACGGGTACCCGAACGCGTCCGCACGATAATGGGTTCACCTGTCGTGATTGCGAGCAGACCGACACGTCCACCAGCTGCGACAGCTTGCCAACCAATCCATGCAAGCGCCTCGGCTGCGGCAACCGAACGAAACGCGCGACGCATGCCCCACAGCATCGATGGACGGAAATCAGCCACCAAAAAGGTCACCCTGTCGCGTTCTTCGTGAAAGGTCCGCACATGCAGATCGCCAGTCCGGGCGGTCGCACCTTTGTCGATGTACCGCAATTCATCGCCATGAATGTAGAGGCGGCTATCGGCGTTCACCTGACCTTGGCCACGCTTTTTGATTGGAAACCCACCGGGCAGGCCGCTTGTTGGCGCCTCGCGACGCGCGTTTTCCACGACGGCACCTTGCAAGGCAATTAACGCCTGTGCTGTCACCTGCGTGCCCGACACATCCGTCATAACGCTTGGGTTTGTTGCATGATGTCAGCGACGACGGCCCTAGGTGTCACGCCTTCGGCGGCGGTCGCCCAATTCAGAACCATCCGATGAGCAAGCGCATCGGGCAGTACCGCTTCGACATCTTCGGGGATCGCGTGATCGCGTCCGTTTAGATAGGCACGCGCACGCGCCGATGCCGCCAGCGCAATTGAACCTCTCGGGGACACAGAATGTTCAATCTGCGTATCAAACGGGGCAACTCGGGTCGCCACGACCAGCCTGACAATGTAATCCCGCAAGGCAGGCGACAAATACACGTTGTCCACATCACGGCGGGCGACCTGCACAACATCAAGCCCCAATTCCGGCGGTGTCGCGTCACCCTTAACCCGTTCATTTTCAACCAGATCCAAAATGCGGCGCTCGGTCTCCAGGTTGGGTTGGGTCAGAACAATGTGAAGCAAGAAACGATCGAGCTGCGCCTCTGGCAGTGGAAACGTGCCTTCGTGTTCGATGGAATTCTGGGTGGCGACAACAAAAAACGGTTCCGGCAACGTATGGGTCGTGCCGCCGCTGGTGACTTGGGTTTCGGCCATTGCCTCAAGTAGGGCAGACTGTGTTTTGGGCGGTGCCCGGTTGATTTCATCGACCAGCACAAGGTTGTGAAATACAGGGCCCGGCGCGAACGCAAATTTACCCGTTTCGGGGTTGAACACATCCGTTCCAGTCAAATCCGCTGGCAACAAATCGGGCGTGCATTGTACCCGTGCAAACGACCCACCAAGAGCACGCGACAGCAATTTCACAGCACGGGTTTTCGCCAACCCCGGCGGCCCTTCAATCAAAAGATGCCCCCCTGTCAGAACGCCAATCAGCAGGCGTTCGATCAACTGGTCGCTACCGATCAGCCCAGTTTCAAGCCATTCTTTAAGCGCCGAAATTTGTTCAAAACACTCGCGTGACTTACCATCAAGCACGGCCAGTCCCCCCAGATTAATGGCCAAACCCTGACCGGGAAAACGCACCAAATCTAGTTACACAAAGGTAGTAGATCAGTCGGGCAACGCCAAACAGCTGTCATCTAGCAGCATTTCATAAGCTGGATTAGCGACCGTCTTTTCGGCAGCGTCTTTCAGCACATCGAAATTCGTTTCGATAAACATGATCAGCTCTGCCGAATTCACAGTTTCTAGCCCTGATCCAGCAAGCGCATGCAGCATGAAAACGTCAAACCCACACAAACCGTTCGGATTGCTCGATAGCAACCCGGTCATGAACTGGTCAGATTGCCACGATACACGTCGCAAATTAACGGGATGTTCTTGCAGCTTCGACCTGAATGGTGCGTCGCGATCAAACTTAAGAATATCCGCCCCAAAGCTGACCACCTGAAACAGTTCTTCGGTCAAAATCGACGTATAAAAATCTCGCTGCAACGGGGTTAGGTTCGTATGTGGTGCCTGCCGGACTAACAAATGCGCGATTGCGCCCTCATGCCCGAAAAAGCCGTTTGCTTGCGCTGGGGAATAGACGGGTTCGCGCCACTGTGGCGGAAAGCGAATATCGAAATCCCGATCCATCTGTCGCAAATCAGCATTAAACAAGGCAGACGGCGGACGCCCAGAATACAACCTAACATAGACACGGGGGCGCGTTGGGCAGCTTGAAATACTGCGGTTCGCGTAAGTGACCGACAACCGACGCCCGTAGATATCACCTAGCAATCCGACAAAGCTCGAAATGACACGTTCTGATAGCCGGTTTGCCGGTTCGCCAATGACGCAGATTTCGCCCATGGCGACTTCGCTGCTGTTGAACTGGACAGGGGGAAAATCTGGGTCACGGCGATGGCGGGATGAGTGCAGATCAAAGACCCATCCTTGCTTTGCAAGCGCTAGAAACTCACCCCGCGTAGGGTGCGTATTATCCGCGCGCGCACCAAAGGGAACGGCTGCCAGAAGTGCCATTAGAAGGCATTTGATCAGTCTTTCACGAATACGCACTATGCTCATTACCCAAACGCTGGTCTGCATGACCATAGCATATTGGATCATATATTGCCGCCGTCAATTACGCTGGCGGCTGCTGACGATAGGTCAATTCGGCGTTATCATGATGCGAGAACGCGACGGCGCGCTTTTGAAGCTCTGCATGTAGTGGTGATTTTACGCAAACTGGGTCGGTCGCATTTGGATCACCGGCCAATGCCATCGCCTGACAACGGCATCCGCCAAAATCCAGCTTCTTGCGGTCGCAAGAACGGCAGGGTTCTTGCATCCAATCATCGCCGCGGTAGGCGTTGAATGCTGACCCACGATACCAAATCTCGGACAGGCTTTTGGTGCGTACATTATCAAACTTCAACGACTTGATGGTTTGGGCTGCGTGACACGGAAGCACCTCTCCGTCGGGGGCGACGTTAAGGCCGGTTGTGCCCCAGCCACCCATGCAGCGCTTGGGGTAATCAGCGTGATAATCAGCAGGAACGTAATCTAGCACCAGTTGCCCTTTTAACCGATCACGGGCCTCGGCCACGACGCGGCTGGCCTCCTGTGCCTGCTCCTTTGTCGGCATCAACGCATCACGGTTCGACATCGCCCAACCGTGGAACTGGACGATGGCGACCTCAATACGCCTTGCATTCATTTCCAAAGCCATCTCAATCGCGCGCGGAAGCTGGTGAAGGTTTTGGCGGTGGACGACAGCGTTCAACGTCAGGGGAAAGCCAATATCTTTAATCCATTCGGCGACCTGCATCTTGCGTTGAAAGCCACCTTTGTAGCCGCCAATGCGGTCCGCCATGTCAGCATCCGTGCCCTGCAGCGAAAGCTGAATATGATCTAGCCCTGCCGCATCTAATTCCTGCAAACGCCGTTCCGTCAGCCCAATCCCAGACGTGATCAGGTTCGTATAAAGCCCAGCATCACGCGCGGCCTTAACAAGATCAACTAGATCACGACGGGCTGCGGGTTCACCCCCCGAAAGATGAAGTTGAAGCACGCCCAGTTCTGCGGCTTGCTGAAACACCCGAACCCAGTCAGATGTATCAAGTTCAAGCGACTTTCGCGCCAATTCGACAGGGTTAGAACAATACGGACATGATAGCGGACAGCGATGGGTCAGTTCGGCCAGCATGGCGATTGGCGCAGGAATACCGTTCGCCTTGCCCTCTGCACGCCAGTCCCGGACTTCTGAACCGTCCATTATGCGACCTCCAAAATGCGGCGATTCATCAGACCGCGCAGAAATTCACCCGCATCCGCCGCGACCTGTTCATGCGGTGCACCATATTTTTCTGACAGAGCCGTCGTAATTGCACCAAAGCTACGCGCACCATCAATCTCTGTCATGATTGCATGACCAATCGGATCCAGCGCGACCGCCCGTTCTGGCGCAAGCAAGACCCATTTTTCGCGGACATGATCCCAATGCAACCGCACGCCACGCGGGATTACGGGAATTACATCAGGGGACAGCCCATCGGTCATGATGCGGCCGCCACGTTCTGCGCAAGAAACGTACCGGGTTGCCATGCACCCGGCGGAATTCTTGCAGGATCAACATATGCGGCATGCAATGCATCTAGCTGCGACCACAGCACATCGGTTTTAAAGATCAATGCCTTCGCCGCCGCATCTTGTTTTTCTTGTGTGTCAGCTTTGTCCAACACCCAAGCCAGACCAAAGGCCACGTCTTTGGGGGCCTCTTTCAATCGGTTCTTGAAATAGGCCAGACTAGAATCGTCCGCAAAGGCATAATTGGCAAGCAAGCCTTCAATTCGCTGGGCGTGAATCTTTGGTGCGAACAATTCCGTGAGTGACGCCGCAACGGCCTCTAGCAGTGTTTCATCCCGAACAAATCGTACATAAGCGTCGACCGCAAATTTGGTCGCGGGCATGACGCCTTCGGCGCTGGCAACATAATCACGGTCAAGCCCGACAGCATCGGCAAGCCGCAGCCACCGCTCAATACCGCCCTCGTTTTCGGCGGTGCCATCGTGATCCTCGATCCGCGAACGCCATGCGCGACGCAGTGCAGGATCGTCAACCCTGCTCATGAATGCGGCGTCTTTCATGGGGATACGCGACTGATAATAGAACCGGTTAATGACCCATGCACGAACTTGATCGGGCGTGCATCCTCCAGAGTGTAGAAGGTGATGAAACGGGTGTTTGTCGTGATACCGTTCTGCACCAATCTGACGCAACCGTGCTTCGAACTGTTCTTTGCTTGGGGTCATAATTCAAACTCCATCCCGTCTTGGGCAATGGTCCAACCAGATGCTTCGGCGGTGGCGCGTTGGTCGGATGAGGGGCGCAAAACAGGGTTCGTGTTGTTCATATGGACATAGACCTTTTTACCTATCTCAAGGTCGGCAAATGCGGCCATTGATCCATCAGGGCCCGACATCGACATATGCCCCATACGATTGCCCGTCTTTTGGCTTAGCCCGCCAGTGACCATTTCATCATCTTGCCACAGCGTACCGTCAAACATGACCATGTCGGCACCCGATAGTCGTTCACGTAGGTCCGGTTTTAGGGTCGAACAACCGGGAATATAGAATACATTTCGCTGGTCTGTTTTCAGGTGAACGCCAACAGTTTGTTCGCCTTCAAGGTCTGTCTGTACGTGTTCACCTTCGAGATAGAGAGGAACCTTACCAGGCACAGAAAAAAGAGTGGCCTGAACGCCAGCCACAAGCTCAAATGGTGTGCCCAGCGCGATGGTGCGGCGAATAACGAGATCAGGCTTTAGGGCGCCAAAAATCGGGTTCGCGTCGATAACATCGTGAATGTCTTGGGTCACGAACAGGTTGAACGGTTGCTGTTCACGCAGGATGAGTAATCCCGCAACGTGATCAATGTCACCATTTGTCAAAAGAACGGATTTCAACGGGCTGACGCGCAAATCTGTGGGATGTAGTGCAGGCGTACGCGCCATTTGATCACGAATGTCGGGAGACGCATTCAGGATCGCCCAGTCAGAATTATTCGCGCTGACCGCTACCGAAGACTGTGATTGTGAGGGTATTTTACCGCTGCGCGCCAAATTGCAGTTTTCGCAACCGCAATTCCATTGGGGCAGGCCACCACCGGCAGCTGCCCCTAGAATACAAGCGCGAAATACCATGTGAGTGCTCCGCGCTTATATGTTTAGAACAGGTCGTCGTTGTTACGTTCGTCGTTCTCAGGACCGTACATGTTGATTTCCATGCCGCATTCGATTTCGCGGATCACTGGTTTCGTCCAAGCCATAATAGTTCCTCCTCTATGTCTGATAAATGTGCGCCCTGGTGGGCATTTCGGTCAAATCTTATGTTCTAAGAAAAAATAAGAACGAGCACTTAATCGAGGTGCTGAAAAACGAAACCACGGTTTCTTATTGTATTGATGCTAAAGTGAAAATCATCCATTGGCGCCAGTTTTTTGCGCAGATAGCCGATGTAAACATCAACGACATTTTCGGATGAAGAGCCTTCGTTGGCCCACAGCGTATCAAAGATTTCGCCGCGTGAAATGACCGTACCTGCCTTGTCATGCAGCATCGCCAATAGGTCGAATTCTCTTTCAGTCAGAATCGCCTCGCGGGTCTGGCCACGCACTGTGCGCGACGCGGGATCAAGAACGCAATGCGCCGTGATCGACCGCTGCAATTGAACCTGCAAACGGGCTACGAGTTCGTCAAACGCGAATGGCTTTACGACATAATCATCGGCCCCCGCCTCTAACCCGGCCATCCTATCGGTGACTTCTGCCAGCGCGGAAAGCATCAGTATCGGCTTTGCATGTCCGGCCGCCCTAAGGGCACGCACCAAATCAATGCCGCTGTCGCGTCCGATCATCACATCGATGATTGCCGCAGCCACCTGCCCGTCTGGAAACCGCTTTGCCGCCGCCTCGACCGTGCTTTCGGCCAGCGTGGCATATCCGTGCATCTGTAGACCGCGTGCCAGCGCATCTGTGATCTCGGGGTCGTCATCAACAATAAGGATCGTCGTATCAGCCATCACATCACGCTAACCGCTTGCTCGCAAAAGCGAAACCGTCACCATGGCCCCGGCGTTCGGACCGATCTTGAAAGACGCTGTAACCGGGCTTTGGATCGTCAGTTTGCCCTTCTGTTCGGTCATCACCCAATGCGCCAGTGACAGGCCAATTCCAAACCCGTTTGACGCTGCCTTCCCGGTAGAGGCCTGTGCAAATCGGTTCGTCACGACTTTCAAATCCTCATCAGATATTCCAGGCCCGTTGTCGATAACGCGCAGGTTTGCCTCTCTTGCTGTGGCGTTGATGTTTATAGCGATAGAACCGCCATCTTTAGCATGACGTAACGCGTTTTCGATTAGCCCAGTCACCACTTGCCGCGTCCAGTTTTCGTCGCCTTCGACGTTGGTCCCGGAAACGCCATCTAGCGTGATCGTTACCCCCGCATTATCAGCAAGGCTTTGCATATCGGCGACGGCAGCTTGTGCTGCGCGGTGTAAGTCAAATGTCGTGCGTTCAAGGCTCAGCATTCCTCCATCAGATCGGGCGATACGTAGCAAATCATCGATACGTTGGTTCAATCGCCGTGCACGACCGTGGATCACCCCATATGGACCATCTTGTGGCGCGCCGGATTTCAGGGCCAGCTCCGCCTCCATCAATATGACGGTGAGCGGTGTGCGCAATTCGTGGCTGACATCAGCAAAGAACCTACGCCGGTCTTCATCGGTCTTGGCCAGTGCCTCGTTGGCGTGACGTAGCGCCTCTGTCCGGTCCGCGATGGTTTGGTTAAGCCGTCCCCATTCGCTTTCGACTGCAGATTTGCGCGCAGCCAATGACGCTGCCATTTCGTTTGTCGCTTTAAATAAAAGGCCGATTTCGTCGCCTTGTTCATCCGGCAGGCTGACTTTGAAATTCTCATTCCCAATGGACCGGGAAGCAACACGCAGTTGATCCAAACGCGACAACTGCGGGCGAACCAAAAAATAGTAAAACCCGGCTACAAGCAGCAGTGCCAAAACGCCAACGGCAAAGGCTGCCCGCGTAAGGCGGTCACGCAAGGCGTCAACTTGCGCGATTGCGGCTTCACGCGTGCGACGGTCTTCGGTCACAGCCGCGTTCAACAGCGGATCAAAACCAATCGAAAATGCGTTGATCAGCCCCTGCAATTGCGCCGTGCGTTGATCAGGTGCTGTTATTTCAGAGGCTTCGTCAAATTGTTCTAATGTGCCCTCGAACAAAGCTTCCATCCGCGCAACGCCAATACTGCGGGTCGCGCGACGTGACTGTTCGTCCAGATCAGATTGGGCAACATCCCCGACGTTTTGATCAAGGTCCGCACGAATGGCCGCAAAGTTTCGCCGTATACCTGCGGTTAGCCCTTCTAACCGCGCATTCCTTGTATCCGCATCAACACCAGATTGCGCCGCTTCGTAAAGAATGACGATCAGTGAACCTACTTGGGTCGCAAGATCTGACAATCGCTGTATCCGTTTTTCAGCCGTCACCGCGACTTGCACCTGCGCGGACATTAAGGCCATCCCGCGAATAGTCAGTGCGCTCGACAGTACCGCGACCAGACCAATGATCGCTGCGCCAATTGCCAGCCTCGCACGTAAACTGCGCACCTATTCTTCGCCCCCCTCAACGATAAAGCGACCAAAGGCTCTGGGACCATCGCCAGTATCGATTTCCGCGACAACACTTAGGCTGTGCACATCAATGACGCTGACTGTATTCGAAAACCAATTTGCGACAATCACTTGATTACCGTCAGTCGTTGTGTCGATCCCTTCGGGGTATTCACCAACGTCAATCGTTGCCTTTACTGTCAGGTCATTCAGGTCAAACACACTGACAGTGTCGGCATATTGGTTCGTCACAAAACCAGCACCTTGGGCGAATGTCACCGCATAGGGACGTTCACCAACTGGAATTGTTCCAACGACCTGGCCCGCGACCGGATCAACAACCGTTACCGAATTTGATCCAACATCAGCCGTGAAAAACCGGCTCCGCGGTCCCACCGTAACCCCAAAGGGCCGCACGCCGACCGGAACCCGGTGGGCAACCGTATTCGTCCGCAGATCAAATATCGAAACCTGACTGGCCTCTTTATCTGCAGAGACAAGCCAAGCGCCATCTGGCGTCACAGCAACCCCGGCAGGGGCTGCGCCAGTTTCCAGCGTATTGATGACGGCTAGATCAACTGCGCTTAGCACCCAAATTCGGGCATTGAACCAGTCGGTCACATAAACTGTCTGGCTATCTGGGTGAATGGCCACCCCAATCGGACCACCATCAAGGGACACTTCGTTCAGCAATTCTAATGTATTGCTGTCAAATTTGCGAATTGCCTTGCTGTCAGCACTCACCGTTAAGAAAAAACTGCCCGCAGGATCAACGGCGACACCGGCTGGTGAACCATCCACATCGATACGTCTGACTTCGCGGTAATCATCTAGATCAATAACACTAAGCGTGCTGTCGTTTTGATTGGTCACAAAAGCCAAATCCCCCGCTGCGACCTGCGTCACAGCGAGGGTAAAAACCATCGATAAGTAAATGGCCCTGTTAGCTACCAAAGCGGGCAACAAGCGCGTCCAAACCAGCCTGATAAACACCCGACACTGCAGCAATCGCAGCTTCGTCGTTTAGTTCGGGTGGCGGATCATTGTTCGGGTAGCCACGGTAAAACGCGCCGCGCCATTCGACCAGTGACCCACCACCCTCCGTCGCCGTAACCGTTATGTGAGAGGAATAATTTGTAACTGGTAACACGTCGACGGATACCTCAGTGATCCGGTACGAATAGCTCATCTTTTCGTCAGAGTATTTGTACAAGATTTCGTCAATCGTCGGACCACCTTCTTCGCCCAACACCAGCAAGCGCGTGGCGTCTATTTCGTTACCCCCAGTTCCGGTGCTGGAATAAACCGCTGGGTGCCAACTCATGTCCTGAAAGTTGCCAACGACGGCCCAAACCTCTTCTGGTGTGGCGCTTACCTCAGCGGAAAGGGTCACTTTCTGGCGGGTTGGACCATGTGCGTGGGCCGCCATCGGTAGACAGGCGGCAAGCAGGATAAGAGTTCTTCGGTGTATTTTCATTGACTGGCTCGTGTGTTGGAAAATGGCAAATGAACATCACAGCAAACGTGGCTCGTGCTGAATTACCTTGACCGTAACGGAGCTTATGTGAAGCTGACAATAAGCCTAAAGTATCGGTTTTTTTCCAAGTTGAATCGTTGCAGCATTCGAAAAGGGAACGAATTGAGCCAATTTCTTGGTTAAATTCAAAGGGGGAGGTCATCTAGGATGATGGTAATTGCACGCTTTGTTACAGCGTTTGCGTGCCTGTTTTGCACTGCCTTTGGTGCCTACGCCCTAGATATCAACGCCGCCGTTTTGCGCGTCGACTACCCGCAGCTTTTGCCGATTTCCCGCTACGATCTGATCCCCGATGATCTGGGCTTTGCCGGGGGTGCTTTGGCTGATGAAGACAACCAAACCACTGGCAATTTCATGGGCATGACGTTCAACACAAACTATGTCGCGACCGCCCCCGAAGAAATTGACGCCTTATTAGAAGAACTGCTTGCGAACGGAACAACGTTGCTCGTTGTTATGGCCAACGCCGAAGACCTGCTAAAGATCACGGACCGCGCAGGCCCCGATGTATTGGTGATCAACGCAACAAACCGCGATATGTCGGTCCGTGACGATCAGTGCCGCGCAAACCTGCTGCATGTCGCGCCCAGTGAAATGATGCTTGCTGACGCGGTCGTGCAATTCGCCATGTGGAAACAGTGGCGCGAGGTGTTCCTTATTCAAGGTTCAAACCCAGCCGACCGCACATTGGGTGATGCCTACCGTCGCGCTGCCAACAAATTTGGTGCACAAGTGGTCGAAGAACGTGAATTCGAAGACACTGGTGGATCACGCAGGACCGACACTGGTCACGTACTGGTCCAACGCCAGATTCCCGTCTTTACACAGAACGCAGAAGACCACGATGTGGTCATCGCCGCAGACAACTCTGATCTCTTCGCGCTTTATCTGCCGTTTCACCTTTGGACGCCGCGCCCGGTCATGGGCTCTGGTGGATTGCGCCCCGTGACAATGCACGCCGCGCACGAAGCATGGGGCGCGACACAGTTTCAACGCCGGTTCGAAGAGGCCTCTGGTCGGTTCGTTCAAGAAGCCGACTACGAAGTCTGGCTATCCCTGCGCGTCATCGGCGAAGCTGTCATTCGGATCAACGCCGCCGATCCGGCCGCGCTGCGCGACTACATCCTAAGCGACGAATTTGAACTTGCCGCATTCAAAGGGAGGAAGGTCAATTTCCGTCCGTGGAATGGCCAGTTGCGCCAACCAGTGCTGCTAACAGATAGCAAAATCACTGTAAGCGTTTCACCCCAAGATGGTTATCTACATCAGGTTTCGACGCTCGACACGCTTGGATTGGACGAACCCGAAAGTGCCTGCAATGCCTTTGCTGAATAAGGAAAAACCCATGCAACGACCGATCCAGTTTATTGCAAGTATTTGTGTCGCCACCCTAGGGTTCGCGGCCCCAGCCGCGGCAAACAAGGTTTTCGTCAGCAACGAACGCGGCAATACGATCACGGTCATCGACAGCGATAGCTGGGAAGCGATCGCAGAGTTCCCCGGTGGCAACCGACCGCGCGGAATTGGCGTTAGCCCTGATGGCAAGTACCTATACGTTTGCGCCTCCGACGACGATACGATCCGCGTTTTTGATACTGAAACCTACGAAGAAGTCTGGACGCTACCATCAGGCCCAGACCCAGAACTGTTCACAATTCATCCAACCGGAGAGCTGCTGTATATCGCCAACGAAGACGACAATCTTGTCACCGTCGTCGACACGCAAAGCCGTACAGTTGTTGCTGAAATCCCGGTGGGTGTCGAACCCGAAGGCATGGCGATCAGCCCCGATGCGGCGTTTGTGATTAACACGTCTGAAACGACTAATATGGCGCATTTCATTGATACGTCTGACTATCAGATCAAACATAATATCCTTGTCGATCAACGCCCGCGTTATGCCGTTTATACGGATGACGGGACGAAGCTGTTTGTCAGCTCTGAGATCGGTGGAACAGTAAGTGTGATTGATCCGCTTGCCGAAAACGGCCCCGAATTGACCACCAAAATCGGGTTTGAAGTGGCCGGTGTGCAGCCAGAGTGGCTTCAGCCCGTTGGCATGAAAGTCACGGCTGACAATAAGTGGCTATTCGTTGCCCTTGGCCCTGCAAACCGGGTCGCTGTGATTGATGTCGAAAGCCTTGAGGTCGTTGATTACATCCTTGTCGGTCAACGCGTCTGGCAGATGGAATTCACGCCGGGACAGGAATTTCTGATCACCACAAACGGCAATTCAAATGATGTGACTGTGATTGACGTGGCCCGGCAAAAAGCAGTCAAATCGATACAGGTCGGACAGCAGCCTTGGGGCGTCGCCGTGACGCCTGAATAAATATCCTGGGGAGGAAAATTAAATGATTTCAAATATGCGCCGCCGCGTTTTCTCGGCACTCGCCATATCGGCCCTATTGTGCGCGCCTGTGGTCGCAACGGCCCAATCCGACCTGCCCGTTATTCGTGCTGCTGTTCTTAAGATTGGAACCGTCAACTGGGAACTCGACACCATTACCCGCAATGGTTTCGACACCGCGAACGGTTTTACCCTTGATGTCCAACCCTACGCCGACAACGGCGCGACCCGTGTCGCGTTAGAAGGCGGCGAAGCGGACGTCGCGGTTGCTGACTGGATCTGGGTCGCACGGCAGCGCGCTGCGGGCAAAGACTATGTCTTTATCCCTTATTCTAAAGCGGTCGGCGGACTAGTCGTACCCGCCGATAGCACCGCCCAAACGTTGGCTGATCTTGCAGGTGGCAGCATTGGGATCGCGGGCGGACCAGTCGACAAAAGCTGGCTGATTCTGCGCGCATATGCGCAGCAAGAATACGGCATGGACCTTGCTGCAGAAACCGAACAGGTCTTTGGCGCACCCCCTTTGATATTCCAAAGCGGTCTTTCGGGTGAAACCGACGGAGCAATCAACTTTTGGCATTTCCTAGCCAAGATGAAATCGGCCGGAATGCGTCAGTTGATTTCGGTCGAAGAAGCATCAGTCGCGCTTGGCCTCGATCCAGAGGTTCCACTGCTGGGCTACGTGATGAAAGAAAGCTTTATCGCCGAAAATCCCGGCATTGCAGCCGCGCTATACGGTGCTTCGCGTGATGCAAAAGACCTTCTTGCCAGTGACGATGCCGCATGGGATGCGATCCGCCCGATGATGAACGCGAATAACGATGCCCAGTTCGAGGCACTACGCACCGATTTCCGCGCAGGTATCACAAAGCCCGGCCCAGTAGACCCATCAAGCGCAGATATGATGCTGCAGTTGATGGCAGAGCTTGGCGGTGAGCGGCTTGTTGGAGAGGCGACAACATTACCAGATGGTCTGTTTGCCGCGATCCAGTAATGTCCGTTCGCGCCTTTTCGCTTTTGGGCCTTTTGGGGTTCTGGTTCTTGGTCGCTTGGATCGCAGCCGACCCTATGGTGCTGCCAATGCCCCAAGAACTATTCAGCCCACTTTGGGCTGAACTGAAATCTGGTGAATTACTATTCCACCTTAGCCGAACCCTGATCCGCGTGATCTGGGCCTTTACCCTCGCGATGAGCCTTGGCTTGGCCTTGGGGTTGGTGATGGGACTATTTCCACACGTGGATCGCTGGTTAGACCCTTGGCTGGTGGTATTTCTTAACCTGCCGGCCTTGGTCTTGATTGTGCTGTGCTATCTGTGGATCGGGTTGAACGAAACCGCCGCAATTATCGCTGTAACCTTGAATAAAATCCCAAATGTCACAACGATCATTCGCGAAGGTGCGCGGTCACTCGATCCGAACCTAAAGGCGATGGCGCAGGTGTTCCCCATGCGCAAACAAAGCGTCCTGCAACATGTGATCTTACCGCAGCTTGCCCCGTTCATCGCGGGTGCAGCGCGTTCGGGCATCGCGGTCATCTGGAAGATTGTTCTAGTGGTCGAATTCTTGGGGCGCTCAAACGGTATCGGGTTCCAAATACACCTCTATTTTCAACTGTTCGATGTGCGGCTGGTGCTGGTCTATGCGCTGTCATTCATCACAGTCATGCTGCTTGTCGAATGGCTGATCCTACAGCCGTGGGAAAAGCGCGTTCGGCGCTGGAGGACAGCATGATTAGCGTCGATGTAATATCCAAGTCCTATGGCGATGTTCCCGTTCTACAGGATATTCAGTTCAACGTCGAAAAGGGACAAACAGTTGCCATCTTGGGGCCTTCAGGCATCGGTAAATCGACCCTATTGCGGCTGATCGCCGGGATTGACCCCAAGTTCGAAGGTACCGTCAGCAGACCTAAGAACATGGCAATCGTCTTTCAAGAACCAACGCTGCTTTTGTGGCGGTCAGTCTTTGAAAACATCCAATTGATACATCCAGAACTAAGCACAGAAGCGGTACGCGAGGCCCTCTCCGAGGTCGGATTGGCCGATAAAGCCGACCTATTCCCAGGCCAGCTATCACTTGGCCAGCAACGTCGGCTGTCGCTTGCACGCGGATTTGCTGGCAACCCGGATTTACTGATTATGGACGAACCATTCGTATCACTGGACGAAAAAACAGCTGATGAAATGCTAACCCTGACGGAACGTCTGATCAGCAAAACCCAACCAGCGACAATATTCGTTACGCACGACACCACAGAGGCAGCCAGATTAGCCACCCAAATTCTGACCCTAGATGGTCAACCAGCAACATTGAAAATTAAGGAGACACTCAAATGAAGGCCTTATCCATCCTTGCCGCGCTAACTTTGGCAACACCCGTTGTCGCGCATGATTTGGGCTTTGCCGGGCTATTGTCCAACACCAATAAAGAGGACCTCGAACCGCTAACCCTTTCCGTTGGGCAGCCAATTGCGGATGCCCCGCTGATGCTCAAATCCGGCACTGCCTATGAAATCGAGATTGAGGCAGACGGAACAGGCGAACTTGCGCTTGAAGGCGCCGGTTTCTTTCGCGCGATCTGGATCAATGAGATCGTTATCAATGGGATCGAAATTCGCCCACTGGGTGTCGACAGCATCGAATTCGACGAGGCCGGCACAGTGGAAATCGAATTCATCGCCATTAAGCCGGGTCGCTATGAATTGCGCCAGCCCGGATCGACAGGCGATGGTCAACGCGTCGAGATTGTGATCCAGTAACCTATGAGCACCCTAAGCGTACAAAATGTGACCTACCGTTATGGCCCAAAAACGGCGTTGGATGACGTGAGTTTTGAGCTGGAAAAAGGCCGCTTTTGTGCGCTGTTGGGGCCGAATGGCGCGGGCAAATCAACGCTATTTTCCCTTTTGACACGGCTATTTGTGACGAAACAGGGAACCATAAGCGTCGCCGGACATGACCTCGCGCGTGAACCCCGTGCCGCACTGGCCAAGATCGGCGTCGTGTTTCAACAACAGACGCTCGATTTGGATATGTCAGTTGTCCAAAACCTTCGGTATTTCGCCGCGTTGCAGGGCCTTTCGGGGCGTGCGGCCCAGCGCAACATCGACGCCGCGCTTGATCGTCTGTCGATGCGTGAACGGGCCAAAGAAAAGGCCCGCAACCTAAACGGCGGTCACCGTCGCCGCATGGAAATCGCCCGCGCCCTTATCCATGAACCAGAGGTATTGCTACTGGATGAGGCCACCGTCGGCTTAGACACCGCAACGCGGCAAGCAATCACCCAACATGTGCATGACCTCGCTGATGACGGCCTACTGGTATTTTGGGCGACCCATCTTGTTGACGAAATTCAAGACAATGACGACGTGGTGGTTCTGCACAAGGGGCGCATCCTTGCCCACGACAATGCCCGTAAAATCGCCAAAGATGGCACCTTGATCGATGCATTCATGCACATGACCGACACCACACCAGAGCCAAGCCTATGAAGCCGTATCTTGTTTCACTATGGGCCATCACCCTGCGCGAGGCAATGCGCTTTGTGAACCAGCGGTCACGGTTTTTGGCAGCACTGGTCAGGCCATTGGTTTGGCTCATGGTCTTCGCCGCAGGTTTCCGCGCAGCATTGGGGTTATCGATCATCCCCCCCTATCAAACCTACATCACATACGAGCTCTACATCGTGCCCGGCCTATGCGGCATGATCCAGCTTTTTAACGGGATGCAGTCATCGCTTAGCCTCGTCTACGACCGCGAAATGGGGTCTATGCGGCTACTCCTGACCAGCCCGCTTCCTCGTTGGTGGCTATTATTCAGCAAACTTATGGCCGGAGTCGCGGTGTCCATTTTACAAGTCTACGCATTCCTCGCTATCGCAGCGATGTTCGGGATCACCCTTCCAGCGATGGGCTATGTTTACGTTTTCCCAACTCTCATTCTCAGCGGGCTCATGCTCGGCGCACTCGGGCTATTAATTTCCTCTACCATCAAACAGCTTGAAAATTTTGCAGGCGTCATGAACTTCGTCATCTTTCCAATGTTCTTCATGTCGAGCGCGCTTTACCCGCTTTGGAAAATGGCAGAAAGTTCGCCACTGCTACGCGACATCTGCGCCCTGAACCCGTTCACCCATGCGGTCGAACTGATACGTTTTGCGATGTACGAACAGTTCAACGGAACCGCCCTGATTTGGGTGGCCATCTCCTTCACGCTGTTTCTAAGCGGAAGCATCATCGGCTATGATCCCGCGTTTGGCACGGGACGCAAAGGATCGGGCAGGGGATAATCAATATGAAAACTCAACTGTCCGGATTGGCGACTAACGGCGTGCTGCGCGCTGCGGTTAATACTGGCAACCGTGCGCTTGTGCAGGTCATTGGTGGTGTGCCTCTTGGTCTATCACCAGCACTTGCGCGACGCTTGGCTGACGAGATTTAGCGCTGGAAGTCCGCTTTGGGAAAGCTGCATCGCGGCATTTGATTTCGCTGTGAACGGCCTCAACGGCGTTTTCGCTAGGGGCGTGTTTCCGAGAACTTCAAAAGCGCATGTTAGGCGACCCAGCGCCTGAAAATTTGCAGAAAATGCTGAAAGTTGCTTTCTTGCCTGACATCAGTTGGGTTTGGCTGCGTTCTAGCGCGTCCTCCAAGGTAAACTGTTCCCCAACATACCTATGGTCTGTTGGGGACATTTCACGGCGGTAACGAAGACGTACAATTTTGTCCGTTGGATGTTTGTATAATGGAGGGAGCTAAGTTGTGAGAATTGCATCCCAGCGGTGCGGTAGGATTCGATAAGTGTGGGGTCGCAAACGTCATTAAATTCGCCACAGCTTCCGCAGGTATCGGTATCAAAGAGCATCGAATCCGATGAAGGCACATATCGGACTCTCGCCGTGCCGTTTTCAGCAACTAAGCAAGACATACAGCGGTTCGGGTTATGGGGAAGATTCGGCTCAACTCTGACGCCGCGTTCTGGCGTCGAAGCAGAGTTAGCTCCCACAAAAGGAAAAATGCGTGTCAGAAAAGAAGGGTTATCTGTCATTCTTCATAAGGATAAAGTGGTGAGCCGTGATGGGTTCGAACCATCGACCTACTGATTAAAAGTCAGTTGCTCTACCAACTGAGCTAACGGCCCACTGGGCGCTAATTAGAAAGGTGGCACGCTAGGGTCAACCCCCAAATGTCATCTCGACTAGAATAGTATAAAAGACTCCACTATATGGCCGCTATGACCGCAAAAACTCAATCATATCTGCCTTTCATGAAGATGCATGGCCTTGGAAACGACTTTGTTGTCGTCGATGAACGGGGAATCACCCCGCAAATTGACGCAACGTTAGCCATCGCAATCGCTGATCGGCACCGTGGAGTGGGATTCGATCAGCTTGCTGTTTTGTCCAACTCGCCGGATTCGGACGTGCATTTGACGTTTTGGAACAGCGATGGATCGACAGCAGGTGCTTGCGGGAATGCGACACGCTGTATTGCACGGTTTTTGATGGATGAAACGGGACGCGATTCGCTGACCCTGACGACCAACCGCGGAACCCTTTACGCCAAAGACGCTGGAAATGGCCTGACCTCTGTAAATATGGGGCAGCCTCAATTGAACTGGAATGAGGTTCCTTTGGCACGTGACGTCGACACGCTGCGTCTACCGATTGACGGAGAACCCACCGCAACTGGTATGGGCAATCCGCACTGCACGTTCTTTGTGGACGATGCTGAAGCGATTGATCTAGCCGCGCGTGGCGCTGAGATTGAACACCATCCGCTATACCCAGAGCGCACGAATGTGCAGTTCGCGAGCCTTGTAGGGCCGGACCACCTGCGCATGCGGGTCTGGGAACGCGGTGTAGGAATTACGATGGCATCTGGATCGTCCTCTTGTGCGACAGCCGTGGCGGCTGCGCGTCGTGGGATTACTGGGCGATCCGTGCGCATTGATCTGGACGGCGGCACCCTAAATATCGATTGGCGTGATGACGGTGTTTGGATGACGGGTCCGACGGCACATGTCTTTGACGGGCAATGGCGGCTGTAATGGATATCAAAGCACCTAAATTCTCGAACCACGGTTGCAGGCTAAATGCTTACGAGGCCGAGGCGATGAAAGAGCTCGCGACTTCGGCAGGGGTCGAAAACGCGGTGATCGTGAATACCTGCGCCGTCACGGCCGAGGCCGTGCGCAAAGCCCGCCAAGACATTCGCAAATTGCGCCGCGAAAATCCGGATGCAAAACTAATTGTGACGGGCTGCGCCGCGCAGACCGAACCCGACACATTCGCTAAGATGTCCGAGGTCGATGTCGTTATCGGCAATACCGAAAAGATGAACCCGGCGACTTGGGCCAATATGGCGCCTAATCTAATCGGGCAAACAGAGCCAGTACAGGTCGACGACATCATGTCGGTCACTGAAACGGCGGGCCACCTGATTGATGGCTTTGGCACACGTAGCCGCGCATATGTTCAGGTTCAAAACGGTTGTGACCACCGGTGTACCTTCTGCATCATTCCATATGGTCGCGGCAATTCCCGGTCGGTGCCTGCTGGCGTCGTCGTTGATCAAATCAAACGGCTTGTCGATCGTGGATATAATGAGGTCGTCCTAACGGGTGTTGACCTGACCAGTTGGGGCGCAGATTTACCTGCAGCGCCGAAGTTGGGTGATCTGGTGATGCGTATTCTGAAACTCGTGCCTGACCTGCGCCGCCTGCGGATCAGTTCGATCGATAGCATCGAAGTCGATGAAAACCTGATGCAGGCGATCGCGACCGAACCTCGCCTGATGCCGCATTTGCACCTGTCGTTGCAGCATGGCGATGACATGATCCTGAAACGGATGAAACGCCGCCACCTGCGCGACGACGCCATTCAGTTCTGTGAAGATGCGCGAAAGCTTCGGCCTGATATGACCTTTGGTGCCGATATCATCGCGGGCTTCCCGACTGAGACCGAAGCACATTTCGAAAACTCGTTAAAACTGGTCCAAGATTGTGACCTGACATGGCTGCACGTCTTTCCTTATTCCAAGCGGGAAGGGACACCGGCCGCCAAAATCCCAACGCAAGTTAACGGAAAACTGATCAAAGATCGCGCTGCACGTTTACGCGCAGCAGGTCAGGCGCAAGTTGATTTGCATCTGAATGCACAAATCGGCGCGACACATCATATACTGATGGAAAACCCCCGGATGGGTCGGACGGAACAGTTCACCGAAGTGAAGTTCGAAACGGACCAACCTGAAAGCCAGATCGTCACAACTCAGATCACTGGACGCGATGGTGTTCAGCTGACCGCGTAACGCTGATGCAAAGCCTTCCAATCCTCTGGTCATTTCGTCGGTGCCCCTATGCGATGCGCGCACGCCTTGCGATCCAGTCAAGCGGGCAGGCGGTCGAACTGCGCGAGATCGTTTTGCGCAACAAACCAGCCCCGTTCTTGGAAGCCTCTGCAAAGGGCACCGTACCGGTATTGCAGCTACCAGACCGCGTGATTGACGAAAGCCGCGACATTATGATGTGGGCCTTGGGCCAATGCGACCCCGAAGGATGGCTTGATATGCCCGCCGAAGGGTTCGATTTGATCGCGACCTGTGAAGGGCCGTTTAAGAAGGCACTAGATCACACGAAATACGCAGTGCGCTATCCCGAGTTGGACGAATCTGAACAACGCGAAAAGGCGATGGCGTTTCTAAGGGTGTTGAATGATCGGCTGACAAAGCATCCGTTCCTTATGGGCGACAAACGGACCCTCGCTGATATGGCAATTTTGCCATTTGTCCGCCAATTCGCCAATACAGATCGCGCTTGGTTTGATGCACAGGATCTGGGGCCACTTACCCAATGGCTCGATGATTTCCTGATGTCGGACCGTTTTACCAGCATCATGACAAAATATTCGCCTTGGCAAGACGGGCAGGATCAGGTCTTGTTCCCCTGAATTAACAAGGGGGTTAGCTATGCAACTATTGATGTCCGGCATGTCGCCATTCGTTCGCAAGGCGCGCGTTGTTGTCCGCGAACTTGGGCTGACCGACCAAATCACCGAAGTCCCGATTAGCACAACCGCCCTTTCATCTGACCCGACCATCGTTGCAGCAAACCCTATCGGGAAAATCCCAGCGCTCGTACGCGATGACGGGCCTGCGATCTATGATAGCCGCGTCATTACCCGTTTTCTGAACGATCACGCTGGCGGATCCTTGTATCCCGAAACCCGAATTTGGGAGATCCTGACACTTGAGGCGACAGCAGACGCCATCATGGAGGCAGCAGTCGCTATGGCCTATGAGGTGCGTCTACGCTCAGAAAACGAACGGTCATCAGATTGGATCGAAGCACAGTGGGTAAAGGCCAATCGCGGTATCGCTGCAGTGAATAACAAGTGGATGAGCCATCTAAACGGTCCGCTGAACATCGGGCAAATCGCAGTGGCCTGCGCACTATCATATGTGGATTTACGTCATGATGCGCGTGGCTGGCGGACCGGTAACAAAGCACTGGCCGATTGGCACGCAGCGTTTAGTCAGCGCGACAGCATGGTTGCTACCGCGCCAGTCTAATCAAAAGTTAAAGCTGACGCCCATATTCACGGCATTGGTGAACACGTCTGTTTCAACCGTGCCACCAGTATCAAGATCAGCTTTATTTGTAGAATACGTACCTTTGTATTCACCAAAGACCGACCACTGATCGTTAATGGGGTAAGTCGCACCAGCAACCCAAGTCGCGGCAGGTCCAGTGACCTGATAGCCAAATGTCTCTGACGTACCATTGGTGACTTCGACATGTGGGATGGCGAGGCCAAGACCACCGCCAACATAGGGTGTCAAATCACCGAATGCATGACTCCAACGGCGATAGGCATTCACTGTCAAAGTGTTCAGACCGTCTGTGAACTCAAGCACATCGTAACCCGCAGGCAGTTCACCTTCTTTGGGGTAAACTTTGTTATGTGCGAAATCGAGACCATAACCGAATTCATCATTCTGCCAACGCGTGGCGCGAATGCCATAGTAGATCGGCGCCGAAGAAGACTTACCTTCCCACGCAATAGAAAAATCATCGTTGCCGATCTGAGGATCGCGCACCGAAACGTCGGACGCAGGCGCAGATTGCGCACCCCCATAAAAGCTAAGTTCTATCTCAGCTGAGGCGGCAAAAGGGGCCACAAATAGCAGGGCAGAAAGTGCAATCGCACGTGACATTAGTATTTCCTAGAACGTGAGTGGTGAGTGACCGCCCTAGACGGACGGAGATGAGCGTTCCCGTATGTTTGTCATCTCACACTAACAAGGTACCATTAAGGCGAACTTAAAATTTTCGAATTGAAATGTGTCTAACTCGTCACAAAGTTGTCCGATAACTTAAGAAAATCGGCGGAAAACCGATCATATCACGCAAAACTGCGATCAATTTGCTGTTAGATCGCACTAAAACCCAATGGCAAAGGTGGCCACCGAATCCGCGATTCTTGTTTACGAAGTCTTGGTTGTTTCACAACAATAACGACTTCAATGAACCCTGCGCCCTATTGTCCGCTGGACGGATCATGTTTTCATGGCTAAACAGCGCCAGAATGGACTGATGGAAACATCCGTCCGTCTTTCCCGTGGGCGATCGGCCCAACCAAAGAATCGGAGATGCAAGCCGTGTCACATGCAGACGATCATCAGGGCACACGCCGCGACTTTATATACTACGCAACCGCCGGGGCTGGTGTTGTTGCGACAGGTGCAGCGGTGTGGCCACTGGTCAACCAAATGAACCCTTCAGCTGACGTTTTGGCGCTTGCGTCGATCCGCGTCGATATTAGCGCTGTAGCGCCAGGCACGCAGTTGACTGTGCTGTGGCAAGGTAAACCCGTTTTCATTCGGTCACGCACCGAAGATGAAATCGCAGCAGCGCGCGCAGTTGATGTTGCGGATCTGCCCGACCAAGGCGCAGAAAACGCGAACCTTGTTGCAGATGCAGATGCGACCGACGAAAACCGCGCACTGTCCGAAGATGGTACTTGGTTGGTTCAAATGGGCGTTTGTACGCACCTTGGCTGTGTGCCTTTGGGCGAAGCAGGTGACTTTGGCGGCTGGTTCTGCCCATGCCACGGTTCACACTACGACACTGCCGGTCGTATCCGCAAAGGTCCTGCACCGCGCAACCTTCCCATCCCTGTTGCGTCTTTCGTAGACGAAACAACAATTCAACTCGGTTAAGGAGCGCGCACCATGTCTGGTATCCCCCACGACCATTACGAACCCAAGACTGGCATCGAAAAGTGGCTGCACACGCGCCTGCCCATCGTTGGCCTTGTCTATGACACTCTGATGCTTCCGACGCCAAAGAACCTGAACTGGATGTGGATCTGGGGCATTGTTCTGGCGTTTACGCTGGTTCTGCAAATCGCCACCGGTATCGTTCTGGTGATGCACTATACGCCTCACGTTGATCTGGCGTTCGCTTCGGTTGAACACATCATGCGTGACGTAAACGGCGGTCATATGATCCGCTACTTCCACGCAAACGGCGCATCGCTGTTCTTTGTTGCTGTTTACCTGCACATCTTCCGCGGCCTGTACTACGGTTCTTACAAAGCACCACGCGAGGTCACTTGGATCATCGGTATGTTGATGTACCTAATGATGATGGGCACCGCGTTTATGGGCTACGTTTTGCCTTGGGGCCAAATGTCGTTCCACGGTACTGCGGTTATTACTGGCCTATTCGGTGCTATCCCATTCATCGGTGAATCGATCCAGACATGGCTTCTTGGTGCATCTGCTGTTGGTCAACCTGCGCTGAACCGCTTCTTCTCGCTGCACTATCTGCTGCCATTTGTTCTGCTGGGCCTGACAATTGTTCACGTTTGGGCATTCCACACTACAGGCAACAACAACCCAACGGGTGTTGAAGTTCGCCGCACAAGCAAAGAAGACGCAGCAAAAGATACGCTGCCATTCTGGCCATACTTCGTGATCAAAGACCTGTTCGCGCTGGCTGTTGTTCTGGCGGTATTCATGGCGATCGTTGGCTTTATGCCAAACTACCTTGGCCACCCAGATAACTACATCCCTGCGAACCCGCTGGCGACACCGTCGCACATCGTTCCTGAATGGTACTTCCTGCCATTCTACGCGATCCTGCGTGCGTTCACTGCTGACGTTTGGTTGGTGCAATTTGTCAACTTTGTCAGCTTCGGCATCATCGACGCGAAATTCTTTGGTGTTCTGGCCATGTTCGGCGCGATCGCTGTGATGGCACTGGCACCTTGGCTGGATACATCATCGGTTCGTTCGGGCCGTTACCGCCCAATGTTCAAATGGTGGTTTGCACTGCTGGCATTCGACTTCTTGGTTCTGATGTGGGTCGGCGCAATGCCAACTGACGGCATCTACCCATACATCTCGTTGATCGCAGCGACTTACTGGTTCGGTTACTTCCTCGTTCTTCTGCCACTTCTTGGCGTGATCGAGAAACCGCTGCCACAGCCTGCAACCATCGAAGACGACTTTAACGCGCACTACGCGCCGAAAGCTGGGGCGTCTGCCTCTGCGAAATCGGCCGAGTGAGAAAGGACCAATGAATATGTTCCGTAAACTCACACTTACTGCTGCAACACTTCTTGCCCTGACAACAGGGCAAGTAATCGCCGCCGAAGTAGAAACCGAGATCGAAGACTTTGCTTTTTCTTTCGAAGGCCCATTCGGTAGCTATGATCAAATGCAGCTTCAGCGCGGTCTTCAGGTCTACACTGAAATCTGTTCTGCATGTCACGGTCTAGAATTCGTCGCATTCCGCACACTGCATGACGAAGGTGGCCCTGCGCTGCCCGAAGATCAGATGCGTGCCTACGCTGAATTCTACGAAGTCTATGATGAATCCATCGAAGACTACCGTGCAGCGACACCAGCGGATAAATTCCCTGCGGTCACTGGCGCTGGCGCACCGGATCTTTCGTTGATGGCAAAATCACGTGCTGGTTTCCACGGCCCAATGGGTTCCGGGATCAACCAACTGGTCAAAGGTATGGGTGGCGCTGAATACGTCGCGTCTATCCTTGCTGGCTACCACGACGCACCTGAATGTGCGCCAGAAGACTTTGACGGCTACTACAACGTTGCGTTCGCTGCGGGTGGTTTCCCTGAAGAGTGTATTGATGACCACGGTCACCATATGGTTCCAGGTAGCTGGATCGGCATGGCGCCACCACTTTGGGGCGATGACGTTGAATACGCTGACGGACACTCAGCCGACATTCACCACGAAGCACAAGACGTTGCTGCATTCCTGATGTGGACAGCCGAGCCTAAGATGATGGCGCGTAAGCAAGCTGGCCTGTCCGGTGTAATCCTGCTGATCATGCTGTCAGTACTGCTGTACCTCACAAACAAACGTCTGTGGGCACCACACAAGCACAAAGACTGATCAATCTAGGCACTGAATTAGAAAAGGCCCGCCAAATTGGCGGGCCTTTTTCGTTACCAAAGATGAACTTTAGCCCCCCCACTATCCAAGATACGCTACCAATGCCGGGGGCGGATCATCAAACAAAACGTTAGTCGCAACAGGCATTGAAACGCTTCCATCCGCAACAATCGCGACCTCATCGGCGATGCGTTTCGCGTCGTTAGGATCGTGGGTCACCATGATGACAGTGCGGCCCTGATCTGCCAGCGTCGTTTTCACCAAATCCAGCATCTCATCTTTCAAACGCGGACCAAGCGCTGCAAAGGGTTCGTCCAATAAAACGACGGGCCGGTCTGCCAGCAACACACGGGCAAGCGCTGCGCGGCTTTGCTGACCACCAGATAGCGCCGCTGGCTTGCGCGCGCCAAAACCGGCCAGCCCAACACTTTCCAAGACGTCTTCAACTCGACCTGCCTCGGTCGATGACAACCGCAAACTAGGGCGCAGCCCCAACCCAACATTTTGCGCGACGGTTAGGTGGGGAAACAGATTGTTATCCTGAAACAACATACTGACAGGCCGATGAGAAGGGGACAGTCGGGTCAAATCCATATCGTCCCAAAGAACCCGACCAGAAGCCGGTACAAAAAAGCCAGCAATCGCAGAAAGAAACGTGGACTTGCCAGCGCCCGATGGACCAATCAGCCCTGTGACTTTACCAACAGTAAACTGTAAATCCGCGCGTAATTTAAAGTCATCCTGGCGCAGTTCTAGCCCGTCACAAATCAGCATCGCTGCGGCCTCCTTGGTCACAAATCCAAAATATCAGCAGGCTTAACGCCAGCAATAGCAGTGCAGCACCCGCTGCTGCGTCCACGCGGTATGCCCCCATCAAACGATACATCGCGAGGGGCAGGGTTTCTTCGGACTTGCCAGCGAACAATGTAATTACGCCTAAATCACCCATCGACAAAGCCGCTGATAGACCGGCACCGAAACCCAAGGGACGGCGAATACGAGGTAAGACAACGACACGTAGCCACGACCAACCCGACAGCCCGACAGATGCCCCCAAGCGCCCGAAGTCCTCTTGAACCGCCGCAATAGCTGGGCCAATTGCGCGTAAGACAAAGGGCAGGGCGAGCGTCGCATTCACCAGCATCGTTACAATCAAGGCAACATCGCTTGGGCTAACAAATGGATAGACGATCAGGAACGCCCCCGTCCCCACAACCAACCCCGACGCGGCCAAGGGCAGCACCCCAATCACCGCGACAGCGCGTCCACCCCAAAGGCCCAGCGCGACAGACATCGCACAACACAAAGTCGCCGAGCCAATCGCAACAAGGATAGACCTTAGGGCAGCAATCCAAACCGTACCCGGCATCAACAACAGCCCCGGTAGCCCGCGAAGAACAACCATGCCCAATGGAACTAACAGAAACAGCGCCGCCGCACCGATAACGACATAGTCCAACAAAGGGCGGTTCAAATCCCAACGCGCGACCACCCGGTCAAAACCTGCGCCCATCGCATCGGTACCAGTGACGCGCCACGCGCAGATGGCGGCAATGATGCATAGCCCAAATTGGATGCACGCCAACAGCGCCGCACGCCCGAGGTCGAAATCAAAACGCAACGCCTGATAAATCGCCAATTCAACTGTGGTGCTTTTCGGACCACCACCTAGCGTTAGTGCGACCGCAAAGCTGGTCAGGCAAATCAAGAAGATCACCAAGAACGTGCTTGGAACGACGGCGCGCAACATCGGTATCTCAAGCAAGCGGCCCACTGGTGCACCCAGACTTGCGGCTAGGCGGAACCTCTCGGCCGGTATCGCAAGCCAGCCCTGTAAAATGAACCGCACGGCGAGCGGCAGATTAAAGAAAACATGCGCCAAAACTACGCCATGAAATCCGTAAATGGATATGGGTTCAAACCCCAATACACCAAGGAATGCGTTCACAATGCCCCCGCGACCGAAGACTGCAAGCAACCCAACAATCGCAACGATGACGGGCAACAAAAATGGTGCACCCAACAACGTGATTAACGCCTGACGGCCGCGAAACCGTCGCCGGGCCAAGGCACGCGCAACGGGGATGGCGCATAGAACGCTAATAAATGCGGATACAAAGGCTTGGGTCACCGTAAACCGGATCGCCGCCCAATCAGCAGGGCTAAGCCCACTTGCCCAGTCCGCCCGCAGCGCAACCGCTGCAAGCGTCCCAAGCGTCAACACCAGTACCAGCGCCCCAGATAGGGCGCCGGGCCAGCGTGAACCTATTGTGAAAGCGCGTTGCGCCATTCTTCCAATGCTTCATCCCGGATCGCTGCTGCATCCTCGGGTGATTTCAATAATGAAGCCGTTGGGGTCATCAGCGTTTCAAACCCTTCGGGCAATCCTGCTTCTGGGGTCACAGCCGGGTACATCCAGTTCGTTGTCGGAATGACAGATTGGAACCCTTCAGAAACGATGAATGCCATGAACTGATCAGCCAGTTCTGACTGGTCAGTGCCAGCGACTTTGCCCGCTACTTCGACCTGCATGTAGTGACCTTCGTCAAACGACCAAGCAACTTTGCTGGCGTCTTCTTCGGCGATCAAATGGTATGCAGGCGACGTTGTGTAAGACAGCACCGCATCAGCTTCGCCATCTAGGAACATACCGTAAGCCTCGGACCAACCGGGGGTGACCGTGACGATGTTGTCGGCCAAAGCGGCCCACAAATCGGCGGCTTCTTCAGGATAAGCATCCTTTACCCACATCAGCAGGCCCAAGCCGGGCGTTGATGAACGCGGGTCTTGGATAACGATCTTTAGGTCACTGTCAGCCAGATCACGGATCGACGTCGCTGCGGCATCATCCGCATTCCCAACAAAGGCAAAATAGCCCCAGTCAAATGGCAAGAAATCAGGATCAGTCCACTCAATCGGTAGGTCCAGATCAGCGGTCACACCGTGCGGTGCAAACAGGCCAGTTTCACGCGCGGCTGCGGTTAGGTTGGTATCCAATCCCAACACCACATCAAATTCGGTGCGTGGGCCTTCTAACTGAAGACGGGCCAGCAAGGCAGCACCATCGCTGCTGCCGACAAATTCCAGATCGCAGGCACACTCGGCCTCGAATGCTGCTTCGATTGCGGGGCCGGGGCCCCATTCGCTGACAAAGCTGTCGTATGTCAAAACTTGCAGTACCGGGGTCTCGGCCATTGCGCCTGTGGCACAAAGGGCAAGTCCCGCGACAACTGGCAGATAGATCGGTTTTTGCATCGTATCCTCCAAATGCGACGGGCGGATTGGGGGATAGCGCGATTGCCATACCTTCCCTCCGCCGGTCTTAACCGGTTCAGGTTCAACGGGTCCGCTTGCGCATCTCAGCCATTTCTGGCCCCCCGAGGTACGTGTTGAATACGCGCAGGCCGGGCAAATGAAAAGGGCCGCAGATTTTTCTGCGACCCTTGTCCTAAAATGATTGTCAATCAGGCCACATGGCCATGCGGCATTTCAACTTCATCGTCATCAACGATACCGGCATCTGGGTCGTCAAATACGTTCAGGTCAATCTTGCCTTCGCCCTTGGCAACGATAGAGGTGACTACCGCATCGCCAGTGATATTCACGGCCGTACGGATCATATCCATCAAACGATCGACACCTAGGATGATCGCAATACCTTCGATAGGCAGACCAACTTGGCTAAGCACCATCGTCAGCATAACCAGCCCAACACCGGGCACGCCCGCTGTACCGATAGATGCCAACACGGCCATGCCGATCACAGTCAGATAACCACCAAGCCCCAGATCAATGGCATAGACATTTGCCAAGAACACGGTCGCGACACCCTGCATGATCGCGGTCCCGTCCATGTTGATCGTTGCGCCAAACGGGATACAGAACGACGCGATAGACTTACCCACCCCCACACGTTCGGTAACGGAACGGTAGGTCACTGGGATAGTCGCGTTCGAGCTCGCGGTTGAAAACGCGAAAATCTGCGCCGGACGCATCTTGCGCATAAACGTTAACGGGTTCAGCCCGGCTAACACTTTCAGCATCGTTGGTAGCGTGATGAACAGGTGAATGAACAGTGCAGCAACCAGCGTGATGACATAGGCCATAACGGGCAGGAAAAGCCCGATGCCTTGTTCGGCGAATGTCTTGGCGATCAGACAGAACACGCCATAAGGCGCAAAGTGCATAACAATCGCGACCACCTTCATCATCAGGTCATTCATGTAGTCGCATGCAGCAATGAACCCTTCGGACTTTGCGCCAAGCATCAGAACAGCAATACCCAGTACAACAGTATAAAAGATTACCTGAAGCATTTCTCCATTGGCAAAGGCCGCAATCGGGTTCGTCGGTACGATATTGGCAAAGACCTCCCAAACGGTAGGTGCCTCTCTTCCAGTCACGCCGCTGGTGTCGATACCCTGCATATCAAAGCCCTTGCCGGGGCCAATAATTGACGCCAAAACAATCGCCAAAGTGATCGCAAGTGCGGTCGTGGCAAGATACAAAAAGAACGACTTTGTACCGACGCGCCCCAAGACACGGACGTCACCGATGCCCGTCACCCCACCCAAAAGCGAAAAGAAAACCAGCGGGACCACCAGCATTTTTAGGGCATTCACAAACATCTTGCCGACCATGCCAAACAGGCCGGCAACGATCTGAGTATTAATGATGTCAATGTTGATTTGATTAAAGATTACACCAACCACAATCCCTGCGCCCATCGCGATCATGATCTTCATGGTTAGCGACATACCGTGGCCGCCATGCGTATCAGTTGTCATTTTTAGCTCCCCATTATTCCTAGGGTTGAGATTGGCACAGTTTTACAATTTCTCAAAATTCGGTGGTGATGCTGACCAAGATTGAACAAACGCGGGCCTTCCTGTAACCGGGTTGCAATCAAAGAGGCGCGCATATGTCGATCAACAGTTTCGGTCATCTATTTCGGTTCACAACTTGGGGCGAAAGCCACGGGCCCGCATTGGGTGCAACGGTCGATGGATGCCCCCCCGGCGTTCCAATTGACGCGGCAATGCTTCAGCAATGGCTGGATAAACGCCGCCCCGGCCTAAACAAAAACACGACCCAGCGGAACGAACCCGACGCGGTCGAAATCCTATCTGGCGTGTTCGAAGGCAAATCAACTGGCACGCCAATTCAGCTTATGATCCGCAACACCGACCAGCGGTCAAAAGACTACGGCGACATCGCCAACACCTTCCGTCCCGGTCACGCTGATATCACCTATCACCAGAAATACGGCATCCGTGATTATCGCGGTGGTGGACGGTCTTCGGCACGTGAAACCGCTGCCCGCGTTGCAGCTGGTGGTGTTGCGCGCGAAGCGATCAAAACGATTGCGCCGAATGTGCAGATCAAAGGTTACATGACCCAGATGGGTGCCAAACAGATCGACCGTTCTAAAGTCGATTGGGACCAGATTGATCAAAACGATTTCTTCTGCCCAGACGCAGATGCCGCAGCCGAATGGAACGACTATCTGGCGTGGCTGCGCAAAGACGATCACAACTCTGTCGGTGCGATTATCGAAGTCGTGGCGCGTGGCGTCCCCGCAGGCATCGGCGCACCCGTTTATGCTAAGTTAGACACTGATTTGTCCGCTGCGATGATGTCGATCAACGCTGTTAAAGGCGTCGAAATTGGTGAAGGCATGGCCGCAGCCGCGCTTACTGGTCGCGAAAATGCTGACGAAATTTTCATGGGTCCAAACGGCCCTGAATATAGCTCAAACCACGCCGGTGGTATCCTTGGCGGTATCAGTACAGGGCAAGATATCGTCGTGCGCTTTGCTGTAAAACCGACCTCATCCATCCTGTCACCACGCAAATCAATCCGTATGGATGGATCGCCGATGGAAGTCATCACCAAAGGCCGCCACGACCCGTGCGTCGGCATCCGCGCTGTTCCAGTCGGCGAAGCGATGATGGCATGCGTAATCCTTGACCACCTATTGCTAGACCGCGGTCAAACCGGCGGCATTCGCGGCAAAATCGGGTGAACCGACTTCGAGATGCGCTAGTTCGTTATGTCGAGGAACATACTTCGACAGATGCGGCACACGATCTCGGCCACCTAAATCGTGTTTGGCGCAACGCGACGCTGATCGCGGACCGTGAAGCACCATGCGACCGCACTGTGTTACTTGCTGCCGCGTACCTGCACGACCTAGTAAATCTTCCAAAGTCACACCTAGATCGTGCAAAGGCTTCGCTTTTGTCAGCCGAAAAATCCACGCCTTTGCTGCGTGATCTTGGGCTCCGCGCGGATCAAATTGATGCGACGTGCCACGCAATCATTGCACATAGTTTTTCGGCGAACGTCCCGCCCGAAACTTTGGAAGCAAGGATTTTGCAGGATGCCGACCGAATAGAGGCATTGGGTGCAATCGGCCTTGCACGTTGCTTTGCAATTTCCGGCGCGCTTAGCCGGCCATTGTTTCACTTCGCAGACCCGTTTGCTGTATCACGCCCACGCGATGACCAAACATATGCCGTCGATCACTTTGCTGAAAAACTATTGCGCCTTCCAGCAACGATGCAAACAGCTGCTGGACGAGAATTGGCAAATGAACGCGCTGGGGTTTTGCGCCGCTACTTGGACGATTTAGCGACTGAGCTTGATGTGCCGGTTAGCGGTTGGTAGCGGGCTGCTTTGACAATTGCACCGCTAAAATACCGCCCGCTATAATTGCGACGCCGATTACGTCCAACCAACCAATGGTTTCGCCCAACAATGCGGAGGCAATTGCCACCCCTAAGAAGGGGTTGAGGAAGTGGAATGTCGATGCTTTTACTGCGCCGATACGCCCGACCAATGTGAACCAGACCCATGTCGCGGCTAGGCCGGGGACTAACGTTGTATAGACGAAGGCCACGATCAATTGCCAATTCCACGTGACGACCCATTCTTCAAAAGCGACTGCCGGAAAAGAAAGGATGGCCGCACCAACCAGCATTTGCAGGCCAACAATCATCAATACGTTGCCACCCGATGATGCCCCTAAGACAGCCAATGTTGCGATAGTCAGTGACACGACACCAACCACACACAGAATCAGGCCAAACGGGTCAACGCCGCCTTGCAGCCTTGCGCCCATGATCAACGCAACGCCGATCACACCGGCAATCAAACCCATTAGACCAAGTGGTTTGACCTTGGTCCCGAAGACAATCCAACCAACAAGCGCGACTAGCAACGGCATTGTTGACGCGATAATGGCGGCCAACGACGCAGGCACCGTTTGCATCGCAACAAAATTCAAACCCAAATAAAGCGCGTTCTGGCATAACCCAAAGACAAGCACGCCAGTCCATTGACGACGACTAAGCCGCGCAGATTGCCCCATCGCAAATGCGATCAGAACACCCAACAAGCCGGACACTAAAAACCGCAATGCCAGTGCGGTCAAAGGCGGCGCATATTCGACAATGACCCGTGCCGAAGTAAACGCAGAAGACCACATCGCCGCAAAGGCGAGCCCCATGAGAATTGCTTTGATATCCATAGTTCCTCAACGAAAAAGGGCCGCCAATTAAGGCGACCCTTTCCTAACTTTTCATCCGGCACAAGGCCAAATGACTTAGCCGTTTACGCTGTCTTTCAGCGCTTTTGCGATTGTCATTTTGACAACCTTGTCGGCTTCTTTTTTGATTTGCTCACCTGTGGCAGGGTTGCGAACCATACGCTCTGGGCGTTCACGGCAATAGATTTTGCCAACACCTGGAAGAGTAACAGCGCCGCCGCCAGCTACTTCTTTGGTGATGATGCCAGTCACGGCGTCCAGTGCAGCGCCTGCTGCTTTTTTATCCATGCCAGTTTCATCGGCAAGTGCAGCAACGAGTTGCGCTTTAGTTAGTGGTTTAGTCGCCATTTTCTGGTCTCCCTTATTTGCCCGAACTATAGGGCCTCTACCCGCGCATTTAACGTTATGTTGTAGGACACCACAACGATTAGTGTTCGATTTTCAGTGAAAATAGCGACTTTTCGCGCGTTTTTTAGCGTTTTATAGGAATGCAGTCTCCTCAAAGCTGCGCAATTTGCGGCTATGGATGCGTTCAAGGGGCATTTCACGCAATCTTTCCATGGCACGGATTCCGATCATAAGGTGCGCAGCGACCTGTGTTTTATAGAATTCTGACGCCATTCCGGGCAATTTCAGCTCGCCATGAAGCGGTTTATCACTGACGCACAGCAAGGTCCCATAGGGTACACGGAATCGGAAACCATTCGCGGCAATCGTCGCGCTTTCCATATCTAGTGCAACCGCACGCGATTGGGACAACCGCTGAACTGGCCCAGATTGATCACGCAATTCCCAGTTCCGGTTATCGATGGTCGCGACAGTACCCGTCCGCATGATCCGCTTTAGCTCATAACCTTCAAGCTTGGTCACGTCGGCAACAGCTGTTTCAAGCGCAATCTGAATTTCGGCCAGCGCAGGAATCGGCACCCAGACAGGAAGGTCATCGTCCAGCACGTGATCTTCACGTAGGTACGCGTGCGCCAGAACGAAATCACCCAAACGTTGCGAATTGCGTAGCCCAGCGCAGTGACCAACCATCAACCACGCATGTGGGCGCAGAACCGCAATGTGGTCAGTGGCCGTTTTCGCGTTCGAAGGCCCGACACCAATATTCACCAAAGTGATCCCGCTGCCGTTCGCCCGCTTTAAGTGGTAGGTCGGCATCTGAGGAAGCTTTGCAGGAACGGGCAGGGGTGCGTCTGATTCCGTGATCTCAACATTCCCGGTGCTGACAAAGCTTGTATAGCCGCTGTCGGGATCTGCCAGCATCTGGCGCGCAAAGCTTTCGAACTCTTCGACGTAGAACTGGTAGTTCGTGAATAAGATGTGGTTTTGGAAATGCTCGGCAGCGGTCGCGGTATAATGCGAAAGACGCGCCAATGAATAATCAATCCGCTGCGCTGTAAACGGCGCAAGTGGACGTGCACCGTCAGGATATGCGAAACCTTCACCGTTCACGATCGCATCGTGGGTCGTGCTAAGGTCAGGCACATCGAAATTGTCACGCAGGTTAAAATCCATCGACCCATCATGAGGAACCGTCAACTTTGGATCATTGGCTGCAGCAAAATGCACAGGCATCACTGTGTCGGATGCACCGATAACTACAGGCACGCCGTGGCTGTTTAGCAGCAGTTGGATTTGCTGCTCTAGGTATGCAGCAAATAGGTCAGGACGGGTCACTGTCGTCGCATAAGTACCCGGCTCAGCCACGTGACCAAATGACAGACGGCTATCCATCTTAGCGTGGGTCGTCGTTGTCAGACGAATTTCTGGATAAAACGCACGCACGCGCGCCTCGGGCTGGCCGTGCTCCAAAGCGTCTTGAAAGCTTTTTGATAGAAACGAAACCGCAGTTTCATAGATCTCTTGTAGCCGCTTTACTGCGGCTTTTGCGTCAGTAAACGCTTCATGTCCGGGCACATCGGGTGTCCAGATAATGACCTGTTGTTCATCATTCATAGGTCGTCCTCAAACAGTTCTGTTAACTCAAATTTCTCTACATCCACCAATCCCAGATCAGAGATCCGCAACGAGGGGATGACAACAAGCGCCAAAAGCGAATGCTGCATATAGGCGTTATTTAGGGTGCAACCGCACGCCTCCATTGCGGCGACCATTTCGTCGGCTTTTGCGGCAACGTCAACTGCGGGGCTATCTGACATCAATCCGGCGATAGGCAATTCCACCAACGCCAGTTCTTTGCCGTCTTTCCAAACAGTCACACCACCGCCGACTTCACCCAAACGGTTTGCAGCGGCGGCCATGTTTTCACGGTCTGTACCCACAACAATCATGTGGTGGCTGTCATGCGCCACGGTCGAGGCCATCGCCATTTTGCCAGTGTATCCAAAGCCCGAAACAAAGCCATTCACGACCTTGCCCGTACCCTGATGCCGCTCAACCAATGCAATCTGATAGGTGTCGCCTTCGCCTTCGACCAATCCATCAACGACAGGAAGTTCAGCAGTCAGCGCTTCGGTCGGGGCTTGATTTTCGACAACGCCGATCACCTTGACCTTAACGCTATTCGCACCCTCCGGCGCGTGGATCGCGAAGTTAGCATCGCCCAGCGCCTTGCCCATATTCACGGTTTGACGTGCATCAGCCGGCCAATCGTAATGCGGGCAATCCACGGTAATCTTGCCATCCATCGCGACGGTCTGACCACGGGCAATCACATGCTCGATTGGTAAGGTTCTTAAATCAGACGTCAAAATCACATCAGCCCGACGACCGGGCGCGATTGATCCCAACTCACGCTCTAACCCGAAATGAGTGGCGGTGTTGATCGTCGCCATTTGCAGCGCGATCAGCGGATCACATCCGCAATCAATTGCATGGCGGACAACACGGTTCATATGACCATCATTCACCAAAGTCCCTGAATGGCAGTCATCCGTGCAAAGAATAAAGTTGCGCGGATCAAGCCCCTTTTCGGTGATCGCTGTAATCTGGCTTTCGACATCATACCAAGCAGAGCCAAGTCGCATCATCGACTTCATACCCAAACGGACACGTGCAATCGCGTCAGCCTCGGCTGTGCCTTCGTGATCATCTGCCGCACCGCCCGCAACATAGGCCGCAAATGCATTGCCTTTGTCAGGGCTGGCATAGTGGCCACCCACGGTTTTGCCCGCGTTCATAGTTGCTGCCATCTCTGCCAACATCTGCGGATCACCGTTGATCACACCGGGGAAATTCATCATCTCACCCAGACCAATAATGCCGGGCCACGACATGGCCTCGGCTACATCATCGGCGGAAATCTCAAACCCTGTGGTTTCCAAACCGGGGGCAGAAGGCGCACAAGACGGCATCTGCGTGTAGATATTCACTGGCTGCATCAATGCTTCGTCATGCATCATACGCACGCCGCGCAGACCAAGCACGTTCGCGATCTCATGTGGATCGGTGAACATGGTCGTTGTGCCATGCGGAATAACTGCTGCTGCAAATTCGGCAGGAGTTAGCATCCCGCTTTCGATATGCATGTGACCGTCACAAAGACCGGGGATCAGATAACGGCCTTCGGCCTCGATCACCTGCGTATTCGGACCAATGCAATGGCTGGCGTCTGGCCCAACATAGGCAAAGCGGCCATCGGCCACAGCAACCTGCCAGCCATCTAGAATTTCGCGGGATTGGACATTCACCAATTTACCGCCACGAATGACTAGATCAGCATGCGCACGCCCTGCGGCGACAGCGACCAAACGGGGGGCAACTTCGGCCCAAGATTTGATGTGATGTTCCATCCCCAATGGTTTCACCGTTTGCAGGCGGGTTCAAGAGGAGATGATTGCAGTGTTCAAAGAAGTCATGGGCCGCTCGCATTCCAGCAAGCGCCCATTAACATTGCTTATCTACTCAGCGCTAACCGCAACCAAATAGGCATAGATGTCTGCGGCCTGCTGCGCGTCGCGCACTTGATACGCCATCTTGCCGCGTGCACGATTATTATCAAGCGCCTCGCGCAGATAACCGGTTGGGTTTTGAACGTAAGCAACAAACGTTTCTTCTGACCACGTTGTTCCCGCTTCACCAAGGGTCACGATCGCATCGCCGTAACGGAATCCATCAACAGACCCAAGCGCACGACCCTCGATCCCAAACAAGTTTGGACCAGTCCGCGCAGTGCGACCAGCTAGAACTTCACCTTCGTCGTTCCGAACGACGTGGCATGCGACGCACTGGCGGTTAAATTGCTCTTCGCCTGCCGCTACATCGCCTTCAGCAAATGCAGAAGTTGCTAGTGCAGCCAACGTCGCTGCAACACTAATACTCTTCATGATCGCTATCCTTCTCGATCTGATCAAATGACCGTTCGCCCCAGTCAACGCTGATGTAATGTACACGACGGTCCAGACCAAGGGTAGCTAGCGAACTTTCTTTTGGGATGCATCATAATATCGCAGGAGACGCCTTCTTTTTAAGGCATCTCCTCTATTTCTGGTAGGCCTATCACTTTGATCCACCACCTGTAGAACCCATACGACGCGCTGCTTCTTTCCGTTCGATTTCATATCCTTTCAGCGGTCGCCCGTCGTGCACCCAGTGATCTGGTGCTTTCCAACGTTTATTCAGCGTTGCCGTCAAAAAACTGTCTGCGAGTATTGTAAGCATGGCTTTTCCTTTCCTTGTGTTAATGATCAACAAATAAAAGGATTGATTAGCCGAATCGACTCTGTAAGATTTTCATTATGTTAGTTGAGCTTTCATATGGATTGGCGTGAAGTCCCATCGCTTTCTGCGCTGCGCGCATTTGAATGCGCCGCACGCGCCGGGTCGTTTTCACAGGCTGCACGCGAATTGAACGTGACACATGCTGCAATCGCGCAACACGTTCGTGCAATTGAGGCCGACTTGGGTACCGCCTTGCTTGTCCGGCAAGGCCGCGGCGTCGCCTTAACCGAAGCAGGCGCACGTTTGGCAGGCACCCTTTCTGACGGGTTCGGCCAAATCATATCAGGTGTAAAATCGGTTCGTGGCGATGCAGAAACGCGTCCACTTTCTATCACCGTGACGCACAATTTCGCAGAAAACTGGCTCATGCCGCGCATATCGCAATTCTGGGCAAAGTACCCTGAAATTGCGCTGTCCATTGTCCCCAGCAATAAGCTCGTTGATCTACGCCGCGATGGGTTTGACTTAGGCATTCGATACGGTGACGGAAACTGGGCCGGATTAGAAACCACCCATTTGTTGGCGGCCGATTACACGGTTGTTGCGGCGCCGGGTGTCGTCGATCCCGACACGCTACCGACAACAGATGTCCCATGGTTTTTCGAAGACGATCACCAAGAAGCCCGCAGATGGGTGACCGAGGCTGGAATGGTCTCAGAAAGCCAAAAGACGTTCAATGTCACGACGCTTGGCATGGCGCTATCTGCGGTCAGATCGGGCGGCGGGATTACTGTCGCCTCTAGCGCGTTGGTGGCAGACGACATCAAAGCTGGCCGTCTCGTTCCGCTGTCGCAAACGCAGCCAGAGGGCTTAGGCTATTACATCACGCACTATCCTGGCGTCCTGTCCAACAGAGTCAAAACGCTGAAATCTTGGTTGCTTAAGATGATCTAGCGCGGGCTACGCTTTGCCAAGATACGTTGCAAAGTCCGACGATGCATCGACAAACGCCGCGCCGTTTCTGACACGTTGCGATCACACAGCTCGTAAACCCGTTGGATGTGTTCCCAACGTACACGATCTGCGCTCATTGGGTTTTCCGGGGGCGGGGGCAATGTATCATTGCGGGCAAGCAACGCATTGGTGACATCAGTCGCATCGGCTGGCTTGGCCAAGTAATCGGTCGCGCCAATCTTTACCGCGGCAACTGCTGTCGCAATCGCGCCATAGCCCGTCAAAACGACGATCCGGCTTTCTGGTCGCTTTGCACGAAGCGTTTCCACGACGTCCAAACCATTGCCGTCTTCTAACCGGAGATCGACAACTGCATAGGCCGGAGGGCGTGCTGTCGCGATTGCCTTACCAGCCGCTACAGATTCCGCTGTCTCAACCGCGAACCCGCGTTTTTCCATTGCTTTTGCAAGCCGCCGCAAAAACGCTTCATCATCGTCAACAAGAAGCAGGCTCTTGTCGTCGCCCAGGTCCAACGGCTCGGTCATCTTGGTTCATTCCTCGCATGTTCGCCGACAAAGTGTAGGTTTATGCTGGCCATCGTCAACCTGCTGCAAAACAAGCAGTGACATTCGCAACATGTTCGGGGCTGTCGGCCCGACCAAAATATGTCGCGAAACCCGTATCGGGCAGCATCAGATAAGTCGATGTCGAATGCTGAACGAGATAATATTCAGGATCGCCATCTTCCTTCTTATAAAATGTCCGGTAGGCCTTTGATGCCGCCGCGACTTGTTCTTCAGTACCAGTTAGCCCGATCATCTTTGGATGAAAGTTGTCGGCGTAATCACGGACGACATCAACCGTGTCCCGTGCTGGATCAATGGAAATGAATACTGGCGTGGCGCTGACCCCTTGATCGGCAAGAATATCAATGGCTGCCGCATTGCGCGCGCTATCCAGCGGGCAAACATCAGGACAAAACGTGTAGCCAAAATAAACCAGCGTTGGCTCGGTAATGATATCAACGTCGGTCACGGTCGCGCCAGTTTCGCTTAGCAAAGTGAACGGCCCACCGATGTCACCACCCGCAGCAACGCCACAATCAGGTGGGGAAGCAAGCTGAGTAACGGCAAACATACCACCTACAACGGCAACCACTGTCATCCCGGAAATGATCGCTATCGCTTTTGACATCTTCTGTCCCTTCTCAATCGGTCGCATTGATCCCCTATGAATGCCTGCGTATCAATGGTCTACCTTGCCGCAGTGGATAACCGATCACATGTCTGTTTCAGAATTCAACATGTTTCAAGAACAGCAACGCAGCAATTGGGTGCGCTTGCGGACGCTAACAACGCTTCGGTGGTTCGCTATTGCAGGGCAGGCGGGCGCATTTTTAGTCGCCTCTTTGATCTATCGGCTTCACATCGAACTTAGTCTCGCGTTCGCGCTGGTCGGGGTATCCGTTGTTGCAAACCTTATCGCCAGCTTTGCTTACCCAGAAAACAAGCGCCTTTCTGAACGCGAAGCATCACTGTGGCTTGTGTTTGACCTTATCCAGCTGACGCTGCTGCTGTTTATCACCGGCGGACTCAACAATCCGTTTGCGATGCTTGTCCTTGCGCCTGTTACAATCGCGGCAACTGTCTTGCATCGCGCAAGCACGATCTTTGTTGGCGTCACGGCGATTGGGCTGATTACAACGGTCAGCCAGTTTCACCTCCCTATCATCATGGCTGATGGCACGACGCTAGTACTGCCCACTATATTTCAATTTGGGTTCTGGGCATCGCTTGTGATCGGGATTGTGTTTCTGTCCACCTACGCCCGCCAAGTCACAACCGAGATGCATGCCATGCGCGAAGCATTAGTTGCCACGCAATTGGCGCTCGCCCGCGAACAAAAACTGACCGATCTTGGTGGGGTAGTCGCCGCTGCTGCGCATGAACTGGGAACCCCACTTGCCACGATTAAACTGGTCAGCAGCGAATTGATGGAAGAACTCGGCGATCAACCAGACCTGTTCGAAGACGCAAGCCTGATCCGTCAACAGGCCGACAGATGCCGCGATATTCTGCATTCCATGGGTAGGGCAGGCAAGGACGACCTGCATTTGCGCCACGCCCCGTTAGAAGCAATCGTCCGTGAAGCCGCGGAACCCCACATGGATCGCGGCAAGTCAGTCGTGTTTCGCCTGTCCGCAGCCGAAGACGCCGATCAAACCCAACCAACAATCGCGCGCCGACCCGAGATCGTCCACGGGTTACGCAACCTGATACAAAACGCCGTTGATTTCGCACAGGCCGAAGTCTGCGTCGAACTCTCCTGGAGCGACAGCGACATTAAGGTCCGCATTTCAGACGACGGACCGGGGTTTCCTGGTTCTGTAATCGGTCGTATCGGTGATCCTTATGTGCGCGAACGGCGGCAATCGGACGACACAGGCGGGCGCCCCGGTTACAAGGGCATGGGGCTGGGACTGTTCATCGCAAAAACACTGCTCGAACGATCCGGCGCAGAGCTAACTTTTGCCAACAGTCGTCGCGCTGGGTTGGGCGAAGGCGGTGCCGTCATCGATGTGGTCTGGAACCGCGATATCCTGCCAAATAGCGGTGACCGCGTCAGCGAACCGCTGGGTGAAAACCAACAGCACAGCGCAGAAATCTGAGTCAGGCGGCATACTTAACTCGACATTAACCTTAGAAGTGGATGTTCAACCTCGGTTTTACTGAGGACGCTCACAGATGCTATTGAGTCTACTAGACCTCGCGGTCATTGGTGTTAGCTGCGCAACCTGTCTTGGGGTCGTTTACAAATCGCGACGCGATGTCGCCACCTTGCGCGCCGCAAACGACCAAAAATCAAAGCAGCATAATTTGCTGCCCGTCTTTTTGTTTCAGGGCAACGAGTTGGTTGATGCGACACCTCAAGCCTTGGCATTGATTGAAGATCGCGACGACAACCTCTCAGAATTCAACGCACTGATGCAGGTATTGGGGCCTCATTTTCCCAAATTGCGCGGCGCATTGGAAAACCCTCCCACAACAAAGACGCGGATCGACGGCGTAGAAACGACCTCGCTCTGGCTTGAAATCAGCGAAACAGACGGACGACTACGAATAGCCGTGAACGGGGCCCAAGGTTCCGAACAGATTGACCAGTCCGCGACCATAGCGCAGGACGTACGGCTTTCAGAGCTCGGTATGCTGCGCGACCTTACACAAAATACGCCGCAACTCATCTGGCAAGAAGCAAACGACGGTAAGCTACTATGGGCCAATCAAACATACTTAAAATTCGTTGACCAAATGCAATCGCCAGATGGGAATGATCTGGCAATTTGGCCCAGCGTTTCGATCTTTCCTGAACTGCACGAAATCCCCGGCGCAAAAGGAACGTCTCTGCGCCGCCTTTCAGTTAAGTCGCTTGATCAAGCCGCAGATCACTGGTTCGACGTGACAAGCGTGCCCTACGCAAACGGCTTTATGCATTTTGCAACTGACGCCAACAGCATAGTCCGCGCCGAACAAGAACGACGGAGCTTTAAACAAACGCTTGGCCGAACGTTCGCCGAACTATCTATCGGACTGGCGATTTTCGACAAACAGCGTCAACTGACGACATTCAATCCTGCTGTGCTGGATCTGACTGGCCTAAAGTTCGATTTTCTGAGCAGCCGACCCACGCTCGAAGCGGTGTTGGATAAACTGCGGGAATCCCGCATGTTACCGGAACCCAAAAACTACACTTCTTGGCGCGATCAATTCAGTGCGCTCGAGGCCGAAGCTAAGAAAGGGACCTATAGTGAAACATGGGCATTGCCAGATGGGCAAACCTACCGTGTTACCGGGCGCCCCCATCCTGATGGAGCATTCGCGTTTATGTTCGAAGATATCAGCGCCGAAGTATCATTAACCCGCCGGTTCCGTTCTGACATTGAAACCAGTCAGGCAGTGCTGGACACTATTCCTGACGCCATCGCAGTATTCTCTAGCGCTGGGACCCTCGTTATCTCGAACCAAGCCTATGCCGATCTATGGCAAACAAATCCGGCTTTGTACCACGAACAACGCGCGCTTCAGACCGAAACGAAGGTGTGGCGACAACGGTGTACGGCTACCCCCATCTGGTCAAAGATCCAGAATTTCACGCATCAAATCGGCCCGCGCGAAGCTTGGTCGGATAGTACGCTACTTGATGACGGTCGCCAGTTGTCATGCCACGCGAACCCAATCGCCGGGGGTAAGACGCTAGTGCGGTTTACAACCGCAGCAAAAATGAACCCGGTAATCCAAAAACTAACCATGCACGATCCAGCGATACGCGTTCGCAAACGCTGATTTGACCTTGCAGGTAGCGACCCAAGCAATAGTGTTTCGGCATGAACAATATGCCGATCACAATCGCCCTACCGAACGAAACTGACACCGTTGCACTGGCCAGCCGCATCGCGCCACTCCTGACCCCCGGCGATACGCTTTTGCTAGAAGGGTCCATCGGGGCGGGTAAATCCGCCTTTGCCCGCGCACTAATCCGCGCCCGACTTAACCGGATGGAGGACGTTCCATCCCCAACCTTCACCCTTGTCCAAACCTACGAAGACACCGAAGGCGACATCTGGCACTGTGACCTTTATAGGCTGACCCACCCCGACGAAGTATTCGAACTCGGGCTAGACGAAGCATTCACAACTGCCATCTGCCTCATCGAATGGCCTGATCGGCTCGGCAATGATACCCCAAAGAACGCTCTTAGACTGGCGTTCGCGGCAGGAGACGCCGAACACAGCGTGCAAATCACGACAACACCGGATTGGCATGACCGGTTAAAGGCGGTTTTGTGATGGAACGCAAAATTATCATTGATCACTTTATCACCGCGTCTGATTGGGCTGATTGGGACCGACATCCTCTTGCTGGTGATGCGTCTGCCCGGCGCTACGAACGCCTGACCGATGGCACGTCGAATGTGATTTTGATGGATGCGCCGCCTGAAAACGGCGAAACAACCAATGCATTTGCCAGCATTACCAGCCTGCTACAAAACGCAGGCTTAGCGCCTCCTGAAATCTTAGCGCATGACGTGTCAGCTGGTATCATGATCTTGTCCGACCTTGGCCAAGACGACTTTGCTGGGTGGTTAACCAAAAACCCGGCCGACAACTTGACGCTTTATCGTGCTGCCACCGACGTTTTGGTGCATCTCGACAATTATCCAGCGCCTTCAAACCTGAACCAAATGACACCCGAAGTCGGCTCTCAGATGGTCGAGATCACAGGTGAATTCTACGCCAATGCCCCTACACCGGACCTCACCACCGAAGTGCACCGGGCGCTCGCCACGCTCGCACCAAATGCAAACACGCTCGCGCTTCGCGATTACCACGCTGAAAATCTGATTTGGCGTCCCAAACTACAAGGGCTGAACCGGGTTGGTCTGCTAGATTACCAAGACGCATTTATTGCGCCAGCAGGTTACGACCTCGCATCGCTTTTGCGGGACGTCCGACGGGATATCGACCCTGCCTTGGCGCAAGAAATAACAACCTATTACATGGCAAAGACAGGTGCGGGCAGCGATTTTCCCGCGCAGCTGGCCTGCCTTGGTGCACAGCGCAACTTGCGAATATTGGGGGTGTTTGCACGGCTTTCGCTCGTCATGGGTAAAAAGCGATATATTGATTTGGTCCCACGGGTCTGGGCCAATCTAATGGCCGATCTACGCCATCCAGAACTGAAAATGCTGGAACAGGCGGTGCGCGATACGCTACCAGCACCGGACACAGAAACACTTGCAAGGCTTCGCGCATGACCACGCCCATTCTATTGTTTGCCGCCGGGCTAGGGACCCGGATGGGCGCACTGACCAAGGATCGGCCAAAACCACTTGTTCAAGTGGCGGGTAAACCGTTGATCGACCATGCGCTGGCGTTCACTGACATCGCAAACGTCGGGCAAAAGGTTGTGAACGTACACTATCATGCGGATCAGATGCGCAACCATCTGGCTGGGCAAGACATCGCAATTTCCGATGAAACCGACGCATTGCTAGAAACCGGTGGTGGGCTACGGCAGGCGCGGACGCTACTTGGGTCGGGTCCGACGATCACCATGAATACCGATGCAGTGTGGCGGGGGCCCAACCCGATTGAGACGGTTTTGTCAGCATGGCGCGATGAAATGGAAGCACTGCTTCTGGTGATCGAAAAGCCGAACGTACATGGGCATCTGGGCAAAGGTGATTTTCGCATCGATACCGACGATCGCCTACACCGTGGGCCGGACGTGATCTATACCGGGGTACAAATCATCCGGCCTGAAACGCTCGACCATATTCCTGAAACCGCATTTTCGCTGAACGTCGCATGGAATGACATTGCCACGCGTGGTGGGCTATATGGTGTGAAATACGACGGGGCTTGGTGTGATGTCGGACAGCCATCCAGCATCCCAATTGCAGAGGCAATGTTGAATGTTTGAACCATCAGACAGCCCTCGCATTTTCGGCAGCGCGCTGGGCGTCGATTTCGCCCAGTCACTTGTGGATGGGCTAACCGCACGCGGTCAGAACATGACCCCCGAAGACTGGGCGCGTACCGAAATATACGTCAACACAACACGTATGCAGCGCCGCATCCGCGAAGTATTCGATGCTGGCCCAGCGCGCCTATTGCCACGGATCAAACTGGTAACTGACCTTGCGAATGACCCGGTATCGCTGATCGTTCCGCCTGCGATTGCACCATTGCGTCGGCGGTTTGAGCTTCTGCAATTCGTATCGAAACTGCTAGAACAAGAACCCGACCTTGCGCCGCGTGCCGCGCTTTATGATCTATCAGATAGCCTTGCGAAACTGATGGACGAAATGCAGGGCGAGGGCGTAAGCCCAGAAATCATCGCCGGCCTCGATGTGTCCGATCAGTCCGGTCACTGGCAGCGGGCGCTCAAGTTCCTGAACATTATCACACCGTTTTTTGGGGCAACCAACGACACCCCTGACAAAGAAGCGCGCCAACGGCTTGTCATCGAAACGCTGTCACAGCGCTGGGCGGACACGCCGCCAACCCATCCAATCATCGTCGCCGGTTCAACCGGTTCACGCGGCGCGACCGCCATGTTTATGCAAGCGGTCGCAAAACTACCCCAAGGTGCGATTGTCCTTCCCGGTTACGATTTCGATCTTCCCGATCCCGTTTGGCAAGCGATGGACGATGAAATGACCGCCGAGGATCATCCGCAATTTCGGTTCCGTCGTCTCATGGACCTCATGGAATTTGGCCCCAATGACGTAAAGTCTTGGTGTGATTTGCAGCCCATTCATCCAGCGCGAAACAAATTGGTATCACTGTCGCTACGCCCTGCACCCGTCACCAGCCAATGGCTGGAAGAAGGACCAAAGCTGGGCGACCTGTCCGCTGCAACCAAAGGGCTGACATTAGTCGAGGCCGTATCCCCCCGCGCCGAAGCCGAAACCATCGCGTTACGCCTGCGCCAAGCTGTCCAAGACGGGATCACTGCCGCGCTTATTTCTCCCGATCGGATGCTAACGCGGCAGGTTACCGCCGCGCTGGACCGTTGGGATATTAAACCGGACGACAGTGCCGGTGTTCCGTTGCAGTTGTCGCCTCCGGGACGGATGCTGCGCCATGTTGCTGACATGCTGGGCAAACCGCTGACCGGGGAAATGCTGCTCGTCTTGCTGAAGCATCCGCTGTGCAACTCAACAGATTCTGAGCGCGGCCCGCATCTACGTCATTCCCGCGAACTTGAGATCTATCTGCGCCGCAACGGGCCACCATTCCCAACGCCCGACACGCTGCGCAATTGGGCGTCCCGTGCCGAAGGACGCGATGAATGGGCGAATTGGCTTTCCGAAACGGTATTTGGCTATGCCGATCCGCTTGCCATACCTTTGTCCGACCACTTGCAGACGCATCTCCGACTGGCCGAAAAGCTGTGCGCCGGGCCATCAGGAACAGATGCAGGCGAGCTCTGGAAAGAGGCAGCTGGCCGCGAGGCACGCAAAACCTGTGACACGATTGCCGAGAACGCCGATTTTGCCGGCGAAATGGATACCAAGGATTACGCCGCGCTTTTCGGCGCGATCCTGTCCGAAGGCGTCGTACGCGAACGCGACAAAGGCCACCCACAAATCCTGATCTGGGGTACGCTAGAGGCCCGTGTTCAAGGCGTTGACCTAACGATCCTTGGCGGGATGAACGATGGGGTTTGGCCCGAAGCACCAGCACCAGACCCTTGGCTAAACCGCGTCATGCGGGCCAAAGCCGGGTTACTATTGCCCGAACGGCGCATCGGTCTTTCCGCGCACGATTATCAACAAGCAATCGCCGGCAAAGAGGTCTGGATCACGCGCGCTAAACGGTCCTCGGATGCGGAAACCGTACCTTCGCGTTGGGTGAACCGTCTAACCAATCTACTGCGTGGATTGCCCGAACAAAACGGCGTTGTCGCGCTGGACGCGATGCTGGAACGTGGGCGCAACTGGGCTGACATGGCAGCGCAATTATCAAGCGCCGATCACCGGACAGAACCAGCACCACGTCCGTCACCTTGCCCACCAGTTGATGCGCGTCCCAAGCAATTGTCCGTCACGCAAATCAAGACGCTAATCCGCGATCCATTCGCGATTTACGCACGCAAGGTGCTGCGCCTTGACCCGCTTGACCCATTGGCACCAACAGCTGATGCACCTTTGCGCGGGACCATCGTGCATGAAGTCTTGGAAAAATTTATCGCTGGCGGCTTTGCACCCGATGATCGCGAAGCACTGATGCAAATCGCCAACGAATGTTTCCTTGAACACTGCCCATGGCCCACCATCCGCGCCCAGTGGATCGCCCGGATGGAAAAATCAGCCGATCCGTTCCTAGCAGATGAGGTCAAACGCCAAGCCCTGTCCGATCAGCGCGTGATCGAAAAGAAGGGTGAAATCGTGGTTCCAAACGTAGGTGTAAAACTGACCTGCCTTGCCGACCGGATCGACATCACCCCTGACGGTCAGGCGCTGATCTACGACTATAAAACCGGCGTTGTCCCCAGCGAAAAGCAGCAAGAAAACTTTGACAAGCAACTGTTGCTCGAGGCCGCGATGGTCGAACGCGGTGCGTTCAATGACCTTGGACAGAAACCCGTTCAAGCCGCCACATTCATCGGCGTAAACACGACGATGAAAAACAGCAACGCACCGCTTGAAAAGAACCCGCCAGATCAGGTTTGGGCCGAGTTAGAGACGCTTTTTGAAAATTGGCAACGTGTTGATCGCGGCTATACCGCTCGGATCGCGCTATTCTCAAAGACCGATTATAGCCCCTATGATCACCTGTCACGTTTCGGGGAATGGGACACTAGTGACGATCCAAAACCAGAGGTGCTGACATGATCCGCGACGCAGCATCCCAACGGCAGGTCGACGCCGCCGATCCACGCACATCCACATGGCTTTCTGCAAATGCCGGGTCTGGCAAAACCCGCGTGCTGACCGACCGCGTAGCACGGCTATTGTTGGAAAAGGTGTCCCCGCAAAACATCCTTTGCCTGACCTACACCAAAGCCGCCGCAGCCGAGATGCAGAACCGCCTGTTCAAGCGGCTTGGTACTTGGGCGATGATGGCGGACGACGCGCTGCGTGCTGACCTTCAATCGCTTGGTGTGGATCGTGTGATCGATGATCAGCAACTGCGCGAAGCGAGGACGCTTTTTGCACGCGCCATCGAAACGCCCGGCGGTTTGAAAATCCAAACCATCCACTCGTTTTGCGCAGGTGTTCTGCGGCGCTTCCCACTCGAAGCGCAAGTCAGCCCGCAGTTCCGCGAAATGGAAGACCGCACCGCTGAGCTGCTACGCGCCGAGGTCATGGATGAACTGATCGCCGGTCCAGATGCACCCGCTGTCGAACAGGTTTTGCGATACTTCACCGGCGCGGAGCTATCTAAACTGACGGCCGAAGTCGCGAACAAACGTGATGCCTTTGCAAACGGCATCCCACGTGAAGCGCTATGTGAAACGCTTGGGATTGATCCGACGCTTTCGGCTGATGTCCTTGTTTCACAGGTCCTAAGCCAATCAAACCTTGATACGATCCACGCGCTGGCCAAGATTTGCGCCAAAGGCAGTTCGACCGAAGCCAAGGCTGCAGCAACACTTGATAAAGTCAGCACAACCGCACCCGGGACGCTGCAAGACCTAGAATTATTAGAAAGCGTGTTTCTTTTCGGGGCAACGGCCAAATCCCCGTTTGGTGCGAAGGTCGGCAGCTTCCCAACCAAGGGCACCCGCGAAGCCCATGCCGAACTGATGGACGATCTTGAACCCATCATGCTGGGCGTTCAAGACGCTCGTGAAGATCGGCTGGCGCTAAATGCGTTGCACCGCACACTTGCGATCTATCGGTTCGGCGCCGCTTTTGTACCAGCCTATGAACAGCGCAAATTGATGATGGGCGCGTTGGATTTTGACGATCTGATCCGCAAAGCCAAGGCACTGCTAACTGATCGGGACGTGGCGCAGTGGGTGTTGTTCCGATTGGACGGTGGCATTGACCACGTTTTGGTTGATGAAGCCCAAGACACAAGCCCCACCCAGTGGGCCGTGATCGAACAACTGACCCAAGAATTCGCGAGCGGCGAGGGCGCGCATCCAGACCGCGAACGCACTGTGTTTGTTGTGGGTGACAAAAAGCAGTCGATCTATTCGTTCCAAGGCGCTGATCCTGCCGCCTTTGACGAAATGAAGGTCCATTTCCGTGATGCCCACCACGCCGTTGAAAAGCCGTTCGAGGTCACATCGCTTGACCATTCGTTCCGGTCTTCGCAAGCGATCCTGTCCGTCGTGGATGCCACGTTTACGGGTGACCGCGCCGCCGGGATGGACGACACGCTGACCCACATTGCGTTCAAAGAGAACATGCCGGGGCGCGTTGATTTATGGCCTGTCGTCGAAAAATCGATGGTTGATGAACCTCGCAATTGGTTCGACCCCATCGATCTGCCCAGCGAAACGGACCACACTGTGCTGATGGCAAACCGTGTGGCGGAACAGATCAAGCGCATGATCACGCACGAAACCTTGCCAGAGGAAATTGGGCATTCGGGTGAATACCATCGCCGCCCGATCACCGAAGGCGACTTTTTGATCCTAGTGCAGCGACGTTCGGAACTGTTCTCTGAAGTGATCCGCGCTTGTAAGGCGGCAGGTCTAAAGATCGCAGGTGCTGACCGTCTACGCGTTGGTGCAGAACTGGCAGTCAAAGACCTTGCGGCGCTTTTGAACTTTCTTGCCTTGCCAGAGGATGATCTTTCGTTGGCTTCCGCCTTGCGGTCTCCGTTGTTTGGTTGGTCTGAACAGGACCTATTCACACTAGCGTACCGGCGACCCGAAAAGGCATTCTTATGGCAGGAACTAAGACGTTCTGAACACGTAAACACAAATATGATCATTGATGATCTGCTAGACGGGGCCGACTTTTTACGCCCCTATGACCTGATTGAACGCATTCTGACGCGTCACGATGGGCGCCGCAAACTTTTGGCGCGGTTGGGGACAGAGGCAGAAGATGGCATTGATGCGCTACTGTCCCAAGCGCTCGCCTACGAAAGCACAGGGGTGCCTAGTCTGACCGGTTTCCTGACGTGGATGGAAACTGATGATCTAGAGGTTAAACGCCAGATGGATGCCCAAGGTGACCGGATCAGGGTGATGACTGTGCATGGGTCCAAGGGGCTTGAAGCGCCGATTGTTATTTTGCCGGACACTGCCAAACGCCGTGTTGACGTGAAAGACGAATTGCTGCCGGTTGGTGATCACGTGATCTGGAAAACTGCGGCGCAGGCTTCGGGTTCTGCAATGCAGGAAATCCGAGATGATTTCGTCGCCAAGCAAACCCGCGAACGGATGCGTCTTCTTTATGTTGCGATGACGCGTGCGGAAAAGTGGCTGATCGTCGGGGCCGCTGGTGATGTCGGGGACGGTGACGACAGTTGGTATAACATAGTTGCTGACGGCATGGCCGCCCGCGGCGATACCGAAATACAAATCGACGACATGGAAGCGCGGCGCGTGGCGCACCTTGATTGGGATGCAGGCGAATTGCTGCAGCCCGAACCCATCGCCGAAACGAAAGTTGAGGCACCAACCTTTGGCCCAGTTCCAGAGAAAACCATTCGCAAAACGTTGTCTCCGTCGGAATTTGATGGCGCGAAAATCATGCCCGGTGATCCGGCGCGGGCGGATATCGAAGACGCAATGGAACGCGGAACAGCGATCCACAGTCTCTTGGAATACCTACCGCAGGCCGACCCAAAAGAGCGTAAAGCGCTTGGCCAGCGTGTATTGGAACACAACGATCCCGGACTTGTGGAGGAAGTTGTCCGGCTTTTGGATCAACCTGATTTAGCCCATCTTTGGGATCCAACTGCATTGACCGAAATTGATGTCACCGCCGACATCGATGGTATAGGGCGCATTCATGGCACGATTGACCGATTGATCATCCGCGAAGACAGCGTTTTGGCGATTGATTACAAGTCAAACCAAATCGTGCCTGATCATGCCACCCAAACTCCGTTGGGAATTTTGCGGCAGATGGCAGCCTATGACGCTGCCTTGCGCCAAATTTATCCAGATCGCGATGTTTGTGTCGGCATTTTATGGACGGCCACGGGGACATTGATGCAACTGCCCAAAGAACTGCTTCACGAAACCCTGAACGGCCTTTCGATCCCTTGACCAATCCACGATGGGTACATAGGTTCAGCGTCCAATGACATTCGCCAAGGAGTGACCCAATGGCAACCGTAGCAGTAACAGACGCAACCTTTGACGCCGAAGTACGCCAGTCAGATATTCCTGTTGTCGTAGACTTCTGGGCTGAATGGTGTGGACCATGTAAACAAATCGGCCCAGCTCTTGAGGAGCTATCTGCCGAGTATGATGGCAAAGTAAAAATCGTCAAAGTAAACGTTGACGAAAACCCGAATTCGCCTTCACAGCTTGGCGTTCGCGGCATCCCAGCACTGTTCATGTTCAAAGGCGGCGAAGTCGTTTCGAATAAAACAGGCGCTGCACCAAAAGCTGCTTTGCAAGGCTGGATCGACGAGTCGATCTAAGCAGTCTGACATTATGAATTATGGGCGCCCATTGTGGCGCCCTTTTTCATTTCAGACGGGCCAACCGTGACCCTGCAAAACTTTGCGTATGGTCTCTTCTGTTTCTGGTCGCCCTGCGTTGATCGCCTGTTGTTGCAGAAACCAAAATAGATAGGCAGCGTAGTCTGGATTGTGATCTGCGCGCGCAGCAAATGCTTCGGCAACGCCCATTGTTTGCACATTCAACCCGATGTGATGGAAATCAGTCTTTCCAAACAGGATCACAGGTTTTTCTAAGAAATATCCGTGAAACCCAAGACTGGAATTCTGCGTCACGATGTAATCGCAATTATGCAAGAATTCGTCAGTGCCGCGATGCCGAACGGTCAACTGGTCATATGCGTCGATCAGGGCTTTTAGTTCTGCCAGTTCTACGTCGGTGTAATCTTCTGATGGATGAAGCGTCGCGATGATCTCTCGCTGTGGTTCATGTTGCAGGGTTGCTTCGATCATCTCGATCGGGCTGCAATGCTGAAACGAACGCCGCATCGTTAGTCGGCCCTGCAATGGCATAAAGACGAAGCCATCTTGGCGCGTGTCCCCGGCGAATAACTTGTTACGCCAGCGTTGATGGAACTTCTTTGCTTTGGCGGCGTCTTTTTTGCTCGGCTCGAACTGGCTTTGCGCGACCGGCCATTCCCAACGCTTGCTTTGCTTTTCTATGTGCCAGAACGGAAAAATATACGTCTTACGAAATGTCAGCCCACGATCATCAACCGGGTCTTCCATTAAAAACAAACTACGGCCCGGACGCGAAAGCGCCTGCAAACGGCCAAGCTCATCGTTGATATCATAGGCGACATTCAATCCTGCGGCCTCGAGAACGCTGCAAACACGGCGAATGAAATTGTGATTGCCGCGTTCAGCTTTGCGGCGCATTTGGGCATTCAGATAGAATGTGACTGTATTCGCATCGCTCATGCGGCGGAAGCTAGCGTCGTGTTGGTCTGGCGGCAAGCCATCGGGGTTGTTTGCCCGCGCGCACGCCGCCATATAGTGTCCAACCCGCAAGGAGCAGATGATGAGTAAAGAAGAATTCCCAGGCTGGCACGGCACAACGATCATCGGTGTGCGCAAGAATGGTAAAGTTGTAATCGCTGGCGACGGGCAGGTTAGCCTTGGCCAAACTGTGATCAAAGGCACAGCACGAAAAGTGCGTCGTCTGTCACCCGGCGGACAAGATGTGATCGCTGGTTTCGCAGGTTCGACCGCCGACGCGTTTACCCTGCTTGAGCGGCTTGAGAAAAAGCTAGAAGCAACCCCCGGTCAGCTGGCGCGCGCAAGTGTTGATCTTGCAAAAGATTGGCGCACAGACAAATACCTGCAAAAGCTAGAAGCAATGCTGATCGTCACCGATGGCAAAGACCTGTTTGTGATTACAGGGGCAGGTGATGTTCTGGAACCTGAACATGATATCGCAGCGATCGGATCCGGCGGAAACTTTGCGCTAGCCGCTGGTCGCGCCATGATGGACAGCGACATGGACGCCGAAGCAGTTGCGCGTAAGGCGATGGCAATTGCCGCTGATATTTGTGTTTATACCAACGGCAAATTGACAGTCGAAAGCATCGGTTAAGTGATTGGTGCGACGGCAAGACCGACGTTGAATTCCTCGCACCAAATCCAGACCTCGTTGTAGGCCGACGTATCGATACCCTCTGGGGCCATATATTGGGATGCACCAGTATCACTGGCAAGCGGTCCCATAATGGTGGCGGGGTCATAAACCCCGTCTTTGCCCAGCGCGACTTTGGGGTCCGGTGCGCCATCAAACACAAAATCATCAAGCAGGTTGATCTCGCTTCCCGCGATTTCAGCGGTACCTGTCACCGTATGGCCATTGATGCCACCCCATGTACCTAAACGGCCATGGCCACCTGCAAATGCTGGCAATGCTGCTGTACTTAGCAATGCTGCGATAAAAGAACGTCTATCCATCGGAAACCTCCTGTTTCTGTTGCTGCCAATCGTACAGCGCATTGGTTTTCAAACAATCATCCCCACGCGTTTGTGAAGCGCTGCAATTTACGGCAAAAGGAAGGTGTCACCCTTGGAGTTGCAGGCCACAACACTTAGGTGTGACGAAAGCAAAGGAATGCCGATGATTGACACAGATGACCTACGCGCTGCGATCAACAGCGGCCTATTGTCCGAACGACAAGCCGCTGATCTGGCGCAGCTTGCGCAACAGCGGAAAACATCAGGTTCTGATCTGTCGCCCGGCGATGAACCCTTCGAACTGTTTCGTGGTTTCAACGAAGTCTTCATAATCATCGGATTATTTATTCTTGGTATCGGTTGGTATTCCGTTGCTACGCTCGCCCTAGGCGATGAAATTGTTGACCTTAAACGCTATGCCATCGGCATTACGTTGGCTGGCGCTGTCGCGATCTGGCTATTGTCAGAATACTTTATCAGAAATCGCCGCATGATCGGTCCGGCATCAACGCTTGCGATTATGTTCATCGCCAACGCCACCTTTGGTTTTCTAAGCTATTTCGCCGAACCTTTTATGGTTGGTCAGGGCAATTTTGAAAGCATCCCACTTCCGCTTTTTATGGGTTTGATTTCACTGCTTATCTATTGGTGGCGCTTTCGCGTGCCTTTCGCGATGGCAATCCTTGCTATCGGGTTTTTCGTTGTCGCAATGGTGTTCACCGCCAGCAAGGGTGGTGAGATCAACGAATTCAAAGACCTGTTCCTGCTTTCAGCAGGTGGACCATTTGCGTGGATTACGCTGGTTCTTGGACTAATGGTTTTCGCCGTCGCCATGCTTTTCGATATGAGTGACCCACATCGCGTAACCCGGCGATCAACGAATGGGTTTTGGCTGCATGTCGTTGCAGCGCCTGCTTTGATTAACACCATCGGCCTGACGCTCTTGAACCAAGGGACGTCGGCCGCAAACTTTGGACTATTTGTTGTGCTTGGTATCTTCGCTGTTATTGCGATCATCATCGACCGGCGGTCATTTTTGATTACGGCAATTGGCTATATCGTGACCGTTGCGATCACAGTTCTGGATGGCGATGGCGTCGCCCTGACTGTTCTGCTACTTGGCGCAATCATGCTGTTTTTAGGTGCTTTCTGGGAAAAAATTCGTGCGCGGACCTTGCGTCTGCTGCCGACAGGTTTTCCATTGCACCGCTTGCCTCCATCCCATGTGTAAGGATTGACATGACTGACCTCACTCCCCGCGAAATCGTATCGGAACTTGATCGATTTATCATTGGACAGAACGACGCAAAACGCGCCGTGGCTGTGGCCCTGCGTAACCGTTGGCGCCGCAAGCAATTGGGCGACGATCTACGCGATGAAGTTTACCCAAAGAACATTTTGATGATCGGGCCCACGGGTGTTGGCAAAACCGAGATCAGCCGCCGCTTGGGGAAACTTGCCCGTGCGCCATTCATCAAGGTCGAAGCAACAAAGTTCACCGAAGTCGGCTACGTCGGCCGTGACGTTGAACAGATCATCCGTGATCTGGTTGATACTGCAATTTTGGACACGCGCGAGCACATGCGCGAAGACGTCAAAGCCAAAGCACAACAAGCCGCCGAAGACCGCGTTATCACAGCTGTTGCTGGCACCGATGCCCGCGATGGAACCCGCGAAATGTTCCGCCGCAAGCTGAAGGCTGGCGAACTGGACAACACCGTGATCGAGTTGGAGCTCGCGGACACATCCAACCCGTTGGGTGGTTTTGAAATTCCTGGCCAGCCCGGCGGCATGGGCGGCATGATGAACATTGGCGAATTGTTCGGCAAAATGGGCGGTGGGCGCACGGTTAAGAAGAAGATGACCGTCGCAGAAAGCTATGATGCGCTGATCGCAGACGAAGCCGACAAACTGCTAGATGATGAGACAGTGACCAAAGCCGCGCTAGAAGCAGTTGAACAAAATGGCATCGTCTTCTTGGATGAGATCGACAAAGTCTGCGCACGCTCTGACGCACGTGGTGCTGATGTTTCCCGCGAAGGTGTTCAGCGCGATCTACTGCCATTGATTGAAGGTACAACCGTTTCAACCAAACACGGCCCAATCAAAACGGACCACATCCTGTTTATCGCCTCTGGCGCATTCCATGTCGCCAAGCCATCAGACTTGCTGCCTGAATTGCAAGGCCGTTTGCCGATCCGCGTCGAACTGCAAGCCCTGACCGAAGACGACTTTGTCCGCATCCTGACCGAAACCGACAATGCATTGACGCTACAATACACAGCCTTGATGAAAACTGAAGAGGTCGCTGTGACCTTTGACCAAGAAGGGATCAAAGCACTGGCGAAGATCGCGGCAGAGGTCAATGAATCCGTGGAAAACATCGGGGCACGCCGGCTGTACACCGTGATGGAACGCGTATTCGAAGACCTGTCTTTCAACGCGCCTGATCGCGGTGGCGACGCTATCACCGTAGATGCCGCATTCGTTGAAAAGCACCTTGGCGAATTGTCCCGTTCTCTGGACGTCAGCCGCTACGTGTTGTGATTTAGCTGCACCGCTTCTTTTAGGCTTTCCTTTTGGGCGGTGCAGGATCACCAAAGGCGTATGAATTCATTCGCCTCTTATTTCCGTTTTATTCGTGAAAACGCGCCATTTCTCGCGGTTGGCGCGCTTCTCTCTGCTTTGTCCAGTTTTGGACAGACCTTTCTGATCGCCGTTTTTGCGGGCGAAATCCGCGATGAATACGGGCTTTCGAACGGCGATTGGGGGCTGATCTACATGGTCGCCACAATGGCATCTGCTGGGGTCATGATCTACGCAGGTGGATTAACTGATCGATTCCGCGTCCGCAGCTTGGGTGTTGTCGTTCTGACATTGTTGGCGTTGTCCTGCCTTGGCATGGCGTTCAATACACATGTGCTTGGGCTGGTTTTTGTCATCTTTTGCCTGCGCCTGTTCGGCCAAGGTATGAGCAGCACAATTTCAGTCGTCGCGATTTCACGCTGGTTCATCGCCACACGCGGCCGCGCCCTCGCTGTTTCAACGCTTGGGTTTATCTTTGCCGAAGCAGCGCTACCGTTATCAAGCGTTTGGCTAAAGTCCCATGCAGAATGGCGGACGATTTGGGTCGGCTTCGCGATGTTCATTCTACTTATGATCCCTATTTTATGGCGCTTGCTCAAACTCGAACGCACTCCACAGTCATCGGCAAAGTCCGACACTGCTGTTGGTATGGACGGAAGACACTGGACTCGCGCCGACGCATTACGCCATCCGCTATTCTGGACGCTCGCCCCCGCAATGGCGTTATTCCCGATGCTCGCCACTGCGTTCTGGTTTCACCAGGTGCACTTTGCTGAAATCAAAGGTTGGGAGCACCTAAAATTCGTCGCTATCTTTCCACTGGGGACATTCACATTCATGGGCTCCACGTTCCTGTTTGGTTGGGCCGTGGACAAATTCGGGGTAGGGCGGCTATTGCCGATCTACCTACTGCCATACTCAGTCGCATTCATCGTTCACGCCTTTGCCCCCACGATCGCGTGGTCCGCGTTAGGTGTGATCCTGATGGGACTAGCGGGCGGCGGTCAATCAACGTTACCTGGTTCTGTATGGAGCACATATTTCGGCACCGCACACATAGGATCCATCAAATCAGCAGCGGTCGCTTTGATGGTGCTTGGGTCCGCGATTGGCCCGGGACTATCTGGTTGGTTGATTGATCTCGGCATCGAATTCGATACGCAGCTTTTGTTTTACTCAGCAACTTTCGTGATCGCATCACTTGCAATGGTTCCTGCAATCAAACAGGCGCAAACCCGTCTATCGGCTTCGGCGTAGATACACATAATACGCGCCGTGGCCTCCGTGTTTCAGGTGTGCTGGGGTCACTTGAAGGATCGCGTGGTTTAGCGGTGGAAGCGCAAGCCATTGTGGGACCTGATGTCGTAAAACGCCCTGCCGAGTTGGGATGGGTCCGCCATCATCACGATCTTTGCCTTTGCCAGTGATCACCAAAACCAACCGACGCCCGATCGAGTGCGACCCAAGTATAAATGCAACGAGTTCGGGGTGTGCCTCGCTCATGGTCATTCCGTGCAAGTCGATCCGCGCCTCTGGCACCAGTTTGCCACGCTTCATTTTGCCGAATGATTTGTGGTCCATATGTACAGGTGCACGGCTTAGTCGTTCTGTGATGCTGGGCAAAATATCATGGGGGCGGTGCGCATTTGCTTTTTGCCCAACCTTAAAGTTTGGCATCGGCGTACCGCCAACGTCACGGGGTTTTGGTTTAGGCTTGATCGGTGCCTTTTCAGCAGCGTGCGATTTCGGATCAAGCGGTTTTGCCCGTTCGGCAACTTTATCCCACAGCGCACGCTCTTCTTCAGAAAGGTTTCTTGGCCGCCGCATCAGTTTGTCTTTCCGCAAATTCGCTGCGCCATATCATTTGGCAGCAAGACAACCATACGTCCGCCATCATTCACCTGACCAGCCAGACGCCCAGCCTCGCTCCCAGTGCCAAAGAATATGTCGGCACGTTGAGCACCTTTGATCGCCGATCCCGTATCTTGGGCAGTCATAAGACGGTGCGTCCCAGCTTTTTCAATCCAAACCGGCGTACCAAGCGGCGTGAGTTCTGGATCAACGGCGATTGATCTACCCGCAGTAATCGAAGCACCTAATGCGCCCAAAGGGCCGTGAGCTGCAGGCACCTCGGTTATTTCTTTGAAGAAGACATAGCTTTCGTTTTCCCACAAAAGCGCCTGACCCTTCGTCCCGTTTTGGGCAACCCAGTCACGGATGGATTCCGGGGTCACATCGCTGCCAGCCAGTTCGCGCCGCGCAATAAGAACCTTTCCGATGGATGTATAATCGCGACCATTCTTGCCTGCAAAGCCAACGCGCATCATCGTACCATCGGGTAGCTGAATGCGGCCTGATCCTTGAACCTGCAGAAAGAACAAATCGACGGGGTCAGAAAGCCAAGCAATTTCCAAACCGTGACCTGCAAGAGGTTGGTCTTCGTCAATCTGCCGACGTGTGTATTGGGTCGGGTCATCAGGCAACGCATAGATGGGGATGGAAAATGCTTCCGACTTTGTGCGCGATCCAGCAAGCTGCGGCTCGAAATAGCCGGTGAACACCATCAGTGCACCGTCTTCGATCAAGACAGGTTGAAAGTGGATTTCGAAAAACTGACGGGGTGATTGCGCGGCATTCGCCATATCGCCCCAGTTATCATTGGTTAGATGCGCGCTGGTGTTCAGAAAAACATCAAGGGCGGCCTGATGATCATCAGCCGCCCAATCGTTCAAATCGTCAAAGGACAATTGCCTATATGTCAGTCCGGCCATCGCCTTGCCTGCACCTTATTCGCCGGTCGCAACCAGTTTCCAGTTTGGATCACCGGCATCCATCCGACGCGAGAATGTCCAAGTATCTTTCTGGCGTTTCACTTCTTTGTCGCTGCCTTCAACGATGTCACCACCATTATCGCGGACGACCGAAGTCATCTCGGACTTAAAGCGGACAGAAATATCTGCTTCGTTGTTTGATGCATCGAATTCGGCCGCAGCTAAGGTCATGTCGCTGACACCGATGAATGTAGCGTCAACAGTCAGCCCCTTGCGTTTGCGGTCTTCGACAACGAAAGCAAAAGCTTCATAAACGTCATCAGAGATAAACGGTTTGATTTCGTCCAGATCGCCTTTTTCAAACGCCATCAGGATCATTTCATAAGCGGCACGTGCGCCGCCCAAGAATTCCGAAACATTAAACGATGGATCGACACGTTTCATCGCGGCAAGCGCTGTCGCTGCGGCGCTACCTTCTGTGACGTGATCGGTGATATCCAGATCAGGACCGTCTTTCACAAGCTCAAGATCAGGCCTTTTTCCACGCCGATCATCTTGTGACGGGCGTACGACAGGTTTTTCGAAACCTTCGCGCGTACCCAAAACACCCCGCAAGCGCAGGATCAAAAAGACGGCAATGCCAGCCAATACCAAAAGTTCAATAACAGAGTTCATTCGGACCTCAATTAGGGTGGGGCATGGAAACATACCCATTCCAACCCTATGTAGGGGCTGTATAGGGCCAAGTCCACCTTGCCCGGAACAAGTTAAGAAAGGCGCCCTCTATGTGGCTATTGCTTGCATTCATCGCGGTCCCAATGATCGAAATCACGCTATTTATCCAAGTAGGCGGAATTATCGGCGTTTGGTGGACCCTTCTGATTGTCCTCGTGACAGCGATTGCCGGGTCATATTTGGTGCGGCAACAGGGTTTGCGTGAGCTTGGAAAACTGCAGCAGTCTTTTTCTGAACTTCAAGACCCCACCGAACCATTGGCGAACGGCGCGATGATCTTATTCGCTGGTGCGCTGTTGCTGACGCCTGGTTTCTTCACAGATATTGTCGGTCTTTCGCTTTTGGTCCCACAGGTTCGCCAAGCGGCATATGTTTGGGGGCGCTCAAAAGTGAAAGTCGCCAGCTTTACCGCTGGCCCTGCGCAGCCGCGACCGCATCAACCCAATGACCAAGTCATTGATGGTGAATTTCAGGATGTAACTGGGGATAAAAAGCCAACACATCCACCGTCAGGTTGGACCCGCCATTGAGCCTTACGACATTGACTGCTAGGAAAACGCCAACAGAATTTAACCGGAGCAGTTTATAATGTCTGATACCCCTGAAAACGGTGCCGCAGCGGCACAGCCAGCACAAGTCAACAGCCGCGTCATGGCGCAGTACATCCGTGACATGTCTTTTGAAAACATCCTTGCACAAAAAGGTGTTTCCGGTGACGCGCAGCCAGAAATCCAGGTTCAGGTAAACCTTGATGCGCGCAAGCGTACCGCAGACAACCAGTACGAAGTCATCACAAAGCTGAACATCACCAGCAAAACCAAAGAAAAAGGCGAACCACTGTTCGTTTTGGAAATTGAATACGCTGGTGTGTTCCACGTCGAAGGTGTTCCAGAAGAGCAGATGCACCCATATCTGCTGATCGAATGCCCACGCATTACGTTCCCATTCTTGCGCCGCATCGTGAGCGACATCACACGCGACGGTGGATTCCCTGCGTTGAACCTAGAAACTATCGATTTCCTTGCGCTGTACCGTACCGAACTGGCACGCCGCGCTGAGGCAGAAAAAGCAAAAGCTAACTAAGCTTTTTCCACAAAGCATCGTCGCCCAATTTGTCGATAAAGGCATTATGGGCGGCGGTTTCTTCAGCAGTTAGCCGCGATGGCAACGGCTGGGGCCGCGCCGATGGGCGCCAATCTTCTAAAGCATTGCTATTCGATTTTGAACGCGTGTCTGATGCGAGTGCGAAATCCGGCTGTCGTCCGCCAATCAGCTCTAGATACACTTCGGCAAGGATTTCACTGTCCAACAACGCGCCGTGCAACGTCCGCGAAGAGTTGTCGATGCCAAACCGACGGCAAAGCGCATCCAATGACGCCGGCGAACCGGGAAACTTGCGGCGTGCAATTGCCAACGTATCAAGTGATTGATCCATAGGCAGCAACGGGCGACCAAGCCAACCCAGCTCCGCATTCAAAAACTTCATATCAAATGCAGCGTTGTGGATGACCATTTTTGAATCGCCGACAAAATCAACGAAGTCCTGAGCGATATCTTTGAACACTGGTTTGTCACGCAGCGTTTCTTGGCCCGGCTTTGGATCTTGGGGCGGTTGCAACAAATCTGGACCAATACCGTGAACGCCAAACGCCTCGGCTGGCATTGAACGTTCTGGGTTGATGTACTGATGATATGTACGGCCCGTTGGCATATGGCCGATCAGTTCAATCGCACCAATTTCTACAATCCGGTCGCCTTCGTTGGGTTCAAACCCGGTGGTTTCCGTATCAAGTACGATTTCGCGCATCAGATTGCCCCTTAAGTTCCGCAATCAGGTTTCGCACAGCAGTGCGGGTATCGTCCAGCGTCAGCGTTTCAATAATATGGTCAGCACGTTCACGTTTTTCTGCATCGGGCGTTTGGCGGGAAAGGATGGTTTGAAATTGTTGTTCGGTCATACCCGGACGGTCCATCACCCGCGATTTTTGTACATCGGCGGGGGCGGTTACAACCAAGACAGCATCTAACCATTCGTCCGCGCCAGTTTCAAAAAGCAGCGGTATGTCAAATACCATAAGCTGTTCCTTATGATCCGCCAAGAATTTCCGGCGACTGTCAGCAACAAGCGGATGCACGATTTTCTCAAGCTGCGCGATGACTGACGGATCAGCGGCGATCAACTCCTTCAACACATCTCGGGAAACTGAATTTTCGACGACTGCATTTGGAAAGACCGCTGAGATCGGCGCTACAGCCAATCCACCAGTTGCATATAATTCGTGAACCGTTGCGTCGGCATCCCAGACCGGAACACCTTCATCGCGGAACATCTGCGCCGTTGTGGATTTCCCCATCCCAATCGATCCGGTCAATCCAAGCCGAATTGTCATGCGAGCACTGCCTGACGCGTTTCTTCGTCGACTTCCGGGCGTTTACCAAACCAACGTTCAAACCCAGGCACACCCTGATGAAGGAGCATTCCCAAACCATCGACTGTCGTACAACCAACCTGTTCGGCCGCCTTTAAGAACGGCGTACGCAGCGGGTTATACACAATATCTGTGACGACAGTTTCAGGGCGCAGCGCATCAAGCGAGACTTTGAACTCAGCAGCACCTTTCATCCCAAGCGAAGTCGTATTGATCACGACATTCGCTTCCTCAAGAACACTGCCAGCCTGAACCCAATCGACCACACGAATACGCGCACCGAAATCAGCGCGCAAAGCTTCTGCTTTGGCACGGGTCCGGTTGGTAAGGATAATTTCCGGCACACCAGCGTCTGCCAATGCCACGATAACAGCGCGCGCAGCGCCACCAGCACCAAAGATTACGGCTGGCCCAGATTTTGGATCCCAATCCGGGGCGCCTTGGCGCAGATTGGAAATGAAACCATAGCCATCGGTGTTGTCCGCAAAAATACGTCCGTCTTCTTTGAATGTCAGCGTATTCGCCGCACCAATCAAAGTCGCACGATCTGTGATTTGATCCGCATATTGCAGCACTTCGACCTTATGCGGAAGCGTGACGTTCACTCCTACGAAACCCTGACTAGGCAGCATCCGTAGTGTTTCTTCCAGATCACCTTCTGTGACCTGCAGGGCGGTGTATTCACCCGGCAACCCATAACGCTTGAGCCAATAACCGTGCAGTTTTGGCGACAAAGAATGAGAGATAGGGTTACCAATGACACAAGCTTTTGGTGATTGGGTCATGACGGAAGTGTCCCACGCAATGTCAGATAAGATAGTAGCTCTAATAGCGGCAGTCCCAGCACGTTGAAATAATCCCCCTCGATGCGCGTGAAAAGTCGCACACCTTCTTCCTCAAGCTTATAGGCTCCGACAGAGTGACGAATGCTTTCCCAGTTGCGATCAACATAATCAGTTAAATATGTGTCGCTCGCGTCACGCATTTGCAGCCGCACAACGCCAACATGACGCCATAGCGGTTTGCCTTCGCCGTATATCACAGCTGCTGACAACAACTGATGCTTTTGACCGCGCAAAGACTGTAACTGTGAAAGCGCCTGCTCGGGTGTTTCGGGCTTACTATATATAGTGCGCCCAAGCGCCAAAACCTGATCACAGCCAATGACAAGCGCATCTGGATGTTTTGACGCAACCCTTTGTGCTTTGAGTTCGGCCAAAGTGTCCGCAATATCCCGAGGCGCAGCATCTTCAGCCTCGAGAGACTGGCGGATCGCATCTTCGTCGATACGAGCCTTAGCAACTGTAAAGCTGACCCCCGCGTTCTTGAGCAATGTTGCGCGAATTTCAGAGCCAGAGGCCAAGATGATCGTATCGGTCATGTGGATAACCTTTTGGAAAAACCGTGTGTCAGCCTGCGGGCGACCTGTGGGATGAGTCAGTGGATTTCTGAACCTGTGCGAAAGTCGAAACTTATGCCCGCTGTTATGCCGATTTTTCCACGGTGGGAAAGGATAACTAGGCCCTGTGGAGGAATCGCGCGAAAGTGCAGAGTCAATGTCACAACAGGTACCGTTGGCAGAAATATTCCTATATGTAAGCAATTGTTTTTATAAAATAATTACAAGAAATCATCAAGCGTTTAACTATTTTTTTTCTTCGTCCTGCCTTGGGATAAGTCTGCGGATGAAAAAACAAACCACAGAAATTGGGCTTACTATCATCATCATCATCTTTTCTTTCTATATATATTTATTAAGAGGTAACTGACGGAAGAGAGTGAAACATATGCTGGAATTTCTGAGCGGTTATTACGATTGGATCAAAGCGATCCATATTATGGCTGTCATCTCGTGGATGGCCGGTATGTTCTACTTACCTCGTCTGTTTGTTTATCATGCTGAACGGGCAGTGGTTGGATCAGAGCTTGATCAGACATTCCAGGTAATGGAAGAAAAACTACTTCGTGTGATCATTAACCCAGCGATGGCCGTCACCTGGATCGCAGGATTGACCATGCTCGCCATGGGCGCATTCGATTGGGGATCGGTCTGGGCATGGGCAAAGATCGTATCTGTGATCTTAATGAGCGGTTTTCACGGCTGGCTAAGTAAACGCCGGAAAGAGTTCGCTGCGGGGACCAACACGCGCTCTGGGCGGGTCTACAGGCTCGCTAACGAGGTTCCGACAGTTCTGATGGTGATAATCGTCGTAGCGGTCATTGTACGGCCGTTTTAGGGCATCGTTGACTCGCGGTGCATGTTTGCTTATGTGTGCCGCAGCTTCCCGTCCGGGAAAGTGGTTTTCCATTTCTATATGCAAAGACACCGGCCATTGGGCTGGTGATGGATTTTATGATGTCCCAACACCGTCTGAACCTTGCTGATCTCAAGGCACAAAGCCCAAAAGATCTGTTGTCGCTGGCTGAAGAGCTCGAAATCGAAAATGCTTCGACGATGCGGAAAGGCGATATGATGTTCGCCATTCTGAAAGAGCGGGCAGACGAAGAATGGATCATCGGCGGTGACGGCGTTTTGGAAGTCCTGCAAGACGGCTTTGGCTTCTTGCGTTCACCCGAAGCAAACTACCTTCCGGGCCCAGATGATATTTACGTTTCACCAGACATGATCCGTCAGCATTCATTGCGGACAGGCGATACCGTCGAAGGTGTGATGAAAGAGCCGAACGACACAGAGCGTTACTTTGCGCTGACTTCGGTTGAACAAATCAACTTTGAAGAGCCAGAGAAGGCCAAGCACAAGGTTGCGTTCGACAACTTGACGCCGCTGTACCCTGAAGAACGGCTCAAGATGGAAGTCGAAGATCCAACGATCAAAGACCGTTCAGCACGGATTATCGATCTTGTTGCTCCAATCGGTAAGGGTCAGCGTTCATTGATCGTCGCACCGCCGCGTACTGGTAAAACGGTTTTGCTGCAAAACATCGCCAACTCGATCGAAAAGAACCACCCAGAATGCTATCTGATCGTTCTGCTGATTGACGAACGTCCCGAAGAAGTAACCGACATGCAACGTTCGGTGAAAGGCGAGGTCGTTTCTTCGACATTCGATGAACCCGCGACACGTCACGTTGCTGTGTCTGAGATGGTTATTGAAAAGGCAAAACGTCTTGTTGAACATAAGCGCGACGTTGTGATCTTGCTGGATTCGATCACACGCCTAGGCCGCGCATTTAACACAACCGTTCCATCGTCCGGTAAAGTTCTAACCGGTGGTGTGGATGCGAATGCATTGCAACGTCCAAAACGTTTCTTTGGTGCGGCACGGAACATCGAAGAAGGCGGCTCTCTGACAATCATCGCAACCGCGTTGATCGATACAGGTTCGCGTATGGACGAAGTTATCTTTGAAGAATTCAAAGGTACCGGTAACTCTGAGATCGTTCTGGATCGCAAAGTTGCTGATAAGCGCGTGTTCCCTGCGATGGATATTCTGAAATCCGGTACACGGAAAGAAGAGCTGTTGGTCGACAAGGGTGATTTGGCGAAGACTTACGTCCTACGTCGGATCCTCAACCCGATGGGTACGACAGATGCGATCGAATTCCTGATTGGGAAACTGAAGCAGACGAAAACCAATGCGGATTTCTTCGATTCAATGAACACGTAACTTATTGTTATAATACAATGGGTTAATTTATGGATACGATTTTTGCCTTAGCAACTGCAAAGGGCCGGGCTGGTGTGGCTGTGGTCCGTTTGTCAGGATCAGACGCGGTGAGAGCTGCTGAAAGGCTGATGGGGAATGTACCTGTCAGCCGAGGTGTTCGTGTGCTTTCTGATCCTGACGGGCAATTGTTGGATGAAGCTTTGGTCCTGAGGTTTGCAGACGGCAAAAGCTTTACTGGCGAAGAGGTTGTTGAGCTTCATTTGCACGGTAGTCCAGCGGTCGTGAGTGCAGTGTTAACCGTGCTCGGAAATGATCCTGAACTTCGTCAAGCAGAACCAGGGGAATTTACACGCCGCGCGCTTGATAACGGGAGACTAGATCTGGCACAGGTCGAAGGCCTAGCCGATTTGATTGAAGCTGAAACTGAAAGCCAGCGCAAGCAAGCGGTCAGAGTTTTCTCTGGTGCGTTGGGTGATCTGGCAGAAGGGTGGCGAAAAAAGCTGATCCGGGCGGCCGCACTGCTAGAGGCAACCATCGACTTTGCGGACGAAGAAGTACCAGTCGATGTCGCACCAGAAGTTTTAGAATTGATCGGCGAAGTCAAAACGCAGATGCGGCGCGAAGCAGAAGGTGTTCGTATCGCCGAACGCCTGCGCGACGGTTTCGAAGTAGCTATTACTGGCGCGCCAAACGTGGGAAAATCAACACTGCTCAATCGGCTTGCAGGCAGAGAAGTAGCAATTACATCAGAAATTGCCGGCACGACCCGTGACGTAATCGAGGTTCGACTTGATCTTGATGGTCTTGCTGTAACCATGCTGGATACGGCAGGATTACGTGACACTGATGATGTGGTTGAAGGCATAGGTGTCCAGCGTGCCAAAGAACGAGCAGCACAAGCAGATATACGGGTCCATATGTTGTTTCCTGGTGACCCTGAACCACGTGATGTTGATCGAAATGATATTATAGTTCGCGCAAAGGCTGATCTAGACCGTGGTGAAGGCCTAGCTATTTCGGGTAAAACTGGTGACGGTGTTGATGCGCTCGTTGAAAAAATTGCGGATATTCTGAAGGAACGCGTGGGTTCTGTTGGGATTGCGATGCGCGAACGGCATCGGATCGCGATGGTAAATGCGATACGCTATCTGGATGCGGCTGAGGCGGATCTTGATGTGCAGCACGGGATGACTGACCTTACTGCCGAGGAACTTCGTTCCGCTATTCGCGCAGTGGATAGCCTTGTCGGCCGAGTTGATGTAGAACAGGTCCTTGATGAAATTTTTTCCAGCTTTTGCATCGGGAAATAGGAGTGTTTCACGTGAAACATCATGACTTCGACGTAATTGTTATTGGCGGTGGTCACGCAGGCGCTGAAGCCGCACATGCATCTGCAAGGATGGGTGCGCGCACTGCGCTTATCACGCTGACAAAGCAGTCAATTGGGGTGATGTCCTGCAATCCGGCCATTGGTGGGCTTGGAAAAGGGCACCTAGTCCGAGAAATTGACGCGTTAGATGGCGTTATGGCACGTGTTGCAGACCGGGCCGGTATTCAATTTCGGTTGTTAAATCGTAAAAAGGGGCCAGCTGTACAGGGACCGCGTGCACAAGCGGACCGCGAAATATACCGCACGACAATGCAGGCAGAGCTAGATCTGGTAGAAAACCTTCAGATTATCGAAGGTGAAGCAACTGATCTTATCATGCAGGGAGATCGCGTTGGTGGCGTTGTCATGGGCGACGATACGCATTTGACTGCTGCTAACGTAATTCTGACAACCGGCACCTTCTTAAGGGGTGTTATTCACATCGGTGACGTGTCGCGACCCGGTGGGCGGATGGGTGATAAACCTTCTGTAAAAATGGCAGAGCGTCTGGATAGTTTCCAACTACCGCTAGGACGATTAAAAACGGGTACGCCGCCACGGCTAGACGGACGAACAATTCGGTGGGATTTGCTAGAAGCACAGCCAACAGACGAAGACCCGACAATGTTTTCGTTTATGTCGTCGGGCGTTTTGGCGAAGCAGATCGATTGCGGTATTACGCATACGAATGAGAAAACCCATGAGATTATCCGCGCCAACTTAGATCGCTCTGCGATGTATGGCGGGCATATCGATGGTGTCGGGCCGCGTTATTGCCCATCAATTGAAGATAAAGTTGTCCGGTTCGCCGATAAGACTTCGCATCAGATATTCTTAGAGCCGGAAGGGATCAACGATCATACCGTTTACCCCAATGGCATTTCGACATCACTGCCTGAAGATGTTCAAGAAGCATACGTTCATTCTATCTATGGCCTTGAAAATACTACGATTCTGCAGCCTGGATATGCAATTGAATATGACTATGTTGACCCGCGTTCGCTTAAACCGACGTTGGAACTACGTGATGTTGCAGGTCTTTATTTAGCTGGCCAAATCAACGGAACGACAGGCTATGAAGAGGCCGCAGCCCAAGGATTGGTCGCTGGGCTGAACGCAGCTGCACAGGCGCAAGGCCGCGATCCCATTACCTTTAGCCGACGGCAATCATATATCGGCGTCATGATTGATGATCTTATCACGCGCGGCGTATCTGAGCCTTATCGGATGTTTACATCACGGGCAGAGTTTCGTTTGTCATTGCGTGCGGACAACGCGGATCAACGCTTAACAGCTTTGGGACATTCACTCGGTTGCGTTGGAGAGGAACGCTGGGCAGCTTTTTCTGAAAAAATGGATAAGATTCGGAAAGCTCAGGCATCTTTATCTGATATTTCCCTTTCAGCGCGCGAAATAGCGGGGCAGGGCGTGAATTTGAATGCGGATGGTCCACGGCGCTCCGCTCTTGATGCTTTAGCGCTGACAGACTTTGATTTTACGCATCTAACGGCGCTTGCACCGGAAATTGGCGTGATTGAACCAGATATTAAGGATCAAATCAAAAAAGATGCCCTTTATGCACACTATGTAGCGCGGCAAGAACGCGATATTGCGGCTTTAGAGCGCGATGAAATGCAGGTTATCCCAGAAAACATCGATTATTCGCTTGTTAGCGGGCTCTCGAACGAGCTTGCTAGTAAGCTGAAAGCAGCACGACCGGTTACTATTGCTCAAGCTGGGCGTATTGAAGGTATGACACCTGCCGCGCTGATGTTGATCGTAAGTATGATTAAGCGGACCCAACAAGCAGATACAGGAAGTTAAGGAATGAGTATCGAAGTTGGCGGGGTCAATGTTTCACGTGAAACATTTGAAGAGTTGCAGCAGTTCGCAGACTTAGTTCGCAAGTGGACGCCAAAGATAAATTTAATCTCTCCGGCGACAATCCCGGAACTGTGGGAACGACATATCGTAGATTCGGCCCAAATTTACCGATTTGCGCCAGAATCATACGAAAAATGGGTCGATATCGGTAGCGGTGGGGGCTTTCCTGGTATCGTTATGGCCATAATCGCGAAAACTCAGCAGCCAAACGCTTCATTTATTCTTATCGAAAGTGACCAGCGTAAGGCTACATTCCTAAGAACTGCAGCCCGCGAGTTGAACCTTCGCGTTACCGTGCTTGCCGAACGAATTGAAAAGGCCAGCGCACAAGGGGCAGATGTTGTGTCAGCTCGGGCGCTTAGTACCCTATCTACGCTACTACCATTGATTGAAAGACATATAAATTCGGATGGACAGGCCATTCTTCACAAAGGCAAAAAAGCTGGGGAAGAAATCGCCGATGCACGCCAGAACTGGCGCTTTGACCTTGAAGAGTTCTCGAGTTTAACCGATCTTGGGGGTCAAATTCTTATCGTAAAAGGGATATCCCGTGTCGGTGAATGACTGCAAAATTATCGCTATTGCGAACCAAAAGGGTGGGGTCGGTAAAACGACCACAACGATCAATCTGGGCGCTGCATTGGCCGAACAGAAAAAAAAGGTGCTGTTGATCGACCTTGATCCGCAAGGAAACGCCTCAACTGGACTAGGTATAGAGCAAGACCAGCGCGATATAACAACATATGACCTTCTTTCGGGCGATGCGAGCCTCGAAGAAGCGGCGTTGCCGACCTCTGTAAAGAACTTGTCGATCATTCCTGCGACGACTGATCTGAGTTCGGCAGATCTAGAACTGATTGATAATGATAAACGCAGCTTTTTGCTGCGTTATGTGCTGCAGGAAGCAGGTAAATCTGTTTCTCAGTATGACTATATATTGATTGATTGCCCACCATCACTCAATATCTTGACAGTAAACGCAATGGTTGCCGCGCACTCGATTTTGGTACCACTACAAAGTGAGTTTTTCGCGCTTGAGGGCCTTTCGCAGCTTATTTTGACTGTCCGTGATGTTCGCCAGACCGCGAATCCTGATCTTCGGATCGAAGGAATCGTTTTGACGATGTATGATCGGCGTAACAACCTATCGATTCAGGTCGAAGATGACGCGCGCGAGAATATGGGCGATATGGTGTTTAAAACGGTGATTCCACGCAATGTACGCCTAAGCGAGGCGCCATCTTTTGCGTTGCCGGTGATCGAATACGATAGCGCGTCGAAGGGTGCGATTGCATATCGCGCATTAGCAAAAGAAGTCATTAATAAAGCTAAGAAAAAAAGGGCTTAGAGCATGGCAAGTAACGCAAAAAAATCTCGTGGGTTGGGCCGTGGTTTGTCGGCTTTAATGTCGGATGTGGCACCTGAGGATTCTTCCATCGATACGCCGCGCCGCCCAGATTTGTTGGTTCCGGTTGAGCATATCGTTCCTAACCCTGATCAACCCCGTCGTACCTTTGGCGAAGACGCGCTTAATGATTTGGCATCCTCGATCGCTGAAAAGGGCATTATTCAGCCTTTGATCGTTCGTAAATCGCCAAAAGGTGATGATACCTACGAAATCGTTGCTGGTGAGCGCCGCTGGCGTGCCGCTCAGATTGCCAAACTGCACGAAATTCCCGTTCTTCTGCGTGAATACACCGACACTGAAGTTCTTGAAGTCGCAATTATCGAGAATATTCAGCGCGCAGACCTGAATGCAGTTGATGAAGCGGCTGGCTATCGTCAGCTTATGGACCGTTTCGGCCATACGCAGGAACAGCTCGCGACTGCGCTTGGCAAAAGTCGAAGCCATATCGCGAACTTTTTGCGTTTGTTGAACCTACCAGACGAGGTGTTGGACTATCTCGTTCAGGGCCAAATTTCTGCAGGTCACGCGCGAGCATTGGTTGGTCACGAACGGGCCGTGGAAATTGCCCGCGAAGTTATCCACCGCAATCTTTCTGTTCGCGAAACCGAGAAACTTGCCAAGCAGGGACCGACATTAAAGACAAAGCCCAAGTCGTCCGGAAAGTCCCAGAAGGACGCCGATACAGTTCAAATTGAAAAAGAGCTGACAGCGACACTTCGGATGAAAGTCACAATCGATCATAAAGAAGGTGACGACGGTGGTAAAATGACGATTGGTTATAAGTCGTTGGACGAATTGGACGATCTTTTGCGCGCATTGTCGGGCGGCTAACCGCCCAACAGCTCGCGTAATACTGCATTAAGAACAGGGCGGCCTTCTGGCGTTAGCAGAAGTCTGCCCTCGGCCACATCAACCATTCCCATTTCACGCAAATTATTGATTTTATTTTGAAATAATTCGGTATTGGCTGCATAAACGCGTTTCAGATCAACACCTTCGCGTAATCGCATGCCCATCAACAGCATTTCTGACTGCTGATCTTCCGATGACAGCGCGGTACGTTCGGAATCGCCATTCGCCGTTCGATTAACTTGCGATAGCCAATTCATGGGTGCTGATGGTGCTTCGGTCGCAAAACGTGTTCCGCCCAAGGTTAGTCGGCCGTGCGCGCCAGGACCAATTCCTGCGTAGTCGCCGTAGCTCCAATAGATTTTATTGTGAATGCTTTCACATCCGGGCCGCGCGTGGTTGGAAACTTCGTAGCCTTCAAAATTTGCAGCACCGCAAACATCTTGGGTAAGGGCGTACATGTCAGCGGCAACATCATCATCTGGCAATCCGCGAAGTTTTCCGGCGGCATAACGGTCGCCAAACGCAGTACCGTCTTCGATTGTCAGTTGATACAATGACAGGTGATCAATCGCCAATCCCAATGCTTGGTTCAATTCGTCACGCCAATCCGCCAAAGTTTGCCCCTGACGGGCATAAATAAGGTCAAAACTGACCCGATCGAACGTCTCTCTGGCCGTGCTGAAGGCCGTCAGAGCCTCCTGAGCGGTGTGAAGGCGACCTAGGGCACGCAGATCTTTGTCATTTAGGGCCTGAATTCCCATCGAAACACGGTTAACGCCGGCCTGACGGTACCCGACAAAGCGTCCAGCCTCGACTGAAGTTGGGTTCGCCTCAAGCGTAATTTCAATATCGTTGGCCATGGACCAAGTCGCGCGCACCTTTGTCAGGATAGCGTCGACCAAATCTGGGTCCATCATGCTAGGTGTGCCGCCACCAAAAAAAACGGAACGCAAAATGCGCCCTTGGGTTTCGGCACCGACGCGTTCGATTTCGCTTAGGTATGCAGTTTGCCAAGCCTTCTGATCAATCTTGGAAACGACATGACTGTTGAAATCACAATAGGGGCATTTAGCCTGACAGAACGGCCAATGGATATACAGGCCAAAGCCCCCGTGTTCCCAATCCTCAGGCAAAGCAACCTGCGACGAGTTTTTGGAAAGCATCAGCCCGGTGGCTGATCTTGTTTTTCTCTTGGCTGTCCATTTCACCAAACGTGATGTCATAACCGTCTGGTTGAAAAATGGGGTCGTACCCGTGACCCTGATCGCCACGCATAGGCCAAACAACCTGTCCCGGCATTACACCTGGAAAGACCTCATCATGGCCATCTGGCCAGGCTAAAACAAGCGTACAGCAGAACCGGGCGGTACGTGGATATGGGGCAGAAACAGACTCTAACTCTGCCCAACTCCGCTCCATTGCCATTTTGAAATCGCGCCCATTAGGTGTTTCGGCCCAGTCCGCGGTATATACACCGGGGGCTCCATTCAGCCCGTCAATTTCGATCCCGCTGTCATCGGCAAGTGCCGGAAGGCCGGTCGCCTTTGCAGCGGCATGTGCTTTGATGCGCGCGTTACCAACAAAAGTTGTTTCGGTTTCTTCAGGCTCTGGCAGACCGTGGTCATCGTTTGACGTCAAAGTCACGCCAAACGGCGAAAGAAGCTCGACCATTTCGGCGAGCTTACCTTTGTTGTGGGTCGCGATGACCAGTTCTTTGCCGTCAAACTTGCGCATTAGCTTACCGCCGCCAATTGTGCCGCTGTCAGTTCCGACACGCCTTTTTCAGCAAGATCCAAGAGCGCATCCATTTGCGGACGGCTGTATGTCGAACCTTCGGCAGACATCTGTACTTCGATCAATTTTCCGCCAGTCATGACAAAGTTGCCGTCGACGCCAGCTTCGCTGTCTTCTGGGTAATCCAGATCAAGAACCTCTTGGCCTGCGTAAATACCGCAAGAAATCGCAGCAACTGGATCGACTAGTGGATCAGAAATGACATCACCAGCTTTCATCAGTTTTTGAACGGCCAGTTTCAGAGCAACCCAACCACCTGTAATTGACGCACAGCGTGTTCCGCCGTCAGCTTGGATAACATCGCAATCAACAACGATCTGACGTTCTCCCAGAGCAACACGATCAACGCCAGCGCGCAGTGAACGACCGATAAGCCGTTGAATTTCTTGGGTACGGCCAGACTGACCGTTCTTGGATTCACGACGCATCCGTGTGTTTGTTGCACGTGGCAGCATACCATATTCGGCAGTCACCCAGCCAAGGCCAGAGTTTTTCAAGAATGGGGGAACGCGTTCATCGATTGTTGCTGTGCACAAGACGTGAGTGTTACCGCATTTGATAAGGCAGGACCCTTCCGCATGCATGGTCACATCGGTTTCAATGGAAACTTCACGCATTTCGTTCGTTTGACGGCCTGATGGGCGCATGGGGTCACTCCTTTTGATTGTAACGCTCAGATACGCTGCCCACATATGAAATCCAACCCCGATTGACGCCCGGGCATACTTCGTTTTAATTGCCCAGCCTTTATCCGAGAACCAAATGCCTGATCAGACGCCTAGTATTTCAGATATGAACGATCGTTCGCGCGAAGTTTTTCGTCGTGTCGTGGAAGGCTATCTGGAAAGCGGCGCGCCGGTTGGCTCCCGGACTTTGACGCGCGACTTTTCGGAACAGGTCAGCGCCGCGACGATCCGCAACGTGATGCAAGATCTCGAATACCTTGGATTGCTGGATAGCCCCCATGTGAGTGCAGGGCGTATTCCAACGCAGCTGGGGCTACGCATGTTCGTCGACGGTCTGCTAGAGGTCGGTGACCTAGATGGCAAAGATCGACAAACCATTGATCGCACCCTTGGCGATAATGATCGAGATGTTGCGTCTGTTTTGGATCAGGTCGGTCAGGCGCTATCTGGCGTGACGCAAGGCGCAAGCCTTGTTTTGACGCCGAAACATGAAGCGCCGATCAAGCACATTGATTTCGTCAGCCTCTCGCGGGAACGCGCACTTGTTGTTTTGGTGTTCGCTGATGGTCACGTCGAAAACCGCATCTTTACGCCGCCCGCTGGACAAACGCCGTCATCAATGCGCGAGGCTGCAAATTTCCTGAATGCAATTGCCGAAGGGCATACGCTTTCCGAACTGGGCAAAGTCATATCGCGAGAGATTGCAGCCCGTCGGCAAGAGATCGACAGCCTTGCCGCTGATCTTGTCGAAAACGGGTATGCGCTATGGGAAAACGAAGGCGAATCCACCGAGCGTTTGATCGTTCGTGGGCGCGGAAATCTGCTGACTGATAGCGAAAACGAAATTGATCTGGCGCGTATTCGAACGCTGTTTGATGACCTAGAACGCAAGCGTGACATCGCACAATTCCTCGATTTGGCCGAAGAAGGCGACGGTGTACGCATTTTTATTGGGTCTGAGAACAAATTGTTCTCACTTTCGGGTTCCTCTCTGGTGGTTTCTCCTTATATGAACGCCGACCGTAAGATAATTGGCGCCGTGGGCGTCATTGGGCCGACACGTCTGAACTATGGGCGGATCGTACCAATCGTGAACTATACTGCACAGCTGGTGGGCAAATTGATTGCTGACCGCTCCTAAAGGGAAAAATTGATGGCTGACAACGAAGACCAACTGCAAAGCCTTGATGAACTCGCTGCTGAAGGCGATGAAATGGATTTCGCTGCTGAAGCTGGCTTTGAAGAGATCGAGGCGCTACGTGCAGAGCGGGATGAACTGAAAGACAAGTTCATGCGCGCCTTGGCTGATGCTGAAAACATGCGCAAGCGTTCAGATCGCGACCGTCGCGAAGCTGAAAACTATGGTGGTTCAAAACTAGCCCGCGACATGCTGCCAGTTTACGACAACATGCGCCGCGCACTGCAGTCAGTCGAAGATTCAGACAAAGAAGCAAACGCCGCATTGCTAGAAGGCGTTGAGCTAACGATGCGCGAACTGATCAGCGTGTTTAAGAAACATGGCATTGATCCAATCGTTCCAGAAGTCGGCGATAAATTCGATCCAAAGCTGCACCAGGCGATGTTTGAGGCCCCAGTGCCCGGCACCAAAGCTGGTGAGATTATTCAGGTCGCTGCCGAAGGATTTATGCTTCATGATCGCTTGTTGCGCGCAGCCCAAGTGGGCGTGTCTTCGACACCAGCATGATCGCTAAGCTAATAAAAGCAGGACTGTTGGTCCTGCTTTTTTCTTCTGTGCAGGCTGCTGCGCAAAGCTATCCGGCGAGCCAAGATCAATTTGTTAACGATTACGCTGATCTGCTGAGCCCTGAGCAAGAAGACAGAGTACGTTCGAAACTACTCAGTTTGTTTGCAACCGAGGGTATCGAATTTACTGTTCTAACTATCCAATCCATGAGTGATTTCGGCCACAGCGGACGGATTGAGCCGTTTGCGACAGGACTGTTCAATGAATGGGGTATAGGGAACGCACAGCGCAACGACGGCTTGTTGTTGCTTGTCTCTAAAGATGATCGCGTTTTACGAATAGAGGTCGGGGCAGGTTACGAACAAAACCTAGATGCCACGATGAAGACCGTTATTGATGAGACAATCGTTCCTCATTTTAGACAGGATAACTATGGGCGCGGCATAGAGGCTGGCGTTACAGAAACGATTTTGCAGGTAACTGGTCGCTATCCCGGAGAACAGAATAGCTCTTGGTTTGGGCGTGCCTATGGGGCCGTTAAGCGAACGCTACAATGGATAGGCGGATGGATTTGGCTGCTGCTGGTTCCGGCAATTCCATTGGGTGGAAAGGCAATACGTCGTTGGCGACGCTATCGACCGCGCCAGTGCCCCGTAGATGGCTCTCAGATGCGGATGTTTCTGGAAGAAACCGAGGATGAAGAACTCAATGCCGGCCAAATAACCGAAGAACGTCTGAATAGCGTCGACCACGACGTTTGGTTTTGCCCAACTTGCGATCACATTACTATAGAATCCTATAAATTCTGGTTCAGTTCGTATGGGGCGTGCCGCGAATGTGGGTTTAGAACTGTAGAAGGCCAAAGCCGCATTATTCAGTCCGCCACCTATTCGTCCTCAGGCCAACGGGAAACAGATTATTCATGCCATCACTGTAAAGCAGAATATTCAGTGATAAGCACAATCCCACGGAAAACACGGTCTAGCAGCTCGTCTTCGCGCTCAGGGAGTGGAGGCCGTTCAAGCGGCGGCGGTGCAAGCGGTAGCTGGTAATCTATGTTTCACGTGAAGCAGTCGGGATGCAGGTAACGACAATCAGGCCAAGTAGTACAAGCAGCGCGCCAATAGTGCTTTGAACTGTTACTTCTTCTCCGATTAGGAACGTGGCAAGAAGCCACGCTGTAACAGGTTCGGCTAACGCGAGGGTCACGGCTGTAGACGCAGCTATGCGCATTAGCCCCCATGTATAAAGCGCATAGGCCAGTCCAGTGGCGACAAAGCCCAAGAAAACCAGCCCAAACCACACTGTTGGATCTGCCAGCCAACCTAGCGGCACGAACATAAGCGCGGGAAGTGTGACCAGCGTCGCAATGCAAAAGGTAGCAGCAGCAATTGTCGTCGTGGGTGCATGTTGCGTCATACGGCTAGTCGCAAGCGAATAGCACGCGTAACAAGCCCCGGCACCTAGCGCGAGTATGATGCCAAACATCGACCCATCAGAGCTTGCCCCAACCAATCCCAACATCCCAACGCCGATGATGGACAAGCATTGGCCAAGAATGCGTATCCTGTCCGGCAACTGACGGCCCACGACGATTTCCCAAAGCGTGGTCCAAAGTGGCGCACTGCCAATCGTTACGGCCGTTCCTATGCCGACGCCCGCCACGGAAACGGCGTAGAAGAACAAAAGATTGTAGCCACCGATAGCAACACCAGCGGTCAACAGTGCGCGTAGCGGCAGTTTGCGAAGTGCGTTGCGGCTTTCACGCTTTGAGAAAGCCAACCCCAGCAAAAACAATGCGCCGAATGCCAGTCGCAATGCGCCCACGGCAAGGGGCTCGCGGTTGCTAGGCAATAGGGTTTGAACTGTCCCGGTCGTTCCCCATAGGCAGGCGGCTAGTAAAACCGCGCCCACACTTGCAATCCGGGCGCTGTTCATCAGATCAAATCACGCAGTTCGTAAATCAGCGAAAGCGCCTCTTTCGGGGTAAGCTCATCCGGTAGGATGCTTTTCAACCGCGTTTCGACCTCAGAGTCCTTTGGTTTTTGGGGGCTAGGTGCAGGTGTCGCGGAAAACAGTGGCAAATCGTCGATGATAGCCTTTTGGGCGCTTCCGCCTTCGCGTTCGCCTTTTTCCAACGCCTCCAACACGACCTTGGCGCGTTCGACCACGACGGGGGGCAGGCCGGCAAGTCGTGCGACCTGTACCCCATAGCTGCGGTCCGCAGTCCCGCGTTTGACTTCGTGAAGGAAAATCACGTCGCCTTCCCATTCTTTGACGGTGACCGTGGCGTTTTCCACACCGTCGAGCTTGTTCGAAAGCGCCGACATTTCGTGGTAGTGGGTGGCGAACAGGGCACGACAGCGGTTTACGTCATGCAGATGCTCTAGGGTGGCCCACGCGATGGACAAGCCATCATAGGTTGCCGTTCCGCGCCCGATTTCATCTAAAATCACCAGGGCACGGTCGTCTGCTTGGTTTAGGATCGCGGCAGTTTCGACCATTTCTACCATAAACGTTGATCGGCCGCGGGCCAGATCGTCGGATGCACCAACGCGGCTGAATATCTGGCTAACGATGCCGATATGCGCCTTAGCAGCCGGAACATAACCGCCCATCTGTGCCAAGATTGCCAGCAACGCGTTTTGGCGAAGGAAGGTCGATTTACCAGCCATGTTCGGACCGGTCAGCAGCCAAATAGGCGCGTCAGTCAGACCGCAGTCGTTCGCGATGAATGGCTCACCAGCCTTTTGAAGTGCGGCCTCGACCACCGGGTGGCGGCCACCGGTTATTTCAAACGCGCGACTGTCGTCCACCAAGGGACGGGTCCAGTTTTCAGCCACAGACAGATGTGCAAGTGACGTTGCCAAATCGAATTCTGCTAGTGCCCTTGCTAATGCGCCTAGCTGACCAGAGAGCGCAACAATTGACTGAGTTAGGCTGGAATAGAGCCTCTTTTCGATCTCAAGCGCCCGACCGCCAGCATTCAGAATACGTGTTTCAATCTCGGACAGTTCAACAGTCGTAAAGCGTACCTGATTTGCGGTCGTCTGGCGGTGAATGAAGGTTTCATTCAACGGTGCAGCCATCATCTTGTCGGCGTGGGTTGCAGTCGTTTCGATGAAGTAGCCCAGCACGTTGTTGTGCTTAATCTTAAGCGAAGGAATACCTGATAGCTCGATGAACTCGGCTTGCATTGCCGCGATAACTGAACGGCCTTCGTCGCGCAGTTTGCGTACTTCATCCAGTTCTTCGTCATAACCCGGTGCGATAAACCCGCCATCGCGGGATAACAGTGGGGGTTCAGCGACCAGCGCATCATCGAGAAGCGCGAGCAGTTCATCATGCCCGGTTAAATCTTTTGCTGCATCAGCCAAAAGCGATGGCAGATCACCGGTGACGCATTCCGCAAGTGCTTGGGCTTGACCGAGCGTGTTGCGAATGGCTGCCATATCGCGTGGGCCGCCACGGTCCAATGCTAAACGCGAAAGCGCGCGATCAAGGTCATGAACGCCACGCAGCTGATCACGGATATCTTCGGTCAGTCGTGTGTTGTTCACAAGATGCTCAACACAGTCCTGACGCGCATGAATGACGGGCAGCGTACACGATGGCGATGATAACCGCCGTTCCAGCATCCGTGCACCACCAGCGGTGATGGTGCGGTCAATGCAATGCAAAAGCGACCCTTGCTTGCCACCATTCATCGCGTGGGTCAGTTCAAGCGAACGGCGGGTCGCGGCGTCGATTTGCATCGCTGCGGACTGGCCTTCCTGAACGGGGGCGCGCAGCAGGGGCAAGTTACCTTTTTGCGTGATGTCGAGGTATTCGGCCACGGCAGACATGGCTGAAATCTCGACCCGTGAAAAACCACCAAAGGCATCTAGCGACCCGACTTTGTACAGGGCGCACAGACGCTTTTCACCTGCCGTGCTGTCAAAGGCAGCGGCACCCAAAGTTGTCAGGGTCGCGCCATTATCAGACACTATTCCAGCCCAATCCGCCTCTGATCCGTCTACGACGATCACCTCGCGTGGGGTCAGGCGGGCAAGTTCGGGGCCCAAATTCACACCGCTACATGGCATCACATGAAACGCGCCGGTTGAAATATCGACCCATGCAAGGGCGGCCTCATCACGGATCACGGCATATGCAGCAAGAAAGTTGTGGCGACGGGCATCAAGCAAGGAATCTTCTGTCAGCGTACCGGGGGTCACAAGGCGCACGACCTCGCGTTTGACCACCGCCTTATATCCGCGCTTTTTCGCTTCGGCGGGGCTTTCCATTTGTTCGCAAACTGCGACACGAAACCCCTTGCGGATTAGCGTCAGAAAATATCCTTCGGCTGCATGGTGGGGTACGCCGCACATGGGGATATCTTGATCATCGTGTTTACCACGCTTTGTTAACGCGATGTCCAATGCTTCGGCTGCTGCAATGGCGTCATCAAAGAACATCTCGTAGAAATCACCCATACGGTAAAACAGCAGCGCATCAGGGTACGCCGCTTTGATTTCTAGAAACTGTGCCATCATTGGCGTGACAGTGGATTTCTTCGTGCTCATTCATGCCCCCGGATCATCGGGCCGACATTACCTAGCCAATGTTAGCGACGAAACCCCGAAATCAACCCGTTGCGGCTCCAATCGGTAAACAGCTATGACTGTCGGACCAACGAGGGGGACGATAATGGCCAAAACGAAGATGACCCGCGAAGACGCGCTGCAATTCCACATGCAGCCAAACCCGGGCAAATGGGAAATTCAGGCGACTGTGCCAATGACGACGCAACGCGATCTTTCGCTGGCGTATTCCCCCGGTGTCGCCATCCCCTGCGAGGAAATCGCCGCTGACCCTTCGACTGCGTATGACTATACAAACAAGGGCAATTTGGTTGCCGTGATTTCAAACGGTACTGCTGTTTTGGGCCTTGGTAACCTTGGCGCACTGGGCAGTAAGCCAGTGATGGAAGGTAAATCCGTTCTATTTAAACGGTTCGCCGATGTGAACTCGATCGACATCGAACTTGATACCGAAGACCCCGATGCGTTTTGCAATGCGGTGCGGCTAATGGGGCCGACGTTTGGCGGCATTAACCTTGAAGATATCAAAGCGCCTGAATGTTTTATCATTGAACAGCGCCTCAAAGAGGAAATGGATATCCCCGTTTTCCACGATGATCAGCACGGGACGGCGGTGATTTGCGCGGCCGGTCTTTTGAACGCGCTGCATTTGTCGGGTAAAAAGATCGAAGACGTTAAAATCGTGCTGAACGGGGCAGGCGCCGCCGGCATCGCATGTCTTGAGCTGCTCAAGGCGATGGGTGCCCAGCACGATAACTGCATCATGTGCGATACCAAAGGCGTGATTTACCAGGGTCGGACTGAAGGGATGAACCAGTGGAAGTCGGCACATGCCGCGAACACTGATGCTCGTAGCCTAGATGACGCGATGAAGGGCTGTGATGTGTTTCTTGGGGTTAGCGCCAAGGGCGCCGTTACCCAAGATATGGTCGCCAGCATGGCACCAAACCCCGTAATCTTCGCGATGGCGAACCCTGATCCAGAAATCACACCCGAAGACGCCCATGCAGTCCGCGAGGATGCGATCGTTGCGACGGGCCGTTCGGATTACCCAAACCAGGTGAACAACGTCCTTGGATTTCCTTACCTGTTCCGTGGTGCGCTCGATATTCATGCCCGTGCGATCAATGATGAAATGAAAATCGCCTGCGCCGAAGCGCTTGCTGCACTTGCCCGTGAAGACGTTCCTGACGAAGTGGCAATGGCTTATGGCAAAAAGCTGACTTTTGGTCGTGACTACATCATTCCAACTCCCTTCGATCCACGTTTGATCCATCGTATTCCAACCGCAGTGGCACGTGCAGGTATGCGCACGGGTGTCGCGCGGCGTCCGATTGTCGATATGGATGCTTACGAGGCCACCTTGATGGGGCGGATGGATCCTACAGCTTCGATCTTGCGCAGCCTGAACGCACGTGCGCGGTCAAACCAGTCAACTGTGGTATTTGCCGAAGGTGATGATCCACGCGTTTTGCGGGCCGCTGTGCTGTACCAGCGTTCCGGGCTTGGCAAGGCACTGGTTGTTGGACGCGCAAGCGATGTCGCAGAAAAGCTAACTGCCGAAGGGTTGGGCGACGCAGTGGCTGAACTGACCGTGGTGAACGCAGCGAATACCGAACATCTTGAAACTTACAAAGAATTCTTGAACCACCGCCTTCAGCGCAAAGGGTTTGACAGACAAGATATCCATCGTTTGGCGGCGCGCGACCGCCATGTGTTCGCATCTCTGATGGTTGCTCATGGGCATGCCGACGGGATGATCACGGGTGCGACGCGGAAATCTGCGCATGTGCTTGAACTGATCAACCACGTTTTTGACGCACAGCCGCATGATGGGGCAGTTGGCGTCACGGCAGTGCTGCATAAAGGCCGGATCGTCCTGATCACGGATACATTGGTTCACGAATGGCCAGACGAGCAAGACTTGGGCGATATAGCAGAGCGCGGTGCATCCGTTGCCCGCGACCTTGGCCTTGATCCACGTGTGGCTTTCGTTTCGTTTTCGACTTTTGGCTATCCTGTTTCAGAACGAGCCGAAAAAATGCATGTGGCGGCAAGCGTTCTTGACGGTCGCAATGTTGACTTTGAATACGAAGGCGAAATGACGGTTGACGTAGCGTTGAATGTCCACGCTCAGGAAAACTATCCGTTTTCACGACTGACAGGTCCGGCTAACGTGTTGGTCGTACCGGCGCGACACTCGGCGTCGATTTCTGTTAAGCTGATGCAAGAGATGGCTGGCGCAACGGTAATCGGGCCGATCTTGTCAGGTGTCGGTAAGCCTGTTCAAATCTGCTCGACAGTGTCGACGGTAAACGACATCTTGAACATGGCAGTTATCGCGGCGTGTAGGATCGATTAATGGCAATTTGGAATCTTGGCTCAATCAACGTAGATATCGTTTTCTCTGTTCCGCATATTTTGGAACCGGGCGAGACGCTTTCTTCCACGGGCCGAGAGATCTTTTTGGGCGGCAAAGGGGCCAACATGTCGGTCGCTGCCGCCCGTGCTGCCGCGCGTGTAAACCATATTGGTGCCGTCGGAAAAGACGGTGAATGGGCAGCTGATCGCCTTCTTGAATATGGTGTGGATACACGAAATATCGCTGTGTTAGACACTGATACTGCGCAAGCGATCATTATGGTCGATCCGCATGGCGAAAACGCGATCGTGCTTCATCCGGGCGCGAATGTAGAAATCCCGCAGACGGTTTTACAAACAGCAATGGCTGAGGCACAAACTGGTGATTGGTTGGTGCTTCAGAACGAAACAAACTTACAACGCACCGCAGCAAGCATGGGTAAGCAGATGGGCCTAAACGTCGCCTATGCCGCGGCTCCCTTTGATGCGGATCGCGTGATGGCCGTGTTGCCTCATCTGGATTTTCTGATCCTGAACGCTGTCGAGGCCGAGCAACTGCGCGAGGCAACCGGGCAGTCGCCCAACGACCTGCCCGTGCGGGATGTCATCGTGACATTGGGTGCAGATGGCGCAGACTGGTACGGAACAAGCGGCAAGCAACATTTTGACGCGATAAAGGTTGAACCCGTGGATACGACCGGGGCGGGCGACACGTTCACTGGTTATGTACTTGCTGGGCTTGATCGTGGAATGACGATGGAACAATCAATTGAGCAGGCGACCAAAGCAAGCGCGCTAATGGTCACCCGTCACGGCACTGCTGACGTAATCCCGGATCTATCCGAGGTTCTTGCTTTTCAGTCCTAGTGCACGAACGGCGCAGCATCGCCCCATAGCTCTGACACACGTTGATCACGCCCGCAGGCATCGCGGTAAAACGCATATGCTTCGCTTTGGCGTTTTGGTCCACGTCGGGTCAAAACAATTGAGCTACCTTTGTAATAATCTTGGTGGACGGCTTCGGCCTCGTAGAACCGGGCAGCTTGCAGAATTGGCGTGACAATTTGTTGTCCCAAATCGCGTTGGGCAGCAGCCTTGGCAGCCTCAGCTGACGCATTTTGGGCAGTGTTAGACACGAAAATTGCTGTACGATAGCTTTCACCTCGGTCGCAGAATTGACCGCCAGCATCAGTTGGGTCGACTGATCGGAAAAACAAATGCAGCAACTGATCATAGCTGACAACGTCCGCGTCATACGTGATTTGGACCGCCTCGTAGTGCCCTGATCCTTTGATGGTTTCATAGGTCGGGTTTGCGGTGGTCCCGCCGGTATAGCCGGACACAGCGCCGATCACGCCGTTGACCTTTTCAAAGTCGCTTTCGACGCACCAAAAACAACCCCCCGCTACAGTTGCGGTTTGAATATCTTCTGCGGCAACCACTTGCGCGGTTGGTGCAATTAAAACGGCGGCAATCATTGCTCTGAACATGGGCGTCTCCTCTTTGCTCTATCCTGTTTTGTTGGCGGTTTTGGCGCAATGCACGGCGACGTGATCTCACGCGGTGTTTATCGCTTGGAACATTTGGCGGCCTGTCCTAGCGTCCAAACAAAGGAGCCCGCTATGACCGAAGTGACCACCCACCAGGCCGAAGAAGACGCCCGGAACGAAGACATCCTAATCTATCTGAATGGGCAAATCGTGCCCAAGGCGCAGGCCACGGTTAGCGTATACGATAGTGGTTTCATGTTGGGCGACGGTGTGTGGGAAGGGCTACGTCTGTATGATGGAAAATGGGCGTTTCTAGACGAGCATATGGACCGCCTGTTTGAAGCCGCAAAAGCTGTTGATCTGGATATCGGTTTGGACAGAAAAGGCGTTATTTCAGCCTTGTTAGAGACACAAAATGCGAATGGCATGACCACAGACGCCCACGCACGTTTGATGATCACACGCGGCACAAAGGTACGGCCATTTCAGCACCCAAGCCTATCGCAAACGGGCCCTACGTTCGTGATAATCATGGAGCATTCAAAGCCAAAAATCCCGCGTCCAATCACGCTTTCGACGGTTCCACATTTGCGCGGTCTGCCGATGACGCAAGACCCCAAATTGAACAGCCATTCGAAACTGAATTGCATCCTTGCTTGCATCGCAGCCCAAAAGGCCGGCGCGGACGAGGCGCTGATGCTCGACTTGCATGGTTTTGTGAATACGACGAACGCCTGTAACTTTTTCATTGTGAAAAAAGGCGCTGTTTGGACGAGTACGGGCGATTATTGCATGAACGGGATCACCCGGCAAAAGGTGATCGACCTATGTCGCGCGAATGATATCCCCGTATTTGAACGCAATTTTAGTCTGGTCGATACCTATTCCGCCGACGAGGCGTTTTTGACAGGGACGTTCGGTGCACAGACCCCAGTCAGCAGCATTGATGGTCGTACCATTGGTACGGGTGAACTTGGCCCAATGACGATGCGCTTACGCGAGCTTTACAAGGAATTGGTGGATCGATCATGAGAATTGCAATGTGGTCCGGCCCTCGAAATCTTTCGACGGCGATGATGTATAGCTTTGGAAATCGCGCGGACTTTGCCGTTTGGGATGAACCATTCTATGCGCCCTATCTGGCAGCGACTGGTTTGGATCATCCGATGCGCGACGAAATCTTGGCGGCGCATGAGGCTGATCCAGCAAAGGTAGCGGCGCGCTGTATAGACTCTATTCCGGCTCAAAAGGCACATTTTTATATGAAGCACATGCCGCATCACATGATCGAGGGCATGCCTTTGGATTGGGCGAATGACTGTGTGAACGTACATCTGATCCGGCATCCGGCGCGTGTTATTGCGTCCTACGGTGTGAAACGTTCCGAGATGACGTTCGACGATATTGGTTACGCGCAGCAGGCTGCCTTGTTCGGCAAAATTGGCGGACATGTCATCGATAGCGCCGACATCCGCACCAACCCAAAAAGAGTGCTACGCAAGCTGTGCGAAGCGATTGACCTGCCATTTGAACCCGCAATGCTGCACTGGAAAGCGGGGCCTCGCGCCGAAGATGGCGTATGGGCGGCGCATTGGTATAACGCTGTGCATCAAAGCACGGGGTTTGCTGGGGCCGAAGGGCCGCTACCAGAACTAGAGGGTGAGGCGGCTGAATTATGCGCGCAAGCCTTACCGTATTACGAAAGGCTTGCGGCGCGAAAGCTATGACTTCAGCAGCTCGCCTAGTTTCATTGCGATACGCGCATCGCCTGAGACCTTGAGCTTGCCGGTCATCACGCCAGTCATTGGGTTCAGCTTGCCTTTGACAAGTTTCGCCATGTTGGGCAGCGTGATTTTGATCGTGCAATCAGTCGCGCGATCATCGTTGTTAGCTGTTTTGTCTTCGAGAACAACAACACCGTCGTCCCCGCAGTCAAACTTTAGGCTGCCCTTTAGAGGCGCATGATCGACCCCGCGTTGCAGCAGGGCCGTGATTTCATCAAGCGTCATTTTGTGCGGCGATCCCGTGCTGCAAGGAGTTTCAAGCGCAACGCGTTCAGCTGGATAAAGCCTTGGGCGTCTGTTTGATCATATGCGCCTGCGTCTTCTTCAAAGGTCACGTGGGCCTCTGAATACAGGGAATGATCGGACCAGCGCGCAACGGTTGTCGCAGAACCTTTGTAAAGTTTCACGCGAACGGTACCGCTGACGTGCTCTTGGGATTTGTCGATCAGGGCTTGCAGCATTTCACGCTCTGGTGAGAACCAGAAGCCGTTGTAGATCAGCTCTGCGTAGCGGGGCATGATGCTATCTTTGAGGTGACCAGCACCGGAATCCAATGTGATCTGTTCGATCCCACGGTGAGCTTCTAACAGGACAGTGCCGCCAGGCGTTTCATAGATGCCGCGTGACTTCATACCGACGAAACGGTTTTCAACGAGGTCAAGGCGACCGACACCGTGCTTGCCACCAAGTTCGTTCAGCTTGGTCAGGATAGTCGCAGGCGACATTGCTTCGCCGTTGATCGCAACCGCGTCACCTTTTTCAAAAGTGATTTCGACCATTTCTGGTGTATCGGGCGCGTCTTCTGGGTTCACTGTGCGCTGATAGACGTATTCTGGTGCTTCTTCGGCCGGATCTTCCAGCACTTTGCCTTCGGAAGACGTGTGCAGAAGGTTTGCGTCAACACTGAACGGTGCTTCGCCGCGTTTGTCTTTGGCAACTGGGATTTGGTTCTTTTCAGCGAACTCAAGCAGTTTGGTCCGGCTGGACAGATCCCATTCACGCCAAGGCGCAATCACTTGGATATCTGGGTTCAGCGCGTAAGCCGCCAGTTCGAAACGAACCTGATCGTTGCCCTTACCTGTCGCGCCGTGGGCAACCGCGTCTGCACCTTCGGCAGCCGCGATTTCAACCAAACGCTTGGAAATCAGTGGGCGGGCGATGGATGTACCCAGCAGGTAAACGCCTTCGTAAACGGCGTTTGCACGGAACATCGGGAACACAAAGTCACGAACGAATTCTTCGCGCAGATCTTCGATGTAGATGGCGCTTGCGCCCATCATTTCAGCCTTAGCGCGGGCTGGTTCCAGCTCTTCGCCTTGGCCAAGATCAGCAGTAAAGGTAACAACCTCGCACCCGTATTCCGTCTGAAGCCACTTCAGAATGATCGATGTATCGAGGCCACCGGAATAGGCGAGAACAACTTTTTTAGGGGCAGTCATACGAGGGGCCTTTATGTCAGATGTAATTAGCTTCGCGCGATAACGGTTTTCCGTCGATAGAGCAAGGATTGCACCGTTGACGCATGCTTTGCCGCATGTAACGAAGTCCGCATTCGCCAAAAAAGGGAATTTGTTGATGGCTTTTCAAATAATACGGCATGCGTTTGCTATGATTTTCGGCAATTTGGGGCAGGCACTTCGGGTGTCGGTTGGGCCTTATCTGATATTAATCCTCGTAATAGTTGGCGCTGGCGCTGCGTTGGTGGGGAATAATGGTCAGCTGCTTCGTGTTATGACAGGTGAAGTGCCACCAGAGCATTTTATGGGGCAAGGCGGAGGTGGCATTCTTCTGTTCGCATTGGTCGTGTTGGTGTTTATCGTATTTGTGGCCGCGTGGGTGGCTGTATCATGGCATCGGTTTATCTTGCTTGAAGAATACAGCGGCATGCTTCCTGCTGTGTCTGGCCGTCCAATCTGGCCATATGTGGGACGCAGCGTTCTTTATGGTTTTTTGATTGCACTAGTCGCTTTCGCTGTCGGCATGATATCATCCTTATTCATGATCCCGTTTGCAGCTGCTGGTGGGGATGCTGTGTTTGTTGCAGGCGTAATCATTGGGGTCGTTCTTGTTGCTGTGGTATCTTATGTCTGGTTTCGGATTGGGGTGGCGTTGCCAGCAGTCGCGGTAGGAAAGCCAATCAGTATGGGGGATGCATGGCGTGCCACCGCAGAAATGAGCAGCACGATTTTTGGTATCGTCTTTATCATTGCCTTTGCCAGCATGATCGCCGGTGTCGCGACCCAAGGACTATACGGACTTAGCCCAATCCTTGGCATGGTTGTGGACATCTTTGTTCAATGGGTGACCTTAATGGTCGGCGTCAGTGTCCTGACAACGCTATATGGCCACCTAATCGAAGGCCGCCCGCTAACCGATTAAACCAGCGATAAACGCGGCGTCGCCATCGTTTGCGATTTCTTGAACGGCGTCGCGTGGGTTCATCCACACCGCTTCATGGCCTGCCTCTGACGGGGGGCCATGGGGCCGCACGGGGCGGGCCAGATAGATGTGGCAGATCTTTTCTGCGTAGATCCCGTATTCGGGCATGTAGGTGAACCGACGGAAAACGCCTAGGCGCATGGGTTTGCCAATGCGCCAGCCAGTTTCTTCGAATACTTCGCGGTGTAGCGCCTGAATGGGGCTTTCTCCGGGGTCGATACCGCCACCGGGAAGTTGAAATTCAAAGTGTGGGTCGCCTTGGTAAGTTAGTAGCAATTGCCCATCGCGCGGCAAAATCGCATAGGCTCCGGGGCGCAAAACATAGTTTTGACCCGGTTTTGGGCTATTTCCATAGCGTTTGATCATCACTTACCCCTTGGACCGTGGCTTGTCCTGACTATATAGGCGCGGTATGCCAATTCCTGACATGTAAGGAAACCCTATGAGCCTCAGCGCCAAAATCGCTTGGGACGATACCGTCCTGCCTTTTCAACTTGATGCATCCGACATCCGTGGACGGGTGGCGCGGCTTGATGGCGTGCTGGAACAAGTGCTTTCGCAGCATGACTATCCAGCGTCGATCGAAGCGCTTGTCGCTGAGATGTCCCTGCTGACCGCCTTGATCGGTCAGACGATGAAATTACGCTGGAAGCTGTCGTTGCAGGTTCGTGGTTCGGGTGCTGCGCGCCTGATCGCGACTGATTACTATGCGCCGACTGCGGATGGAAAGCCTGCGCGCATCCGTGCGTATGCATCCTATGATGACGAACGTCTGGATCATAATGCAGAACCGTTTTCACAGATCGGTAACGGCTATTTCGCAATCCTGATCGACCAAGGCGAAGGTATGACACCCTATCAGGGGATTACACCCATTGCTGGTGGGTCGCTTTCAAAATGCGCTGAGACATATTTCGCACAATCAGAGCAACTGCCAACGCGGTTCTCTCTAACGCATGGCCAGTCGCAGTTGCCCGGCGAAGCAGCGCACTGGCGCGCGGGCGGTGTGATGCTACAGCATATGCCAAAAGCATCCCCCTCTGTTTCCGGCGAAGGCGGTTCAGGCGAGGAAGGTTTGCTGGATGCGGCCGATATTCTGGACGAAAACGAAGGCGAGAACTGGAACCGCGCAAACGCGTTGCTGGACACAGTGGACGAGATCGAACTGATCGGGCCGACAGTGACACCAACCGATCTATTGGTGCGTTTGTTCCACGAAGAACAGCCACGCGTCTTCGATGCCCAGCCTGTTGCGTTTGGCTGTACATGTTCGGATGACCGTGTTCGTCAAAGCCTGTCCATCTATTCGGCCAAAGACATCGCGACCATGACGACTGAAGAAGGCACAGTGACCGCTGACTGCCAGTTCTGCGGCGCGCATTATGTTTTTGATCCAGCCACACTGGGTTTTGAGGCCAAGGATGGCGGTGCCTGATCTACGCACACGTATTATCGACGCGCTGTCCAATTCGGGCAGTGCGTCGTCTGACTTTGACCTGAACAAGTCTATTATGCCGGCAAAACTGGCGCAGACCCCTGCGGCGGTTTTATTGGCAATTCACCCTGTGTTAGAGACTGTTATTCTGACTAAACGGTCTGCAAGGCTAAAGCATCATCCGGGCCAGATTGCGTTTCCCGGCGGCAAACAAGACCCAACCGATGCAACGCTAACCGATGCAGCGCTACGCGAAGCACACGAAGAAATTGGCCTGCCATATGGTATCGTCGATGTTCTTGGGGCTTTACCAACGCATCAAACGGTGACGGGCTATCAGATGACGCCCATCGTTGGCGTGCTGACCGCAGATTACGACCCTGTTCCTGAAGAGGGCGAAGTCAGCGAAGTATTTGAAATTCCGCTATCACATCTGGCCAATCCCGCGAATTATCGGATCGAAGGTCGCTATTGGCGTGGTCAGAGGCGCGAATATTATGCGGTTCCATACGGCCCGTATTACGTCTGGGGCGCTACAGCTCGTATTTTGCGTGGCTTTGCTGATCGATTGTCATGACAAAAATAGATGCACCTTGGTTAAACGATAAAGCGGCCCAACAAGTCTGTGGCTTGCTGACCGACGCTGGCTATCAGGCTTGGTTCGTGGGTGGCTGCGTGCGTAACGCGCTTTTGGGTGCGCCCGTCGCCGATTTGGACCTGTCGACAGACGCGCACCCGAATGTTGTAACGACCTTGGCCAAGGCTGCCGGGCTCAGTGTTATTCCAACCGGTATTGAGCACGGAACAGTCACTATTCTTGCTGAAAACGTCCCTTTTGAGGTGACAACCTTTCGCCGGGATGTCGCGACGGATGGGCGTCGGGCGACCGTGGCTTTCGCTGATAATATGGTTGATGATGCACGGCGTCGTGATTTCACGATGAACGCTCTGTATGTCGGCCCTGACGGTGTTGTCGCCGATCCACTAGGCGGTTTGCCTGACCTCCACGCCCGCCGGATCCGGTTTATCGAAGATGCCGATCAGCGGATCAAAGAGGATTACCTACGCATCTTGCGGTATTTCCGGTTCCACGCGTGGTATGGTGCAACGGATGAAGGACCCGACCCTGATGCGCTGGCGGCCTGCGCCGGAAATATTGAAGGTTTACAAACGCTTTCAGCTGAACGGGTTACGAGCGAGCTGTTGAAATTGTTAGCCGCACCTGACCCCGCGCCATCAGTTGCTTCTATGGCGTCGACAGGTGCGTTGGCGCAGGTGCTTCCCGGTGCGAATGCGGGGATGCTTGCCGTTTTGGTGCATGTCGAAGGACAGGCCGGAATGTCGCCTGACCCAATCCGCCGATTGGCGATTTTGGGTGGTGAGACTGGCGGGCTGAGGTTGTCGAAAGATGAAAGCAAGCGGCTAAAACAGATGCGCAGCGATCTTGATCCCAGTGAACTTGGTTATTGGTTTGGCGCGCAGGCCGCGTTGGATAATATGGCTGTTAGGGCGGCAAGCCTTGGTCAAGAAATAGACTCTAACTTAGCACAAAAAGCAAAAAACGGCGCGGCGCAAGTGTTCCCCCTTAAGGCCGCTGATTTAATGCCAAAGCTCCAAGGCCCTGCTCTTGGCAAGGCCTTGAAAGACGCAGAGGCACGGTGGATTGCATCGGGTTTTACGCTGACAAAGGCTGACCTGCTTGACTGAATTACTTCCGCTGTTTGGGTTTGTGTTCTTTGGTCTGTTTTCACCGGGCCCGAACGTCATTTTGCTAACAGCATCCGGCGCGCGCTTTGGGTTTCGGCGCACCGTCCCGCATATTTTGGGTGTGGCGCTGGGCGTTGGGATTACCGCTGGCGTTACAGGGTTCGGTATTGGCGCACTGCTTAAGGCGCACCCAACGCTTGAAATCGTCCTAAAGATAGCCGCCAGCGCGTGGATACTATGGATGGCTTTCAACCTATGGCGCGCTGATCCGGCGAAAAACCAAGGTGGGAATCGACCGTTTACATTCCTTGAGGCTGTTTTGTTTCAATGGGTAAACCCAAAGGTTTGGGCCGTGGCACTTAGCGCGACCGCATATGTCGCTGGCGCATCGCCGACGGATCAAGCGGTGACGCTTGGCTTAACGTTTTCGGGTTTGAACCTTGGGGTTTGCTTGTTTTGGGCGACGGCGGGCAGTTTGCTTGCCTATCTTCTGACCAATCAGGCCGCTTGGCGCATATTTATGCGGATTATGGCTGTGGCATTGGTCGGTTTTTCGGTGCTGGTTTTCCTCTGATTGAAACCTTGCTATGTCTTTCGCGTATCCGAAAGGCAGGTCCATGTTTCGTTATTTCGAAGGTCTGGTCGATCCTTATACCACCTATCAAGAAACCGATGCGCCGCCCACGCGGCTCTACCCATTTTTGCGGCAATACGCAGAGCCATTCATTGGCGTTTTTGCCATTACGGCAATCGCGTCTGTGGTCATTGCCGCGGTCGAGATTTGGTTGCTTGGTTATCTTGGTCGGCTTGTCGACATATTGTCAGGCGGCACCCCAGAACAGGTCTGGATGCAAAGCGGGCTAGAGCTCATTCTGGTTGCGGTGTTCATTCTGACATTGCGACCGGCCATCCATATCTTCCAAGTTTTACTGCTAAATAACACGATCCTACCCAACTTTGGGACATTGGTGCGATGGCGAGCACATAAGCACGTGCTGCGGCAATCCGTCGGATGGTTCGAGGATGACTTTGCCGGCCGTATTGCCAACCGGATCATGCAAACACCCCCAGCTGCGGGCGAGGTCGTGTTTCAATTATTCGACGCGATAACATTTGCGATTGCCTATGTTATCGGTGCTGCCATTTTGCTCGGGCAGGCTGACGCGTGGCTTATTTTGCCGCTTGCGCTTTGGTTTATACCCTACGCGTTTCTTCTGCGCTGGGTCGTGAAACGGATTGGCCCCGCGTCAGAGGCTTCATCAAACGCGCGCAGTGCAATTACCGGACGCGTTGTCGATAGCTATACCAATATTCACTCGGTCAAGATGTTCGCGCATCACGACCGTGAAGTTGCCTATGCCAAAGACGCAATAGAAAAGGCGCGCAGTACGTTCCAAGCAGAGATGCGCCTGTACACGATCATGGATGTGGCATTGATGATCTTGAACGGTTTGCTCATCGTTGGGGTCGTTGGTTGGGCGATCTATCTTTGGATGCAGGGTGTTGCCTCTGTTGGGGTTGTTGCCGTAGCAACTTCGTTGGCGCTGCGTCTGAATGCGATGTCCGGCTGGATCATGTGGGCGATCAGCAACTTTTTTCGTGAACTGGGTGTCGTCGCTGAAGGGATGAAAACCATCGCGCAGCCTATTCGGTTGTTGGATGATGACAGCGCCGGCGCACTTAAAATGGGTGCAGGCAAGGTCGAGATTTCCGGCCTGTCCCATCACTATGGCAAAGAAAGTGGCGGTTTAGATAATATCAATCTGACGATGGCACCGGGTGAAAAGGTGGGCCTTGTTGGGCAATCTGGTGCGGGTAAGTCGACGCTGGTGAAGCTGTTGCTACGCTTTTACGACGCGGAAGAGGGGCGCATTGTCATTGACGGACAGGATATTGCGTCTGTTAGCCAAGAAAGCCTGCGGCGCGTTATCGGTATGGTACAGCAGGATTCATCGCTGTTGCATCGGTCGGTACGTGAAAACATTTTGTACGGACGTCCAGATGCCACCGAAGAGCAGATGATCGCTGCTGCGCAAAAGGCCGAAGCCCACGAATTCATTCAGGGGCTTGAGGACGCAGAAGGTAACAAGGGTTATGATGCACGCGTTGGTGAACGCGGTGTTAAGCTTTCGGGTGGTCAACGGCAGCGTATCGCGCTCGCGCGGGTTATTCTGAAAGATGCGCCGATCTTGTTACTGGACGAAGCGACAAGCGCGCTAGATAGTGAGGTCGAAGCCGCGATCCAGCAGACCCTTTACGGGATGATGCAAGGTAAAACGGTTATTGCCATCGCTCACCGACTTTCGACCATCGCGCAGATGGATCGCATAATCGTTATGGACCAAGGCCGTATCATCGAGGACGGCAGTCACGACGATTTGTTAGCAGCGAATGGGCAATACGCGCGGTTCTGGGCCCGTCAATCTGGTGGGTTCCTAGGATAATTTGAGCAGGACATAGAATGAAACCAGAGAACTGGATCGACCCGTTCGAACGCGCCGATGGGCCGCCCCCGCAGACCTTGTTGGCGTTCCTAAAATGGTGCGTGCAAGGTAGCATAAAAGTAGTGCTTTTGGCTGGAATAGTGTCTGCTTTGGCGGGAACATTAGAAGTCGCCACCGCCCTAATGCTAGGGTGGGTCATCGACGCGGCACTAGCGTCCGATGCTGGTTCTTATTTCTCGCAAAACATGATGTTGTTGCTTGGCGTAACCCTATTCTTCGTGGTCGTACGCCCGATTTTCCTAGGTGTGTCTGGGCTTCTTCAAAACGTGGTCATCGCGCCATCTCTAAGTAACCTCATCCTATCGCGATTGCATCGTCATTCAATTGGGCAGTCGGTTACATTCTTTGACGATGATTTTGCTGGTCGCATTGCGCAAAAACAGATGCAAGCGGCCAGAGCGGCAACGGATTTGGTGGTCGATATGATCCACACTGTGGCCTTTGCGTTGGCTTCGCTTGTTGGGTCGATCATTCTGTTGCTGACGATGGATCTGCGGTCTGCGGCGCTGCTGACGCTATGGGTGGTCGCTTATATCGGTATGATTAAATACTTCATGCCTCGTATCCGTAAACGCGCAAAGGCACGTGCAGCAACACGTGCGATGGTCACAGGGCAGGTGGTTGATACCATCACGAATATTAAGACCGTAAAGCTGTTCGCCCACGATGATTTCGAAGACCGTGCCGCGATCGAGTCCATGGAAAACTATCGCGATAGGGCGATAAATTATGGCTGGTTGTCGGCGGCGTTCCGGTTCTGGCTTATGGCGCTGGGCGGGTTACTTCCAATCATTTTGGTCGGCGCGACACTGTATTTCTGGAGTTTGGGTTCAGCAACGGCGGGTGACATTGCCGCAGCAGGTGCGATTTCCTTGCGGCTGTCGCAAATGACGGGCTGGGTCAGCTTTACGTTGATGGGCATGTACGCCAACGTGGGTGAGCTTGAAGATGCGATGCATACCCTTAGCCCTGCGCATTCTTTGACAGATGCTTCTGACGCTGCGGAACTGAACGTGGATCAAGGTGCGATTGCTTTGCAAGACGTCAGTTTTCGGTATGGTGGCGGGCCCGGTGGGCTAGATGGGGTGAACCTCTCCGTTGAACCGGGCGAAAAGCTGGGTTTGGTTGGCGCGTCTGGCGCTGGGAAATCAACATTGGTGGCTTTGCTGCTGCGTCTTTACGACACCGAAGAAGGCGCTGTTTCGATTGACGGGCAAGATATCCGGGAGGTCACCCAAGAAAGTCTGCGTCGCCAGATCGCGATGGTCACCCAAGAAACCGCAATGTTTAACCGGTCAGCGATTGATAACATTCGCTATGGCAAACCAGACGCGACCCAAGACGAAATCGAAGCAGCAGCCAAACAGGCCGAGGCGCATGAGTTCATCCTTCAACTTGTCGATCACAAAGGGCGCAAAGGCTATGAGGCGCATCTGGGTGAACGTGGCGTAAAGCTGTCCGGCGGCCAACGGCAAAGGATCGCGATAGCCCGAGCTATTCTAAAAGACGCCCCGATTTTGGTGCTGGATGAGGCGACAAGTGCTCTCGATTCCGAAGTAGAAGCATCGATTCAAGGTGCATTAGAGTCTATTATGGACGGAAAGACAGTGATCGCCATTGCCCACCGCTTGTCTACGTTGGCGCAAATGGATCGCATCATCGTGCTTGACGCGGGCCGCGTTGTTGAACAAGGAACGCACGACGACTTGCTGGCCAAAGGTGGGCTTTATGCCCGTTACTGGAATAGGCAGTCTGGTGGTTTCATAGATGCGAAAGATGCGGCGGAATAATGTTAACGATTGAAAGCCTGACTCACCTTGGCATGGGGCGCGCATCTGATGGGCGGTCTTTGCTACCCCGTGTTCTTCCCGGTGAAGAAGTTGAAGTTGCCCAAGACGGCACAGTGCGGATCGTTACACCGTCGACCGACCGCGTTGCGGCATCTTGTCGGCATTACAAATCTTGCGGTGGATGCGCGATGCAACACGCGACCGATGAATTCGTCGCCGACTGGAAGCTGGGCATCGTTCAAAAGGCGGTGCAGGCGCACGGGCTCGCCCCTGATTTTCGCGCAGTGGCGACTTCGCCAGCACGGTCTCGTCGTCGTGCAAAGCTTTCTGGGCGCCGTACCAAAAAGGGCGCGATGGTCGGGTTTCACGGTCGCGCGTCCCACACGTTGGTTGCTGTGCCTGACTGCCAACTACTTACACCAGCAATATTGGCCATTCAGCCCGCGCTAGAGGCGTTGACCGTCTTGGCATGTTCGCGCAAAGGTGAGATTGACCTGACGGTCACTGATGCCGCGCTTGGTCCGGATGTATTTGTTGCCACAGACAAAGAACTAACACCGCAATTGCGTGTAGAATTGGCGGCATTTGCAAACCAGCATGGTTTGTCGCGTCTGGTCTGGAACGACGAACCCGTCGTTACCATCAATCCTCCAACCCAAGATTTTGGCGGCACAAAGGTGACGCCTCCTCCGGGCGCGTTTTTGCAGGCAACAAAGCACGGTGAAACCACGCTGCTGCAAGCCGTCGAAGAAATTACGGCCAAGGCGAACCGCGTCGTTGATCTGTTTGCGGGATGCGGCACGTTCACACTACCTATCGCTAAAAGGGCCGAGGTTCACGCCGTTGAGGGCGAGGCTGAAATGCTGAACGCGCTTGATCGTGGTTGGCGCGAAGGTCATCAGCTGCGCAAAGTGACAACTGAAACGCGCGATCTATTCCGCCGTCCGTTAGAACCCGATGAGCTACGCCACTTTGATGCTGCCGTGATTGATCCCCCGCGTGCCGGTGCTGAAGCCCAGATCGAGGCATTGGCCCGTTCCGAGATCAAAACAATTGCGATGGTGTCGTGTAACCCGATCACATTTGCCCGCGATGCAAAAATGCTGACAGATGTTGGGTTTAGCATGCCTTGGGTGCAAACAGTCGATCAGTTCCGCTGGTCCCCCCACGTAGAGATCGTCGCCCCATTCACACGAAAATGAGGGTAAACAGCTAGAATTTCCTACCTTTTGCCACAATTTACGGTTAAATTACTTCAAAACGGCGAAGACCGGTACAAGTAGGCAGTGATATGATTTCAAGACGATCTATGATGGTCGGTGCGGCAGCTGGGTTGGCTGGCTGTGCGGCAGCACCACAAGTTTATACAGGGCCGGAAGTGACCCGTATTCAGGTATTTAAAGGTCAGCGTAGGATGCAGTTGCTGCATCACAACAAGCTGCTGAATGAATACCAATTCCAGCTGGGTTTTACCCCAGAAGGGCACAAAGTTCACGAAGGTGACGGACGTACGCCAGAAGGTGCGTATTTGATCGACCGTCGTAACCCTAACAGCAAATATCACCTATCGTTGGGTATCTCGTATCCTAACGCGAATGACGTTGCGAATGCGCGTAGCCAGGGCCTTGACCCGGGCGGTGACATTTTTATCCACGGCACACCTGATCCGTGGGTTGGCAAGGCTGATTGGACATGGGGCTGCATCGCCATTTCGAACAAGGAAATGGACGACGTATACGCCATGGTCAACACTGGAACTTTGGTGACGATCTACGCTTAAAAGGCGACCGAAGCGATGGGTTGCGATACCATTGGGTCGCTACCCATATTCATGCACCACCACAGTTTTCCTGCTGGTTCTTGATACCATGCAAAACCCATAGAGCGCGCGTTCGGGTCAAGGATTACCGCGCGAGTGTCGGGTTGGCTCATCCATGCGGCAAGCGTCTGCAATTCGGTTTCGTAAGATTCCGAAATGTTTTCACCTAGCAGGCGGCCAGGGAAACCTGCGCGCCGGGCGCGGTCTAGCGGGCTGGAACCATCTGATCCGAATAACCAAGGCCGGTTTTGGATCGACATGTCACGGGCATGCGTTGCTGCGGCAGCGTTCAATTGTGCGTTTAATTGAACAGGTGCAACGCCGGCTTTGCTACGGAGTGCATTCACACTGTCGAGCATCCGGAACTGGACAGCCGCTTTGTCGTTATCCGTAATCCGGTAAACTGAAGCGACCGGCAATCCGTCGGGGCCAAGTTGGCGCTGCGGTTCACATGCGGCCAATGCAGTAGCGGCAAGCCCCAAGATCATTTCACGTCGGTACATCGGTCACCTAATTCGTTTGTGTTTTCTATCTTTATCGACATCAGAACGACACTTCAAACCCGCATCGCGATAGATATGCCATTCTGACATTTGTTTGAATTGCAGTGACAGACCAGACACATTAGATTGCAAATCTGAAAGATGTTCAGACTGGACCGGAGACTGCAATGAAGAATGACCTGTCACGCCGCGGATTTTTGGCCGCGACGGCTGCTATGATTGGTACTGGCGCTGCTGCGCAGACTGCGAACTCGACTGAGATGGAAAGCGATATTTCAAGTCGTGTTCAGCGCAATATTTCTAGCTTTCGATCGCTTGATTGGCAGCCGTATTTCAGCAACCTGAATAACGGCGCTATCTTGGTCGATATTCAGTCGCGTGCGCTGCACTATTGGTCCGAGGATCAAGCGATTTATAAACTGTTTCCGACCAGTGTGCCGCTGACAGATGACCTGACGCGCACAGGCCGCACAGAGGTGACGCGCAAGGTTGAGGGGCCCAGCTGGGCGCCAACGCCAGCGATGCGTATTCGCAACCCAGAATGGCCCGAGTTCATTGGCCCCGGTCCCGATAACCCATTGGGTTCACACGCACTTTACCTGTCTTGGCAGTACTACCGGATTCACGGAACCCACGACACACGCAAGATTGGCCGTCGTTCTTCAAATGGATGTATTGGTCTGTACAACGAACAAATCGCAGAACTGTTCGGCTATGCCAAAGTGGGCACGCAGGTCCTGTTGATCTAAGTTACGAACTAAAGCGACGGGTGAGCCAAGCAAAGATCCACGATCTGTTTGGCTCGCGTGTCGGTTTCGGCGAAATGTATCTTGGTACTTCGCTTGTCCGCCTTCTGATCGGCGATTTGCTGCGCTCGATTGATTTGGATGTTTCTTCGTTAAACTCTCGTACCCACGCCGGAATTTGTTTTTTCGGCGCTTCGACCGCGCGTTCTTTGGCTTTATTTTCACGTGGCTGAGAGTTCAGCACATATTCGTTGGTTTCAGAGACCAACCGGGTCAACGTTTGCCCAAGGTTATCACTTGGTTTTAGCAATAGCGGTTTAATCCGATTCCGCTTGTCCCCGTCGATAATGTCAGACCATTCGCGTGCGGACTGAATCCGGTCTTTGGGCAAGATGGACATTGCCTTGTCGATCGCCTCAAGGAAGGCTGGTTCATATTCGTCAAAGCGCCCGGCAAGCGGTTTGCAAGGGTCTGGATTTTGGCCTGCGAACTCTGCCATGCGGGTTTGGCTGTTCGGTGGGGCCTCGCCTGAAATCAGGTGATAGAATGATGCACCAAGCGCATATAGGTCACTACTCGGCCCTTGTTTACCACCAGCAAAGTAGAATTCTTGGGGCGAGTATCCGTCTTTCACCACGAGTACCGCAGACAATTCACGTGTTTCACGGCTTGCTTCTTCGCGGGCAGCGCCAAAGTCGATCAGAACCGGGCTACCCCATTTATCCAACAGGATATTGTCGGGTGAAATATCGCGGTGAAGCAGATCCTGGCGGTGTACTAGGTCAACAGCATCCAAAAGCTTGATCAGAATGTTCTTGATCTGCTTGGGCTTCAGTTCCTGTTCTTCATCTTTGATGATGTCTAACAGGTCGCGCCCGTCGATCAGGTCAAGAACCATGTATGCGGTTTCGTTGTCTTCAAAAATCCGGTGAACGCCGACCACATTAGGGTGCCGCATCTTTGCGATTGTGCGTGCTTCGCGCATGAACATAGAAACGATCGAACGATATTTTTCGTAATGCCCATCAGAGCGGACAAAGACGTTTTTGCCGTCACGGCGACAGAATACCTCTGGGTAGCATTCTTTGATAACTACGCTGCGTTCTAAGTAATTGTCTTGTGCAAGGTAGGTAATGCCAAAGCCGCCATTCCCGAGGCGTCTTTTGATCGTGAACTGATCGCCTAATAGCGGGGTCCCATTCGGGAGCGCCTCGCCCTTTTGCGAAGTGTTCGTCGTTTGCTTTGATGGCGCCGTTGTTGTCATGTCTCACCAAATACGCGCGCCAAAAAACAGGCGCTGTCCTAAAAAATATAAGTCAATAACTGCCGTATAAATGTGGTCGTAATGCGGCCAACAAGCAAAAAATCGCTTATCGTCAACAGCTTAAGAAAACAATTTATCCAATTGGATAGCTTTTGTATCCATTTGCGCTACAAAAATCGTGATGTACATCGAATTTGGCAAAAATTGGCGTGAACGATTCTATTCCAGCCAACCCTGTAAATTGCGTTCGATGACGCCCGACAATGCGTCGATATGCGCTGGGCTGTCATTTAGGCAGGGCACATAGGTAAAGTCTTCGCCGCCTGCATGTTCAAAGCTCTCTTTGATCTCTTCGTTGATCTCTTCAAGCGTTTCGATGCAATCAGCCGAGAATGCGGGCGCACAAACGGCGATGTTTTTGACCCCTTCTTCGCTTGCGAGGCGGGCAACTTCTTCGACCGTGTACGGCTTTAGCCATTCCTCTGGGCCAAATTTGGATTGGAATGTTGTGACGATTTGCGTGTCGTCCCAACCTAGCCGTTCCTTCAACAGGCGTGTCGTTTTTTGGCACTGACAGTGATAGGGGTCGCCTTCGTGCAGATAGCGTTCAGGAACACCGTGATAGGAACAGATTAGTTTTTCTGGCTTTTTGTCCGCATCGGCATAGGCCTTTTCAACAGATTGCGCGAGCGCATCAATATATGCAGGGTCTTCAAAGTAAGGTTCCACGACCCGCGCAACTGGCTGCCACTTTTCATCCATCAATGCGCGAAAAAACTGATCGTTCGCCGTAGCTGACGTCGCGCCCGCATAGTGAGGGTAAAGCGGGAAGAACAGGATTTTGGTGCAGCCTGCCTCGGTCATTTCGCGGACTTTGGACTTGGTCGAAGGGTTGCCGTAACGCATACAGAAATCGACCGTGACATTGTCACCATAGCGTTCCTGCATTTTCGCCTTAATAGCAGAGGTCTGCTGTTTAGTGATCGTCAGCAGCGGGCTTTCGTTTGCTTCGTTGTTCCAGATGGATTTATACGCAGCACCTGATTTAAACGGCCGGCTGGTCAAAATGATCAGCTGAAGGATTGGTTGCCATTTCCAGGACGGATAATCGACCACCCGCTTGTCGGACAGGAATTCACTAAGGTAGCGCCGCATCGGCCAATAATCAGTCGAGTCAGGTGTTCCAAGGTTCGCCAGAAGGATCCCAACCTTTGCTGGTTTGATCTTTGGATGATCAGCTGGAGCATGGGCAGGGCAGGTTGCAGGCTGCGATTTATCAGACATTTGCGTGGCCTTTTGGAAAAAATGTTTAGAACGGAGTTAAATAGTTTACGTCCGAGGTCAATCTTTGGATTGATCTAAGGGCGTTTCTGTCGCGCCTAACGCATCGGCAAGTCGGGTCGCCGCGCTGCCGGGACGTAGTGGTTGTTGTTGCCCTTCGCCGGGTGACCAGCCGGTTAGCGTGATCAGTTCAAAGGTCGCATCAACCCGGCCATCGTCATTGCCAAAGTGTTCAGCATAAATGCTTGCGGTTTCAGTCATCACGTTGCGACGTGTCATGTGCTTGATCCGCGCATCTAGCGCGTTGGCTTCGCCCATTTTGCGAAGGTCATGCATTAGATGGAACGCGTTGGCGTAGCTTGCGGTCAACGGCGTCGCGTCTGCAACCGGTAACGCAAAGCCCGCCCGCTGAAGTAGCGCGCCAAGATCACGTATTTCGCCCATAGGCGCAATGCGCGGCGATAGCCCGCCAGCGACGATCGCTTCTGCTTCTGCCAAAGATGCACGCAATTCATGAAGGGTTTGACCACCCAAGAAACCACACAACAACAGACCATCGGGTTTGAGCGCGTGCCGGCATTGAACAAGTTGCCCAACCGGATCGTTTGCCCAGTGCAGCGCCATAACATGCAGCACCAGATCGTGCGCTTCAGGTTCAAGCGCGAGCATATCATCGTCAGCGACAATTGTTGCGTCAGGAAACGCTTGCGCCCAAAAATCCGGAAATCCCGTCACCACGGCAACTGACGTAAAGGTTCTGTTAACCTCGTTCAGTCTTTCTTGCAGCTCAGCGGCTAATGTTTCGTGCAGAAACAGCGCATCCGCTTCAGCGCGGGCGCGATTACGTTGCAGGGCGAGGCGGTCAACAAGTACGGGCATATTTTCCATGCCCCCCATCTAGGGTGCAAACATGCGAATGCAAAGCGTGATCAGAGCAATCTACCCTGCTCAATGTGTTGCATGTGATGCGCAGACAGAATCTGAATTCGGCCTTTGCGGTGCTTGTTGGCGCGAAACAAAGTTTATTGGGGGGCTGATTTGCGACACCTGTGGCGCGCCGCTCCCGGGCGAAGATACAGGCACAATCGAACAATGTGATGACTGTATGACCATCGCCCGACCATGGGATCATGGGCGAGCAGGGCTGATATACACAGGGATTGGTCGCAAGTTGGTGCTGGGTTTTAAGCATGGGGATCGTACAGATTTGGCGCGACCCGCCGCGATATGGCTTGCGCGGATGGCCCGCCCGCTTTTGCGTGATGATGCTATTCTGGTTCCGGTACCGCTCCATTGGGTGCGTCGCGTTCAGCGCCGTTACAATCAGGCCGCGTTACTGGCGCATGCCTTAGGCCGGGAACTGGGTGTTCCTGTTTGTGCTGATGCTTTGGTGCGCTCGAAAAAGACAAAACCGCTTGAAGGGCATAGCCGTGACGCGCGCTTTGCCGCGCTTTCTGGGGCGATTGTACCAAACCCAAATCGGATCAATGTAATTGCAGGAAAGTCGGTGCTGCTTGTGGACGATGTGATGACGTCAGGCGCAACTTTGGCGGCCAGCGCAGAGGCTGCAAAGACCGGGGGTGCCACACATGTGTCAATTGTTACACTGGCACGGGTGGTCAAAGACGCTTAGATGCAGGGTAAATGATCTGAGGAAGAAACGATGAAAACTGTTGAGATCTACACAAAATCCACCTGCGGATTTTGCCACATGGCCAAACGGCTGCTGACGGCCAAAGGCGTTAGCTTTTCAGAGGTCGATATTCTAGTTCAACCTGATCGCCGAGCGGAAATGATCCAGCGTGCGAATGGCGGTAGCACGGTTCCGCAGATTTTTATCGAAGGAAATCATATAGGTGGCTGTGATGATCTGATGGGACTTGATCGAAGTGGTAAGTTGGATGCTATGTTGGCCTGATGAAGGCTGCACTCTTACAACTCAACGTCAGCGATTCTCCGGAATCGAATCTGCCCGGAACGGTTGATCAGATCGCACGCGCTGCTGCGCTGGGCGCGGGATTTGTGTTGACCCCAGAAGTCACGAACTGCGTTTCGCAAGATCGTAAGCATCAGCAGAAAGTATTGCAGCATCAAGAAGACGACATAACGCTGGCCGGGCTTCGCGCTGCGGCAAAAGACAATGGCGTGTGGCTATCTATCGGGTCTTTGGCCTTGAAAACTGATGATCCGGATGGGCGATTTACAAACCGATCGTTCCTAATTGATCCTAACGGTGAAATCGTAGCCCATTACGACAAGATTCATATGTTCGACGTCGCCGTATCCGAAACAGAGACATATAATGAATCTTCGGGTTATCGGCCTGGGTCGCGGGCGGTGGTCGCTGAAACGCCGTTTGGAAAACTTGGGCTTAGCATCTGTTTTGATGTGCGGTTCCCATATCTTTACCGTGCGTTGGCCCAAGGCGGGGCTGAAATTATTCTGGTTCCTTCAGCCTTTTCTCCGGTGACGGGGGCTGTTCATTGGGAATCTTTGCTGCGTGCACGCGCGATTGAAACAGGGTCATATGTCTTAGCAGCTGCACAAACCGGTGAGCACGCATCATCAAACGGAAAGCCGCGCAGAACCTATGGTCATTCGCTCGCGATTTCACCTTGGGGAGAGGTCTTGGCGGATTCAGGCTCAGCACCCGGCATCGCAATGGTTGATATTGACCAAGCAGAAGTGGCAGAAAGCCGGAAACGTATTGCGGCCCTTTCACAGGATCGCGCTTTCGAAGGCCCTTAATGTCCGAAACAACGAACAATCTTGCTGTTTCACTGTTTAGTGAGATTCTTGTTGTCGACCAATTGGCGCGGGCAAGTGTTGCACGTGTGCTGCCCAAAGGGATGGAGCTGTCGCATTTTTCGGTTTTGAACCAGCTTGGTCATGCCGGAATGGAGAGAACCCCCGCGCAATTGGCAAAGACGTTTCACCTGACGCGTGGTGCTATGACGAATACCGTTAATAAGCTCGAGCGCGCCGGTTGGGTCCACATTCGTCCCGATTGGGACGATGCACGCCGCAAAATGGTATCGATTAGCCCCGCAGGCCAAGCGGCCCGCGACGCAGCGCTAGCCGCGATTGCTCCCGTGATCGCCGAGGTCGTGAACGAAGTCGGCGCCGACAAGGTGCGCATTGCGCTGCCAGTTTTGCGTGAATTACGTCTAAAGCTAAGCGAGCTAGAATAGCCTAGCGTTATGCCACCGGCTTTGTCGCTGCCGTGACATAGTTCACTGACAAATCACGGTCAGAGATCGACCAAGTGAATTTCGCAAAATTAAACACGAACCCTTTGCGATCCACAGGTGTCATCCCGGCCTTTTCAATCAGCGCGAAAAGCTCATCAGGTGTAATGAATTTCGCCCATTCGTGGGTGCCTTTGGGTAGCCAACGCATGACCCACTCTGCCCCAACAATCGCCATCGCAAACGATTTTGGGTTTCGATTGATGGTTGAACAGATGTGGATGCCACCGGGTTTGAGCAGTTGTTGACAGGCGGTTAGATAGCCAAGCGGATCTGCAACGTGTTCGACCACTTCCATGTTTAGTACTGCATCAAATTGTTCACCGGCTTCTGCCAGGACTTCGGCGGTCACATGACGATAGTCGATATCCAGCCCAGATTGTTCGGCGTGCACCATAGCGACCGGAATGTTTCCTGCAGCTGCGTCAGCGCCTACGACAGTCGCGCCCAGCCGTGCCATCGGTTCGCAAAGCAACCCGCCACCGCAGCCGATATCCAGGATGCGCAAGCCTTCGAATGGCTTGGGTTCGGTCAAGTCACGCCCGAATTCAGCGGCGATTTGGCGCGTGATATAGTCCAGTCGTACCGGATTCATCATATGTAATGGCTTGAACTTTCCGTTCAGGTCCCACCATTCTGCTGCCATGGCTTCGAACTTGGCGATTTCAGATGGGTCGACGGTGTTGGTGGCAGACATGCGCTCGCTCCGGATGGTCAGTGCTTATTAGACGCGATATAGGATGATTATGGACAAAGTCGTAGGACAAAAGAGCGCATACGCATATCTTTACCCACCCATCGACCCATTTGATCGGCAAATGCTGGACGTGGGGGACGGGCACCAGATCTATGTTGAACAATGCGGCAACCCGAATGGTATTCCTGTTGTTGTGCTTCACGGCGGTCCAGGCGGCGGCTGTAGCCCAGCAATGCGTCGCTATTTTGATCCAGAGATTTACCGTATTGTGCTGTTCGATCAGCGCGGCTGTGGTCGTTCGCGACCGCATGCAAGTGTCATTGCCAACACGACGTGGCATTTGGTTGCTGATATTGAGCAAATCCGTAATGTTCTTGAAATTGAATCATGGGTGGTTTTTGGTGGAAGCTGGGGCGCAACGCTTTCTTTGATTTATGCCCAAGCACATCCTGACCATGTTTTGGGCCTGGCCCTGCGTGGTGTTTTCTTGATGACACAGCCAGAGCTAGACTGGTTCTATGGCGGCGGCGCTGGCAAGTTCTGGCCCGATTTATGGGATCGCTTCACATCTTTGATCCCCGAAGATGAACACGACGATCTTATTGCCGCATACCACCGTCGTTTATTTTGTGGCGACCGTTCTGAAGAAGTCAAACATGCCCGTGCTTGGGCAGCTTGGGAAAATGCGTTGGCTGCGATTGATAGCGATGGCGCAACTGGCGAAGCGCCAGCTGAATATGCTCGGGCGTTTGCACGACTAGAGAACCATTATTTCGTCAACGGCGGATTTTTGGCGGAAAACCAACAAATTTTGCACCCCGATCAGATGGCGAAAATTACGCATATTCCGGGGGTCATTGTGCAGGGTCGTTACGACATGATTTGTCCACCGACATCTGCGCATAAGCTATCGAAACTATGGCAGAATTCCCGGTTGACCATGGTGGGCCGTGCGGGTCACGCATTGTCCGAACCGGGCATCAGCGCAGAGCTAGTCCGCAGCATGGATGTGTTCAGCACCCAGCGGGACTTCTTGGGTCTTTAGGGTTTACAGCCCAATTCTAGCCGTTACTGTTACGTCTAACTAACTGGGAACACGTTATTTTGGACAATGTCCTAAAGATTATCATGCAGCGTCTTGCGCTGGGCTTGCTTACTTTGCTTATCGTCTCAGTGGTGATCTTTGTTGCAGTGAACATGCTGCCCGGCGATTTCGCGCAAGCGATTTTGGGGCAAGGCGCCACCGAAGAATCTGTCGCAGCTATTCGCCGTGATCTTGGTTTAGATCAGCCGATGATTACACGGTATTTTGATTGGCTTGGCGGTGTTGTTCAGGGTGATTTTGGTGCGAGTTTTGCTAGCGCAAATGCCGCCAGCTTTAGTGGAACAACATCTGGCGTAAAAACGGTAGCGCAACAGATCGGGCCACGTTTCGCCAATACGATGTTCCTTGCGGCGGTAACCGCGGTCATTGCCGTCCCGTTGTCAGTGACGTTGGGTATTCTGGCCGCACTTTATCGCAATTCGGTGTTTGATCGTGCTGCTAACATTTTCACGCTCACGTCGATCTCTAGCCCTGAATTCTTTCTGGCCTATGTCTTGATCCTGTTTCTTGCGGTGCTGAACCCGATCTTTCCATCCTTGTCGAATATCTATGACGGGATGGCGTTTGGCGAACGGTTGAACAAGTCCATGTTGCCTGCGCTGGTGCTGACCCTTGTTGTGACGGCGCACATGATGCGTATGACACGCGCGGCGATCATCAACCTGCTGGCTAGCCCATATATCGAAATGGCGCGCCTTAAGGGGATGTCGCCGATGCGGGTGATTGTCAAACATGCGCTGCCAAATGCGCTCGCGCCGATTATCAACGTGGTAGCGTTGAATTTGGCCTATCTGATCACCGGCGTTGTCGTGGTCGAGGTTGTCTTTGTTTACCCCGGTATCGGTCAGTTGTTCGTTGATAGCGTTAAGACCCGCGATATCCCCGTTGTTCAGGCCTGCTGCCTGATCTTTGCCGCCGCTTATATTTTGCTGAACCTGACGGCAGACATTATGTCGATCCTGTCCAACCCACGTCTGAGGCATCCGAAATGATTTTATGGATCGCAGCAGTGTTGATTGGCATGGGCGCTTTGGCGTGGGTGTTTCGTTTTGCCGGGCAGGCCGCGACAGGGAATGCGCCCAAGTTTCGCGATATGCCGTTTGGTGTCGCCTATGGCTATATTTTGGCGGTGTTGGTCGTTGGCTGGCTGATCTGGGCCTATTTTCAGGGCCGCAGCAGTGACACTGCCATCGCGAATAAATTCTTCTTTCTGCGCATAGGCATCGAAGGTTTCATTATCTTTGCTATCGCGGCATGGCTGTTCCGCCTTGCTGGCCGTCGGGTCGGCACCGCGTGGAGCCGAAAGATGTTCCGCGCCATGCCTTTGACTGCGGCCTTTGGCGTCATGATCATTTTGATATACGCGATCTTAGCGATCTTTGCGGGCCTGCTGGCACCATATGGCCAAGAACAAATCATTCCGGGCGTAGCCGCCAACATCACCCCGGGTGGGGACCCTGCGTTGGGTGGTAACCCTGATTTCCCATTGGGCACAGACCAGATTGGCCGCGATATTCTGAGCCGCTTGATTTACGGTGCGCAGAACACAGTTGGTATTGCTTTTGCGACCACGCTTTTGGCGTTCTTCTTGGGTGGCACGTTCGGGTTCTTGGCGGCCACTTTTGGTGGTTGGTTGGATCAGGTGCTTTCGCGCATGGTCGATGTGCTGATGGCGATCCCCTCACTGATTTTTGCGTTGTTGTTGATGACAATCGCAAGCGTCTGGGCGCCGCGTCTGGGTATCCCGCTCACCGTGTTCATGGTGATTATCATTGCGGTAATCGACAGTACGCGTGTTTTCCGCCTTTCGCGTGCAGTTGGACAAAACATCGTTGTGATGGACTATATCGAGGCTGCAAAGCTGCGCGGCGAGGGCTTTGGCTACATCATTTTCAAAGAAATTCTGCCTAACGCGACTGCACCTCTTCTTGCTGAATTTGGCCTGCGCTTTTGCTTTGTGTTTTTGACCATTGCTGCGCTGTCGTTTCTTGGTGTGGGTATCCAGCCGCCATTGGCTGACTGGGGCACAATGGTTCGCGATCTAAGTGGTTTTGTGAACTACGCACAATTTGCTCCAATGGCTGCGACTGCGCCACTGTTGGCGGCGGGTGCGATTGCGCTGCTAACAGTCGCTGTGAACTTTGTTGTCGACTGGATGCTGCATAAATCATCGGGGCTAAAAGAATGACCGAACCGCTGTTGAAAATGCGCGGCGTCAAGATCGAAGGCCGCAGTGACGAAACGTGGAACCCGATCATCAATGGTGTTGATCTAACGTTAGCTCGTGGAGAGGTCCTTGGTCTGATCGGTGAATCTGGCGCGGGGAAATCCACGCTGGGTCTGGCCGCGATGGGTTATACCCGGGACGGTGTTCGGATTAGCGACGGTACGATTGAATTCGACGGGATTGATTTGCTGACTGCATCTGCTGCGGTCAAACGCGAATTGCTAGGTAAGCGGATCGCATATGTCGCGCAGTCCGCCGCCGCCAGCTTTAACCCCGCACATCGCCTGATCGACCAGCATGTCGAAGGCCCTTCGCAACATGGCGTAATGAGTCGCGCCGAAAGCGAAGCAGACGGGATGGAGTTGTACCGCAAGCTACGTTTGCCGAACCCGGATGAGATCGGCTTTCGCTATCCGCATCAGGTGTCTGGTGGGCAGTTGCAGCGCGCGATGACCGCGATGGCGATGTCATGCCGTCCTGATCTGATCGTTTTCGACGAACCCACAACTGCGCTGGACGTGACCACCCAGATCGAAGTGTTATCGGCGATCCGCGATATCGTAGATCAGTTTGGCACTGCCGCGATCTATATCACGCATGATCTGGCCGTTGTGGCGCAAATGGCTGACCGGATTAAGGTGCTGCTAAAGGGTGATGAGGTCGAAACCGCCGATACTCGCACCATGCTCGACGCGCCAACGCAAGAATACACGAAATCGCTTTGGGCTGTGCGCAGCTTTGAACGCCCGGCCAAACCCGCGATTGCGACCGGCGCTGTGCCTGTCATTAGCGTTCAGAATGTAGATGCATCCTACGGTTCTACCCCGGTGCTGCACGACGTTAGCTTTGACATGCACGAAGGCCGCACTGTCGCTGTAGTTGGTGAATCTGGGTCAGGTAAATCCACGACTGCACGTTGTATCACTGGGCTGTTGCCCCCAACGTCTGGACAGATTTTGCTAGACGGAGAGGCCCTGCCTGCGAGCTACAAAAAGCGTAGTAAGGACCAGTTGCGTCAGGTGCAGATGATCTATCAGATGGCCGACACCGCGTTAAACCCGCGTATGTCGATCGGTCAGATCATTGCGCGCCCGGTCCAGTTTTATCTGGGGCTGACGGGTGCTGCGAAACGCAAACGCGTTGATCAGTTACTTGAACAGATCGAGCTAGAGCCATCAGAATACTATAACCGCCTGCCATCAGAACTGTCGGGTGGACAAAAACAGCGGGTTGGTATCGCGCGCGCCTTAGCGGCCGAGCCAAAGTTCATCATCTGTGATGAGGTTACATCGGCGTTGGATCAACTCGTCGCCGAAGGCATCCTACGTTTGTTGGCTAAATTGCAGGATGACTTGTCACTTTCTTATATGTTCATCACACATGACCTCGCGACTGTGCGCGCAATTGCGGATGAGGTCGTCGTGATGAAGGATGGTCGCGTGATAGAGCAGGGACCAAAGGTCGATATGTTTACGCCGCCACATCACGCCTACACAGATCTATTGCTGAGCTCGGTGCCCGAAATGGATCCGGATTGGCTGACTAATCTGCTGAAAGAACGCGGAGTTGATAACGTCGGCGATGCAGCAGTTGATAAGATGTAACACGAATCACCCATTTTAAGATGGGATAAGCGGGCAAAATATCGCTCGAATAAGATAACTGGGAGTACGATCAATGAATGGAATTAGTAGACGCGGTATGTTGAAAACGGGTGTCGCCGCTGGCGTATTGGGTCTGTCCGGTATGCCGCTGCGCGCGCAAACACGTGGCGGTAAATTCACCGCTGGCCTAAACGGCGCAAACACATCCGATAGCTGGGACGGGCGTACACACGCCGATATGTTCATGATTGGCGCCGGTATGGGCGCTGTCTTTGACTGTCTGACCGAAAACGGTGCTGACGGTTCGCTCAAAGGCGAATTGGCAGAAAGCTGGGAAGCAAGCCCAGACGCCAAAGTCTGGACATTCAACCTGCGTCAGGGCGTGACATTCCACAACGGAAAATCTTTTGGCGCTGACGACGTGATTGAATCCCTTCAGCTACACGTGGCCGAAGGTTCGAAATCTGGCGCGCAGCCAATCGTGTCTGCGATCACCGAGATGAAGAAAATCACTGAGCATCAGGTTCAGTTCACGCTTGCCTCTGGCAACGCAGATTTCCCATATCTGATGTCTGACTATCACTTGTTGATCTACCCTGCTGGTCAGATCGAAGAGGCGATTGCAAAAGGTATCGGTACGGGTCTGTACGAAGTCGTCGCATTTGATCCCGGCGTGCGTTTTGTCGGTAAGCGTTATGAAAACCACTACAAAGGTGACAGCGCTGGTTTCTTCGATGAAATCGAATTCATCGCGATCAATGACAACACTGCACGTATGAACGCACTGCTGACTGGTCAGGTTGATGCGATCAACCGGATCGACTTTAAGGGCGAAGCTCTGCTGAACGCGAACCCTGCTGTGCGCGTGCAAGAAGTGACTGGCAACCAGCACTATACTTTCCCAATGCACACGAACACCGCGCCATTTGATGATGTGCACGTGCGTCAGGCGCTGAAGTACGGCATCAACCGTCAGGAAATGGTCGACAAGATCCTTCTTGGTCACGGTCAGGTTGGTAACGACAGCCCAATTGGTCCAGCAAACCAGTATTACAACGCTGATATGGAACAGCTGGCTTACGATCCAGACAAAGCAAAGTTCCACCTGCAGCAAGCTGGTCTAGATAGCCTTAGCGTTGATCTGTCTGCATCCAACGCTGCGTTTGAAGGCGCGGTCGACGCAGCACAGTTGTTCCAAGCGTCTGCAGCTGCTGGCGGGATCAACATTAACGTGGTGCAGGAACCTGCTGACGGTTACTGGTCCAACGTTTGGCTGAAGAAACCATTCTGTGCATGTTACTGGTCCGGTCGCGCGACCGAAGATTGGATGTTCTCATCCGCTTACGAGGCTGGCGCACCGTGGAACGACACAATGTGGGGTCACGACCGTTTCCAAGAATTGCTGCTGACTGCACGTGCGGAACTGGATAGCGACAAACGTCGTGATCAGTACGGCGAAATGCAGCAAATCCTAAGCACCGAAGGCGGCGCACTGGTGCCAATGTTTGCGAACTACGTACAAGCTGTGAACAACCGGATCGCATCACCTGACGTTGTTGGTAACCTGTGGCAAATGGATAACTGCCGCATGGCAGAGCGTTGGTGGGCTGTGTAAATTAGTATTGGCCAAACAACAATTTATTACGCCCCACCGAAAGGTGGGGCGTGCAATTCTTTCCGCTTAGACAGACGCACTAGCTAATCGCCTAGCTTTGGGTTGGATCAAAGCCAATTCGTGCGCAAAAATCCAGTATCGCGCGATCCTCGACTGTGTCGCGTTCAATTTCTTCGGTGCGTCGAGTGAGGATCGCTGCGCGATCATCAAGGTTCTTGAAATGCTTTGTAAATTCAGAAAGTCCAATCGAACCTTTTCCAATTTTAGCGGCAAGTTGTTCGTCTGACTTGACGAAGTAGTGGTTAAGCTGCAGGTGATGATCGCGATGAAACGTGTCTTTCTTGTGCGCTCCAAATAGAAATTTTTGGCCGATCGAGTTCCAAATTGTTTTGTTTCCACTAGTTTCGAAGCCGTGGACATATGCTTTTGTCGTTCTTGACGGATTCACAATGCACTTGAAGTTTAAGATGCCCGTAACGTTGGACGCATAAGGATCGCGATAGCGTTGCGTGTAGTTTGGAAGAACGCGTTCTGGTGTGTGTGCAAAGCCCTGACGTCCGAACATGTGCCATGGCAAAAGGATATTGTCAGTGTGCTCTAGTTTGGCCAATGCATCTGGAATGCTGTTGGCTTCGGTTGGAAACAAAAACTCATCAATGTCGATAAAGCCCATCCAGCGAAACCGATGACGAAAATTTGCAATCGCATGTGCAAAAGCTAGGCCTTGGCTGTGCAGAGCTCTGCCTTGGTGGGCGTCTTGCAGCCGTTGGCACCATGGAATGACATCAAGCGATTCAGGTGTAAGAAGCTGTCTTGCGATAGTAATTGTTTTATCGGTACAGCCATCATCGTATATTATAAAGTTGTCAACTCCGGCCGCCCTATGAAATTCAATCCACTCGCGGATTGATGAGGCTTCGTTTTTGACAATGACGGCAAGGGCTAGTGCTGTTCCGGTACTCTGCATCTCAGCTTTTTCAATATAGAACTGCGTTGCTTCTATCTTTTTTGATTGAGATCGAAAGATGCGCATTCTGCGTCTCCTGGATAGTAGTTTTTTGCGGCAGCACCGTTTCGTCTACAGTGATTACAGTTGCTAGCGGTGACAACAATAGGTGTTATTACCTTCTGACGACACAGATTTCGAGGAGTCGAACATTGGTACCTTGCAGACTCGGACTTCTCGGCGTATATGATCGGCAATAGCGGCGCCTTGGCTTCCAAACCCAACGGCTCCACCGGGAAACATCAACGGGCCGCGCGCCCGTTTTTTTGTGCTTGAGAGAGATATGAACGACCTGATCGCTAAAGCGGCCATCGACCGCCGTATCGCTGAAATTATCACCCCTGTCGTCGAAGACATGGGGTTCGAAGTTGTGCGCGTTCGGCTGATGTCGGGCAAGGAAACGATCTTGCAAGTCATGGTGCAAAAACCTGATGGCACGATGGAAGTTGACGATTGCGGACACGTGTCCACAGCGCTTAGCGCGGTGTTGGATGTCGAAGACCCGATTGTTGACGTCTATAACCTTGAGGTTTCCAGCCCAGGCATCGACCGCCCGCTGACCCGCCTGAAAGACTTTGATCAGTGGGAAGGTTTTGAAGCCAAGATCGAAACGGACGAGCTGATCGACGGTCGTCGCCGGTTCAAAGGTGCGTTGGCCGGTACTGAAGGCGACGAAATCCTGATCACGATCCCGGAGGGAACGATTGGTCTGAAATTTGAATGGCTGTCAGATGCCAAGCTGGTTCTGACAGATGAATTGATCCGCGACGTACTGCGCGGGCGCAAAGATGCGGGCCAGATTGATGAGGCCCAATTTGATGAGATTGAAACCATAATCGACGGTGAGGAGAACACCTGATGGCATATACTTCCGCGAACCAGCTGGAACTTTTGCAAACGGCTGAAGCCGTCGCGCGCGAAAAGAACATCGAGCCCGGCTTGGTTGTCGAAGCGATGGAAGAGTCGCTCGCTCGGGCTGCAAAGTCCCGTTACGGCGCTGAAATGGACATTCGTGTTTCCATCGACCGCAAAACAGGTAAGGCAACGTTTACACGCGTGCGTACCGTCGTCGAAGACGAAGAACTGGAAAACTATCAGGCTGAGTTCACTGTAGAACAAGCCAAGCAGTACATGGCAGATCCAGAAGTTGGCCAAGAGTACGTCGAAGAAGTCCCGCCAGTTGAGTTGGGTCGTATCGCTGCGCAATCTGCAAAGCAGGTTATCTTGCAGAAAGTCCGCGAAGCAGAGCGTGACAAGCAGTACGAAGAATTCAAAGACAAGGCCGGTACAATTATCAACGCGCTGGTTAAGCGCGAAGAATACGGCAATGTCATCGTTGATGTAGGTGCTGGCGAAGCTGTCCTGCGCCGCAATGAAAAAATCGGTCGCGAGGCATACCGCCCGAACGACCGTATTCGTTGCTACATCAAAGAAGTGCGTCGCGAACAGCGCGGTCCGCAGATCTTCCTTTCACGTACAGCACCAGAATTCATGGCCGAGCTGTTCAAGATGGAAGTTCCCGAAATCTATGAAGGCGTGATTGAGATCAAAGCAGTGGCCCGTGATCCGGGTTCACGTGCGAAGATTGCTGTGATCTCTTATGACGGTTCCATTGATCCAGTGGGTGCCTGTGTTGGTATGCGCGGTAGCCGTGTTCAGGCTGTTGTGAACGAACTGCAGGGCGAAAAAATCGACATCATTCCTTGGAATGAAGATATGCCAACGTTCCTTGTGAACGCGCTTCAGCCTGCTGAAGTTTCCAAGGTTGTTCTGGACGAAGAAGCTGGCAAAATCGAAGTTGTTGTTCCAGATGAGCAATTGTCGCTGGCAATTGGCCGCCGTGGTCAGAACGTACGTCTTGCTTCGCAACTGACTGGTCTGGATATCGATATCCTGACCGAAGAAGAAGAATCCAAGCGTCGTCAGGCAGAATTCGAACTGCGTACTAAATTGTTCATGGATACTCTTGATCTGGACGAGTTCTTTGCCCAACTACTAGTATCTGAAGGGTTCACGAACCTTGAAGAAGTTGCATACGTTGAAGTTGACGAACTGCTTGTCATCGAAGGCGTAGACGAAGGCACAGCAAGCGAACTGCAAGCCCGTGCACGTGACTACCTAGAAGCGAAAGCCAAAAAAGCCATGGATGCGGCCCGTGAGTTGGGCGTGGAAGACAGCCTTGTGAACTTTGAAGGCCTGACACCGCAGATGCTCGAAGCGTTGGGTAAAGACGGCGTTAAGACGCTTGAAGACTTTGCAACATGCGCTGACTGGGAACTTGCAGGCGGCTGGACCATCGTTGATGGCGAACGCACCAAAGACGAAGGCGTACTCGAGCCATTCGACGTGTCCTTGGAAGAGGCACAGAACATGGTGATGACTGCACGTGTGATGTTGGGTTGGGTTGATCCTGCTGAACTTGAAGCAGACGCCGAAGACGAAGACGAACTGACAGAGGAAGAAGAGGCCTAAGTTTAGGCCTTTTAAGGGGATAATTTATGGCGCGTGGTGGCCACAACAAAGTAAAAGACGACGAGGCGACACGTAAGTGCATCGTCACCGGAGAGGCGCAGCCAAAAGCTGGGCTCATCCGCTTTGTTGTTGGTCCTGACAACCAAGTTTATCCCGATGTGTTGGGTAAACTGCCTGGCCGCGGCATGTATGTGTCGTCAACGCGTGAAGCGTTGGAAGCGGCCACTAAGGGGCAGTTTTCTCGCGCCGCGAAAAAGCCAGTGACCGTGCCTGACGGTTTGGCGGACGAAGTCGAGCGTCAGCTTGCGCGTCATGCGGTAGATATGATCGCAATGGCCCGTAAGGCCGGGCGTGCGGTTTGTGGATTTGAAAAGGTAAAGGGTTGGCTCGCCGGTGGCGAGCGAGTCCGCGTCTTGGTTCAGGCCTCTGATGGGTCCGAACGTGGCAAGACGAAATTGTGGACGCCCGAAGGTGCCCGATATTTTGGCTGTTTTACTGCTGAAGAATTGGGTTTGGCTTTTGGGCGGCAAAGTGTGATACATGGCGCGCTTGCGACTGGCGGACTCAGCAATCGTGTTGTAGACGAAGCCACAAAGCTACGTGGCTTGCGCGAAGTGGACGGTGGCGATACGGCCTCCGGGAAGGATAAAGAAGCTAAATGAGCGATAACGACGGTAAAAAGACACTCGGTCTCGGTGGTTCGCGTCCAAGCAACGTGAAGCAAAGCTTTAGCCATGGGCGGACCAAGAACGTCGTGGTGGAAACCAAACGTAAACGTGTTGTGGTTCCAAAGCCCGGCGCAGCCAAGCCAACTGGTGGTTCTGGCCCGATTGGTGGCGACCCTTCAAAGCGGCCCGCAGGCATTTCTGATGTCGAGCTAGAGCGCCGGATGAAGGCTCTTGCGATGGCGAAAGCCCGCGAAGCCGAAGAACAAGCAAAGCGCGAAGCCGAAGAAAAGGCCCGCGCAGCAGAGCGCGAAGCACGCCGTGCAGAGATCGAAGCGAAAGAAGCTGAAGATCGCGCCCGTGAAGAACGCGCAAAGGCAAAAGCCGAAGAAGAAGAGCGTAAGCGCGCCGAAGCTGCAAAAGCTAAGGCAAAAGCTGCAGCTGCGCCTGCTGCACCTGCTGATGCACCTCCGGGTGAAACAGCAGTGTCACGTCCATCTTCTGCCCCGCGCAAAGCAGAGCGTGAAACACGCGAGAAGGCTTCGAAGGCGAAGCCGGGTCGTGGTGATGATGGTCGTCGTTCCGGCAAGCTGACGCTGAACGATGCGATGGCTGGCCGCGAAGGTGGTCGTCAGCGTTCAATGGCCGCAATGAAGCGTAAACAAGACCGTGCCCGTGCAAAGGCAATGGGCGGTTCTGTAGAGCGTGAAAAGGTATTCCGCGAAGTAGCCCTGCCAGAAGCGATCACCGTTTCTGAACTGGCGAACCGTATGTCCGAACGTGTGGCAGATGTGGTTAAGGCCCTGATGACAAACGGCATCATGGCAACCCAGAACCAGACAATCGACGCTGATACCGCTGAACTGATCATCGAAGAATTCGGCCACACAGTGGTCCGTGTTTCTGACGCTGACGTTGAAGACGTGATCACCAAAGTCGAAGACGATCCTAAGGATCTGAAATCGCGTCCTCCGATTATCACGATCATGGGCCACGTCGACCACGGTAAAACATCGCTTCTTGATGCGATCCGTAACGCGAAAGTTGTTGCTGGCGAAGCCGGCGGGATCACTCAGCACATCGGTGCTTATCAGGTCACTACTGACAGCGGCGCTGTTCTGTCGTTCCTGGATACACCAGGTCACGCTGCCTTTACATCGATGCGTTCGCGCGGTGCACAGGTCACGGACATTGTTGTTCTGGTTGTTGCTGCTGATGATGCGGTCATGCCGCAAACAATCGAAGCGATTAACCACGCTAAGGCTGCTAAGGTCCCAATGATCGTAGCGATCAACAAGATCGATAAGCCAGAAGCGAACCCAGACAAAGTTCGCACCGATCTGCTGCAGCACGAGGTCATCGTCGAAAAGATGTCCGGTGATGTTCAGGACGTCGAAGTATCTGCAATGACAGGCAAAGGTCTGGATGAACTGCTCGAAGCTATCGCGCTTCAGGCGGAAATTCTGGAACTGAAAGCGAACCCTGATCGCGCTGCCGAAGGTGCTGTGATCGAAGCCCAGCTTGACGTAGGCCGTGGTCCGGTTGCGACTGTTCTGGTTCAGAACGGTACGCTGCGCCAAGGTGATATCTTCGTTGTGGGTGAGCAGTACGGTAAAGTTCGTGCGCTGATCAACGACAAAGGCGAACGTGTAAGCGAAGCTGGTCCTGCGGTTCCTGTTGAGGTGCTTGGCCTGAACGGCACACCAGAAGCAGGTGACGTTTTGAACGTTGTCGATACTGATGCGCAGGCACGTGAAATCGCGGAATACCGTGAAAAAGCGGCCAAAGAAAAACGTGCAGCAGCTGGTGCAGCTACAACGCTTGAGCAGTTGATGGCAAACGCCAAAGCCGACGAAAACGTCAGCGAACTGCCGATTGTTGTGAAGGCCGACGTTCAAGGTTCTGCCGAAGCGATCGTTCAGGCGATGGAAAAAATCGGTAACGATGAAGTCCGCGTCCGCGTTCTGCATTCCGGTGTTGGTGCGATTACTGAAACAGATATCGGTCTTGCCGAGGCATCTGGCGCACCAGTGTTTGGCTTTAACGTGCGTGCCAATGCGTCGGCACGTAACACAGCCAACCAGAAGGGTATCGAAATTCGCTACTATTCAGTCATCTACGATCTTGTAGACGACGTGAAGAAAGCGGCATCTGGCCTGCTGTCCGCCGAAATTCGCGAGAAATTCATCGGTTACGCTTCGATCAAAGAAGTCTTCAAGGTGTCCAACGTCGGCAAGGTTGCCGGTTGTATCGTCACCGAAGGTGTGGCCCGTCGTTCTGCAGGCGTACGTCTGCTACGCGACAACGTGGTTATCCACGAAGGCACGCTGAAGACGCTGAAGCGCTTTAAAGACGAAGTCGCAGAAGTTCAGTCTGGTCAAGAATGCGGTATGGCGTTCGAAAACTACGACGATATCCGTCCTGACGACGTGATCGAGATCTTCGAGCGTGAAGAAGTCGAACGTAACCTGTAACGTCTACGCATTTGAAAATTACTAAGAAAGGCCGTCCAATTGGGCGGCCTTTTTTGTGATGAGTAATAGTTGCCTTAAGGGTAAATATTATGAATTTCTCTTAATTTCATTTGTGAAGTACGTCTCTGCAAATCCAAACAAGGCCATTTTTGTTTGGGTCATGGAAATACATCAATGCAGAGGGTAGCCATGATGGAACAGTATTTACCACGGCAGGATGCGCAAGATTTGACGCATTTGGTCGATGTAATAGCATCAAAGAGTGGAGCCGAACCTGCGGGTTATCGGCTTGGTGGCCATTTCAATGGGCCGTCAATTGTTGCGTTAGGTCATGATCCAGTCGCCGGGGCCGTTTTTGAACGTTTGTTAAGTGTGCCGACACTTGCGTGGATGAGAGGGCGCCTGTCGCTCGTTTTTTCTGATCGGATTTGTTCACGCGGCTGGACCGAAATTGTACAAGATGGTCACGTAAACCAAACAGTACTGCTGCCAATTTCAGGTTCACCCAAAAGGCTGAGCACGAACATCGACGCAGGCTATTGGGCTGTATTGCGAACATGCGCATATTTGGGAATGATCGAAGGACGCGGTATACAGATGCGACCTCGTCAATTTGGTAGGAACTAAAATGCGTAGCTTGAAATGGACAGTTCTTGGCCTTTGGGCCGCTATGATCATCGTCTTTATGATTCAGAACGCCGCTTTGGTTGAGTTCAAGTTCTTGAACGCCGACTTTGAGATGCGCCGTTCAGTCGTCGTGGTGATCTGCATTTTGTTTGGTTTTATGATTGGTTGGGTCGTTGGCACATCGCGCCAACGCCGTTCATAGCCAGTCGCGCAGGATCGGTATCAGTGGGACATCTGCCGCAGGCATAGGGTAGTCGCGTAGTTCATTTGCGCGTGCCCATTTCAGCGTCTGACCTTCACGTGCCTGTGGTGTGCCCTCCCACTTCCGACATGCAAACAACGGCATGAGAAGATGGAAATTGTCGTAGCTGTGGCTCGCGAAAGTGAGAGGCGCTAGGCATGACGCCCATGTGTCGATGCCCAACTCTTCTTGGAGTTCACGGATAAGCGCAGCTTCTGGGGTTTCGCCAACCTCGATTTTGCCGCCGGGAAACTCCCACAAGCCCGCCATCGATTTGCCCTCCGGGCGCTGTGCAAGCAGCACGCGCCCGTCGGGGTCAATCAGTGCGACAGCGGAAACAAGAACAGTCTTCAAGACCGGTAATCCGCGTTGATGTCGATGTAACCATGGGTCAAATCACAGGTCCAAACCGTCGATTTGCCGGAACCCAGCCCCAGATCAACACTGATCGTTAGCTCTTGGTTCTTCATATAGGCGCTAGCGACCTCTTCGGAATAGTCGGGCGAACGCCAGCCTTTTTCCGCTAGAAGGATGTCACCAAACCGAATGCTAAGCAGGTCTCGATCTGCCGCGGCACCAGATTTACCAACAGCCATGACAATTCTGCCCCAGTTGGCATCCTCACCCGCAATCGCCGTTTTCACCAGCGGTGAGTTCGCAATCGCCATCGCAACTTTGCGGGCATCCGTATCATCGGCTGCACCTGTCACGTCAACCGTCACGAACTTGGTCGCGCCTTCGCCGTCACGGACGACTTGATGTGCAAGATCCAGCATGACGCCATGCATCGCTTCAACAAATGCATCGTTTCCGGTGACATCAACACCCGATGCACCAGTCGCAGCCGCGACAAGGCTGTCAGATGTTGATGTATCGCTATCAACAGTGATGCAGTTGAAGGTCTTGTCGTTTTGCGTGCTGATGATCTTTTGCAGGTCTGGTTGACTGATCTTGGCATCCGTAAAGATGTAGACAAGCATCGTCGCCATATCAGGCGCAATCATGCCAGACCCTTTTGCGATACCAGCGATCTTTACGGGTTTCCCATCGACCATCACTGTCGCGGTGGCACCTTTGGGGAAGGTATCCGTGGTCATGATCGCGCGGGCGGCCTCTTCGATCTTGGAAGGGCTTTGGTTGGCGACCAGTTCGCTTACTTTGGATGTGATCCGTTCGTGAGGCAGGCGTTCACCAATTACACCTGTCGACGCGGTAAAGACGCGACGTGGGTCGATCTTTAACTCATCCGCGACAGCAGTACAGATCGCAGCAACGCTGCCATCACCGTGCTTGCCCGTGAACGCGTTTGAGTTTCCCGAATTGACGATGATCGCTGCAGCACCTGATGGGTCGCTGCCTAGCTTTGATTGGCAATCAAGCACGTTTGCTGACCGCGTCGCAGATCGTGTGAACACGCCTGCAACGGCGGAACCCGCAGTCAAACAAGCAAGCATTACATCCGTGCGGCCCGCATAGCGAACGCCAGCGGCAACAGATGCAAAAGTAACGCCTTCGATTTCCGGAAGTTCCGGAAACCGTTCAGGTGCAAGTGGTGAAACAGCCATGTGTTTAGTCCAGCAATTCGAAGCGACCGATGATCTCTGGGTCGAATTGGTCAGCTTCAGGTTTTACAACATCCTGACCAGCGGCCAGTTCTTCCAGATAAGCTGTAATCGCTGCTTCTTGCAATTCAGCAGTGATCTGCTGTGACATTTCTTCGAGCGTTGGCAGAGCTTGAGCGCGCTGCTCCAACAATGTTGCAACGTGCCAACCGAACTGTGTTTCAAATGGCTCTGAAACGCCGCCAACTTCAAGTTCAGTAATTGCAGTCTCAAATTCAGGAACCATTGCACCTGGGCCAAACCAGCCCAGATCGCCGCCATTTGGGCCAGTTGGGCCTGTCGATACATCGCGTGCAACGTCGGCAAATTCTTCACCTTCGTCGATACGTGCTTTTGCAGCAGCAGCTTCTTCTTGAGTTTCAGTCAGCAGGTGTGCGGCGTGAAATTCAGGTACTTCTTCGGCATCCGCAAAGCGTTCGTCATAAGCGGCTTGGATCATCTCGGGCGTGACAGAGTTTTCTGCAACTTCGGTGATCACGGCACCTGCCAACAATGTGCGCTCTTCGTTTTGCAGCGAATAAGTGACGCGGGCAGGAACTTCTTTGATGGCATCTGCAAGAAGCTGTTGTTGGATCAGTTGGTCTACCAAGCCTTCGAACAGCATTTCATTTGGCAGGGTCGCGTACTGCTCTGGCAGCTGGGTGCGTGCGATGAGCAGTTCACCCAGTGTGATGTTGGTTTCACCGACGGTCGCGATGACTGTGTCGGCTGTTACGTCGTCTTGGGCGGACGCGGCGCTAGACAAAGACAAGGCCAGTGCAGATGCACCCAAAAATGTAACATGTTTCAGCATAAATTGATCCCTTAATGACCCACGCAGGCGCGTGGCGTTGACACTGCATATCCGGCCCCTTACATCCCTAAGATGCCTCGACGGGGCTGGTCTTGGCCCTTTGTATGTGGCCTATCACGGGCCTACAAGCGACCTCGTCTCAAATTGATGTCAGACAGGCGCAGATGCGCCGCCGGAGTGAATATGCTGGGTATCGGAACGATTGCCAAAAAGGTGTTTGGCACACCGAACGACCGCAAAGTAAAAGCTGTCCGTCCATTGGTCGAAAAGATCAACGCGCTAGAGCCCGAGTTCGAGGCGCTTTCTGACGAAGGCATCAAGACAAAGACCGAGGAACTTGCCACGCGTGCAAAGGGTGGCGAAAGCCTTGATAAACTGCTGCCAGAGGCATTCGCGAACTGTCGCGAAGCTGCCAAGCGCTCATTGGGGCTGCGGGCATTCGATACGCAGCTCATGGGTGGGATATTCCTACACCAAGGTAACATTTCAGAGATGAAAACCGGTGAGGGTAAAACCCTTGTTGCGACATTCCCGGCCTATCTGAATGCACTGACAGGCAAAGGCGTTCATATCGTTACCGTAAACGACTACCTTGCCAGCCGTGACGCCGAATGGATGAGCCGCGTGTACAGTGCCTTGGGCCTGACCACAGGTGTTGTGGTCCCAAACCAGCCCGACGCCGAAAAAAAAGCTGCCTACGCTTGCGACGTGACCTATGCCACGAACAATGAGCTGGGCTTTGATTATCTGCGCGACAACATGAAGTCCGAGCTGGATCAGATGTACCAGCGCCCTCACAATTTTGCGATTGTGGATGAGGTTGACAGCATTCTGATCGACGAAGCACGGACACCGTTGATTATCTCTGGCCCAGCCGAAGATCGCAGCGAAATGTACGCGACCATCGATAAAGTGATCCCTGAAGTTCAGGACGAGCACTTTACGCTGGATGAAAAATCTAAACAGGCAACCTTCACCGAGGAAGGCAATGATTTCCTCGAGGCTCGGCTAACAGAACTGGGCCTGCTACCCGAAGGTCAGACGCTATACGATCCGGAAAGCGCGACATTGGTTCACCACGTGAACCAAGCCCTCAAAGCGCACAAGCTGTTCGTCAAAGATGACAACTATATCGTGCGCAATGACCAGGTCGTTTTGATTGATGAATTCACGGGCCGTATGATGGACGGACGCCGACTGTCTGACGGTCTGCATCAGGCGATCGAGGCCAAAGAAGGCGTCGCAATTAAGCCCGAGAACGTGACGCTCGCGTCGGTTACTTTCCAGAACTACTTCCGTCTTTACGAAAAACTGGGCGGCATGACGGGTACAGCAACCACCGAAGCTGAAGAGTTCATGGAAATCTACGGTCTAGGCGTGGTCGAGGTTCCAACCAACCGGCCAATCGCCCGTGTTGATGAACACGACCAAGTTTACCGTACCGCCAAAGAAAAATTCGAAGGTGTCGTCAAAGAGATCAAAGAAGCCCACGAGACAGGGCAGCCGATTCTCGTCGGCACGACCTCAATCGAGAAATCAGAGCATTTGGCCCGCCTTCTTCAGGCGGAGGGAATCAAATTTAACGTTCTGAATGCGCGGCAACACGAGCAAGAAGCGCAGATTGTTGCCGATGCAGGCCGTTTGAATGCAGTGACGATTGCCACCAATATGGCGGGCCGCGGGACAGATATTAAGCTGGGCGGCAACGTCGAATTCAAAATCATGGAGGCCATTGAGGCCAACCCTGATGGCGATCACGCTGCGATCCGCGCAGAGATCGAAGCCGCACACGACGCCGATGAACAGGCTGTAAAAGACGCTGGTGGCCTTTTCGTTTTGGCGACTGAACGTCATGAAAGTCGCCGCATTGATAACCAATTGCGCGGTCGTTCTGGCCGACAAGGTGACCCAGGCCGTTCATCATTCTTCCTGTCTTTGGAAGACGACCTGATGCGTATTTTCGGGTCAGAGCGGCTTGATAAAGTGCTGTCCGGATTGGGTATGAAAGAAGGTGAAGCGATTGTTCACCCATGGGTTAACAAGTCGCTAGAACGTGCGCAGGCAAAGGTCGAAGCACGCAACTTTGACATTCGTAAGCAGCTGTTGAAATACGATGACGTCATGAACGAACAGCGCAAAGTGATCTTTTCGCAGCGCCGCGAAATCATGGAAGCGTCTGATCTATCTGAGATCGTCAAAGATATGCGTGATCAGGTAATTGACGATCTGGTCACAGATTACATTCCACCAAAAAGCTATGCAGATCAGTGGGATACTGATGGGTTGTCCGAAGCTGTGAAAGAACAGCTTGGGCTGGATTTACCTGTTGCCGACTGGGCCGCCGAAGAGGGTGTTGATGATGGCGACATCGTCGAGCGCTTGGAAGAGGCGTGCGATAAATTCATGAGTGAAAAGGCCGAGGCATTTGGCCCCGAAACCATGCGCCGTGTCGAAAAGCAGTTGCTGCTGCAGACCATCGACGGCAAATGGCGTGAACACCTTTTGACGCTGAATCACTTGAGGTCAGTCGTTGGTTTCCGTGGGTACGCGCAGCGCGATCCGCTAAACGAATATAAGACTGAAGGCTTCCAACTTTTCGAAAGCTTGCTGGATGGGTTGCGTTCTGACGTGACTAAGCAGCTCGCGCGCATCCGCCCGATGTCCAAAGAAGAGCAAGAAGAAATGATCGCTCAAGCTTTGAAGCAACAGCAGGCAGCTGCCGCAGCTGGGCAACAAGTAACTGGGGCGATTGCAGGAAACGCGCGCGAAGGATTTGACGAGAAAGATCCAGCGACTTGGGGAAATCCATCGCGCAATGACGACTGCCCATGCGGTTCAGGTAAGAAGTTCAAGCACTGCCATGGTCGCCTTGCGTGAATTATTGCTTAATCACTCTGCCTGGTACTGCTATCGTCTAGGCAGAGTGATTAGTTAACGGAACCCCAGATGTCGCGTATGAGAACGATCAAGACGGTCTTGGCGACGTTTTCTGTGGCCTTGGGCCTAGGTTTTCTTGTCCAATACGATTCTGGCGGCGCGGCATCTGGTGAAGCCGCACCGACAACGGTCCCGCGTGCCGTTACGGTGGTAACCAGTAGGCAAGCGCAATCCGTATTTGGGGTGGCAGAGAATACCCATACGCTTGCTGACCATTTGGCGAATGTTCAAGCGGTCGTACATATTGCCGAAAACTATACCGAAGAATCTGCGCCAGAACTTGGAACGATCTCGGCAACATCACTGATTGATGATCGCTGCAAAGTGACATTGTCAGCGGCCGCGGTTCCCGCCGCCATGGCTGGGCTGTCGATTAACGCGCCCTGCAACAAGCGGACAGAGTTTGTTATTTCGCATGATGGTTTGCGGTTTTCCGGTCGTACCGACCGTGACGGGGTTGCCAGCGTTTCAATCCCAGTGTTGTCGCAGGGCGGTGAAATTTCTATCTTGATCAACAATGTGGAACAGGCGCGGACATCCATCGCTATGCGCGACGCGCTGCAATATGATCGTACTATTCTTCAATGGCGCGGCGAAGAAAACCTACAGCTTCACGTGCTCGAAGGTGATGCAAGCTTTGGTGAAAACGGCCATATTTGGTCAGGGTCGGTGCATACGCCAAACCTCGCTATTTTGGGGCAACACGGCTTTGTCGTACACTATGGCACCCGCTACGCGGCTATCCCTTATCAGGCAGAGGTCTATACTTATCCCGCCCGTTCCGTGCGCGCTGATATGGTTGTGAAGATGCCTGTTGGTGTGATGGTGACCGAGGAAAACTGTGATCGTTCATTCAATGTTCAGGTCATTCAGGTGGTCGCGGGCCAAGTGTCTGCTCCCACTAATGTGTCAATCGATACACCGTCTTGCGACAATGCGGGCCAGTTCATTGTCTTGGTCGACGCGTTAGCACCCTATACCGGGCTAATCCGCTAGCGAAACTGCTCGAAAATTCCTTCAGCGCGAAAGCTGACCTCGCATGATTTACCGATGATCAAGTGATCATGAACGGTAATACCGAGCGCTTGAGCCGCGCTGTTGATCTGTCCGGTCATGTCGATGTCAGCCGTGGAAGGGGTTGGATCACCAGATGGGTGGTTGTGTACCAGAATGAGCGCGGCGGCATTCAATTCTAATGCGCGTTTAACGACCTCTCGCGGGTAGACTGGTACGTGATCTAGGGTGCCCTTCGCCTGTTCTTCGTCTGCTATTACGGTGTTTTTGGTGTCTAGAAATAGGATCCGGAACTGTTCCGTGTCTCTGTGTGCCATCGTGGTATGGCAGTAATTTAGCAGTGCATCCCAGCTAGAAACCACGTGGCGCTGCATAACTTTTGCACGAGCTAATCGATGTGACGCAGCTTCCACTATTTTGATCTCGAGCGCGACTGCGTCTCCTACGCCTTTGACTTGTTGTAATTGATGAAGCGGAGCAGAAAGCACCCGATTAAAGTCACCGAAGGTGTTGATCAGCTCATGTGCAAGTGGTTTTACGTCTTGCCTTGGGATCGCACGAAATAGGATGAGCTCAAGTAGCTCATAGTCTGGAACCGCCGTTGCGCCGCCTGTCAAAAACCGTTCGCGCAATCGCTTACGGTGATCGCGCATATAGGACGGCGTGCGCCCGGAAGGCAGCGGTCGGATTTCGACCACTTCATCGACATCAGAGAATAAGGAGCGAGATTCGGCAAAGTGGGACATGTCCCCAGTGTCTGCCAAGATCAGTTAATGAACGGTGAATTTGGCCCCGGTGACAAACATCGGGGCCAAAGACTTAGCCTTTCATCGAATCCCAAAAGTTTTTGACTGACTTAAAGAAGGTCGAACCCTGAGGGTTGTTGTCTTCACTAAGTTCGTCGAATTCTTTTAGAATTTCACGCTGGCGCGCGGTGAGCTTCACAGGTGTTTCAACGGCAAGTTCGATGAACATGTCGCCACTGCCACCGCCGCGAAGCGCAGGCATTCCCTTGCCACGCAAACGCATCTGACGACCCGATTGCGAACCTTCTGGAACCTTCACGCGGCTACGGCCGCCGTCGATGGTCGGTACTTCGATTTCACCACCAAGCGCTGCAGTCGCCATCGAAACAGGAACCCGACAGAACAGGTTGCTTGCTTCGCGTTCGAACAGCGCGTGGTCGTTGACCTCGATAAAGATGTACAGATCACCTGTCGGGCCACCCCGCATGCCGGCCTCGCCTTCGCCAGCTAGGCGAATACGTGTGCCAGTTTCAACGCCAGCTGGGATGTTGACCGAAAGCGATTTCTCTTTCTCGGTACGACCTTGGCCATGACATGATTTGCATGGGTTCTTGATCGTTTGACCCATGCCTGAACATGTTGGACATGTGCGTTCGACAGTAAAGAAACCCTGCTGCGCGCGGACCTTGCCCATGCCAGCACATGTCGGACACGTCTGGGGTTCAGAACCGCCTTCAGCGCCGGTGCCGTTACAGGAGTCACATCCAACAGCAGTTGGAACAGTGATCGTCTTTTTCAGACCAGCATAGGCGTCTTCGAGGTTGATCCGAAGGTTGTAGCGCAGGTCATTACCGCGTTGCGCGCCGCCACGACGGCCACCGCCACCGCGGCCACCACCCATGAAGTCGCCAAATAGATCGTCGAACACGTCTGAGAACGCGCTGCCAAAATCACCGTGGCCGCCACCTGGGCGTTGTCCGCCGCCACCCATGCCGTTTTCAAACGCAGCATGACCATAGCGGTCATAAGCGGCTTTCTTGTTCTCGTCTTTTAGGACTTCGTAAGCTTCGTTAGCTTCTTTGAACTTTGCTTCGGCGGTTGGGTCGTCAGCGTTGCGGTCAGGGTGCAGCTCTTTCGCCTTTTGGCGATAGGCTTTCTTGATGGCAGCAGCGTCGGCACCTTTAGCAATGCCAAGCACTTCATAATAGTCACGTTTTGCCATGATAAATTTTCCCCCTTGGGAATGGAAAAGACCGACCCGGATTTGGGCCGGTCCATTTTCCTAAACGCGCGCTGGCTTATTCGCTGCGCTTGTTGTCGTCCAGATCTTCGAAGTCGGCATCAAGGATGTCGTCATCGGCTGCTGGTGCTTCGGGTTCTGCCTCACCGGCCTCTTCTTGAGAGGATTTGTAGATAGCTTCGCCCAGTTTCATGGCGGATTCAGTAACGTTCTGGATGCCAGATTTGATCTTGTCGGCGGTGCCGTCTTCAAGGTCATCCTTAAGTGCAGCGATTGCCAGTTCGATCGCTTCGATCGTTGTTGGGTCAACCTTGTCAGAATGCTCTTCCATAGACTTTTCAGTCGAGTGGATCAGGCTCTCAGCTTGGTTTTTCGCTTCGATCAATTCGCGACGATCTTTATCTGCCTCGGCGTTATCCTCGGCGTCTTTGACCATTGCTTCGATGTCTTCATCGGACAGACCGCCAGATGCTTGAATCGTGATCTTCTGCTCTTTACCGGTGCCTTTGTCTTTCGCGCCTACTTCAACGATACCGTTGGCATCGATGTCGAAGGTGACTTCGATCTGCGGCAGACCGCGCGGTGCTGGTGGGATCTCTTCGAGGTTGAACTGACCCAACATTTTGTTGTCGGCAGCCATCTCACGCTCACCTTGGAACACGCGCAGTGTCACAGCGTTCTGGTTGTCTTCGGCAGTCGAGAAAACCTGAGACTTTTTCGTTGGGATCGTTGTGTTGCGGTCGATCAAACGAGTGAACACGCCACCCAGTGTTTCGATACCCAGCGACAGTGGTGTCACGTCCAAAAGGACAACGTCTTTCACGTCACCCTGCAGAACGCCGGCCTGAATAGCAGCACCCATGGCAACAACTTCATCTGGGTTCACACCCTGATGTGGTTCTTTACCAAAGAATTTACCGACTTCTTCTTTCACGCGTGGCATGCGGGTCATACCACCAACAAGAACAACCTCGTCGATGTCACCAACAGATAGGCCAGCATCTTTGATCGCGTCTTTACATGGTTTGATCGAGTTTTTGATCAGGTCAAGCACAAGCGATTCCAGCTTTGCGCGGGTCAGTTTCATGACCATGTGCAGTGGCTGACCGTTTGAGCCCATAGAGATAAACGGCTGGTTGATTTCAGTGCTGGAAGACGAAGACAGTTCGATCTTCGCTTTTTCAGCAGCTTCTTTCAGACGCTGTAGTGCCATCTTGTCTTTGGTCAGGTCGACAGAGTGTTCTTTTTTGAACTCGTCCGCGAGGTAGTTAACGATGCGCATGTCAAAGTCTTCACCACCAAGGAACGTGTCACCGTTGGTAGATTTCACTTCGAACAGGCCATCATCGATTTCCAAGATGGTTACATCGAATGTACCACCACCAAGGTCATAGACCGCGATTGTCTGTGTGTCTTTTTTATCAAGGCCATATGCCAGCGCAGCCGCTGTTGGCTCGTTGATAATGCGCAGTACTTCGAGGCCAGCGATCTTACCGGCGTCTTTCGTCGCCTGACGCTGAGCATCGTTAAAATATGCAGGCACCGTGATAACCGCTTGGGAAACTTCTTCGCCAAGGTAGCTTTCGGCGGTTTCTTTCATCTTACCAAGGATGAACGCAGAAATTTGGCTAGGGGAGTACTTCTCACCCTTGGATTCCACCCAGGCGTCGCCATTGCCGCCGTTTACGATAGCAAACGGCATGTTTTTCTTTTCTTTTGCCAAGTCAGCATCGTCGAACCGGCGGCCGATCAGACGCTTAACAGCGAAAATTGTGTTTTCTGGGTTTGTGACTGCTTGACGCTTGGCAGGCTGACCGACAAGACGTTCTTCGTCGGTGAACGCGACGATAGATGGCGTAGTGCGCGCACCTTCGGCGTTTTCAATCACACGTGGTTTAGAGCCATCCATGATGGCAATACAAGAGTTGGTCGTTCCGAGGTCGATACCAATTACTTTGGCCATGTTTCAAATCCCTTTACTTTAGGCGGTTTGAGTAGCGCGAACCCGTTTCGGCACCCGCGCCAGTTACGTTCTGATGATCAGGGGAAGACCCCTAAACAAATGATCTAGGCGTATATAGGGATGCGGAAACTGGGCTGCAAGCGCTCTAAGGCGACTCAATTTGCAAAAAACCCGTAATTTTGTGCATAAAAAGTTAATGCGGGTCGTTCACGGGATTAACGTCCAGCGCTCCAACTGGCTGATACGTGTTGCCGCGTAAAAAACATTCCCATCATACCAATGACGAGTAAGACCAACGAAACATAAAAGGGGTACGAAATAGTGGTAAAGTGAGGATTGTAGTGCAGGAAAACGAACCCTTTGTTTTGGTCAATAATGTGGAACAATGGGTTCCAGTCAAAGGTCGCGATCATACTTGCCGGAAGAGAGTTCACTAGGAACATTTTACCGGAGGCAATCATATTCAACCGTCGATACATTTGGCCAACAATAGCCATCGTGCGTGGAAACCAAGGGGTGATGGCCAAGAAAATGATGCCCACGCCTATGCCGGAGAACCATGCAAGCAGTAGCATCCCCATTGCACCAATTGGATCGTTGATGGAAATGGGAGTAACAGCGCAGTGGTAGATTGTAAGCACAATCGCGATCGCGAGGATCTGTTGGTACAGTGTCGACAGCGCGGCTGAGCACATCGTAACGATTGGGTTCATTGGCGCGTAAAGCATCATTGGCGCGAGGGCGCCGCCAGCTTTTTCGACGGATTTTACCGTTTGGATGTGCGCGCGAAACAACAACACGCCTGACATAATATAAAGTAGAAAATCGCCACGTATTGGAGATGTCCGAATACCGATAACGAGATACATCGCGAAAAACACCGCGACCAACACGAGGCTTTGCAGGATCGTTATGATCATGCCGACAACAGCGTTGCGATGCCCGCCGCGTACAGACCTTACAGTGACGTAGTAGATAAGCTCTAGATTGCTAAAGAAGCTTCCTGTCGTGGTTGCATTTTGGCGCGTCTGGAACATGTTACGTTTTCACTGCATCCTGAAAATACCAGCACAGGTTGTGATGGGATCGGCTTGCTCATATTAGAATGAACATCCATAACGAGTATAGCTTAACTATTCAATAAATAGGATCCGCCTCATGGATTTCGATAAATTAACTAAAGTGATGCGGGAGCTGGCGCTCTTGGCGGGTGACAAGATTATGGAAATCTATGCGGCCGATGATTTTGAGATACGGTCCAAGAGTGATGAAAGTCCGGTGACGGTCGCAGATGAGGCTGCGGATGCGATTATTAGCGCTGGTTTGCGTGAAGCATTCCCCGATGTTCCGCTTGTTACTGAAGAGCAATCAAATTCACATAGCCAATCGGTCAGCACATTTTTGATTGTTGACCCACTGGACGGAACGAAAGAATTCATCAAACGCCGAGGCGATTTTACAGTGAACATCGCTTATGTCGTTGATGGTGTGCCTGTTCGCGGCATCGTTTATGCGCCGGCAAAAGAACGGCTGTTTTATACTGACGCTGAAGGTGCATCCGTTGAAGAAACTGGCCCCTTTGCGAAAGATGCAGTTGGACAGACAGAGCCGATGCATGTCTCAAAACCAGACAACAATGCGTTGCTGGTTGTGGCTTCGAAGTCTCACAGGGATGAAGCTACGGACGACTACATCAACAAATATAGTGTTCGTGATATGAAAAGCGCGGGTTCGTCGCTCAAGTTTTGTCTTGTCGCAACAGGTGAGGCCGATCTTTATCCACGCCTTGGTCGCACAATGGAATGGGACACAGCAGCTGGGCATGCCGTCCTGAACGGTGCTGGCGGTCGCGTGGTACGCTTTGACGATCATACGCCACTGAAATACGGCAAGTCAGGGTTTGCGAACCCCTTCTTCATTGCACTCTCACCTGATGTGATTTTGGAAAAAGCCTAGTGTCAGTCTTAATTGTCGTTCCAGCACGCTACGCGTCAACGCGATATCCCGGCAAGCCGCTTGTGGAGCTACGCGGGGCAGACGGAGATGCGAAGAGTCTGATCCGTCGGTCGTGGGATGCGGCAATGCAGGTCAAAGGCGTTGATCGCGTTGTTGTTGCAACTGACGACGAAAGGATTGCGGATGCGGCCCGTGCATTTGGCGCGGATGTCGTGATGACTTCGGTTGATTGCCAAAACGGAACCGAGCGTTGTGCAGAGGCGGTGGGTAAAGTTGAGGGTGACTACGATATCGTTGTGAACCTTCAGGGGGATGCGCCACTTACGCCTGCTTGGTTCGTAGAAGATCTTGTTGCAGGATTGCGCGCACAGCCCAATGCGGATGTTGCGACTCCAGTATTGCGGACTGAGGGGCGTGCACTGAACGGATTTTTGGCTGATCGGCGCGCCGGACGTGTCGGTGGAACGACGGCCGTGTTTGGTGCAGACAACAATGCGCTGTATTTTTCGAAAGAGGTCATCCCCTATACAGGTAAAACCTATGCCGATGATGATGAGACACCTGTCTTTCATCATGTCGGTGTTTATGCCTACCGACCAGCCGCACTTGCGGCCTATTCGGGTTGGTCTTCTGGTCCGCTAGAACAACTCGAGGGGCTCGAACAGCTTCGGTTTCTTGAACGTGGTGTTCCCATGCTCTGTGTTGAAGTTGAGGGCAAAGGACGACAGTTTTGGGAGTTGAACAACCCTGAAGATGTGCCTCTTATTGAGGCAATGCTGCAGGAAATGGGGCAGGCATAAACGCTGTCATGCTGTGGTGAGGTTCATCAGATATTTTCCCTTTTGACTAAAGGCTTTCGACAATACGTTAACTAGAATCCAGTAAAGAGGCGTGGCCATGAAAAGAAGAGTAACGAAAGCGATTTTTCCAGTAGCAGGGCTTGGGACACGGTTTCTGCCAGCGACGAAATCCGTACCCAAAGAAATCATGACTTTGGTTGATCGCCCGTTGATCCAATACGCGATTGACGAAGCGCGTGCAGCAGGGATCGAGGATTTTATCTTTGTAACTTCTCGAGGAAAATCTGCCCTTGAGGATTACTTTGATCATTCGCCAGAATTGGAAACGGCTCTTCGTGATTCTGATAAAACAGCGCTTTTAGATACGCTTCAAGCTACAAACATGGACAGTGGCGCTATTGCCTATATCCGTCAGCACAAGGCGCTTGGATTGGGGCATGCGGTGTCTTGCGCACGTAAATTGGTCGGTGACGAACCCTTTGCCGTTATTCTACCGGACGATGTGATCGCCGCTGAAAAGCCATGTCTTCAGCAAATGATTGAAGCATACCAAGAGACAGGCGGCGCGATGGTAGCAGCGATGGAAGTGGCGCCTGAAAAGACGTCATCTTACGGTATTCTTGATGTCCTTAGTGAAGACGGCCCAGTCGTTTCAGTAAAAGGAATGGTTGAAAAGCCGCCTGCAGGTACATCGCCTTCAAACCTCGCCGTGATTGGCCGCTACATTTTGACACCACGTGTTATGCAAAACTTGGATAATATCGAACGTGGTGCGGGTGGGGAAATTCAGCTCACGGACGCCATTGCATATGAGTTGACCACCGGACGCGACATCTTTGGTTTCAAGTTCGAAGGGCAGCGTTTTGATTGCGGCTCTAAGGACGGTTTCCTTCAAGCTACCGTTTCATTTGCGCTGAATCGCCCAGAGTTACGCGGCGAGCTTACCTCGTTCTTGAAGGGTCTCGATCTAAACAGCGCGGCGGCCGGATAAGGGCTGACTTGGGCGCCGTGATCAATGACACTTGGCTAGATTATCGAATGCGCTGGAAGCGGAGGCGGTTTTTGTTTCGCATCTGGCGCAAGCGGCACCAAATCGCGAGTACAGTGAACAGAACCGATCTGATTAAGCCAGGCGCAATTCTGGCGTTTTCAACGGTACGCAATGAGATGCTGCGGCTACCCCATTTTCTAAAATACTATCGCAAGTTGGGTGTCGCACATTTTCTATTTGTCGATAACGCAAGCGATGATGGCACCGCAGAATTCTTAGCCGCGCAACCGGATGTGTCGCTTTGGACCACCAGCCATAGTTATAAGCTGTCCCGGTTTGGAATGGATTGGTTGGGCTGGCTACAGTGGCAACATGGTCATGGCCACTGGTGCTTAACTGTCGATGCGGACGAGCTTCTGGTCTACCCGCATTGCGATAGTCGCGATTTGCACGCCTTGACGGGGTATATGGACGTTAAAGGGCGGACGACCTTAGGCGCGCTTATGCTTGATATGTACCCAAAGGGTCCGGTTTCCGATCAGCACTATCGTCCGGGCGAAGACCCACTATCCGTGCTTTCATGGTTTGATGGCAGTGGGTACCGGCACAAGATACATCCGATTTTCGGTAATTATTGGATACAGGGCGGCGTCCGTGAACGTGTGTTTTTCGCAAGCGAACCTGAACGCGCACCAACGTTAAACAAAACGCCGTTGGTGAAATGGAATTGGCGTAATGTTTATGTCACTTCGACCCATCATATGCTGCCGCGTCGACTGAACCAGGTTTTTGATTGGCCGCGCCGTGACATGCTCACGGGTGCCCTGTTGCACACTAAGTTTCTGCAAGATATTGGCGACCGATCTACCGAAGAGTTAAGCCGTGGTCAGCACTTTGAGAATAGTAAGCTGTACAAGCAATACTATCAGGATTTGGTTGACGGTCCTGACTTATGGGATGAAACGTCAATAGAGTATATGGGATGGCAACAGCTTGAGAAGCTAGGCCTGATGTCCCAAGGTGATTGGAACTAGTACCCGCAATTGCGGAGGGAGCGAAGTATTGGGAGCTTGGACGTCATATCGTCTACGGTTGCGTCGGAAGCGCTGGAAATATCGGGCGCGCCGAAAGGGGCGTGAGCTGTCATTAGTTCAAGACCGTACGCATGACATCAAGCCGAACGATGTTTTGTTGTTTTGCACCTTCCGCAACGAAGATATCCGATTGCCGTTCTTTCTTCAGTACTATCGTGATCTGGGGGTGAACCATTTCGTCCTCGTCGATAACGATAGCAGCGACGGCGGAGCAGAATACGCGGCAGACCAACCAGACGTGTCGCTTTGGACAACAAAAGGCCCATATGGCCGGTCGCGTTTTGGCATTGATTGGCTGACCTACCTGCAAGACGAATACGCGCATGGGCATTGGGCGCTGACAGTCGATGTCGATGAATTCTTTGTGTATCCATTCTGTGACACGCGCCCAATCCGGGCGCTGGCCGATTGGCTAGAAGCATCCGACGTTCGGTCATTCGGAACGATGATGTTGGATATGTATCCCAAGGGTCCGGTTTCTGCTGCGGTGTACGAACGTGGAGCGGATCCGTTCAAATTGGCAAACTGGTTTGATCCTGGGAACTACATCCTTGAACGAAATGACCTCTACCGCAATTTGTGGATTCAAGGTGGGCCGCGCGCGCGGACGTTCTTTGCGGAAAACCCAAAGCAGGCCCCGGCGCTGAACAAGATACCGTTTGTGAAATGGGATAGGGATTACGCCTATGTCAGCTCGACCCATATGTTGCTGCCACGCGGTCTGAATTTGGTCTACGGACAAAATGGTGGCGAGAAATCTTCGGGTGTGTTGTTGCACGCGAAATTCCTAAATCTCTTTAGCGACCGGGCCTCGGAAGAGGCGGAACGCGCCGAGCACTATGGCAAAGGCCGCGAGTACAAATCGTACATATCCGAAGATGACGGTGATCATGAAATCTGGTGTCAGTGGAGCGAGCAATATATCAATTGGCGCCAACTAGAAGCTCTTGGGCTTATGTCAAAGGGGAACTGGGCATGACATTCGGCGTCGTCATGTTGGTGCACACAGCGTTCAATCGCGCCGAAGAAGTTATCCGGCACTGGGTGGCTGGGGGCTGCCCGGTTGTTGTGCATGTCGACAGTGACGTCGATCAGGAAACCTATGACGCCTTCGTTCATTCACTGGCTGACCTTGATATAGTACGATTTAGCGAGCGGTTCCAATGTGAATGGGGGATGTGGGGGCTGGTAGAAGCGACCCAAGAAGCGTCCCAGTTGATGCTTCAGGAATTCCCAGAGGTAGGTCACGTGTTTCTGGCGTCCGGAGCATGTCTTCCGCTGCGTACAGTGTCGGAACTAGGTGCGTTTCTAGCGGAACGCCCAGAAACCGATTTCATCGAAAGCGCGACAACAGCTGATGTACCGTGGACGGTTGGTGGACTGGACCGGGAAAGGTTCACGTTGCGGTTTCCGTTCTCGTGGAAAAGGCGCCGCAGGCTGTTTGATGGATATGTCCGTCTACAGCAGGTCTTGGGCGTAAAGCGCAGAATTCCGGCGGGCCTTGTGCCGCACATGGGGTCGCAGTGGTGGTGTTTGACGCGTAAGACGCTGAGCGCGATTTTGAATGACCCCAAGCGACCAAAATACGACAGGTATTTTCGGCGTGTTTGGATCCCAGATGAAAGTTACTTTCAGACGCTGGTTCGCCTGCATGCAACACGCATCCAAAGCCGATCACTGACGCTTTCCAAATTCGATTTCCAAGGAAAGCCGCACATCTTTTACAATGACCACGCAGAGATACTGCGGCGATCAGAGTGTTTCGTCGCGCGCAAGATTTGGCCAAATGCTGGCCTGCTCTACAGGGTCTTTCCTAGGGGCTCTGATCCAAAAACGGCGAATGCCGAGCCAAGTACCGGGACGGTCGACCGGATTTTCGCGCGCGCGCTAGAGCGCCGGACACGTGGGCGGCCGGGCCTATACATGCACAGCCGTTTTCCTAATCTGTTGAACGCAAATGGGATTGCTGCAGTGCCGTTTTCCGTCTTGCAAGGTTTCGATGATGTGTTCACCAACTTTCAGGATTGGCTATCCAAGCAGACTGGCGCACAGGTTCATGGTCACCTTTATGCAAAGGACAAAGCGCATTTCGCGAATGAGGTATCAGTTTTTCGTGGTGCCTTATCCGACAGCGCGCGTTTGCGCGACTACAACGCCCAAGGGTTTTTGACGAACCTTGTATGGAACGCTCGGGATACGCATCAGTGTCTTATGTTTGGACCTGCCGACACGCAAAGCATTAGCTGGCTACTTGCGCATGATACAAACGCGCGTGTTTGGGTGATTTCGGGTGCTTGGTCCATTCCGTTGTTCCTGTCAGGCAAGCCAGCAAGCGAAGTACGCGCAGAGGCCGCTAGGCTGCAACGTACAGAGCATCAGTTGCTAAAGGCACTGCGCGCGCCTGATGCCCACGCGCGCATCCATATCGACACGCTTGCTGATTTCCTCGAAAATCCGCGTGACGTTATGCAGATGGTTGTGGACGAAATCGCGGGTCACCGCGCTGATGAACTTTCCGACTTGCCAGAGATGGTTGACCTCACTGGTCTGCCCGCGTTCCTGCAAGAACTGAAAAACCAAGGGATGCATCCGTTTTTGACGGGGGATTTGTCCGATGAGATACAAAAAAGAGCAAAGACCGCCGCGCAGCCCAGATCATATGTGATTGACCATAGATGAGTAAATTTGACTACTTTGTCGTATTGGCCGAAATGCGGACCGGTTCCAATTTTCTAGAGGCCAACCTGAACGCCCTAGACGGCGTTAGCTGTCATGGTGAAGCATTCAATCCAGCGTTCATTGGGTACCCCAAGACCGAAACATTGCTTGGCCTTTCGCACGAACAACGCGAACATGATCCGCTAAGTCTTATCGAACAGGTGAAATCTCGCGAGGGGCTTTCTGGGTTTCGGTTCTTTCACGACCACGACCCACGGGCGTTAACGGTATGTTTGGATGATCCACGTTGCGCCAAGATTATCCTGACCCGCAACCCCGTCGACAGTTACGTTAGTTGGAAGGCAGCGCAGGCCACCGGTCAATGGAAGCTAACCAACGCGACCCATTCTAAATCGCTGCAAGTGACTTTTGACCCTGACGAATTCGAGGCACAGCTTGAGGCAACGCAGGCGTTCCAGATAAAAGTACAAAACGCCCTGCAGCGTGCCGGGCAAACAGCGTTCTATATTGGCTACGATGATCTGCGCGATGTCGATGTCATGAACGGTTTGGCCGCTTTCCTAGGTGTCGATGCGCGGCTCGAAAATCTGGACAAAAAGCTTAAGAAACAAAACCCCGAACCGCTTGAAGATCGGGTGAGCAATTTTTCAGACATGCAAGATGCGCTGAGGCAGCTTGACCGGTTTGATCTGTCGCGCACGCCAAGTTTTGAGCCTCGTCGTGGTCCGGGAATCCCTACCTATATCGCGGCTGATAAGGCTGGGCTGCTATACATGCCGCTTCGCTCCGGGCCGGATTGGGCTGTCGTGCGCTGGCTGGGTGATCTTGAAGGAATGAGGCCCCGCGAACTGAAGCGCAAATTTACACAAAAGACACTGCGGCAGTGGCAAGAGGCACACGTTGGCCATCGCGCCTTTGCTGTACTGCGGCATCCAGTGGCGCGTGCGCATGCTGCATTTTGTGATTGCATCCTAGGCGATGGTCCGGGCAGCTTTCCGGGAATTCGTGCTAACCTGCGCAAAGTGCATCGCTTGTCTATCCCAGAGGACACGCCTGACCTGTCAGATCGGTCTAGCTACGACGATGCTATTCACAAAGAAGCTTTTCTAGGATTCTTACGCTTTTTGCGGAACAATTTAGCCGGGCAAACGTCGATCCGGGTTGATCCGGCATGGGCCAGCCAGCTTGCCCTATTGCAAGGAATGGCTGAATTTGCGGTACCGGACATGATCCTGCGCGAGGATCGATTGGCGGCCGATTTGCTAATGTTGACAGAACAGGTCGGCATAACTGAAACACCGCAGTTAATTCCGACAGAACATGCGCGTCACGACCGTCTGGTGTCGATTTACGATGCCACAATAGAAGAAGCCGCGCGCGAAGCATACGCGCGCGACTACGAAGCATTTGGATTTGGAAACTGGTCCTAGGCGGCCTGTGACGCCTGCGCTTCTGTCAAAATAGTATGAAGCGTTGATGCGTCGCTATTCGCACGCAATTTTGCACAAGTCGCGGCATCGCGCATTGTCCGGGATACCAACGCCAGGGCTTTTAGGTGGTCAACGCCTGCATCTTCAGGTGCAATCAAACAGAAGACCAAGTCTACGGGCTGTCGATCAACGGAATCAAAATTTAGCGGCTTTTCAAGACGCAAAAAGATACCTTGCACAGCCTTCGCCCCGGCGAGCCGGGCGTGCGGAAGCGCAATACCGTGTCCAACACCAGTTGGACCAAGGCCCTCACGCTCAATAAGCGCTTCGATCACTTCCGAAGATTTCAGGCCATAGCTTGCTTCTGCTAGCTCGCCCAAATCATGAAACAGCCGCTTCTTGCTGGTGCAAGATGCGATCGTTTTGACCGCATCTGGCTTTAGAATATCTGCAACTTGCATCCGTCGCTTCTCTCACCAATTTTGCCGGGCTTAACCCTGCGTCTTTGGGTCAATCCAGCCAATATTTCCGTCGTCACGTCGATAGACGACATTAATTCCGTTGTGTTTCTCATTGCGGAAAACCAGCACTGGGCTGTTTGCGATTTCCATTTGCATCACCGCTTCACCAACCGACAGCGACGGAATTTTCGTTTCCATCTCTGCCACGATCATTGCGTTTACAGTGTCCGGCTCAGCCTCATCTGACTCATCACTTGGTGCGAGGATATAGGACCCAGCATCAGAAAGTTCAACCGGTTGCGACCTATCAGCATGGTGATCCTTCAACCGACGCTTGTAACGCCGTAGCTGTTTGTCCATTTTCTCAGCACTGCTATCCAATGCTGCGTATATTTCTGTCGCTTTGCCAGTGGCTTGTGCAGTGAGCCCGGTCGACAGATGTACAACGGATTCGCAGACATATTCGTGGCCTGATTTGGAGAAAACGACATAAGCTTCTGTTGGGCGTCCAGCATATTTGCTTAGAATTTCTGAAAGCTCGGCTTTAACATGCGTTTGTAGTGCCTCGCCAATGTCGATTTGCTTACCGCTGATTTGATACCGCATCGTTTCTCCTATCTTGTGGTTGCAGACGCGCAATACACCGCCGTACGGGCGGTGCAGCATCGCACGTCTAGTCGTTGGAAAACGATAACACCCCAAATTTGTTAATCTTATTCCCAACACCCAGCGCGAAAGCCGGCGACGTTGCGGGAAAAGAAGTTTGGTCAGTCATCTACTACAGTTGGCGATGAAAATGGAATTTTGTCAATATTGCAGTGACCAATGTCGACAAAGAATCAGTTCACGCGAAAGCTGTCACCCAGATACACGCGACGGACGTTTTCGTCGGCAACCACTTCGGCGGTTGTGCCATTCATCAAGACGGTGCCGTCATGAAGAATGTAGGCACGATCCACAATTTGAAGCGTTTCTTGCACATTGTGGTCCGTGATCAATACACCAATGCCGCGGTTCTTGAGGTCGGCCACTAGATGTCTGATTTCGCCAACGGCGATGGGGTCGACACCTGCAAAAGGTTCATCAAGCAATACGTATTTCGGTCCGGCAGCCAGACAGCGGGCGATTTCAACGCGGCGGCGTTCACCACCGGAAAGCGCCATAGCAGAAGCACGACGAAGGTGTTCAATCGAGAATTCGGATAACAGTTCTTCCAGCCGCTCACGGCGCCGGTGTCTGTCTTTCACTGCGATTTCGAGGATAGACATAATGTTGTCTTCGACGTTCATACCGCGAAAAATCGACATTTCCTGTGGAAGATATCCGATCCCAAGCTGCGCGCGGCGATACATCGGTAGTGTCGTTACTTCCCGACCATCGATGATGACTTTGCCGCCCTCCGGCGTGACCAATCCGGCGATAGAATAAAAGCAGGTTGTTTTACCTGAACCATTTGGGCCCAGTAACGCGACGACTTCACCGCGCCCTAGATCAATGGTTACATCGCGAATGACAGGACGCTTGTTATAGCTTTTACGCAAGTTAACGATGTGCAACCCGACATCGGTGTTGAGCGTCGAACCATCCATCAGTTTCCGCCTTGCTGCAGAACGGTGCGCACGCGTCCTTCCATAGTGGCGGCCCCGGTGGACACATTTATAATCATGCTTTGCGCTGAAATCGCGCTTGCGCCTTGGGTCAACAGAACGTCACCCGAAAGCGTCAACAGACCAGAAGTGATATCGTACTCAGCGCTTTGTGCCTCAGCGGCCTCGTCGGCGGTGACAAACGTGACCCCGCCTGTAGCGATCAGCTGGGCGATGTCGTTAGTCTCTTCGGTATATATTATCTCAACTTGACCAGCTGAAAGGCGCAAATCACCTTGGCCAATAATAACGTTGCCAACAAAGACTGCTTTGCCACTATCCTGATCGACTGAAAGACTGTCCGAGATGACCTCTATAGCGGCACTGGTGTCTACTGTCATTCCGCCAAGATCGATATTGGTTTGGGCATAAGATGGCCCGCCGAAGCTAAACGCGATGGCAGTCAGGATAGCGATATATTTGAACACTTGGCTGAGTTCCTTTGTTGAAGGGCCATCACTCTTGAGGGTTGTATATCAGTTTCACGCCATTGGTGAATAGCATCTGCTGGCCGGTATTATCCGCTGAGACTTGAAACGTAACCTGACCGGCTGTCAATTCGCCAAAGGGTGCGTGGATTTCCAATAGCCCGTCTGACGTAACCGTTCCTGTTTCCAGTTCTGCGATCAGGCCGTTGGTTTCCATCTCGTAACCAGTGGAGGTCTCTAGGCGTACCAACCCTGTAAATTGGGCAATCTTGGCAGGGCCGTCGAGTTTACCAGTGGTCGCAGTTACGGATAATATGCTGCCACTCGGGTTTTCCATACGCATTCTTATGTCGTCAATGTCGACTGTATCTGGGTCACCGTCCCTCGGGTGGGCACTTGCTGCGGAAATGGCTAGCACTGCCCCGTCATCTGTCACACCAGAATACTTGGGTGCAGACAGACGTTGTTCGCGCGCAATTTCGGTTACTTCCGCCAGATCAATTGCGGTGGGATCGTTCTTGCCACGTGCAAACAGAAACAAGGTGGAAAGCAAAGCAAGAGCACCAATGGGCAGGATAATCTTTGCGAGGCCGACGACCTGTGAATAAAGATTGTCCTTGCCACCCACGACTAAACCACACCCGCGCGGAGACAGTCATGTATGTGCAATATCCCCAGTACTTTGCCTGAATCGTTTGAATCGGTGGCGAAAAGGCAAGTGATTTTGCGGTTATTCATGATCGCCAATGCCTCGGCCGCGAGCATCTGAGATGACACGGTCGTTGGGTTTTGGGTCATGACTTCACCGGCGGAATGCGTAAGCAAACCATCCATGTGGCGCCGTAAATCCCCATCAGTGACGATGCCGACAAGAGACTGACTTGCATCGACAACCCCAACTACACCAAATCCTTTCTGGCTGATGATCAGAAGTGTCTCTGTCATTGGTGTGTCGGTTGAAACGACTGGAATAGTATCGCCGTCATGCATCAGGTCAGCCACTTTGGCGAGCTGCGCACCGAGTTTACCACCTGGGTGAAATTCGCGGAAGTTTTCGGGGGTGAATTGACGGTATTCCATCAGCGCGACAGCAAGCGCGTCACCGAGCGCGAGTGTCATCGTCGTGGAAGACGTCGGGACGACACCATAACCGCAGGCTTCGCCAACTTGCGGCAAAACGATACTCACATCGGCCCGCTGCAAAAGCGTGCTGTTGGCGCGGCTGGCGACGCCAATCATCGGAATCCCAAAGCGACGGGTGTAAGTCACCAGATCGACAAGTTCAGGAGTCTCGCCTGAATTCGAAAGCACGAGCACAACATCCCCAGATGTCATCATGCCCAAATCGCCATGGCTTGCTTCGGCTGGGTGGACGAAATGTGCTGGCGTGCCAGTGCTGGCAAAGGTCGCAGCGATCTTGCGTGCGATATGGCCGGATTTGCCCATGCCAGAAACGATGACGCGGCCTTTTACGTTTAGCAAAAGATCAATCGCGCTGGCAAAGCCGTCGCCCAAACCATCTGCAAGCTGCTGCAATGCGGCAGCTTCTTCGGTGATGACCCGGCGACCGGTGTCCAAGAATTTATCTGCGTCTGACATCAGTGCGAAAAGATGTCGGTTTCGGGCCAGCCTGCAACGTCCAGCTTGGCACGAGTTGGCAGGAAGTCGAAACAGGATTGTGCAATTTCGGTTCGGTCTTCGCGTTCCAGAACAACATCAAACGCAGACTTGAGTTTATGAAGGTGCAACACATCAGATGCAGCATAGTTAAGTTGGGCGTCGGTCAATGTCACGGCTCCCCAGTCGCTTTGCTGTTGATGCTTGGAAATATCGACCCCAACCATGTCTTGCAGCAGCGTCTTAAGCCCGTGACGATCTGTATATGTCCGAACCAGTTTCGACGCGATCTTAGTGCAGTAGACCGGCGCGGTCAGTGTGCCAAACGCATTGTAGAGCGCCGCGATGTCAAAGCGGCCAAAGTGGAATAGTTTTAATACGTCGGGGTTTTCAAGCATCGCGCACAGGTTTGGCGCGTCTGTCTGACCCTTTGCAACTTGAACAAGGTGGCAATCACTGTCACCGGCCGACATCTGAATGAGGCATAGGCGGTCGCGATGCGGGTTAAGTCCCATCGTCTCGCAATCAATCGCAACAATCGGCCCAAGGTCCAGCCCGTCCGGCAAGTCGTTCTGGTATAAATGGTTAGCCATTCGCTGTTCCTTTGGGTGTCTTCCCTATCAGATACGGTGTGGGCATCCATTCCTCAAGGCTACTGGATAAAATGCGTCGTAGGGGCGGCAATCCGCAAGGGGTTTTTCGCGTGCGTTTCTAACCATGTCCTAAATTCCGCGGCAGGCATAGGTTTTGCATAACCGTACCCTTGGCCAACGGCGCAGCCCCGATCATTTAGATGCTGGGCTTGTGCGTCTTCTTCGATGCCCTCTGCAACGACGTGAAGTCCAAGTTCACCTGCGAGTGCGAGGATCGCCCTGACGATGCTATCCGCTGCCGCGTCCGGTAGGGGCGCTACAAGGGAACGATCAAGCTTGATCCCATTTAGCGGCAATTGCGTCAGTTTGGATAAAGATGCGTAGCCGGTGCCAAAATCGTCAAGTTCAAGTCCAATGCCGCATTCGGAAAGGCTGTCGATGTTGATGGCGGCCATATCGTCGGCCCCGTTAATTAACGTGGTTTCCAGCACTTCAATGTTGACTTGGTCCACCCCTAGGCCCGACCGTTGCAGTTCAAGCAAAAAGCGTTCGATGAGATATGGGTCGGAAATGGTGTCGGGTGCAGCGTTTAGCGAAATGCAGGGATGCCAAAGGCTTTCTTTTTGCCAAAGCTCGGCATGCGCCATCGCGCTGCGCCAAATCGTGTGGTCCATTTCAATGATAAGCCCAGCCCTTTCTGCCGCCGGGATAAACCTGTCAGGCGTCAACAGGCCGCGCGTGGGATGACGCCAGCGGGCCAAGACTTCGACACCGTGAAGGCACCCATCAGATAATCTGATTTGGGGCTGAAACCACGGTTCTATCTCTCCGCGTTTGATCGCGTCGCTTAGTTCCATCTGGAGCATGCGAAAGCTGTCGACTTCGTCCCGGAGCGATTGCGTAAACTGTTGCGTGCTGTTCTCGCCCGCGTTCTTGGCCGTTTGTAGCGCGATCGCTGCATTCGCGATGACGCTCATTGGGTCGCTCGTCTTTGTCTCGAATTCGACATACCCGATGCTGACATTCATTGGCAGGCGGCGACCTTTCACTTCGAACGGTTCGGTAAACGATGCACGTATCCGTGCAACCAGTTCCTCGGCAGGCTCATCAGTGACAAGAACGAACTCATCGCCGCCCACGCGCGCCGCCATATGGTCTTCGTCGATGCAGCTTTGCAGAGTTTCGCCCACCGCTATCAACAACCCGTCACCGTAGTCATGCCCAGCCGTATCATTCACAGACTTAAAGTTGTCCAAACCGACGAATAGCACCGATAACGCTTTGTTTCTTTCGCGGTTAGATAACCGTTCTAGGTAATCTGTCAGGCTTGCCCGATTGGGCAAGCCGGTCAGCGGATCCCGATGCGCGAGCAGTTCGAGTTTGCGATTCATTTGTTGAAGCTGCGATCGTGAATCGCGCAGCTTTTTCGCCTGCTGTTGCAGCTGCCCAATTGTGGATTGGACGGCCAAATGGGTGGGAAGGAAAACAAATGCGGCCTCGGCAAGAAGCGTGACTGCAGAAACAATCAATATCGTCCGTTCCCACCATGATAGTCGGGCAGCGTCTGCATGTGCCTGCTGTTCCATCAACATGGCCGCGGCCCTTAGCCCGTCCCGCAATCCTTGTTCTGTGTATATTTCCTTTAGCTGCTGTACCAAAACGATACGCTGGTTCTTTGGTGCGTCCTCTAGCTGCGACGCCAAGTTGATGAAGTTCCGAACAAGGGAATCAAGCGAATTCGACGCATTGAAATAGTGCAGCCATTGTTTTTCGGACCGAAGTTCGCCCGAAATTGACATGGCGTAGTCTTTTTCAAAAAGTCCAATCGCTTTGTTCATCGGAGCAAAGTCTACGTCATCACTAATGATGAACTGTTCTGCGATCAGAATGATTTCATGCGCATGCATGATCTGCGATTGGGATACTCTTATCCCGGTTGCAGCAATAATCTGACGTTCGACGATGGTGCGGTTGATGAACTGCGTAGCGGCAAGCAAGCAAAGGATAGTTAACAACGCCAAGCACGAATGCACCCACAACCGTTCCGGACGGCGGAGTTTGATCATGTTTTTGGCGCGCGATGCGATAAGTCGTAAAAGCTGCATTGACGAATCCTAGAGGGTAACCGTCTGCAAAATGGACTCGATTGTTTAAGGTAACGTTAGGTGCGATTGCATTTGATTTGTTAAGCGTTCGTTAACCAGTATTCGTTCATTCTGACGGCCGATGGTTTCGGTGAGAATGATAAAAATCCAGATGTTAAGATTAATGAAGCGCGGGTGCCGTTTGTTGGCTGCGGCTGTGGTGCTTCAGGGCTGTGGCATTGGCTATGTATCCCCACGTGTTGTGCCGATTGATAACGCCGTGATCGTGCACCAACTTACCAACGTTACGTTGTCCATCGCTAACCAAACGCGCTACGTACCAAGGTCGATACCCGCTGCGTTTTCACAAACTGTCTCAAACCGCCAGTTGACAGAACCGCGCTTGCCGACCTTGGGCGCCGCCCCACAGCCGACACAGGCCGCGGCGCGTATTCCTCCTAATGTGGATCCTGGCCCATATGTGATTGGGGTTGGTGATGTCGTACAGCTCGGAACCAAGTTTCCGAGTGGCGGGGCGGACCACTTGACTGGCTTGTTAGCGCCGCAAAGCGACCGACAGGGATATACGGTGCAGGACGATGGCACGATTTCTGTCCCCGACGTTGGTCACGTTTCTTTGGCGGGATCAACTCTCGAACAGGCCGAGGCCCAGCTATTCCAAAGCTTTGTTGCCGCAGGTGTCGACCCGACATTCAATTTGGAGATCGCAGAATTCAACGCTGCGCGCGTGGTGCTTGGGGGCGCGGTCGCAACGCCTGTCGTGATCCCGATTACGCTGACGCCTCTGTATTTGAACGAGGCATTGACACGGGCGGGGGGAACTGGCGATGCCGATCCGAATTATACTTCGATCCGGATGTATCGGGATGAAGCGCTGTATCAGATACCACTGACCCAGTATCTGGCCGATCCGTCGCTGCAAAAGCTGCGGCTTTTGCCTGGGGATAGCGTTTATGTGGATGTTTCTTATTCGCTTGATGACGCACAGGCGTTTTTTGAAAAGCAGATCGCGATGACACAGTTACGGCACCAAAGTCGGACACACGCCTTGTCAGCGCTGGCGTCGGAAATTGATCTACAGCGGGCGGCATTGTCGGAACGGCGCTCTACGTTTCAGGACAGGCTAAGTCTGGACGCCGTTGCGCGCGACTATGTCTACCTAACTGGTGAGGTCAGCGTTCCGGGGCGGTTTACGCTTCCGTTTGAACAACACGCAACCCTTGCAGATGCCTTATTCGCCGAGGGTGGGTTTGCTAATATGACGGCAAATCCGTCACAAATATATGTACTTCGGGGTGACGAAAGCGGGATGGTGACGGCTTGGCAATTGGATGGAAGCAATGTTGCCAACATGGTGCTCGCGACGCGGCTGGTGATGCAACCCAATGATATCATCTTTGTCGCGGAACAACCTGTGACGCGTTGGCATCGCGTGGTTCAGCAAATTGTACCGTCATTGATCACCAGCGGTGCTGGGCTGGCCGCGAATTAGAGGTCAAAGCGCTTTCGTATGCGATCAACCTTTGTTCCGTCCAGTAGCGGAAATTCGTGCAGGCGATCATAGTCTTGAAACCCAAGTCCGGAATAGTAACGCAACCCAGCGACGTTATCCGCACGGATTGTCGCATCAATGACCTTGGTCCCGGCCGAAAGTGCGGCTGCTTTGGTGGCGCTGAATAGGTGTTGACCTACGCCCTTTCCGGCAGCGCTGGTCGCGACGAAACTTGCGATAATCCCCCAACCATTTGGGATCGGGCCGTCAGCCTCGGTCGCCCAGCCGAGCCATTGAAACCCGATGACTTGGCCGGCGTCCTCGGCGACTTGGCAGCTAATGAGTTTCGAACCCGCGATATAATGCGATTGCATTCTGTCTGTATCGAACGGACGTTCATGTGCAGTAGATCCACCAAGCGCGATGATTTCATTCAGCAGTGTTGTCATGCTGTCGGCGTCGGCGTTTGTCGCGGGGCGAATAATCATAACTGATCCATTAATTGTTGATGTAGGGCAGTGAATTCATCACGAACCTCCATCGGCGGACGCAGCCGGATGCTTAGCTTTTCAGTCAGTGCCGTGTCTTGCTTGCCAAAGAACTTGTTCGCCTCGGCCTCGGTAAAGCCAGCGATTTGCACTGCCTCTAACCAGGCGGAAAGCTTATCTGCCTTCTTGATCTGTCGCTTGATCGTCGCGGGTATCTGGGCGGGTAGCCCGAACCTGATGTGGATTGCGGTGGTCAGCCGAAGGTCAAGGGCCTCATAATCTGGGCCGACGGCAGCTTTGACCGGGCTAATCATGTCGCCAATCACATATTCGGGGGCATCGTGCAGCAACGCGGCCAGTTGCCATTTTACGGGTGCGCTGGGCTGTTGCAGCTTGAAGATTTCGGTCACGAGCAGGGAATGTTCTGCTACCGAATAGGCAAAATCACCGCGCGTCTGGCCATTCCAGCGCGCAACAAAAGCCAAGCCATGCGCGATGTCTTCGATCTCGATATCAACTGGGGTGGGATCCAACAGGTCGAGCCTGCGCCCCGACAACATCCTTTGCCAAGCTCGTGGTTGTTTCATAATGTTTCTGCTTTAATTAACGACTGAAACAAATGGATAGTACGTGGCTTTGGATTGTAGCAAGGCCCTTGCGGTGCTATGGGGCTTCAACCTTCCTAGGAGTATGAATGATGTCGCATGATTATGTTGTAAAAGATATCGACCTCGCCGCGTTTGGTCGTAAGGAACTGGATATTGCTGAAACTGAAATGCCGGGCCTGATGGCGCTGCGTGCAGAATACGGTGATAGCAAGCCGCTTGCGGGTTCACGGATCGTTGGTTCGCTGCACATGACGATCCAGACTGCGGTTTTGATCGAAACGCTGGTCGCACTTGGCGCTGACGTGCGCTGGGCGTCTTGCAACATCTTTTCAACCCAAGACCACGCTGCTGCGGCAATCGCTGCGGGTGGTACGCCTGTCTTTGCGATCAAAGGTCAGTCACTGGTTGAGCACTGGGATTATCTTGACCGTTCCTTCCAGTTCCCAGAAGGCGCGAACATGATCCTTGATGATGGCGGCGACGCAACGCTTTACATCCTTTTGGGTGCACGCGCTGAAGCTGGCGAAGACGTTTTGTCAGTGCCGACATCTGAAGAAGAAGAAGCGATCTTTGCGCAGATCAAAAAGCGGATGGCGGAATCGCCCGGTTGGTTCACGAAAACACGTGAAGCAATCAAAGGCGTTTCTGAAGAAACAACAACAGGCGTTCACCGCCTTTATGATCTGCACAAGAAAGGCCAGCTGCCTTTCCCTGCGATCAACGTGAACGACTCTGTCACGAAGTCAAAGTTCGACAACAAATACGGCTGTAAGGAATCGCTGGTCGACGGTATCCGTCGCGCAACTGACACCATGTTAGCAGGTAAAGTCGCTGTCGTTTGTGGTTACGGCGATGTTGGTAAAGGCTCTGCAGCGTCATTGGCCGGTGCCGGTGCCCGCGTCAAAGTAACCGAAGTCGACCCAATCTGCGCGCTTCAGGCGGCAATGGACGGTTTCGAAGTTGTTGTGCTTGAGGATGTTGTCGACAGCGCTGACGTCTTTATCACCACCACTGGCAACAAAGACGTCATCCGTATCGAGCACATGCGCGAGATGAAGGATATGGCGATCGTTGGTAACATCGGTCACTTTGACAACGAAATTCAGGTTGCTGCGCTCAAGAACCACAAGTGGACGAACATCAAAGAACAGGTGGATATGATCGAGATGCCTTCTGGCAGTCGTCTGATCCTGCTTTCTGAAGGCCGTTTGCTCAACCTTGGTAACGCGACTGGTCACCCATCATTTGTGATGTCTGCTTCGTTCACGAACCAAGTACTGGCGCAGATCGAGATTTGGACCAAAGGCGACGAATATGCGCCCGGCGTGTTTATCCTGCCCAAGCATCTGGACGAAAAAGTTGCGCGCCTTCACCTTGATCGGATCGGTGTGAAACTGACCGAGCTCAAGAAAGAGCAGGCTGACTATATCGGCGTTACCGTCGAAGGCCCGTTCAAGCCAGAACACTACCGCTACTAACCGGTCATGCGACACAGCATACGTCAAGCAAAGGCGCAGCAGGTCGCAAAAGAAACGAAAAAACGCGGTCGCCCCTTATTGAGAGGGGCGGCCGCGTTGCTGTTTTTGGGGATGCTGGGGTACGGCGGTTATCAATTACTGATGCACCCGGCGACGCCTTTGCCCAGCGAATGGAACCCGGTGCAGCCTTTGCGTATTACTGATCCGGTTACGCCGCTAACCCAGTGGAAGCTTGCGCGAGCCGCCGCCACCTCAGAGGCTTGCACGGCAACACTTAGTGATTATGGGGCGGTCACGACAATGGATGACCTTGAGATCACCGCGCAGTGCCATATTCGCAATCGGGTGACGTTATCGGGCGTGGGCCAATCACGCCTAGCTGAGATTGAAACACGCTGCCCAATCGCGCTTCGCCTTGCCATGTGGGAAAGGCATAGCCTTCAGCCGGCGGCGCAAGAATTATTTGGCGCAAACGTCAGCGAGATTACACATATTGGCAGCTACAATTGCCGGGCCATGCGAACCGGAACAGGTGACACGACCCGGATGAGCACGCACGCCACAGCGGATGCCATCGATATCAGCGGTTTTCAGTTTTCCGATGGACGTAAACTGCGTTTGATCGACGACTGGGATGGTGAAAGCGATGAGGCACAATTCTTGCGGGCTGCGCGTGATGGGGCCTGTCGGTTTTTCAAACTGACCTTATCGCCGGACTACAATGCGCTGCACGCAGACCATTTCCACCTGCAATCACGCGGCTGGGGATTGTGCCGGTAAGGCGAAACATCGCCGCCTTTAGGCTTTTTTCTTTACGAAATGTAACTTGCCCCTTTAACGTGCACCCAACGCTGCGCAAACATGCGGCGTCGAATAGATAATAACACCAACACTGGGGACAATCTCATGGGTAAAAGAGACGATTTGATCGCAAAGTACGCGGACGACCTGAAAAACAAGTGCGGCATGACACCAGACATGGATCTGCTGACTAAAGTGACCATCGGTTGTGGGCCCGCGATCTATAACGCTGACGCTTCAACTGTCGCATCCAGCCAACCTGACGAGATTGCGACTGTAAAAAACAACTTCCTGATCAAGAAGCTTGGCCTCAAAGATAGCGCCGACCTTGATTCCGCAATCGACTCTGTTCTGGAAACATATGGCAAATCAGAGCGTAACAAGTACCGCGCTGTCGTTTACTACATGCTGACTAAGCACTTCAAAAAAGAATCCATCTACGGCTAAAGCTGTGATGTATCGAAGGTAAAACGCCCGCAGTCTTCGCGGGCGTTTCGCGTTTTAATCAAATGCGAAATTCTATTCATTTGTCCTAGATAAACGAATGACGCTAGATTGCGATCAGGACCAGTAGGTCCGGACCTACAGATTCAAATGCGTGTGGTGGCTTAGGAGCACGCGGGGTGAAAAGAGGGTTCGGATTGTGTCTGAACCCTCTTTTTCAGAATAGCGTCAGGACAAGCCCGATTATGCCACATCCAAAGGTCGCGTAGCCGCCGTCAATTAGCGTCAGATTAAAAGGGCGACCTGCGTAGGCATTGTTAATCATGATCCAAGGGCTGATAAAAAATAGCCCAACGCCCAACCCGGATGTCAGCCCTTTACCAAGCGTGTCGATGTCAGAAAGCGCAAAGATATGCCGCATCATGCCGGCCACAAGAACCATAGCAATTGCCGAAAGCACAAACGGTAGTGGGCTTCCGTCGCCATCTGGTTTGCCGTCAGCGGTCATTTTGATGCCAGCGGCCTGCATCCATGGTTTTGCAAGCGTCATGTACCAAGCCGCGCCAAACGCAAACCCGGCTGCCGCAGCGACCAAAACAGAAATATAGCCCATGATTTCCTCCCATTTTTGCTAATTATGGGTGGGAATTACATTTCGGGCTAGGGTTTTGTTTCGCCCATTGCACAGACGATTTCCCATTCTTCATCAGTGACTGGCTGTACCGATAAGCGCGAGCTTTTCACGAGGGCCATCTCGGTCAGGCGATCATCTGCTTTGATTTGTTCCAGCGTGACAGGTTTGATGAAAGGGCGCACGGCTTTGATATCAACGCAATCCCAGCGTTCGTCATCGGTGGTGCTGTCTTGATGTGCTTCGGCACAGACTTCGACGATGCCGACAATCTCAAGCCCGGTGCGTGAATGGTAAAAGAACCCGCGGTCACCCAGCTTCATTGCACGCATGTTGTTGCGCGCCTGGTAGTTGCGTACACCGTCCCATTCTTCGCCCGCGTCGCCTTTAGCGACCTGTTTGTCCCAACCCCAAACGTCAGGTTCGGATTTGAACAACCAATGTGCCATTAGCCCACCACCTTTTTCCAAGCTTGAATACGAACGTCGCTAAATAGGCCCGCCTTTGCATATGGGTCATTATCGGCCCAAGCCTGCGCTGCTGCCATGTCGGCAACCTCTAGTACGATCATCGATCCGCACATCTGATCGTTGTCGTCCAAGAACGGCCCCGCCATTTCGACCACACCGGTTTCCGCAATATATGCCAAATGGGCATCGCGGTTGTCTTTGCGGGTTTGCAGCGCGCCGGGTTTGTCGGTGGTGATCAGGGCAAAGCGCATTTATTCTTCCTTTAATGGGCGCGAAAGCAACGCGTTTAGCGCGCTCATCACGTCAGTTTTGTTTTCTGTTAGATCTGCCACGACTGTGCAGATTGGCATATCAATGTCCAGATCAGTCGCAAGCTGACGCACGGCGCGGGCGGTTGCCGCCCCTTCGACGGTTGTTTCGCTGTCAAAGCTTTCACCACGCCCAAGCGCTAGACCATATCGGAAGTTTCGCGACTGTTCAGACGTGCAGGTCAACACGAGGTCACCAAAGCCGGACAGCCCTGACAGGGTTTCAGCCTGACCGCCAAGTTCAGTCGCCAACCGCTGCATTTCAGGAAAACCGCGCGTAATCAGCGCTGCGCGTGCACTTTCTCCAAGCCCCGCGCCAATGGCGACGCCTGACGCGATCGCCATCACGTTCTTCAATGCACCGCCTAGCTCTGCGCCAATTGTATCGGTCGTTCGATAGATACGAAGCGATGTCGTCGAAAGAGCTGTCTGAAGGATCGCGCCATCTGTATCGTCGGCACAGGCAAGCGTAAGTGCAGTGGGCAGGCCGCGTGCAATATCTGCGGCAAAGCTGGGGCCAGTCAACATTGCAGCAGTCGCATCAGGCACCAAATCCCTGATCGTGCTTGCTGGACCGGTCATCCGCTTAAGATCGATGCCCTTGCAACAGGCAACAAGATACTTGCCTTTCAGTCGCTCAACATGTGCGTTCAAAAACGCTGGCAATGTTTGCGCAGGGATCGCCAAAAGGATGGTGTCGCAAACAAAAATAGACTCTAATTCAGCTGAAAACGTAATATTTTTGGGCAGCGTCACACCGGGTAGTTTAGGATTGGCGCGGTCATTTTGCATTTTGGCAACCGCGTCCGGATTGCGTGCCCACAGCGAGATTTCATTGCCGTCAAGCGCCAGCGCCACCCCCAGCGCGGTTCCAAATGCCCCGCCGCCTGCGATCCCGATCTTCATGCTTTCGCTCCCTTTTTTCCCGATCCGAGCATGGGAGCCGCCCGTTGGTCAAGCGGCCATCTTGGTCTGGCTGAAAGGATAAGATCATCGCGGTGCCCTGCTTGCATCATTTCGATCCCAGCATAGGCAATCATCGCGGCGTTATCGGTACACAAGCGTAGTGGCGGAGCGATAAAATCAGTCTCTAATCCAGCGCAAAGCTGCATTAATCCGTCGCGGATCGCACCGTTGGCAGCGACGCCTCCTGCAATCGCAAAGCTGCGTTTTGCTGGGTGCAGGTCAAAATAAAGCTGCATCGCACGACGTGTCTTTTCGATCAGGACATCGGTGACTGCTGCCTGAAAGCCAGCGCATAGATCGGCTTGATCTTGGACAGTTAGCCCGCCCTTTTCTGCGACCACGCTATCTCGGGCACGCAGAATAGCAGTTTTAAGGCCAGAGAACGACATATCGCAGCCGGGCTGGTTCAATAGGGGGCGAGGCAGATTAAACCGTTTCGGATCACCTGATTTCGCCGCTTGTTCGACGGATGGGCCACCGGGCTGTGGAAGCCCAAGGATACGCGCGGTTTTATCAAACGCCTCGCCGGGGGCGTCGTCGATGGTCCCGCCGATCCGCTGATATCTATCATGCGCTTCGACAATCAAAAATTGGCAATGACCGCCTGAAACCAGCAGCATCAAATAAGGGTAGGGTATTTGATCGGTCAGGCGGGGCGTCAGCGCGTGTCCCGCTAGGTGATTTACACCGATCAAGGGCAGGCCAGTCGCGGCAGAAATACCCTTTGCACACATCACCCCAGATAGAACGCCGCCGATCAGGCCGGGGCCTGCTGTAACAGCGATTCCATCCAAATTACCCAATGTTAGACCCGCATTTTGCAATGCCTCTTCGATACAGTGGTCCAGCTTTTCGGCATGTGCGCGTGCTGCAATTTCGGGGACGACGCCGCCAAAGTCAGCATGCAAATCGGTTTGGCCATAGACCACGGACGACAGCACTTCGTTGTCGCGTACGATGGCGGCGGCCGTATCATCGCAGCTGCTTTCGATTCCTAGAATGGTCAGTGTCATGGTGTAACTCGGTTGCGTGTGTGTTCTAGGCAGGTAACATTGCACAACCGTCCAAACAATGGTGAGCAGATGACGCCGACCCTGATCGTGACAAGACCCGCGCAGCAGGGAGAAGAGTTCGCGCGTGCTGTACGTGAACGATACGCAGATCAGGTGCGAATAATCCTGTCTCCGTTGATTGAAATTTCGACCTTGCCGGTGACCGATGATTTTTCGGATCTGGAGGGGGTCATATTCACGTCCGCGCATGCTGTGGGTGCCGTGAATTTGCCCGCAGGCATTACGGCTTGGTGCGTGGGGCCGCGGACGGCTGAGTGCGCAAAAGATGCGGGGTTTGACGTCGTGGTTGGCACTGGGGATGCAAGCGGGCTTGTCGAATTTATCGTAGACCGCGCGCCCTGCGGCCGATTGGCGCATATTCGGGGGCAACATGCGCGTGGAAACGTGGCGGGGACCCTGCAAGCCCACGGGCTGCAGTGTGACGATGTAGTTGCCTATGAACAGCGTGCGCTGGCGCTGACTGCAGAAGCCAAACTGGCGCTCAAGGGGGAATTTCCTGTCGTATTGCCCCTGTTTTCACCACGCACCGCTACCATATTAAGTGAACAGAGGCAGTTTGTTGCGCCTCTACACTTAGTGGTAATGAGTGACGTGGTTAAGAAGGCAGCCGGCACGGTTGGTGCGCAAACCATCACCGTTGCCGCGCAGCCAAATGGTCAGGCGATGGTTGAGGCAACGCTTACGCGTCTTGATGCCTTAATTAATAATGCGTCATAGTTATGCCGATGGTTGAGCGTTCGACTCGGTCGCGCTAGTGTATTTAGATCGCCCACAAAAACGGTGGGTGAATCTGCGGAAAGGGTGAAAACGTGGCAAAACAGCCTGCCAAGGGCCGCAAGGCACCAGCGAAAGCAAAGACAACTGTCGAATCGACCGGCGCTGCTTCCCCTTTAATTGATTCAATTCCCGCTGAAGTTTATCCCAGCCAACCCGATGCAGAGCCCGAAATCATTCTGGAGCCCGTCGAAGTGGTTGAAAAAGAAGTTGCCCCTAAGCCGGAACCGGTCATTTCCGCACCGACACCAGACCCTGCACCTGAAAGTCAGGGCAGCGGGTTTTTCCCGTTATTGATTGGTGGCGTTATCGCAGGCGCGATTGGCTTTAGTGTCGCATCGCTCACTGCACCTTCGGCAGATTCTACGCTTTCAAACCAAGTTGCTACACAAGCGAGCGCTATCGAAGGGCTTAAACGCCAGGTCGCAAATATTAACGATGAGGGTTTGACCGCACTTCAAGACGCGCAGGGTGAATTGTCGGACCACATTAGCACGCTAGAAACAGAATTCCGTTCGACAGCCGATGCTTTGGCAGGTCGTGTTGATGCATTGGAAGATTTGCCGCGTGTTGTTGGCGACGGAACTGCGCCATCGACAAGCGCGTATCAAGCCGAGCTGGACGCTTTGCGTGCGCAAATTGCTGATATGGCCGACATAGCAGAAACGCGTCTTGAAACAGCACGTGCTGAGGCCGCTGCAATCGAAGAAAACGCCGCCGCCGCTGCACGAAGCGCGGCTGGCCGTGCGGCATTGGCGCGTATTCAAAGCGGATTGGAAAGCGGCGCACCGATTGGTGCAGCGCTTGGCGATCTCGAAGAAGCTTTGGGCGCAAGCGCACCCGACGCTCTACTTGCTTTGCAAGACGGCGTTCCGACGATGCAAAGCTTGCGTGAAGGCTATCCTGAAGTTGCGCGCGAGGCACTCGCGACTGCCCGAAGCGAAGGCGTTTCTGGGGAAGAAGAAAGCGGCTTTGGCGCGTTCTTGCGCGATCAGTTGGACGTGCGATCAACGGCGCCGCGCGAAGGTAACGATGCTGATGCGATCTTGTCGCGAGCGGAGTCCGCGCTAAATGCTGGTCGTCTTTCCGAAGCTTTGGCTGAAGTTGGCGGCTTGCCCGAAGTCGCACGCGCCGAAATGTCTGACTGGCTATCCCGTGCCGAGGCGCGCGCAAATGCGCAGGCCGCAATCGATATGCTATCCACCTCACTTAGTGACAACTAAAGGCGATTTGTATGCTCTGGTCCTTGATTAAAATTATTGCGTTTGTTGTTGCCGTCACTGCGCTGACGTATGGCGCAATGATGCTGATGGACGTCGAAGGTGGCGCAACAATCGGCGTTGCTGGCAAAGAAATCACACTTAGCACGCTGGAAATGGTGTTTGCACTGGCGGCACTGGCCGTGACAGTTTGGCTTGGGCTAAAGCTGATGGCGTTTCTTGTCGCGACATTCAAATTCCTTAATGGAGATGAAACCGCGATTTCCCGTTACTTCGACCGCAACCGTGAACGCAAAGGTTATGAAGCCTTGTCAGAAGGCATGATGGCGCTCGCCTCTGGCGAAGGTCACCTTGCCATGACAAAGGCCGCACGTGCGGACAAATACCTTAAGCAGCCCGAGCTGACGAATTTGCTAACCGCGCAAGCTGCGGAAATGACTGGCGATCATCGCAAGGCAGAAGAAACATACAAAAAACTGCTTCAGGATGATCGGACCCGGTTTGTCGGTGTGCGTGGCATCATGAAGCAAAAGCTGTCCGAAGGTGACACCGCGACTGCACTGGCGTTGGCGCAAAAGGCATTCGCGCTGAAACCAAAGCACGAAGAAACGCAGGATGTTTTGTTGCGCCTTCAGGCGGAAAAGGCCGATTGGGCAGGTGCACGTCAAACATTGGGCGCAAAGCTAAAGTCGGGTTATCTGCCACGCGACGTCCACAAACGCCGTGACGCGGTGTTGGCATTGTCCGAGGCAGTCGAAATCCTCGACGAAGGCAAAACCATTGAGGCGCGCGAAGCTGCTGTTGAGGCTAACCGTCTGTCACCCGATTTGATTCCTGCCGCGATTATGGCAGCGCGCAGCTATATCGCTGATGGCAACGCCCGCTACGCTAGCCGGGTTTTGACAAAAACCTGGAACGCGCAACCGCATCCCGATATCGCGACGGCATTTGCAGAGATCGTTCCAGATGAAACACCTGAACAACGTATTAAACGGTTCCGTACGCTAACAAAGACAACGGCGGATCATCCGGAAACCAAGATGCTGTTGGCCGAACTTAACATCGCCGCTGAAGATTTTCCCGCTGCGAAGCGCGCATTGGGTGATCTTGTCGAAAAAGAACCAACGGCTCGCAGCCTGACCCTGATGGCGGCAATTGAGCGTGGCGAGGGCGCTGACGATTCCGTCGTCCGTGGATGGTTGACCCGTGCCCTGACTGCACCACGTGGTCCGCAGTGGATTTGTGATAACTGCCAGCACATTCATCCAAAATGGGCGCCGACATGTAGCAACTGTGGTTCCTTCGATACGCTGTCTTGGAAAAATGCCCCGGCAGAGGAAGTCGCGATGCCATCCGGTACAGAAATGCTACCGCTGATTGTTGGTCAAAATAACAAGACGGACCTGCCAGCCGAGGTAGCTGTAGCTGAGGCAGAAATCGTCGACCCTGAACCACCAAAATAGCTTTTCGAGAGAAAACCGGGGTGCTAAAAGCACCCAGAAAAGCCGCTGTAGCTCAGCTGGTAGAGCACGTCATTCGTAATGATGGGGTCGTAGGTTCGAGTCCTATCAGCGGCACCAGTTATCGTAGATTAACCGCTTCGGCTGCCTGCGGCAGTACGTAACGCATGCCAGACAGTGGTGGTGTGTTGGTTTTTAGGCGGCAATCGTATGCTGCTGAGAGCGCCTGATCGTTAAGCACGTCTTGGACACCGCCTTGTGCTACGACTTGTCCGAGCGCAACGATTGTTACCGCGTCGGCGACCATTGCGGTCAGGTTCAGGTCGTGCATCACGGCGATGACGCCGCCACCTTGCTTTGCGTATTCTTGTAGGCACCGCATGATTAACAGCTGATGGCCGATATCAAGACTTGCGACAGGTTCGTCGAGTAACAGCCAACGGGGTTGCCCGTCTAATACGGGTTCCCAGACTTGGCATAGCACCCGTGCGAGATGTGCGCGCTGTTGTTCGCCACCAGAGAGTTCTTGGAAAAATCGGTCTTCGTAACCGGACAACCCAACTCGGGCTAGTGCTTGCGATGCAAGCGCATCTTTGTTGCCATGCACACCCGACGTCAGCCCCATGCGTACAACTTCGATCACGGTGAATGGGAAAGCCATCGTCGCTGCTTGTGGAAGCACGCCGCGCACGGCGGCCAGTTCCCAAGACTTGTAATCTCCAATTGACTTGCCGTTGATTTCGATTTGCCCAGTCCAAGGGATTTCATCGGTAATCGCCCGTAATAGGGTCGTTTTTCCTGATCCGTTTGGTCCGACGATTGCAGTCACTTTGCCCGGCTCTGCGGTAAAATTGACGCCATGTAGGATTGCGGCTTTGCCGATTTTGACTTTGATGTTTTTTGCTTCAATCATTGATCAGAACTCCACTAATCCGCGTCGCCGCAAGAGAATCCACAAGAACACGGGTGATCCCAGTACCGCCGTCACGATCCCGATGGGGAGTTCGGCTGGGGCGATGATCAGGCGGCTGATGATGTCTGCGCCCAGAAGTAAAGTTGCCCCAAGCAGCGCCGCATTGGGCAAAAGCGTGTCATGGTCTGGCCCGGTGGCCAACCGCAGCAGATGCGGTACCACAATCCCAATAAAGCCGATCCCACCAGAGACAGCGACCGCAGCGCCGGTTGCCCCAGCGACGATCATGATCGCCGCAGATTTCAACCGCTGAACTGGAATGCCAAGGTGGGCAGCTGTGGCTTCGCCCAAGGCTAAACCGTTCAGCCCTTGCCCCAAGAAGAACGATGCGACGACGGCAATCCCGATCAATGGAACGGCGACGACCACTTTGGCCCATGTTGCCCCAGCCAGTGATCCCATGCCCCAAAAGGTGAGGTCACGTAGCTGTTGATCATCGGCCATATAGACCAAGATTCCAGAAACCGCCCCTGCCAGTGCACCAAGTGCGATGCCCGCAAGCAGCATTGTTGCGACCGATGTTTGTCCGCGTCGCGTTGATACGCGGTACAAGATGATTGTGGATAACCACCCCCCAAAGAAGGCCGAGAATGACACGAGGTAGTTGCCAACTACATCGCGTAGCCAAATCGGCAACAACGCCCCAAGAACAATCGCGACAATCGCGCCTAGCCCTGCACCTGCGCCAACGCCCACAAGGCCGGGATCGGCCAAAGGGTTGCGGAAAAGGCCCTGCATCACAGCGCCCGACACGGCCAGCGATGCCCCCACGACCATACCAAGAATCAACCTTGGAAGCCGAATATCCCATAGGACAACACGTTCCATTGTGGTCAATTCGTCGCCCGTGATCAGCTTACCCAAAGCACCCCACAGGGACGTGCCGGTTGGGCCAGTCGCGAGGCTAAGGATTGCAGTGACGGCCAGTAATGCGGCCAGCCAAATATGCGCACGGCGGGCTTTGGCCCGCCGATCCTCGCGTTGAATTGGGACCGTTAGATTGTCTGCGACGGTCATTGTTACTCTCCGTAGAGCGCGGCGCTTAGTTCAAGGACCGCATCTGCGGTGCGTGGACCAAAGCCAAGCAAATAGAGGCCGTTCATACGCACGACAGATTCCGTTTCAGCGGCTGGCGTCGTGACAATGGCAGGCATCGATAGCAGCTCCGAATTGTCGGCACCGTGATCGCCGCCTCGGTCCATCATCAAGATGACATCGGGCGCGGCAACGCTGATGGCTTCGTCGCTGAGTTGCTTGTACCCTTCGAATTCAGCGATGGCATTCACGGCACCGGCCATAGAAATGATGCTGTCCGCTGCTGTGTTCCGACCTGATGCCATGATGCGGCCACCTTGGGTGCTCAGGATGAACAAGACGCGTTTGGGCGTTTCACCAGCGCGGGCAGTTGCGGTTTCTTCGGCAGACTGCAGCTTTGTGTCGATTTCAATAGCGAGCGCTTCGGCCTCTTCCGTTGCGCCGACAGCTTCACCCACCGCGCGGATCTTGGCGACGACCCCAGCGCGTGAGAATTCGTCGGTGATCATGACAAGCGGAATGTCCGCAGCCTTTAGCACGTCTATTGTTTCCGGCGGTCCCGCGCCGTCTTCAGAAACGATGAGCCCGGGCGACACCGAAAGAACGCCTTCGGGGGACAGGGCGCGCATGTAGCCGACGTCAGGCAGATCATTTGCCTCTGCCGGGAAGCTAGAGGTCGTATCGCGCGCGATCAGTTGGTCGCCCTTTCCAAGCGCGTAAATGATCTCAGTGATAGAACCGCCGATGGATACGATGCCTTGGGTTTCTTCGGCGTGCACGAAGCTGGGTGCAACCGCTGTGAGTGCCGCAAATGCAGCCGCTTTGATTTGCATCCGCATTATACCGTCTCCGCCTGCTTAAGGCCGGGCAGGCCGTTGACCACATCATCCCACGCCGGGCGGTGGTTGTTCTCTGGTTTGCCTACTCCGAAAACCTGGAAGATGTTGCCGCCATCTGCATCGAACGCCTCGAGCGAGATCGCGGGACCGCGTTGGGTCGGTTTCTCGACCGCCCAGACCTCTGCGATGTGGTCGGCGCGTAGGTGCATGTTAAAACGTGGATCCATGACGTTTTGCCAAGGCCCCATTGGACGCAGCGTTTTGATCGGGCCACTGTGAATTTGGATGCAGCCACGGTTGCCGGTAAAGACCATGATCTCGATCTTTTGGGCGACAGCTGCTTCCAATGCTTGATTGACAGCTTCGATAGCAAGCGGACGCACGAAAGGGGCGCCAACAATCCGATAAGCGCCAAGGCGGTTCATCTTAAGCTTACTGGTCAAACGCATAAACTGATGCGTATCCGTCATGCGCGTCCATTCTTTGCGCAAGATATCCAGCTTTTCTGGCTCGGCCTTTGGGGCCTCTGTCGGGACGCGCGGTGTCGTGGCGATTGTCTGGCTCTGATCTTCGCTCGCACCAGTGTCACGGGCATTTTCCCAGACGGCATGGCTGGTCGGATCGCGCAAGAAAATCTTGTGAACCGCATCACCAGCCGCGTCGAATACCTGAATGCTGCGGCGCATGGATTCATCGGTGCGCTTTTCAAACAAGAACGCGTGTTTCCATTGTGCCGGGAAAATCCGTAGATCGATGTCATCTGCCAGTACCATCGACGCATGCGGACCAGAGCGGTAGTTTTCGTAAACGCCAACCTTTTCGTTTACGCAGCTTTCGTTGCGGGTCAGGGCCATGACTTCCCCAAGTTGCTGCGCAATTCCCATGATGTTGTCGGGGTGAGCGTCGATACGTGTCGCGCCCTCTCCACAGTAGGCGGCAACGATCTCGCCTTCGCTGATACCTAGCTTGTGAGCAAGGTCGCGTTCGCGGGTTTTGGGGTTCTCAGCGTGTTGAGTCCGAATGTCTTCGGGTGTCATCAGGGTTGTATTGGCCATGGGTCACCTTGCTTGCATGCAATTTCAGTGGGTTATGGCTGGGCCGGGAATGCAAAAACCGCCTGGCTAGGGCGACATGAAAATGTCGCGGGTTTATTCTTGACAGAATTAGTATGGTTTAATAGCGAAGCCACAGCAGATGCAAATATAATTCGCACCTCAGGACAAAAAACACGCGCCGCCAGCCCAAAAAGCAAGCCTAGCAACAGTCAGCTTCAAGGGAAATGAAATGGCAAAAGTACAAGTAAAAACAAAGTTGTTAAGCACGACCAGTATCGTATTAGGGATGCTGGTCGCGCAGGCTGCAGTGGCGCAAGACGGTACATTTTTGGGCACGATTCAGTTGTCAGAAAGTAAGCGCGATGTACAAACGGATACAGCGGTATCAGTGACAGAAGTTGATCAAAATGAAATCAACGACCGCCAAGCGGGTACGATCGCACAAATTGTCGACTCAGTTCCCGGCGTTTCATTGATTAATGGGTCACGAGCGCAGGGCTCAGGTATCAACATTCGCGGTTACGGCGCGAACAGCACATTCGGAACCGATCAAAAGGTCGCTATTTTGGTCGACGGTGCGTCTGTCGGGTCGCAAGAGCTTTACCGTATTGGTACACAGCTGTTTACTGATCCAGAGCTGTACAAATCCGTAAGCGTCATTCGAGGTACGGTGGGAACCTTTGCGCTTGGTTCGGGAATCGTGGGTGGCGCGGTATCGCTCGATACAAAGGACGCGTCCGATTTTACGGGTGGTGAAATGGGGTTCAACGCCCGTCAAACGCTGCAATACTCGTCAAATGGTGAGGGTGTCGTTAGCTCAACGATTTTGGCATGGCAGCCCACTGAAAACGCCGAGTTTTTGGCGAATTACACATTCCGGCAGCTTGGTGTTCAGACGGACGGTGATGGTGCTGAAATTATGCCAGATGCGGGTACAACCGAAGAGCCATCGGGTTTGGTCAAAGGCCGCTTCACATTTGGCGAGAGTAGCGATCACGCGATCACACTTTCTTATACCGCTACAACCACCGAGAACCTAAACGTTCCTTACGATACATTCTCTGGAAACCCAGATTTCGGATACGCAAATCGTAATGTTCACACTAAAGCGACTGCGCTGAAGTATGAGTATAATCCTTTAGACAACGCTTTGATCGATCTTGAGGTGCTTCTGACATATTCAGATCAGGATATCGAAAGCGAATATGTATCTGGTCAGCCATTTGTCGTAGATTTGCTGAATGCGGACCACCGTTACGAAGAAACCAAACTGAAGGTTTCAAACACGAGCATTTTTGACATGGGCGCGGCAGAGCACAACCTTGAAGCAGGGTTGGAGCTAATTCGCACAGATCGGCGCACAGCGTCATCTGCACCCGGTGGTACCGAAGACGTCGTGGCGCTTTTTGTTGTTGATGATATCCAAATCGGCGACAATCTGACGATTACGCCTGCTCTACGTGCTGAGACATCTCATATTGTTGCTGACCCCAAGTTTCTTGACCAGCAGCTGGCGATATATCCGGATTGGGATACAGGTCCATACGATAATGACGGCGTTATGGGTGGCCTGTCGGCGCGATATGAATTTGATGGCGGCTTTGGTGTATTCGGTAGCGCGGCCTACACGGAAAACCTGCCGATCATTGATGATCTGGAAAACCCAAGAGGCAACACATCGGACCACCCGGTTTACATTTATCAAAGCGAAAAGGCTGAAACCTTCGAGGTGGGTGCGTTCTACGATAGTACCGATGTCATTTCTGACGGAGACAGTCTCGCGCTAAAGGCGACTGCCTACCAAACGACTTTGTGGGATGTGACGTCTTACTCTGGAATTGAACGGGTCGAAACGAAGGGGCTTGAAATTGAAGCGTCTTACTCGACCGATTCCGGAATTTATGTCGATGCCAACGCAAACATTGTCGAAGGCGAAGCATTCGGAGGAAGCCCAGAAACAATTTGGCGCGGGACACCCGCAGATTCGATCAATTTGACGATTGGCAAGAAGTTCGACGAGGTCTTAGACCTGAGCTTCGAGACGATCGCTTATGCCGAATTAGACGAGAGTGATAGCTACGTCACCAACAACCTACGTGCCACATACAAACCTCAGAACGGTATCCTTCGCGGTACCGAGGTGCGTGTCGGTGTCGAAAACGCTTTCGATGTCGCATATCAACCACGACTTTCATCAAACCCAGCTCCCGGTCGGGACATCAAACTCACCCTAGCAAGGACCTTCTGATCATGCGCATCAGCACACTTTGGCATTTTGCCATCGTCCTCTCTGTCGCGGCACCCGCCGCGGCAGAGGAAGTGGCGGTAGAACCGAAACTCAGCGTTGAACTGAACACCGCACAAACCACCGACACAGCGTGTCGGTTGTCGTTTTTAATACAGAACAATCACCCCACGGATATCGAAAAGGCGGCGTATGAGGCCGTTTTGTTCAATGCTGAGGGCGGCGTCCAGCAGTTGACACTTCTGGATTTCGGAAGCCTCCCGTCTGGGCGCGCACGCGTTCGTCAGTTTGAATTCGCGGGCATGGCCTGCACCGACCTTAGCCGTATCCTCATCAATGGTGCGAGCACCTGTGAAGCCGCCGAACTGGGCGCAGACGTTTGTGCAAAGACGCTGGAATTGACCAGCCGCACCGAGATTGGATTGTTGGGCTAATGGATTTTGAAACGCTTATCGCGCCCCTAATGGGCATCATTGAAACGGGTGGTCCTGTTGTTGCCATTTTGATCGGATGCTCGGTTCTGGCTGCGGCTGTCATCCTGTATAAGATCTGGCAGTTCTACCGCGCTGGCGTCGGGCGTCACGTCGTGCTTCGCCAATCCGTGAGCCTTTGGGATCAGAACCAGCCAGCCCCCGCGATCGAAGCGTTGAACCGTAGCAATAGCTATCTCGCGCCAGTTATTCGTACTGGCTACTATGTGCGCGATACCGCCCCATCTGATCTATCCGCCCGCCTAGAGGCTGAGGCCGAAGCGCAGTTTCTGAAGCTCGAGCGTGGTTTCCGCTTCTTGGACAACGTCGCGCAGCTTGCGCCATTGCTGGGCCTGTTCGGCACGGTGCTTGGCATGATTTCTGCGTTCCAATCGCTGCAGGATGCGGGCAACCAAGTTGACCCATCAATCCTTGCTGGAGGTATCTGGGTCGCATTGATGACCACAGCTGTTGGTCTTGCCGTCGCGATGCCGACATCCCTGATCCTGTCATGGTTCGAACAGCGCATGGATGCAGAACGTGTTTTTGCTGGGCAATTGATCCAAGCCGTCGTCGCCCCAAGCGAAAGCTGGAGCGAAAAGCAGCCAAGCACCAATGCAGCGTAAGAAACGTAAAAACCGGCTCTCGATGACATCATTGATTGATGTCATCTTTTTGCTGCTGCTGTTCTTCATGCTGTCGTCAACTTTTTCAAAGTTCGCCGAAGTTCCGCTTCCTGTTGGGACTGCTGGGGCTGTGTCGTCGCAATCAACACCAATGTTCTTGCGTGTCACGGCAGAGGACATCAGCTTGAACGGTGAAACGATCGCACTTGACGGTTTGGCCGCAGCGCTTGCTGGCGATGTCGCCGCGCCAAAAGCGGCGATTGTCGGCTTGGGGCCAGAGGTTACGGCTCAGCGTTTGACCGATGTGCTCGCGGTCGTGAAATCGATCCCTTATCTCACCCTCAACGTGTTGGTGCCGGCATGAAACCGAAACGTCGCAAGGCCAAGGGCGAGCCGACGATTGCGTTGATTAACGTGGTCTTTCTGATGCTCATCTTCTTTTTGATCGCAGGGACACTTGCGCCACCGTTAGACCCCGATCTAACGCTGGTGAATACGCGCGACCTAGATAGCACGGCGCCACCCGAAGGGCTGGTGATTAATGCCGACGGCACGTTGCAGGCTGAAGGCAGCCCCATTGCGAGCGCCCAAGATTATTTTGCTACCCATAGTGCAGAGACCGTTCGGGTTATCCCTGATCAGGCGCTTCCTGCGAAGACACTGCTGCAGATCGGCGCGGCCCTCCGCGAAGCAGGTGCTGAAACGATCCTCATCGCGACTGAGCGGTCCATCCAATGATTGCGCATTCTCATATCGTCAAAGTGTTCGCTCTTGTCGCAGCGATGGCGCTGCATGTTGTGATCTTTTGGCGGCCCGCGACGCCACCGCCGCCGGTTTTGATTGCCGCTGCGGGCGCGCAGGTCGAAACCAAGATGGGTTCATCATTCGCAGACATGGCAGTCGGCGTAATGACTCCGACAGTTGCAGCACCCGCGCCTGTTGCGCCCACTACGCCGTCACCGGTGATGCCAGCGACGATGACAGGTGTTAATCCCGTCGTTGCAGAGCAAATTAAACCCACTCCAGTTGCCAAGGCACCAGAGGCCGTTCAGCCAAGCGCTGCGCCCGTTGTGCCTCTAGCTGCGCCTGTTGCCCCTGTTGAGCCAGCAGAGGCGCAAATCGTCGACAATGCACCAACGTCATCAATGCGACCAACGGCTCGTCCTAGAAATCTAGGCCAAAGGCCAACGCCAGTTCGCGAACGCGGCAACGCAAACCAGCAAGCGACCGCCGGCTCCAACAGTCGTCAAACGTCATCGGCGCAAGTATCGTCTGGATCACAAGCATCATCTGGGGCCGCAACGGCGGCAAGTAATGCAGCCGTCACAAACTATCCGGGACAAGTCATGCGACGTATTAGCCGGGTTCGGAGACCGCGAAGCCGGGAAAATGGTGCTGCCATGGTAGCATTTAGCATTGGCGCAAATGGGAGCTTAGCATCGGTGCAGATCGCACGCAGTTCTGGAAGTGCTTCGCTGGACCAAATGGCGATGGAGGTCGTCCAGCGCGCGGCCCCGTTCACACCGCCACCTCCCGGCGCGCGCACGCGCTTTCAGGTCGAGATAACGACGCGTTAGTGAAATTAAAGACGATAGTTGCCAGAGAAAGGGAATGTCTGCGCAAAAATGAGAATCACCGATTTTCCCAGGTGAATTACCCTACCGAAATCAATCAGTTACAAACTCCCAAAAATAGAGAAAAAGCAAAACCGTGCGCACGAAACCAAGAGCTTGCGCAAACTTTTTTGCACCTTTTTCCAGGTTTTGCACGCCTAAAGACAGCAAAAAGCCCACGTCATAAAACGCGGGCTTACACACGACGGTACTTAGAGCACGCAGGCATTATTTCTAAATATGATACTCGACCGCACAAACGACTTACTTTCGAAGCCGAATCTGCTGCACCAGCTTTGTCTCGGGTAAGCGGTTGGTTATGGCAAAGGAAATGGCGAAAAGGTTGGGAACATCCACGGAGCAATTTGAAACCCTGGCAGGCCAAGGCGTCATTGTACCGGCCTGCCCACTTTCGATATCGAAATTTCAGTGGGATGTAGAAGATGTCGAAAAGCTATTCGCCTCGCTAACAACCGGCGCGACATCATTGATGGATGAAGATGAAAACTGGCAGCCGCTTGGTTCTTCCGCAAGGCGGACACGTATCGATGTCAGCAAAGCTATCGGTGCTATCCGCAACCGCAAACTTGAAGTTCGGGTTCTCGAAGGAGAGAGATCTTACTCAGCTATCCACGTCCGGCAGGAAGATATGAATGAACTGAGTCCGGGGCGCCCAGCCCACCCGACATTGTCTGAATTTGGCGAAGAGGTCGGGTTGCAAAAGAATGGGATGATGAACGCCTTATTCGAAGAGGGGCATATATCGGTGGAAAGGTTGCTGAACCCTGCAACCCGTAGGCCTGGCATATACATGAACAAGGAAGACCAAGCGAAATTCCACGCTCGCTTTACGACACTCAAACTCCTGTCATTGAGCACGGGGTTAGAAAGCCGTGAGCTTGTGCGGAGGATTCGAAGCGCTGGTGTAAGGCAGTTCAGGCAAGGTGGTAACCGCCGTGCCCAGAAGCTTTTGCCAATGCCAGGCGACCCAACCAACACCAGCGGGTTAAAACGTAGCCCAGGCAACCCCTCACGTGCAGATCGCCGGAGGCCGTGACAGACCTCCTCCGTTGCAGGCGCCATCCAAGGCATTTCGTCATGCAAGGCCGCCGCAATCTCGTCCGCCGTGTGCTCGGTGTGAATGTGCGTAACTGACACGCCATCACGCAAGGCATGCAATTGTGTCTTGGCCGCGTCAGGCAAATGGTTCATCCCAGACAGGCTTTGCATTCGCTCTATGAACCGTATCGCACGGCGCTTGGTCATTTTCCGATCGGTGTCGTTGATCAATTGATGCCATAGAACCGGATCATTGCCGTGATCAACGCTTCCTGAGGCCATCAGCTTCCGGTTCCTAATCTCACGTAGAGTTTCTTTCAGGCGGTCTTCCACCTCTCTCATGCGAGGCAGCTCATCGATAAATTTGAGAGAGCAGAATGATATGGGCCTTTTTGAGAGCGTCACGACGGCATCCTTTCAAGCGCTGCAAACTGCAACGACATTTGGTTCGGGCCTTTCCAGCCTGAGAGTTTGATTGAAAGGTTCCGGAACCTAGCTGCCTTCTAGAAAGGTGATAGCAGGCAGACTGTCAAATCAGCGTCAAAAATGCGTTCCTAAATGCTGCAAATCTTTAGGGTTATTCCTGCATAATGTGTTGTATTAAATCAATAAACATGCCCGCTGGCAGCAGCGTTCCGCGAGCTTTGCGCACACTATTGCTTTCTTTTGCGCACACTTCTGATTTTTCTGGCAGATAGTCAAAAAATGGTGACCCCGACTGGATTCGAACCAGTAACCTGCCCCTTAGGAGGGGGCTGCTCTATCCAGTTGAGCCACGGGGCCGCCGTGTCTGATCAATGCCTTCCTTTGTTCATCTGGTCAACGGGCCAAAGGGCCGTTAACAATGACGGACGCAATGACAGGATTAATCCGTGACCAGCCGAAATAAACGACCATTGACCCTGCGTGATGTTTCCGAAGCTTCGGGCGTCAGCGAAATGACCGTTAGCCGCGTTTTACGCAACAAGGGCGACGTGAGCACTGCGACCCGCCAAAAGGTGCAGGATGCCGCGAAACGTCTGGGCTACGTCCCAAACAAGATCGCGGGTGCACTTGCGTCGCAGCGTGTGAACCTTGTGGCGGTCATTATTCCATCTCTGGGCAACATGGTCTTTCCAGAGGTTCTTTCTGGAATTTCCGAGGTTCTAGAAGATACCGAGCTGCAACCGGTTGTCGGTGTGACTGACTATCTTCCTGAAAAAGAAGAAAAAGTTCTGTTTGAGATGCTGTCGTGGCGTCCGTCTGGTGTGATCATCGCTGGGCTTGAACATTCCGAGGCGTCGCGTGCCATGCTGAAACAAGCAGGCATTCCGGTTGTCGAAATCATGGATGTGGATGGCGACCCCGTTGATGCTTGCGTTGGTATTTCACACCGTCGTGCAGGCAGAATAATGGCCGAGGAGATCATTGCAGCCGGCTATAAACGTATCGGCTTCATGGGTACGAAGATGCCGCTTGATCACCGTGCCCGTAAACGGTTCGAAGGTTTCACACGGACGCTTGCGCAGTCTGGTATCGAAATCGCGGATCAGGAATTCTATTCAGGCGGTTCTGCGCTTGCCAAAGGCCGCGAGATGACCGCCAAGATGATCGAGCGGACGCCCGACCTCGATTTCTTGTATTTCTCGAACGATATGATTGGGGCCGGTGGCCTGTTGTATCTGCTAGAGAAGGGGATCGACGTACCGGGGCAAATTGGGCTTGCGGCGTTTAACGGTGTTGAATTGCTGGACGGTTTGCCGATTCAGTTGGCGACCATGGATGCGTGTCGCCGGGAAATTGGTGCAAAGGCCGCGCAGATCATTGCTGATTACCACAGCGGTGTTGATCAAGAGGACGGCCAGCGAGTGACGCTTAGTCCCAAGCTAGCGTTTGGGGATACTCTGCGTCGTCGCTGATCTGTCGTGCTTGAAAGCACAGAAGTTCACGGTTCAATTGGGGCCAAACTGCGCTATTTGAAAACATAGCGCACGTGGTTGCGTCTGTTTGACAGATAGGATTGCCATGACACCCGAACTTGCACTCGCAAACCGCAAGGCTTTGCCCGATCCGCTTCGGGTTTTGGTCAAAGAATTCCCGCGAGACGAATGGAAAACAAATCCGAACTATTCGCAGCTGATTGCCTTTTGGTTGGACCGCCATCTGATGTTTCGTCGGTTGCTGACCCAATTGAACGGCGATTTAGAGAGCGTGATTGACGGTCAAATGGATCCCGAAAACTATAAGCGCGGCCTTTCGCGGTTTGGCGGGATGTTGATCAACCAACTTCATGGTCATCACCAGATTGAAGACGCGCAGTATTTCCCGGTCATGGCCAACTTAGACAAACGGGTTTCGCGCGGCTTTGATTTGCTGGATTCTGATCACCACGCGATGGACGGATTGCTATCCGGGCTTGCTGGCGGGGCAAATGACGTTCTGCAGTTTGATCCTGCACGAAAGGCAAAGTTCAAAGATCGTTTGGGTGACCTACACGGTATTTTGGATGGGTTCGGTACGATGCTGAACAGGCATCTGATCGACGAAGAAGAATTGGTTGTACCCGTTCTTTTGAAATACGCGCCCGAACAACTGCGCTAACAAAAAAAGGGCGCCACGATGGGCGCCCAATTAAATCGAACTGGCTTTTCTTAGAGGCCCAGTTTCGAGTTCTTATCGTAAAGCACGGTAACGTTGTTCATGCGTGCCTCGATACCCAAGAAGGCAAAGAAGACGCGCTGACGTGTTGGTGTGTCCAGCTCAGCACCGCTTTGCGCTTGGGCAAGGAGAGGCTGAAGCGCATCCCATTCCTCAACAGCGTACTGAAGACCTTCTTCAATGCGTGCTGTGGGTGGAGGACGTACGCCGACGCTTTCCAGACCATTGCGCAATGCTGACAGCGTGTCGCTGAACAGCTTTGAGTTCCGGGCTAGATCTTCTTGGGCTTGCTCAACGTTGATGCCGGATGAGATCAGGCAAACGTCCTTGGACATCTGTGCTGCAAGTGTACGTTGACGACCAGACAGATCGATCAACAAAGCATCAGCATGCAGAAGCGCAACCGGATCAGCGTATTGACCTGTGATTTCACTCACGAGGATGTTGGCTGTTTCCAGTAGTGGGTCGCTCTTGTCGGCAAGCTCTTTGATCTGCGCGTTGTCGTCTGCTGCGACGGCTGTTGCTGTTGCTTGATCAAGCAGCGGGCCCCATTCGTCGTTGAGCGAGCCGATAACTTGCAATGTGCGTGCGCGGGTTTCTTCGCCCAACACGCCCATACGGCGATTGCCGTGAAGCAATGCATCGCTGATCACTGTGAACTGATCTGCAGAGATTTTCAGAACCGCTTGGCTTTCGCGTACGGTAATCCCCGAGTTCAGGTTACAAGCCGAAGCAATGATGCGTTGGCTGAGGGTTGATAGTTGGCCGGCGATGTTAATCCGTTCGCTTGCGCCGACATCGGTTGCGATGCTTTGGGCATTTGCGCCCGTCGCTCCGCAGAGGCCGATAGAGGCGACCGAGACAACTCTGGCCAGTCCGGAGAGGGTGAACCGCCGAGATGCTGCCAACTTAGTCTTTAGATTGGTTTTGTGTGACATATCGTTTCCTTTATCGTTCCCGTCTCAAGCGCTGGCTATGACAATCGTTTACTCTTGCGTGTGTCGCTAGATGAACTTTGGTCGGTTGCTTGTGCTTGATGTGGGTCCGTTGGTCATTGGCTGGACAAGTTACGCAGGTGACTTGATCCAAACCTCGACACGGCGGTTGATGCGGCGGCCTTCTTGGTTCGCGTTACAGCCAGAAGGGGCGATTTCGCCATACCCAACCGAAGAAACTGTGATACCATTCAACCGATTACCAGCGAAAGAAACGAGATCTTGCGCTACTTGTTGTGCACGCTGCTCAGAGAGAGAGCGGTTGCCGTCAAACTGACCCACGTCATCTGTGAAACCGACCATCAGCACTTCCGTACCTGCAGGCTGCGTTTCAAGATATTCAACCAAGCGGTCACGGTCGATCCGACCACGTTCGTCCAACTGCGCTGAACCTGTGCGGAAACGGAACGTTGTGGACAGGCGGTCATAGTCAACCATCTGGCCTAGCATTTGACGCATGAAGCCAGCTTCATAAGCGTCAGCCGATGGGTCAAGCAAGCTACGTGCACGACCGCTTTCTAGCGATTGTTCACGACGATCAACTGCGAAACCGATAAAGCCCGCTTTGCCGATCAGGCTATCTGCGTCGTTAGATTCTGCGAAGTCTACAAGCGCTTGAGTTTGCTCAGATATAGTGTCTTCACGGGTGTACAGGTATAGACGACGCTGAAGCGCGTATTCTTCTGTACGTGCCGAGAACGCGTCGGGGGTCATTGTGATCCCACATTCGTTGACAAGGCTAACTGGGTTCGCGCCACGCTGGAACGAGTAACCTACAACGCCGATAGCGCCTTCAGTTGCGTTAACCATTTGCGATGCTTCACTGCCGGATGTTGCGATCTGTGCGCCAGAAGCAAGTGATGCTTGAGTCTCGCCAAAGATACGATCTTCAAAGACGGCACGTGTACCTGAATCTTCGGATTGTGTAACAACGGTGATTGGCAAATCTGGGCCGCCGACCTGTGACCAGTTGTTAACCTGACCGGAATAGATTGCGCGGACTTCTTCGGTTGTCAGCGTATCAATTGGGTTGCCGGAGTTTGTAATAATGACAAGACTATCGATTGCGACGATGTGTTCTTGGGCTGGATCGACCATGTTACCGGCACCTGCGTCACGCAGGCTGCGGGCTTCGTCTGGTACGATGCGGCGCGAAGACATTGCGATTTCAGCGTCGCCAGAAAGAAGCTGCTGGAAACCGTCGCTAGAACCGGTTGAGGCAACAAGGAACGATACCAGATCGTCACCAAAGCCCTGATCAGCGGTCAATGTCGCGATCAGTTCACCGTTTTGACCAGTGTTACCAAGCGAGGCCGCCGCGTTCAGGGCACCAGCGTAACCTTCAAGCAGCAATGGCATCAGGCCAGAACCAACAACGTCCGATCCCCCAATCGTGATGTCAGTTTCGACCGTGTCGAATGTTGGGCAGGATGCGCCAGAACAGCTAACCCGGCTTGCGGCAACCCGCAGTTCGCCTAGGGCAGTTGCGATGATGTAGGCGTTGTCCTGAAAGTCGATGAACTCACCGGTCATATTCACCGTGCCATCGCCTGATGACAGGGTGACTTCGCCTGCATGTGCCATTCCTGCGATGGTCAGGCTGCTTGCAAGGGTCATGATGCCCAGTGCAGCGCTCTTTCGCTTATTTAACATTAATTACTCTCCTCCCTAGGGTGGATGATCAACGTCGCGGCAAAAGAAATACCGCTTCCGAAGATAGCCCTAGGATTATGTGTCTACGTAAGGAGGTATTTACTGGTTGAATTGTGCGCAAAATGCGGCGAATCTTTTCCAAATTAGAGGAAATGGGGTTGAAACGCATAAAAACGTCAACTTTTTGGATCAAATCTTGAGCCAGTGCGGTATTGTTTCGATAGGCATGCGCGAAATTTCGCTGATATGAAAATTTGATTCGTGCGACCTAACGTCGCGTCACCTTAGACCATTCGGATCACGTCTTTGTCGATCGCTAACATGTATCCTTTGCGTGCAATATTCTTAACCAACAGCTCGCTGACCATCTGATTGCCCAATGTATCGCGAAGACGCTTGATACGTGTCGCACCGGCAGCTTCTTCGCAGTCAGTACTATTCCGGCCCGAAATCACGCCTTCGATTTCCGCGCCTGATAGCACTTCGTCGTCCATACGTGCTTCGGCCAAGACAGATAGGGTCTCGATCGCCGCCTCGGTTAACTTGAATTCAAAGTTGTTCAGATACACGGCCTTTTGGTCGCGACTGATGATGAGAGAGTTCACTTCGATACCCTGGCGTTCGATTTTACCCATCCGGCGGTTCAGCGCGACCAGCATGACAAGGAACGCAACAGCGGCGATTAACAGCGCAGTCGCGAACACGAGTAATACAAAAATGACAAAACGGTAGGATGACAACGTATCAGAAAACGCCGTGCCGGACTGGGCAAGAATTTCCAGTAGCTTTATCTCGGCGTTGCCCGTCAGCGTGTCGTTTTCAACAAACAGCCGTTCCACGCGCATGTTGAATGCGTTGGCGTCAGGCAGGTTAATGAACAGAAGTACGGCCGCAATCGCCAAGATCAAAACAATCGCAGCAATCCCTGCAACGACGATCTTATTACCGATTTCACGTGCCTCAGTAGCGGAGGAAGTAGTCACCAGCACTTTCCCTTCTTTCTTCCAGCCCGGCATCATCAAAGACGCCAAGTACATTCAATAGTTGCCAGCCGTCGCGTTGCAGCGCCGGGCGCAGCTGATCTTCGGCGGACTGTATACTACAGTCATCGCGGACCTCTGTCACACCATAGTGAAGGCGCAGCGGGTCGTCTTGCTTAGCCTTATAGTCGGCATAGCATTCGGCCTGTGCGGCGCCTGCGGTCATGCAGAAGATCATGAATGTATAAGAAAGATGTTTCATGGTTCTAACTGACCTCGAAGCGCGCTGATATTCAATAACGCCTCATGTTATCGCGCACGCCATCGCATAACCATCCCTCGTTATTGTCTGGCGGCGAAGGTCCGCTCCAATTTCGTTTCATCAGCGTCACCCGATCATTTTTGGCGCAACAGATGAAAGGAAAACACATGTTTAAATCACTGATCGCAGGTGTCACCGCTGTCTCTTTGACCTTTGCTAGTGCAATGCCTGCGCAAGCGAATGGATTTGATCGCGAAGATGCGGGCAAGCTGATAATCGGCCTTGCCGCAATCGCAGCGTTGAACGCAGCGCTAGAAAATAGAAACCGTAACGACCGCCAGCCAGAGCAAGTGCAAGATCGTCGTCAGCGTCACCCACAGGGTTGGAATGGCCATCCACGACGGCAGGATAACCGCAAGGTTCTACCCTCTGCCTGTGTAAGAGAGATTCAAACGCCATACGGTGATCACCGGATGTTTATGCGCCGTTGTCTGGAACGGAATGCAATCCGTGTGAGCCAACTACCAGACCGTTGCGAAGTGCGCCTGTTCACAAACGACGGTCCTCGCAATGGGTTCGACCCAGCCTGCATGCGCCAAGAAGGCTACCGTTCTGATCGGCGTCGCTAAGACGCTGACACCTAGCGCGACTTCAAGCCCCAGTCGTCGTGCCACCTTGGGGCAAGGGTTGGATATGGCCCTTGCCCCTTTTTATTCTTGAACCGCGGCCCGTGTTCTGGTCACTGATCACATGACAAATCCTGATTACACATTCGAACAAGCCGCCCTAGATCGCGGTTTCACCTATATCGCTGGCGTGGATGAGGTTGGGCGCGGCCCGCTTGCTGGTCCCGTCGTTGCAGCCGCTGTCGTGCTGGATGCAAACAACATCCCCGACGGATTGAATGACAGTAAAAAGCTGACAGCCAAGAAACGTGATGCGCTTTATGACGCGATAATGGAGCAAGCCGACGTATCGCTCGCGCAGGCGACAGTAGCCGAGATCGACGAACACAACATTTTGCGCGCATCCCATATTGCGATGGTGCGTGCGATTGCCGGACTTCGTCAGCCAACAGACCATGCATTGATCGACGGCAACATGGTGCCGCGCGGTCTGACCATCTCAACCGAGACTGTCGTCAAAGGTGACGGGCGTAGCCTTTCGATTGCGGCCGCTTCTATCGTCGCAAAAGTGTGGCGTGACCGACACATGGTGGATTTGGCGCAACAGTACCCCGGCTACGGTTGGGAAAAGAACGCGGGTTACCCGACAGCCGTACACAAATCAGGGTTGGAAAACCTTGGTGTGACCCCACACCATAGACGTTCGTTCAAGCCGGTGCACAATATCTTGTATCAAGAGTAAAACGTAAGCCATTGATTCAATAAAACTTTTGACAGTGAATCCAGTCTGACTCACACTAGGGACAACCAAAGAGCGGAATAACCGCCGGGTGTATGAGGCAGAAAATGACGATTAAAACCAAAGCAAAAGGGGCTTCCGAGCTCCCTCTGAACACGATTCTTGATGGTGACTGCATCGAGCGTATGAACAGCATGCCTGCGGGTTCTGTTGATCTAATCTTTGCGGACCCACCCTATAACTTGCAGCTAAAAGGCGATTTGCATCGCCCGGACAATTCCAAAGTCGACGCAGTTGATGACGCTTGGGACCAGTTCGACAGCTTCAAAGCATATGACCGGTTTACGCACGAATGGCTCAAGGCGGCCCGCCGTCTTCTAAAGCCAAACGGTGCAATCTGGATTATCGGCAGCTACCACAATGTATTCCGCATGGGTGCAGAGCTGCAAAACCAAGGTTTCTGGATCCTGAACGATGTTGTTTGGCGCAAATCCAACCCGATGCCGAACTTCCGTGGCAAACGCCTGACCAACGCGCACGAGACGCTGATCTGGGCATCTAAGGAAGAAGCTAGCAAATACACCTTTAACTACGAAGCGCTGAAAGCGCTGAATGAAGGCGTGCAAATGCGGTCTGACTGGGTGCTGCCCATCTGTACCGGCCACGAGCGCCTGAAAAACGACGCGGGCGAAAAAGCTCACCCAACACAAAAGCCGCAGTCTCTGCTGCACCGTGTGTTGGTTGCGACAACGAACCCCGGTGATGTTGTTCTTGACCCATTCTTTGGCACTGGCACGACAGGCGCCGTTTCCAAGATGCTTGGCCGTAACTTCATCGGCATCGAGCGCGAAGAAGCATACCGCAAGGTCGCCGAAAAACGTATCGCCAACACGCGCAAATTCGATAGCGAAGCACTTGAGGTTTCCACATCGAAACGTGCCGAGCCACGTGTGGCGTTTGGTGTGCTGGTCGAACGCGGCCTGTTGCGCCCCGGTGAAGAACTGTGGTCACAAAACGGTCGTCACAAAGCTAAAGTACGTGCAGACGGTACACTGGTTGGTGATGACATCAAAGGATCGATCCATCAGGTCGGCGCCCATCTTGAAGGCGCACCAAGCTGTAACGGTTGGACCTATTGGCAATTTAAACGCGACGGACAGAAAGTTCCGATTGATCTGCTACGCCAGCAGATCCGCTCAGAGATGGCGAAGCACTGACGCAGGCTTAACTGCGTCACATTCCCCAACGTTGATACCGCCGGTGATCGCGGAGAACCCTTCCATGGTGGCAGGGACCGCGATTACTAACTCTGCCCGCCGTCTTCGTACGGCGGGTTTTTTTGTTTAACGAGGCAAGGGATTGGTCGCTGATTTATACGGCGTCCAGTCTTCGATCTCTGGGTAGTACAGGTTGCGCCATGTGTGGACGCGGGGGTGCATGACCTTTCGCCAGATAGATGGGACTAGGGCCGCCATCGTCATGACAGGGTACCCAAACGGAAGCTGCGGTGCCTCGTCGTCGGTGTAGTTCTGAAGCAGCGGGAAGCGCCGGTCGGGTTTGTAGTGGTGGTCTGAATGGCGTTGTAGGTTGATCAACAGCCAGTTCGACGCTTTGTGCGCCGCGTTCCATGAATGGCGCGGTTTCACATGCTCATATTTGCCATCGCCCAGATGTTTGCGTGTCAGCGCGTAATGTTCGACGTAGTTCACCAGCTCTAGCTGGAATACCGCCCAAAAGGCTTGGGTGGCGAAAAGGAACACACCCCACCATCCGGCGATTGCGAATGACAAAATCGCAAATCCTGCCTCAAGCGCCCAATACCGCCAAAAGGGGTTGGACTTGTGATGCCAAGGTAGTTTTTTGCGCGCGAGCATCGCCTTTTCGGCTAGAAACGATGACTTTAGGCTTTGCCAAAGGACACGAGGGAAGAAGTGGTAAAAGCTTTCGCCGTACCGCGCCGTGACAGGGTCACGCGGTGTGCCGACATAGCGGTGATGAACCAACAGATGTTCGGACCGGAAGTGCCCGTAAAGGACAGAAGTCAGCAGAATATCACCCAACCAGCGTTCGATCTTTGGCTTTTGGTGCATCAGTTCGTGGCTATAATTGATTCCGATAGTACCGGATAAAATCCCTAGCGCGGCGAAAAGCGCCCATTCTTCACCCCAGTGCAAATGCCCGGAACGCGTCACATAGATCATTAGCCCGAAAATCGTAATCAGTTGAACAGGCACCCAGATCAGCGTGATAAGGCGATACCAGAACAGGTCTTTGTCTTCGGTGTCTGGGTCTTTGTTTTCGAGGTTCAGGCCCAGCAAGAAATCCAAGAATGTGAACAGATACCAAGTCGCCAGCGGTAGCAGCGCGATGGCCCAACCACCATAAATTGCAGCGACAACAGCGATTGGGATTAGTCCAAGCGACAGCCAAAACGGGAGCGCGGCACTGATGCTTTTGATCGTCATAGGGTACCTCGTAGTTACAATAACCCTACGCTCGGCGCCGTATCCGCTCAAGAGTCGCGTAGCGTCGGACCTGCCAGATCGAATACTTTGCGCATCGCCGTGGGTAGGGCGGATGGACTGAAATCCGTCTTTGCGACGAATTCGCCGCGTGCTGGTGACGCGTCCATCCCAACCGTTGCTGTCATGATGGTTAGGCGCAAATGGAAATGCGTAAAGGTATGCCGCGCCTCTTCGTTTAGGGTTTGCCAGTCCGCATCAATAGGTGGTGCAGGGTCCGGTGCATCGCCCCATTCAGACCCGGGCCAGCCTAACATACCACCCAAAAGCCCGCTTTCAGGCCGCGTTTCGAGCAACCAGGCCCCGTCACTGCGCCGGACGACATAGGCAATCCCAAACCGAGTCGGCGTTTTCTTTTTTGGTGTTTTCTTTGGCAGCTCTGCCGCGGTTCCTGCAATCCGTGCATCGCAAGGGTCACGCCAAGGGCATATCCCGCAAGCCGGACTTTTCGGTGTGCAAATGGTTGCGCCTAGGTCCATTACTGCTTGTGCATAATCGCCGGGGCGTTTGGCGGGGGTAAGCGCGCGTGCTTTTTCGGTCAAAGCAGGCTTTGATCCCGGCAATGGGTCGTGAATGTCATGTAGCCGCGCCATGACTCGTTCCACATTACCGTCCACAACCGTTTCAGGCAGATCAAACGCGATGGATGAAATCGCGGCAGCTGTGTAGGGGCCGACGCCGGGCAGCGTCAGAAGTGTTTCATAGTTTTGCGGAAAAACACCATCATGGTTATCAACAACTGCACGGGCACATTTCAGCAGATTTCGGGCACGCGCATAATATCCCAGCCCGGCCCATGCTGCCATGACGTCGGCGTCTTCCGCTGCCGCCAAATTGTGTACGGTTGGCCATAACAACATGAATTTGTTATGGTATTCACGAACGGCGGCAACAGTTGTTTGTTGCAACATGACCTCTGACATCCACACCGCATAAGGATTCGGAAGCGTCCCGGCCTTGCGTGCATCAGGGGGCACGCGCCACGGCATTGCCCGCGCATGGACGTCGTACCAGTCCAAAAGCTGTAAACTGAGGTCACGCAATGGTTATTTACCTTTCAGATCGCAGGCGCTGACTTGGCGCAACCGCTCACATACAGTAGAGCTTAGTTATGAAACAACCACGCCATAAGGGCACCACGCGCGGATTTTCTCGTGCGGCGACGTTGATGCAAACCCGCATTCGCACTGCAAGCGAAGAGCGTGGCTTTGCCGTGACACGTCTATTGACCCATTGGCCAGAGGTTGTGGGTGAAGCAACCGCAAGCGTCGCGACCCCTGTGAACGTGAGTTACGGCAAAGGTGGCATGGGCGCGACCCTGACCTTGCTGACGACTGGCGCGCAGGCCCCGATGCTTGAAATGCAAAAAGAGCAGATTCGTGAAAAGGTGAATGCCTGTTATGGCTATCGCGCGATTGCGCGTGTGCGTATCACGCAAACCGCACCGACAGGATTTGCTGAGGGGCGCGTGGCATTTACGCCCGCCCCGAAAACCCGAAAAACGCCAAGCCCCGCTGCGCAGTCCGAAGCGCAGGCGTTGGCGGGCACCGTCGAAAGCGACGATTTGCGTGCAGCCCTTGCGGCGCTGGGCGCGAACGTCTTATCAAAACAAAAACCCTGAGCAGAGGTGAATATGAAACGCAGAACTTTGTTAGCTACTGGCGGCGCCGCCATTTTGACCGTTGGGGCTGGCCTTGGGCTTTTGCCACGTAATCAGCAAACGGGCCTTTTGCCCGGTGCTGCCAACGCGCAAGAAGCAACAGGTGAATTGCCTGAGGTCATGGAAATGGTCGTCGGCAACCCGATGGCGAATGTCGAAGTGATTGAATACGCGTCATTCACTTGCCCGCACTGTGCTAGCTTTAACGCGAACCAGCACAAGCTGCTGAAAGCGAACTACATTGATACGAACAAGATCCGTTTCGTTTATCGCGAAGTGTATTTTGACCGTCCCGGCCTTTGGGCGTCAATGATTGCGCGTTGCACTGACAATTCTGACTTCTTCTTTGCGTTCTCGGATGTGCTGTATGAACAGCAGCGCGAATGGCTGGCAAGCGGTGATCCCGCAACAATCATCGAAGAACTGCGTCGCCTTGGTAAGACAGCGGGCCTCGATGATGCGGCGCTTGATGCCTGTCTTAGTGACGCCGCCAAAGCCGAAGCGCTGTACACTTGGTACCAAGACAACGCCGAGCGCGACGACATTAGCTCTACTCCGAGTTTCCTGATTGACGGCGAAAAGTATTCGAACATGAACTACGATGAATTCGCTGCAATTCTGGACGAAAAGCTAAGCTAAGTTCGACGGAACATTAATAAGAAGGCGGGCCATTTGGTCCGCCTTTTTGCATTATAGCCCTAGCCGATCAAACGCTTGGTCAATGAGCGCCCAATCTGCGATTTGCAGTCGTACTGGCAAAGTTATGACCTTCATCCGAAAACTGTCAGGCAGACGCACTGCGTCTTTTTCGGTGGTAACCAGCTGTGCGTTTCGGGTTTGCGCCTCGATCTCAAGTCGTTTCATCAACGCATCGGTTAGTGGTTGATGGTCAGCGAGTGCTTCTGCACGCACAACGTCCGCACCCATTTCGCGTAGCGTCAGAAAGAACTTCTCGGGGTGGCCGATACCTGCGAAGGCCAGCAGCTTCAGGCTTTGCCACGGCATGCCGGTTGGAAGTGGTGCAAGGTGTCCGGTCAAATGCGGTACATCGAACGACCAAGCGTTGGCGAATTGCTCTTGGGCCTTGGCTGGCCCAATCGACAGTACAAGATCAGCACGCCGAAGTCCGACATCGACTGGTTCACGCAATGGTCCAGCCGGAATAACCCGCCCATTGCCGAACCCGCGCATGGCATCAACGACAACAATGGACAGATCTTTGGCGACGCTAGGGTTTTGAAATCCGTCGTCTAGTAGAATGACATCTGCACCGGCGTCTTGCGCTGCCTTCACGCCAGCGGCGCGATCACGCGCGACCCATGTCGGTGCAAATGCAGCAAGCAACAAGGGTTCGTCGCCTGTTTGGTCGGCTTTATGGTTGCGTTCATCTACCTGAATGGGACCTTCGAGGCTGCCACCGTAACCACGCGACACAACATGGGGTGTGTGACCTCGTGCCTTTAGTCGTTCAATCAACGCAATCGTCGTGGGCGTTTTGCCGGTGCCGCCAGCGTTAATGTTGCCAAGGCAGATAATAGGGATATCGGCGCGGATTGCAGGCGGTTGCCGTAAACGGTGGGCGGTAAGGCCAGCATAAATAGCCGCCAAAGGCGCAAGTAACCGGGCCAAAACAGCGGGCTGATCTGGCGCCGTGAACCAAAACAAGGGCGCGCGCATTTAGTACCCCAATTCTTCAAGCCGCAGCCGAATATAGTCAGCAATCCTATTGCTAACAGTTGCGCCGCGCGATGTGACATCCCATGCGGCGTGGGCAAGTTCGGCAGTCTTATCGACGGCAAGCAGAATTTCGATGATCGCGCCCAAATCACTGCTTGAACGGATCAACCGCGATGCGCTTGCTGCGTTCAGGCGCGCCGCATGGCGTTGGAACGGCGCGACAAGAGGGCCATAAAGAACGGCGGAACCCAACGCTGTTGCCTCGAACGGATCACGGCAGCCGCCGCCGCGAAGCGTTCCACCGATAAAGGTAATCGGTGCAATCCGGTACCACAGGCCAAGATCATCGTCTGTGTCGATGATATAAACTTGGGTCAATTCGGTCGGTGTTGGCTCTTCTGATCGCAGAGTGACGTAAAACCCTTTTTCACGCATCGTTTCGGCGAATGCTGTCGCATCGTTTTTGTTCCGTGGGATCATGATGAACAAAAGTCGGTGTGCACGGCGGCTTGCCTGTTGATGGGCGCGGCTAAGGTCATTGAGCTCGGCCAAATGTGCCGCCGCCGCAAGCCAGGTTGGTCGCGTGCCGATCGCATTGGCCAGCGTTTGTCGTTCATCTTCGTCGCAGGGCAAGGGCGGGGGACAATCTTCCATCGCACCCGATACGATAATGGCATCAGATGGTGCGCCAGCACGTATTAGGCGGTCAGCTGCGTTTTTATCAAGCGCGAGGATAGCTTCGAACTGCGACAAGAGTGAGCGCATCGCGCCCGGCACCCAGCCGCCTGTCGTTTGTTCAAGTCCGTCACCATTTGCATCGACCAAAATGCTGCGCATATTTGCCGCGCGCATTTCGTCCATGAGCAACGGGTCAAGATCGCCACGAACCCAGATGCCAAGCGTTGGTTGCCAATGTGCGATGAATTCGCGAATGGCCTCTTTACTACGGGGTTCTTGGACTGCGCGACGGCCAATCTCATGAGTCCAATCGCGCAAGGTGGGTATGATCGTGATGGGGTCACCATCAACCGTAACTTTTCGGCCCAGTGTTTCGATGGCCGTCAATTGGTCGGGGTGGGTGCAGCGCGCCCAAATTACGACGCCCTCTGGTCGGGCAGGGTATTCGAGAATACGCGTAGGTTGGTCGGCCGATCCCCGGCTTGCCAGATAGGCTGCAATGGATAGGGATCGGGCCATTTTTAACTGTCCAAACGGGCTTTAGTTGCCCAGCTCTTCGGTCGAAGATGCTGCTGTTTCTTCGTCACGAAGACGGTGAATGTGCGCGATAAAGTAACGCATGTGCGCGTTATCAACAGTGCGCTGAGCAGCACCTTTCCACGCGTTATATGCCGTTTCATAGTTTGGAAACATGCCAACAATGTCGATTGCGTCGACATCTTTGAACGCATTCTTCGTTGGGTCGATCAGTTCGCCACCGAAGACAAGGTGTAGGCGCTGGGTCATAGGGAAACCTTTGTGAGTGTTACGATTGCAGCCATTCTACGGGTTTGCGTTCTGCGGCTCAAGGAGCACGGCCAGATTGGCATGCAAATCGGGGCCAGCGGCCAAAACACCGGGCACCTTTGGAAAGATGTTGTTGAACTGAAGCGGGCGGTCATGTTGGTCTGTGACGCGTGCGCCGGCCTCTGTCGCGATCAAAGCGCCAGCAGCAATGTCCCATTCCCAACTGGGCCGCAGGGTCATCATGCCGTCAAAGCGGCCTTGGCCGACCAAGCACAACCGGTAAGCCAGCGAAGACCGAAAGGCTCGTTTGATCGGAGGCGCCACGCCACCACGCCAAAATCGGCCGTCAAAGTTGGGCTTTGCACCTAAAACAGTAGCGCCTTCGATTTGGACCTCAGAGGCACGGATCGGTACGCCATTCATTGTCGCCCCGCCGCCAAGCGTGGCCGCAAACATGACGTTTCGTACGGGTAAATAGACAGCTGCCGCAACGACTTGGCTGTCCTTTACAATGGCAAGGGCATGCGACCAGTCTTTACCGCCTTCGATGAACGCACGGGTTCCGTCGATGGGGTCCACCACGAATTGGCGTTCCGTCGACATCCGGGCGTCAGAGTCCTCGGTTTCTTCGGACAACCAGCCATAGTCGGGACGCGCATCGCCTAGCGTTTCTTCCAGCATGTTGTTCACGGCCAAATCGGCCTCGGTCACGGGGCCTGCACCGTCGGGTTTGTCGGTGACGTTTGGGTTTTTCTGGAAAAACCGCATGGCGATGTCGCCCGATTGGCGGGCGGCATCAATCAAAAGCGAAAGATCAGTCTCCGGCAAGTGTTAGCCCTTCGACCAGAAGCGATGGAACCACGCGCGACAGATGCGCACGGGCATCGTTTGCTGGGATGATCGACATCAACATATCGCGCAGGTTCCCAGCGACCGTGCATTCGTTCACGGGATAAGTGATTTCACCATTCTCTACCCAGAACCCAGAGGCACCGCGTGAATAGTCGCCAGTGTTGGGGTTAATCGTTGACCCAATCATTGAGGTCACGAGCAGGCCAGTCCCCATCTGCTTGATGAGTTCATCACGGGTTTGGTCGCCCTGAGTAAGGGCCACGTTGGTCAGGCTTGGGTTTGGCGGTGCGCCGGTGCCACGTGCAGCGTTCGCTGTGCTTTCGAGCCCCAGCTTGCGCGCCGTCGCAAGGTCAAGTGTCCAGCCCGTTAATACGCCATGATCAACAATCGCGCGTTGCGATGTTTGCAGTCCCTCGGCGTCAAACAGTTTTGACCCAGGAACGCGTGCGCGGTGTGGATTTTCAACGATCGAAAGACCCTTGGGCAATACCTGCTGGCCTAATGCATCACGTAACCAGCTAGATCCGCGAGCAATCATAAGGCCGTTTGTCGCCTGTAGCAGGTGACCGATCAGGCCGTTGGCAATCCGTTCGTCGAACAGGACGGGGTACGCGCCGGTTTTAGGCTTGCGGGCACCTGTGCGTTCAACGGCACGGGCCGCTGCGATAGTACCGATTTCATCAGCATCGCGCAGGTCCGCCTGAAACACGCGGTTGTCGTAATCATAGTCGCGTTCCATCTCGGCGCCGGTGCCGCTGATTGCAACGCATGACAGGCCGCGATCGGTGCGTGCATAACCCGCAGAAAACCCGTTGGTCGCAGACATATGGATGTGGCGGCGGCTATAACCGGAGGATGCAGATTGCACCTGACTGATGCCGGGATTGCGTAGGGCAGCGGCCTCGGCGCGGGCGGCTGCGTCTTGCAGCGCGGCGGGATCGGGTTCTTCGCTCGGATCGAATAATTCAAGAATATCTGTGTCGAGGTTCGTCGCCAGCTGCGAAGGATCAGCCAACCCGGCATAGGGGTCTTCTGGCGCTTCTTTCGCCATTGCGACAGCGCGTTCAGCCACTTGGATCAGCGTATCCGGCTTGGTGTCAGATGACGATACGCAGGCCTGACGCTGGCCGACAAGAACACGCAATCCGATATCCACCCCTTCGGACCGTTCTGCATGTTCAAGCGCGCCGGCGCGGACGTCGATAGAAATAGAAGTGCCATCCACGGCAATCGCATCGGCGCTATCAGCACCAGCACGGCGGGCAGCATCCAATAGCTGCTGGGTCAGATCAGAAAGAGGCTGTGTCATCAGGTATCCTTTGTTCCCTCAGACGTAGTGCGCCGGGCCGATACTCGCAAGACTACTTGACGCGTTCGCCGTTCATTCTGATTTCGCCATCGTCGTTGATTTCCACCGATGTGGTCAAAGTTCCGTTGCCTTCATCCCGAGTGAACATACCGATCATCATGCGTGGCATAGTGACATCCTGACTGGCTACAACGCCAATAGAAACGAGGTTATCCAGCAGTTCATGCACGCCCGTCAGTAAGATTTCTGCCGCCCCTGCTGGTCGTGGCATGCCATCAAATGTATCAAAATCATTCATGTCAAAGGTGAACGCGCCTTTGCTCTCTATCGATGCGCCAGCAGCACTAAGATCAAACGCATTGATCGTCAGGTTGTGCAATTCAACAGGGTTCTGGTTTATCAAAAGCCCGTTCTCGATGTTTAGAAAATCCAACCATTCGACATTGTGCATGATGTCGGCTGAGAGATCGATATTCATGTCCATCTTGTCGCGTGACAGGATACCGCCAGGATCAAATCGATCCCAGATATTGTCGCTGATGTTCGCCCCGCCAATGCCCATCTGGTACTTTGCATTCGTAGGTGTGTCGGTGCTCAACAGAGGAATGTTCAGAGACATCGACAGTCTGTCAGCCTGCGCCTTGATCGCAGAATTCAATCCAGCAAGGTCCATCCAAGAACTTGCTACAAAATCGCCCGAGCAATCATCCACGAGACTATCAATAAGTACGCCGTCCGCCGAGATGTTTACCGTAGAGCTTGAAGTGCCGCAGGTATGATCCACCGAAACAACTGCGTCATTGTTGATATAATCGGTTTGCTCGCCTGAGCTTGAAGCCATTGATTGTGATGTCTGAATGAACATCCCATCACGCAACGCTGTACTGAGGTTCAGAACATCTAAGCCGCGAGCCGGAAAGGCGGCGCGGGCCTGGGCCTCTAACACACCGTAACGGCCTTTATCTACTGAACGCGTTCCAAAGCCTTCGTTGGCTTCCAACTCGTATCCTTGCGGGCCATAGGAGATTGATGAAACAATTTCGATCAACTCGCCTTCGTTCACAGTTGTTGTGTGTGAATAGCTCTCGCCGCTGAAGATCATCGACATTCCTACACCGTTATCGGTGGCATCGTCGCCTAAATCGGCGTTGAATTTGCCGCTATAAGCACCCGCAGATTGTTGATAAGTTAGTGCGCCTGCGACCCCGCTTGCGCTGGTTTTCAATTCAGCTTGTTCCACCTGAATTTCACCCGAAAGTTTCTCATCTGTGAGTGAAGGATAGTCGAGTTCAAATCTGTACGTGATCATTTTGGGGTAAATGATTGAAACTGTGCCGTCGTCCTGTTCGATCATGGTCATCGGGGGCAGCGTAGAACGGATGGCTCCGGCTTCGAAGGGAAGGGCATAGCTGAACAGTATGTCGTTCACGAATAGCATGTTGCCGTCACGTTCTAATGTTGCGTCTATCGTGCCACCAAAAGCCTGCACCAAAGCGATACGGTTGTTCCACACATCATCCGCCGTAATATCGGCAAAGGTGGGTGAGGCAGCTAAGGTAAGCGCTGTGGCAAGAAAAGAACGATTGGGCATTTGTAAAATCCAGTTAGATAATAAAAAAGGCGCGTCGGTTGCCCGCCGCGCCGATTTTTTCATTTATGCAGATTACTTAACCCGCTGTCCATTGACGAGAACATGACCTTCGCTGTTCACCTCTAGGGTGGATTCAAGCTGGTCGTCGCCGGTGGTGCGGGCGAACATACCCATCATCATGCGTGGACCCATGGCTTGCTCTTCTGGAATCAGACCCATCGCGATCAGGTTGTCGATCAATTGGTTCAGGCCATTCACCTTGATCGCGACTTCGCCTTCGGGGCGTGGCATTGGCGCGAATGTCTGTGTGTCGGTTGGGTCGAACGTAAAGTCGCCTGCACCCGTGACCAAAGCACCCGCAAGCGCGATCTTCAGATTTTCGAGCGACAGCGTGTTGAGTTCAAACGGCAGTTCGTTGCCTTTGACCATCTCTTGCTGCTCTTGATCCATCATGTTGATCATCGGCGTTCCTGTGCCCGCAAGCGCGAACTGGAAGGTCGCAGGGTCGCGTGGCAGTACGTTACCCGGATCGATCATACCCCAGATCATTTCATTGATCGTCAGGTCGATGAAATCAAGGCTAAGACGGAAATCTTGGGCCTCTTCAGACTGTGCGATAGGCATCTCAAGGCCAACGCCGTATTCCGCAATTGATAGTTCAATCGGGAACGGGATTTCGGACCCTGTGATGTTTAGGGACACATCATTCGCGGTCGTATCATAAGACATAACATCGCTGTTGATCTGGCCTCTTAACTCTGCGGAACCCATGCTGATGGAACCGGCCGCTTGGTCGCCTTCGGCGTTAACGTCAAAGATATAGCTAGCGCCAGCAAGAGAGTACCCACCTTCGATGGCAAATCCGTTCTCGAACATGTCTTCTGGCGTCTCAAAGTCGCCCTCAAGCGGCATCATGATAGACCCGTCCATCTGGATGTCTTCGATTTTGCCGCCACCAGTTACGTATTCACCGTTGCCGCCGGGCACGACAATGTCGAGCAGGATATCAATTGTGGCGACGTCCATTTCGTACGCAATGTTGCGTATTTCAGTTTCGCTGGTGCTGTAGCTGCCGCTCACGTCATTCATGACCAGTTTTGCGTCGCCAGTAAAAGTAATGTCGCCATCAACGACGTCTACGAGTGCGATTCCAATGCTGTCTGCCTCAACGGCATACTCCATCGCGTCAGCATCGCCTGATACAACCATTTCAAGCCCAGCTTGCGTCGTTTCAAGAGTAACAACGGCATCGGAGTTTGGCTTGAACGTGATAGGGTAGCTTTCGCTCATCGTGATGACGACGCTACCATTGCGTTGCTCTTCAAAGCGAATTTCTTCGATGGAATAGTTGGCCGTCATTTCCGGCGAAGTGTTCGTGACAGACAGGTTGCTGATGACCAGCGTATCGCCGGACATTTCTTCTGACCCGACTTCAATTTCTGTCTGCTGGTAGAGCGACATTTGCTCTTTCCAGTCGTCCCAGACCTGCTGCGCAGATACGTCTGCATGTGCTGTGCTGCCTGCGACCAGCGCGGCAATGCAGACAGCGCTGCGCATTTTCATTGAGTAGGTCATTCGAATTCCTTTTCGTTATAATCTGTCCCGGTCGTTGTCGGCGTTAACAAGTCGTGCCAAGATCGGGTGTGTCGTTTGATAAACTAATCATCAAAATAGCTTACCGAAAGGGACAAGCGTGAAAAACATCAATATGGTTGGAAAAACCGTACTTATTACAGGTGCTAGCCGTGGCATCGGTGCCGCAGCCGCACGCGAATTTGCAGCGGTTGGCGCCAATGTTGCATTGCTCGCGCGTAGCACCGATGACATCGCGGACATCGCTGGTGAGATCGGCGAAAAGGCGCTCGCAATTCCTTGTGATGTATCGCGTCATTCAGAGGTCGAAGCCGCTGTTGCCGCAACTGCCCGGACATTTGGCGGGTTGGATGTGCTGATCAATAACGCCGGGGTCATCGATCCGATTGGCGATCTATCTGATGCCGACCCGGATGCATGGGGGCGTGCGATTGATATCAACCTAAAAGGCGTGATGTACGGTATGCATGCCGCGCTTCCGGGTATGATCGCACAGGGGCACGGTACAATTATCACTGTATCATCTGGTGCCGCGCATGGTCCCCTCGAAGGCTGGACCGCATACTGTAGCTCAAAGGCGGGCGCGTATATGCTGACGCGTGGCGCTGATCTGGAAAACCGCTCCAAGGGTGTACGTATTATGGGGCTGTCACCGGGAACTGTCGCGACAGAAATGCAGCGCGAGATTAAGGCGTCAGGGATTAACGCTGTCAGTCAGCTAGATTGGTCCGATCACGTGCCTCCGGAATGGCCAGCCAAGACCCTTGTTTGGATGTGCACGCCAGAGGCCGACGCCTACATGGGGCTAGATGTGAGCCTGCGTGAACAGACCATTCGCGAACAGGTAGGTCTTGTATGATCCACTGTGAAGTGACGGGTGATCTGTGGCGGATCACGATTGATCGGCGTGATAAAGCGGGTGCATTGACCCGCGACATGTTGGTCGAACTTGCCGAAATTGCAGAGCGCGCAACAAATGCAAAAGTTGTCGTTTTTGCTGGAACAGGGTCTGTTTTTAGCGCGGGCGCTGATCTGGATGAGGCCCGTGCAGGTCTTGCCGTTGATCCGGTCTGGGAAAGGCTTTCATCGGCTGTTGCTGCTTTGCCGGGGCTAACGATTGCCGCGCTGAACGGAACCGTCGCAGGCGGGGCCTTTGGGTTGGTGCTTGCCTGTGATCTGCGTGTCGCTGTGCCAAAAGCAAAGTTCTTTTATCCAGTTATGAAGCTAGGATTTCTGCCACAGCCGTCGGACCCTGTTCGCATGGCCGCATTGATCGGCCCATCGCGTGCGAAAATGATCCTGATGGCAGGTCAAAAAATCCTTGCGGATGAGGCTCTGCAATGGGGGCTAATCGACCGGATCGTGCCTGAAGAAGAACTTGATGCCCATGTCGCCACGTTAGGCCAAGACGCGCTTGGCGCTGAATATGGACATGTTAAAGGCATCAAAGGTTTGATCCCGGCGGGGTAATCCATACTTGCTCTGTCGGAGCAGTGACTGCAAAAGAAGCGTAAAGTGACCGGGGGTTTTATGGAACAAGACAACGCATTGATTGATCAAGCGCGTGCAGCAATTGATCAGGGCATCGCACTAGCGCAGGATTGGCTGCTTTCGCCCGCCGCTTGGTCGCAGTTTGGATTGCTTATCGTAGCCTATCTTCTTGCGCGTGTCGTGAACGCAAAGCTCACGCCGCGGCTTGAACGTTTCTTGAAACCGGACGCAGAAAGCAACTCGATCCTGTCGCAGGCGCGCAGGTTTATTCTGCAATTCTTACCGTTGATTCTTCCGCTGTTGGCTTATGGCTTTACCGCTGTCGGCGAAATCGTCACCCGGTCGATCTTTGGCTCTGGCGCTGTCATCGCGTTCGGTAAGCGCGTGTTCTTGTTCCTCGCGGCGCGTGCGTTGGCGCGTGACATTATCAAAGATCCATTCCTACGGACGCTGGCAAAGTTCGTGCTTGTCCCGGCGACCGCGCTTTATGCGCTGGGCTTTTTCGATCAGGTGATTGAAACGCTAGGAAACACATCCGTTAGCTTGGGTAACATCAGCTTTTCGGCGCTTGCGATCCTACGCGGGATCGTTGCGGGTAGTTTGCTGTTCTGGTTGGGGCAGTGGTCCAATTCGCAGTCGGCTGCATATATCGAACAACAGCCTATGCGCCCCGCGATCCGGCAACTTGTTGTTAAGGTAACCGAGTTCTCAATCTTCGGGATCGCCTTCCTGCTGTTGATGAACATCATGGGCATCAGCCTTAGCTCGCTTGCTATCATCGGTGGTGCCGTTGGTGTCGGCCTTGGTTTTGGTCTGCAAAAGATCGCGTCCAATTTTATCTCTGGCGTGATCCTGCTGGTCGAAGGCCAAGCAACGGTCGGCGATTATGTCGAACTTGACGGCGGCGAGGCCGGGACGATCATCAAGATGACGGCGCGTGCGACGTTCCTTGAAACCTTTGATGGTCGCTGGATTGTTGTACCGAACGAAGACTTCATCACGACCCGTGTTGTAAACTATTCTGACAGTGGGTCCGCCAACCGTTACGAAGTCGATTTTTCTGTTAGCTACGATACCGATATCAACAAAATCCCCGCGATTATCGAAGCGGCTGTTGCGAAGCACCCAGAAGTGCTGACGGAACCCGAAGCCCCAGACTGTGAACTGCGTGGCTTTGGCGATAGCGGGATCGATTTCGCGGTAGAGTTTTGGGTTAATGGCATTGATGACGGTAAGAACAAGTATACCTCGGATGTGCTGTTCTTAGTTTGGAATGCTCTCAAAGATAACGGTATCGAAATTCCTTATCCGCACCGCGTTGTGGAAATCAAAGGCAACATGCCAACGTGACCGATGCCTTGGTCATTGGGGCTGGCCCTGCCGGGTTAATGGCCGCCGAGGGATTGGGAAAGGCTGGCCTATCGGTTTTGGTCGCGGATGCGATGCCATCGGTTGGCCGCAAATTTTTGATGGCCGGTAAGTCGGGTCTAAACCTGACAAAAATGGAGCAGATTGATCAGTTTCTGGATGCTTACGGCGACGCGCCAAATGCCATGCGCGATGCTGTTGCCGCCTTTGGTCCGCAGGACGTTTCGGATTGGGCCGAGGGTCTGGGTCAGCCCGTTTTTACAGGTTCGACCGGGCGTGTATTTCCGACGGTTATGAAGGCATCTCCGCTGTTGCGTGCTTGGATTGGTCGACTGACTGATCTGGGCGTTGATCTAAGAACCCGCTGGCGCTGGACAGGTTGGGAAGGTCAGGCCGCGCGGTTTGATACGCCGGACGGTCCACAGGAAATCACCCCAAAAGTCACCATTCTTGCATTGGGCGGGGCCAGTTGGGCACGGCTTGGGTCCGATGGTTCTTGGGCGCAGTTCTTGCCGGATGCAGTCGCACCGTTTGCCCCCGCGAATATGGGGTTCGTGGTGGATTGGTCAGAACATATGGCTCGGCATTTTGGGACGCCGGTTAAGTCCGCCATGCTATCCGCTGGCGACACAAAATCACGGGGCGAGTTCGTGATCTCAGAACGCGGTATCGAAGGTGGGGGGATCTACAGCCTGTCCAAGCCTTTGCGCGAAGGTGCACCGCTGACCATCGATCTGTTGCCTGACTGGTCCGAAGATCGCGTTCGTGGAGCGCTCGCGAAACCTCGCGGTAAGGCGAGCCTTTCAAACCATCTGCGCAAGGTTTTGCGGCTTGATCCGGTGCGCATTGCGTTGCTGTCCGAATTCGGTCGCCCTTTTCCCGATGATCTTGCGCCACTGATCAAGGCGCTACCCATTCGGCACGCAGGCCCGCGTCCCATGGACGAGGCGATTTCGACAGCAGGTGGCGTGCGTTTTGATGCCCTGACAGATGGGTTGATGTTGCGTGACCGCCCCGGCGTATTTTGCGCAGGCGAAATGCTGGATTGGGAGGCCCCGACAGGCGGCTACCTGATAACCGGATGTCTTGCCACCGGTGTCTTGGCTGGCGTGTCGGCTGTTGACTACGTCGTCGGCAAGAATACCCACTGACCAGTAGCAATCCTTAATGCTGCGCGGTAGACATTTGTAACCAAAGTGATGGAGTGACGTTTATGCTAAGAAGAGCCTTCCTTGCGACCACAGCTTTGACAGCCGTGATTGGGCATCAGGCCAACGCGCAGAACGTTGATCTAAGCTATGGCTTTTTCGGAATGCCGGGCCTTATCGATATGCCCATCGCGCAAAGTGCTGACGAAGGTGCGATAGCTGGTACCGTCGTTGCCCGTGATGGCATGTATCGCCTGAATATTGGTGCGCAGGTGACTGATCGGCTGTCGGGAAGCGTCAGCTACACGCTAACTGATCTGTATGACGAGACAGCGACTGGCATTGTCGAGGGCGAGCTGGAGCGATCTTTCAGTCTTCAGTATCGGCTGGTGAATGAATCAACATATGTCCCTGCGGTGGCAATCGGGATGCGTGATTTCCTGACACCTGGGCGTTTCCAGTCAGAATACGTCGTTGCGTCTAAATCTATCGGCGACAGTCTGACGGTGACTGCCGGTTTGGGGTGGGGCGCGATGGGCACGCACGAAGGGTTCGATAGCCCATTCGGTAGCCGTTCAGACCGTCCAGCATTTGATGAGGATACCCCCGAAGGTCAGTTGGCCACTGATCAATGGTTTGCAGGTGATGCCGCGCTGTTTGGTGGCGCATCTTACCAGATCAACGACAAATGGGGCGTGATGGCAGAGTATTCGTCAATCGCCTATCCGCAGCAGGCATTTGCGCCCGTCACCGACGTAGAGAGCCCTTATAACTTTGGGGTGACGTACCGCCCGATTGATGGCGTTCAGTTGGCGCTTGCGTCGCTATACGGCACTGATGTTGCGCTGTCGGGTACCTTTGTTTTGAACGCGAATAACCGTCCGGGAATGGGCGGCACAGAAAGCGCCCCGGTTCCGGTTAAAGTGCGTAGCCAAGACGCCCGTGCAGCACGCACATGGGATCGCGCCAAAGTCCCAGAGGCAGGGCTTCGCGCAGCGATGCAGGCGTTGTTAGAGATCGAAGGTCTTGAGCTAACCGGGTTGGAAATTACGGATACAACTGCGCGCGTGCGCTATGAAAATGGCAGATACCGTTCCCAAGCCCAAGCAATGGGCCGTGTCGCGCGGATGATGACTCAAGTCATGCCGGGTTCGATCGAAACCTTTATCCTTGAGCCTGAAGCGCGCGGTATTCCGTTGTCGTCGACAGCCATTGCGCGAAGCGACCTTGAAAACCTTGAAAACCGTGCTGGCGCAACTGATGCGATGTTACAGCGCGCGCAATTCACTGACGCACGTAGTGGTGAGGGGCTGACCCAGGTTGCCAGTAAAAAGCCCGCGTTTACATGGGGTGTCAGTCCGTATTTTGCAGTCAGTTCGCTGGGGTCAGAGGGGGATAGTGTTGTCGATCTTGGTGTGAAGCTGAAGGCGCAATATCAGATCACACCTCAGCTGGTTCTGTCGGGTGCAATCGCGCAAAGCTTGATAAACAACGATTCCAAAGATCCTGTTGTCGATTCAACGCCGGATCTGCAAAACGTCCGCACAGACGGTGGTTTTTACGGGGATGACGGTGTGCCTGTCTTGGATAGCCTAATGCTGACCCATTACGGGCGACCGGGTGAAAACCTGTATAGCCGGGTTAGTGGTGGCTACCTTGAACGTATGTATGGCGGTATTTCAGCCGAACTGCTGTGGAAACCTGTCGAAAGTGATTTGGGTTTCGGTGCAGAATTGAACTATGTCGCGCAGCGTGACACGGACATGGCGTTTGGCTTTGATGAATACGACTATGATGTCGTGACGGGCCATGTTTCAGCCTATTATGACCTTGGCGATGGTTACCATACACAGGTCGATCTTGGGCGCTATTTGGCCGGGGATTGGGGGGGCAAGGTTACGCTGTCTCGCGAATACAATAATGGTGTATTGGTTAGCGCTTATGTCAGCCAGACCGACGTCAGCTACGAAGATTATGGGGATGGTTCCTACAACAAGGGCGTTCGGGTTTCGATCCCGCTCGATTTCTTGACCGGGTCACCAAGCCGCAAGGAATACGGCGCGACGTTCCGCACACGCGTGGGCGATGGTGGGGCAATGTTGAACGTGGATGGCCGGCTGTATGACGTTGTCCGCGACGCCCACAGCAATGATCTATCAGACACATGGGGACGGTTTTGGCGATGAAACAGATGATTCGTATCGGGTTTGGGATTATTGCGCTGACGCTGCTGGTGTCATGCGGTTCGCTTAACCAAGGCGGCATTGGATCGCGCCTAACTGGTCTTGTCACAGGGCAGGGTGCAGCTGTTGCACAGCCTGCGCCGACACTTGTTCCAGCAGAGGAAATGCACGCCAATCCCGGCAAGTATTTGCGTGTTAATACGCGCAACCTAAACGCGTGGTCATCCTTGGTGCAGGCCGCGCAAAATAACGGGCGCGTTACTTGGGTCGATCAGACCAACACGAGCATGACATTCGAGAATGGGCTGCTTGTCGCAACTCGGGGTTTAGTACGTGATTTGATGGGAGCAGATGTGTCAGGGTCGTGGAATGCGATCCGAAATGGGGGTGGGACGGCCCAAAGACGGCATGATTTCCTGTCAGATCAGGATGAAATTTCGACGGAACTGTTGCAATGTAGCATCGTTTCCGAAGGAACTGAAGTTATCACGCGAGCCGAAAAAAAGATCTCAACACGTCGATTTAGGGAGAAATGTGAGGGTGAACGCCTTACTTTCACCAATATTTACTGGGTAAATCAACGTGGTGCCATGGTTCGCAGTCTTCAAGCTGTGACTCCAGATGCGGGATATCTTCAGATTGATGTTTTCTGAAGGTACGCAAACCCCTTGGATTTCGCTTTAGGCCCTGATTTAATAGGGCAATGTGGATCGCCAGGTTTTTGGCAGACCACCCGTGCATTAATTGGAGTACCGACATGCGCTTTACAACTACTCTTGCCGCCGCAGCCGCTCTGGCTGTTTCCGCTGTTGCAGCCAACGCTGGCGGCATGTCCGCACCAGTAATGGATGCGCCTGTTGTTGTGGTTGAAGAACCAGCACCAGCTGGCTCCTCTATCAGCAGCACATACGTAATCATCGGCGTTGTTGCAGCTCTGCTTATCGCAGCTGCTGTAAACGCTGAAGACTAAATCCAGATCTTACGATCTTGATGAAAGGCAGGCCTTCGGGCCTGCCTTTTACGTTTAGCGGCGGGCCATCATTGCAAGCCGCATGAGCGTGCGTTCCATTAGCGGGCCTTGCGGTGCTGTACTTGCCGAACGCAGCTGCAAATCCACATCAGTCAATGCAGTCAAAGCACGTTCCAAACGGGGGCGACCCCAGTGGCTGGCTTGGCGTACGATTTTGTCACGGCGCGGGCCAAAGACTGGTGGGCGCAGCCGACCAACACCAGCGGCCGGACCACCGGGGTCAGACGCGGCTGTGTGCAAGCGTCGGAAGTGTCGCATCGCGCCAATGCACAGGGTCACAGGGGTCACGCCTTGCGCATATAGATTACTTAGGACTGGTCCCAGTTTGTCGGCCTGCCCAAGCGCCACGACCTCTAGCACATCATCAACGTCGACTTCTGCTGATTGTGGCGCGTTTAGCATTACCTCGGTCACCGACAGGGGGGTGTCGTCACCACGCTTGTACAGGCTGATCTTTTCGAGCGTCTGTCTAAAGTCACCAGGTTCAAGCGATGAGGCCAGCGCAACAAGCGCATCCATTACGTCCCGCTCTGGCTGGTCAATTCCTGCCTGTGTCAGGCTTTGTTCGATATCCGCGACCGATGGCGGGTCGTCATAGATGCCGATGGCCATCGCATTGCGGTGGTTTTCGAACAGCTTGCGTAGCGCAGATTTCGCCGTCAGCTGGCCAGCGGTCACGATGATTTGGGCATCGCCCGGTTTCCAATCGACTAGCGCGTTGGTGATGGCCTTGGCGGCTGTATCTGTAGCGTCTTCGACAAAGGCAACGCGGTGTCCCGGAAAGAACCCCTGCGCCTTTACAGCGTCATCCAGCAGTGCCGGGTCTTTGCGTAGGTCGGCTGCCGCCATGCGTGTCAGGCGCATTTCTTCTTCGCCGTTGGGGCCGACAAGAGCAGCAATAGCTTGCTGTCGCTTTTCGGCGACGCGCATCGGGTCAGCCCCAAAGATAAGCAGGCCCGTATGGGTCGGATCGGGCTTACGAAAATATGCTGTTGCCGCGGACCCTGATAGCTTCATTGCGTCAACTTTGGGCTAAGGATCAGCAAACGGCTGACGATCATGTCCGCAAGGATGACTGACAGGCGCGCGGTTGCGTCTGTTGCGGCTGTTTGGGTCGCAGTGGTCGAACCAGTGGCAGAATAGCTGGTAAAGGCATCGACCTTACCCTTTTCAACTTGCTGTCCTGTGGCATCAGTAAGCGTCCACTTCGCAATGCCTGTCACGTTATACCGGGTCGTGTCGCCGTCGTCTGTAATGGCGGCGCTACGGCTTTCTCTGGTCATGGTTACGTCCAGCGTATAGCGGGGCGCTGTCGCCCGCCCCAGCCGCTGTTCTAGCCGCTCTTGCAGCCGATATCCCGCAATCGTTTCATCCGCCTTAAATGCAATCGCGCCGCGCAGGGTGTTACTGTCACTGTAGACAGGTGCAAAACCACAGCCACCTAGGGCAAGAAGCCCCAGAATGGCAAAGCGACGCGATGGCAATTTAGACGACAATGTTAACAATCCGTCCCGGTACGATGATCAATTTCTTTGGCGCATTGCCATCCAAGGCTTTTTGCACGACCTCTAGACCCATTACAATTTCTTCGATGGCGTCCTTGCTGGCGTCAGCTGCGACTTTGATTTCGTCGCGGCGCTTGCCGTTGATTTGGATCGGCATCGTGATGGTATCTTCAACCAACATCGCCTCGTCTGCAACAGGCCATGGGGCATTTGCGATCAAGCCTTCGCCGCCCAGCAGGCTCCAGATTTCTTCGGACAGGTGAGGTGTCATCGGTGACATCAGCTGAGCCAGAACTTTGGCCGCTTCACGTTTGGCTGCACCGCCTGCCTTGGATTTCGCCAAGACGTTGGTAAAGCCATATAGCTTCGCGATTGCCGCGTTAAAGCCAAAGGTTTCGACGCCCATGGTCACGTCATGGATCGCCTTGTGCGTGGCGCGCATTAGATCTTCGTCACCTGTGCCGGGTGCCGTGTCCATTGTTGCGATGTCGTTGGCGACACGGAACACGCGCGACAGGTGCTTGTGCGTGGCTTCTGCGCCAGACGCCGTCCATTCTACGTCGCGTTCTGGAGGGCTGTCGGACAGTACGAACCAACGTGCAGTATCCGCGCCGTATTTCGCCAAAATGTCATCTGGATCGACGACGTTCTTCTTTGATTTCGACATTTTAGCCGAAGGTACGATTTCTACCTCGGTGCCGTCGGCAAGTTTGCCGTCGGCGACTTCTTCGGGGAAGTGGTAAACTGCGCGACCTTCAGCATTACGCGTTTGGTAAATCTCGTGTGTTACCATGCCTTGGGTGAACAGCGCGTTGAACGGCTCTTTGGCGCTATCAGGCAAGTGCCCAGTGATGTTCATCGCGCGGGCAAAGAAGCGGCTATACAGCAGGTGCAAGATCGCGTGTTCGATCCCGCCGATATACTGGTCAACGTTCATCCAATATGCCGCATCTTCAGCATTGGTCGGCGTTTCAGCGTGTGGCGAAGTGAAGCGGGCATAATACCAGCTGGAATCCACAAAGGTATCCATCGTGTCAGTTTCACGCTGGGCTGGTTTACCGCATGATGGGCATGTGCAATCGCGCCAAGTTGGGTGACGATCCAGCGGGTTACCCGGGATGTCGAATGTCACATCATATGGCAGTTCAACTGGCAGGTTTTCTTTCTTCTCAGGAACCGCGCCACAATCATCACAATGGATAATCGGGATTGGGCAGCCCCAATACCGCTGACGAGAAAGGCCCCAGTCGCGCAGACGATACTTGGTCACGCCTTCGCCAATACCATTGCCTTCACAATAGGCAATAGCGGTGTCGACCGCGTTGTCGCCAGTTTGAGCACTCTCACCGGCAAAGCCTTTGACGTATGTAACAGTGTCGGTTTTGGCTGGGGTATAGGCCTCGGTCAGGTTGGCGTCCGCGTCGGCGGAGGGCAAGAACACTGCATTGATCGGCAGGCCGTATTTTGTCGCAAAGTCAAAATCGCGCTGATCGTGGGCGGGGCAACCAAAGATCGCACCCGTGCCGTAATCCATCAGGATAAAGTTCGCGATATAGACTGGCAGTTCCCAGCTGTCGTCTAGCGGATGCTTGACGGTCAGGCCGGTATCATAGCCCAGCTTTTCAGCCTTTTCGATTGCTTCGGCCGTTGTACCACCTTTGCGGCAGTCAGTGCAGAAGGCGGCGACTTTTTCGTCTTTGGCTTCCAATTCTTTTGCCAGCGGATGGTCAGGTGAAATACCGACAAAGGACGCACCCATCAATGTGTCAGGGCGGGTCGTGTAGACCTCGATCTGGCCACCATCGGTGCGATCAAACGCGAATTGCAGACCGCGCGATTTGCCGATCCAGTTCGCCTGCATCAGTTTGACCTTGGCAGGCCAGTTGTCGAGGCTATCGATTGCTGTCAGCAATTCTTCGGAATGGTCGCTGATCTTAAAGAACCACTGCACCAACTCGCGGCGTTCAACTTCTGCGCCAGAACGCCAGCCTTTGCCATCGATGACCTGTTCATTGGCCAGAACGGTCATGTCGACGGGGTCCCAGTTCACGACGGCCTTTTTACGGTAAATCAGACCCTTGGACAGGAAGTCGATGAACAGCGCCTGCTGCTGGCCGTAATATTCGGGATCGCAGGTCGCGAATTCGCGGGACCAATCGATGGACAGGCCCAGAGGCTTCATCTGTGCCTTCATGTCGGCGATGTTGCTGTAGGTCCAATCCTTGGGGTGGCCGCCGGAAGCCATTGCAGCGTTTTCTGCGGGCATACCAAATGCGTCCCAACCCATTGGGTGTAGGATGTTATGACCTGTCGCCAGTTTGTACCGCGCGATCACGTCACCCATGGTGTAGTTGCGAACGTGCCCCATGTGGATACGGCCCGATGGATATGGAAACATCTCAAGCACATAGTACTTTGGCTTGTCAGCGCTGCGGACGGCTTTGAATGTCTCGGCATCGGCCCAAGAGGATTGCCATTTCGCTTCGATATCGGCGGGTGTGTAAGTGGTCATCAGAGCGGTCTTTCAAGAATGCAAACGCCGGGCAACAGGGGCCCGGCGGATTTGATAATCGGGCGATATGCCGAAGGCTATAGGATGCCGTCAGCAATACGAAGCTGTCGGGCGCGTGATAGGATTGCGTCTTCTACAGCAGTTTGGGTTTCGATTGAAACGGGGCCACTGCGGGATTGGAGGGCGACTTGTAGTGACCGGGCGTCTAAGGCCGGATCAATGACGCGTACCGTTGCGCGATATGCGTTACCACTGCCAGGAGGGGTGCCGTACCCAGTCGAGATGACACCAGTAAACGGATCAGCAGTTTGCACCGGTAGGAAGTCCAGCACATCAAGGGTTGCAGCCCAAATATAGCGGTTCACTGCGACGTTTTCGGCACCGCGTGGTGTCGGGGTCTGGCCCCCGCCACATGAAGCGAGCGAGCCGATCAACAAAGCGACAAGCCCTGTGCGAACAAATTTCAACATTGACGTCAAACCACTTCCCCTTTGCCGGGATACTTTGCCATTGGCGAAATATGTAGCGAAGGGTCGGGCAGGTCACAAGCGGTTATGCAACAAAGCAGTCCCCACAAAAGCAAAGAGCGACCCCAAAGGGCCGCTCTCGCTAGATCAGATGTTAGCTTCGCTTAGAAAGTGAAGTTAACTTCTACAGTCGCGCCGTCTTGGTAGTCTGGACCACCAATTTCGTCGTCTGCGATTGCGCCAGCTGTTTCAGCTTCTGCGTAAGAGATCAGAACAGATGCGCCGCCACCTAGGTCATATGTACCTGCGATGTAAGCGTCTGTACCGTTGTTTGCTGCAGTCGTGTCGTCAGACTGGTCGTAAACACCTGCAAGGATAGTCAGACCGTTACCCAGATCGTAAGAACCGTCGAAACCGACTTTGTTTACGCCTTGGTCGTAGTCATAGTCCAAAGTAGCAGAGATTGGACCATCTGCATAAGCAACAGTTACGCCGTAGTTGTCATCGTCGATCGCTGTGTTGTCTTCTGCAACGTAGTATACTGTCGCAGTTACTGGACCGAATGGGTAAGCAACCTGAACACCGACAGAAGAAGAGTCAGCTGTTTCGTTTGATGCGTATGCTACTGTGATGTCTGCGCCAGAGAAAGATGCGCCAACAGACAGACCGAAGATTTCGGAGCCGTTGAAGTCGCCGTTTTCGTCAGAAGGATCGTAGTCAGTTGCGTCAGCAACAGCGTCTGCATCGGCAAGAGCGAGAGACTCTTCTTGGTAAGCCGCAACTACAGTGAACTGGCCGAATGAACCGGCAGCAGCAACAGACAGCTGATCAGCGTCGTCTGTGTATGGGTTTACGGGCGGAACGGTGTCGTTTACGTTAACTTTCTGGCCGCCAGCATCAGCAAGCGTGTAAGAAACGGATGCTTTGATGTCGCCCATAGCTACGTCGCCGCGGATGACTGTCTCGCCGTCGTTTTCAGAGAAGCCGTCAGACTCCATATCGCCGGCAGATTTCCAAAGTGTGTCTGCGGCAAATGCTGTGTCGCCGTAGTACAGGCCAGCTGTGTCAGATGTCAGTGACAGAACGAAGTCTGTACCAGCCAAAGGTTGACCATTGTTCAGGTCAGCAGCTTCAAAGTTGAAAGTGACACCAGCTGTTAGGCCGTTGTCCAACTCTTGTGACATTCCTACTGAAAGGTCTGCGTCCCAATAGAAACCGTCGTTGTCGCCAGCGACGCGTGAGTTGTAGCCCAGTGTTGCGTCACCGGAGAAAGATACTTCAGCAGCTGCGGCGCCAGCGAAGGCGACAAGCGCAGATGTTGTAAGAAGGATGCTTTTCATGGATTTATTCCCTCGTGTTTTGCATTCCCAAGAATGCCAGTTTTCCTAGCATTAGCGATTAACTGCGCCCATTGGTCCTGACACTCAAGTAAATTAGACTAAATTTAGGCGGGTTCGCTGGATATGATGCATCAAGGACACACAGTGTTTTGCCCGGTGACATCGTTACGAATTGCCTTTATTTCGGCCTGAAACGTGATGTGACCCTTATTTTTCGGAGCCTTACATGCCCTTAGCCGATATTCAGGACCGAATCCGTGCTGCTTGTGAGGCATCGGACCGCAAAAAAGATGATGTGACGCTTATTGCAGTCTCGAAAGTACAACCTAATGACCGGGTTCTTGAAGTCTTGGATCAAGGTCACCGAGTCTTTGGTGAGAATAAGGTGCAAGAGGCCGCAGGAAAGTGGCCAGCGTTCAGAGAGAAGTATGACGATATTCAGCTTCACCTGATTGGGCCGCTACAGACGAACAAGGCCCGTCAAGCTATGGAACTGGCGCAAGCCATCCATACAATCGACCGCCCAAAGCTTGCCACGACCATTGCGCGGCTTGCGCAAGAGATCGGATCTTGCCCCGATTTGTTCGTGCAGGTGAATACAGGTGAAGAGCCGCAGAAGGCCGGTGTCCTGCCCGCAGAAGCGGATGCATTTGTTGCCGAAGTACGCGCGCTTGACCTGCCACTGAAAGGTCTGATGTGTATACCGCCCGTTGACGAAGAAGCGTCGTTGCATTTCGCACTGCTTGCTAAGATCGCTGCTCGCAATGGGCTGGCTGGTTTGTCTATGGGGATGAGCGGTGACTTCGAACGTGCCATTGCATTGGGCGCTACGCATATTCGCGTGGGTTCAGCCATCTTTGGCGACCGTGTTCCTGCGTGATGAGCGATTACAACCCGCCGCAGGACCCCCTTGTTATTCTACATGACGACCACGAAGTCGTTTTGGTGGATAAGCCGAGTGGCTTGTTGTCTGTTCCCGGTAAAGGTGAGCATCTCGCAGATTGCCTGATGGCCCGCGTAAAAGCGGTGTTTCCGACAGCGCTGCTTGTTCACCGGTTAGATAGAGACACATCTGGCGTCATGATCTTTGCGCTTACCCCACATGCGCAGCGCCACCTTGGGTTGCAGTTTGAAAAGCGGCAAACCAAAAAGACCTATGTCGCCCGCGTTTGGGGCGAGATGCAGGAAAAGACGGGCACGGTTGATTTGCCGCTGATCGTTGATTGGCCAAACCGGCCCAAGCAGATGGTCGACCATGAAAACGGCAAACAGGCCGTGACCGACTGGCGGGTTGTGCGCAAGGGTGACGGAGAAACCCGCGTTCGCCTAACGCCGAAAACGGGGCGGTCTCATCAGTTGCGTGTTCATATGCTCGCGTTGGGCCACCCCATTCTGGGTGATCCATTCTATGCAGAGGGTCCGGCAGGTGATTACGCGCGCCTTATGCTGCATTCTGAGACTTTGCAGTTTCGGCATCCTGACGGCGGGCAGGGAATGCGGATCACTGCAAAGTGCCCATTCTAGCTCGCGACGAAATCTGCAATTTGCTGGATTTCGGATTGGCTGATTTCATGCCCTCCGTCGTGCCAATGCAACATTACATCTGCGCCTTGTTCGGAAAAGTAATCCGCTAGCGCCTGTGTCTGATCGGCAGGGCAGATCGGATCCCGCTTGCCCGCGGTGATCAATACCCGACGACCAGCTAGACCGGGTTGTGGTTTCGGTGCCCAAGGGATCAGCGGATGCATCAGGATCAAATCATCAACGAGGTCCGGCGTTTCAAACGCAACAGACGCAAGAATGTTGGCCCCATTAGAATAGCCGAGGCCGATTGTCCGTGGGGCACCGGATGTTTCGATCTCTGCCCGAATAAAGCGCGCCATTTCAACGCTACGACGTGCAAGATCCGGCATGTCGTATACGCCTTCACCTGTCCGCCGAAAAAAGCGCAGTGCGCCATATTCAGATACATCGCCTCTGGGTGACGTGATGTGGGCGTTGGGGGTCAACTGTTCTGCCAATCCGTGGAACTGGTCTTCGTTGCCGCCGGTTCCGTGGAAGGTCAGGAACAAAGGCTGGCCTGCGGCCCCTTTTGTGCGTTTGGCGTGATACGACATATTAGTTCTCAATCGGCTGGAGATAGCTTTCAAGGCTTGCACGCAAGTGTTCGTGCTGACTTGGTAGTTTCAATGCCTCGCCAAGGTGAGCTGTGTCTTCGTCACGGTCAAAGCCGGGTTCATTTGTGGCAACTTCGAACAGGACGCCACCGGGCGTACGGAAGTAGATCGCATAGAAGTAGTCACGGTCGATGACGGGTGTGACCTGATAACCTGTGTCTAACAATGCCTCGCGGACCTCTAGTTGGCGGGCGCGGTTTTCAACGGCAAAAGCAATGTGGTGAACCGATCCGGCACCCTGTGCCGCGCGGCGCGCGCTTGGGGTCAGTTCGATATCAATTGCATTGGCTTCGTTACCGCCGGGAACGATGAAACGGGTTACGTTTTCTTCGGTATCTAGTTTTTCGTAGCCCATGAACTTTAGCAGTTCTGCGCTTTGGGCGTCGTCGACCAGCTGCATGTCTGTGGAATGAAAGCCACGGATGCCCATTTCGGCGCTCACGCCGTTGCCTGTCCATGGTGTGCGATCATCGTCGCTTTCGACTAGCGCGAACCTGTCGCCATCAGGGCCATCGAACAAAATACGGTTCTGACCAAAGCGTACGTCTTGGGCCAGTTCGGGTGTCTCAAAGGTACTAAGCCTATCGATCCATGCCTGTGCAGTGCCCGTCGGGATGCTGAAAGACGTGCGCCCAACCTCACCTGCGCCAGCGATACCGCGACCGGCATTAGGAAAAGGGAAGTAGGTCATGACTGTGCCGGGTGTCCCAGCTTCGTCGCCATAGTAAAGGTGATAGACGTCCGGCGCGTCAAAGTTCACGGTTTTCTTAACACGGCGCAGCCCAAGCACGTTGGTAAAGAATGCATTGTTCGCACGGGCGTCACTGGCCAGCGAAGTGACGTGATGAAGACCTTTGATCTGTGTCAGCATTGGAATTCTCCTATTCTGTTGACGACAAAATAGCGGTTTTCTGATCGCACTAAACACCGCTAAGCGCACTGTGATGGTGTGAAATTGCACATGAGAAATTCATGAAGGTGCGACAAAGCGTATGAGGCCCGTAGCGCAATCGATGTCGCGGCCATATATATCCAACAACGCATTACAACAAAGGAGAGCTCCAATGGGCTTACGCATTAACGATACAATTCCTGACCTAACGGTTGAGACTGACCACGGCACGATTTCACTGCACGACTGGATCGGCGATAGCTGGGCGGTTCTGTTTTCGCACCCCAAGGATTTCACCCCCGTTTGCACGACGGAATTCGGTGCTGTTGCGCAGCTTGCTGACGAATGGGAAAAGCGCGGAACCAAGGTTCTGGGTATCAGCATCGATGGTGTCGAAGACCACAAAAAGTGGAAAGGCGACATTGAAACAGTCGCTGGCACCAAAGCGGGTTTCCCGATCGTTGCTGATGAAGGTCTAGAAATGGCAAAGGCATTCGACATGCTTCCTGCCGAGGCCTATCTGCCTGATGGGCGAACACCGGCGGATAGCGCGACTGTGCGTTCTGTCTTTATTGTTGGGCCAGATAAGAAGCTAAAACTGTCGATGACATATCCAATGACCGTTGGCCGGAACTTTGCCGAAGTTCTACGTGCGCTTGATGGTTTGCAAACGTCCGTCGGCCAAGGCGTTGCGACACCCGCGAACTGGAATGTGGGCGATGATGTGATTATCCCAACTTCGGTCAATGACGCAGACGCCAAAGCGAAATACGGCGATTTCAAAACTGTGTTGCCGTACCTACGCACGACAAAACTGTAAGCCAGAAAATAAGGGGCCACATTCGACACTGAATGCGGCCCCTTTCTGTTTCATTAGAAGCGGTACGCAAGGCCCAAGCTTAGGTACGGGTAAACCTTAATATCACCTGCATCGTCACGCGCTTCTTGGTAGTCTTCGCTTTCGTCGATTTCAGACTGATCAATACCGCCACCAGCTGTCGCCGAAAGATCAACACCACCAATCAGCACTGCACCAATTTCACTGCTGAACGTCCAGTTGTCGGCAAAGTGTAGGTCATAGCCTGTCGTCAACATTGGCGACACTTTGTTGCTGAATTCGGCCTTTGTCGTCACAGAACCGCTTGTGTATTCGGTCCCATCAATATCGATTGGCTCAGAGCCCGAAGCTTCTGCGTATGCTGAAAATTCAGTGTTTGAAAAGAGCAGGCCGCCTGAAACGCGCCAGCCGCTTTGGGTTGGGTAATAATCCGCAAGGATAGCCATGCCGCCAAGGTTTGCATCGATCTCGAAAGCCGCTTCACCTGGATCAGATTCCGTGTCTTCGTAGGAAAAACCACCCATCAACGCACCGCGAACGCGGAATTGTTCGTTAATGGTGTATGAGGCTTCCAAATTGCCCCCAAAGGTCGAAACACCAAGCCCTACGGACATATCGCCGGTCTCTTGCGCGTGGATCGCAGTGCTGGAAATAAGTAGCGCTGCGCAGCCGGCAAAAATTCTATTCATCATTGTTCTCCATAAAGTGAATGCAGTTTGTGTATTGTTTATAATTGCTTAGACCAGATGTGGTGGTGGACTTTCTTTGTTTTAGAGAATGCTGTGGCGCTATCGCAAAGGTTGCTTTTAGTGCGGTTTGCACACCGATTAGATGATAGGCCTTATTTGCAGGGATGAGCAAAAAAGAGGCCCCTGACAAACCAGTGTCAGGGGCCTCAATCCGAATGAAGGGACGAAGAAATTATTCTTCGGTTGCTTCTTCTTTAACGACTTCTTTACCAGTTTCCTGATCAACCATTTTCATAGCCAAGCGAACTTTGCCGCGATCATCGAAACCAAGCAGCTTAACCCATACTTCCTGACCTTCTTTTAGAACGTCGGAAGGGTGGTTCAGGCGGCGGTTTTCGATTTGGGACACGTGTACCAGACCGTCGCGTTTGCCAAAGAAGTTCACGAAAGCACCAAAGTCGACCAGTTTCACAACTGTCCCTTTGTAGATCACGCCTTCTTCTGGTTCTGCTACGATTGAGTGGATCATGTCGTAGGCTTTTTTGATCGCTTCAGCATCGTTAGATGCCAGCTTGATCACACCATCGTCGTTGATGTCGACTTTTGCGCCGGATGTTTCAACGATTTCACGGATGACCTTGCCGCCAGAACCGATAACTTCACGGATCTTGTCGGTTGGGATCTGCATTGTCTCGATCTTAGGAGCGTGAACGCTGAATTCCTGCGCGCCTGTCAGGGCTTTGCCCATCTCTTCGAGGATATGCAAACGGCCGGCTTTCGCCTGCTCAAGTGCCTTAGACATGATTTCAGGTGTGATACCCGCAATCTTGATGTCCATCTGCAGCGACGTGATACCGTTTTCAGTACCAGCAACTTTAAAGTCCATGTCGCCAAGGTGGTCTTCGTCACCAAGGATATCGGAAAGAACGGCGTAAGAACCGTCGTCTTCCATGACCAGACCCATTGCAACACCAGCAACTGGTGCTTTCAGCGGAACACCCGCATCCATCATGGACAGCGAACCACCACAAACGGAAGCCATCGAAGATGAACCGTTGGATTCTGTGATCTCTGACACAACGCGGATTGTGTATGGGAAATCAGTTGCAGCAGGCAGAACAGCCTGAAGCGCACGCCAAGCCAATTTACCGTGGCCGATTTCACGGCGACCTGGTGAACCAACACGACCAACTTCACCCACCGAATAAGGAGGGAAGTTATAGTGCAGCATGAAGTTCGACTTATACATGCCAGTCAGCGAGTCGATCATTTGCTCGTCATCGCCAGTGCCCAAAGTCGTTACGACCAGACCCTGAGTTTCGCCGCGCGTAAACAGGGCAGAACCGTGTGTACGTGGCAGGATACCAGTTTCTGAAACGATCGGACGAATGGTGTCTAGAGCGCGACCGTCGATCCGCTTGCCGTTTTTCACAACGTCGCCACGCAGAACATCTGATTCAAGCTTTTTCAGCGCAGAACCAAGGTTCTCGTCTTCGAGCTGCTCTTCAGTCAGGGCTGCTTTGATTGTTTCGCGTGCAGCGGCAACAGCAGATGTGCGCTCTTGCTTGTCAGTGATCGCATATGCAGCGCGCATCGCATCTTCGCCTGCGGCTTTCACAGCTGCGGACAGCTCTGAATAGTCAACAGGTTGGAATTCGAATGGCTCTTTCGCTGCGTCTTCGGCCAGATCAATGATCAGGTCGATAACCGGTTGAATCTGCTCGTGTGCGAAAGTCACCGCACCCAGCATTTCCTCTTCGGTCAGCTCGTATGCTTCGGATTCAACCATCATCACGGCGTCTTTGGTGCCAGCAACAACAAGATCCAAACGCTGCTCAGGGTTCTGACGCAGGTTGTGCATATCGTCGATTTCTGGGTTCAGGATGTATTCACCATCCACAAAGCCAACACGTGCCGCAGCGATTGGGCCACGGAATGGTGCGCCAGAAATCGTCAGCGCAGCAGAGGCAGCGATCATCGCAACCATGTCTGGGTCGTTGACCATGTCGTGTGACAGAACTGTACACATCACCAGAACTTCGTTTTTGAAGCCAGGTACGAACAGTGGGCGGATTGGACGGTCGATCAAGCGTGCTGTCAGCGTCTCTTTTTCAGTTGGACGCGCTTCGCGCTTAAAAAAGCCGCCAGGAACTTTACCGGCGGCGTAGTATTTCTCTTGGTAGTGAACGGTCAGAGGAAAGAAATCCTGACCTGGCTTTTGTGCCTTTGCAAAGGTCACGTTGGCCATGACGGATGTTTCGCCCAAGGTGGCGATTACTGTACCGTCGGCCTGACGAGCAACCTTGCCCGTTTCAAGTGTGAGCGTCTCTTGCCCCCACTGCATCGATTTTTTCACTTCGTTAAACATCATGTTTTCCTAGTCGGGCCGCAGCCCATTTTGCGTAGGGGGCGTATTCCCCCTCATCCCGGTATCTTCTTTGTCAGGCGCTGGAATGCGGGCGCCGGTCTCTCAAGATTTGCGGGCCATAGCTGAATTTTGTGTATTTGGGAAGAGCAAGCTCTTTCACTTATGTTTTGATCACAATCGACGCTGTGCCTATTCTGCTATGGGTTTTCACTTATCCCGTTAGTCTCGAAATAGTTGTCTGCGCACCTTATGCGTGCATGGCTTCACTTTTCAAGTGAATATGCGCCGGGTGTAATTTGGCCCAAACAAAAAAACGCCCACCAAAAGGCGGGCGCTTCTTAGTCTGTACCGAAGCTGTGCTTCGATGCGTCGGCTTAGCGACGCAGGCCCAGACGCTCGATCAGGCTTTGGTAGCGTGCTTCGTCTTTGGCTTTTGTGTAGTCCAAAAGCTTACGACGCAGAGCAACCATTTTAAGCAGACCGCGGCGGCCGTGGTTGTCTTTTTTGTGGGTCTTGAAGTGCTCTGTCAGTGTCGCGATGCGCGATGACAAGATAGCAACCTGAACTTCGGGCGAACCTGTGTCGCCTTCTTTGGTTGCAAATTCCTTCATGATCCGTGCTTTGTCTTCTGCAGTAATCGACATCGGGGTCTCCTTGTTATTAAGGGTGAATGGCGCGATCCGGGATGTCGTCCAGAAAGGCCCGTGGAGGTTCCGGCAAGGGATTCCCTGCGCGGATGGCTGCATTTAGGGGGATTCCGTTAAAAAGGAAAGCTTTTTATGTGGAAACCAGCGTGACCGAAGAAAGATCAAGCTCTACCAGATTACTGAACGTGGCAACGATTTGATCGTCGGCGAGCAATACCAAACCATCGTCAGATAGCTGTGTTGTGACCGCCGGAGCGTTACCCGTGTAGCTGATTTCGATCATGTCTTCACCGGGTGCGAAGTCTTGGACTATAACACCGTGTTCGCCTGACAGCGCAAAGGTGTCAGCACCGGTGCCACCATTTAGGACGTCGTCATCGCCGCCAATCAGCACATCGTTTCCTGCGCCGCCGTTTAGAAAGTCGCGGATATTGTCGGCGCGATCTTCGATAATGTCGTCGCCCGCCCCGCCGTGCAGCGTGTCAGCACCGTCGCCGCCGATCAGTGTGTCGTCGCCCAATGAACCAAGCAGCATGTCGTCGCCATCGCCGCCCGATAGGATGTCATTACCGCCACCGCCGTTCAGGGCATCGTTCCCAGAACCGCCAGCGATAATGTCATCGCCGATATGCCCAAACAGGTTGTCGTTGCCGGCGTTACCATAGATTTGGTCGTCGCCCGCCCCGCCGTGGATTTCATCGTCGCCCGCGCCACCTGCCAGAAAGTCGTTGCCATCTTCTCCGTCAAGATAGTCATTGCCGGACCCTGTGGTCACGGCATCGTCGGCGTCCCCTGAAAAAACAATCATATCCGGATCAAGAGAATCCATGAATTCGTTCATCGGCAAGATGTCATCGTCAGCGGTTTCATCAAGATCGTCTTCGGGACTTGTCCCGAGGTTCGCAGCCTCTGGTTCGTCGTCGTCGGGGTCCACCAGCATAAGTGCGGACATCGTAACCCCAAGAATCCCTAAAATCGCCAACATGTCATTACCTGTGGAAAGGCGAGTCGCCATCGACCCACTTGCTGATAATTGACTAGCATAGCCATGCCGTTGGACGGCTTAGAAACTGTCGCGATGGTTAACGTGCGGCCAGGTTCCAACGCATCGGTTGTTGAGTATAGCTGATGTATAATGGGTGTTTTGGGTGGCCGTGTTTGGTCACGCCTAAGGTAAAGATCGGTTTGCCTGTCTTGTGCAAAAGTTCTGCGGTGGCGGCACCGCGTTCCAGATGTTCGCCGTGCGTCCCCCAAGCGGCGATAATTTGATCCGCCCAATTAACCGATTCCAATAGGACGATGTCATTTTCTGGGCCGACTGGATCATTGGCTTTGCGCATCAAATGGGGATCAGTCTCGCGCCACGCAAAGATGTTTGTTACCCGGAACGCGCCAAAACCCAATGTACGGGCACGCCTTTCGCAACGCTCAACTGTTGGGTCGTTTTGGACTTCGGTTGCTTTGGACGGGTTTAGCATCACGAACAATACGCGCTTGCCAGTGTCGTCCCAGCTACGGGTCAGCGCATAGCGATATCGTTCGCAGTCCGAATAAAGCGCGGTCGAAGGTGCATCGTCTTTGGTGTGGTTGCGAACAATCATCAGGGCGCAAAGTTGGGTGGATTGAAATCCACTCTACGTTACAAAAACGCGTGTTGGTTGGATTTCGCCACCACGATAGGTGCCGACAGCGATGGCCTTGCCTTCAAAGGATGCCCAGACTTCCTCACCGTATTCAACGCCTGATGCGATCACGGAAGCTGGGTTGCCGTTACGCAGTTTGGTGACGCTTTCAGCAAGACACCGAACTTCTGGAAGATCTTCAAGACCCACCTCGAGCGGTTGAACAAACGCGTCGAGTTCAGTGGTTTTAGCCAAGGCGTCAATCTGTTCCAAGGTCACACCATCGGTCGCCTGAAATGGCCCAGACCAAATCCGGCGCAGCGATTTAACGTGTGCTTTGCAGCCAAGTGCCTCGCCCAGATCACGGGCGATGGAGCGGACGTAGCCACCTTTGCCGCAAGTCATTTCCAAAACGACGTGGTCGACGTCGGGACGGTCAATAAGAAGAAGTTCCTCGACCCACAGCGGACGTGCTGCCAGTTCCATTTCTTCGCCGTCGCGTGCTTTCTTATACGCGCGCTCGCCGTCTACTTTGACAGCTGAAAACTGAGGCGGGACCTGCATGATATCGCCGATAAAGGCACCAAGTGCGGCCTTGATGGTTTCGTCATCTGGGCGCAGGTCGCTTGTTGCTATGACTTCGCCTTCGGCGTCATCGGTGTTCGTCGCCTGACCAAGCCGAATGGTAAACGTATAAGCCTTAAGAGCATCAGTGATGTAAGGAACGGTTTTGGTCGCTTCGCCCAACGCAACGGCCAAAACGCCTGTTGCCTCTGGGTCAAGCGTGCCAGCATGGCCCGCCTTTTTCGCGTCAAGCGCCCAGCGAACTTTGTTCACCACGGCGGTCGAGGTCAGCCCGGCAGGTTTGTCTACCACCAGCCAGCCAGAAATATCGCGTCCCTTGCGTTTGCGCGCCATCGTTCATGTCCTTTGTCAGATCGCGCGCTTGCTAGTCTTCCCAAGCGCAGTGGTCAAGCAGAGCACGGCATCAGGGATCGATGAAACGGTGTGGGTCAGGCAGAAGGTCGGTGTTACTAAGTTGTGGCTGCGCAAAAAAAATGTCGGGGGAAGTCATTATTCGCACGGATTATTAATTTTCCAATTGCCGCAGAAAAGTCGAGACTAGCTGTTGGCGATAACTTCTAAGAACGCTTCTCCGAACCTTTCAGCGTGGCGTTCACCAAGCAGTCTTTCTAGCTGGCCAGCGTCCGCAGCGCGCATTTGGGCGACCTTGGCTAGGGCTGAGGCTGTGCAGCTCATTGGTTTGTCTGCGCCGTGCGGTCCGCGTGACAGCGTCGCTTGCACTTCAAGCAGACGGTCGTAGATTTCGCCTTCGCTGCGGCCAGCTAGTTTGCGCCGGGCAGGGTGGGTTTCTTCGACTGCACCAGCGATGACTTCAAGGAAATCACGACCGTAGCTTTCCAGCTTTTTCGCGCCAACTCCGCCGATTTGCGCCATCTGGTCCAAGGTAACGGGGCGTTTTTCGGCCATTTCGATTAGGGTGCGGTCGTTGAAAATGATGTATGCGGGAACGCCGCCTTGCTCTGCTAAATAGCGTCGCTTTGCCTTAAGCGCTGACAGTAATGGTGCGTCTTCTTCGCTGACAAGCATCCTGACTTTGGGCCCGCTACCACGCGCAGCGCGAATGGTATCACGGCGTAGTTCGATGGTTGCTTCGCCACGTAAGATTGGTCGGGCGGCTTCGGTCATGCGCAGTGCGCCGTGGCGTTCGCGGTCGGGCCGCAGCAGGTCGTGGCCCATCATTTGCCGGAATATCGCCTGCCATTGGCGTTTGTCGTATTCTTTGCCAACGCCGAATGTGGGCAAGCTATCGTGCCCGCGTTGCTGGATCTTATCGGTTAGATCGCCACGCAAAATATCGATCAGATGCCCCGCGCCGAACCATTCTTCGGTCCGCAACGCTGCAGACAGCGCCATGCGCACAGCGGTTGTGCCGTCGAACACCTCGGCCGGTTTATCGCAAAGGTCACAGTTGCCACAGGGGCCGGGGGTTTCACCAAAGTACTCAAGCAGGTTCTGGCGACGACATCGCAGCGCCTCGGCCAACCCTAACAGCGCGTTTAGACGCCCATGGTCAGCAGCGCGACGTTCTGGGGGCGCTAGCCCCTCATCGACTTGTTGGCGGCGGAACCGGATATCGTCGGGGCCAAATAACGTTAGCGTTTCGGCTGGCGCACCATCACGACCTGCGCGACCGATCTCTTGGTAATACCCCTCGATAGATTTCGGCAGGTCGGCATGCGCGACCCAGCGAATATCGGGTTTATCAATACCCATACCAAAGGCGACGGTCGCGCAGACGATTAGCCCGTCTTCTTGCTGAAAACGGCGTTCAACGATGCGGCGATCGTCGGCTTCCATGCCGCCATGATAATGGCATGTCGCGTGACCAGCTTCGTTTAAGGCTTTGGCAAGGGTTTCTGTTTTTGCACGGGTCCCACAATAGACAATGCCCGACTGGCCTTTGCGAGCAGACGCGAAATTCAAGATTTGCGCGCGCGGTCCGTCTTTGACGGCGAAAGCAAGATGGATGTTTGGCCTGTCAAAGCCACGCAAGAATGTAGAAGGCTCTGCACCATCAAACAGTTTTTGCACAATTTCGACTTGGGTTTCAGCGTCTGCCGTCGCAGTGAACGCGGCAAGCGGTACATCCAATGTCCGGCGCAATTCGCCGATACGCAGGTAGTCGGGACGAAAATCATGGCCCCATTGGCTGACACAGTGGGCCTCATCGACTGCGATCAGGTTCACGCCAACGCGTTTTAGCATGTTGACCGTGCCGCCAGAGGCGAGCCGCTCTGGTGCCATGTAGAGCAGTTTCAGCGTGCCTGCCTCGAGCGCGGCAAAAACGTCATCGGTTTCTTCTTGGGTATTGCCCGAAGTAAGCGCACCGGCCGAAACCCCAGCTTCGCGCAAACCACGAACTTGATCGCGCATCAATGCGATCAACGGTGAGATAACGACCGTAACCCCATCTCGGACCAGTGCAGGCAATTGGAAGCACAGGGATTTCCCGCCACCGGTCGGCATAATCGCCAGCGTGTTTTGTCCCGCGATTACCGCCTCGACGATATCTTGCTGGCCCGGGCGGAACGCGTCAAAGCCAAAGACATCACGAAGCAGCGTGGCAGCGGGCATATAGGAAAACCTGTGTGAGCGGATATTAAGTTCCGCTCACAATCCCACGTTCAGATTCTGGCAGCAACCACTGGAACGAAAAAAGGCCGCCTTCCTTACGGAAGACGACCTTTCTGGAGTACCGCTTGCGCGGATTGATTAGCGAGCGATGTTATAATCTTGTTGGGCGACGACTTGACCGTCGATTTTCAGCACTGCGATTACGTCTTGAATCGGTTGAATGCCCACGTTGACGCGAACATTGCTGTTTGCACCAAAATGTACGGCCTCGGTCCCGATTAGAACGCCGGGTTCGCCAGCGTCAGTTTTGTAAATTTCTACGACTCCGTCGGCGTCAGCGCGCACCAAGCCCAAATCTAGTACGGTGCCGGAATCCAGATTTTCGTTTAGCTCAAAGTAGCTTTCTGCAGATGCAGTAGAACCCAGTGCTGCAACAGCTGCGGCGGCAAGTGCGATTGATTTGATAGACATAATATGTTCCTTTTTTCTCTTTTGTTTTACGACAATAATGTCGCTGATTGTTGTGTCTCTGCGGCTGTGTTTGCCGTGTTGATAAACGGGATATCGTGTGCTTTCCGTCGTCAGAAAAGGTCTGCGTCGATCACGAAAATGGTGATCGAAGTGATCGGAAATAGTCCTTGAAATTGTCGCGATCCGCCCCACTTTGCGGGTTCTGTGCAGAGGTGAACCGAAGTAATTCAAAGTCTGTGCGCAGGAGTCATGGTCGCGGTTGCTGCGCGATCACGAAATTTGGGCGAACGCAAAATCGTGAGCAAAAATATTTCTGCAAAATCGCGCGCGCGTGACCCAATGTGGAGCGCGATGGCCGTTGCTAAGCGTGAAGCAGCACCGTAGCGTCCCGCCAAAAAGGAGAGCAGCGATGGGTGAGATCATATTTGTGCGCCACGGGCAGGCTAACTCTGGGGCGACCGACGAAGAAAGCTATGACAAGCTTTCTGATCTTGGGCATCAGCAGGCCCGTTGGTTGGGTGATTACCTGCGTGACCGCGAAGCCCCATTCGACAAAGTAATCGCCGGCAGTCTGCGCCGTCACCGCGAAACGGCAGCCGGGATGGGTTTTGCTGCACCTGTTATTGATCCTCGTCTTAATGAGATGGACTATTTTAGTCTCGGTAAGGCGCTTGATGATGTGCACGGTGTGCCGATGCCCGGCCCGGATGAATTCGCGGCGCATATTCCACAAGTCATGGAGGCTTGGCATCGCGCTGAAATCAAAGGTGTCGAGACATTCGCATCGTTCGAAGAGCGCGTCACTGGTGTGCTTCAAGAGGCAGCCCAACCGGGCGTGCGTGTTCTATGCGTGACGTCGGGTGGTGTGATCGGGATGATTTTGCGCCACTTGTTGCGGCTGGACCCGACCCGTTTGGCACATGTCTTGTTGCCAATTATGAATACGTCAGTTCATCGGGTTCACGTGATCCCTCAGGGGCCAATATTGGCAAGTTTTAACGCAGCGCCGCATCTGGATCACCCAGACCGCGCACATGCGATCACTCACTATTAAGGAAAGAAAAATGGTGCATCTTTGGGTCCGCGCGGAAAGCCGCGCCAACGAAGAACGTGTTGGCCTTACGCCGGATGGCGCAGCGCAGCTGCTGAAACAAGGGTTCAAAGTCACGGTCGAAGAAAGCCGTCAGCGTGTTATCCCAATTGCGGAATACGAAGCGGTCGGTTGCGACATCACGCCCGAGTTTTCATGGGTGCATGCACCAGAGGATGCGCTGATCTTTGGGCTAAAGGAATTGCCCGAAGATGGTACACCACTGCGCCATCGTCACATCATGTTCGGCCATGCCTATAAGGGACAGCCATCCGGACGCATTCTGTTGGACAGGTTCAAAGCTGGTGGCGGCGCGCTTTATGACCTTGAATACCTGACCCACGCTGATGGTCGCCGTGTCGCGGCGTTTGGCTATTGGGCAGGGTATGCTGGCGCGGCTGTGTCGCTGATGTGCTGGATTGCACAGCAAAACGGCGGGCAGGCTGGCCCAGTTCATGCTTATCCAAATGCTGCCGATATGCGCGCCGATCTACTGCAGCGTTTGGGTGATACCCGGCCGAACGCATTGATCATCGGGGCGCTGGGCCGTGTGGGTACTGGCAGTGCCGATCTATGCGAGGCGATGGGGATGCCGGTTACCAAATGGGACATGGCGGAAACAGCTTCGGGCGGTCCATTCCCCGAGGTGCTAGCGCATGACATCTTCTTGAATTGTATTCTTGCACGCCCCGGGACACCAGTGTTCGTACCCGCGGATGCCAAGACAGCAGAACGTAAGTTGTCAGTCATCGGGGATATTGCTTGCGATCCAGATAGCGATTTTTCTCCGATTAAGGTTTATGACCGAACCACGACATGGGATGAACCCGCGCTTCGCGTACACGATGATCCGGTTTTGGAAGTAACGGCGATTGATAACTTACCTTCGATGCTACCTGCAGAAAGCAGTGAAGATTTCGCCGGGCAGCTACTGCCGCATCTCATGACATTGGATGCTTTGAACCAAGATGTCTGGGGACGTGCCGGTGCATGTTTCAAAGAGGCGGTGGGTTAAAACCCACCCTACCTTAACAGGTCATCCTGTGCGTCAGTTGGGTCGATACCTAATGCTTCCAAGCCGCTCTCAAGGTGGTTGGCCAGATGCGGCGACCCCTTGAGATACTCTACCGTTGGCGTTGTTGCTTCCTCGGCTGCTGTGCGCAGGGCTTCTTCTAGGTCGTCGGCTTCAAAGCTGCCACGACCAATCCAAAATACAGCGACCAAAGCGGTCTGTTCTTCTGGGGTCAGTTGATTAACAAAACCGTCGAATTCGGCCTCAGCCCGGTTCAGTTCGCGCGCGAGGATGATCACCTCTGCGATTTTGTCTGTCGTGATAGGTAGCATGTCCGCGTCCTCCTTATTGGTAATATGGAGGATGCGTCGCAAACTGCTTTGATCTGGCGCAACTATTCCCGAAGCGGAACGACCTTTGAGTCTGGTGGCGTTTCGAGTTCTTCGAAGTCAAAATGGTCGAGCCGATTGGCGCGCTTGCCAGCCTTATCCGCCGAGATCTTGATTTCTTCGATATCTTTGGCAGCCTGCGCAAAGTGACGGTCAAGGTTCCCGACACGCCCAACCAGCCGATCAACGTCACCGCCTAGCAGCGCCAGTTCTTTGCGGATCGCACCGGTTTGTTCGCGCATGCGGGCATCTTTCAGGATCGCGCGCATCGTGTTCAGCGTTGCCATGCAGGTCGTAGGTGAAACGATCCAGACGCGTGCGGTAAATCCTTCACGCACGATATGGGGTAGGCGGCTGTGGATTTCGGCATAAACTGCCTCGGATGGCAGGAACATCAGCGCGCCGTCAGCGGTTTCGCCTTCGATAAGATAGCTGTCCGAGATTTTGCGAATGTGTACGCGCACCGCCTGACCTAGCGCATTTAGCGCACGGTCCCGGTCGTGTTTAGTTTCTGCGGCGACAAGGGCCTCATAAGCCTCAAGGGGAAACTTCGCATCGATCACAATAGGGCCGGGAGGATTGGGAAGATGCACCAAGCAGTCAGCGCGGCGGTTGTTTGATAGCGTGGCCTGCCAAGTGTAGCTGTCAGAAGGCAGGGCCTTGGATACGATGTCTTGCAGCTGGATCTCGCCAAAGGCACCGCGTGTCTGTTTGTTCGAAAGAATATCCTGCAAGGAAAGCACATCACCCGATAGCTTTTCGATGTTGGTTTGGGCCTTGTCGATTGTGGCGAGGCGTTCCTGCAGTTCTGTCAGGCTTTTTGTCGTTTTTTCGGATGATCCGGTTAGGGTATCCTTCATCCGTTCTTGCATCTCTGCGAGTGCATATGCCGATTTCAGGGCATTATCGGCCAAGCGTTCCGACATCTGTGCCTGAACTTCGGCAAGCCGCGTTTCCATCGTTTGGATGACACGGATTTGGGCATGCGCCTGTGCGTCTGAAACGGTTTGGATGTTACCAGCCAGTTGCTGTTGTCCTTGCCCAAGCGCGTTCACGTTCATGGACAGCTGCCCGACTTGCTGGGCTACGTTGTAAACGGCATCAGCCGACCGACCTGCGCGGCGGGCGGTTGTTATCAGCAGCATAAGCACCAGCAATACAAGGCAAGTTGCCGAAATTACGCCAACCACCAGCGGATCGCTGAACGCATAGGTCTGGTCGCCGATCTGGATCATGTGCGTCCGAACAGCCGTTCAATGTCAGAGAGTTTGAGTTCCACATAGGTTGGGCGCCCGTGGTTGCATTGCCCCGAAAGCGGCGTTGCTTCCATTTCACGCAAAAGCGCGTTCATCTCGGGGCCTTGCATACGACGCCCAGACCGGATTGAACCATGGCAGGCAACGCGGCTTAGGATGGCTTCGATCTTGGCTTTGACGCTGGCGCTGTCGCCTTGGTCGGCCAGTTCGTCGATGATGTCGCGGATCATGGCGGCTGCGTTGACCTCGCCCAAGATGGCTGGGGTTTCGCGGACAGCGATCGCGCCGCCGCCGAAAGGTTCAATGGTCAGCCCAAGGCGCGACAGATCATCGGCAATCGCAAGTAGCATCGCGGCATCGCCCTCGGCCATCTCGACGATTTCAGGGATCAAAAGCGCCTGTGCTGCGACCCCGTTTTCCGCCATCTGATTCTTTAGTTTCTCATAGACCAGCCGTTCGTGGGCAGCGTGTTGATCGACAATCACGATCCCATTTTCGGTCTGGGCGATGATGTAGTTTTCGTGCACCTGCGCACGCGCCGCACCTAGCGGCAGATGCGCGGGCTCATCTTCGACAACGGGTTCAACGCGCCCTGATGGGGCTTCTTGAAAGCCCGGCGCTTGGGCCTGAAATGTCATTGAACGGGCGCTAAAGCTTGGGCGCGTTGGACCTAGGCTCTTTTGGTCCATCTGATAGATCCGCGGTTCAGTTGGCGGTTGCTGTGGCTGCATCGCGCCCAACGTTGCCGTCGCGACGGTCGTTGACGCCCGGTGCCCTGCGCCAGCAAGCGCATGGCGTAGCCCGGATACGATCAACCCGCGGACAGTGCCGGGATCGCGAAACCGGACCTCGGATTTGGCTGGGTGGACGTTGACATCAACCAAGGTTGGCTCGCAGTCGATAAACAGAGCAGCAACCGGGTGCCTATCGCGCGACAGCACATCCATATAGGCGGCGCGCAATGCGCCCAGCAGCATTTTATCACGAACCGGACGCCCGTTGACGAATAGGAACTGCGCAATCGCCGCACCGCGCGAATATGTTGGCAGGGCAGCATAGCCCGTCAGGTGAAAACCTTCGCGCTCTGCGTCGATTGCCAATGCGTTTTCTGCAAATTCGCGTCCTAGCACAGTTTGCAAACGACCGTGCAGCGCGTCGAATAAATCGCCAGTTTGCGCATCGGCGCGGAAGGTCGTCCGGTTGTCGCCGTTTGATGCGTCACGCAGGATAAAGGTGATAAAAGGTTCGGCCATTGCGAGCCGTTTGATCACGTCACCTACGGCTTGTGCTTCCGCGCGGTCGGTGCGCAGGAATTTCAGCCGGGCTGGGGTCGCATAAAACATGTCACGCAATTCAACGACCGTACCGGATGATAAGGCGGCGGGGCGAACATCGCTCATCTTGCCGCCCGCTACGTCGATGCTTGCGGCATCGGCATCGGTTACACGTGAAGTGATGGTCAGGCGGCCAACGGCACCTAGCGACGGCAAGGCTTCTCCTCTGAACCCAAATGAATGGATGTTCAACAGATCAGAGCCGTCGATTTTTGATGTCGCATGCCGCGACAAGGCGAGCGGCAAATCACCCGCCGAGATGCCACATCCATCGTCGGTGACGCGGATCAGGGTCTTGCCACCATCGGCAATCACAACCTCGATCCGGGTTGCGCCAGCATCTACAGCGTTTTCAACAAGTTCTTTCACGGCCGAAGCCGGACGTTCAAGAACTTCGCCCGCCGCAATCCTGTTGATTGCGGCGTCATCAAGCTGCCGGATCACCGGGCGAGGCTTTATCTGGGGGTCTGCTATGGCCATGCCACAAACTATAGCATGAATGCGCGATTCTGCGAGAGGTTTGAAACAGCTTTACATTTTATCATATGTAACTTATATGTTATATAATGAATGAATTACATAATGGACGCCTGGCCACCAAGTTTGCTGCATTATCTGACCCGACGCGCTTGGCTATTGTGCAGCGGCTGGCTGAGGGCGAAGCAACAGTGACGGAATTGGCGGCACCGTTCGCCATGACGCAGCCCGCCGTGTCACGGCACCTGAAAGTGCTGGAAAGCGCAGGGTTGATCACCCGGCGTGTGGATAAGCAACGGCGCCCTTGCCGATTGGCCGAAGGGGCCTTGGATAATCTGGACGAATGGCTGGCGATGTTGCGCCAAACAATGTCCGCTAACTACGAACGGCTTGATGATGTGTTGGCCGAAATGCAAACCAAGGATGAGAGGACGACGGAATGACCAAGCTTGATCTAAAGCTCGAAGGCGACACCCATGTCATCGTCACACGACGGTTCAAGGCACCGCCAGAGTTTGTCTATCGCGCCCACACCGACGCAGAATTAATCAAAAAGTGGCTGTACGGTCCCGATGGATGGGTGATGACGAACTGCCTCTATGATGCGCGTCCCGGCGGCAAAATTCGATTGGATTGGCAGGACGCGAATGGCGAGAACGCATTCTACCTGACCGGAGAGTTCATTGCGCTGACGCCGAACAAACGGATCGAACATGTAGAGCGTATGCATCTACCTGATCCCACGCCTGATAATCACATAGTCACAACATTTGCACCTGTTGATGATGGGACGCTGCTAAGCCTGCGGATGACCATGCCAGACGCAGACGCGCGTACTATCATGCTTGAGACTGGCATGGAGGAAGGCATGGAAGCCAGCTATGTCAGGATTGATCCACTGTTTGCATTGGCGGATTAATTTAGCCCTTCAGGTTTTCCAACGACGACGAAATGCAGGTTATCTGGCTGCAGCAGTTCACGCGCGACCCGATTGGCGTCTTCTAATGTGACTGCTTCGATATAGTCGTTTCGGTTGGTCACATATTCCGGTGATAGGTCGATCATTTGCATGCCGACCATGATGTTGGCGATCTCGCTGTTGCCATCAAACCGCAGCGGGTACTCACCCGTCAGATAGGTTTTGGCGCGGTCAAGCTCTGCCTGCGTAATACCGTTCGTGGCGGTGTCGGCCCAAACGTCGCGTGTCACTGCGATCGCTTCGGCGATGGTTGCGTTGGATGACGCAACCGAGCCAAGCATCATTTCCGCATGGAACTTGGGCACAAGATAGGTCCCGATCCCATAGGTCAGTCCGCGCTTTTCACGCACTTCGTTCATCAAGCGCGATTCAAACCCACCGGATCCCAATACGTTGTTCAGCACATATGCCGCGAAGAAATCAGGGTCGTCCCGCTTCATGCCAGCATGGCCAAAGAATGCGACCGCTTGCGGGGTATCGTAGTCAATGACTGTCGTGCCGCCCTCAAGGCCAAAGGCGATGTCATTGGGCAACTCTGGGCCTTGCGCGGGCAGATCACCCAATAGCGTATCAAGCATTGGCCCAACCTGCGCTGCGGTGATGTCGCCGACAACGGACACATAAAGCCTGTCATGCGTAAGCGCGCGTTGATGCGCGTCATGCATGTCTAATTGTGTCAGGCGGTTCACGCTTTCGACCGTCCCATCGCTGTTGGTACCATAGGGGTGGTCACCAAAGGCTGCAGAATAGAATGCTGTGCTTGCGATGCTATTAGGTCGCTTTTCTTCGGATGCGATGTTGGCCAGAACCTGTGCGCGAACACGGTCTAAGGCGTCTCGGTCGAACGTGGGTTCAATCAGTGCTTGGCGCAAAAGTGCGATTGCCTCGTCCTGATTTTCAGTGAGGAATTGGGCTGAAACGCCAATTGAGTCGTCATACGCGGAAAACCCGTAACTTGCCGCTAAGGCTTCGCGCGCTGTCTGGAATTCTTGGGCGTTCATGTCGCCCGATCCTTCCTCTAGCAACCCCATCATCAGGTTGGTCGCGCCGCGTTTGCCCGGCAAATCCAATGATGTGCCGCCACGAAAACGGATTTCCACGGCAATGAAAGGGATGCTTGGTTCTTCGACGACCCATGCGTTGACCCCGCCGGGGGATGTTACTTCGATGATGTCGATTTCGGCGCTAGCCGTTGTAGCAAACAGGGCAAGCGTAAGGGCGATAAACGAGCGAAACATTAGCGGGCGTCCTCTTGGGTGGCGACAACCCAGCCGGTGACGGCCTGATCGCGGTTAAATACTTTGGCTGCGACGGCTTTGATGTCGTCTTCTGTCACGGACTGAAGGATCTCGGGCCACGCCTGCACATCTGCGACCGTTAAGCTTTGGGTCAGTGCCGCGCCATAACGGTGCGCAAGGCCCTGTGTATCGTCCAACGCAAAGATTTCAGAGGCGTGTAGCTGCGTCCGGATGCTGTCCATCCGGGCCGGGTCGATATCGTTCGCTAAGAAGTCAGCAATGACCTGATCCATCGCGGCTTCTGCCTCGGATAGACTTACGTCACTGGTCGGAACCACGGCGAGGCTAAAGGTAGAGGTATCCAGCGAGCTGCCGTCGTATGAGGCGTTCGTGTAAAGCGCTGTTTGCGTGTCAAACTGAAGCGCAATGCCAAGGTCGGAGGTAAATGGCGAGCCGCCCAAAAGCTCGGCCAAATACACGAGCGCTGCGGCTTCTTCTTGTGCGCCGGGGTCACGTTCGGGGGCCAAATAGCTGCGGATCAGATAGGGCTGGCTGACACGTGGGTCGGTGTATGTGATCCGGCGCTCCGCGCGTTGTGGTGGTTCTTGGGGGCGGATGCGTTCGGGTAGATCGGGTTCAGACGGAATAACACCGTAGTAAGTTTCCGCCAATGCGCGCACTTCGTCGGGTTGCACATCACCGGCCACAACCAACACGGCGTTGTTCGGAGAATAGTACAGGTCATAAAAGGCAAGCGCGTCGTCGATATTCAGCTGTTCCATCTCGTGCTTCCAGCCGATGACAGGCACGCCGTAGCGGTGGTTTTGATATTGCGCGGCGTTGAACTGTTCGCGGGCCAATGCGCCGGGATTGTTTTCGGTACGTTGATTGCGTTCTTCTAGCACGACATTGCGTTCAGTCGCGATGTTGTCTGCAGTGATGGCCAGATTGGTCATCCGGTTGCTTTCCATCTGCATCATCAGCTCAAGCCGATCAGCAGCGATGCGTTGAAAATATGCGGTGTAATCGTAGCTGGTAAAGGCGTTGTCGCTGCCGCCGTTCGCTGCAACGGTCGCTGAAAACTCACCCGATTCTAGAATGTCGGTTTGCTTGAACATCAGGTGTTCAAAGAAATGCGCGACGCCGGATGCGCCAACGGGTTCGTCCGCCGAACCGATTTTATACCAAACCATATGCACAACAACAGGCGCGCGGTGATCTTCGATCACGACGACCTCCATCCCGTTGTCTAGGGTGAAGGTTGTCACCTCTTCCGCCTGCGCGGTGGCAGTTGTGGTGATCATCGCCAAAGCGGCAAGCAAACGTTTCATAGGCACCCTTCCGGTTTCGTCAGATGCAAATTTACGTCGGGCGCAGCGATGTTCAAGCAGACATACGGGGATGTGAGGATTGTTTTACTGTTCCGCAGGTGCGGTTGGCACGATGATGCCTAGCGCAGCAAGGCGCGCTAGCTCTGCATCGGCATCAAGTGCCTGACCTGCATAAAGCGGAAAGTAACGATCTCGGTTCAGTGGGTTGAACACGTTCGACAGCTTTTTGCGCTTGCGTGCGGCTTCATCACGTTCGGCCAGTTCAGCGCGAATATCTGGGTTTACACCATAACGGGCCGTTTGCGCGACAAGCGCGGCTTCGCTGGTTGGGATCCCACCAGCGATCTGCGCGGCAGGGTTACCACCAAGTGCGCGGATTGCATCAGCTTTGGGTGTTGGATCAGCACGATTCACGCCGCCGGGTGTAGGTGTAGGCAAGGCCGTCGTCGCGGGAAGTTCTAGCGGGCGAGACGGAATGACAGAAAACTCATCAGGGCCGCCGTCAGATGTACGCGTGTCGCGCAACGGGCGTTCTGTATTTCCGCAAGCGGCAAATGTGACAAGCGTCAGAACTGATAGGATAATTGCACGCATTAAAGCACCCATTGAAAGTATCGCGCTCTGTGTAACCTAAGCCCGTGGCGACGTCACGCGCTCTTCTTCTTGGGGCTGGATTTGTGATCTTCGCCCAAAAACGCAAGGCCAACGGCACCAATAAAGATCGCGACATCAGCGATGTTGAAGGAATAGGGGTTGTTGAAACCACAGCAGGACATGTTCAGGAAATCGGCGACCGCACCATAGAAGATCCGGTCAACGACGTTACCGATTGCACCACCAATCAGAAAACCCGCTGACATGTAGACCCACTTCGATCCACCGTTTTTACGCAGCCACCAAAGGACTGCGGCCGAGATGACGACCGCAAGCCCAATAAGAACCCAGCGCATGTCGAAACCGGAAAACAGGCCAAAGTTGACCCCACGATTCCATGCCATCTGGAATTCAAGGTAGGGCGGGAAGACCTCGATCTTGCCCCGCCCGGGATTTCCCAGACCAAGCCAATGCACCACGTAGTATTTGCTGGCTTGATCCAGCAGCAGCACCAATAGCCCGGTCCAGAAAGTTAGACGCATAGCCGCCCCTTAGTGTTTAAAGTGGCGCATGCCGGTAAAGACCATCGCGATCCCGGCTTCGTCAGCTGCGGCGATGACTTCGTCGTCGCGCATTGAACCACCGGGCTGGATCACACATGTCGCACCAGCGGCGGCTGCCTCTAGCAGACCATCAGCGAATGGGAAGAACGCGTCAGACGCAACAGCCGAACCAATGGTCAGCGGCTGCGGCAGTTCCATGGCTTCTGCCATACGCTCTGCTTTCTTTGCCGCAATCAGTGCAGAATCCAGACGTGACATTTGGCCAGCGCCTACGCCCACTGTCGCCTTGTCTTTGACATAGACAATTGCGTTGGATTTGACGTGCTTTGCGACTTTCCATGCGAACAGCAGGTCAGCCATTTGTTCATCAGTCGGTGCGACTTTGGTCACAACTTTCAGGTCGTCCATGCCAACGTAACCGGTGTCTTTGTCTTGAACCAACATGCCGCCAGCAACCTGACGGTATGTGGTGATTGGTGTTTTTGGATCTGGCAGTGCCTCTGTGGTTAGAAGGCGCAGGTTTTTCTTGGCGGCGAATACAGCTTTGGCCGCGTCTGATGCACCGGGGGCGATCACGACTTCGGTAAAGATTTCGACGATCGCCTTGGCTGTTTCTTCGTCCAGCGGCTGGTTCAGCGCTACGATCCCACCAAACGCCGAGGTCCGGTCGCAATCGAATGCGTTTTTATATGCTTCAAGCAAGGTAGCACCTCGTGCAACACCGCAAGGGTTTGCGTGTTTGATGATCGCAACGGCTGGGCCGTCCGCAGGGTCGAATTCTGCCACCAATTCAAACGCTGCGTCTGTGTCGTTGATGTTGTTATACGACAGAGCCTTACCTTGGTGCACAACAGCGGTCGCAACGCCCGGGCGGTTTGTGCCATCGGTGTAGAACGCAGCAGACTGGTGACTGTTTTCGCCGTAACGCATGGTTTGCTTGAATGTGCCGCTGAACGAACGACGACGTGGCTCATTCTGGCCAATCGCGCCAGCCATCCAAGTGCTAACGGCAGTGTCATACGCAGCTGTACGTGCATAGGCGGTTTGGGCAAGACGTTGGCGCAGTGCCATCGTTGTTTGACCGTCATTTGCGTCTAGCTCTGCCAGAACTGCGTCGTAATCTTCGACATCAGTCACAACAGTGACAAAGGCATGGTTTTTCGCAGCAGAGCGGATCATCGCAGGGCCGCCAATGTCGATGTTTTCGATGCAGGCCGCGTAATCGCCGCCTTTGGCTACGGTTTCTTCAAAAGGGTACAGGTTCACGACCAGCAGATCGATTGGGCCGATGTTATGTTCGACCATCGCATCGCGGTGCCCGTCTAGATCGCGGCGGGCCAGCAGGCCACCGTGAACAACGGGGTGCAGCGTTTTCACGCGGCCGTCCATCATTTCTGGGAAGCCAGTGACATCGGCCACATCGCGAACTTCTAGTCCTGCATCGCGCAATGCTTGGGCAGAGCCGCCAGTGGACAGCAATTCAACGCCGCGATCAGCAAGCGCGCGCGCAAGATCAACAAGTCCAGTTTTGTCGGATACAGAAAGAAGCGCGCGGCGCAGTGGTGCAAGGTCGGTCATTCAAAGTCCCCAGGTGTATATTCCACGTCGTCCACAAGATCGGTCTGGACAAGATCACGCAGGGCAGTCGGCGTATCTTGCGCCTTGGCCAGCGACCAACGGACGCGTGTCGCATAGGACATCGCGCGCCCAGATAAAACCACTTGATGCGTGCCAAGTGGCCTTAATCGACCATTTTGTAGGTAAACTGAGGGGATAATCGACAGTTCGGCGGCACCATCATGAGAAAACACCCATGTTTCGCCTGATTTCAGTGCAAGGTACACATTTTGGCGATCAACCGTGGCGGCCACATCTGGATGCAGATGGAAGCGGATTTTATAGGCAATACCTTCGACGCCTCGAGTTGCATCGAATTGTGCGTTGTCTTGTTCATCAAGCGTTGTCAGCAGGTCTTCGCAAGTGAGCTGCCGACCATCGACAGACAATTGCAATATCCGGGCATGGGTCAGGCCATGGCTGGCTTGGTATCCATTCTGAGATAACTCTATCCGACGGCCGCCTTCGATAGTGGGCGCGTTATAACGTACGATGGTCGGGGTATTACTCAGCTGTTCGTCTTCGGTATTAAGCTGCGATGACGATACGCCGTCCAAACCGAGCGTTGAATGGCTTGCCGTTGCGCGACTTGCGCGCCGCCATTCGGTTCCAAACCGAGCCCCTGATCCACTATTCACGATGATCGGGCGGCGGCCAGAGTTCAACTCAAACCCGAGCGTACTCGCGTGTCCTTTTGATGACGCGCTGCCTGTTGGTGGTGGTGCTGCGTCCACAATCAATGACGTTCGCCCACCTGTTAATTTTGCAAACCCCATGTGTAGACCCGCATCAGGCGGCGTTTTGACACCTGCATCGGCAAAGGCTTGGTCCAGCCACCCCTCCAGCCCCGAACCGCCCCCATGAAACCGGGTAAGACTACCGTCGCTATGACGAAGAGCGCGTAGCGTTGGCACAATCCTTTCAACCGCGTCAGAGATACCACGCGGCACACGCCGCTGTGCCGCAGACAGCGTTTGTACAGACAGGTTTAGAAGCGTCAGGATTTCTAGCAGCTCTTCTGGGTTGCGCGTCGCTATCGCCCCGCCAGCGATTTCGGACGAACACTCAGCGGATAGCGCTTTCACCGCGTTATCCACGTAGCGATCCATACCTTTGAGCATCAGCCCTGCGTAAATCAGCCCTGCCAGTGCTTCGAACCGGGGCAGCCCATGCGGGGCCGCGACCCAGCGCCGCGATAAGAACAGTGTCTGCTGACCCAAAGAGCGCATGAACTGGTCCGTTGCAGGTTGATCTTGGCCACGTAAGATGAACAACCCGTGATTGATCCAACGGGTCAGCCTGCGCCCGACAACATCGGGTGTCCATCCGGCGCTGCGCCCGTCGCCATAGCGATCGATCCAGTCATAAACCCACTTTTGTGCGCGGGTTCGCGCCTTTTCGTCGCCCACGGCAACAAGGTCATCCATCCACGCACATCCGTGGATTTCGTCCATTACGTTTGGGTTATCGCGGGCGATGTCCCAGATCGATAGGTTGGGCCCTTCGACAAAAAGACCCGAGAAAAGAAAGTTGCCAGTAATTAACTGACGTCCACGGCCGACGGCACCAATGGTACGCGGTTCGGGCGGTGTTACGAAGCTTGGTACTGTATCAGAAAACGCTGCACGCCGGGCATGCACCCGGTTCATAAATGTCGTCCGGCGATCCCGCCATGTGGTCGCTTTTGCCAATTCTGCGCTGCCTCGGCCAATTGTTATTGAGCGCAGGATAGGAAATGATTGCCGTTAAGTCACTAAAACTTCTTAGCCTAAGCGTGGACCCGCCAAGGCTATGAAGTCGTTTGAAAAATTCGGGCCTTATGAATTGCTATTCTGGTTTTTGTAGAACGGCCATATAAAACCCGTCCATTCCACCAAGGTCAGACCAGTAATCAGGGCGGAGCCGCAAGCCACCTTCTTCGGTGATCCATTCTGGCGCAATCCCGGGGACGTTCAGTGCTTCGGTGTCAACCGTCAGGTCTGAATGGCGCGAGAGAGCTTCTTCGACTTGCACTTCGCCTTCGTCAGGTAACAAAGAGCATGTACAGAACACCAACCGCCCGCCGGGTTTTAACAAGCCTAGCGCGTGATCAATCATCGTTTCTTGTTGATCAATCAATGCGCCAAACTCTGATCCGTCTTTTGCGTAGGGCAGGTCAGGGTGCCGACGAATGGTTCCGGTCGCTGAACAAGGCGCGTCCAACAAGATCGCGTCAAAGCCAGTTTCCTCAAACGCAAATGCATCGCTAACGACGGTGCGGGCCTTAAGGCCGACGCGCGTTAGATTCTCTTGAACCCGTTCCATGCGTCGTTCGGACAAATCTACAGCGGTGACATCTGCACCCGCGGCAGCCAATTGCATTGCTTTGCCGCCGGGTGCTGCACAAAGGTCGAGAACTTTAAGACCTTTCACGTCACCCAACAGCTTTACTGGAATAGCTGCGGCGGCATCTTGGACCCACCATTCGCCCGCATCATATCCGGGCAACGACGTCACCTGACCAGCGTTTGTGATACGTACGGAACCCGTTGGCAGAACGGTGCCGCCAGTTGCCTTGGCTACAGCGTCGGCATCTGTCTTTGCTGTTAGATCAAGTGGAGCGCCACTAAAGTGTGCTGCTTCCATGCCAACAACTGCCTCGCGGCCCCATGCCGCGACCAATGGCTGGCGTAGCCAACCGGGCGTCAGCGGAACTGCACGCTTTTCCCAGCCCTCGGGGCCTTCAGCCGCGATTTTACGCAGGACCGCGTTGGTCAGGCCCTTCATCGCTTGCGTGCGTTTGTTCCGCCCCACGATTTCAACATAGGCATTCACGACGCCGTGCGCCGCTTCGCCACCGCACAGTTCGATAACCCCAAGGCGAAGCGCATTCATCACGTGATCTGGTGGCGTCTTTTTAAGGTATGGCTTTAGCATCCGATCCGCACGATCCAAGCCGCGCAATGCGTCCGTCGCAAGGCGCTGGGCGCGTGCGCGGTCATCATTCGCTAACTGGTTTAAGGCGCCGCCAGCAATCAATTCTGCCATCAGGCGACCTTCGGTCGTGATCTGCATCAATAGATGATGCGCGGTGCGTCGGGCAGGCAAACCTGTTTGATTCATGGGGTATCTCTTGATGCTGGGTGCCAGCGGCGTATATCAAAGCCATGCCGCCGACAAGGAGAGTCCAAATGCCCGATCAAGACAAAGACCAGTCTACGCCAGCCCAGCGCGCGCTTGCCGAGGCAGAAGAACGCCGCAAGAACGACAAAGCGCAGGGCCTGCCGACAGAATTGGGTGGACGCGATGGACCTGAACCAGTGCGCTTTGGCGATTGGGAAAGAAAAGGCATCGCCGTCGATTTTTAAACGACCTGATCGGCAACTTTCTGCCCCGTGTAAGCGGATTCTGGCATGAAAATACGGTAAATAATTATACGCATTAGAATCTCGAAATTCTTTCGTTACATCGACCTCGAGCCACAAGTTGCTCTAACAAAAAGGGATGTAACCTATGAAGATCGAGGCACTTTTTACTGCGATTGTTGTGTGCGCGTCATCGGCGGCTTATGCGTCAGAAGAATGCACTGCAGAGGTTGTTGATGCCAAAGTTGCGCAAGCAAAAGAGGCAATCCAGATCATCGGTCAAGAAGACCCTGATCGCATGTTTGCAGTGGTTAGCGAGTTTCAAGAAAATATGTCTGTCGCCAAAGCGTCTGCTGAAATGGCACCACTTTGCGAGACATATGACGCCGTGATCGCGGCTGTTGAAGGCTGAGTTGTTTCGGCAAGGGGGTGCTCGCGTTCCCTTGCTTTTGTCCCTTTGTTAAAACCAATTTGTCACTATTTTGATTTTCAAAATTGCAGAGTCTCTCCATTCACGATTATTTAGGGTAATTGTGGTGGAAAATGGATACCGTCATCGGTGTATGACGGTCGTTTGATGGAGAGAGCATGCGTTTCACTTTTCAGCGATTCTTACTACTAGGACTCTGTTTTCTAGTTGCAGGCTGCAGTCTGCCACGCGGTGCGGGTTTCCAATCCGAGGTGCTGGCGGCATCAAATGCCGGCAGTCGCGAAGAAGGCGAAGAAGCGGTATATGATTTCGAAGTTTTCGAAGTCACGCGCGAAACACTTCCCATCATTAATTCTTGGCCGAACCCTGACATTCAGTCATTTTCGTGGATACCCAGCCAAGAACAACCAGCATCGCTGATCATTGCACCCGGCGATACAGTCCAGCTGACGATCTGGGACGCCGAAGAAAATTCGCTTTTGGCGGGTGCAGGCCAACGCGTCACGCCACTGCAAGAAACCCAAGTAGGCTCGACCGGACGTATTTTCGTACCCTACATTGGTGACATGCAGGTTTCTGGCATGTCGTCCATGACAGCGCGTGCACGGATCGAAGAAGAGCTAAGTAAGACGATTCCATCAGCGCAAGTCCAGCTAATTGTTAAGCCGGGGCGTCAGAATATGGCAAACCTGATGTCAGGTTTTGCTGCGCCGGGGCTATACGAATTGCCGGACCGGAATTTCAAAATTCTAGAATTGTTATCAATGGCAGGTGGCGCCGATCCTTCGCTGTTGAACCCGCAGGTCCGCCTGATCAGAAATGGCCGGACATATGGTATTTCGTTGGATCGCCTATTAGAGGAACCCGCGCAGAATACGACCATGCGTGGTGGTGATCGTGTCAGAATTATCGGTGACGAGCGCAAGTTCCTGTCTTTGGGTGCCACAGGTTCAGAAGCAGTGCACGAAATCACTGATCAACACCTATCTGCGTTGGAGGCCTTATCTATAATCGGCGGCGTCAGCGACGGCACTGCGAACCCTAAGGGCATTCTTATCATGCGCGAATACGACGCGTCCGCCGTGCGGCAAGATGCAAGTGGGCCGGCGCAAGAACGCGTTGTGTTCACAATTGACCTGACTTCGGCAGATGGGCTGTTCTCTGCGGGTAAGTTTCTTATCCAAGATGATGACCTGATCTATGGCACCGAAAGTGTTCTTGGGCCTGCTCTAACCGTGTTCGGGTTGGGCCAGTCGATCGCGTCGCTGGCGAAATGATTGGCTTAGAATAAGTCGATACCGTGGGCGAGAGCGCTGGGATCGGTTACGTTTTCGATCACCAGCGTGTCGCCATCACCGAAATTAATGGTCATCTGGGTTCCTTCTAGGTGACCATACATCATCAATAAATCTTCGGCAGACGTCAGCCCGGTCCAAACCTCGGCTGTTAACGTGATATGATCTTCGCCTTGGGTGTAGTCAGTGATGACATCGTGCCCGCCGCTAAAAATGAATTCATCGGCACCTACACCGCCAAACAGCACGTCGTTCCCCGCACCTCCGTCAATGATATCGTTACCAGAACCACCGCGAAGTATATCTTGGCCACTTCCCCCCAGCAGAGTGTCGGCACCAGCACCCCCGATCAATATGTCAGCGCCTTCATTGCCTAGTATTCGGTCGTTTCCATCGCGGCCAAGCAAGGTGTCACCTCCTTCGCCGCCATTGAGTACGTCATTCCCCGCACCTGCGATAATCACGTCAGAACCAGCTCCACCGGACAGTGTGTCAGTGCCAGCTTGTCCGATAATCACTTCGCTTTCAGGGTTTGTGGTAGTGGGTTCTTGATCGCTTGCTTCTCCAAAGGCCGCGCGTAGATCGACCGAGTTTTCATTCGCAATCAGCCCGACGCCCGCCATCATATTATTCGGTGATGTGTCTGGGGCTGTAGGTGGCGGTGGTGTCAGATCAGGTGGCGGCGTTGTCGGACCGGGATAGCCTGGTGTCGTGTTCTGTGGAATCCGCGTGATCCCGATAAGATCGCTATTGGTAAACTGACGATAATCTATGGGGGCGCCATCAGAGCTAAGGACGACCAGAATTTCATCCCCGTACCGGATCTCTACGCCTTCCGGCAGCATTTTCATGGTCAACTGGCTCACATCACGCAGCATTGGCCATCGCGAAAGATCGATCGTATCCTCGCCCACGGTGAAATCGGTGATTGTGTCACTTTGACCGTCGGCGGAAAGAATAAATACATCCGCACCCTGGCCACCCGTCATCGTGTCGGTGCCTTGGCCGTCCCGTAAAATATCGTCGCCAGCGCCACTGTCGATCACATCGTCTCCGTCATGGCCGCTTAGGATATCCTCATCGACAGAACCAAAAAGCGCACCACCTGCAATGGTGGCAGTCGTAGTGATCCCTTTACTTCCGGTATCATAGCGCAGTTTGGTGATGCCAATTTCGCTGCTGCTTGTGACGTAAATATCCAGCGCATTGCCGTTGCTAGCCACCGCGATTGCACTGATGTTGTCCAACCCCATTTCAGTGGTGTCCGCGATATGGGCGCGGGGCAGCAATTGTCCGCCCTCAAGCAGCGTAAAGATCGTGATCCCGTCATCACTACCGCCTGCGATAACAAAGGTTTGCCCGTTGTGATGGATCACCTCAAGCGCGCTAATACCGTTGAACCGCGTATCTAGTGTATCGAGGATGTGATCTCTGATGATCATGTTCCCGTCAGCGTTCAACTGCAAGACGGTTATGCTTCCGCTTTCTGCCGCACCAAGCAAGATGTAGGTTTGGCCGCCGACTACAGCGGTTTGCATGACGGTCGGCGTGTCGATCCACAGACCTTGATCAACGCCAAGGTTTTCTGCAGGGATGAGCGACCCGTCATCGTCTATTTTCCAGCTCGTAACACCGTTACCAGTAATGCTTGTCGTTAGAAGGAACTGTTGACCCTCCACATTAGCATATGCCGTTGCGGAGATTTGATCGGTAAAGCTGCCAGCGGGTCCGACAGTGGTCGTGTTTGCAACGACTGCTCCGTTGGCATCGAATGTGATTTGTCCGATGCCTTGGTTGGCCACCAACCCTCCGTAGATCACTTGCCCGCCCGTTTTCAAAGTCACCGTCGTTAAGTTTTGGATACCGGAGAAGGTGAGGTCGGCAACAAAGGTGCCCGCGCCAAATTCGCCTTCGTTGGTAAGCGTGGTGATCTGAATTCTGCCTTCGGGACCACCGCTGCTTATCATAGAAGTGACACCGCCAGTTTTCAGCGTGGCGAGTGATGTGGTGCCACCCAGCATCGGGGATCCTTCAAACGCGAAGTCATCGATCAGAAAAGGTATTTCACCACTGATGTTCCAGCCGCTAAGCACTCCATCAGGGCCAGTGGTGCTATAAAGAATCTGTGATCCTTCGACTTGCACCAAGGCCAAATCGGTGACGTGAGAATAAGCGAATTCGTCCTCAGAAACGAGGTAAGTTACAAGCGTAATGTCTGACATGTGTGGTCCCCCCCAGGACCTGAAACAGTCGTCTAGGAGGAAGGTGATCTGCGGAATCGCCGGTCGGATGGCCCAATTGTGGCGCGACAGTGAACCTTTGTCTGCAATTGGTTCAAAACCACAGCGAATTTTAATTGAACGACTCGCTTGTGGGATTGGATCAGGCAAAGGTAGTGTTGGTTATCCCAATAGGCAGGAAATCAAAATGCCACCCAAATTTGGCACTAGCGGCTTACGTGGTTTGGTCACTGAACTGACGCCAGAATGCATTGATCGCCATGTCATGGCTTTCATCGCTTCATGTCCTGTCGGTACTGGATTGTTCATTGGGTATGACTTGCGCCCGTCTTCGCCCGATATCGCGGTGATCGTTGCGCGATCAGCGCAAGAGGCTGGCCTTGACGTTACAGTGTGCGGCGCGGTTCCGACGCCGGCGTTGGCGCTCGCATCGATGAAAGCTGGCGCTGCTGCCGTGATGATAACTGGCAGCCATATTCCTGCCGACCGCAACGGGCTAAAGTTTTATACCCCTGAAGGTGAGATTACGAAGGCTCACGAAGCGGCCATTGTGGCGTCCCTTGGCAAGCAAGTGTCAAGTGCGGCTGGGGTTATACGTGATGATTCCGCTGTGGGTGCGAATTACCTTGCGCGTTATACCCACGCGTATGGCGAAGCACTGACCGGGATGCGTATCGGGGTTTATGCTCATAGCGCTGTCGGTCGTTCAGGACTGGAGGAATTGCTAAAGGCGCTTGGCGCACAGGTTGTCACGCTTGGTTGGTCAGATACTTTTATTCCGGTCGACACCGAGGCCGTTGCCCCGGCCTTGCGTGCGCAGTTGCGTCAATGGGCAAAGGAACACGAATGCGCTGCGATTGTTTCGACGGACGGCGATGGGGATCGTCCGCTGCTTGCGGATGCCGATGGTGAAGTCATTCCCGGCGATATTTTGGGACAAATTACAGCGCAGGTTTTGGGCGCAGAAAACGTGGTTACGCCTGTGTCGTCGAACACTGGTGTTGATCGAATGCCGTGTTTTAGCAAGGTTGTTCGGACAAAGATCGGCTCGCCTTTTGTCATCGCAGGCATGGAAGAAACGCCGGGCGATACGGTCGGCTATGAGGCGAATGGTGGGTTCCTTCTTGGGTTTGCAGCGGCCGGGCCCAACGGTGGTTTGCCGCCGTTAATGACCCGTGATGCAGTTTTACCGATCGTTGCGGTCTTAGCTGCAGCGCGTGCTACATCCATTTCTGGCCTCGTGGCACAGCTACCGGCACGCTTTACCGCTGCAGATCGGTTACAGGATGTCCCTACCGAGGATACGCAGGCTTTGGTCCAACAACTGACTAAAGATGCGACGGCTCGGGCTGCATTTCTTGCTGATTTGGGTGGTGAAGAGGTTGGTGTCGATTTGACGGATGGCTTGCGCATATCGTTCCAGGATGGTCGAATCGTTCATCTGCGGCCTTCTGGGAACGCGCCAGAGCTTCGACTGTATGTCGAAGCAGACAGCGTAACACTTGCGCAATCGATGCTTTCTGATGCTTTGGGGATCGTCAGTCATCGACTCGGTCGATGAAATGTCTCGCTTTGACCTGACCAAAAGTACAATTGTGCCAATACACACAGACTCGCTTGAGCGACTCAGGGGTAGTAGAGGCTAGGGCAAAGGTTAGTGTGAATACGTTTAGTTAGGTGTCTGCGGGCTTCTCGTACCATATCGGGCGAGAAGCCTATATATTTTCAGGGTTCGTCGTATCCATTTGGGTTGGCCGACTGCCAAGCCCAGGTACTTGCCGTCATGTCATCCAGCCCATGTTCAGCCTTCCAGCCAAGTTCGGCCGCGGCGCGTGATGCATCTGCTTGCATCACTGCAATATCACCTGCGCGGCGTGCTGCTTGTTTGGTGGCAATCGGATGACCGCATGCGCGTTCAAAGGCGGCCACCATGTCACGTACGCTGTAGCTTTGGCCGGTGCCGATGTTGAACGGGCGTGCACCTGAAGTCTGGCTAGCATAGTTCAACGCGGCAACATGTGCGCGGGCCAGGTCAACAACGTGGATGTAATCGCGCAACCCTGTGCCATCTGGCGTATCATAGTCATCGCCAAACACTGTCAGCGCGTCCCGTTTGCCGACGGCGACCTGCGCGATGAACGGCATCAGGTTGTTTGGAATATCCTTTGGGTCTTCGCCGATCTTCGCGGAATGATGTGCACCAACAGGGTTGAAGTAACGCAGCAAGACAGCCGAGGTATCGACGGTGGCCTTCGCCCAATTCGTCAGGATATTCTCTGCCATCAATTTGGACTGGCCATAGACCGACATCGGCGCAGTTGGGTGGGCCTCGTCATAGGGCAGGTAAACGGGCTCACCGTAAACCGTGGCCGAGGATGAGAAGATAATGTTTTTGCACCCAACACGATCCATTGAGTGAAGCAGGGCAAGCGTGCCGCCAACGTTGACGTCGTAATACAGAAGTGGCTGTTCTTCGCTTTCTCCAACGGCCTTGAGACCCGCGAAGTGGATGACAGCATCAGGGCGAAATTCTTGCATCACACGGTCCAGCATCTGTGGATCACGGACGTCACCTATAAAATCGGTTACCGTGCCATTCGACAAGCTGCGCACGCGGTTCAACACCTCAGGGGTGGCATTCGAATAGTTATCAAGAACACAAACTTCATGCCCTTGGGCCATCAGCTCAAGAAGAGTATGGCTGCCGATATAGCCGGCACCCCCTGTTACAAGTACACGCATTAAAGAATGAAGTCTCCTGTTGTTAGGCCCGTAGTGCCTATCACGAGGATGACCATTTCGGCAGTGCCATCTAGATCACGATCGATTTCAATCCTTGTGTCGACACCGTCGTCAGATATCACGAGCGCACCCGTGGCTGATAGATCGGCGTTGATCCCAGATAGATCAATGACGTCTATTCCAATCTCAAAGTCGTTGATGGAGTCTGCGCTGGTGGCCCAGCTGTCACTGGCTGAAGTAAAGATAAATGTATCAGCACCAGCTCCGCCAGTCAGTGTGTCTTGGCCCATGTCGCCGCTGATAGCGTCATCGCCGTTTCCGCCGTTGATAGAGTCGTCACCGCGCCCGCCATGCAACTGATCATTGCCACCACCGCCAAGGATGACATCATCACCGCTGCCGCCGAATATGGTGTCCAAGCCTGACCCGCCGGTCAGTGTGTCGTATCCGCTGCCGCCGTATAGGTTATTGGTGCCCGCAGTTGCTTCAATTGTGTCCGAGCCAGAATCGCCGTGTAGGGTGTCATCGTTTGCTCCGCCGTTGATTTGGTCCGCACCTATCCCACCGCGCGCGGTGTCGTTTCCGTTGCCGCCGTTTAGTTCATCGTTACCAGCACCGCCAAACAAGTTGTCGCGCCCATTGCCGCCATTTAACAAGTCAGCGCCGTCCCTGCCAAACAAGTCATCGCTACCCCCGTTTCCGGTAAGCGTATTTGCAACATCATTTCCGATCAGAGTGTCGTTACCAGAGCCACTCGTAGCGTTTTCAATCACGACCCCATTGGCAATGGTATAGCCACCAGCGATACCATCTGCCGCGGAAATGAAACCGCCACCGCCGACCTCGTATCGCAATGTGGCCGGGCGCAAATCAATTGTTACAGCGCCGGTGCCACTATAGCTAATGGTATCCTCGCCTCCGGTATCCCAAATTGCCAGCCAGCCAGTTCCGCTATTGGCACTATTGCTGCCCGGAAGTTCATAATTATCGTTGCCGCTGGCATGGGTAGTGTTCGCGCCATATAGTGCTTGCAACGCAGCGATATCCAATGCCATTGGTCCCATAGACTCGCCATAGTCATAGCTTCCTGAAGGCGCACCGTCGTAGCCAGAATTATAGGACATGACAGTATAGACGCTCTGGTTTAGCCCATAGTCCCCATAATAACCGAATGGAAAGCCTCGATCAGTAGGGTCAAGACCAGCTAGGACAAAATCGCCGTCATGCGGGTGTGCGAGCCCCAAGCCATGTAGCGCTTCGTGAATTATTGTTGAATATCCGAGGCCGCCGGGTTGCAGTCCGTTCGTATCCCAGCCAAGGCCACGCCCGTTAAATACACCTTCGCTAGAAGAGTCGTCGACGGGATAATAAAAGTATCCCAGCAGTGTGTCGCCAGATTCGGCGTATAGTTCGTCTTCGTCTTTCACAACTTGGAAGTCGGCGAATTGATTAGATGTTTCTACAAAAGTGACGTTGGCTACAGCGGATATAGAGGCGAGCGCCGCCATAAACTGTTCACGTTCGTATGCCGTCCAGCCTTCTGACGTGACATTATCGCGTCGCGATCCATCCGGTACAAAATAGACTGTGATTGGCTCGTCTGTATCCGTGCGTTGGGTCCCGCTGTCGAGAGTCCCGACTGGCCCGGATGCGAGATCCAGTACTCGGTATGCGTCTAATGCAAGATCTGAGGTGGTAGAATTGACCGTGTTCGTCGTAATTTGAGGCATTCTTGTAATTTGAGGCATTCTTGAAGTCTCTTTATGCTCGAGCCTTGTGACATCGCGCTCGCGTTATTGCGCCCAACTATGGCGAAATTCGGTGCGCGGCATTGAATTTTGAATGCAATCTCTACAAACGGTCGGAGTGAGTCAAACGCATCAGATGCGAGTTGCGAAAACGTGCGGATTAGCTCCGTGCATATACGTCTTCGTAGCGCACGATGTCGTCTTCACCTAGGTACCCGCCTGTTTGGACTTCGATCAGAACCATATGCAGTTTGCCGGGGTTTTCTAACCGATGCTTGGCGCCCAAGGGCACATAGATTGACTGGTTCTCTGAGATCAGCTGAACTTCATCATCAACGGTGACTTTTGCTGTGCCTTGGACGACGATCCAATGCTCTGCACGATGATGATGAGATTGCAGCGAAAGGGCTGCACCGGGGTTCACGACTATCCGTTTGACCTGAAACCTGTCACCTGTCGCAAGGCTTTCGAACCAACCCCACGGTCTGTGATCTTTGAGGAAGCTTTCGGCCTGTGGAGAGGCTTTATCTATAAGAATACTAACTGCTTTTTTGACATCTTGGCTGCGATCCTTGTGTGTGACTAGGACGGCGTCAGGCGTTGCAATAGCGACAATATTTTCTAGCCCAATGCCTACGATGGCTTGGCTTTCGACTTCTGACCGAAGCAGCGTGTTTTGACAGTCAATCGAAGTTGCCGGGCCTGATAGCGATAGACCGTCCTTTTCGGTTTCGCGCCAAACCGAAGCCCAATCTCCAAGATCGGACCAGCCGCCATCATAGGGCACAACCGATAGGTTGCAGACTTTCTCCATGACAGCATAGTCGATCGAAATTGCGGCGACTTGATGCCAAGGTTCTGGCGCGAGCCGAAGAAAACCTAGATCCGTTGTCGCTTCGTCGATAGCTGATTGTACGAAAGCGTACATGTCAGGTGCCGTCGCGCAATATGCTGCCAAAATCGCCTTGACGGAGAACAGGTATATCCCCGCGTTCCAAAGGTAGCGACCGTCTGACAGCATCTTTGCTGCTCGCTCGGCATCAGGTTTTTCTACAAATTCGCTTAATTGCAGTGGTGCAGATTCATTTTGGACGGCGCCGTCTACCTTGAGGTATCCATAACCTGTTTCAGGTCGATCTGGGGTAATTCCAAATGTAACAAGCTGGCCGGCGCGTGCAGCTGGGATTGCTGCAGTAACCGATACCTCAAACGCGGCGTCGTCTGGGATTACGTGATCAGATGGTGCAACAAGCATGAACCCATCAGGATCGGTTTTTGCCAAATGCATGGCTGCCGCTAAGACAGCAGGCCCGGTATCTTTTCCAGCAGGTTCAATTAGAACTGCGTCTGGGTTTGCACCAATTTCCTTTAGTTGTTGGACGACAATAAAACGAAAATCATCGGCTGTAATGATAACTGGTTGTCGGTACTTTGGCCCGTGCAAGCGTTGGGCGCTTGCTTGAAATAAGCTTTGTGACCCGATGAGCGGTGCGAACTGCTTCGGATAGCTTTTGCGTGACAATGGCCAGAGCCGCGTACCTGAACCACCGCATAGAATAACAGGTGTGATCGTTGCGTCTTCCATCAGGCAAACCTCAGTCCGCGATCAAGTTTCACCTGTTGTAAGTACCATGCAAATGTAGCCTGAATGCCTTCGTGCAGTTGGATCTTTGGTTTCCAGCCCAATTTGGAAATCCGCTGGGTATCGAGCAACTTGCGTTTTGTTCCGTCGGGCTTTGTGGTGTCAAAGTGGATATTCCCACGGAATTCCGCGATCTCGCCGATCATTTGGGCTAAGGCACCAATTGTTATGTCTTGGCCTGTTCCGACGTTGATGTGGCTTTGCGTCGGTTGGGTAGCGCTGAAGTATTCTTGCTGCTCTAAATTCATCACAAATAGAGCAGCCTCTGCCATGTCGTCCACGTGCAGGAATTCTCGTTTTGGGGTGCCGGTTCCCCAGATGGTTACGCTGTCATTCTTGTTCTGAACGGCAGCATGAAAACGGGTGATCAATGCGGGCAAGACATGTGCGTTTTGGGGATGAAAGTTGTCGCCTGGGCCATATAGGTTTGTTGGCATGATGGACCGGTAGTCAGTGCCGTACTGCCGGTTATAGCTTTCGCACAGCTTGATCCCGGCGATTTTCGCAATTGCGTAGGGTTCGTTCGTGGGTTCGAGCGGACCAGTTAACAATGCAGCTTCTGTTATCGGTTGGGCAGCTTCGCGCGGGTAAATGCATGACGACCCAAGGAACAGTAGTTTGTCGATTCCCGCTGCGTGTGATTCATGAATCACATTCGAAGCGATCATCATGTTTTCGTAGATAAAGTGTGCGGGATAGGTGCTGTTTGCCATGATCCCGCCAACACGTGCGGCTGCAAGGATCACGGCATCTGGGCGTTCGCGTTGTAGAAACTGACGCACAGCGCTTTGGTCGGTTAGGTCTACTTGTGCACGGGGGGCGGTGATGGCTTCGTGCTTAGCTTCCTTTTGTAGCTGTTGGACAATTGCGCTGCCGACCATGCCGGTGTGACCGGCTACATAAATACGCATGTTATGCCTCGACCGTCATGGGTAGGCTAAGCCCGTGTTCCTGTAGCAGCGCGTGACGCCGTGCTGTTTGTAGGTCTTCGGCCACCATTTCAGCGCACATCTGTTGCGCTGTGATTTCGGGCGACCAACCAAGCTGCGCCTGTGCTTTTGTTGGATCGCCTAGCAATGTGTCCACTTCGGCGGGCCGGAAATAGCGTGGGTCGATTCGCATGATTACGTCACCGGGTTTGACCGACGCGGCGCGGTCGCTAGTTACGGCTGTCACGGTCGCCGTTTCGTGAATGCCTTGCCCTTTAAATGCTAATTGCAGTCCCAACTCTGCCGCGCTCCAACGGATAAAGTCGCGGACAGAATGCTGGATGCCGGTGGCGATCACGTAATCCTCTGGCGTGTCTTGTTGCAGCATCATCCACTGCGCACGTACAAAATCTTTGGCGTGCCCCCAATCGCGCTTGGCGTCAATATTGCCCATGTAAAGGCAGTCCTGAAGGCCCATCGCGACGTTGGCTAGCCCGCGTGTGATCTTGCGGGTCACAAAGGTTTCGCCGCGGCGAGGGCTTTCGTGGTTAAACAAGATCCCGTTGCAGGCAAACATCCCATAAGCCTCGCGGTAGTTCACGCAGGTCCAGTAGGCGAACATCTTTGCAACGCCGTAAGGGCTGCGGGGATGGAACGGGGTCTGTTCCGTTTGGAGGCTTTCGCGCACTTGGCCATAGAGCTCAGATGTTGATGCCTGATAGAACCGCGTCTTCTTTTCTAGGCCAAGAAAACGGATTGCTTCGAGAAGTCTGAGCGTACCCATTGCGTCCACATCAGCCGTGTATTCCGGGGCTTCAAAGCTAACGGCGACGTGGGATTGTGCGCCAAGGTTATAAACCTCGTCCGGCTGCACCTGTGCGATGATGCGGGTCAGGTTCGAACTGTCGGTTAGATCTCCGTAATGCAGGATGAACCGTGCGTCGTCTGTTTGTGGATCTTGGTAAATGTGATCGATGCGGGCGGTATTGAACTGCGACGCGCGCCGCTTGATCCCGTGCACCTCGTACCCTTTTTCAAGCAGTAGTTCGGCCAGATACGACCCGTCTTGGCCGGTGATCCCGGTAATCAACGCACGTTTAACCATTAACAGCCTCCGATGCCGCGTAGCGATTCGTTAACTACGTTGGTGCCGGAGAGGTCTTAACGACGCGTTAACCGTCGTACGGTGGGTGTAGGGATCATTTACGCTGTGGCCGCAATACTGCGCTGGATTTCACATTTCCCGAAAGGCGCGATTGTTCCCATGTCCGATCAAACTCCAAATCTGTCCTTGCCGTTCATCATGCCTGCGCAGGCGCAAAAACACGTTACCCATAACGAAGCGATCGAGCTGCTTGATATGATGGTGCAGCTTACCTTGGAATCAAGCATGGCGATTGCACCGCCATCGGCTCCAACCGAAGGCCAAGCTTGGGGGCTGGGCGTCGGTGTGACGGGCGACTGGGTAGGGCAGGATGGCCTGATTGCAACGTGGCGGGGTGGGGGGTGGCTATTTGTCGCGCCTCGCGATGGCTGGCTGGCATGGGTCCGCGATATCGGTGAATTGCAGGTGTTGAATGGTGGTCAGTGGGTGACCAAGGGCGCGGCTGCTGAAACCCAGAATTTACCGATGGTTGGGGTGAATGCGACCGCTGACACCACCAACCGATTGGCCGTGTCGAGCGATGCAACATTGCTTAATAACGCAGGGGCTGGGCATCAGGTGAAAATCAACAAAGCGGGAGGCGCGGATACGGCGTCACTGCTCTACCAAAGCGGTTGGTCTGGCCGGGCCGAGATGGGGCTATCCGGCAGCGATGATTTCAGCATTAAAGTCAGTGCAGACGGGGCAAGCTGGGCATCGGCCATCGGGATTGATAGCGCTGATGGACGGGTGCGTATCAACCAATTGCTGCATGTGACGCCGGGTGCGGCGCCCGCAAATCCCGAAACTGGTGACACCTATTTCGATTCTTCAGCGCTGAAATTGCGCTGTTATGACGGGACCGTTTGGCACGACCTTTTCTAAGGTCATCGACACAAAAGTAAGATTCGAGGGCGTGGCCATAATTGGCCGCGCCCTTTTTCTTTGCCGTGCCAAATTCGAAGTACGCTGATTGTATGCAGAAAAATGGTGACACAAATGCATATAGGGTCTGATATGCTGTGGATTAACCGTGCAGGGTGCTTGCGACAACATAGTTGCTCTGCTACATCGCGCAGGATTTTGACGCTTTCGTGATCCACGGGGGCCAAACAAGTTGCCTGTTTGCTGTCCGCTGTTGGACGGTGATCTGGGCCTAAGACATCGGAAGGGTGGACGTGTCCGAAACTGCTGGTATCTCCACAAGCATTGCATCGCGTTATGCGACCGCAGTGTTTGACCTTGCCAAAGAAGGCAAGGCCATCAAAGCGCTAGAAACTGACGTAGCTGCTTTGGAAACTGCAATCTCCGACAGCGCCGATTTGCGCACGTTGCTGACATCGCCGCTGTATAGTCGCGAACAGCAGGGTGCAGCAGTTGATGCTGTTGCGAAGAAAATGAAATTGTCTGCGACAACAAGCAACGTGATGTCTCTGCTCGCGAGCAAGCGTCGTTTGTTTGTGTTGCCGCAGTTGCTGAAAGTGCTGCAAGACATGTTGGCTGAAGAGCGCGGCGAAGTGACTGCAGAAGTCACAGCAGCGAAAAAGCTGACAAAAGCGCAAGCTGATAAGCTAGCCAAAACACTCACTGCCCAAGTGGGCAAGTCTGTCACCATCAAAGAAACCGTCGATGAGTCAATCATTGGCGGTCTTATTGTAAAAGTGGGCTCTAAGATGATCGATACGTCGATCGCCTCCAAGCTCAACGCACTCCAGAACACTATGAAAGAGGTCGGATAAATGGCGATCCAAGCGTCTGAAATCTCTGCGATCCTTAAGGACCAGATCAAAAACTTCGGTCAGGAAGCCGAAGTGGCCGAAGTTGGCCGGGTACTAAGCGTTGGTGATGGTATCGCCCGCGTTTACGGCCTTGATAACGTTCAAGCCGGTGAAATGGTTGAATTCCCCGGTGGTATCCGCGGGATGGCCTTGAACCTTGAATCTGACAACGTTGGTGTTGTTATCTTCGGTTCCGACCGTGACATTAAAGAAGGCGACACCGTTAAGCGCACCAAGTCCATCGTGGACGTGCCTGTTGGTGACGAACTGCTGGGCCGCGTTGTTGACGGTCTTGGCAACCCATTGGACGGCAAAGGTCCAATCAAAACGAAAAAGCGCGCAGTTGCTGATTCCAAAGCACCGGGTATCATCCCACGTAAATCGGTTCACGAGCCGATGGCGACTGGTCTGAAATCTGTTGACTCCATGATCCCAGTTGGCCGTGGCCAGCGCGAATTGATCATTGGTGACCGTCAGACAGGTAAAACAGCGATCGCACTTGATACGATCCTGAACCAAAAGTCTTACAACGACGCTGCTGCAAGCGATTCAGACAAGCTGTACTGTGTGTACGTTGCTGTTGGCCAAAAGCGCTCGACAGTTGCTCAGCTGGTTAAAAAGCTCGAAGAGTCCGGCGCGATTGAATATTCAATCGTTGTTGCGGCGACAGCTTCTGATCCTGCACCAATGCAGTTCCTTGCACCATACGCTGCGACAGCAATGGCAGAGCACTTCCGCGATGCTGGCCGTCACGCGCTGATCATCTATGATGATTTGTCCAAGCAAGCTGTGTCTTACCGTCAAATGTCCCTGCTTCTGCGCCGTCCACCAGGACGTGAAGCTTACCCAGGTGACGTTTTCTACCTCCACTCCCGTCTGCTCGAGCGTTCTTGTAAGCTGAACGAAGACAACGGTTCTGGTTCTTTGACTGCTCTGCCAATCATCGAAACCCAAGGTGGTGACGTTTCTGCGTTTATTCCAACCAACGTGATCTCGATCACTGACGGTCAGATCTTCTTGGAAACAGAACTGTTCTACCAAGGTATCCGCCCTGCGGTGAACACTGGTCTGTCAGTTTCTCGTGTTGGTTCTGCTGCGCAGACGAACTCTATGAAGTCTGTTGCTGGTCCAGTTAAGCTTGAGCTTGCTCAGTATCGTGAAATGGCTGCGTTTGCGCAGTTCGGTTCCGACCTTGATGCCGCGACACAGCAGCTGCTGAACCGTGGTGCCCGTCTGACCGAGCTGATGAAACAGCCACAGTACGCCCCGCTGACCAACGCTGAGATCGTTTGCGTTATCTACGCTGGCACCAAAGGTTACTTGGACAAAGTTGCTGTCAAAGATGTTGGCCGCTTTGAGGCTGGTTTGCTGAAGCACCTGCGTACAAACGCAACTGACGTGCTTGAGTTCATCACCAAAGAAGATCCAAAGATCAAAGGTGACGCGGAAGCAAAGATCAAAGCTGCTTTGGACGCTTTCGCTGCTGATTTCGCTTAAACCCTAAGATCAAGGAGACGAACACGTGCCTAGTCTTAAGGACCTTAAAAATCGGATCGAGTCGGTCAAATCGACCCGCAAGATCACGAAGGCCATGCAGATGGTCGCGGCTGCAAAACTGCGCCGCGCCCAAGACGCAGCCGAGGCATCGCGCCCCTACACAGAGCGTTTCAACGCTGTGATGGGCGGGCTTGCTGCTTCGGTTGGCGGTTCAGAAAGTGCACCTAAATTGCTGTCCGGTACGGGCAGCGATCAGGTACAGCTTCTGGTCGTCATGACGGCTGAACGTGGTTTGTGTGGCGGCTTCAACGGCAACATTGCCAAGCTAGCCAAAACACATGCGCAAAAGCTGATCGCTGAAGGCAAGACAGTGAAGATCATCACTGTTGGTAAAAAAGGCCGCGACGCGATCAAACGCGAGTTGGGCGAATACTTTGTCGATCACGTCGACATGAGTGGCGTCAAACGTCTCGGCTATGTCGATGCGCAAAACATTGCAAAGGACGTGCTGTCCCGCTTTGATGATAACGAATTCGATGTCGCGACTATCTTTTATGCGCGCTTTGAAAACGTTGTTACTCAGCACCCGACTGCACAGCAAATCATCCCAGCCAGCTTTGATGTGGCTGAAGATGCCGAAGCAGCACTTTACGACTACGAGCCAAGCGAAGAAGAAATTCTTGCTGACTTGTTGCCGCGCGGTGTTGCAACAGCAATTTTCAGCGCTCTGCTGGAAAATGCGGCCTCTGAGCAGGGCGCACGGATGTCTGCAATGGACAACGCAACACGCAACGCTGGCGACATGATCGACCAACTGACAATCGAGTTTAACCGCTCGCGTCAGGCTGTGATCACCAACGAGCTGATTGAAATTATTTCGGGCGCGGAAGCGCTCTAGACCCCGGAGAAAACCATTATGGCAAACGCTAAAGGTAAGATCACGCAGATCATCGGCGCCGTCGTTGACGTGCAGTTCGGTGACCACCTGCCAGAGATCTTGAACGCCCTAACCACTGACAACAACGGCAAGCAACTGACACTCGAAGTTGCTCAGCACCTTGGTGAAAACACAGTTCGTACAATTGCTATGGACTCCACTGAAGGTCTGGTTCGCGGTCAAGAAGTGACCGACGAAGGCACAACAATCACAGTTCCAGTTGGCGACGCCACACTGGGCCGGATCATGAACGTGATCGGTGAGCCAATCGACGAACGTGGCCCAATCGGTGAAAAAGATCGCCGTTCTATCCACGCTGACGCGCCAGCTTTCGAACAGCAGTCCACTGCGTCCGAAGTTCTGGTAACAGGCATCAAAGTTATCGACCTTCTCGCGCCTTACGCGAAGGGTGGTAAAATTGGTCTGTTCGGTGGTGCGGGTGTTGGTAAGACAGTTCTTATCCAAGAGCTGATCAACAACATCGCTAAAGTGCACTCTGGCTACTCTGTTTTCGCGGGTGTTGGTGAGCGTACACGTGAAGGTAACGACCTTTACTACGAATTCATCGAATCCAACGTTATCAACATGGAAGACCTGACCAAGTCCAAAGTGGCACTGGTTTACGGTCAGATGAACGAGCCTCCCGGTGCGCGTATGCGTGTTGCGCTGTCAGGTCTGACAATGGCCGAAGCGTTCCGCGACCAGTCCGGTACAGACGTTCTGTTCTTCGTGGATAACATCTTCCGCTTTACACAAGCTGGTTCCGAGGTGTCCGCGCTTCTGGGTCGTATTCCTTCTGCTGTGGGCTACCAGCCAACACTGGCAACCGACATGGGTGCGATGCAGGAACGTATTACATCGACCAAAAACGGTTCGATTACTTCTGTTCAGGCTATCTACGTACCTGCGGATGACCTTACCGACCCTGCACCGGCAACATCGTTTGCGCACCTTGATGCGACAACCGTTCTGAACCGTGCGATCTCTGAAAAGGGTATCTACCCTGCGGTTGACCCGCTTGATTCAACATCACGTCTGCTGGACCCAGCAATCGTTGGTGAAGAGCACTATGCAGTTGCTGCTGACGTTCAGCAGATGCTGCAGCGTTACAAGTCGCTTCAGGATATCATCGCGATTTTGGGCATGGACGAACTGTCAGAAGAAGACAAACTGACCGTTTCACGTGCACGTAAAATCGAACGCTTCCTGTCGCAGCCGTTTGACGTTGCTGAAGTATTTACTGGTTCACCAGGTGTTCAGGTTCCGCTGGAAGACACAATCGCGTCCTTTAAGGCCGTTGTCGCTGGCGAATACGATCACCTTCCAGAAGGTGCATTCTACATGGTAGGCGGCATCGACGAAGTGAAAGCGAAAGCCGAAAAAATGGCTGCAGCTGCAGCTTAATGAACCTGTAAGGAGCCAACATGGCAAACCTACAATTCGATCTAGTCTCGCCCGAGCGCCGTTTGGCGTCGGTCGAGGCGACCGAGGTCCAAATCCCCGGTGCTGACGGTGACATGACGGCGATGGCTGGCCACGCGCCAACCATCACGACATTGCGCCCAGGTATCTTGAGCGTGACACACGGTGGCACCACTGAAGAATATGTTGTTCTTGGTGGTTTCGCTGAAATCAGCGCGACAAGCGTCTCTGTGCTGGCTGAACAGGCCCTGCACCGTGATGAATTGACCCAAGAAGTCTACGACCAAATGATCGCAGACGCCAAAGAGCTGTACAAAAAGCATGAAGAAGTGTTCGAAAACGAACCTGGTCCTGTCGATGACGCGGCCAAGCTGATTGCTGATATGGTTGCGATTGGATCGCACATCGGTCTGGACCCAAATCAATCTAACTTCGGTTAAGATTACGTAAAGTATTGCTAGAGGCCCCGCTTTGCGGGGCCTTTTTCTATTGCAGGGTCGCAATTTGTGTTGAAAAGTGGAATACAACCACAGGTATTTTAAAAGTTCGCGAACAATAATGCACAAATTAAGCAGTGGAACAGTAGGAATAGACCACGGAGAAGTGGTTTTGTTTTCCGACTTTGAAGATGACGGCGCAATGTGGCGCGGCGAAGGCCCGCGTCAGAGTCGTGCAACGGTCAAATTCAACACGTCTTACGGATCTGTGCCGCATGTCCAAGTTTCTATGTCTATGTGGGACATATCAAATTCAACGAACACCCGCGCTGACGTGCAGGCAGAGAATATCACCAAAGATGGGTTTGAGATTGTGTTTCGGACTTGGGCCGACACGCAAGTAGCACGCGTGCGCATTGCTTGGACGTCGTTCGGAGAGCTGCCTCACGACGAAGGCTGGGAACTCTATTAGATAGAGAAAGGGCGCCGAATGAATCGACGCCCTGAATGCTTTAATCCGCTGTGTATAGGCCTTCGTAGATTGGGCCGAGCGTCTTGTGATCGAACAGAGACGACACGGATGTGCCATTCCATGTGTTCAGGATTGCTTGTGCGAACATCGGCGCAGTTGGTACGATGCGGATGTTTGGCGCAGCTTGCACAGCCTCTGTCGCGGCGATCGTGTCGGTGATGACAAGGCTTTTCATCGCTGACTTCGTGATCCGCTCAACCGCTGGCCCCGACAGAACACCATGCGTGATGTAGGAATGCACTTCTTTGGCACCGTTTTCCATCAACACTTCAGCCGCTTTGCAAAGCGTACCAGCCGTATCAACGATGTCATCGACGATAATACAAACACGGTCTTTGACGTCACCAATGACGGTCATCTCAGCGACCTCACCGGGTTTGCCACGGCGTTTGTCGACGATAGACAGTGGTGCGTTGATACGCTGCGCCAGATCGCGGGCACGCGCCACACCACCAACGTCAGGGGACACGACCATGACGTCGTCCATGCAGGACCGGAAGTTGTGCATCGCGTCCAGTGCGTAGATTGGGGACGCATAAAGGTTATCGACAGGAATATCGAAAAAACCCTGAATCTGCGTTGCGTGCAAATCCAGGGTTAAGATACGTTCTACACCGGCTTCGACCAGCATGTTCGCGACCAGCTTAGCAGTGATCGGCGTGCGGGCCTTGGAACGGCGGTCTTGGCGTGCGTAGCCAAAGTAGGGGATGACTGCGGTGATGCGCGCAGCCGATGAACGGCGCAGCGCGTCAGCGATGATCAGCAGTTCCATCAGGTTGTCGTTGGCGGGGTTTGATGTTGGCTGGACGATGAACATGTCTTCGCCGCGGACGTTTTCATAAACTTCGACAAAGATTTCGCCGTCGTTGAACCGTTCGACACGGGCATCGACAAGTCCGACATCCATGCCGCGGTGCATCGACATCCGGCGAGAGATTGCTTGGGCTAGCGGCTGATTGGCATTTCCTGAAATCAGCTTTGGCGCAGTCATAGTTGGCATCAGTAGGGTCCTTTGGCAGAAGGCAGTAACAGAGACGTGACAGATTCGAAGCGTTGACACCGACTAACACAGGGTTACCGTCGCGCAAACAATTCGCGCACTCTAGGAGACTAAAAAATGGCCCATATTGACTACTTCTTTGCGACGATTTCGCCGTTTAGCTACCTATGCGGGACTCGTCCGGCTGAAATCGCGGCCAAGCATGGCGCGACCTTCACTTATAAGCCGCTTGATATCATGAGCCTGTTTTCGCGGACCGGTGGCACAGCGCCCAAAGATCGGCACCCCAGCCGTATGGAATACCGTGCACAAGAACTGCGCCGTCAGACTGCCCAGACGGGCATGCCATTGAACCCAAAGCCCGCGTTTTGGCCAACGAATCCTGCGCCATCGTCCTATGCGATCATCGCGGCGCAAAACGAAGGTGGCGATGTTTCTGCGCTCGTCCATGCGATTGGCGCGGCCTGTTGGGCCGAAGATCGCGATATTTCCCAAGATGATGTGATTCGTGATTGTTTGACCAAAGCAGGTTTTGCACCGGATCTTGCGGACAAACACATGCTGACCAGCGCCGATACCTACACCAAGAACTTGGAAGAGGCCGTCGCACGTGGTGCATTTGGTGCGCCGTTCTTTATTACTGACACGGACGAACGGTTCTGGGGCCAAGATCGTCTTGATGACCTCGATGCATATTTGGCTGGGCGCGGCTAAATGCAAAATATCATGGGGCATGACATTCATGCCGATACGGTCGGAGAGGGATCTCCGGCACTAGTCTTGCATTGTGCGCTTGGCCGATCCGAAGCAATGGTGCCACTTGTCCAACAACTTGGTTATCGGACGACTTTGTTTGATCTGCCCGGTCATGGCCAAAGCGGCAATTGGGACGGGGCAAGCGACTATCAACGGCTGACCACCGATGTTGCTGGCCAGTTGTGTGATGGGCCGACGCATGTGATTGGCCATTCTTTTGGTGCCACCGCCGCGCTTCGGCTTGCCGTGGAACGCCCCGACTTAGTTTACCGTCTAACCTTGATAGAACCCGTCTATTTCGTGGCGGCCAAGGGCACTGACGCTCACGCGGAATTCGCCAAGGGATTTCGCCCGTTTGTCGCAGCGATGTTGCGTGGGGAGGAAGACGCCGCCGCTAAGATGTTCAATGAAATCTGGGGTGGCATGCCGTGGGATGCGATGTCGGATCGGCGTAGGCAGTACCTGACAGACCGCATTCATTTGGTCGTGGCTGGCGCGGCCGAGATCGAAGAAGACGCGGCTGGGATCACAACAGAACAGCGGCTAGGCGCAGTTGATATACCCGTCACGCTTATCCGTGGTGGTGCGTCGCAGGCTGTCATGGCTGATATTCACGCCACGCTGGCTACGCGATTACCGAACGCAACTGATCATGTGGTGCCGGGTGCAGGACATATGCTGCCTATGACCCATGCTGATCAGGTTGCCGAAATCATCCGTTCAGCAGATTGATGAACTGCTGAACCCCGTCTTCGGTCATCGACCAATCGGTGACCAGACGACCCGTTAACAGCGCGTCTGGGTCGCCCTCATTGGGATCGCCATTCATTACATAATAGAACGCGCCGCCATCCAGCATGCGCTTGTGTTCGCTACGTGGCATGTCGAAAAAGATGATGTTCGCCTGCGGGTCGTATTGGAGCGTCAGCGCGTTATGCCCGCGAAGCCCTTCGGCCAATTGTGCACAGCGAGCGTTGGCCGCGCGCGCAGTGTCTAGCCATAGCCCATCGGTTAGATAGGCCTGCATCTGCGCGGATAGAAAACGATGCTTGGACAGCAGGTGGCCGCCGCGCTTGCGCCGCAGTTCAAATTCCCATGCAAGGTCAGGATCAAAGATCACGCAGGCCTCTACGCCCATCGCACCGTTCTTGGTGCCACCAAAGCTGACGGTGTCGATGCCAGCCTTCCATGTCATCTCCGCAGGGCTGCAATCCAGCGCGACCAATGCATTTGCAAACCGGGCGCCGTCCATATGGGTTTTCATGCCAAAGCCACTGGCGATGTCAGTCAAAGCCTTGATTTCGTCGAGCGTGTAGATCGTGCCTTTTTCGGTCACTTGCGTAATCGACAGCGGCCCACGTTGCGGGCCATGGACGCCGCGGTTCTGTTCGGCCTCGATCTTGCTGCGCAACACGCTTGGCGACATCTTCGCGTCATCAGTCGGCACGAGCGTTAGCTTAGCCTGTGAATAGAACTCTGGGGCGTTGCATTCGTCTTCTTGGATGTGGGCAACGTCAGCGCAGAAAATCGTATCCCAAGGTTGGGACATCGTGGCTAGCAATAGGGCGTTTGCGCTGGTGCCGTTGATGACCAGATAAACGGCGGCTTCTGGGGCCTCGAACACATCTCGTACTTGCTGACGCACGGTGTCCATGATCGCGTCCGCACCATAGCCTGGTGCATAGCCGGTGTTGGCAGCCATGACGGCTTCGATGACTTTTGGGTGTGCAGGACCGGCATTATCGGATGAGAAAAACATCTAGGTAGGTTCCTCTATGACGTGATCTTCCCAGTCGTCTTCGTCGACCTCGAATTCAGGTACGGTCATGCCCTTTACGGACACGCCTGCACGGTGAACCGATTCTGGATCGCCTGTAATCAGCGGGTGCCAGTCGTACAAAGGGCGACCTTCATAGATTAGGCGATAGGCGCAAGTCTGGGGCAGCCAATACATCGTCTCTTGGATCGTCTTGGGCGTTAGAACGATGCATTCAGGGACGAATTGATGGCGGTTAGGGTAATTACTGCAAAGACAGCTTTCGTCGTCCAACAGACGGCAGGCCACGCGTGTCATCACAACAACGCCCGTGTCTTCGTCCTCGAGCTTATTCACGCAGCATTTGCCGCAGCCATCGCACAAGGCTTCCCATTCGGGTTTGTTAAGCTTGTCCATCGGTTTGGTTTCCCAAAACCGGTCCGCTAGACCCGCGCGAGTGATTTCATTCGACATCTTGCAGGATCTTTCGGGCGGTGTCGCAATCAGCATCCATTTGAGCGATCAGCGCGTCTAGCCCATCGAACTTAAGCTCTGGGCGTAGGTATTCGATCAAGGCGACAGATAGGGTCGCGCCGTATAGGTCACCCTTAAAGTCGAAAAGGAAGCTTTCGCAGTTTGGAACTTCGCCATTGAACATGGGGCGCACACCAATGGATGCGGCGCCATCGTACGTACCCGAATGCGGGCCGTCCAGAACATCGACCTTCACCGCATAGACGCCAAATTTTGGTGGGTGCAGCCCGGTGATCGACATGTTTGCTGTCGGAAAGCCAAGGTCACGACCACGCTGGTCGCCACGAATGACCTCGCCTTCGATCCGGTGCCAGTGACCTAGCATCGCGGCGGCATCGCGCGGTTTTCCATCGGTCAGCGCCTGACGGATCGCGGTGGAGGACACGTTGGCGGCGTCAACAGTTAGGATCGGTGCGACAGTCACGCCAAAACCCATTTCTTCACCAAATGCCTGAAGGTCAGCAACCGTGCCAGCACGCCCTTTACCAAAACAAAAGTCTGCGCCAACAACCACGTGCTTTAGGCCCAACCGATCAGTGATGACAGATTGTGCGAATTCGCGCGGCGTTAGGTTCGCGAGTGCTTCGTTAAACGGAACCTCATACAGCTTTTCGACGCCCAGCTTTTCCAATCGGTGGGCGCGCGCCTCTGCGTTCATCAGCCGAAACGGATTTGGATCGCGCGAAAAATAAGTGCGTGGATGGGGCTCGAACGTCATGACGCCCAATGGCGCATTCGCGGCCTTTGCCGCAGCCCGCGCAAGATCAATGACAGATTGGTGCCCAACATGGACGCCGTCAAAGTTGCCAATAGCCGCGGCCGCACCGCGGTCGCTAGGGTCAATAAATAGGGTGTCTCGGATGATGCGCATGGCCTTGCGTAGCGCGGCCTGAGGAGGGCCGCAACCCTATAGCATTTCGGAAAGCGCGTATCCCTTTTCGCTGCCTCTTGGCTCTGCCAAGAACGCAAAAAGTGATGCGTCTTTATGAGATTGTTTCCGAAACGCTTTAGTCGAACTTGCGCGACGGTGCCAACACCGTTGCATCCCCGACCAGCACCTTTTTGTCGTTCACAAGGCAGCGGGTGTTCATCGTCACCCGGCGTTTCGCGTGATCAATGTCGACGACTTCGACTTCTGCCAGAACCATGTCGCCGGGGCGAACCGGCGCAAGGAACTTCAGGCTTTGGCCTAGATATACTGTGCCATGACCGGGAAGTTGTTCACCAATTACGGCTGATACGAGGCCAGCAGTCAGCATCCCGTGCGCGATACGCCCACCAAAGATCGTGTCTTGGGCATAGTCGTCGTCAAGATGCACTGGGTTCCGGTCGGTCGAGACTTCGGCGAATAGCTCAATATCACGGTCAGTTACGACCTTGCGCAAAGAACGGACCATACCGATCTCGATATCTTCGATACAGATCGTTCCGCGTGGGGCGTTATCTAGCATGTTGCGCTCCATTGAGTAACAAAAAATCCCATATGCCATTTGGCTTTGAAATTTTATTACTTTGCAAGCGCAGAAAAATCAAGCGTTACGTTAGCGCAAGTGGCCGATAGCGAAGGTGGCGCTGATCTTTTGATCATCCAGATAGGTTTTCAGCGCATCCGGGTCAGGTTGCGTCGTCGTTTTCGTTTCGGCAGCGGCCAATCCACCTGAAATGAACAACACATCCAGATCTTCTTGAAGAGCGCCGAGTACATCAGTGTGCGGGCCGTCGCCAATCGCGATGATGGACGCGTCAGACGGTACCTTGTTCAACGCGGCTAAACGGCGGCGCGCAAGGTCATAGATGGGTGGGTGGGGTTTGCCGAAATACAAGCTTTCTCCACCCATTTCAGTGTAAAGCTGGGCCAAGGCACCCGCACACCATTCACGAACGTCGCCACGATCAACGACGATATCTGGGTTTGCGCACAGCAGCTTTAGGCCCTTTTGTTTGGCGTAAAGGAAGTCGGCGCGGTTCACAGCAAGGTCGGCCATCGGGTCGAACGGGCCGCAGCAAACGATGCCTTCGGCCTGATCCAATGGAACTCGCTGAATGTTAACTGGTTTGTCGATAATCTGGAGAGGTTCAAAAAAGGCATCATCGCGCGGGCTTTCACCCATGAAGTAGACCTTTTCACCGACGATGCCGCGATACATGGCAGCACGCGCGCTGTCGCCCGATGTCGCAATCGCGTCCCATGCATCCTCTGGAATGCCAAAGTCCAAGATCTGATGCGCAACTGATTCCCAAGGGCGGGGTGAGTTGGTGACAAGCACCACAACACCACCCTGCGCGCGGTAGGCTTGCATGGCCGCAACCGCGTCTGGCAGGGCTTCAACACCGTTGTGCATGCAGCCCCAAAGGTCAACAAAGGCCGCGTCATACTGGCCCGAGATGTCTGCGAAAGTTTCGATAATCCGGGTCATGGCGCGGCCTTTGGTAATTGTAAGAATGGAACGCCCCGGATCACGTCCGGGGCAGGCAGTTTAGGCCTTAAGGTTCGGGATGATCTGCTTTTTACGGCTCATGATGCCGGGCAGAACAACGCTGTCACCTTCGACTTTGGCGTCGAATGATTTCTCAGCAACCGTTTTCACGACGTCGTTTGGAATGAACATTGTTGCTTCTTCGTTCAGGATGTCCACGACGAACAATAGAACCTCGTCTACGCCGTCTTCTTTGGCGACTTTTGGCATGGTTTCCATGATGGATGCCTTACGGTCCAAGATGATCTTGGGCGCTGTGGTTTCCAGAACAGACACACGGAATTTCTTGCCGTCTACGCCGTATTCTTTGCTGTCCATGCGCAGCAGTTCCGCGTCAGAAAACTCTGAAACGTCTGATTTTGCTTCGAACATTTCGGATGCATAAGCTTCGAGATCGATCTTCAGGTCTTTGGCCAGTGCTTCGGCAAGGTCCTTGTCCACGGATGTCGTGGTCGGTGAACGGAAGGCTAGCGTGTCGGACAGGATGCAAGACAGCATCAGACCTTTGACGCCTTCTGGCATGTCATCAGCTTTGTCGCCCATCATCTCGTTCATGATTGTCGCAGTACATGCGAGCGGACGAATTGTGATGTTGATTGGGTTCTTCGTTTCCAGACCACCGGCCAGTTTGTGGTGGTCGATGATTGCCAGAACGTCAGCGTTGTTGATATTCGCTGGCAGCTCTGCCGGGTTGTTCGTGTCAACGATAACGCAAGACTGGTCGTCTTCGACATCTGCAATAACGTCTGGCAGTTCAAAGCCCCAGCGTTTGGCAACAAAAGCGGCTTCGGTGTTTGGAGTGCCAAGCAGGGCTGCTTTGGCTTCGATGCCGGTGTGGTTCAGGAACCATTCCCAGATGAGTGGGGAACCGGTGCTGTCTGTGTCAGGTGCTTTGTGGCCGAAAACAAGAGTTGTCATTGCTGTCACTTTCTAAGGGAGAATTTGGCCGTCTTATAGAAGTGTCCAGCCACCCTGTCACCCCATCGCGTTGGTTTGACCGAATATCGGCGGTGTGGTAAATTGACTTACCGAAAAGGAGGAACCTAACAATGGACCAGAACGCTTAACCGCCTCGCCATTCTTGATGGGCACAACCGTCGCCCGACCCTTTTTGAGAGGAGCACCCTGACAATGGACATGCTGCAGTAACGCCGTTTTTGGCGTGTCGCTTGGCCGTAATGGCCTCTTGATCATTTATCGAAAGGTGCAGATATGCCCCGTAAATCACCCAAACCCCGCAAGGCGGGTCAAAACCCGCTGTCCGCTACGAAAAATCGCCGTGCTGTGCGCCCTGAACCGGGCGGCCCCCGGCAGGGGCGGCCCGTGTCAAACATACAGCGCCGTGCGCGCATTGATGCGCGACCACCGCGGTTTCCGGGTCGCTTAGGCGGCCGATAAATACCGATCCCCATCGCTGTCATGGCGGTGGGGCTTGCTTGCGTGGCCGATTTCGTTTTGTTTGACCGCGTAGGAGACCAATTTGCGCGAAGCCGATCTATACCCCCCAATCAAAGCCTACCTGCAACGGCAGGGCTATGACGTTAAGGGAGAAGTCGGCGCAGCCGATGTTGTCGCGCGACGTGGCGATGATTTGGTAGTGGTCGAGCTAAAGCTTGGATTTTCACTGGCCCTGTTCCATCAGGGGATCGAACGGCTGCTTGTCACCGATCACGTCTATGTCGCCGTGCCTGCTGGTGGGCGGGCAAAGGCGCTCAAGGCGAATGTGAAACTGGCCCGCCGCGTTGGGCTAGGCGTTATGACGGTCCGCGAGCGTGATGGATTTGTAGAGGTGCTTGCCGATCCTGCGCCTTACACACCCCGAAAATCCAAAATGAAGCACAGCCGTTTGGTCCGGGCCTTTGATCGGTTGCAGGGTGATCCAAATTCCGGCGGCGCAACACGCCATGGAATCGTCACTGGATACCGCCAAGACGCCGTACGCTGCGCACGCTTTCTGGCAATCCACGGTCCATCCAAAGGCGCAAAAGTCAAAGAATGGGCAGAAGTCCCACAAGCCACACGCATCATGGCGGATGACCACTATGGTTGGTTCGAACGTGTCGAGCGTGGGGTCTATGGCCTAACCAAAGCTGGCCAAAAGGGGCTTGCTGACTTTGGTGACGATTAGTCGTCGCGTGTGATGGTCCAGCCTTCGTTCTGCAACAGGCTAAGAATTCCGTTCTCACCGATCAAATGCGCAGCGCCCGAAGCAACAATGATGTTGTCATGTGTGCTGGACGCCTGCGTGATAACAGGAATCCAATTGCGGTTTCGTTCATCCAGCATGGCATTTTGGGTTTCGTCAAAGAGTTCGGTCGCAGTTTGTGAATCCAAGGTAGGCAGATCATCCATTGCGATGCGGGACATTTGCCACAGCGTTCCGATGTCCTCTGCAAAATAACGATCAAGCATCGCAACAAAGACCTGCTGCTGAATATCCGGCATCATCAGGCTCATGCGCAAAACCTCTAACTGCTCTTCGAGCGGCTCTTCTTGGAAGATAGAGAACAAGGTGTTGAAGTCCTCAAGCGCTTGCAGCGGTATTTCCTCATTTGTTGCGGCGTCCATAATCATATGGTCGAGCCCACGTTTGCCCGCCATCATGTCATTCATCGCACAAGGGGGAATGGCCAACACCATTGATGCGTACCAAGGCTGCATTTTCGCCAGCATAAAGCCCGGCACATTCCGTTCAGCCGCCGCGGCGGAAAGCAGCTTCCAGGTTTCTTCATCAAGCATTTCCGGCAGAGTCGGGCCCTCGGTCAGGAAAAGCTGGCCGGGATCTGTTGCCATCAGTTGTTGCAGCGCGGCTTGATCCTCTGGTGTTGCTTCGACAAGAACTAAATCAGCATCGGCAATCGCGTCCTCCAATCGACCAAACAAGGCATCTAGACGCGGATCATAGATGTGCATCGTGCCGACGATTTTAAGATGTTTTCCGTCTTTGTTGGCATCCCAAATCAATCCCTCAGCAAACGGAATTTCACCAACAGCCGCTTCCAGACGTTGGTGTTGCTCTGCAGTGATCTGATTAAGATAATTGTCACCGACACATAGCGCGGCGGCAGGCACGCCTAAAAAGGTGAAAACAGCAGTCGCGACAGAACGAAAAAACATCGACATTCCTTTGGGTTGTATCAGCATCAACGTAAGCACTGATCGCCCCGGGTCAATTACCCGGGACGATTTTCCAGTATCATGCGTTGGCCAAGCCGGATCAGCCAACGCCCGACAACATGGCGCAGGTTCCGCTGCGGCTGCGGTACAATTTGCAGCCGTGGCCGTGCCGCAATCATCTTGCCACTGGGCAGCCGGATCAATTGCAGGTGCTCTTCTGTCTCTGGGAGCAAAGGTACAGGGGGCCAGCCGCTTGCCACGGGCGTGATCTGTAACTGCTCCGGGTGCGTGCGGCGTTTGAATGGCCGCTCGGTATATGGCTGATGAATATCCGGGCCGACTTTATGGTCGACGATAAAAAACGGGGGATGCATGTGCTATCCGATCTGCGAATCTTAAGTATATTTGGAGAAGATTGCGCTGGGCCAATGGCACAGCTGCACTGCTAAGCTGGGTTACCAGCTAAGATGGATGATGTCCTTTCGTTCCATATGCAGTCTCCTTGATTCGTAGTCGTGTAGTGGTTGTGTAGCCCAAGCATCTGCTTAGACCAAAGCATTTTTTTAAGAAAAAGCGCGGTGTGATATTTACCCAAATACGGTGGGGTAGAGTAGGATGAAAGCGACGATCAATCCAACAACGCCTTCGGGTCCGAACATGCTAAATAGTCTCATGGTTATGGCCTATTCAAAATTGTTAGTTTCTCTCTAACATTAATCGCTACAAAGGTTTGTGCGCTAAGGCACGGTTAGTTCAGTTCTTCGGACAGCGCTTCGGGGTCACGAATTTCTATGCGCTGCCGCGATGATCTTATCACCCCACGCTTGGATAGTTTGCTGATGGATCGGCTGACCATTTCGCGGTTTGCACCGATGGTTCCTGCGATCTCTGCGTGGGTTGGCGCGTTCTCAATCACAGCGCCTGCAGATAGTTTACCATGTTCGGCGGCCAAACGGAACAAATATGTCCCCACACGTTGTTCTACCGAAAGCGTCGTCATTTCCATGTTACGTTCGGTCAAAGTGCGGATACGCCCAACAAGCTGCCGCGTGATCCGGTCACGAATGACAGGGATTTCATTGAAGAGCCGCAGGAAGCTTTCGCGTTTTAGGATTAGCACCTTTGCTTCGGTCTTGGCGACTGCCGCCAAAGAACGGCTTGAGCCGTCCAACGCAGCAAGTTCACCAAAATGTGCACCGATCGGAAATCGAGAGAATACGATCTCGCGCCCTTCATTCGTCCAGTAAACGGCGAGCAGCGAACCAGAGAGCAGAAAGTATAGATCGGATGAGTCATCGTCTTGATCAAAGATCGTCTGCCAGGCTTCGAACGACTTTTCGCTAAGGCCCAATGGAATGTCATCGAGGTCCGCGGGCGTTACACCCTCGAATAGTGGAAGATTAAGCGCCAGAAGTTCGTCTGTATTCATGCGTCGATTAATATCTGTTTCGCGGCGATGACTTCGGGCGGGGTCGCGTGTGGATGGAACAAATCAACCGCACGGGCGAGATCAGCTTTGCTGATTAGTCCTGCGTCAAGTTGATCAAGCCGCGTACGGATGAGCCACAAACGTGCTTTTTGCGACTGCGCGATCGAAACGGATTGTTCAAGTGCTGAGGCTGCTGCATCGGGCTGCCCGGCCATCTGGCAAACTTTTGCATGCAGGCGCAGAACTTCGGCAAACCAGCAGTTCAACCCGCTTGCTCTGTTTTCGGTCACCGCAGACAGTGATTCCTGAAGTGCCGCGTCGAATTGGCCGTGCTTTGCTAAGGCGACAGCATAATGTGCCCTGAAATAGGGTAGACCGATGCGTGCACCGATGAGGTCGTGTGTGCTGATAACTTGACCAAAAGCTGCCAACCCTTCGGGGGTGTCGCTTTGGCTTGGGTCCATGACATTTAGCCACGCCGCACCCGTGACCTGCCAGAATGCAGCGTCTTGTTCAGTCGCCGCCGCAATTCCTTCGATTACGCGCGCAACGGCGGTTTCCACATCACCGGCGTAGAACAAGGGCACGGACCCCCAGATCAGGGCATAGGGCCGCATGACTGGAATGTTCAGTAATTCTTGATGCGCGTCGGCTTCGGCAACAAGGTCGGGGATCAAATGCGCATCCCCATAGATCGATTGCCCAACGCTATCGAACATCTGCGTCGCAGCGAATGTGTCGACGCCGTATTTCGTAATCATCGCACCGTGTTTGGTGATGTCGTAGATTTCGCGGAGTTTTGCAGTTTCAACAAACAGCTTTTCAAAGTTGCCGCTATAACAATGCAAGCAGGCTTCGACGTTCAAAGAGGCAAGCTGCACCTCATTGTCGGTTTCAGCTGCGGGAACACGCGACGCGGTTTCCAATAGTAGTTCGCTAAATTTGTCAGAGCCTGCTTTGTCCCCGGACACAACTGCGTGCGAGAAGCTGCCATAAAATGCGGGGCCGTTCGCCGCGGAGTGACGGTGTTGGGTCGCTGCAAGCTTAACGACTGTGTCGAATGCTTCTTTGACGTTTGGCGCGTTATAGCCGCCCATTTGTACGCGAATTGAGCCAAGCGCTGTATGGCATGCGATTTCAAGATCGGTGGTATCCACATCGTCCGGGGCTTGTGCGCAGAGCGCAATCGCGGCGAGGATATGCGCCTCGGCATCTTCAAACGCACCTTGGAACAGCGCCCATTGGCTGACCGCAAGATAGCTTTGGATCGCGGGCACGTGTTGCTGTGCAAGACTTAGGTGGTTGGTCAACAATGCCGGGTCACGGCGTACGGCGTCCGCGTGTTTGTCTTGCAGGTAAGCGGCGATCTGGCTGTGATAGTCAACACGGGTCCGGCGCAGCATTCCTTGATACGCAGCTTGATGTAAAAGCGCGTGTGAAAACGTCCAACCTTCCTCGGACACTTCTTGAAGCACACCGCGCGCGCAGGCTTTTTTAAGGTGGGTTTCCAAAGGTCCAAGGTCGGCTGCGATAGAGCGCAGCATTTCCATGCTAAAGCTACGGCCAATGATCGATGCGCACTGCAAGACTGGCTTTGAAGAACCGGTCGCGTCGATTTGGTCCGCGAGCAGATCCATCAACGTTCCCGGCACACCGTCATTCGCCGCATCGCCCGCGATGGAGCGTTGGAACAGCTGTTCAAGGAACAGCGGAATACCGGCAGCTTTTTCGATCAGTTCTTCGCGATTGCTTGCCTGCGTTTTCCCCCGTGCCAATGCATCCAACATGCTAGAGGCATCAGCAGTATCCAAGACATCAAGCGGGATCATCGTGATAGGCAGGCTATCCAGATATTTGCCGATTTTCGTATCTTCGCGGCTTGTCATCAAAATCTGATAGCGGGCGGCGTTCGGACTTTGCAGGATGTTTACCAGCACGCCAAAGCTGGCGTTGTCGAGCCAGTGAAGGTCCTCAACAATAAGCAATCCGTCAGGCTGAATAGCTTGGATAGCCTGCCAAATGCTGTCTTCGATCAGGGCTTTCAACGCGACATTCGACTTTTCCGCCAACAGGCGCTGGCCTTCTGGCAGGCCAAGCACAAGCGCAAGTGCTCGCTGTGCGTCAATAGCAAGGCCAGTAGGTTCAAAACAGCTCTGAATATCCGCAAAGTCCGGCAGCGTTTTGCGCGTCTGGGACACGATCCAATCTTTGAACGGCTGATAGCTTGCTCGCGTATGGACGCCGTCAGCGCCGAACACGACAGGGCGTGGCGCGGTTTGGGCAACATGGCGACAAAGCGCGGTTTTACCGATACCCGCCGGGCCAATAATCAGGCTGGGCTGGCTACTGTTTTCAATGCGATCTAGTTCTGCTTTTCGGCCCACAAAGAACGCTTGGGGCATGTCATTTGCCGGCACTATTTGCGGAATTGGCTGAAATAGGGTCTGTTTTTCCGAAAAACCCTTTAGCTTTTGATCTGGCACGGGCGTAACTGCGATCGCCCCGCGCAGTAGTTCTTTGGTGCTTTCCGCAATCATGACTGTGCCGGGGGTGGCGCGTTCTTGGATGCGTTGGGCAAGTGTTGTCACCATTCCCGTCGCACGTGGCAGGTTGCCTGCATTTGATGCACGAACGGCGACTTCACCCGTCGCCACGCCTGCACGTAACTGGACTTCTAGGCTGCCTTTATATGCTGCGTTGATGTCGGAAACTGCGCTTAGCGCCGCATTGACGGCCTTGGGTGCGGCCAGTTCGTCGGCGCGATCTAGGCCAAAAAGGGCAACAACACCGTCACCCAAATATTCGGTGACTTCGCCGTCGTGTTTTTCAACGATTTCTTTAGACTGGGCATAGAATTCTTCGAGCCATTGCTCGAGGTCTTCGGCGTCTGCTGTACTTGCTATGTTGCTAAATCCAACAACATCGATGAATACCGCAGTGATCTGTTTTCGTTCGCCCCTGCCGCGGGTGGCAGGGGGTATTTTTGGCTGGTTCATACCGCGCTCCCATGCCCCCAAAGAGCACTATAAGCGGTTTTTTGCTGCTTCCAAGCGTGCAATGCGGCCACTGTCGAAAGGGTTTGACAATGTCCAGCTCGTCCATACGCGAAACGCACCCGGTAAAGATGAGTGATGATTTTTCGATTCGCTCTTTAATTGAATCGGCTGTGCGATCATTCGACCCGCTGGCAGGTTCGCTTCGTGCGAATTTTGGACTTCAATCTGGGCATGTACACCCGCTGCTTGGGCAGATGTAAGTCCGAAATCAAGATTGGAAAATTGCCAATTTCCCCATTGATTCTGTGTTACAACCACCTGATTAACGAGGCGCGAGACCTCTCCAAAGGATCCATATTCGGTAAGGCCACGTGGGACGTCCCGTTGTGCGTATTTGCCCGACCAAACCGGAGAGCCATATTCGGATTCAACAGTGTAGTGATTGTTTCCCATCGTCAGTTTGCCGAACTTCTTATTGTAACCATAAAACCACACTCCAGCGAGCTGCGGCAGCTTGCTGTTTAGATAGAGATTAGGAAGATAAGCAAAAACGCCGTCGTGCCCGCTTATTTGGACGTCATTGATAGCTATGATTGCTTCGTTGTAATTTCGGAACCCAAATAGACGCGGAACAACTGTTGGGCGCACGCCAATTTGTTGGTTCGCTAAGATTGAAACGGGGTGGGTGCCTTCGGGCGTGGTGACTTGCGGATGAAGGGTCATTCCTTCTGGCAACACCGCTTGAAGTGCTGCGGAATCGACCGCGTGAAAACTAAAGAAACCGTCCAATTCTCCGACGCCAAAGAACGGGGTTAGCGGCCAATTCGCGCTTTGGGCATACGGGCTGGCCAGCCGGGTCGCTTCGCCCGGGCCGTCATCCATCGCAAGGTCGCCTTCGCCGATGATTTCGATGTCGGCACCTGTTAGACCGCGAGCCGCGCCAAGGCCTGAAATGGTCGCCGCTTCGACGCAACCAGCGTTGATCCCGCAGCGCGTCCAGTCACCCGCGACATATAGGTTTTCAAACCCTGTGTCGTCTGGTGCAAGGCGGTATTGTACGCTTCCGGGTACGGACAAAACATAACGTTCTGAGCCATAAAAGTTTTCGCGAAAATACTGCGCCTCAAACTTTTCAGCGCCGGTTTTTCCCTTTTCAGAGTGCAGCAGGCTCAGGTCAAACTTGCCGTTCTTTTCGGCCTTCGGCCACATTTGCAGCAACGCTTTATCGGCCCATTCCTGAACACGGTCTTTGAACGGAATAGGGTCTACACCTGCGTCTTTTGCCGGGCTGCAGAAATAGGCGATTGAGGCAGGGGCGGGGTCTTTCCAATCCTCGCGGCCGATCAGATCAGACATATCTGCCCAAGTATCTAGTGGTTCTTTAAAGCTGGTGATGACAGTTTTAAGGTCAGCGGGAATCTCACCCATATTGTGCTTTGCCACGACGTCGTTCCAACCCAGATCGGCCGCAGATTTATCGACCCAAAACTGCGCGGCGTTTGTTGCGACTGTTTGAACCTTTTCCAGCATAAGCTGCCAGCGGTTGCTTGCCGCAGACAATTCTGTCGCCATGTAGGGCAGGGATCCCAAGGATGCACCAAGGATGATTTCATCAAAGTCGACACCGCGTCTTAGGCTATATCGGGTTCCTGTCGGTGCCTCTTTTTCGCATTCAAAATCTATCCCTGATTTCTTGAGCTTTGTTCCATCCTTTAGCTGATCCCAAAGCGGCTCTGATGGCCAACAGGGTAGGTCTTTAACAGTCACAAACGGATCGTAATCGTCTCCCTTTAACACCGCTTGTTGGACCATATCGATACGGTTGATATATGATTTGGTGTGGTCCAGCGCCAAATTGGTCGCGGCGTTAAAGAACTTGAATTTTACGCCACGGTGTTTCAGCACCTGATAGTAGGGACCAAAGATCGTATCGCCCATCCCTGCCATCATCTTGAAAAACAGCGACCCCTTATAGGTAAATGCGAGCCGCAAAAGCCCCCGGATCGCAGTGCCAGCACCAACACTGCGGTGATCCGTCATGCCACCGGGGTACCCGAACACATAGTCATAGCAGCCACGAAAAACCGCAGAATAGACAGCGTCGTGGCTTGCGCCATAGTCAAGCAGCCATTGGCTAATCTCGTGATTGTCGATGGCGTCAAAGCCATGCAGAAACAGGCCGTTATCGATGGTCCCGCGAAAGAATGCGATGGACAGGTCTATGATGTATTTCAGGCGTCGGGCTTCGTCGGACAATACGCCGTTGACCTGTTCGTGTGTTGCGATCCAGCTTTGGGAATGTCGCGCCATGTCGGCCAAGACCATTAGGTCACTTTGGCTATGGTGGCGGGCCTTGTTGGGCATGGCTTGCGTGAACTCAAGCATATGATGCAGCGGAGATTCGTCTTGAACCGCCAGCCCTTTGCGTCTTAGGGCCGGGTGAAAACGATCTGGCATGGTATGCAGGTCATTGTTTTCAGTTTCGGCCATTACCTTTTCAGTGAAATTGACAACGGCCTCGAGCAGTTCTTGAAAGTATTCAAATGGAGATGGCAGAACGCCCCCGGTGCCGGGAATGCCATCGTTGGGCTCGAACTCGATCAGCCAAGGATGGATATTCGTCTTGCCGTCTGTCTCAATCTCTTCGGCAAGCAAAAAACGATTCAAGCCGGTAAAGGCCTTGTTAAGTGTGCCAAGCGGCGCGTCTGGGCTGCGTAGTCCGGATTTATTCAATTGATCGTAGCAGTCCCGCATGAGGCGGAAGCCATTCTCATAAAACCCAGCCCAAATGTGTAAACCATGTTCTTCGATGCGGCCTGCGTGGTCCATATTCCGACCGCTCGCGCCTTTACCACCTAGGCGCCAACCCAGTTGGTATAAGGTTATGTCGTATTTATTCTGCCAATTCGGCAGCTGAGTAATCGCGTAAGCAGACGTAATCGTACCGACACCGCCACCAATGATGGCAATCTTCTTCTTTCTAGACATGCATAATCTCCCGATAAAAATTGGAGTTGGCTAAATTTTTTGCCTGCGCAGCCTGAATGCGAAGGCGATTCTATAAAATAAAGTGTGCACTAAGGTGCATCGTACATGTGAAAAGACCGCCGAAAATGCGACGGTCTTTGTGCGTTTATACGTCCTGCGAACTTATTCGCCGGTGATCCAAGGCGCTGCGACATTGATAGACAGGGTTGGCGCAGCGTTTTGCCGGGCTGTCATAGTGAAGTTGCCGTGATGGGTGGTTCCAACGGGGGCAACGGGCAGGTGTTCGATTAGGCTCGTGTAAGTCGGAAGCTTATTGCCCCCGCAGGCGCGGACACGTTTTTCAATGGTGTAGTCGTCTTTGAAAAGCTCTTTTGAATTGAACGACAGCGCTAGCACCGGCAGGTTGCCGTTGTCGTCGATTGTATAGCTAAACCCAAGCTTGCTGGTAGGGAGGTCGATCCGTGGTGGTCCGTCTGTCATGCCGTCAATCGACATGGACAGTACATCTGGCGAAACCTGTGCAGGCAGGCATAGCGCGGGAAGAATTGTCCGCTTTACGTTGTCGGCTTCGCAGTGGATCGTCATTCGTTTTGTTTGCGTATCGTAGGCGACCATCGTTGCACGTGCCGATGGGCCGTAGTCTTGCAGGATCGGTGTAAAGGGCGTTTCCGAGACGAGCGCAGATAGATCGGAAGCCGCCTCAGGGATTTCAGCGTACAAGACGGTGTGAAGCTTCTTGCCGTCGTGCCGCAGCCCGAGGCGCGCGCCGTATTCTAGGTCTGCTGACCCTTGTGCCGCACTTATCACATCACGAAATGCCGTGCTGGGGGCGTTGCCGCTAATCATTTTAATGATCTCACAAACCCGGGCAAACCGGGTTGTCGGATCTTTTTTGGGGTCCTCGACTTCAGTCGTTAGCGCAAGCGCGTCATCGCCTGTCGAAAACACAACAGCAATCGGGGAACCTGTGTCAGTCAGAGTGCTGGCTTGCCACTGGGCCCACCCGCCGGGGTCCATAACACCGATGTCATGCAGAACCCTTTCGAGCGCATCTCCAGCACGACCGTGGCGGCGCAAATACCAACACCATTCCAGATCGCTACGTGCGGGGATCGCGGGGGCTAAGTTGAACATGATGCAGGCCTCTTGCGCTGGGTATCCGACACATGAGTCGGAAAATGTCATGCACTTAGCCTAGCGCTGCGGACATCCTTTCAATTGTGCGAAAGGACACATAGCGGGGGCAGATTTTACTAAAAATTCAGCAACTTACAACTTTAGGTTTAATTGCGACTTGGAAAAATTCCCTTAAGCGCGATTATGTAATTCGTGCACAACGTCGGCTGCATATTGTCGTCTGCCGCAATTACACTGCCTACATTTGGCGCGCTATTGGAAAGTGGAATCGATGGCTGTAGCGCGGGCCGTTCTGCAAAATTTGCAGTAGCTCGTTCAGAACCCGTTTGTTCGCCAATCTTCCGCGGCGTCAGCCCGGGACCCTGACCTGCGTGCATCGGAACGCGACCTCGTAGGTCAGGCAAACGGAATGACGAATACCCATCGCCCCCATATGTCGTTCCGAGAATCGCAAAGAGAGCCTCGTTCGATGATATTTCCAAAAGTTGTCCGTCACAAAACGCCCAACCGCGCGGTGCAAAGTTTCCGCTAAAGAGGACAATCTGTCCCAACAAAGGTTCCATAAGAATCCATGACTCCGGTCCGATATGCGCAATTTCAACGGGCGCACGTCTTTGCAGTCTGCGATGCTTATCGTGAAAGTCAGTGACTTTTCGCACAGAGGAAACGTATTCGGTCAAACACCGTCGGGTCACCCTAGAGCAACGCGATTATCCTGCCGCGCAGCCAGCCCGTCTGCCTGAGTGAATGCAGCCACCCAAAAACGTACCTTCAAGCGCGTTATTGCCGTGATACCCACCACCGCCAAAGCCTGCCGCCTCGCCTGCTGCATAAAGCCCGTCGATAATTTTGCCGCCCGGCGCAAATACCCGTGCGTCCAGATCAGTGTGCAATCCGCCAAGCGTCTTGCGTGTCACGACATGAAGTTTGACCGCGATTAATGGGCCTTTGGTGGGATCAAGGATCTTATGCGGTTTGGCTGTTCGCAACAGTTTGTCGCCAAGATAGTTTCGGGCGGTATGAATGGCCGAAATCTGTGCGTCCTTGGTGAAGCGGTTATCAATTTGTGCGTCACGCGCTTCGATCTGTGCGCGAAGCCTTTCAGGGTTAATCTTATAGTCACCTATCCGATTCATTCCGGCGACAAGGGTTTCAAAATCGTCAGCCACAACAAAATCTGCGCCATGTTCTTTGAATGCCTCAACTGCGGGCGTAGCCCCTTTGCCAAGCCGCGCGCGCAATACTTCAATCCACTTTGCGCTCGTTAGATCAGGGTTTTGTTCAGACCCAGATAGAGCAAATTCTTTTTCGATGATTTTCTGAGTCAGTACGAACCAGCTGTGGTCGTGACCTCGTTTGCAGATTTCGTGAAGTGTGCTCATGGTGTCGAAGCCGGGCAAGCAGGGCGCGGGCAGGCGTTCACCTGTCGCGTCGAACCACATTGATGACGGGCCGGGTAGAATGCGAATGCCGTGATTTGGCCAGATCGGATCCCAGTTTTGTAGCCCCTCTGTATAGTGCCACATACGATCAGTGTTGATCAGTTCCGCGCCAGCCGCTTGTGCGGCCTCTAGCATTAGACCATCGACATGTGCGGGGACGCCTGACACCATCTTACTGGGCAGCGCGCCGTATTTTTGAGCATTCCAATTTCGGCGAACCAGATCAAAGTTACCGCCGATCCCGCCGGAGGTGATGATCACCTGCTCTGCGCGGATATCGAAATCGCCGACGATATCACGGTTCGTTTTAGCGCCGCGAACGGCATCATCAGGCGCGAGGATATCGCCGCTAATCCCCCGGATTTTTCCATCCGCAATATCCAGATCGGTGACGCGGTGACGGAACCCAAATTTCAGCTTTCCGGCTTGCTCTGCTGCCAAGATGCGTTCGACAAACGGCTTCAATACGCCAGGGCCTGTGCCCCAAGTCACGTGAAACCGGGGTATTGAGTTTCCATGCCCGTCGGCAAGGGAGCCGCCGCGCTCGGCCCAGCCCACGACTGGAAACCACCTCATCCCCAAGTTGTGCAGCCATGGGCGCATATCTTGCGATGCAAACTCTAAATATGAATTAGCCCATTTGCGCGGCCAATGATCTTCGGGACGATCAAATTGCGCAGACCCCATCCAATCGTTCGTTGCCAATGCAAGACTGTCACGTACGCGCATGCGTCGTTGTTCAGGGGTGTCGATCATCAGCAGGCCACCTAGCGACCAAAAGGCCTGACCGCCTAGGTTTTGGCGACCCTCTTGATCTAAGATGGTCACTGACTTGCCGCGCTCTATCAATTCATTTGCTGCAACAAGCCCGGCAAGGCCGCCACCAATTATAACGACATCTGCTTGCATTTACCGATTTCTCCCCGTGTCCCAAGCCATCTTAGGCTGGTACTGGTAGGGCGTGTCAAAGGGTGGGGTGTCTTCCGTGGCGTTATCTTGCTTTGACCCAAATCGAGAATCTGGTTGCGAAAAACGCAATACACGTATAGGGTGAGTGCACGTTAACATATATCGCCCTGCGTGTGTTAATCTGTTGCAAAAGTGCAGCAGCTTTGCGTGGGAATACCCGATGCCGACTGAGGCAATTTTAACTAGTGTACTGTATTTGAAGCAAAAATTCACAAAATGATGGCAATTCGAGGCCGCACTGTCGCAAGATTGGTGCGTAAATCTCGATTAACCCATTGTTTTTGAGTGTTTGTTTACGCAATCATCAGAGTGTTAATGGTTCATTAACACATGCGCGAAGGTCATCGGGGCCTTCTGGGAAAGGGCATGAAAATGGCGAGCGAACGGAAAATGGGACAGCATTTAGAATTACTTAACGGCGAACCAGTGGATCTTGGGACCGATTCTGTAGACACTTATGCAGAAGATGAGGCCGGCACTGACAATCGTTTTCAAGATGTAGACGATATTCTTGATCGCCTCACTGTGAACACAAAGGCTGTTGAGAAGAAGTAGCGCTCGCGCCTTCTAAGAACTATCGCTAAGTTGCGCGCAAATTATCAGCGCGAGGCAACGCATGCGGCGTTTAACTTTCTTAGTCTTATTCATTGCTGCGGCCTATAGTGCCTACTGGTTCATCGGATCACGCGCCGTAGAGAACGGCACAGAATCAATGATCGCCCAAGCCAGATCCGATGGCTGGGATTTATCTTATACAACCTTAAATACGACTGGTTTCCCGTCACGGTTTGATACGACCGTTACGGATTTATCTGTCTCGCCTATGGGCGAAGGATGGCAATGGAGCGCGCCGTTTTTGCAGGTTTTTGCGCTTAGCTATCAGCCGAATCGTCTCATCGCGGCCTTTCCGAATGAACAATCGGTACGAATCGGTGGCCAAGTCATCGACATCGAGAGCGACAGCCTGCGCGCTAGCGCTGGCGTTTCGGCCAACTCTGACCTTAGCTTTGATGATGCAACGGTCGAGGTCGGTGCCCTAGCGGCCCAATCTGATTTTGGCTGGGCCGTGACTTTGGATCGTGCGCTAGGTGCGTTTCGAACGCAGCCTGCCGCAGAGAATCGCTATGACGCGTATTTCGAAATTGATGGCATAACGCTGCCCGCCGACGTGGCAAGGCAGATCGATCCATCTGGTACTTTGGGGCCTGTGATTACGAATACTGTCCTAGATAGTGCAGTCACGTTTGATCAGCCATTGGATCGTCACGCTTTTGATGGCGTCGGTGCACTGCCGCTTGCGACAAACTTCACACTTCGGAATTTCACGTTGCATTGGGGGCAGGTTACCGTCCGTGCACAGGGTGGTTTTGATATCGATGCGCAGGGCATTCCTGACGGGCGCATCACGTTCCGGTCCGAACAATGGCGCGAGATGATCGAAATGATGGTCGCCGCTGGCGTGATCGATTCCAGTATTGAACCGACGGTGATGAACATTGCCTCTGCCATGGCGCTAGGTGGTGGAGCGTTGGAACTACCTTTGGTGTTTAAGGGCGGTGCGATGTCGATTGGTCCGCTTCCGATTGGACCTGCGCCGCGATTCTGGCAGTAAGTTTACCCCTTACTAAACAATCCAGTGAGTGCTCGGCGTACAAGCGCAGTGACCGATGGCCGTTTTGACGTATGAAACGGTAGTGGCCGGCACACCTCAATCGCGGCGACGCCAACGCGCGCGGTTAGCGCGCCGTTTACGACGCCTTCGCCGAATCTGCGCGATACTTTGGATAGAACGCCTCCACCTGCGACGGATCCAATCAGGTCATCGCCCACTGCAACGGCACCAGTCGCAACAAGGTGTGTCAGAACAGACCGGGTCAGCCGCCAACTGCCCAACGTGCCGGCGCGACCGCCATAGATTTCGGCAATGCGGCGGATCATGCGCAGGTTCGAAGTAAGTGCCGTGAACAAGTCAGCCAAGGCAAGCGGAACGATGGCCGTGACTGTGGCGACTTGGCGTGCGGCCGCTTCGACCTCGCGTTGGGCGCGCGCGTCGAGCGGGGCAAGCAAACTGTTTTCGGCTAATCCGATTAACCCATCCGCATCAAGCACATCGTTGCTACGTGATTTAAGCTCTGACCGTCCCCATGATGTGTCATCGCGGTGGGCATAAAGTTTATCAAGCGCGGAAACGACTGAGCGCGCCGATTTTAGGTCGCCACTGTTCAGCGCATCTGTTGCCTGTCGTTGGATCGTGTCCAGCCGTTTTAACCGCCCAAAGGCTGCCAGCTCTCGCAATGCAACAATCGCTAGAACGAGGATCAAAAGGCCAATCAATGCAGTGGCGATTCCACCTAAGATTGGGGATCGGGCCAGCAGCCCATTCACATAGTCCCACGCGGCGAGCGATACGATAAAGCCAACAAGCGAAACGGTGATTGACCAGAACCAACGCGCAAGTCGTGATGGCTTGCGGGCTGCTATCGCCGCGACCTGCTGCATCGCTGCGCCTTGCGGGGTAGTCACAAGATCAGGCACCGGCGGCGCTGTGTCCGGCTTGGCCGTTTCGGTTTCATCAAGGTCGATCAGGACGGGGCCGTTTGTCATTTTGTCATGCTCCATACGTAGCGGACATCCGGCAGGTGTTCCTCATTCCCGGCCCCATCAGTGAACCGTTCAGGATGAAAATCGTGACGTTCGTAAAAGCGGCGTGCGCGGATGTTGGCTTGAAAACACCAAAGTGCCAACATGTCATTCCGTGATTTCATTTCGTCCAACAACGCACGTCCAATACCTCGCCCACGTACACCTGGGGCAACATAGAGTTGATGAATATCTGATCCCGTCCGTGCAATAAATCCTTGCACACCGTCGTCGTCCGCGACCAAGACGTCTTGGGTTGCCACCACCCGGCTGATGAATGCCTGATCTTCTTGTTTCGTGTGAAGTGCTGGGATGTAAGGTGTTTCTTCGCACCAGTTCCCCATAATTTGCGCGATTGCTTCGACATCGGTCGCCACTGCTGGACGGAGCTTCATAGCCTGTCTCCCAACAAGAATTGAACGGCCTTATCGAGCCGAATATGTGGAGGCCCATCGCCAGGGCGTAGGGTCAGTGGGGCAGGGGCGAACCGCATCACGCTATAATCTGCGTCTAGCCACTTTTCAGCGCCAGAACGCGCAGGTGACAGCAGATGTGCAGGGTCTTCAGGCAGCTTTCCGGGATAGAACGCCGCCTGTTTCCCGGTATCAAGCAAGCGCCCCCTTACTACGTCCAGCTGCTTGCCATCGTGATCGACGGTGTCTTCGACCGTGGTACGTAAGGATGCGATCGACATTGCCGTGGTCTTTGCACCCGCGAAATCCGCTCGGTCACGGGCCTCGCGCAGCAAGGCCTCAGTAATCGCGGTAAGTTGCGGGTGTTGGCTGTGGTGGAGGTGGTCCGCCTTGGTTGCCGCGAACAGGATTTTCTCGACGCGGCGTCCTTGGAAAATCCGCGTCAGGAATGCGTTTCGACCGGGTCGAAATGCGCTAAGGATGCCGGCCATCGTACCGCGCAGATCGTCAAGCGCAGCAGGGCCAGCGTGGATCGCACCCAGAACGTCGACCAGCACAATTTGGCGATCAATCTTGGCAAAGTGATCACGAAAGAAAGGGCGCACGATGTTGCGTTTATAGCTTTCAAAACGACGCTCAAATTCGCGACCCAGTGATTTGCGAGAAAAGCCGCTGCCGGGCAGTGGTGCGAATGTTAATACGGGTGATCCGGCCAATTCACCCGGCAGCATAAACCGCCCCGGTGTACAGTCTGAAAACCCTGCCGCACGGCTTTCGTTTAGATGGGTCGTAAAGACCTCGGCAAGTTGTTGGGCTGTAGGTTCATCAAGCGGAGCATTTGCGTCGGTACCATTACAAAGCTGTAAATAGCTGTCGCCACCGGGGCGCCCTGCGGCGCGAGCAAGGGCAGCCGCGGACCATTCTTCATAGGATTGATCTAGCAATGCCAAATCAAGCAACCATTCCCCAGGGTAATCGACGATATCGATATGCACAGTTCGAGGACCGGACAAACCCGACAGGAGCCCGCTAGGTTGAACGCGCAACGATAGGCGCAGTTCACTAATCCGATTGGTGCTTTCGGGCCATTTGGGTTCCGGCGCGGTCAGGCACCCCAAATGGGTTTCATAGGCAAACCTTGGGATCGTATCGTCGGGTTGCGGTTGCAGGTAGGCCGTTTGAATGCTGCCATTCGCTGCCGCAGCCAGTTGCGGCATACGCCCGCGATCCATCAAGTTTGCGACCAACGATGTGATAAACACAGTCTTGCCCGCGCGTGAAAGTCCAGTCACACCAAGCCGGATTACCGGATCAGCGAACGGAGATGTCAGCGTATCAGTCACTTCGGCCGCGGCACGTGTAATCTGATCTGCGATAGTTGCGATAACCAATTGCGGCCCTTTCGATGCTTGTCATCAAGATAGGGCTGAGTTCGGCGGATGTGTAGGGATTGATTTTACGCCCTCTCGCCCCTAATCGGGGTGAATGCCACGTTATGCCCTTCTTGTTGAATATCTCGGTGCGCCCTTCAAAGGGTGGCAACGCCAAAATGACCAGCCGTCTGTACAAGGCGCAATCGAAGCTGCCTTGGCGAAACTTGAACCGCGTGTCCAAACAATCAGCGCTGCGGGTCGGACCGATGCAGGCGTTCACGCGACAGGGCAGGTTGCCCACTGCGATATGGAACGTGACTGGGACCCGTTTCGACTGAACGAAGCATTGAACTATCACCTCAAGCCGCATCCCGTAGCGATTGTGAATTGTGCGCGGGTCGATGACGAATGGCATGCGCGTTTCAACGCGCTGGAACGTCAGTACGTCTTCCGCTTAGTCTCTCGGCGCGCACCACTTACTTTCGAGGCCGGGCAGATGTGGCGGGTCAATTATCAGTTGGATGCCAAAGCCATGCAAGCGGGCGCAGATCGTTTGATCGGATTGCATGATTTCACGACCTTCAGATCGTCAATCTGTCAGGCCAAAAGCCCTGTAAAGACGTTGGATGAGCTTCGGATCGAAGAGATTGAGCACGCGAATGGTATCGAATACCGGTTCCATGTCCGCGCCCGGTCATTCTTGCATAATCAGGTGCGTAGCTTTGTTGGAACGCTTGAACGTGTTGGCGCGGGGGCGTGGACCCCGGACGATGTGACTGCTGCTTTGGAAGCCAAAGATCGTGCGGCATGTGGTCCAGTATCTCCACCACAGGGGTTATACTTGGCTGGAGTGCAATACCCGATTGATCCCTTTGCCTGATCACAACTTGCGCGTATGTGAATGGTAAATGTTCCGATGCTTGTTTAGTGTCTATAGGAACCAATCCATGGTGAACCGGTTAGCCAGTGTAGGGGGCAACAATTGACCGATCTAAAGTGGCTCGTTTTAGGTTTGGTATGCGCGGCCAATGCCGTGCATGCGCAAGATGTTAAGCTAAATAGTAACCACGCCCGTGGTGCGCTGGACGATGCGTCTTTGTTGCGTGCCTTGGATGATACTGCGGCACCGCAAGATTATATTGCTGCGGCGCGTGCTGATTACCGTAGGCTTTTGACCGCACTTTACGCCGAAGGATACTATGCTGGTCAGATTTCGATCACCGTAAACGGTATCGAAGCGTCAAACATCGCGCCATTATCGGCACCTTCAAGCATTTCAGAAGTCATCATAAACGTGACGCCCGGACCGCGCTTTACCTTTGGCAAAGTCTCAATTGCTCCTTTGCCGCCGGGTACAGAGCTACCCCAAGACCTTGGGCCACGCCGAACCGCGCGATCTGGTCGGATTTCTTCTGCGGTTTCGTCTGGTCTGAATAGCTGGCGTGATCAAGGATACGCGACTGCAAAGGTCACGTCACAACGCGTCACAGCGCGACACCAGGACGAAAAGCTGGATGTTGCAGTGGCGCTTGATACTGGTCCGCTCGTTCGCTTTGGTGACCTATCGGTGAGCGGAAACGAAAACGTTAGCGCAGCACGTGTACGTCAGATTGCGGGCTTGCCTACTGGCGAAGTGTATTCGCCCGCCGAGATCGACGCGGCCGAACGCCGGTTGCGTCGGACAGGTACATTTGACAGCGTTGCTTTGACGCGGGAGGACGGCCTTAGCGAAGGTAACGTGCTGCCGATGAAAGTGCAGCTTGATGAGGCCAAGCCGCGCCGTTTCGGTTTCGGCCTAGAGATGTCAACGATTGACGGTTTGACCGTTTCGTCGTTCTGGCTGCACCGCAATCTGCTTGGCGGTGCCGAAAGGTTGCGCGTTGACGTAGAAGTCGCTGGTATCGACGGTGAAACTGGCGGGACAGATTACAGTATCCGCGGTAATTTCACTCGGCCTGCGACGTTTGGGCCGGACACGGAGTTCTTTCTGACGTCGGAACTATCCCGCGAGGACGAACCTGATTACCTGATCGACAAATTCGCGATTGAGACGGGTTTTTCACGTATTCTAAGCGAAGAATTGACCGTCCGGGTGGGCGTTGGTTTGCTAACTGCGCGTGAAGAAAGCGATCTTGGTACGCGTGAATACACCCTTTTGACGCTGCCATTGGACGCAACATACGACCGTCGCGATAGCGAAACGAACGCTAAGCAAGGTTACTATCTGGACCTGTCCGCCACACCATTTGTCAGCCTTGGAACTGAAATCAAGGGTGTGCGATTGTTCGGCGATACGCGTGGCTACTACAGCCTTGGTGAAGAGCAACAGCTGACCTTTGCTGGTCGCCTGCAATTCGGCAGCATTGTTGGTGCCGACATCGACGAAGCACCCGCAGACTATCTGTTCTACTCTGGTGGCGGTGGGACCGTGCGTGGGCAACCGTATAAATCTTTGGGCATCGATAGCGTTCAGAGCGGAAGTGCGGTTACGACTGGCGGCACCTCTTTTGCTGGTGCTCAGCTTGAGGCGCGCTATCTCGTTCGGGAAAAGATCTCTTTGGTTGGGTTTTATGATGTGGGGCAGGTCGGTGACACTGATCTACCGCTAGAAAATGGCGATTGGCACGCAGGTGCCGGCATTGGTTTGCGTTATGAAACCGGGATCGGCCCGATCCGGCTGGATATCGGCACGCAGGCGAGCGGCGATAACGTCGGTAAAGACGTGCAGGTTTACATCGGGATTGGACAAGCGTTTTGAGAAAGTTTCTGCCGCTCATATGTGCGCTGCTTTTGCCTTCTGCTGTGGTCGCGCAAACACAAGAGGAAGAAGACAAGGGTTACCTGACTGAACTGATCGAAGAGAATCTGTCTGGCGTCAGCCGTGACGTGAACATCATCGGTTTTCAGGGCGCCCTTAGTTCGAACGCTTCGATTGACGTGCTGACAGTGGCTGATGCCGAAGGTGTTTGGCTGACCCTAGAAGATGTTGTTCTGGTGTGGAGCCGCAGCGCGTTGTTACGTGGTGAAATCGATATCGAAGAACTGAGCGCTGAACGTATCGTCGTATCGCGCCCCCCCGTATCCGAGGGAAACGCATCAGGTCCGGCTGCCGAAGCGACGCCATTTGCCTTGCCTGAATTGCCAGTCAGCATTGCGCTTGACCAACTAAGCGTCGACCGGATTGAGCTGGGCGAAGCGTTCTTGGGCGAACCCATTGCCGTGAGCCTATCCGGGCAGGCGTCGTTGGGCGGTGGTGAGGGTGATGCAAGCGTAATTGCCACCCGGTTAGGCGACAAATCGGGCGTATTTGAAATCGACGGTGCTTATTCGAACGCCACCCGCGTTCTTGATCTGCTCTTGAACCTCGAAGAAGGGCCAGATGGTATTGCTGCCCGTATTCTTGATTTACCCGGACGGCCCGCAATCAAGCTCGCTGTCGAAGGCAACGCGCCAATCGATGACTACAATGCAACCCTTGCAATCGCGACCGAGGGCCAAGACCGCCTGACTGGTACTTTTGGACTGTTGAATGCTGACGGTCAGCAGCGGATTAACCTGAATGTTGGCGGCGATATTTCACCCTTGTTCAATCCAGAATACCAAGGGTTCTTTGGCACCGACGCACGGCTTTCGGCCCAAGCGGTTTTGTCAGATACAGGCCGCGTCGACATCCCCGCCATTGCGTTGGACGCTGGTCGCGTAAGGTTGTCCGGCGCCCTGCAAATTGGGGACGAAGGCTGGCCAGAGCTTATTGATCTTACGGGTGCAATTACCCCGGCCACAGACGAGGCTGTTTTGTTGCCGCTGTCGGGTCCGAAAACCTATGTGAATGGTGTCGATCTTGCGATCAGCTACGATGCGTCTGTCGCCGATGATTGGCGCGCAGATATTTCGGTTCTTGGGTTCGACCGACCCGGATTGTTGATCGACGATCTTAGCTTGCGTGGCGGCGGGATACTCAAACCCGGCGAGGGCGATTTGATCGGGCAGGTGACTGCGAACCTTGCCTATGGCGCAACAGGGCTTCAGCTTGATGATGCCGGGGCGGCTCGTGCTTTTGGTGATCGGATCGAAGGCGTGCTTACCGCAGCGCGTATCGAAGACGAACCAACTGAGATTAGCCAATTCACCCTTAGCGGCGCGGGCATTGATATTCGCGCTAGCGGCAATGTTGACGGGCCACAGTCTGGTTTTCAGTCGTCAATCGTCGCCAACGTGAAGGTTGCAGGTCTTGAGCGGTTTTCGACACTTGTCGGGAATGAACTCGGTGGTGCGGCCAATGTTGATCTTCAGGCTGCGCTGACACCGTTGGATGGTTTGTACAGCGTTGCTTTGACGGGGCAGACGACAGATTTATCGGTTGGTATTGAGCAGGCCGATGCTGTTCTTGCTGGGGCGGGTACGATTGCCGCTACAGCGGTGCGCGACACCGAAGGCACACGGCTAGAGTCACTGCAAATCCAAACGCCTGCTGTTGGGGTTACGGCGACTGCGTCGCTCACCAGTGAACAAACCGCTGCGCAATTCAATGCCATCCTGCGCGATGTCAGTAAGGTCATGCCCGATCTGATTGGTCGTGCGACGGTGGCTGGCGACGTAAAGCGTGACGCAGATGGCGTCATTGATATCACCGTTAACGGTTCTGCACCTGCGACGACGTTTTCGGGTGGTGCAACGGTTAACCCATCCGAGAATGGCCAGACGGTAAATGGACAGTTGCGCGCTGCGGTATCCGATCTGTCGCGTTATGCAGCAATTGCAGGTCGGCCTTTGGCGGGTGCTGCGAATGTCACGGCGAATGGTGTGTTGCTAAGCGATCAATTGCGCTTTGACGTTAACGTCGAGGGCGAGACCCAAGACTTGGTCACGGGCATCGAACGTGCCGACCCGCTACTTGCTGGTGCAGGCCAGTTCAGCGTTTCTGTTGCGCATCCAACAGGAGATTCATTCCTGATTTCTGACTTGTCGGTATTGACCCCAGCGATGGTTCTGCGTGGCGATGCAGAGTTGCGTGCCGAAGGCGCAACAACCGCTGACATAGACCTACGTCTGTTCGACGCCGCCGTTCTGGAACCTAGCTTGAGCGGCCCAATTGCGCTGACGTTAAACGCGGTTCCAGGCGTCGAGAAAACCACTGATACAGTTCTACGCTTAACCGGACCGGACACGAGTATCGCGCTTGATGCGACGGTTGCCGCACCCGAAGACGGTTACGAAGTATCGGGTGATTTGACTGCTGATGCGGCAGACTTGGGTGTCTTCGCAGCACTTGTCGGGCAGCCTTTGTCAGGTGGTATTTCGCTAACGGCGTCGGGTAGCGTTTTGCCTGATCTTAGCCGCTTTGATGCTAACGTTAAGGCGCGAACCGAAAACCTAAGCATCGGGAACCCTACCGTCGATCCGTTAATCGCGGGGACCGGGCGGGTAAATGCGACCGTCGGTCTGTCCGAAGGTGTGCTGGCAGTTCGCACGCTCGAGGTTTCAACGCCGCAGGTATCAATCGTGGGTGCATTGAATGGTGCGACCGGATACGGACAAGGTAGGTTTAACGCCAGTTTGCGCGATGTCGGCGTTCTGACTGATCAGATCAGCGGCCCAATTCGGGCGACTGGATCTGCATCACTGGACGAAGCAGGGAACTGGGGCATTGATGCCACGGGTACTGGGCCCGGCGGGTTGCGTGCCGATATCAGCGGTCAAGTTAATCAAAGCGGCCGCATGGATTTAGATATCAACGGCAGCGCGCCGCTTGCGCTGGCGAATGCGGCAATTGATCCACGGCGCCTAAGCGGAACGGCTAATTTCGATCTTGGCATAAACGGTCAGCCCGAGCTGTCTTCGCTGAATGGTCGGGTAACATTCGCGGACGGACGACTGACCGCGCCGACCTTAAAGCAAGCACTATCAGATATTGGAGGTCAGATCAGCCTAAGTGGCGATGCTGCGCAGTTTGATCTGCGTGCGCAAGTCGAAGGCGGAGGGAGCCTATCTGTTCGCGGCCCTCTTGGCCTGACAGGTGCAAAACAAGCTGATCTTGCCCTCGTGTTCGACAATGTCGTGCAGCAAGACCCAGAGCTATATTCCACATCGATAAATGGCACGATTACCATGAAGGGGCCGGTGGATGGCGGTGCGCGCATCGCAGGGCGGCTGACATTGGGGCAAACTGATATTCAGGTGCCGTCATCTAGCATCAGTTCGCTTGGTGACCTGCCTGATGTGGTGCACGTGGGTGAAAGCGCCGCCGTCAGGCAAACGCTATTGCGGGCAGGCGTACTTAAGACCGCGAGCAGCGACAGTGGTTCCGGCGGTGGATCAAAGCGAGCTTACCCGTTGAACATTGTCGTCGACGCACCGTCGCGAATTTTCATTCGCGGCCGGGGGCTTGATGCAGAACTTGGTGGGCGACTTACCATCGGGGGGACAACGGCGAATGTAGTACCTGTTGGCCGGTTTGAATTGGTGCGTGGGCGTATCGACATTCTGCAACAGCGGTTTGACCTGACAGAGGGCAGCGCGACGATGCAGGGAGATTTTGCGCCATACATCCGGCTTGTCGCGACAACACAGTCCACGACGGGAACAACGATCAACATTATCGTTGAGGGGCCTGCGAACGAACCCGAAGTCACTTTTGAATCGGTCCCAGAATTGCCTCAGGACGAAGTCCTTTCGCAGCTTATCTTTGGTCGCGACCTGCAAAGCATCAGCCCGCTTCAGGCGGTTCAGTTGGCTTCGGCGATCAGCACGCTTGCCGGTAAGGGCGGGGGTGCTGTGGACCGCTTGCGTGAAAACATTGGGTTGGATGATTTTGACGTCACAACCGACGAAGAAGGCAATGCAGCCGTGCGTGGCGGCAAATACCTGTCCGAGAACGTCTATACCGATGTCACAATCACCAGCGAAGGCGAGACGGAAATCAACCTGAACCTAGATATCACCAACGAGATCACCGCCAAAGGCAGCGTTGATCAAGATGGTGAAACCAGTGTCGGTGTGTTCTTTGAACGGGACTATTGACCGAGGTCAGTGATTTACAGCCCAAGAACATCCATCATGTCGTATTCGCCTGGTCCTTTGTCCTGACCCCAAAGCGCGGCCTTGAGCGCGCCGCGTGCAAAGATCGCGCGGTCAGTCGCAAGGTGGCGCAGAACGATGCGTTCACCGGCGGCTGCGAACATCACGTCATGTTCACCTACGATATCGCCACCACGGATCGCACTAAAGCCGATGTCGCCGCGCTTGCGTGCGCCTGTGATCCCGTCGCGCCCGCTATCGCGCACATCTTTTAGATCGACACCGCGGCCTTCTGCAGCCGCTTCACCCAGCATCAGGGCGGTGCCTGATGGGGCATCGACTTTATGATGGTGGTGGGCTTCGATCACTTCGATATCAAAATCTTCGTCTAATGCGGCGGCAACCTTTTGGGTCAATTTTACCAGTAGGTTCACACCAAGCGACATGTTCCCCGCACGAACCACAACGGCGTGGCGCGCAGCGGCGTTAATTGCCGCAAGATCATCATCAGTCAGCCCAGTCGTACCGATCACATGCACCGCGCGTGCTTGGGCGGCGAGTTCCGCAAAAGCAACGGTCGCGGCAGGTGCTGTGAAATCAATAACAGCCTGCGCCTTGGCAAAGGCTTCTAGCGCGTCGTCAGTTACGGTAACGCCAACCGGCTGACCGCCCATCGCGGTGCCAACGTCCTGACCAATCCAGCCGTGTCCAGCACGATCAACCACGCCGACCAAACGGCATTTGTCTGACGCAAGAACCGTGTTGATCAACATCTGGCCCATTTTGCCTGATCCGCCGGTGATTACGATGCCTGGAGTATCTGTCATTGGTCTGTTCCTTCGCGTTTGTTCCCTATTAGCCATGGTTTGCCGCTGACGCAAAGCCTTGCTTGGCTTTGGCGCAGAAGAGGCATAAATGTGGGACATGGCAAAGAAATCAAATCGCGACGGCAAGGCACCCACACAACGTATGTTGCGCGTGGGCGAACAGTTTCGCCGAATCCTGTCCGAAGTCCTGCAACGCGGCGACGTGCATGACCCAGAACTCAACCGCATGTCCATCACGGTGGGCGAAGTGCGCATGTCCCCTGACCTAAGCATCGCAACGGCGTTTATTCTGCCGCTCGGCGGGCAAGGCAAAGAAGAAGCCTTGGCAGCGATGCGTCGTAACCGCTATGAAATTCGCCATCTTGTGGTGAAGGGCGGCACGATGAAGTTCGCACCTGAACTGCGGTTCGAAATTGATGGTACGTTCGATCAAATGGACGCGACCCGCGCCCTATTGGCCGAAGACCACGTGCGTCAGGACATCGACGACTAATGCGCGCGGCAGCGTTTGCGTTGGTTTGGATGGCCGCCCCGGCGGCGGCTGTCACCTGTGCAGACGTATCTTACGAAGGCAACAGCTACACCACCTGCAGCGTTGATGCGGCGACCGAAGACCTGCGGTTATTCCTTCGCGATGACGAAGGCGCAGTGCTGGGCAGTTTTTCGGCCGTTGATGATTTCGCGACAGAAGGCGCGCTTGTCTTTGCGATGAATGCTGGGATGTACCACGATGATCGTGCGCCGGTTGGGCATTACGTTGAGAATGGTATCGAAGAAATGCGCGTGATCCCGAACGCGGGACCGGGAAACTTTGGACTGCTACCCAATGGCGTGTTCTGCCTTACCGATGACGCCGCGCAGATTTATGAAACTCTCGACTATCTAGATAAGACGCCTGAATGCCGCGACGCGACGCAATCTGGCCCAATGCTCGTGATTGATGGTGACCTGCATCCACGGTTCTTGGTCGACAGCACGTCGCGCTATCTACGGAACGGGGTCGGGACGACACAAGACGGAGCAACAGCCGTATTTGCGATCTCAAACAACGCAGTGACATTCCACGAATTTGGCAGCTTCTTTCGCGATTTCCTGAAACTACCCAACGCGCTGTATTTTGATGGAAAGGTCTCGCGGCTTTATTCTACCGACCTTCGGCGCTCTGACTTTGGATTTCAGCTAGGCCCGATGGTTGGGGTGGTCGAGTAGACGGATTGCGCCAGCGCGATGACTTCTACAACATCGGCGCTTGTTTTTAGTGCGGGAACCTTAGCGATCTCAAACCACTTTGCTTCGTTTACGTCGTCGGATGCGTTTGGCGTGCCTGATCGATAGGAGCATAGGACGGCTGCTAGCAGGAAATGATGTTCGATAGTCCCATTCGTATCATGTGTGATGATGTCTAGGTTTGTTAGATAACATGCGGGTTCTGCGACGATGGCCGTTTCTTCAAATAACTCGCGAGCAGCCGCGTCCAGCGCCGTTTCGCCGAATTCAACATGCCCACCCGGAAAACCCCACAGCCCGGCATCGGGTTCGTTTTTTCGCTGGGCAAGCAGCACGTGGTCGCCGCGAAGAACCACGGCGATGGCAGCAAGTTTTGGGATCATAGCGCTGCGGCCACCGCATGGCCTAGGGTGATTTGGGCGTCAGCATCAAAGTGCACGCCGTCGATTTGGCTTGGTCCGATATGCTGTCCTGCATCCATAAATTTAGCACCCCAATGTGTCGCAAGCCCGGCATAAAGCGGCGCAAGCTGTGCTGATTTGGCCGCCGCGCCATAGAACACGTCTGAGATTGGCCCTTGTTCAAGCACCAAAGGTGGACAGATCAGCAAGACTTCGAAACCGCTGTGCCTTGTTTGGTATTCTTCGGAATTTGCGATGGCGAGAAGGCTAGCGATCCCTGCAGCAACGCCTTCGGCTGTCAGGCCAAAATGTGCCTTCAGATCATTCGTGCCGAGCATAATCGTCAGCACATCAATGGGGCCGTGGCTTTCCAGCGCAATCCGTAGTCCCAGCTGCCCGTTCATGTGCGGACCCATCGTTGGGTCGGCATAGGCGGCGGTGCGTCCGGGGAGCCCTTCCTCGACCAGCTCCCAGTCTGATCCAAGAACAGCAATTGCGACCGTTGGCCACCGCGTTTCACGACCATAGCGTGCATATACCCCGCGCTTCTGGATCGGTGGCGTTCCATGCGTGTTACTGTCGCCAAATGTCATCAATGTTTTTGTCATAGCTGCACGCTATGTGTGGAAACGTTATTGGTAAAGTGTCATTGCCTCTTGGCCTATCGTGCAGGAACGCACATATATGCGGTAACAAACGTATAAGGAGACAGAACATGCTGGAATTGGACGCCACCCCACAGGCCCCCGCTGATCTGATCAAAGACGCGACCGACGCGACATTCGCGGCGGACGTTATCGAAGCATCGCAAACCGTACCCGTTATCGTGGATTTCTGGGCGCCTTGGTGCGGCCCATGTAAAACGCTTGGCCCCGCAATCGAAGCCGCCGTGACCAAGGCAGGCGGGCGCGTCAAATTGGTTAAGGTCGATGTCGATGCGAACCAAGCCTACGCGGGTCAGTTGCAGGTTCAGTCGATCCCAACGGTATATGCATTCTTTCAAGGACGCCCCGTCGATGGTTTCCAAGGTGCTTTGCCACCATCCGAGATTGACGCATTCGTAGAAAAAATCGCGGCACTTGGCGGTGATCCAGAGGCTGAAGGGCTTTCTGCTGCTATCGAGGCCGCAGACCAGATGCTAGAAGAGGGCGCAGTCGCTGACGCGGCTGAAACCTTTGCTGCGATCCTGCAAGAAGAACCAAATAGTGCGCCGGCTTATGCTGGGCTGGTCCGTTCTTATCTGGCATTGGATGACGTTGATCAGGCCGAGGCTATCTTGAACGGTGCCCCTGCAGAGATTTCGGATGATCCGTTGCTTGAAGCAGCGCATGCACAAATTACCCTTGCCCGCGAGGCAGCGAACGCTGGTCCTGTTGCGGATCTGCAGGCCGCAGTCGAGGCTGACCCGGCAAACCATCAGGCCCGGTTTGATCTGGCAATTGCACTGCATGCAAACGGTCAAGTCGAAGAATCGGTCGATCAGCTGCTCGAACTATTCCGCCGAGATCGCGAATGGAACGACGGTGCTGCCAAGGCGCAGTTGTTCACAATTTTCGACGCCAGAGAGGCCAAAGACCCAATTGTTTTGAATGGCCGCCGGAAATTGTCATCGTTGATATTTGCATGATCGGCGTATCGGCCTAGGTTATCTGCCATGATACCAATCGCAGACCTGCCTGAAGTCATTCCTGTGTTTCCTCTCCCGGGCGCGTTGCTTTTGCCGCGCGCACGGTTGCCGCTACATCTGTTCGAACCGCGCTATCTGGCGATGCTGGATGACGTGCTGAAAACATCGCACCGGCTGATTGGCATGGTGCAACCCTATGCACGCCCCGATGATAGTAGTCGGCTGCACACCATCGGTTGCGCTGGACGGATCACTGCCTTTTCCGAAACGGAAGATGGGCGCTATATGATCACCCTATCTGGCGTATCGCGGTTTCGGATCGCGAACGAGGTTGACGGCTTTACTCCCTATCGTCGTTGCAAAGTCGATTGGAAAGGCTTTGACCGTGACCTTGGCACAGCCGAGAAAGACCCCGATTTTGAGCGCGAACCGTTTATGAAAACGCTCGGTCGGTTTTTCGAAGACAAAGGCCTATCCACAGATTGGGACAGCTTGGGCGATGCAGACGATGAACTGCTGATTAATTCGCTCGCTATGCTGTGCCCGTTTGACCCCGAAGACAAACAAGCCCTGCTAGAGGCGCCCTCACTCACAACGCGCCGCGAGACGCTCACAACACTAATTCAATTCGCCCTACGTGGCGGATCAGGGGACGAGATTTTGCAATGAACGAACCACAGTTTGACCCAAAAATGCTAGAGGCCTTGGTCTGCCCGATGACCCAAGCTACGCTGACCTATGACGCAGAAAAACAAGAGTTAGTGTCGAAAAATGCTAAACTTGCTTTCCCTATCCGCAATGGCATCCCCGTGATGCTGGTGGACGAAGCGCGTAAGCTGGATTGATTAATACGTACCGCGCGTTTCGTTGTAAGGCACGCCGGATTCTCCAATTTTCTTAGCAAGCCAGCTAAGGCTTACGCCGGAATAATCCTTAAGCTCAATCGAGGGGGTGCCGCCACTAAAGTGCACCCAGTAACTGCGCAGATCAGATTGTTCATACCGCTCAAGCGTACGGAATTCGATCTGCTTGATGTCAGAAAGTTTTGCGTGAAACCCGATTTCTGTGCCGTGTGCATGTTGCGGCACCTGCCAAAGCAAATCGTCAGACGTTAGGCGAAAATGCCAGTATCCAGACGGTTTGCGCGACCGATATGCAAAAAGGGCTTCTTTGATAAGACTATATGCCCCAGTGCAGACCAAGAAAACACCAAGAATGCTCCAGAAGTTGAGGTCGCCAATGTCGTCGATCGACATCCCAAGGCCAAAGCTGTCCGGAATTAGGCGCAAGCCAAAATAGATAGACCCGATGGCCAATAAGGGAACGATAATCAATCGTGTAACCATCCGCCGTTTAACTGATCGGCGGATATCGAAAAAAGGCGGCGTAACTTCGTTGGGCATCCGTTTCTCAAAACGTCATGATTCTTCGGGCAGACTATACCAGCCTTAGGTTTCTTCTACCCCTGCATTAATTTTGGCAAATCACCGGTCAGCCCGGCTGCTTCGCGGATGAACCCGCGCCGCAGGCCGGGGATCGCGTTGACTGCGCCCATGCCGATATCACGTGCGGCGCGTAGCAGTGGGTTATCGTTGGAAAACAGTCGGTTGAACGTGTCAGTGGCAAGCGCGAGCGTCGCCGTGTCGAACTGCCGCCACTGTTGGTAGCGTTCCAAAACTTGCGTGCTACCGATGTCTTCGCCGCGTGCGCGTGCGTCTGATAGGACCTCGGCCAATGCGGCCACGTCGCGCAATCCGGCGTTCAATCCTTGCCCCGCAATAGGGTGCATCCCGTGGGCGGCGTCGCCGACCAGCGCTAGGCGATCACCGATTAGGCTGTTGGCGAGCGTGAGGCCTAGCGGATAGGTGAACCGTGCGCCTGTTAGGCTGATTTGACCAAGAAAACTGCCGAAAGCGGGGCGTAGCGCATCAAGGAAATCGTCGTCATTCATCTCGGCAAGTTCGGTGGCGCGGGCGTCGGTTTCGCTCCAGACGATTGAACTGCGATTTTCGGTAAGCGGTAGAATGGCGAGCGGGCCACCGGGCATGAAGAACTGGTGCGCGATACCGCCGTGTGGTTTGTCGTGGGCTACGGCGCAGACGACAGCGGTTTGGCCGTAACCCCAGCCAGTCCGCTTGATCCCGGCGCGCTCGGCGGTGCCGCTGCGGCGGCCATCAGATCCTACCAATACTTGTCCAGTTACCACCTTGCCAGAGGCGAGTGTTACGCTGGCCCGGGCGTTCTGGATTGCCTGTGAAACAACGGTTTCTTTGGAGATTTGGGTGATCAATGGCTCCGCTGCCATCGCATCCAGAAATGCGCGGCGCAGGTGGCGGTCTTCGACCATGAAACCCATCGGGCCTTCTTCGATTTCGGCGTGATTGAAATGCAGCATCCACGGGCTTGGCCCTTCGCCAGCGCGGCCATCGGTGACCTTGATTTCCAGCATCGGCTGGGCGTTATCGCTGACGGCATCCCATACACCGATGCCTTGTAATAGACGCTTTGATGACAGCGCCAAAGCATAGCTGCGTCCATCAAAATCAGGGCGTTTGCGCCGATCAATGGCCAAGCTGTCGATGATTGTCACGGCAAAGCCTGCCTGTGCAGCGGCTAGAGCCAAGGCCGGGCCGTTCAGCCCGCCACCTACGATGATGATATCCGTATCCATAGGGCGTAATATGACCCTGCACGCCAGATTGTCCATGCGATCCTTGGCCGCTGCGGTGCCCACCGTACGGTGGTTTTTACTGCTTAGCGCGAATCGTGGGTTAACGCGTTATTTTGTTAGGAAATGAGCGGTCGGCGATGCGTCGGATTTACGTCGGCAAAGCGTCGGGCATGTTTGGCGGCGGAGGCATGGTTAAGGAGGCGTGCGGTGGGGCTGGAAGGGGTTTTCGATTATTCAAGAATGTCAGTGCATCAGTGGCCATGGATGCAAACATCACGGAATGTCCGCGTTGAGCCCTTGTTTACCTCATTCTGCAATGCAGCCAATGTCGGCTTCAAGGTCAGATCTAGCATCCGTCGGTGCGTTTCAGGGATAGTTTGCTGGTTGATGCTCATGATGTGTAATAACCCTAACGAAATCACTGTTCAGAGAGCGTCTTCATGTTTGCATGGCCCACAAGCTTTTCAGATTTTGTCATTAAGTGCATTAGGACGCTTCCGTATGTCGCTGTCTTTAACGGGACCATATTCTTCATTTTTGGGATGTTTGTGCTTTCTTCGGCAACGTCGTTTGCAGCGCGCGGAATAGAGGCGAAGCTGCAGGTAATTGCGGTGGAAAGTAGGCGCATTGACAATGGCTTAGTTTATCGCCCGATTTTCGAGACAACCACTGCCAACGGAGAAACACGAAGATACTCTGGCAACACATGGGTCAGTCCAAAACCACACAATGAAGGTGATGTGGTTGCTGGTCTTGTCGATTGGTCGAGTGGTGAAATGAAGAGCCTTTCCGTGATCGAATGGAGTAAATCATTCGGTAAGAAGTTCGCATCAATTGGCGGACTGTGTTTCGTGCTAGGCGGCGCTTACATTTGGTACAGTCGCAGAAGGGCAAAAAGTTAGGATACCCGGCAAGGGAAATCATAATACGGACGATCTTGCATTGCTCAGCGAAAGCCCGCTTAGTCCCGCACAGCGGACATCGTGTTAGCCCGAGAGCCGCAATGTGCTAGGCGTCGTGTTTCCTCGATTGTTCTCCGTTTTCGTCCCCGGTAGGGTCGCAGTAAGACAGGAGAATTCACATGCAGGACTGGCGATGGATGACGGCGGCTGATTTGGGTCGTGCGATTGGGGCGGGGGAGATTGATCCGGTTGCTCTGGCGGAGGTGTATTTGGATGCCATTGATGCCCATGAGTTCCGTGACCGTATCTACGCGCGCGTGACGCATGACCGCGCGCGGGCCGAGGCTGCTGCGGCGTCTGAGCGTGCGAAATCCGGGTTTCGTCGTGGGCCGTTGGATGGTGTGCCTGTGTCTTGGAAAGATCTGTTCGATACCGCTGGCGTTGCGACCGAGGCGGGGACCGCATTGATGGAAGGCCGCGTGCCGACGCAGGATGCGTTGGTTTTGCAGAATGCGACGGCCGCCGGTTTGGTTTGCCTTGGTAAAACCCACATGTCCGAGATCGCATTTTCGGGGCTTGGGCTGAATCCGATCACGGCGACTCCGCCTTGTGTGAACGACCATGAAGCGGTTGCTGGTGGGTCGTCTTCGGGGGCGGCGACTTCGGTTGCGTTTGGGCTGGCGGCGGCTGGAATAGGGTCTGATACAGGGGGATCGGTGCGTATCCCGTCTGCTTGGAACGATCTGGTTGGTTTGAAAACAACGCATGGGCGGTTGTCGCTGGATGGCGTTGTGCCGCTTTGCCTGACCTTTGATACGGTTGGCCCGTTATGCCGGTCGGTCGAGGATGCCGCGCTTTTGTATGCTGCGTTGGAAGGTGAGAAACCCGTTGATCTGGCACACACAGATTTAAAGGGGGTTCGGTTGATGGTGTTGGATACCATCGTTCCCGATGACGTGCGCGATGCCCCGCGCGCGGCGTTCCAAAGTGCGGTTGAACGGTTGCAGAACGCTGGCGCGATTGTTGAGCACCGCTATTTCTCGCAGCTATTTGATGCGTTCAATGTGGCGGGAAATCTATACGCCGCTGATAGCTATGGCTGGTGGCGTGATCTGGTCGAGGCGAATCCCGAAAAGATGTTCCCGCAGATTTTGGAGCGTGTTCGTGGTGGCAAGGATGTAAGTGGCCCTGATTACGTGGCGGGTTGGAACCTGCTGCGCGATATTCGTAAGCAATACGCAGCCGAGGTCGCGCAGTTTGCTGCGGTGATTATGCCGACGGCGCCGATCTTGCCGCCGCATGCTGATCGGCTGTTGTCGGATGACGAATATTATAAGGCCGAGAACCTGTTGGCGCTGCGTAATACACGTGTGGCGAACCTGCTTGATTTGTCGTCTGTGACTTTGCCCACTGGCGTTCCATCCTGCGGGATCATGTTTAATGGGCAAAATGGCGGCGAGGCCGCGCTGTTGCGCCTGTGTGCTGCCGCTGAACAAGCGCTGGCGTAAAAGCCACAAAATCACAACGATTCGCCGCTAGTTCTGGACAGACAGGGTGGCATCACGCTACTTTGGTAAAAAACGGGGCGAAATGATCCCGTGAATTGAGGCAGTTATGGTGTTCCCCGAGCGGTTTTCGAACCTCCCGGTTGCGACGTGGCCCCGTTTGCGTGCGTTACTTGACGTACCGACAACGGCCTCGGACGTGATCAATATGACGATTGGCGAACCGCGCCATGCGTTCCCTGCGTTCGTGGGCGATATCCTTGCGGTCAATTTGCAGGGCTTTGCAAAGTATCCGAACAATAACGGCACTGATGATTTGCTTGATGCGATTGCCGGGTTTTTGAACCGCCGTTACGGGCTGGACCTTGCGCATGACCAAATCCTGACGCTGAACGGTACGCGTGAGGGGCTGTATAACGCTGCGATGGCGCTGAGCCCTGAAGAAAAGAACGGCCAGCCGGTTATTCTGACGCCGAACCCGTTTTATCAGGTGTACGCTGTTGCTGCGCTGTCTGTCGAGGCTGAACCGATTTATGTTCCGGCGACCGAAAGCAGCGGTCACTTGCCCGATTTCCATGCGTTGCCTGATGACGTTCTGGCACGCACGACGATTGCGTATATCTGTTCGCCGGCCAACCCACAGGGTGCTGTGGCTGATGCGGAATATTGGCGTGCGTTGATCACGCTGGCCGAAAAGCATGACTTCGTCATTTTTGCGGACGAATGCTATTCCGAAATTTATCGCGACACGCCGCCAGTTGGTGCATTGCAAATCGCGACCGAGATGGGTGCGGATCCTGATCGGGTGGTGATTTTCCATTCGCTGTCGAAACGGTCGAACCTGCCGGGTTTGCGGTCTGGGTTCTGTGCTGGTGGTACAAAATCCATCGCGCGTATTCGGCAGCTACGCGCCTTTGCGGGCGCACCTTTGCCAGAGCCGCTGCAGGCGGTTGCAGCAAAGGTTTGGGATGACGAAGCGCATGTCGAAGAGAACCGCGCGCTTTATCATCAGAAATACGAAATCGCGGATCAGATATTCGGGCAGGTGCCGGGGTATCAATCGCCACAGGCGGGTTTCTTTCTTTGGCTGCCTGTCGAAGACGGCGAAGCTGCATCAGTGAAGCTGTGGCAGGAAACAGGTGTTCGGGTTCTGCCCGGCGCGTACCTAAGTCGCGATGTCGCGGGTGAGAACCCCGGCGCAGGTTACATTCGGGTCGCAATGGTGGCCCCAACACAAGAAATGCAGCGCGGACTGACTTTGATCCGTGACTGTTTGTATGGTTGAGGACGGTAAAGATGGCATCATATCAAACACGGCAGCGGGACCCTCTTTTGGATAGTGCGACACAAGCAGCGCTTGAAAAGCGCAGCAAGGAATTGCTGGGTCTTGGGCTTGGCTTTGTTGGCCTGATCATTGCCATGATCGTCGGTAGCTATTCGCCTGACGACCCAAGCTGGATTTCTGCGACTGATGCCCCTGTCCGAAACTGGCTGGGCCATTTTGGTGCGTCAATTGCCGCGCCGCTAATGATGGTTGTTGGTCTTGGAATTTGGGTTGTGCCTGTGCTGCTGATCGCTTGGGGTGCGCGTTTTGTACTGCACCACGGTCAAGATCGCGCAATGGGTCGCATCATCTTTGCCCCAGTCGCGATTGTTGTTGGTGCTGTCTATGCGGCGACGCTGACCCCGGGCACTGACTGGCCTGCCAATTTTGGGATGGGTGGTCTTTTTGGTGATACCGTTTTGGGTGTGATCCTGACTATCGTTCCGTTTGGCGCAGTTTTTGGCGTTAAGCTGCTGTCGTTACTGACAGGCGTTGCGCTGGTTGCTTTGATGGCTTTTGCGCTCGGGTTTACTCGGCCTGAGTTGCGTATTGCTGGGCGGTTCCTGCTGCTTGGGACAGTGATGCTGTATGCGACACTGCTTAAGCTTGTTGGCAAGGGAGCTGCATTGTCTGCAAAGGCTGCACAGGGCATGAACGCCAACCTGCAGACATATCGCGCCACCGCAGCAGAGCGCCGGGCCACAACTGATTTCATGGATGAAGATGTGTTAGAGGACACGTTTGCCGATCCAGCCCCCAGCGTACCCGATTTTAAGGCTCGCGCTGCCGCCGTTGTGCGTGCACGCCCTGCGATGCCTGTGTCTGAACCACCGGTAACTGGTGGAGCACCAAAGATGCCACCTGCGCCGCCTTTGACCGCGTCGCGGAACATCGAAGCACCGCGTGTTGAGGCGCAGCCTGTCGCAACGCCAGAACCAGCACCTGCAACTGGCGGGAGCTTTCTGTCTGGGCTGTTGAAGCGCAATGACCCAATGCCAGAGCCAGAGTTGGTGACGCCTGCGCCGATTGAACCAATCGCGCCGCTGAACAATGATTCTGACCGGGTTAGCACGCGTATTGCCAATGCGATTAAGGCGCGTGAGATTCCCCCTTCGCCGACTGGTGTCCGTATTGAACCGGCACTGACTGCTGGTCGCGGTCCTAAACCGCTTGTCTTTGGACAGCGCGAAGAGCCTATGGTTGCTGCGCAGCCTGCTGTTCAGGAACCCATGCCCGCACCTGCACCAGCGGCTGTGCAAGAACGGGCGCCAATCGCCGAGCTTGAGCCGATGCCAGAGCTGGATGATGAGGACACAACGCAGCCAAACATGGATGCGGCACCTTATGTTGCTGCGCCACATATGCCGATTCCGCCGGCACATGTTCCCGTAGCACCAGCTGCTACAGCGCGGGTTGCTGCGGCACCGGTTGCTGCACCGACGCCTGAACCACGTGCCGTGGTTCAGCATCCGCCAAAGCGTGCGCCACAGCCATCGCGCCAAGCAAAGGCAGAAGCCCAACCTGCATTGGCGTTTGACGATAAATACGCAGATTACGAGCACCCGCCGCTTAATCTGTTGATGAACCCAATCGACGTTCAGCGTCATCACCTGAGCGATGATGCGCTGGAACAGAATGCGCGCATGTTGGAAAGCGTGCTGGATGACTATGGTGTTAAAGGCGAAATCACATCTGTGCGCCCCGGCCCCGTTGTCACCATGTATGAGCTTGAGCCTGCACCGGGTTTGAAAGCCAGCCGTGTGATCGGCCTGTCTGACGATATCGCGCGTTCGATGTCTGCGCTTGCTGCACGTGTGTCGACCGTGCCCGGTCGTACCGTGATCGGTATCGAATTGCCTAACGAGAACCGTGAAAAGGTTGTGCTGCGCGAAATCCTTTCGCACCGTGATTTTGGTGATGGTAACCAAAAGCTACCGCTTGCGCTGGGCAAAGACATTGGCGGCGAGCCTATTGTCGCGAACCTTGCAAAGATGCCTCACCTATTGATCGCGGGTACCACGGGTTCGGGTAAATCGGTGGCGATCAACACCATGATCCTATCGCTGCTTTACAAACTGACGCCCGAAGAATGCCGCATGATCATGATCGACCCCAAGATGCTGGAACTGTCTGTTTATGACGGCATTCCGCACCTGTTGTCCCCGGTTGTGACTGACCCGAAAAAGGCGGTCGTCGCCCTGAAATGGGTCGTGGGAGAGATGGAAGAGCGTTACCGCAAGATGTCCAAAATGGGCGTGCGGAACATTGATGGCTACAACGGCCGCGTCAAAGACGCGCTGTCCAAGAACGAGATGTTCAGCCGCACTGTTCAGACCGGGTTTGATGATGAAACCGGCGATCCAGTGTTCGAGACCGAAGAGTTCGCGCCAGAAGTGCTGCCTTATATCGTCGTGATCGTCGATGAGATGGCCGATCTGATGATGGTTGCCGGTAAAGAGATCGAGGCCTGCATTCAGCGTCTTGCACAGATGGCGCGTGCGTCGGGTATTCACCTGATCATGGCAACACAGCGTCCGTCGGTTGACGTTATCACCGGTACGATCAAGGCGAACTTCCCAACTCGGATTTCATTCCAAGTGACGTCGAAAATCGATAGCCGCACGATCCTTGGTGAAATGGGTGCTGAGCAGCTGTTGGGCATGGGTGACATGCTTTATATGGCGGGCGGTTCCAAGATCACCCGCGTTCATGGTCCGTTTGTCAGCGATGAAGAAGTCGAAGAAATCGTGAACCACCTTAAGGGCTTTGGTCCGCCAGAATACATGTCTGGTGTTGTCGAAGGTCCATCAGAGGAAGCCGAAAGCAGCATTGATCTGGTGCTTGGTCTCGGCGATGGCTCCGATAGTGAAAACGCGCTGTATGACACGGCCGTCGCGATTGTGATCAAAGACCGCAAATGTTCGACCTCGTATATCCAGCGCAAACTGGCGATTGGTTACAACAAAGCCGCGCGTCTGGTTGAACAAATGGAAGACGAAGGTGTGGTCAGTTCGGCTAACCACGTTGGTAAGCGCGAGATCTTGGTGCCTGAACAGCATTAACGCGCTGATCACCGTCTAACCGGATGGAAGCGTAACTCTTACCGTAGCCGCTGAAGTTTTTCGGCGGCTACTTTGTTTTGCGAACCTCGCTGCTGCGATGGGTGTCAGTTCTCAGCATACGACTGTTGGGTTAATTGCTATCCGTTCGGAGAGGTAGAATACGGCATTCTCTTATGTCACAATATTCACTTAATCATTGCTCAGCTCATAGCTGATGTTGCCATGGGTAAGGTTGTATAAGATGCCAATAATCGCAAACGGTGACTTTTCGGACGGATTGGCAGGCTGGACGGTAGAGCAAGGTGGTACAACGGCGCCCACCGTTGTTGATGGTTCCGTTGTTTACGGCGGTCCCAACGACGTTCAGAATGAAGATAAGCTTATTCAGAACGTAGCGCTCGTTTCAGGGCAAACCTACACGCTGACATTTGATATGACTGCTGTGATGGACGCCTATGGCGGCTATGGATTGAACATCCAGCTTCAGGATGTGAACGGCGCGAGTGGATTTACCGACATCGGTTCTGCGACCGTTGATAATGGCCAAACAAACTATGTGTCGATCACGTTTACTTCGCCTTACGATAACCCGGATCTCATTATTCGAGGGCAATTTGGCTTTGGCCCGACGGAGCCTGATTCCCCGTCGCAACTGATCCTCGACAATTTTGTGCTGATTTGTTTTGTACGCGGCACGCGCATAATGACGCCAGATGGTGAAGTCCCTGTTGAAGACCTAAAGGTTGGTGATCTGGTCAACACATTGGACGACGGCCCATGCCCAATTCGTTGGATCAGCTCGCGTGTAGTATCGGCAGCAGATACCCGCCTTCGTCCTGAATGGCGGCCGGTATTAGTGCCTGCTGGTGCTCTTGGCCAAGGTACACCGACGCGCGATTTGCTGCTTTCACCAAGCCATAGGGTGCTTCTGCGCGGGCCACAGCTTGAGATGTTCTTTGGTGAGCATGAGGGGCTCGTTCCTGTGAAGGCACTGATTGGTTTTGTTGACGGCATCCGTTTTGTGTCCGACCTAAGCGACATGAATGATGAGGTCGAATATTTCCATATTCTGTTCGATAGCCATCAAATCATTGTGTCGGAAGGCGCAGAAACAGAAAGTTTTCATCCAGCGGCACGTACCGTGTCGGCGTTTGACGATGAAACGAAATCAGAGATTTTTGCCTTATTTCCAGAGTTGGACGAGTCGTTAGACTTTGGGATGGAAACAGTTCGGCGTGTCATCAAAGGCTACGAAGTGCCAGTCCTGATGTCTTAGATACATGCGAGGGCTCTTAAGCCAGCAAGGGTTTTTTGTTCTTGGCATGTCGTTCGACCAATTTCTTCTGCCGCTTGCCATTTGGCATGAAGCTAGCGGGAATTGGCTGATATCCGGTGGCCGCAATCTCGGGAAAGATTTCTATGATCTCTTCGACGCTTTCCCGTGGGATGGACTTTAGTGCCTCAGGTCCGGTGAATAGGCTTTCGCTGGGGGCATTTTCGGCGAATATGATTTCGTGTTGATCAAAGAGAATGTGAAAGTACTCGACACCATTCATATTCTCTACGACCTCAATGCCGGGAAGCAATGTCAGCTTTGTCGCTGGTATCAATGCCTCAGGAGAGCCAAACATACGCTTGGCAATCGGTGAGGACACCAGCATGCGATGTTGACGTGACACGATCAGGTCACGTTTGGGAAGGCCGCGACCCAAGGCACCTTTTTTGATTCTGATGGGACGTAGTTTAGGATTTGAATTGAGTTGCGCTCGCGATATTTTTCGGCGCCCGATCCATTGAATTTCTTTCACTCCATGCGCGCGCGTTACAACTTGATCGCCAACGCGAAGGGATTCAATTAGGCAATTGCCTTCACTTGTCAGCACGCGGGTACCAGCGGTGAAGCAAATTGGCGGGGGGACTATCGCGCTTACGTCAGCGTCAAAAGTGTTGCTAAGGCCATTTGCGATCGTCGTGACGTTTTGGCCGACGGTGAATGGGGTGCCATCCGTTGCATAGAGCGTGCCGCTGTTGCCAGCTCCTTTGGAGAATAAATAGAACTCTGCCCCAGTATCGTTGCCACCACCGGCACCGATAAATGCATCCCATTCTGCGTTTGAAATGAGGCCGTCGTTATTTACGTCATCAATGTTAAGAACAATTTCTGATGTATTGACAGAATCTACGGTCTTCTGGCCACCGCCGCTGATCTCAGCGACGGTACCAGGAGGGAACGTGAGGGTAATAATTGCCATCTTTGGATTCTATTCCGAATAGATTTTCAGTCAGGCAAGTGGGTCGTATTTATTGATGTTTAGCTGCATTAAGCAACCTGACGTTGTTCATGATTTATTAATTCAATCAAATAAGCAATCAAAAACGCCAAAAAGTGAGTAATTTGAGAATTGCCGAGTATGACAATGCAAAAAGCCCACCTGATCTTTTAGGCGGGCTTAGAATTATCGTGAGGTAGATATTTAGCTATTCAGCGGTTGCAACAATGCCGCCAACAACAAGTTCGTCACTTGTGTTCCCAGCAAATGCACCAATTAGTGCCTCTGTTCCGACAACACCAGAAAGGTCTGCTGAAATACCGTCATATATGACCGTCCCAGATAGAGTAGTACCATTGAAGTTCCCGGCAACAATCAGTGAGCCGTCTGCGCCTGTTACGCTGCTATTACCAAAGTCTGCAGTAAGCGAGATGTCCCCGTTGACGTTATTAACTTCATCAATTTCCACATGCGCAAGTGAGTAAGAGCCGTCGTAAGTAACCGTGCCTGTTGTGATTTCCGCGCCAGGGTTTGAATCTGGTGTAATTCCTGCAACGCCCTTAAATGTAGTTGTGCCTTCGATTAGGCCATATTCGTAGGCATAACCTGTCAGTGCGCCGTCAACTACAGTCAGATCTGATCCAGTTCCAGTATCATCCGCAAAGCCCTGGTCTGGAATCTCACCTGTATCTGACAGCGTGACGATCACAGTATCAGGTGTGTTGCCTTCGCCAATGCCCTCTACGGCATCGCAGGCAGATACAGCCACACCACAGGTCAATACCAATAGATTACGAACAAATGCCATCATGAGCCTCTTTTCGTTAGGAAATTCAATTGCCGTGATTAGTTCCATAGATCAGTTGGCATTGAAACCAAAAGTTGCATCTGACAAAAGAAACCCCGTTTGATTTCTCAAACGGGGTTCAAATTTGTCACGTTGGGTTGCTTAGAGCAAACCTTCGCGCTGGAGCTTCTTCCGAGCCAGCTTGCGCTGACGGCGGATAGCTTCTGCTTTTTCACGCGCCTTACGAACTGACGGTTTTTCGAAATGTTGCTTAAGCTTCATTTCACGAAAAACGCCTTCACGCTGAAGTTTCTTTTTCAGAGCACGCAACGCCTGATCGACGTTGTTATCACGAACACTAACCTGCATGTGGTTTTCACCACCTCTCTAAGTTGGATTTGCAAAAATTGCAGGAAGTGGGCAGATAGCAAAGGTGGGCTAGTTTGTCTAGTACCCTACCGCGGCAAGGAGAGACCTGATGAAACGGACTGCTATTGATCCTGATAAAGCCAAGTTACTGGATGCGATCTTACCTCATGTCGCTTTTGACGGTTGGTCACCTGCGGCCTTTAAAATGGCCGTGCAGGAAGCAGAAGTTCCCGAAGCGTTCGCCGCCGCAGCCTGTCCGCGCGGGGCTGTTGATTTGGCGATTGCGTTTCATCAACAGGGTGATGCGGCGATGGTCGCGGCGTTAAAGACGACCGACTTATCGGAACTACGTTTCCGTGACAAAGTTGCAACCGCGATCCGCCTGCGCTTGTCGGCGGTCGATGACAAAGAAGTCGTCCGCCGTGGAACCACCCTGTTTGCGATGCCCCATATGGCGGCGGATGGGGCAAAGTTGATCTGGGGCACTGCTGACGCGATTTGGAATGCGCTTGGTGACACGTCACGTGATGCGAATTGGTACAGCAAGCGTATGACGCTCTCTGCTGTGTATGCGTCTGTTGTTTTATATTGGCTGGGCGACGACAGTTTAGATGGTCAGGCGACAGATGCTTTTATTGACCGCCGTATTGATGATGTCATGAAATTCGAGAAGGTGAAGGCGCAGGTGAATGCAAATCCATTGCTAAAGCCGTTCACGGGACCGTTGGGTAAAATTCTATCCGGCGTACGGGCCCCTGCGGGATCAGTCCCCGATGACTTGCCGGGTGTTTGGAAGGATCCGCAATGATGAAGGCAGTTGAGATTTCCCAGCCCGGTGGGCCGGATGTGTTGAAATTAGCTAACCGACCAATGCCAGAGCCTGCCCATGATGATGTATTGATTAAGGTCGCGTTTGCTGGGGTGAACCGACCGGATGCATTGCAACGGGCGGGGCTGTATAATCCACCTAAGAATGCGAGCGATCTTCCGGGGCTAGAAGCATCTGGTGAAGTTGTTGCCGTCGGCGCAGGTGTTACATCGGTTGCTGTCGGTGATCAGGTTTGTGCGCTGTTGCCGGGCGGGGGCTACGCTGAATATGTCACGACACCTGCAGCACATTGTTTGCGTGTCCCCGCAGGCCTCAGTATGGCGCAATCGGCTTGTTTGCCGGAAACGTTTTTCACTGTTTGGTCTAACGTGTTCATGCGCGGTGGCTTGCAGGCGGGCGAACGGTTCTTGGTGCATGGTGGCAGTTCAGGGATCGGTACGACGGCGATCCAACTGGCCAAAGCTTTTGGCGCACGCGTGTTTACCACCGCTGGCAACGACGAAAAATGCAGGGCGTGCATCGATCTGGGGGCCGAAGCTGCGTTCAACTATCGAGATGTCGATTTTGTTGAAAAAATGCAAGCTGTTGGTGGGGCTGATCTGATCCTTGATATGGTCGGAGGCCCGTATATTCAGCGAAACCTGAAATCTTTGGCTGATGACGGACGACTGGTCCAGATCGCGTTTCTGCAAGGGCCAAAGGTCGAATTGAACCTGATGCAACTTATGATGCGGCGTTTGACGGTGACCGGATCAACACTGCGCCCGCAATCAGATTTAGCCAAAGCGCGTATTGCGGATCAGCTACGATCCAAGGTGTGGCCGTTGATCGAAGCGGGCAAAGTTGCGCCGGTCATGGATCAAGAATTTTCTATGAAGGACGCAGCGCTCGCCCACGCGCGGATGGAAAGCAGTGCGCATATTGGGAAGATTGTTCTGCGCGTCGGTAACTGACAAGTTGGCGATATCAAACGGCTAAGGGGGCGTGGCTATGAACAAAGTGAAAAGCAAAATAGCGGTGCTGTCCGTTCTGGCCTTTTCGGGCTGTGAAGTACATCAGGACCGGACGGGGTATTCTGAGGCATGGTATTACGAACGCTTAACACCATATTACGAGAATACATTATCGTTTAGACCGCGGGTGTCCTTGCGAGCGGTTCGCGAGTTGGTCGGAACGAAAGTCATACACCCAAATGGGGTAGTCGGGCATGCAGACTATTTCAGAAGTGATATCGAGATATTTTTTGCTGCGGCCGTAGCGGATCAAGAGGAACGGCTAAATTTGGCGCGGTCTGCGATCCGCATAACTTGTCCTGAAACAGATATAGAGGAAATTGAAGACAATATGGTTTATTCCGACGAGACCTACCTCGTTTTTGAAGGTGTTCGTTGTATTGGATACGCCACTTCGTAAATCGGGTGCTTCATTCTAACATCTGCGACGAGTTGGCAGATGCTGTCCCTTAGCTCTACTTCTGCCGGGGTGGATAGGATTTGTAGACGGGGAGGTGCCAGCCGAATTGGATGCTTCCGGCGCGGAGGGCGAAGGCGCTTCCTGCGCAGATGATGAGTGCAGTTGGTTCTGGGATGTCGAAGTAAAGCGCGATTGAGGCTGCGATACCGCCGGCCATTGCGCAGGTGACGTATAGTTCACCTTGTTTTAGCACCAATGGGACTTCGTTGCAGACTACGTCGCGCATGAGCCCGCCAAAGCAGCCGGTGATGATGCCCATGATGATCACGATGCTGGGTGGCTGATTGGTCGCGAGCGCGACTGCGACGCCAGCGGGTACGGCCACGGCAAGCGCACATGCGTCTAGCCACAAAATGGTTTTATATCTGCTTTCCAGCAAGTGGGCTGTCAGGAAAACCAGTAGAGCCGCCAGCGCCGCAACCCCGATGTAGGCGGGGTGATCGACCCAGAACACGACATCCCGATTTAGGATGATGTCGCGCAAGGTACCTCCGCCGACTGCGGTCAGGCTGGCGATGAACACAAACCCGACCAAGTCTAGTTGTGCGCGGCTGGCGACCAGCGCGCCTGTGAGTGCAAACACAAACACCGATGCGTAATCGAGGAATGCGAGCAGTGTCATTTCTTGAACGGGGCCATACCCGCGCGTGCGAGTTCATCAGCGCGTTCGTTTTCTGGGTGTCCGGCGTGCCCCTTGACCCATTCCCACGTCACGTCATGTGTCTGTACTGCGGCATCAAGCCTGCGCCATAGGTCTTCGTTTTTGACGGGTTTGTTGCTGGCGGTTTTCCAGCCGCGTTTCTTCCAGCCGTGGATCCAGCCAGTGATCCCATCTTTGACATAAGAACTGTCGGTCACGATGGTCAGTTTTGTAGGGCGGTCCAGCGTTTCAAGCGTAGTAATCGCAGCAAGCAGTTCCATCTTGTTGTTGGTCGTGTGGGCCTCGCCACCATTCAATTCGCGTTCTTTTAGAACCTTATCGCCGTCGCGTGCGATCAAAAGAGCACCCCAACCACCGGGGCCAGGGTTACCGGAGCAAGCTCCGTCAGTGTAGGCGAATAGTTCAGGCATTGATCTCTTTCTTGGCACGCATGATGACGAATGGGTCGGCTGTTCCAGCGAGCCCCTTTTCAACGCCTTCACGAGTGAAAACAATGGCAAAGCCGGCGTTGGTTAGCATGTTTTTGAGTTCATCAATGCTGACGTAGGTATAGAGCCGTTCTATGGCGTCGCGGGCGGTGCCGGACCCTGTCTTCATGCCAAGATGAAGAATGCCAGCAGGTTTTAACGCCTGATGGATGGCGGAAAAGTGGTCTGGCAGCTTCTCTCTTGGTGCGTGCAGGAGGCTGAAGTTGGCCCAGACACCATCGTATTCGTCCGTCTCTTTGATGTCGTCAAATGTAGCTACCCGCGCACCGATGTTGTGGTTCTGATTGGCAAATTCGACCATTCGGGGTGATGCATCGACAGGATCAGGTGACAGTCCGGCCGCGCGCATATGCACCGAAGCTGTCGCGGGTCCGCACCCAAGATCGAGCACGCGCCCACCTTCGGGCATTAGGTCGATAAATGCCTGAAGCGACGCGTCGGGTTTGGCGGTTTTGGTTAGCGCGGCATATTCCGTTGCTTTTTCATTATAGATCGCGATTGTTTTCGCGTCTGGCATTAGGCTGGTTCGCGCAACACGCGCGGGACTTTGAATTCGACGTTTTCTTTGGCGGTTTCGACCAGTTCAACCGTGACGTCGTATTTGTTGCGGAACGCGTCGATGACTTCGTTGATCAGGACTTCAGGGGCGGACGCCCCGGCAGTGATCCCCATCGTTTTAATGCCATCAAGCGCGCGCCAGTCGATGTCGGTCGCGCGTTGCACGAGTTGAGAATAGGCGCAGCCTGCGCGGGCGCCGACCTCGACCAATCGTTTGGAGTTTGATGAATTCGGTGCGCCAACCACGAGGATTGCATCGCATTTAGGTGCAATCGCTTTGACGGATTCTTGGCGGTTGGTGGTCGCGTAACAGATGTCTTCTTTGTGGGGGCCGACGATCTTGGGGAAGCGTGCGTTCAGCGCCGCGACGATGTCGATCGTGTCGTCGACAGATAGGGTCGTTTGGGTCACGAATGCAAGTTGTTCAGGGTTGCGGACCTGAACTGTTGCGACGTCTTCGACGGTCTCGACCAGAAGGACCTCTCCGTCAGGTAATTGCCCCATGGTTCCAACGGTTTCGGGGTGGCCTGCATGGCCAATCATGATCATCTGCAGGCCGTTATCGGCGTGGCGCTGTGCCTCGATATGGACCTTGGACACTAGCGGGCAAGTGGCGTCGACATAGATCATTTCGCGCTTTGCGGCGGCGGCTGGAACGGCCTTGGGGACGCCATGCGCGGAAAAGATTACGGGGCGGTCATCCGGGCATTCGTCAAGTTCTTCGACAAACACCGCGCCCAGATCACGCAGGCTATCTACGACAAATTTGTTGTGGACGATTTCGTGCCGCACATAGACGGGCGCACCCCATTTTTCGATCGCCATTTCGACGATCTTAATCGCGCGGTCTACGCCTGCGCAAAAGCCGCGCGGGGCGGCAAGGTATAGGGTAAGAGGGGGCTTTTTCATCTGTATCCTCCGGCGGTTGCTACAGAGGTAAGACTTTGACGCCGTGGCGTCCAGAGGATGGCGTCAGACAGTTGCCCGTCTGACGCCAATGTCATTAGCTTTCTTCAGCTACGGCCGCTTCTTCAGCGAACTCCGGGCGTGGTTCACGTGTGGGGCGGCCCACAACGTCACGCAATTCGTCGAGTTCGATAAAGTTGTCAGCCTGACGACGCAGTTCATCTGCGATCATTGGCGGCTGGCTGCGGATCGTGGATACGACCGAAACACGTACGCCTTTGCGCTGAAGTGCTTCGATCAGCGGGCGGAAGTCACCATCGCCAGAGAAAAGCACAACGTGATCGACATGTGGCGCAAGTTCCATAGCATCGACAGCGAGTTCGATGTCCATGTTACCTTTGACCTTGCGGCGGCCCATGCTGTCCGTGTATTCTTTTGCAGGCTTAGTCACCATCGTGAAGCCGTTGTAGTGCAGCCAATCTACCAGAGGGCGAATTGGTGAATACTCGTCATTCTCCAGCAGGGCTGTGTAATAGAAAGCCCGCAGCATTTTGCCACGACGCATGAATTCTTGGCGGAGTAGTTTGTAGTCGATGTCAAAACCAAGAGATTTAGCGGCTGCGTAAAGATTGGAGCCATCGATGAAGAGCGCAAGACGCTCGTCCCGATAAAACATGAAATTTCCTTTCAAAATTGTTCGCGCTGCCCTGCACTCAGTGAGTGGTGTGTATTGTGCAAGGGTGCGAATATTGTAATGTTTTAGTAAAACCTGACAAGTGGCGAAAATATTGGATAACTGTAGTTTGGCGCTTATCGCCTTTGGTAGCAACGAAAATTCAATTTTAGGTTACCCTAGGGAAACTGTACAAAAAGCTATGAAATTTGTAGCTGATATGTCAGTGAAACCGCATAATTCGAGCGGTTTATACACGAATCCGGCCTTTCCAAAGGGTGCTGGTCCCGAATTTGTAAATGCTGCGATGGCAATTCACACGAATCTGTCACCAGCTGAATTGCTGGATGAATTACACCAAATAGAAGCGCGGGCGCTTCGTACGCGATCAAAGCGCTGGGGGCAGCGGACTTTGGATTTGGATTTGATTGGTGTGGGTGAATTGGTGCAGCCCGATTACACTACCTTTGCGCGATGGCGTGATCTTGGGTTGTCCGAACAGCAGGTCGAAACCCCAACAGAACTGATTCTTCCACACCCGCGCATGCAAGATCGCGCATTTGTGTTGGTGCCGCTGTGTGATGTGGCCCCCGATTGGCGGCATCCTGTTTCTGGTAAAACGGTCCGTGAAATGCGGGATGCCTTACCTTCCAATGACTTGGCTGAAGTGGTTCGCTTGTCCGACTAGGAAACTCGACGTACACGATTGCAGCGAATTTTATGCCGCACTTCGGGGAACGGCCCCTTGTCAATCCTAAATTTTGGCAATAGATAAGCCTCTTGCTAAGTCCCCTTGTCTGACTGGAGTACGCCCATGGCCCGCGTCACCGTAGAAGATTGCGTCGATAAAGTTCCAAACCGTTTTGATCTTGTGATGCTTGCGGCCCATCGTGCCCGCGAAATTGCTGCTGGTGCGCCGATCACCGTAGCCCGCGATAACGACAAAAACCCTGTCGTCTCTTTGCGTGAGATCGCAGAAGAAACACAGCAAGCCGACGATCTGCGCGAGCGCATGATCGAAGCGAATCAGACACAAATCGAAGTTGATGAGCCTGAAGAAGACAGCATGTCCCTGTTGATGGGTGCAGAAGCTGACAAGCCTGTCGAAGACGATATGTCCGAAGAGAAACTGCTGCGCGCGCTGATGGAAGCGCAAGGCCAACGCTAATAGGCCTTTGCCGGCCTACAAAGATAGGTGCGGGACCAGATGACGACTGCCGACGAACTGATCTCACTGGTCCGCACGTATAACCCCAACACGAATCAAGACCTGCTGCGTGATGCCTATGCCTTTGGCGCTGAAATGCACGAGGGGCAGTTTCGTCATTCCGGCGAGCCGTATTTCACGCATCCTGTTGCTGTCACATGCATTCTTGCGGAACAGCAGATGGACGACGCGACATTGGTCACCGCGCTACTGCATGACACGATCGAAGATACCAAAGCATCTTATGCCGAAGTCGAGAAGCGCTTTGGTCGCGAGATCGCCGATCTTGTCGATGGTGTTACTAAGCTGACCAATCTGCAGCTGACGTCGACACAGACCAAGCAAGCCGAAAACTTTCGCAAGCTGTTCATGGCCACATCGCGCGATCTGCGTGTGACGCTGGTGAAATTGGCTGACCGCCTTCACAACATGCGCACGATTAAATCGATGCGCCCTGAAAAGCAGGCCCAAAAGGCCCGCGAAACCATGGATATCTTTGCACCGCTTGCTGGTCGCATGGGTATGCAGTGGATGCGCGAAGAGCTGGAAGACCTATCGTTTCGGGTGTTGAACCCCGAAGCACGTAGTTCGATCATCCGCCGTTTTATTACCTTGCAGCGTGAAGCAGGAGATGTGGTTCAAAAGATCACTGCCGACATGCGGGTTGAGCTTGAAAAGGCGAGCATTCAGGCCGAAGTGACTGGACGTGCGAAAAAGCCATATTCAATTTGGCGCAAGATGCAGGAAAAGGAAAAGAGCTTTAGCCGCCTTTCCGACATCTATGGTTTCCGAATTATCGTCGCGACCGAAGCCGATTGTTATCGCGTACTAGGTGCGATCCATCAGCGTTGGCGTGCGGTGCCAGGCCGGTTTAAGGATTACATCAGCCAACCCAAAAGTAACGGCTATCGGTCGATCCACACCACTGTTTCTGGCCGTGATGGGAAACAGGTCGAGGTTCAGGTCAGAACCCGAGAAATGCACGAAGTCGCCGAAACCGGCGTTGCCGCGCACTGGTCCTATAAGAACGGTGAGCTCGTTGAAAACCGATTTGCGGTTGATCCTGTGCATTGGATCGCGTCACTGACCGAACGGCTTGATGAAGATCAGGACCACGACGAGTTTCTCGAGGCGGTAAAGCTTGAAATGTACACCGATCAGGTGTTTTGCTTTACGCCCAAAGGTGACGTAATCAAATTGCCGCGCGGTGCGACCCCAATTGATTTTGCCTATGCGATCCACACGCGCATTGGTTCGGCATGTGTTGGCGCGAAGGTTGACGGAATTCGCGTGCCGCTTTGGACACGTCTGAAGAATGGTCAATCGGTCGAGGTGATCACAGCCGAGGGCCAAACCCCGCAAGCAACTTGGATCGAAATCGCCGTCACCGGGCGTGCGAAAACAGCGATCCGTCGCAGTTTGCGCGAAGAAGATCGTGGTCGTTTCGTACGGCTTGGCCGTGAATTGGCTCGGGTCGCGTTTGAAAACGTCGGCAAAAAAGCAACCGATAAGGCGCTGCGTACAGCGGCGAAGGCGCTTGCTATTGCGGATGTCGAGGAATTGCTTGCCCAGCTTGGTAGCGCCGAGATCACGGGTCGCGAGGTTGTTCGTGCAATCTATCCAGAACTAGAAGCCCGCGATGGCGACGAAGTTGATGAAAAGCGTGCTGTCGTTGGGCTGGCCGCTGATCAAGTACAACGGCGCGGTCCGTGCTGTCAGCCTGTGCCGGGTGAGCGTATTTTGGGTATTACCTATCGCGGGCAGGGCGTGGTTGTGCACGCCATCGATTGCGAGGCGCTTGCTGACTATGAAGAACAACCCGAGCGTTGGGTTGATCTGCATTGGCATGAAGGCACGCACGCGGCGGTCAATACTGTGACCTTTGACGTGACAATTACAAATGATTCCGGGGTGCTGGGACGAATTTGCACATTGATAGGCGAGCAGAACGCCAATATCTCTGACCTGAGATTCATCGACCGGAAACCTGATTATTTTAGGCTTTTGATCGACGTTGATCTACGCGATGCAGAGCATCTGCACCGTGTCATGACCGCCTTAGAGGCGGATAGTAACGTGTCGTCGATAGTACGGCATCGCGATCCTGCGCTCGCGAATGTAAGGCGCAGTTGACCCGTAGGGGAAGGAATAAAGGTTTTGGTGTTTAAACGCAGGGATAGGAGGCCGATCTGGCAGATCGTTCTCGACTTTTTCTATCCTCGCGGCGGGTGGGCCCGTGCGTTTGAATACGTCAAACACCGTGTTCGTCGTCTTCCTGATACACCCGAGAAAATATCACGCGGGATAGCGGCAGGTGTGTTCACGGCCTTTACCCCATTCTACGGAATTCACTTTGTTTGCGCCGCGATCATTGCGCGTATGATGCGGGGTAATATCTTTGCGGCGCTGATAGGCACCTTCTTTGGCAATCCGCTAACATATATCCCAATCGGGGTGACGGCGTTGTCAGCCGGGCATTGGCTGTTGGGGCGCCCGTTTAACGCGGCCTTGTTTGGCATCGGGCATCGCGACCCTGATTTTTGCGGATTGGGTTGCCGGTTCGGCAGCGCGTTTTCCGACATCTCGCATAACTTTATGGCGATGTTCACAAGCGCCACAGCGGATTGGCGCGGTCTGACCGAATTTTACCACGAGGTGTTTTTGCCCTATCTGGTCGGCGGCATTATTCCGGGCATCATTTGTGGCGCGCTGGCCTATTACATTTGCGTACCGGTTATCACGGCGTATCAAAACCGTCGTCGCAAGGCCTTGCGCAACAAGCTGAGCCAACTCAACAATAAAATCTCAAACAATGAATGACGAAGGTCGCGGATGACCGTAGGGTCTCGCGTGAAAAGGGGAATGCAGATGGCACATGATAAACTGCGTCTTGGCGTGAATATTGACCATGTTGCGACAGTGCGTAACGCGCGCGGTGGCGACGTTCCTGACCCTGTGCGTGCAGCTTTGATCGCGGAACAGGCGGGTGCTGATGGCATCACGGCCCATTTGCGCGAAGACCGTCGTCATATCATTGATAGCGATATTGATCGGCTGGTTGCGCAGCTTTCGGTGCCGCTCAATTTTGAAATGGCGGCGACTGATGAAATGCAAGCGATTGCATTGCGTCATAAACCCCACGCCGTTTGTCTTGTTCCGGAAAAGCGCGAAGAAAAGACAACCGAAGGCGGGCTTGAGGTTGCGCAGCAGGACAACAAACTGGCGCATTACATTAAGCCCTTTGTTGATGCCGGATCGCGGGTGTCGCTATTCATCGCTGCTGATAAAAAACAGGTCGAAGCCGCTGCGCGCATTGGTGCGCCCGTCATCGAGCTGCACGCAGGCGCCTATGCTGATGCTTGGGCCGAAGAGCGTTGGGATGTACGCGACAGTGAATTGTCAAAGATCACCGACATGGCGGCCTATGCGTTTGAACTGGGGTTAGAAGTCCATGTTGGCCATGGCCTGACATATGACAGCGTTGGCCCGATTGCTGCGCTACCACAGGTCAAAGAGCTGAATATCGGCCACTTTATCATCGGTGAGGCAATCTTTCGTGGCCTAGGCCCTGCGATTGAAGAAATGCGCCGTTGTATGGACGCCGCGCGGGTAGGGGCATGATATGAACTATATGCGTTATACAGGTGTGGTCATTGGCCTAACGATTGGTCTGCCAATCTTGCTTGGTTTGTTGCGGCAGTTGACTGGTATCAACCTATCGACTGGGTTCGTGGCAATCGCACCGGCCCTCGCGGCCGCGATGATTGAAGGCCAGAAATTCGCGACGAAGCACGACAGGATGCCGACACGCGCTGAAACCAAATCATTTGTGATTTTGGGGACACTTATCGCTGCTGGCTTTTTGGTTCTTTTTACCGCGACGGTCGTCACGAACCTGCCAGGATATGAGCAGATATTGCGCAATCCGCCATCGACGAGCCTGATCATCGGCATTGTTGTTTTCTTGGTTGCGATGATCGCACTCTGTAATTTCTTCTTTCTGCGTATGGGCTGCAAGAACCAGCTAAAGTTGATTGAAGCAGGACGGTCCAAATGATCTTGGGGATTGGCACTGACCTCGCGAATATCGACCGTATCTCGGGTACGCTGGATCGGTTTGGTGATCGGTTTCGTAATCGGGTGTTCACCGAAATTGAACAGGCCAAGGCTGAGCGTCGGAAAGATGTTGCTGGTACCTATGCCAAACGCTGGGCCGCGAAAGAGGCATGTTCAAAAGCGTTGGGCACAGGGCTCGCCATGGGTATTTCGTGGAAAGACATGGCCGTCACAAACCTGCGCAGTGGGCAACCGACCATGCAGGTCACCGGTTGGGCCAAAGAGCGGCTGGATGAGATGACACCGCCCGGCCACACCGCTGTCATTCACGTGACTTTGACCGACGATCACCCTTGGGCACAAGCGTTTGTGGTCATAGAGGCGCTCCCCGCCGCTTGACAGGGCGGACGCACCCCCTCATGTAGCCTCAAACACCAAAAAGGATTTGGGAATGGCCGAACAAGCCGAAAAAACAGGACCGATGGGTGCTATCATCGAAACGGTCAAAACCGTCTTCTGGGCGCTCATTATTGCGGGCGTCTTTCGAAGCGTGTTCTTTCAGCCGTTTTGGATTCCGTCAGGGTCAATGAAAGACACGCTGTTGGTCGGTGACTTCTTGTTCGTGAACAAGATGGCATATGGCTATTCCTACGCGTCCTGCCCATCTGTGCCCTTCTTGAATATCGGTGCCGACGATGTTTGTGGATTTGCCGAGGACTTTGACGACCGCCTGTTCGGTTCAGATCCAGAGCGTGGCGATATCGTCGTGTTCCGCCATCCTGTTACAGGCCGTGATTTTATTAAGCGGCTGATTGGTGTTCCGGGTGATCGCATTCAGATGAAAGACGGGCTGCTTTATATCAATGATGTTGCAGTTGTGGTTGAGGATACTGACCCATTCATCGAAGTGATGGAGCCGCAAGGTCCTGAGCAACGTACCCCGTCATGCATAAACATGAACGGTGTTGTTGGTGAAGGCGCAGATTGTGTGAAAGAACGCCAGATCGAAACGCTGCCGAATGGCGTGAGTCACAGCATTCTTAACAGCGGCCCGCGTCCCCAAGATAACACAAAGGTGTTTCTTGTTCCGGAGGGCGAATTCTTCTTTTTGGGCGACAACCGTGATAATTCCACTGATAGCCGTTTCCCACAGTCTAGTAACGGCGTAGGCTTTGTCGAACGCAAAGACCTGATTGGTCGCGCGGATCGTGTTATCTTTTCATCTGCTGGCCGGTCCATGCTGTTTTTCTGGACATGGCGCAGCGACCGTTTCTTTAAGGCACTCGATTGAAGATTTCAGCTGAACTCTCTGCGTTTTCCGACCGGCTTGGCTATCAATTTGCGAAGCCCGAACTGTTGTTACGCGCTGTAACCCATTCGTCGATGGTCAGCCCGCACCGGGATGATAACCAGCGGTTAGAATTCTTGGGCGACCGTGTGTTGGGGCTGGTGATGGCCGAGGCATTGCTTTTGGCCGACCAATCCGCACCCGAAGGGCTGCTTGCGCCGCGCTATAACGCGCTTGTTCGTCGCGAGGCCTGTGCCGATGTCGCCCGACAGATTGATCTGGGCGCTGTGCTAAAGCTGGGACGTTCCGAAATGAAATCCGGTGGCCGCCGCAAAGAGGCGCTACTGGCCGATGCGATGGAGGCTGTGATTGCAGCCGTCTACCAAGACGGTGGATTTGACGCTGCACGTTCAGCTGTCCTGCGCCTGTGGGGCAAGCGGATCGATAATGTCGCCGTTGATGCCCGGGATGCAAAAACCGCGTTGCAGGAATGGGCGCAAGCGCGTGGCGAGGTACCACCCCAATATGTAGAGGTCGCGCGTACTGGACCTGACCATGCACCTGTGTTTACCATTGAGGTACGCCTTGAATCCGGTCCATCCGAGCAAGCGACCGCTGGTTCTAAGCGCAATGCCGAACAGGCTGCTGCGACAGCCCTTCTTAAGAAAGTTAAGTCATGACTGATGCCCCAACAAAAGCGGGATTCGTTGCGCTAATCGGTGAGCCGAATGCCGGTAAGTCGACGCTGCTGAACCGTATGGTTGGCGCGAAAGTGTCGATCGTGACCCATAAAGTGCAAACCACACGCGCCCGTATTCGCGGCGTGGCGATGGAAGAAAATGCGCAGCTTATCTTCGTTGATACGCCGGGCCTTTTTAAACCACGTCGTCGTCTTGACCGTGCGATGGTCGCCGCCGCGTGGGGCGGTGCCGCTGATGCCGATGTCGTCGTTTTGCTGATCGAAGCCCATCGCGGAATGACTGACGGCGTAAAGGCGATCTTGGAAACGCTTGAAGAACGCGCTGGCAATACGAAGGTCGCGCTGGCGATCAACAAGATCGACAAAGTGAAATCCGAGGTGCTGCTCGCGCTGACCAAAGAGATGAACGACGCCTATCCCTTTGCTGAAACGTTCATGATTTCCGCCGAACGTGGTCACGGTTGTGACGCGTTGCGTAGCTGGTTGGTCGAGCATGTTCCTGAAGGCCCGTATCTGTATCCCGAAGACCAAATCGCTGATCTGCCAATGCGGATGATCGCAGCCGAAATGACCCGCGAAAAGCTGACACTCCGTCTGCACCAAGAGCTTCCGTATGAGCTGACTGTTGAGACTGAAAACTGGGAAGAACGCCCCGACGGTTCTGCCCGGATTGATCAGCTTATCTATGTCGCGCGCGACGGCCATAAGGGTATCGTGCTTGGCAAAGGTGGCGAAACGATCAAATCGGTTAGCCAAGCCGCCCGGCTGGAGTTGGAAGAATTCCTAGGCCGACGTGTGCACCTTTTCGTTAAGGTTAAGGTGCGGCCAAACTGGCTTGAGGAATCTGAACGATATTCAGAGATGGGCCTCGATTTCAAAGACGGCAATGCGTGATCTTGTAGACTGATGCGGCTGACAGCAGACATCTGGGTGTCGGCCTATCTGACACGACTACGCTTGCTGGATATCCCTGCCTTCGTCGTTGCACGCGGTGACAGTACCGCCGGGGCGGTTCTGATCAAGCTGAACACGTTGGACGGGCAGGCGTCATGCTATCAACGTAGCTTTGACCTGATGACGGGTGAACGCAAATGGGTTGTCTTGACCGAGGGTGATGAGGGCGCTGTCGATAATTCTATCAGCAAGCAACGTGGGTTTGATCCTGACCTCTGGGTGATCGAAGTTGAGGACCGTCAGGGCCGTCATCTGTTGGATGAACCGGGTTTAGAATAACTTTCTTGCCTCCGGCGGGAGTATTTTGGGCAAGATGATGTTTGGCGGCATCGTCGTAACAGGTTGTTAAGTACCTTTTGCTACAAAGACAGCGCGGTACAGGCTGGAGAGCCGATGGCCGTGCAAGGTGATGGGGCGCATGCCTTTCACATGGGCAAGATGGTCGTTCGTATCATCTCGCCTAAAATACTCCCGCCGGAGGCGGCCGAGGCTTGCAATTTTGTGGCTTGGCGTCTGATATGGCGAAATGGTCCGGATATTACCCCAATGATCGAATGGCGCGATGAAGCGGCGTTGCTGGCTGCGCGACCTTTTGGCGAAACCTCTGTCATTATTGAGGTGTTTAGCGCGGCCCATGGTCGGCATGCCGGCGTGGTGCGTGGGGGGACCAGTCGTAAGGTTGCCCCAACATTGCAGCCCGGTGCGCAGCTTTCTGTGGCTTGGAAGGCGCGGCTGGACAGTCATTTAGGGTCATTCACGGTTGAACCTATCCGTAGCCGCGCTGCGGTTGCTATGGGAGATCGGCTTGCGTTGGCGGGGCTGAACGCGGTGTGCGCCATACTTGTGCTCGTTTTGCCAGAGCGGGAACCGCACTCTGAACTTTATGAGCGGACGATTAGTTTGCTGGATTTGTTGGGGCAGTCTGAGCTTTGGCCGCTGGCCTATCTTCGGTGGGAACAGGCGCTGCTAGAGGAAATGGGATTTGGGATGGATTTGTCGGCCTGCGCCGTGCGTGGCACGAACGAAGAGCTGATATATGTGTCCCCCAAATCTGGGCGCGCGGTAAGCCGTCAGGCTGCGGGCGAATGGGCGGATCGGTTGCTGCCACTTCCGCCTGTATTGGCGGGGCAGGGCGACGCCACAAATGAAGAGATCGTCATCGCGTTGCGGACGACAGGGTATTTCCTTGAACATCGGTTGGTAAAGTCGATGGTTGACCGTCCGGTGCCTTCGGCGCGTGCGCGGTTGATCGACGCGATTTCCCGTACCTAAATCAGGTTATTGTCGATGAGATGCGCGGCGGTTTCGACCACGCTTTTGGGCGTTTGTCGCATCCCGCGTCCTAGCGTTTTCATGGCACGGCTGTTGTCGATCTTTTCGATGCGTCCTAGAGACGGGACAATCTGCCTGATTGCGGGATCAAATATGGCCAGCAGCCGCACAACGAAATCAGGGGCCGTTCGCGTAACCACCCGACGTTGGGGGTAGGCTGCTTTGATTGCTTTGGCCATTTCGGCGAACATGATAAATCGGTCCACTGTCATGATCCGCTGGCCGAAAGTTTCGGTGTTTTGGATTGCGTGCACATGCATTTCGGCCACGTCGCGGACATCGACAGCAGTGAAGCCGAAGTTTGGAAGCATGGGGTCTTTGGCGCGTAAAATCCGTTCGATGACCTGCACCGAAGTGCCAAATTTATTGTCCAGAGGCGGGCCAACCACGAAACCGGGGTTGATGATCGTGAGCTTCATTTCTGGCGCGTGGTCGCGGACGTAGTCCCAAGCTGCCAGCTCTGCCAGTGTTTTTGACTTTGTGTAGGGCGTGATGTCGGCGTCGTCTGGGTTGGTCCAATTCGTTTCGCTATAGGCTGTATCACCCGGAGGGAGCGCGGATCCATTGATCGCGGCAGTCGACGACGTCATGATGACCCGTTTGATGCCCGCGTTGTTGGCAGCTTTTAGCGCCCGTACTGCCCCATCAACAGCTGGCCGGATCAGGTCGTTTTCGTCTTTGGGTTGGACCATCGGAAACGGTGATGCCGTGTGCAGTACAGTGTCGATCCCGGCCATCGCATCGGCCCAATTGTCATCACTGTTCAGATCGAGCGCGGCAAATGTAAGTCGCTGGTCGAGGTTGTCGGTATCCGACAAATGCGCTGCAATCGCATCGTTGACCTCAGCGCTGCGGGCAATATCCCGGACGGTGCCGCGAACATGATAGCCTGCTTCAAGAAGTTGGAGTGCAATGTGTTTGGCAATGTATCCGGACGCACCGGTGAGCAGAACAGTTTTGGGCACAATACGCTCCGACATAATCAGGGGCGGTCCAAGAATGACCTCTCTGATAGAAGTATCCGGTTCACGCTTTGCAGGCTATGTGCATTTGTCGAATTGGCTCGACCTGCGTCAAAGATGCAACCCCAAGGTGTTTTGGGGCTGCATTTAGCTTAGTTAGACTCTTTCTAGGGCGACGGCGATACCTTGCCCGACGCCGATACACATCGTCGCCAAAGCATATTTGCCGCCGGTTCGTTGCATTTGTAGGGCCGCCGTTCCTGCGATCCTTGCGCCGGACATGCCCAACGGGTGACCTAGTGCGATGGCGCCGCCGTTCGAGTTTACCCGTGCATCGTCATCGGCAATGCCAAGGGCCCGTAGCGTGGCAAGACCCTGCGATGCGAAGGCTTCGTTCAGCTCGATCACGTCGAATGAATCAGCCGTTAGTCCAAGCCGTGCCATAAGTTTTTGCGACGCTGGAGCAGGGCCAAAGCCCATGATCCGTGGTGCAACGCCAGCGCTTGCGCCGCCCATGACGCGTGCGATTGGTGTCAGCCCATGGCGTTTGATTGCGGCCTCGTTCGCGATGATCAGTGCGGCTGCCCCATCATTTACGCCGGACGCGTTACCTGCGGTCACTGACCCGCCTTCGCGGAATGGCGCGCGCAGTTTGGCCAATGCCTCGGCCGTGGTTTGTGGACGTGGGTGTTCGTCTGTGTCGACAACAACCGCTTCACCCTTGCGCTGGGGGATGGTCACTGGAGTGATTTCTTGTGCCAGCGTGCCGTTCTCCATAGCGACGCCTGCCTTTTGCTGGGAGCGCAGCGCAAAGGCGTCTTGGTCTTCGCGTGAGACATTGAAATCCTCAGCCACGTTTTCTGCAGTCTCTGGCATCGAATCGACGCCGTACTGCGATTTCATCAGCGGGTTTACAAAGCGCCAGCCGATGGTCGTGTCGTGGACTTCGTTCGCGCGGGAATAGGCGCTGGTTGCCTTGGGCATGACAAAGGGTGCGCGGCTCATGCTTTCGACGCCGCCCGCGATGATCATGTCAGCCTCGCCTGCTTTGATGCTGCGTGCGGCTAGGATTAGCGCGTCCATGCCGGACCCGCACAGGCGGTTCACCGTTGAACCCGGTACGGTTTCGGGCAGGCCGGCCAATAGCGCGGACATGCGTGCGACGTTGCGGTTGTCTTCGCCTGCTTGGTTGGCGCAGCCAAAGTAGACCTCGTCTACGGTCGCCCAGTCGATGTCGTGGCGCGCCATGAGTGCGCGCAGCGGTATGGCACCAAGGTCGTCAGCGCGGACAGGGGCAAGCGCCCCGCCAAAGCGCCCGATAGGCGTGCGGATGTAGTCACAGATATATGCTTGGGTCATTGTGATACCTTACAGTTCAGGGACGATCAGATCGCCCACGGTGTCTGTTGTGTGCAGCGTTGCGCCGGTCAGTGCTTGGAGATCGTCGAATGAAATCGCAGGCAGCTTTTCACGCAGGACAAAGTGACCGTCTTCGATGTCGACGACGGCAAGTGACGTATAAACACGTGTCACACAGCCAACGCCAGTCAGCGGCAAAGAACACTTTGAAACCAGTTTGGGATCGCCCTTTTTGGTCAGGTGATCTGTGATGACCGCGACGCGTTTTGCGCCATGCACAAGATCCATCGCACCGCCTACGGCAGGGACGCCGCCGCGACCAGTGGACCAGTTCGCGAGATCACCTGTTTCGGCAACTTCATAAGCGCCAAGGATTGCTACATCCAAGTGCCCGCCGCGTACCATCGCAAAGCTGTCCGCGTGGTGAAAGAACGATGCGCCGGGGTTTAGTGTGACCGCTTTTTTCCCGGCGTTGATCAGGTCCCAGTCTTCTTCGCCGGGTGCAGGTGGTGCGCCGAAATCAAGGATGCCGTTTTCAGTGTGATAGATCGCTTGGCAGCCTTCGCGTTGATAGCGGGCAACCATTTCCGGGAACCCAATACCAAGGTTCACATAGGCCCCATCGTCGATGTCTTGTGCGGCACGCCATGCGATTTGCGCGTTGCTTAGTTTGATGTCGTCGATCTGGGTCATGGGTATACCGCCTCTGCGAGGTTAAGCACTTCTTCTTGGGCTGGGTTTTGCACCTCGATCACACCGTTCACAAAGATGCCGGGGGTGATCACTGTTTCAGGGTCAATTGCACCGGGTTGGGTCAATTCACTGACCTGAACGATGGTGTTTTTCGCGGCCATACACATGAGCGGGCCAAAGTTGCGGCCTGCCTTGTTGTAGGTCAGGTTGCCGTGGGTATCGCCGCGTTCTGCTTTGACCAACGCAAAGTCCGCCTTGAGCCAACGTTCTTGCACATATGACCGTCCTTCGAATTCTTCGACTGGCTTACCTTCGGCCAATTCGGTTCCGAAACTGGTGGGGGTGTAGAACGCGGGGATGCCAGCACCACCCGCACGAATGCGTTCGGCAAGCGTGCCTTGGGGAACGATTTCGAGTTCGATCTTGCCCGCAAGATAACGTTCGGTGAACGCGCGTGGGTCTTTGGAACGCGGGAAAGAGCAGACCATTTTCGCGACCATGTCTTGTTCGATCATGGCAGCAATGCCGATATGGCCGTTGCCTGCGTTGTTGTTGATCACAGTCAGGTTGCGCGGGCGGTGGTCGATCAGCGCATGTATCAGTTCGATTGGCGCGCCAGAGCCGCCGAAACCGCCGATCATGATCGTCGCCCCATCGGGGATAACCGACACAGCGTCGGCGAGTGAATGTAGTGTCTTGTCCATTGGAACCTCTTGGCAGGGATGGAAAGAAACTACGCCCTAGGCATGACAGGCCAATCTAAAACGTGCGTATTGTGATATTTGTTCACAATGTGATACATGCTGTTCGCATGGTAAACCGGACAGACTTTATATCGTCATTCGCTAAGGGATTAAGGGTGATCGAGGCGTTTAGCGCCGAAACGCCTCGCCTTTCGGTGGCAGAGGCGGCGGCCAACGCGGGGCTGGATCGCGCGACGGCGCGTCGCTGTTTGTTGACGCTGAACGAACTTGGCTATGCTGATTATGACGGCAAGTTCTTTCAACTTACCCCACGTGTATTGCGGTTGGGTATGGGCGCGTTGGCTGCGCTGCCATTGCCGCAGATTGTACAGCCGTGGTTGGATCAGCTATCGCAGCAAACGGGACAATCGTCGTCTGTTGCGCTGCTGGACGAAACAGAGATTGTCTATGTCGCTCGCGCTGCCCAGACTCGCGTTATGTCGATCGGGTTGATGCCCGGTTCGCGACTGCCTGCGCATTGCACGTCGATGGGGCGGGTGCTGTTGGCAGCTTTGCCAGAGGAGGAGGCGCGTGCCTTGATTGAGCAAGGCGACCTAACACCACGCACCGCGACCAGCTTGACCGATCCGGCAGATGTCATGACCCGATTGGATCAGGTGCGTCGCGATGGATATGCGTTGATTGACCAAGAGGTCGAGATGGGCCTGCGGTCCATCGCGGTACCGGTCCGCAATACACGCGGGCAAACGGTTGCGGCGCTGAATATCGGGGTCGCCGCAGTGCAGGCAGAAGTCGATGATCTGGTCACCGCCTATCTGCCGCTATTGCAAAAGGTGCAGGCTGGCCTGCAACGCGTCCTGAATTAATCCAGTACCCGACGCGCAATGACCTGTGCCTGAATTTCGGCAGCACCTTCAAAGATGTTCAGGATACGTGCGTCACACAGGATACGGCTGACCTTGTATTCTAGAGCAAAGCCGTTGCCACCGTGGATTTGCAGCGCGTTATCTGCGCAAGCCCATGCAATACGCGCGCCCAACAGTTTGGCCATACCAGCCTCTAGGTCGCAGCGGCGGTCATTGTCTTTTTCGGCGGCGCTGAAATAGGTCAGTTGGCGGGCGATCATGATCTCGACTGCCATCATGGCCAGCTTGCCTGACACACGTGGGAAGTCGATGAGCGATTTTCCAAACTGTTTGCGGTCTTGGGCATACTGCATGCCGACATCCAGCGCCGATTGCGCGACACCAATGGCGCGGGCCGCGGTTTGAATGCGCGCGCTTTCGAACGTCTGCATCAATTGCTTAAACCCTTTGCCAGTTTCGCCGCCAAGCAGGTTTTCGCCTTTGACCTTGAAACCGTCAAAGCCAAGTTCGTATTCTTTCATCCCGCGATAGCCAAGCACCTCAATCTCACCGCCGGTCATGCCGGGTGTTGGAAATGGGTCTTCGTCGGTGCCGGGTGTCTTTTCTGCAAGGAACATGGACAGCCCGCGATAGTCGGTCGTGTCGGGGTCGGTACGGGCCAACAGCGTCATGACATGGGTACGCGCCGCGTGGGTGATCCATGTTTTGTTTCCAGTCACTTCCCAGTCGTCGCCCTTTTTGACGGCGCGGGTGCGTAGTGAACCAAGGTCAGACCCAGTGTTAGGCTCTGTAAAGACAGCTGTTGGCAGGATTTCTGCGCTGGCGATACCGGGCAGCCAATGTTGTTTTTGTTCTTCGGTGCCGCCGCAAAGGATCAGCTCGGCCGCGATTTCGGACCGGGTGCCAAGGCTACCAACACCGATGTAACCGCGCGACAGTTCTTCGGAGACAACACACATGGATGCTTTTGACAGGCCAAAGCCGCCGTATTCTTCGGGGATGGTCAGGCCGAAAACGCCCATCTCGGCCATCTCTTCGATTATCTCGATCGGGATCAGTTCGTCTTTGAGGTGCCAGTCGTGGGCATATGGTTCGACCTTATCAACGCTAAAGCGGCGGAACTGTTCGCGGATCATTTCGAGTTCATCATCAAGGCCAGTCGCCCCGACGGTCACATTCGCGGACTGTTCTTGCATCAGTTCGACCAGCCGCGTGCGTGCGGCTTGGGTGTTGCCTGACTGCGTGAGTGTCATCACTTCGGGCAGCATCAGTGCGCGCATTTCGTCTTGGGTCAGGCCGATATCCTGCAGGCGCAGGATCTCGCCTTGGCTCATCGGGATGCCGCCGTAAATCTGCCAGAGGTATTCACCAAATGCGATCTGGTGGATCAGCTGTTCGACCTCTCCGAATTTACCGTCCGCTTGCAAGCGAGTCGCCCAGTTTTGCATTTGTTGCAGGGACTGGGCATAGGTTGCCAGCCACGCCAGCCCGTGGGCAGCGGTTTGGTTTTCTTCGATCAGACGTGCAGAAACGCGGTCACCATCTGTAACAGTCTCGCGGACTGCGGCTTTGGCGCGTGTCACTACATAGTCGACGGCAGGAAGCGCGACATCACATAGCTGCAATAGATCGGCCAGAATTGGGTTGCTGGTCTGTGTCATGTCCTGTCCATCATGTGGCATCCGTCGATTCCCCTTAGTTTGCAGGTGCAGAGATAATATGTTTGCAGTTGCAGCGCAATATTAATTCACAAACGTATTACTTTCGGAACGAAAGTGTCGTAACGAAATTGGGGCTGTCAGTCGGTTAGGAACGGCGTATGCACAGGTATGTTTGACTTGCTTGATATCCTCCCGCTATCGTTATTGATCTTTGCTTGCGCCGTGACATTACTTGGTGGCTTTGTAAAAGGGGCTGTTGGTTTTGCGATGCCATTGATCATGATTTCCGGCATGGGGATTTTGATCGAGCCGCAGATTGTCGTGGCTGGTGTGATCATTCCGATTGTGGTTACGAACGGAATGCAGGTCGCCCGCGCGGGTTTAGGGTCCGCATGGGACAGTCTAAAGGAGCATTGGCGCTATGTGCTAGTAGTCTGCGTGATGATCCTTGTATCGGCGCAGTTCCTACGCAGCATTTCTGCAAACGCGATGTTTATTGTGCTGGGCGTGCCTGTTGTCGGGTTATGTGCGATCCAGTTGGTGGGATGGCACCCCCGTATCCCCCCAAAGCACCGCCGCGTTTTCGAATGGGGTGCTGGCGCAGTGTCGGGCGCGCTGGGCGGTTTGGCTGGCACATGGGGGCCGCCGACGGTTTTGTATCTACTCGCGCTTGATACGCCCCGTGCCCGTCAAATGGCCGTGCAGGGAGTCATCTATGGGCTGGGGTCTGTGATGCTGTTTCTTGGGCATCTGCGGTCCGGCGTGTTGAATGCCCAGACGTGGCAATTGTCGGCGTTGCTTGTGTTGCCTGCGATTGCCGGGATGTGGTTGGGATTCAAATTAGGTGATCGGTTTGACCAAGAACGGTTCCGCCGCGCGACACTTTGGGTGTTGGTGCTTGCTGGTGCAAACCTGATCCGTCGGGGACTGGTGGGTTAGGGGCCTTAGGGGGTTACGAACTGCGTCGTGAATACGATGACGATCCATAGCAAAAATGCACCAAGTGCGGCCAAGCCAGCTGCCTTTGATCCGGCATAGTACTCCGCCGATAGGACGATGAGAGAACATAGGGCCCAAATCGATATGATGAGAAATGGGAATTCATATTCGCCAAACATGTTTAAAAAGCTGGCAGCCGACACGAAAACACCGACAAACGCGATGGCACGAATGCTGTTTCGCCAGAATGGGTGCCTTGGCTTATCCTCAGTACCGTAAATCGTCACACTGATGATTGCTAAAATGAATTCAAGGATATCGTCCATCAACGTGTTTCTTTCAGGCAGTAGCGGGTTGTTTGATATCGGTGTCGATTTCTTACCTTACGAAAGAAGTTCCAAATACCCGCAGGCAGCGGCTAAATCTGGCAGCGTTTCGGGCGATACAACTTCGAACGTGACTGCGTAAAGCGGTTTGCCGTTTCGTAGCGCTGTCATCGTCCAAGTTCCGGGCTGAAGTTCGTAGCCATAGTCAAATTGATAGAACGAAATTGAAGGGTCGATCCCGCTGATACGTGTGCCAAAGCTCTGCATTGTTGTGCCCGCGTCGCCCATTGGCGGATGGGTGATTGCGATCGTCACGCCTTCTAGGCCTTCTTCGCGTCGCGCGAGTGATTTTACCCCAAATCCGACGCCGTAGGCTGCTGGGACGATCTGGCTATTGGAAACAAAAGGTGGGGATTCGTCGATGATATGCGTGGCGCCCGCAAGCGTGTTTGGTGCAGGTTTTACGCTAATCGGGTCAGGCGGGCAGACGATTCCAATTTCGATGGAAGCGATTTCTGAGCTGACCATGTCGGGGTCGGCACTGCCGAGTATCGGCGCGAGCATTAAAAGAAAAAAGGTCAGCCAATGTTTCATGGGCTGACCTTAGCGTAGGTAATTCTGTGACGTAAGGTGGATTGAAATCCACCCTACGGATTAGCCGATGGCGGCTGATTTCACGTCGTCGTCGATGAACGGGACGTATTTTTCGAAGTTGTCGCTGAACATCTGAACAAGCTTTGTTGCTTGGGCGTCGTAGGCTTCTTTGTCTGCCCAAGTGTTCCGTGGGTTCAGCAGTGCGTTATCCACACCATCCACTGCGACAGGAACGTCGAAGCCAAAGTTTGGATCTTTGTGGAAGGTGCCTTCGGACAGTGACCCGTCAAGTGCAGCCGCGAGCAGGGCACGTGTTGCTTTGATTGGCATACGTGATCCGGTGCCATAAGCGCCGCCAGTCCAGCCCGTATTTACCAACCAACAGGTCGCGCCGTGGCTTGCGATTTTGCTGCGCAATAGGTTGCCGTACACTTCTGGACGACGCGGCATGAATGGTGCACCAAAGCAGGTGCTGAATGTTGGCTCTGGTTCGGTTACGCCTTGTTCGGTGCCTGCGACCTTGGACGTAAAGCCCGACAGGAAGTGGTACATGGCCTGCGCCGGTGTCAGTCGCGCGATAGGAGGCAGTACGCCGAATGCATCACATGTCAGCATGATGATGTTCTTTGGGTGGCCGCCAAGTGCCGTATCAGACGCGTTTGAGATGTAGTTCAGCGGGTACGCGCAACGCATGTTGGCAGTCAGGCTGTCATCTTCGAAATCAAGTTCGAGCGTTTCTGGATCGAACACCATGTTCTCAATAACCGTGTGCGGCATTGAACATGTTGCGTAGATTTCAGGCTCTGCCTTTGGATCAAGGCCGATGGTCTTGGCATAGCAGCCACCTTCGAAGTTGAAGGTACCCCGGTCAGACCAGCCGTGTTCGTCATCGCCGATTAGAACGCGTGATGGATCTGCAGAAAGCGTGGTTTTACCAGTGCCTGACAGACCAAAGAAGATGGCCGTATCAACAGGGTTGCCCGGCGCGTGGTTCGCAGAACAGTGCATCGGCATGATGTCTTTTTCTGGCAGCAGGTAGTTTAGCAGCGTGAACACAGACTTCTTGTTCTCGCCTGCATATTCTGTTCCGCCGATCAGGATCAGCTTTGCCTCTAGGTTCAGCGCGATCACTGTTTCTGAGCGGCAGCCGTGCTTTGCCGGGTCCGCCTTGAAGCTTGGGCAGTTGATAATCGTGAACTCTGGGACGAATGTTTCGAGTTCTTCTGCCGCGGGACGGCGCAATAGGTGACGGATAAACAGCCCGTGCCAAGTCAGTTCGGTCACAACGCGCACATCAAGTCGGTGTTCAGGGTCAGCGCCGCCGAACAAATCTTGGACGTTGTAAGTGCCGCCTTTCATGTGCTCTAGCATGTCATTGTAGAGAGCGTCGAATTTGGCCGGGTCCATTGGCGGGTTATTTTCCCACCAGATTTTGTCTTCGACGGATGGTGTACGAACAACGAATTTGTCTTTCGGCGACCGGCCGGTGTGCTTGCCTGTCGTCACCAAGAAAGTGCCGCCTTTGCCGTTCACGCCCTCGCCTGCGGCGACTGCGGCTTTTTGCAATTCATCTTCAGAGCGGTTGTAATATACATAACCCAGCCCTTTGATGCCTTGATCTTCAAGTTTCATCGATGGGTTGACCGTACCGTGGTCCATGGGTTCGCTCCTTAAATGATATGGCCGGAATGGCCTGCGATAGAGTTCATTAACACCAAGTTTTCGCGGCCGGATAGCCCGCGTTGCCACAGTTAGCGCAACCATTCGCATGTTAGCGCAACCAGTAGCGCTATCTTTTTGAAAGCCCGTGAAATGTTAGCGGGCAAACATGCAAAACGGCACCAATTGCGGCAATAATGTGGCGATGCGCTAGTTTGGGATTGATTCGCCTGACTAAAAGGATGAAAACAACTAGACTAAACCAACCGCCACAGACGCGACCACGAAGGAAACAGCTATATGTCCAGAATTGCATTGGTCGATGACGATCGTAATATCCTGACTTCCGTGTCTATGACGCTAGAGGCCGAGGGATTTGAGGTTGAGACCTATAACGACGGTCAATCTGCGCTTGAGGCGTTTAACAAACGTATGCCTGATATGGCTGTTCTAGATATCAAAATGCCACGTATGGATGGTATGGATCTGTTGCAGCGCCTTCGCCAGAAGACGTCGATGCCAGTGATCTTTCTGACGTCGAAAGACGACGAAATTGACGAAGTGCTGGGCCTTCGGATGGGTGCAGATGACTACGTCAAAAAGCCGTTTTCGCAGCGTTTGCTAGTTGAGCGTATTCGGGCGCTTCTTCGTCGCCAAGACGCTATTGCTGGCGAAGAGATTGAAGAAACTGAAGAAACAAAGGTCATGGTTCGCGGCGAACTTGTGATGGATCCACTGCGCCACGCGGTGAAGTGGAAAGGCCGCGATGTTTCCCTGACCGTGACAGAATTCCTGCTGCTTCAGGCGCTGGCACAACGTCCGGGTTTCGTGAAAAGCCGTGACCAATTGATGGACGTCGCCTACGACGACCAAGTTTATGTAGATGACCGTACCATCGACAGCCACATTAAGCGGCTGCGTAAGAAGATGCGTAACACCGATAACGAGTTTTCAGCCATCGAAACGCTCTATGGTATCGGGTATCGCTACAACGAAGAGTAAGGCATGACCGCCGCACCCAAGATTGACGTCCGAAACCTGCAGTCTGTACGTGCGGCTGCGCGCGATCCTGATCTTGTTCTTGGTGATGATTGGATACTCCCGGATTCCGAAGCTGAAGTCGCTGCGCCTCGGCGCGGTTTACTCGCGCTGCGAAGCTCACCGATCGCGCGGAAAATTGTTACAATCAACCTGATCGCAATGATTCTGCTGATCGCTGGTGTTCTGTATATGAACCCATCGCGCGACCATCTCGCGTACCAACGCGCTCGCGGCCTCGTGAACGAGGCCCGTTTGATTTCAGATGTGTTTGAGGCACAGCTACCAACCTCCGCACCCGTGAATTTCGTCACTGCCGATGGAATAGACCCTGCCGAAACACTGGCTGGCCTAAGCTTGCGTGGTGGCGTTGAAGTGTCGGTCTATTCTCTGGATGCGACGCTAGTTGCGACCGCAAAAGGTAGCTTGAACGCGGCGCAAGTTGCTGAACTGGAAGATCATGCCGGAGGTACGGTGCTGACCGATTTCTTGGGCAAGATCTGGAACGCGCTTGCAGCGATCGGTGCTTACAGAGGTGAGATACTGACGCCGGAACAACAGCTACTTGCATTGTCGCAAGAAAATGTTCGTCAGGCGATTGAGCGCGGAACACACCTAGAAACCACGACGATTGGTGGCGCAACGAACTTCATCGTCACGACACCTATTATGCATAACGACGGAGCCGTAGGCGTAATTGCGGTTAAGACTGCTGCAGGTGAGGTTGATAGTCTTGTTCAGCGTGAGCGCGAACAGGTTCTGCGCCTGTTTTTGGTCGCGATACTTGTGAGCATCGGGCTTAGCCTTGTTCTCGCGTCGACTATTGCGAACCCGCTTGCTGATCTGGCGACCGCTGCGGAGGCGAGTCATGATAGAAATGCTCGCAAAATGTCGCCGGGTAAAGTGCGCATTCCTGATCTAACTGCCCGGCCCGATGAGATTGGGCGTCTTTCAGGCGCGTTGCGTGGTATGGTTGCTGCGCTGTACGAGCGTATCGAAGGCAACGAGCAGTTCGCGGCAGACGTTGCTCACGAGATTAAGAACCCACTTGCCTCATTGCGGTCGGCGGTTGGGACTATGCCGTTTGCAAAGCGCGAGGATCAGCGCCAACGTCTCATGGAAGTCATCGACCATGACGTAAAAAGGCTCGACCGGCTAGTCAGCGATATTTCTAATGCCTCACGCCTAGACAGTGAGTTGGTGAAGGAAGAAGAGCAAGCCTTTGACCTTATCAAGATGCTTCACAACATTATCGAGTTCCTTGGCAAGGACGCGAGAGGCAAGGGTATTGATTTTGTTGCCGACCTTCCCGATGAGACAATCCATGTCAGGGGATTGGAAGGCCGATTGGCACAGGTATTCGTTAACTTGATCACGAACGCTATTTCGTTCTGTGAAGATGGCGATGCGATCCGGGTCTGGGCACGCAAGCGTGACAATCGGGTTCTTGTTGTGGTCGAAGACACCGGCCCCGGCATCCCTGACGATGCTCTAAGCAAAATCTTCCAGCGCTTCTATTCCGAACGCCCTGAAGGACAGTTCGGGAATAACTCTGGCCTTGGTCTGGCGATCTCTAAACAGATCGTTGAGGCTCATGATGGTGTGATCTGGGCCGAAAACATCCGCCCGACCGATACCGATCCAAAATCAGAGCCGCTGGGCGCGCGTTTTGTCGTCGGGCTTCCTGCGTAAGTGGAACAGCAGACTGTTCATGCTTCTTGTGTCGCATGGGGCGACGCTGCCGTCCTTATCACTGGCGCGTCAGGTTCAGGTAAATCATCGGTCGCGCTGCAATTGATGGCTTATGGGTGTGATTTGGTCGCTGATGATCGCGTTGTTTTAGAACGTGATGGCCCAAAACTCATCGCGCGCTGTCCAGACACGATCTCTGGATTGGTGGAGGCACGAGGAGTCGGCATCTTGAATGCGGTTTCGGTTCCGCAGGCTCATGTGGAGCTTGTTGTCGATCTGAACGAGGCCGAACAGGAAAGGTTGCCAAAAAGGCGCTATGTTGAGCTGTGCGGACTCCAGACCCCCTTGATTCATCGGGTAGCAGATGATCACTTTGTGCCAGCAATCCTGCAAGTGTTGAAAGCAGGTTGGAGTAACCGATGACGCCGCAACCCCCACAGACAGAACAGCCTTCGCCCGCCATCGTATTGGTGACGGGTCCTTCTGGCGCTGGACGTTCTACCGCAATTAGGTCGCTTGAGGATCTGGGGTTCGAAGTTATCGACAATCTGCCGCTTTCGCTGTTGCCGCGATTGCTTGAGGGGCCGCCGCCTAGTCGTCCGCTCGCGTTGGGGTTAGATGTCCGGAACCGGGATTTTAGTGCGAATGCGCTTATAGAGACGATCGATCAGCTTGCGTCGCGTCCTGATCGCGCCGCGCAGGTGCTTTATCTAGACGCTGACGAAGAAGAATTGGTTCGGCGCTATTCCGAAACGCGGCGCCGCCATCCTTTGGCTCCGGCGGGTACACCATTAGCAGGCATTGCACGCGAGCGTGAGTTGTTAAGCCCCGTTCGGGAACGTGCTGACGTGCTGGTCGATACGACAGGACTGTCACCACATGACTTGCGGGCAGAGATCGAACGGTGGTTCGCGCCAAGTGATGGTCGTCAGTTAGGCGTTACGATACATTCATTTTCCTACAAACGCGGCCTGCCGCGTGGTATGGATATTGTGATTGATTGCAGATTTCTGCGAAATCCACACTGGGAAGAGAAATTGCGCCCACTGGATGGTCGCGATGCGGCTGTCGCAGAATACGTTGCGGCTGATCCGCGGTTCAAAGAGTTCTTTGCCAGAATGAAATCTCTGGTTGATCTGCTGTTGCCTGCCCACAAGGAAGAGGGCAAATCGCACCTCTCGATTGGCTTTGGGTGTACAGGAGGGCAACACCGTTCGGTCGCTGTGACCGAACAACTTGCATCTGCTCTTGCGAAAGACGGGTGGCATGTGTCTAAACGGCACCGAGAGATGGAACGGCGCGATGCGCTGGGTAACAAGGGACACCAGGTTTGATTGGTATTGTCATTGTGGCACATGGCGGGCTAGCGCAGGAATATCTTGCTGCGGTAGAGCATGTCGTTGGTGAACAGACGGGCGTGATCAGTATTGCCATTGGCCCCGAGGACGACCGCGCCGCCAAACAAGCCGAAATCTGTGATGCTGCCGATGCGGTGGATACGGGCGACGGCGTTGTTATCGTGACCGACATGTTTGGTGGATCACCTTCAAACCTATCGCTACGGGCGTGCAGCCCCGAAAATCGCCGTATTTTATACGGTGCCAATCTTCCTATGCTTATTAAGCTTGCCAAGTCGCGTCGGCGCACAGTTCCTGATGCGGTCGAGGCTGCGATCACTGCTGCGCATAAATATATTAACAGCCACAATGGCGGATCTCACGCATGACAACATGCCGACTAAAAATCGAAAACATTAAGGGCCTGCACGCGCGTGCATCAGCCAAGCTGGTTGAACTGGTAGAACAATTTGACGCCGAAGCGACTGTCAGTAAAGATGGTGAAAGCGCAAGTGGCGACAGCATAATGGGCCTTCTGATGCTTGCTGCATCAATCGGGACTTATATCGACGTTGAAACGCGTGGCCCGCAGGCTGATGCTCTTTGTGCTGCAATCACTGATTTGGTCGCTGACAAGTTCGGCGAGGGGAACTAACGGTCATTTCATATTGGCCCGATAGGAAGAATTACCGTGACTGAAACGACCCGGAATATTCAAACACCTTCGGTAGCGGCCGACGAGGCGCCGCATGTCTATGACCGTCGTAGCCTCACATATTCCAATACGTTCGATAGCCCGCTGAGGCGCAATGTCATTCGTACCATCGAATGGATGACTGCCAAGGTCAGGGTTATTCGCATGATCCGCAAGTTCGAAGGCTTGGGAAAATTCCACGGTCAGGATTTTTGGCGGGCTACATTGGGCGTGATGGGAATTGACTTACTGACGCCGCAAGAACAGCTGAACAATATTCCTAAATCTGGTCCGACGGTGTTGGTGGCAAACCACCCTCATGGGATGGTCGATGGAATGATCCTTGCCGATATGATTGGCCGTGTCCGCACAGACTATCGCATTCTAACGCGTTCTATCCTAACGGGGATTGACCCAGAAGCTGGCGCATTCATGATCCCGGTGCCGTTCCCGCACCAGCCAGACGCCCAAAAGCAAATGGTCGAGATGCGCCGAACCGCGATGGAGCATCTTAAGAAGGGTGGATTGATCGCACTATTCCCGTCTGGTGTTGTCGCTTCATCCGAGACAATGTTCGGCCCCGCGATAGAGGCTGAATGGAACGTGTTTACTTCCAAGATGATCCGTACTTCGGGTGCACAGGTTGTACCGTGCTTCTTTCCCGGATCGAATTCGCGCTGGTATCAAATGGCGAACCGGGTTTCTGCGACGCTACGCCAAGGTCTTCTTTTGTATGAAATCGTGCATTCCTGCGGCAAGCCGCAGAAGCCGGTTATTGGCAAACCGTTTGATAACGACGAAATCCAGACCCGCCTGAAAGAGCCACGCGCGTTTATGGCGTGGTTGCGTGAACAGACCTTGGGTTTGGGCAATTAACGCGTCGGGACTGGTGTCTCGCCTCGGTAATCGTAGAAGCCGCGTTTTGTCTTGCGGCCCAGCCAACCTGCTTCGACATATTTGGTAAGCAGCGGACAAGGCCGGTATTTCGTATCCGCTAGCCCATCGTGCAACACGTTCATGATCGCCAGACAGGTATCCAAGCCGATAAAATCAGCAAGCTCGAGCGGACCCATTGGGTGGTTCGCACCCAGCTTCAGCGAGGTATCGATGGACTGGACAGATCCGACACCTTCGTAAAGGGTATAGATCGCTTCGTTGATCATCGGCATCAGGATGCGGTTCACGATAAACGCGGGGAAATCTTCGGCTGTGGCAGATGTCTTGCCCAACCGCTCCACAACTTCGAAACAGGCTTTGAACGTTGCTTCGTCAGTTGCAATTCCGCGGATCAGCTCCACAAGCTGCATGATCGGTACCGGGTTCATAAAGTGAAAACCCATGAACTTTTCAGGGCGGTCCGTGCGCGACGCAAGACGCGTGATCGAAATGGACGAGGTGTTCGACGTTAGAATCGTCTCGGGCTTAAGGTGCGGCTGAAGTTCGGCAAAGATCGCGGTTTTAATTTCTTCGCGTTCGGTTGCCGCCTCGATGATAAGGTCCATTGGGCCCAGATCAGGTAGGTTTTGGGTCGTTGCTATGCGGCCCATTGCTTCGGCTTTGGTTTCCGCCGTGATGACGTCTTTGCTGACTTGGCGTTCCAGATTGCGATCAATCAACGCGACGGCCGATTCTAGCGCGTCCGCGCTAATGTCGGTCATCAATACGTCGTAGCCTGCTAATGCAAACACATGCGCAATGCCATTGCCCATCTGTCCCGCGCCAACGACGCCTACACGTTCAATTGCCATCTGGTCATTCCTTTACCGGTTGTCCGCACCATATGCCCGTGGGGAGGGGGGCTTCAAGTCGCGCAGTTGATGAAAAGTTAAATTGAATTTTGTCATTAGCACTTTGGCAAAGGATTTACGCGAATCTCTGGGCTGGGTGAGAATTAGAATTGGTAGGATCCATGAAACAAGAGGTGATAGAGGCCGAAGAGCTTGGCTATGCGCCATGTCGATACGGCAATTCAAAGGTGTTGTTCCGTGGCCCCCGCAGGAGGCTGGATCAACCTTATATGGCCTTTATTGGTAGCACAGAGACATACGGCAAGTTCATTGAAAAGCCGTTTCCTATGCTGGTCGAAAAGGCGATGCGCCAAACCTGCGTGAATTTTGGTTGTGTGAACGGCGGGATCGATGCGTTTGTTAACGACAGCTCTGTCATGGAGATATGCCGCAAATCGGAACTGACCGTCATTCAGGTTATGGGGGCGAATAATCTATCTAACCGGTTCTATTCGGTGCATCCACGTCGGAATGATCGGTTTCTTCGGGCGTCGACCGTGTTGCAGGCGATCTATAACGACGTTGATTTTTCGCAGTTCGCCTTCACGCGCCATATGCTGGGCGCTTTGCATGAAAAATCGCCGGAACGGTTTGAAATCGTCGTCAAAGAACTGCGCGAGGCCTGGAGTGCACGGATGAAGAATATGTTGGGTCAAACCGGGGATAGGGTGGTTTTGCTTTGGTTCTCTGACGAACGGTTAAGCGACCAGGACTGGACGACGCGGCCGTCGCAGCTGCAAACTGATCCACTGTTTATCACCGCATCTATGGTTGATGAACTACGCCCCCTCGTGCTGGATGTGGTGGTTGCCAATCCTTCCTCTGCTGCTTTGGCTGCAGGTACCGAAGGCATGTTCTATCCGTCGTCACAGGCTGCCATGGCGACAGAGATGTTGGGCGTGCGATGCCACCAAGAGGCAAGCGCAACCTTGATAGAATCGATCCGGGCACAGTTGTACCGGGCTTCTTAATGCCGCCCTATAATCCTTCGAGTGCGTGATACATCCGATCAATCGCTCTTCGCACCTCGGGCAGGTGCCTGTCATCATGATGGGTCACAATCCATTGATCATGCGCTAGTTCTGCGATGGAGTCGCCGACACGGTTTAGGGTTGGCTCTGTGTCGCCGATAAATGTTGGCAAAAGCGCGATGCCTTGGCCAAGTAGTGCAAGGTCGAGGCTATTTCGCGGGGCGTTAACCTCGTGAATGGCGTCATTGCCGATCATCCGATCGACCCACCGCGCTGATGGGGTGTCAGCAATCACTTTGATCCACTTTTGCGGTGCTTTTGGTGTCGCGTAAGGCGCGAATTCCACACGGGACATTTTGCGCCCAGCAAGGCTTGGCTCAGTTGGTCGGCTATTGCGAAAGCCGATGACAATTTCACGGTGCGGGATATCAAGGATGTTCTCGGCCGCGATAAAACGTAACCGGATATCGGCAGGCGTGCCGGTAATCTGATCGATGCGTTTCAGCAGATGCAGTGTGGTCCACGACCCGGCAGATATCTTAACCACGGGGTTTTCCGTGCCATTCGACGGCTTAGTTAGCTGATTAATCCGCGCTTCTACATCTGTTAGATCAGTCAAAAGCTGACGTGCATCGGCGTTCAATTCGTAGCCACGGTCGTGACGTATGAACAGATCGCGACCGATTGCGCGTTCAAGCGCAAGCATCCGACGTCCAAGCGTCGCGGGGCTGCGGCCCGTTGCCTTGGCTGCCGCCGACAACCCGCCATCGCGTGCAACGGCTAAGAACAGATGCAGGTCGCGCCAGTCTATCGCTGTTTCATTCATGAAAAGATCAATTCAATACGTTTCATTTTGTTGCAGCTAAACAGCCAGTAAATCTTGCTTGGGTCAACCGCTGATCAATAGCCAGCAAGAAGGAGCGCATATGTCCCTCCACGAACAAACACCTTTCCCAAACGAACCAAAGACGAAGGCGTTGCAGGCAGAGGATACATTCATGCGCGAACACGGCGGGCTTGGTAGTCGTTGTGTCTATCTGGCTGTTGATGCAATTTCATCTTGTTGCGCGCTAATCGTACGTTCCATCGCCCAACGCTAAGGTGCTAGGTTACGGGCGATATGACTAACGATGCCACTTTTTCGCTGAACGACAAAAGCACGGTTCAGACGCCGGATGCGCCGGGTATACGCGAATTGCTGGATTGCATGCGTCATGGCAAAACAATTGTGGCGCGCCAGTCTGCGCAAAACCCGATCAGCACGCGAAGCGATGAAAGCCAATGGTTGCTTTGTGAAACGTCAGGGTCTAGCGGCCAGCCAAAGGTTATTCGGCGCAAACCAGAGACGTGGACCAAAAGCTTTGCGATCACTGCAGATAGGTTTTCGATATCTCCTGATGACACCTACGCCACGCTGGGCGCATTGGGGCATTCGCTGACACTGTTCGCGACGGTTGAGGCGCTTAGCCTCGGCACGGATATCTGTGCGTTGGCAAATCTAGGACCGCAGCGGCAGGTGCGTGCGTTGACGGATTTTGGCGTGTCGGTCGTTTATGCAACGCCGACCCAATTGGGGTTGCTGGTCAAAGGTGCCGCACTGGCGCAGGTCAGCGCGTTACCGAACGTGCGGTATGTATTTTCGGGCGGTGGTAAGCTGGATGCGGGATTGAAAGATGCGCTGCATGTTCTGTTTCCCGCAGCACAGGTGCATGAATTTTTCGGCGCCAGCGAAACTAGTTTCATCACGATTTCTGACAATGACACACCGCAAGGATCGGTCGGCAGGCTTTATCCGGGTGTCCAGATGACAATCGACGCGCCCGAGAATGCAACCGCGGGCGAGATGTGGGTGAGTAGTCCCTACTTGTTTGACGGATATGACAGTGGTGATCACCAAGACACGCAATGGAATGGTGCGTTTCTAAGCATCGGCGAGATGGGGCATCTGGATGCCAACGGTTATCTTTTCCTGAGTGGGCGCAAGAATCGTATGGTGACGATTTCTGACACCAATGTTTTCCCTGAAGAGGTGGAGCGTTGCGTCATCCAGTTGGACGATGTTGAGCATTGCTCTGTCATTTCGGCCCGGGATGAAAAACGGGGGAACCGCCTTATCTGTTTTGTACAATCCTCTGGCGGCGCATTTGATCCTACGCTGATCCGTGATCACTGTCGTGCGACGTTGGGTCAGCACTCAGTGCCCAAGGAAATTCGGTTTATCGAACAAATTCCAACACTCGCGGCGGGCAAGCCCGACCTGCAAAAGCTGCGTGAATTGATAGGCGCGCATTGATGTCTAAGACATATCTAATAGCCGCAAGGCGCAGCCCGGTCGTTCCCCGCAATGGTGCTTTCGCGCATTTGTCTAATGAAGAACTCGCAAAGCCGGTTTTGCTGGCGGCGCTAAATGATGCGGGTGTGTCGCCGACGGATGTTGGCGAGGTCATCGTGTCAAATGCGCTGGGCGCGGGCGGGAACCCAGCGCGTATCGTTGCTTTGAACGCAGGTTTGCCTGATCGGGTTGCGGGGCTGTCAATTGACCGGCAATGCGCTGGCGGTTTGGATGCCCTTATCTTGGCCGATGCGATGATCCGTTCAGGTCACCACCACATTGTGGTTGCAGGAGGCGTCGAAAGCTATTCGCGTCGGCCATTACGGTACCAAACCTTTGCCGATGGGCGTGATCCGGTGCCGTACGATCAGGCGCGGTTCACACCATGGGCAGACCGTGATCCTGATATGGCGGTCGCTGCTGATCAGCTTGCCCGAAAGCTTGGGATAAGCAAAGCAGAGCAAGACGCATGGGCCGTCGAAAGCCACGCCAAAGGGTTGGGTGGAGAGCACCCTGAAATCGTGCCTATCGGTGAAACCATTGGCGATGCATTTACGCGTAACCTTTCTGCTCGGCTCTGTGAAAAAGCCCCGGTGGTGGCTGGCAGTATTACCGCCGCAAACATGGCTGTTGCGGCTGATGGGGCAGGGTTTGTTGTGCTCGCGTCAGAGGAATTTGTCGCCGATCATGGGATCGATGCTGTCGAGTTCGTTGCCGGTAAAACCCTAGGCGATGATCCCGTGCTGCCCGGTATCGCACCGGTCAAGGCAATCAACGCGGTCTTGGACATGGTTAACGTGAAGGTTGGTGACCTGATCTGCGCCGAGATTATGGAGGCTTTTGCCGTTCAAGCAATCGCTTGTCAGCAGGGCGCAAACCTGCCCGTTGAAGTCGTTAATCGGTATGGCGGTGCGCTTGCTTGGGGCCACCCAATTGGGGCTTCTGGGACGATACTTGCCGCACGTTTGTTCCATCAGCTGCTGCGAACTAAGGGAACGGGCGTTGCGGCGATTGCGTCAGCTGGTGGTTTGGGATCGGCCGTTGTGTTGCGGTCGAATTAATCGTCGAACCCACGAAAGGTCGTAAACGCATCAAGCGGCAAGCGCTCTGTCCGAAATTGGTTCACCTTTGCGTCCTTTTCAGGAACACCAAGGGCGATGCCGCAGACGACCATTTCATCCTGCGGCAATTCCAAGTGGTCATGCACGATGGACCCATAGTTTGCCAATGCGCCAATCCCCGACGCGCCTAGACCTTCGTCTTCGGCGGCAAGCAGAAACGCCATGATTGCCATACCAAGATCCATAAAGCAGCCTTTGCCCATGTCCCGATTGATGGTGACCACAATACCAACAGGGGCATCGAAAAAGCTGTAGTTTTTGGCGAACTGATCACGTCGCCCGGTGACATCACGGCGGGCAATGCCAAGCGCCTCGTAAAGCGCAAAACCCGCTTTGCGTTGCCGATCTTTAAGTTCGGGCGGCATCACATCGGGAAAATATGAATATTCAAGATCGATTGGTGTGTTGTCAGCGACAGCCTGAGCAAGCCGCGTCTTAAGTCCGGTCAGCGCCGAACCTGTTAGCACGTGAAACTGACCGGGCTGTAGATTTGCACCGCTTGGTGCACGGCGAGCGGCATTGCACAGCCGCTCTACCGTGTGACGATCAACCGGGTCTTGGGTAAAGGCCCGGATAGATCGCCGTTGGCGTAGAAGTTCGTTCAGATCAGACGGCATCTGCACGCGATAGCACGCTTGCTGGGCGTGCCTTAGCAAGTGCCGCTGTCAGCATGCCGGCGATCCCAGCTTTCAGTAGGTCGCCAGGGATGAATGCTGTGGTCAATCCCGCTGCTTCAATCAGCGACTTTTCTAGTGCGATGGACATGCCAACGATGCCGAATGCGTACATCACAACGATACCACCAATGACAGATGCGATACCGGCGACGATCATCAGCGGGGCACCACGCCATTTCTCAACAATCAGACCTGTGACAAATGCTGCGACAGGCCAGCCAATCAAGAAGCCAGCTGAAGGCGATGCAAAGACGCCCAAGCCGCCACGGCCGCCAGACAAGAGCGGAACACCGATCGCGACAATCAAAAGGAACAAAAGAACGGCGAGCCCGCCGCGTTTCGAACCTAGAATTGTGCCACACAACATGACGCCAAGGCTTTGCGCGGTGATGGGCACGCCAAATCCAAGTGTGACTTTGGGGATAAGCCCAAGTGCCGCGATCAAGGCGGCGAACAGGGCGATGAGTGCTACGTTCTTTTCCATTTAGTTTTCCTTCAGGGCGTCAAATCCACCGCGTGCGCGCAGGGCTTCTGCGACTTGGTCCGCGTCATCCAGCGCGAGTACGGTGAAAGGTAAGATGATACGCCAGCCCGAGGGCCGGCACGACCGTGCGCGCCATGATTGCGACAGCAGCGATCCTTTTTCAACAAGAACCGGGGTAAGCCGGATTACCAATGCAATTGCTAATTCGAGTATGTTTGGCCGCAACCCGAAACGGGTCAGCGGCCGTGTAATCGTACGAACAACGTCGATCATATCTGACAACAGCGTTGTCATCGTCACCAGATTTGCCAGTGCCACTGCGGACATCATTCGCAGAATGACAGCGGCGCCCAGTGCGACTTCGCCCGTCCAAAGATGCCAAATCGCAACCACAACAATGAACGGCCACAGCAAACGCAATGCGCGGAGGCCAGCCATAAAGAACGCGCGTCCCGGCAGGGCGTAAAGCGTCAGGATACCAACAAAGATAACGGCGTGAATGGCGGCGTTCTGAACATAAAACAGTGCAACAGTCGAAACGCATAGCGCCGCCAGCTTTGCGCCAGCAGGCCAGCCGTGGGCTTTGGTCTTAGTCGGAGAGGTCAGAGATATCATCGGATCCCCCCAATTCATTCATCCGCGCAACATAGGCAGGCAGCACGTTATCGGGGTGCCCAGTTTGCTGAACGGCGCCCTGTTCTAGCCAAATCACATAGTCGTATTCGGTAAGGTCAGCAGGATCATGTGTGATGTGGATCAGGCTACCGTGATACTGCGAAAGATAGCGGTTGAGCTGGGCCTTTGTCGGGATATCAAGCCCGGTGAACGGTTCATCAAGAATGATCGTTTTTGGGGCCATGGCCGCAACTGCCATCAGGCACACCAAGTGTTTCTGACCCTGCGATAGCGTGTTGATATATGCCTCTGACCAATGTGCCTTACCAAAACTAGAAAGCGTTTCTTGGGTCTTGGTTGCCGCAGTGTCTTTAGATTGACCAAGCTGGCGCAAACCGAAGCTTATTTCCTCTTCGACCGTCGGAAAGATGATCTGGTGATCGGGGTTTTGGAATAAAATCCCGATTTCGGTTAGTGCTGCTTTGCGGTTCTTGAACAGGTCTTTGCCATTGACCTTTGCGGTTCCCGAAGTCGGCGTAATCAAACCCGCAATAAGGCGCGCGAGCGTCGATTTTCCCGATCCATTTCGGCCAACAATACCAACACGGGCTGCATTCGTTTGAATGGAAACGTCAGAAAGAATGGATTTACCAGCCACGGCATAACACAGATCAGCCAGCGCGATATCGCTTCCAACTGCTGCAGTTTTTATGCCGGTATGAAGGCCGTCCATTGTCATTCCGCCCTGCGCCTCGCCCCTCTTAGAGCTGATGGCAGCGAAAGGTTAAATCGCAGCCGATAAGCCTGCGGCTGGGTAGCGGAAATCGGGTGGGTGATCAAGGTCAGCTCCGCTGCGACGCAGCGGCTTAGCACATGGCACCCAAAGTCGCTGAGTTCTTAAGAAAAAAGGCCCACCTAGTCAGGAGGGCCTTTCCAAATTCTTCTCGATTGCTGCCTTACAGCTTTTCGGTCAGCTCAGGTACAGCGTCGAACAGGTCAGCGACCAGACCAAAGTCGGCGACTTGGAAGATTGGTGCTTCTTCGTCTTTGTTGATTGCGACGATGATCTTACTGTCTTTCATCCCGGCCAGGTGCTGGATCGCCCCCGAGATGCCGACAGCAACGTATAGATCAGGTGCTACCACCTTACCTGTTTGGCCAACTTGCCAGTCGTTCGGGGCATAGCCACTGTCGACCGCAGCACGTGATGCGCCGACAGCCGCACCCAGCTTGTCTGCCAGTTTCTCGATCAGGGCAAAGTCCTCTTCGGAACCAACACCGCGACCACCGGAAACAACAACGCCAGCAGAAGTCAGTTCAGGACGATCAGATTCGGCGACCTTGTCTTCGACCCATTCAGACAGCGCAGGGTCAGCAGCGGCACCGATGGTTTCGACAGAAGCCGCGCCACCCATGCCCGCAGCGTCAAAGCCAGCGGTACGGATTGTCAGAACCTTCGTCGCGTCGCCAGATTTTACAGTCTGGATTGCGTTGCCCGCGTAGATTGGGCGCTCGAATGTGTCAGCGTCAACAACGCCAGTCACTTCGGAAATCACCATCACGTCTAGCAGTGCCGCAACGCGGGGGATGATGTTTTTCGCGTCAGTCGTGCCCGGGGCAACGATGTGGCTATAGTCGCCAGCCAATGAAACGATCAAAGCCGCAGTTGGTTCGGCCAGACGGTGGCTAAGCGCCGCGTCTTCGGCACAAAGAACCTTGGCAACGCCATCGATTTTTGCAGCTTCGTCAGCAGCGGCTTTCGCCGATGCACCAGCACAAAGAACAGTCACATCACCCAATGCAGCGGCAGCAGTCACTGCTTTTGCAGTTGCATCAACGGCCAATGCGCCGTCGGTGACTTCAGCAAGTAGAAGAACAGCCATTACACAGCCCCCGCTTCTTTGAGTTTCTCGATCAGCTCATCAACAGAGCCAACGATGATCCCAGCCTGACGTGTTGCAGGCTCTGATGTGCTGACCACGGTTAGGCGTGGGGTGACATCGACGCCATAATCGGCAGGTGTCTTTTCATCCAAAGGCTTTTTCTTGGCCTTCATGATGTTTGGAAGCGTCGCATAGCGTGGCTCGTTCAGGCGCAAATCAACGCTGATGATGGTTGGCGTCTTGACCTTGATAGTCTGTAGGCCGCCGTCAACTTCACGTGTGACAACTGCGCTGTCGCCGTCCAGATTAACTTCGGACGCGAATGTGGCTTGTGACCAACCCAGCAGGGCAGACAACATCTGACCAGTTGCATTCATGTCATTGTCGATCGCCTGCTTACCACAGATCACCAGATCAGGGTTTTCTTCCTTAACGATTGCCGCAAGGATTTTCGCTACAGCGAGCGGTTCGATATCTGTGTGAACATCATCAGCCGCGACAACCAAGATCGCGCGGTCTGCGCCCATCGCCAATGCAGTACGCAGTGTTTCCTGCGCTTGCTTGACGCCGATGGATACAGCGACGACTTCTTCCACTTTTCCAGCTTCGCGTAGGCGAATTGCCTCTTCGACGGCAATTTCGTCGAATGGGTTCATGGACATTTTGACGTTTGCAAGATCGACACCTGTGCCGTCCGTTTTGACGCGGACTTTCACGTTGTAGTCGATCACGCGCTTGACCGGTACGATGACCTTCATCTGCGTTTCTCTCCCAAGAAAATTGATCGTAAGCGTTCTCAAGACGTTGTTAACCGCTCAGAGCAGGTGACAACAGTGTAAAATCGACGCGGTAGGGGGCAAGGACGCCACGTTCTTGACGTTTACGTCAGGTAGTTTGGTGTAGAGGGAGCCGTGACGAAGAATTACGATAGGTCCGTGAGGGGGTGTTAGGGCCTCGGTAGGTCAGGGCGGTCCGCTTGACTGAGGGGTCGGGTAGGCTATCTACACAACAAATATATTAGAGAAGCCACACATTTGTCAGTAATCAAGTTTCTGGCAACAACCTGTAAAAAATAAGGATAGCAGATGTTGAGGCAAATTTTGGTCTTTATGCTGGCTTTTTCAGGCGGAGCGGTGTTGGCAAATCCGCAAGATGACGCGGAGCTGTTCATGCGACACTTCATCGACCAATACTACTGGGATAGTGCCTACCAATCCAATCGACGTTTCAGCGTAGAGATTTATGAGAGTGCACTGCGTGAACGGGGTGTGGCCATATTGGATCGAGGGCGCTTCACAGACTTGATGCCAGAAATTGCTGCAGATGAAGCTATGGAGCGGTTGGAAATCCGTGTGTCAGGGCTTGTTATTGACGGTTACGGGCCCGATCATTTGTCAGAGATCGCAGCCTTTCTTCGAACTCCTACCGGAAGGAAATTGTTGTCAATTGCAAACGAAAAAGACTTTTTTTCACATTCGTTAAGAGAACGACAAGGCGATCCTATTAACGAATGGGGCGACTATTTATCTCCGTTAGAGCTTGCTCGGTACAAGGCCTTTACTAGCAGTGCGGCCGGCCAGATCTTTGTCGATCAGACCCAGACGTTGCGTAGATCTTTGATTCCCGAAATTTTGGGGATAGGGAACTGGCCTGATCCACCACTAAACCGGCCCTATATTGTTGAAATTATTAAGACCGATGGGGTTTTGAGCTTCCCAAACCCTGTCGCGCGTCAATCATTGATACGAGAGTTGAGCGCGGCGAACCCGTAGCTAAAGATGTAGTGTCCAATAGGTGTTGACGATCCAGAGCTCTCAGAGCTTCTGTACTGAGTGGAAGCCGTCTTGCCGTGGCTTCTCTTGAAAAGGAACGGTCGATGTCATTTCATATGTAGGGTGGGTTTTAACCCACCGCTGCTTAACGGTTTGCGCCGGGTACCCAGAGTACGTCTTCTTTGCCGTTGGCATTGGCGATGCGGCTGGATTGGAAAAACCAGTCAGATAGACGGTTTAGGTATTTTACTGCGACCGGGTTCACGGATTCGCTGCCTGATAGTTCAACGACAAGACGCTCGGCGCGGCGCGATACTGTGCGGCAAAGGTGTAGATGCGCGGCAAGGGCCGATCCGCCGGGGAGGATAAAGCTACGCAGTGGGTCTACACGTGCGGTCATGGCGTCGATTTCAATCTCGAGCCGCTCGACCTGTGCGCCAGACATGCGTAGCACTGGGTATTCGGCTTCGGCGTCTTTCTCCATATCGGGGCGGCATAGGTCAGCGCCCAAATCGAACAGATCATTCTGAATCATCGCCAGTTGGGCATCGATTTCACCGGTTGAATGTAGGCGCGCCAATCCAACAGTCGCGTTTGTTTCATCGACGGTGCCATAGGAATTCACGCGTAGCGCATGTTTGGCAACGCGGTCGCCATTCCCAAGCGCGGTTTCGCCCGCATCACCTGTCTTCGTATAGATCTTATTCAAAACGACCATGGATTAGCCCCCTCGGCTGCGCAGATATGCGAAGGCAATGATCAGAACGACCGCAACGAATTGCGCCCCAATCCGCCAGCGCATGATTTTATTGGCGTATTTGCGGTTAAATTCGCCGCCTTTGCCGAATGTGCCTATGCCAAATAGCAAGATCGCCAATACGGCCAGCGCTGCGATTGCAACGATCCAAAAAAACGGGTCATTCGCCATGTGTCTTATCCTTCAAGAGCATTGCCAGCCATGTAGCGGGCATTTGCGGCAAAGAAACCCCTTAGCCGCGCAAAATCAATGCGTCCAACCACCGCGTTGGCAAGATACGTCGCAAAAACCCCATGAGATAGGTTGGCGTTGTGACGTAATAGCGCGGTTTTGGGCGTGTAGATGTCAGTGCGTGTAGCAGTTTTTTGGTGACCGCTGAGGCAGGTAATTCGAATTTGTCAGGTCCGCTGTCTGTATATAGCCGTGACATGACGTCTTTGTATTCTTCGACGCGCGCAGAGTTTTCCCAGTCGATCCATTTCTCAAAATGCGGGATCGCGTTTTTGCGGATGTCTGATGTAATTGGGCCCGGCTCTACAAGGATGACTTTGATTGGGGTGCCGTGCATTTCGATCCGAAGAACGTCGGTTAATCCCTCAAGCGCGAATTTGGTCGAAACATATGCCCCCCGCCATTTGAGTGGCACCAGCCCAAGCACAGAAGAGCAGTTGATGATCCGCCCATGCCCTTGGGCGCGCATCACCGGAATCACGTGCCGGGTCAGTTCATGATAGCCAAAGACGTTAGTTTCAAAAATCGCGCGCAGGCCGTCGGTTGGCAGATCTTCAAGGGCGCCGGGGCAGGCGAAGGCGCCGTTATTGTACAGCGCGTCCAACGTGCCATTTGTCGCCTCAAGTACTTCGGTCAGCCCGCTGACGATGGTTTCGCCGTTGGCGTAGTCGATAAGCGGGCTTTCGAATCCTTCGCCTTTTAGCCGATCGCAATCTACCTGTTGGCGGCAGCTGGCGAAGACGCGCCATCCGGCGTCCCGCAATCCATGTGCTGCATCATACCCGATTCCGGATGAACAGCCTGTGATAAGAATGGTTTTTTGTGTCATGCGGCATGTGTGCCGTGTTCAATGCGATGTGGCAAGTCGACGGTTAGTCACTGATCAGCCACGACGCGATCCAGCCAATTTCGTTACTTTCGAGCAAGCGCACCTTCGCCCAGTCGCCGCGCATATCAAGCAGTTCCGTTTCGGTTCCGTGGGGCACAGTGTCCATGACCGCAAAGCTGGTGCCTGCACCATCGCGGATGTTCACCCAGTCGCCAGTGACGACGCGCAGGTCTTGTCGTGGCTTTTGAGGTTGCTGGCCTGTCGTATCGTCAGTGGAATACGCGGCCTGAATGACCATCGGGGATGCTGGCGCAGCTTGTGCTGTCACGACAGGTTTCGCGGCTTCGATGATAGGGTCGTGAAACGGCACGTAGTCATATGTGTTGACAGGAAAGCTCGCGGCAAGCTGTTGGTTGGAAGGGGCGGATTGTGTGTCTGTCGCTATATTTTCGGTTGCATCACAACTGCGGCAGCCGGGCTCAAAATCTAACCCGCCCGACAATTCAAAAAACGCCCAAGCGAACAATAAGCTTGTTGAAATCATAAACTTGTACATCTGAGGTTCTTCCATTGCTTTGTTGGTAAAAGAACCACAAAGCGGCGGGAAGGTTCCCAGATTGGTCTATGTGTTCGTCGTTAGGGCGCTGATTACTCGGTCAAAAGCCAAGAAGCCATCCAGCCGGTTTCACCTGTACTGATCAGGTGAACTTGGGCCCAGTCACCGTCCACTGTGATGACTTCAGCTTCGTCGCCGCGGTTCGCTTTGCCAACCACACCATGCTCGGTTCCGGCGCCTTGGCGTACATTAACACGGTCGCCGGTCACACGACGAATATCGCGCACCAAAGTGGCATCGGTCATTGTCGTTGGTTCACTGTACGAAGCCAAAAGGATGTTTTGAACTTGTTCATTGCGGCTAATGATCGGTTCATGAAACGGGACGTAAGACGCATCGGTTAGCGGTTGTTCGACGATCACTGCTTTTTCGAGAGCGACGGTCGTCACAACCGGCATCTGAGCCTTTTCAATCAGGGTTTCGGGCTTTTGAGCAACTGGTTCTGGTCGGTCAGTCCCCGGGTTGAAGGACTTTCCGCCGGACATTTCAAACATAGCCCAAAAAAGAATCAGGCTGGTCACTACTAACAACTTGGTCACTGGTACATCCCCTACAGGGTTACAACGAATCGTAAAACTGGTGTGTCTTTAGATGCGCAGATATTAGTTTGTCAAAAACGGGGAATTTTCTTTTCTTTACGCCAGATTTTCCGCCCGCTAAACCAAATGGCATGAATGATAAGAGCAGAGAGCCCGCAATGGGGCCAATCGACACGACTGAAACGCTTCGCAAGGCTATTGGTGATCGCTACCTGACCTATGCGCTGTCAACGATCATGCACCGTGCTTTGCCGGACGCGCGTGACGGGCTAAAGCCTGTTCACCGGCGTATCCTCTATGCAATGAGCCGACTGCGCTTGTCGCCGACGGGTGGTTTCCTGAAGTCAGCTAAAATCAGCGGTGACACCATGGGTGATTTCCACCCGCATGGTGATATGGCCATCTATGATGCGATGGCCCGCCTCGCACAGGATTTCAACGTGCGTTATCCGCTTGTCGACGGGCAGGGTAACTTTGGTAACATCGACGGCGATAACCCCGCTGCGTCGCGTTACACAGAGGCCCGGATGACCGCCGCCGCAGAAGCGTTGCTGGAGGGTCTATCCGAAGATTCCGTTGATTTTCGTGACAACTATGATGGCCGCCTGACAGAGCCTTCGGTTCTGCCTGCGACCTTCCCGAACCTGTTGGCTAACGGATCAAGCGGGATCGCCGTGGGTATGGCGACGAACATTCCGCCGCATAACCTGCACGAATTGATCGACGCATGTTTGCATCTGATCAAAACGCCTGATGCTCGTGACGATACGCTGTTGAACTATATCCCCGGTCCAGATTTCCCGACCGGCGGTGTGATTGTTGAGCCGCCCGAAAATATCGCGAACGCCTATCGTACCGGGCGCGGCGCGTTTCGTTTGCGCGCAAAGTGGGAGGTCGAAGACCTTGGCCGTGGCACATGGCAGGTCGTCGTTTCCGAAATTCCGTATCAGGTTCAAAAGTCGAAGCTGATTGAAAAGCTGGCGGAAGTGATCCAGCTGAAGAAAGTGCCATTGCTCGCCGATGTCCGCGACGAATCTGCTGACGACATCCGCATTGTGCTGGAACCACGCGCAAAAACCGTCGATCCAGAAGTCATGATGGGCATGTTGTTCCGCAATTCTGATCTGGAAACGCGGTTTAGCCTGAACATGAACGTGCTAATCGACGGTGTGACCCCAAAGGTGTGTTCGCTCAAGGAAGTGCTGCGCGCGTTCTTGGATCACCGCCGGGAAGTCTTGGTGCGCCGCAGCAATTATCGTCTAGAAAAGATTGATCACCGGCTTGAGGTCTTGGAAGGCTTTATCATCGCGTTCCTGCATTTGGATCGCGTGATTGATATCATCCGCTATGATGACGACCCGAAAAAGGCGTTGATGGTCGAAGACTGGGCCAAGGAACATGTTCGTGCGACATCCGAGGCTGATTATCGGTCACCCGTCGGGGACGATCCAGAAATCGCACTGACCGAGACACAGGCCGAAGCGATTCTTAACATGCGTCTGCGCAGCTTGCGCCGGCTTGAAGAAATGGAACTGATCGCTGAACGTGATGCGCTGCGTGCAGAACGTGCTGGTATCGAAGATCTGCTGGCAAGCGATGACCTGCAATGGTCCAAGATTGCCGATCAGCTGCGCGAAACCCGCAAAGTATTCGGTCGCGATAGTCTGGGTGGTGCGCGTCGTACGCAATTCGCTGAAGCTGCCGAAGTGGTCGAAGTCCCGCTTGAAGCGATGATCGAAAAAGAGCCGATCACTGTTGTTTGCTCAAAGATGGGTTGGATTCGTGCCATGACAGGGCACATCGACCTGACCCGTGAGCTAAAGTTCAAAGACGGTGACGGGCCGCGCTTTATCTTCCATGCTGAAACGACAGATCGCCTGTTGGTGTTTGGTGCGAACGGCCGATTCTATACCGTGTCTGCCGCCAACCTTCCGGGTGGGCGTGGAATGGGTGAACCACTGCGTCTGATGATTGATCTGCCCAATGAGGCCGAAATCATTGACATCCTGATCCACAAACCCGGTGCCAAGCTGTTGCTTGCTTCGGCCGAGGGGAATGGTTTCGTCGTGCCAGAGGATGATGTCGTTGCGCAAACTCGGACCGGTAAACAGGTGCTGAACGTTGCAAGTGGCGTTGCCCGTGTCTGTAAGCGCGTCGATGGCGATTCTGTTGCTGTCGTCGGTGAAAACCGCAAGGTGCTGGTGTTCCCGCTGGATGAACTGCCCGAAATGGGGCGCGGCAAAGGTGTTCGTCTGCAAAAATACAAAGACGGCGGTATGTCTGACGCGGACACGTTCACTCGCGCCGAAGGGCTTAGCTGGCTTGACCCGGCTGGTCGTACACGCACGGAAACGGAACTGGACGAGTGGACAGGCAAGCGTGCGAGCGCTGGGCGGATGGCGCCACGTGGTTTCCCACGCGACAATAAGTTCAACTAATTATCGCCGCCCGTCGCAGGGCGGCGCAAACTGTCACGAAACTGCAAAATTTCGCGCCTAGCGTCCCGCCGGTACACGCCAGCAAGGAGCAAGCGCAATGAATTCGAACGATACATATGACCTGTCCTGGGATGAATGGGACGAACTGCAGCGCCCAGCTGCTGAAACCACTGACTTTGATGGTGTTGTCGATGCCGCTTTGTCGCGTCGCGGGTTCCTGACTGGCGTTGTTGCTTATGGCTCTGGCGCGGCTGTGATGGGTGCTGGTTTGTTGTCTGGCACATCTGCACAGGCACAAACAGCTAGCCGCTTTGCCTTCACGCCGATCGCGGCCCAGACTGATTTCACCGTCCACGTCCCTAATGGCTACAGCTGGCATGCTCTTGCGAAATGGGGCGAGCCGCTGTTTGCGGATGCCGAAGAGCTAAGCCAAGAAACGGGCGTTTCGGTTGCTAGCTCTGACCGAGTGTTTGGCGAAAACACTGACGGGATGGAGGCATTTGTTGTCGATGGTCGTCAGGTCATCGCTGTGAACCACGAATACGTAAACACCAAAGCTAACCTCCCGCATACCGGCGGAGAGGTGCAAAGCGCAGATGATGTGCTGACACTGCAAAACATGCAGGGTGTGACGGTAATGGAAATCGCCGAAGGCGCTGATGGTTGGGCGATTGTCAAAGATAGCGATCTGAACCGCCGCATCACGCAAAACACGCCGATGACAATCGCTGGTCCTGCGGCTGGTCACCCGCTGTTGCAGACTGCGGCAGACCCGGAAGGCACGACCGTGTTGGGCACGATGAACAACTGTGGTGCAGGTAAGACGCCTTGGGGGACTTACCTGACATGCGAAGAAAACTTTAACGGCTACTTTGGTTCGACTGATCCGGAATTCACCGCGCCTGACGGTTACGCCCGTTATGGTATCGGCATGGAAGGTCGCTATGCTTACGAAAAGTTTGATGCGCGTTTCGACACGTCGAAGAACCCAAATGAGCCGCATCGCTTTGGCTACATCGTAGAAATCGATCCGACGGATCCATCATCGACGCCAATCAAACACACAGCGCTGGGCCGGTTTAAGCACGAAAACGCAGCGGCGGTCGTCGCACCAGATGGCCGCGTTGTCGTCTATATGGGCGATGATGAGCGCGGTGAGTTTCTGTATAAATTTGTGTCTTCTGGCGTCTACACCCCGGGTGGCCCAACATCTGCATTGCTTGATGAAGGCCAGCTGTATGTTGCGAAGTTCAACACCGACCTGACAGGCGAGTGGGTTGCGCTGACACCCGAAGCCACCGGAATGGACGCGGCCGAAATCGCGATCTTTACGCGGCAGGCTGCATCTAAAGTCGGCGCAACCACGATGGACCGACCCGAATGGGTTGCCGTGAACCCTGTCGCGGTCGAGGCCTATTGCGCCCTGACCAACAACAGGAACCGTGGTGTAAAACCCAACGCGGGCGGTGATGATACGGCGGCCAACGGTCCAAACCCACGAGATGAGAACAACTACGGTCAAATCGTGCGTTGGTACCCAAGCAACGACGATCACGCCGCAGATACCTTTGCATGGGATCTATACGTGATGGCAGGGAACCCCACCGTGCACGAAGGTGCCTATGGCGGTTCGGGCAACGTGAACGAAGGTAACTTGTTCAACTCGCCCGACGGGATGCAGTTTGATAGCACAGGCATGCTGTGGATTCAGACCGACGGTGACGACGATAACGAGGGTGACTTTGCTGGGATGGGCAACAACCAAATGCTGGCAGGCGACCCCGCTACCGGACAGATCGAACGCTTCCTGACAGGTCCAAACGGGTCCGAGGTAACAGGCCTGACGTGGTCTGCTGATAAACGCACAATGTTTGTTGGCATCCAGCACCCGGCCGCACCTTTCCCTGACGGAGAAGGCATGCTGCCGCGTTCGGCAATCATCGCGGTCAAGCGTGATGATAACGAACGGGTTGGCTAAAGCGACCAAAGGGTGGGGCGTTTCGCGCCCCATCTTTACCGATGTTGATCGAATAGGATCGGATTGCCATCTGGGTCACGCAGAATAAAGCTGGCTGGACCGGTTGAATTTTCATCAACTTCGTTTTCGATGACTAAACCATTCGCTTTGAAATTTTTCTGTAGCTCTCGGATGTCGTCATAACTGTCGAGGTCGTCTGCATACTGATCCCACCCCGGATTAAACGTGAGCGAATTTGCGGGTAAGAAACCATTAAAAAGACCAATGACAGTTGATCCATTTCGCATCATAAGCCAGCCTTGTTCAACGTCACCGCCAAACGATACAAAGCCAATTTTTGAATAGAATGCGCGCGATTTAGAGATGTCTTTTACGTTCAAACTAATGGAGAAAGCGCCGAGTTGCATGGTTGCTCCTTTGGTTGATGGTTGAAGTGTATCACAGCTCTTGTTTTATGTCGTATTTCCCTTGATTTCCGAGTCATTTCCCAATACATCGCCCGCGATGTTGGACCGGGCCGATGTGGCCCCTCAAAATTAAGGGCCCGCTAAATGGCTAAGGAAAAGTTTGAACGTAATAAGCCGCACGTTAACATTGGTACAATCGGCCACGTTGACCACGGTAAAACAACCCTGACAGCAGCGATCACCAAGTACTTTGGTGACTTCCAAGCGTACGACCAGATTGACGGCGCGCCAGAAGAAAAAGCGCGTGGTATCACGATCTCTACAGCACACGTTGAGTACGAGACTGAGTCACGTCACTACGCACACGTTGACTGCCCCGGCCACGCCGACTACGTCAAGAACATGATCACTGGTGCTGCCCAAATGGACGGCGCGATCCTGGTTGTGAACGCAGCAGACGGCCCAATGCCACAGACACGCGAGCACATCCTGCTTGGCCGTCAGGTTGGCATCCCGTACATGGTTGTTTACATGAACAAAGTTGACCAAGTAGACGACGAAGAGCTGCTTGAGTTGGTTGAAATGGAAATCCGTGAACTGCTGTCGTCTTACGACTACCCAGGCGACGACATTCCAGTGATCCCAGGTTCAGCTTTGGCTGCGATGGAAGAGCGTGACGACAACATCGGTAAAGATTCTATCGTTAAGCTGATGGAAGCTGTTGATTCATACATCCCAACACCTGCACGTGCAGTTGACCTGCCGTTCCTGATGCCAGTTGAGGACGTGTTCTCGATCTCTGGTCGTGGTACAGTTGTGACTGGCCGTGTTGAGCGTGGCGTGATCAACGTTGGTGACGAGATTGAAATCGTTGGCATCAAAGACACACAGAAAACAACATGTACTGGTGTTGAAATGTTCCGCAAGCTGCTTGACCGCGGTGAAGCAGGCGACAACATCGGCGCACTTCTGCGTGGCGTTGACCGTGAAGCAGTTGAGCGTGGCCAGGTTCTTTGTAAGCCAGGTTCTGTGACACCACACACAAAGTTCGAAGCAGAAGCATACATTCTGACTAAAGAAGAAGGCGGTCGTCACACACCATTCTTCGCGAACTACCGTCCACAGTTCTACTTCCGTACAACTGACGTGACCGGCACTGTTGTTCTTCCTGAGGGCACAGAAATGGTCATGCCAGGCGACAACCTGAAGTTCAACGTTGAGCTGATCGCACCAATCGCGATGGAAGACGGTCTGCGCTTTGCGATCCGCGAAGGCGGCCGCACAGTCGGCGCCGGCGTTGTTTCTAAAATCGTAGAATAAGCCGTAGGTCGGGGTTCTCCCCGACACACGCGACATAAACGAAAGGCCGCTCCAGAAATGGAGCGGCCTTTTGCGTGGGGGGCTTCTAGCCTAAAGTGAACATACGTCCACTTAGGATAAGTTTTTGTTATGCCACTCTTTACGTCCCCGACTGACAATATCCCGCGCTGCGGTTGGTGTTCTGCCACCGAAGATTACATCGCCTATCATGACAATGAATGGGGTTATCCCGTTGGGGACGATATTCGTTTGTTCGAAAAGATATGCCTCGAAAGCTTTCAATCGGGGCTGAGCTGGCGCACGATTTTAGCAAAGCGCGAGAATTTTCGTGCGGCCTTTGCAGGTTTCGATTTTCGGAAGGTCGCAGATTTCGACGACGCAGACGTTGAACGGCTACTGAATGACGCGGGGATCGTGCGCCATCGCGGTAAGATAACTGCTGTCATCAATAACGCGCAGCGTTGTTGTGAGCTTGTGGACGCCGAGGGATCGCTCGCGGCGTTCGTTTGGAGCTTTGAACCGCAAGACGAAGGTGTTGAACCACAAAGCCGTTCGACTTCGCCGGCTTCTGTCGCCTTGTCAAAAGAGCTAAAGAAGCGCGGTTGGAAGTTTGTTGGCCCGACAACCGCATTTGCCTTCATGCAGGCCATGGGGCTGATCAATGATCACGCGGTTGGCTGTGCGTCGCGCGAGGTCGCGGAGCGCGCCAGAGCTTTGTTTCAACGGCCAGTGTCCTAAGGTCCGGGCGGAAGGCCTAGCAATTCATCAGCCCGCGCTGTCGTGTCTTGCATGAATTTACGCAAATCTGCGCGCAGGGTTTCGATTTCATCCGCTTCCATTTTACGATCAGCGATTCTGTTAAATCGCCGGTACACGTAAGCGCCGTTTCCAGATAGACGCGGAAAGAGCATCCGATCCCACGAATCTAGCCGCCGCCCATTGTCGAGCGAGTAAGCGTAGCAAAAGACGGGCATCCCTGTGGCGCGTGCCCATTCAAGTGGTGGGTCTTTGAGCTCATGCGCTGGTCCAACTGGACCGTCACCTGTGATCCCGATACTGACACCCTCTTTGACTCGCTTCAACACGGCCCTAGAGGCGGAACGATTCGATCTTTTGCCTGACATCTGAATGGGAAGCAGCCCAGACCGTCGCTGAATCGCACCTGTAAGGCGCCCTATGGGCGAGGTATCATGCAAGCTAGATAGTTGGCCGTCCTTAACTGGCCAATGTATCGCCCCCATCACAGAGCGACTGTGCCAAAGGACGAGTAGCACAGGCCCTTCTTTGAGCGCGGCCTCCAATTCGTCCAATCCTTCGGTTTTCCAGTGGATTCGTCGATTACACAGGTCCAAGTACCGTCCAACAAGCTGCGCAACCAGCGCGAGGAGCCATTCTGATTGTTCGATGCGACGGCGAAGTGACACGAGGGCAGGGCCTTTCTAGCAAAAATCTTGGTGTTGTTTTCACATTTTTGCGTATGATGGCAAGTCTTGTGCCGGTTGCCTCTTGATCCGGTCAGATTTTCAGACTAGTCCGGCAACTGGTCTTAGGGGTATAGCTCAGTTGGTAGAGCGACGGTCTCCAAAACCGTAGGTCTGGAGTTCGAGTCTCCATGCCCCTGCCAGACCAGATCGTTGCCGCTATGCCGGAGGATCAAAACCAAAGCATGCCAACAGATGATTTTTCGATCGCGTTCCATGTTGGAGCGCACAAGACCGCAACCTCGCATTTGCAGCGGTCATTGTTGTTGGCGTCGGATCAATTGATCGATGCGGGTGTCCGTTACTACGGCCCCGAACATTTCCGGCTTCCTGGACGCACGATATCGGCCCTGTTTGGTTTGCGGCCACGGCGTGGCGCCGGGCGCAGTAAGCGGTCACCACAGGATCAACTAGCGTTGATGCGCAAAAGCGCGCAGCGTTTGGTGTTTAGCGAAGAAAACTTTATCGGTACTTTGGCAAATCCGCGTCGGCAGCGGATTGAGATGTACTATCCGCGGGCTGAAATTAAAGTATCCCGCTTGGCGCAGGCGCTTGGCCGCCCGATCGATGTTTTCTTGGGTATCCGAAATCCGGCACCTTTTCTAAACTCGGTATATTCGCAACAGCTGCTTGGCGGTAAGATCCTTCCGCTCGAAGAGTTCTTGAAGCTGAGTCCCGTCGAAAGCGTTGATTGGGTCGGGCTTGTGCAAAGGCTGCGCGCCGTTCCCGAAGTGAATAATTTGGTCGTATGGACCTATGAGGAATACAACGCAGTCTTCGACGATGTGTGCGCTGCGCTATGCGGGGCTGATGTTCGGTCTTCTGTGTCGCCGATTGAGGGTCGTATCAACCCGCGGCTTTCGACTGAGGCTGTCGCCGAAACCCTCGTGCAGCATGATCTGGGCGAAGAGGGCGATTTAGCGCAGGTAGCCCGCAAGAAATTCCCAGTTGAAAGCGGTCACAAGCGCTTCGACGGTTTTTCTGTAGATCAACATGCAGCGGCGACTCAGGCCTATGAAGCACAGATCGAAGCAATAAGCGCTTTGGAGGGGGTGACCATGTTGTCGCCACGCAAGGAATGAGCGTTCTGCGGGCTTGAAATTGTCGCCCGAACGCCGTATGTCGCCGGGTGTTTCCACAAAGGACGATATGTCATGGCCATTGCCAATCCCGTCAAGTTTTTCCAAGAGGTCCGTGCAGAGGTCTCTAAGGTCGTATGGCCGACGCGCCGTGAGGTCATTTTGACCACGATCATGGTGTTTATCCTCGCCGCTCTTGCTGCGATCTTTTTCTCACTTGTGGATTTGGCCATTCGGGGTGGTTTGACTGCGGTGTTGGACTACTTCGGTAGCTAATCCGGTTCGGAAATTACCGTTCACCCCTTGAAAACATTGGGTGTCGGCGGTAAGAGCCACAAACTCCAGAAAATGGCGTGCGGCGAATCGAGCTTCACGCCGCTTTTATTTTCGGGACTCGCAGCGACGCTGTTGGGATTAATTTGAACATACGGCCCGTTGTGGTCGGCGACGACAAGGTGCTTTGACACATGGCGAAACGTTGGTACTCAGTAAGCGTTCTCTCGAACTTCGAGAAGAAAATCGCAGAAGCGATCCGCACAAAAGCGGAAGAGCAAGGCCTTGCCGAGCAAATCGATGAAGTGCTGGTGCCGACTGAAGAAGTCATCGAAGTCCGTCGCAATAAAAAAGTCACGACCGAGCGCCGCTTTATGCCCGGTTACGTGCTCGTTCACATGGAAATGTCGGACGAAGGTTATCACCTGATCAACTCGATCAACCGCGTCACAGGTTTCTTGGGCCCGCAAGGTCGCCCAATGCCAATGCGTGATGCCGAAGTGCAGGCCATCCTTGGCCGCGTACAAGAGGGCGAAGATGCGCCACGTACGCTGATCCACTTCGACATTGGCGAGAAGGTCAAAGTCAACGAAGGTCCGTTCGAAGATTTCGACGGTATGGTTGAAGAAGTCGATGAAGAGAACCAGCGCTTGAAAGTGACTGTTTCGATCTTTGGCCGGGCAACACCGGTCGAATTGGAATTCACGCAGGTTACTAAACAGTAACCCGTGTGTTCAGACGTGGGAGGGCATCGCCCGAACCACGGCAAAGCCGTCCCTTCGGGGGTATTGTAGGGTGGATTTTAATCCACCGCTGAAAAAGGAGAGGCCCCATGGCCAAGAAAGTTGTTGGACAACTGAAACTGCAGGTTCCTGCAGGTGCAGCAAACCCATCCCCACCCGTAGGCCCAGCACTGGGTCAGCGCGGCATCAACATCATGGAATTCTGTAAAGCGTTTAACGCGAAAACAGCTGACATGGAAAACGGCGCACCTTGCCCAACCGTAATCACATATTACGCGGACAAGTCGTTCTCGATGGAAATCAAGACGCCACCTGCGTCTTACTACATCAAGAAAGCTGCCAAGCTGAAGTCTGGTTCAAACACACCAGGTAAAGCTGTTGCTGGTTCGATCACTGCTAAGCAGGTTCGTGAAATCGCAGAAGCTAAAATGAAGGACCTCAACGCGACGTCCATCGAAGGCGCAATGCAGATCATCATGGGCTCTGCCCGCTCTATGGGTGTGGAGGTCAAGTAATGGCAAAATTCGGTAAGCGCACAACCGCAGCTCGCGCTGCGTTCGAAGGCAAGCAGAACGTAACTGTCTCTGAGGCTGTTGCTCTGATCAAAGACAACGCAAAAGCGAAATTCGACGAAACAATCGAAATCGCAATGCAGCTGGGTGTTGACCCACGTCACGCTGACCAAATGGTTCGCGGCACAGTGAGCCTGCCAAACGGCACAGGCAAAACTGTTCGTGTCGCTGTTTTCGCACGTGGCGAAAAAGCTGACGAAGCAAAAGCAGCTGGTGCAGACATCGTTGGTGCAGAAGACCTGATGGAAACTGTTCAGGGCGGCAAGATCGACTTTGATCGTTGCATCGCGACACCTGACATGATGGGTGTTGTTGGTCGTCTGGGTAAAGTTCTTGGCCCACGCAACTTGATGCCAAACCCACGCGTTGGTACTGTGACTATGGACGTTAAAGCGGCTGTTGAAGCTGCTAAAGGCGGCGAAGTGCAGTTCAAAGCTGAAAAAGCTGGTGTTGTGCACGCAGGTATCGGCAAGGCTTCTTTCTCTGCTAAGCAGCTGGAAGAAAACGTGCTGGCGTTTGTTGACGCAGTTGGCAAAGCGAAGCCAGCAGGCGCCAAAGGCACATACATGAAAAAGATCGCCGTAAGCTCTACAATGGGCCCAGGTGTATCCGTTGACGTTGCTTCGGCAACTGGCAACGAATAAATCTATCTGACCAAGTCAGACGAGGCGCGGATGGTATATGCCACCCGCGCCTTTTTTTATTGCTGATGGCTATGCTTCGGGTTGGTTTGTTGGCCTAATCTCTCAAATCTGAACCAACCAACACGCTATGCACGTATAACTTTTGCTATTGGCCGTTAACTACTGCTTGAAGGTTGGGAAAGAAGGCCTTCTTTACAGATGAAATCTGGCTGAGATCTCCTAGGTCAGCTACTTCAGAGTAGTATCCACACGCAAAGTCGGCTGTGTCGCAGGCCCACAACTCAAGTGAGGTTGGTTCATACCAAAAGAACCTTCGTCCGATAATGTTTCCAAACACAATGGGTTCGCTCGTTGCTCGCGATATTGCCTGTTCCGTTCCCGTTACTTTTCCCATCAGTAAGAATGGCAGATCGCTTGCCATGATGTAGTCACGAGACTCTCCGGCAGGGCTGTCCGAATCCAATATGATGAGGGGCAACCAATTAAGGGCGATTTCATCTTCGAGCGGTGTGCCGCCTGATTGTTCGCGAGACTCGTCGGACGTGAATACCACGACTGTGTTTTCTAATAGGTTTCGAGCTTCCAGCGCTTGCGTCAGGAAGCCAACCGCTTCGTCGGCCCACTTGAGGGCACGGATTCGGTCCGATGGTTCGCTGGGCAGAAAGTCAGAGGGTATGTTGTATGGCGCGTGGGTCCCTGTTGTCAGCGTCGCGATCATCCAGGGTTGTTCTTCGGGCTGCACATCAATCGTCGCGATTACGTTTTCAAACAAAGTCAAATCATCGACGCCCCACCCGTTTCTTGAGTGCCATGCCTCGAAAGCGCCATCGCCTTTGATTTCGTCAAATCCCAAGATCGGAAGCATTTTGTCTTTGCTCATAAAGCTAAGCTCGGCACTTTGTATAAAGGCCGTGTGATAGCCAATCGCGCTAAGTCGGTTAGGCAGAGATCCGGCAACCTCAGCATCGTTGGCTTTCATGTCAAACCAAAGCAAATCGCTGCTCGAGCCGGTAAACGTAGGGAGCTGGCCGGTCAGGGTTGAGTATAGGCCGTTGACTGTGACAAGTTGGTGGGCAAAGTAACGCGAGTAATATGTTTGCGTCTCTGCCAATGCCTGAAGGTTGGGCATATCGCCGTTTCGTAGGCTGACTTCGGATACGCCTTCAAGGTAAACTAACAGTAGATTTTTGCGTTGGTTTCCTGCTTCTACGATCGGTAAAACCGTGCGGGATCGGTCATTCCAAGTGAACGCACGGTCGTCGCTATCAAGTTTCTTGCTTGCGCCAAATGGTAGCAGTGGGTGCGTTTGTAGCCACATCGGCTGAGCGATATTGATGGTAAATAGAGGTGCGAACGCAAAGGGCAGGGCGACTGCGGTAAGGGCAGTAGTGACCCAGTTACCAAACCTAATAAGGCTAAGGGTCGAAATGCCAGCACCTATCGCCAAAAATGTCCCAAATGTCACAAATTGATTTGGGGTTAACTGTGCAGCCAAAAATGTTGGGTCTGCTCCAAGGCCAATAAGCGACAGGTCAATGTTGGCCATGTTGTAGCGTATGTGCTCTAGGTTTGCCGTGTAAAAGGCTGAAAGTAGCACAAAGCTTAAACCCGAAAAGGCTTTGTGTGGAAGGGTGAGGATTGCTGCTAGAGCGAGCGAAAGAATAAAATCAGCATGAAGGCCGTTCAGTAATGAGCCAGAGTATTGTGAGGTTAATCCTGCAAGGGGATCAAAGCCTCGGTAAGGGTTGTAAGTTTCGACATAGTCTAGGCTTGCGTCGGTGAGAAGCAGTTTGAACGCCAAAAGGCGATGGGCCACTGATATCGCCCCGAAGCAAGCTACTAGTATGCAGAACTTCTGTACCAAGGGTTTGTAGCCGCTGTATTGATCAACAAACTTGCTTAATGGCACGTCACACTTACCTTTGTTAAAGTTGACCAGCAGGTTTGGAAGAAAATATTTACTGGCTGCGTCATTGATCGTGATTATCTTTAGTCTTCACACTTGTCAAAAAAAGCGATAGTCCCACCACATGGCCCGAGAGATTGATTCGTTCGGGCCTTTATTCGTCCGAGACGGTGGGTTGGCATTTATGTCGCTAATTCCTGCCTGAGGCGGGATAGACCAGATTTTTGAGGCTCTCCTCGGCAATTTGGACGCCCCGTTTGCACATGGACTGTAGACTGTTGGGCGGCTTGCCGCGTGACAAAATTAGAGCCGGTGCTGGGCCTAACCCAGTGCCAAACTTGGAGTGAAACTGTGGATAGAGCACAAAAAGAACAGCTGGTCGACGATCTCGGCCAGATCTTTGAAAGCTCTGGCGTCGTAGTGGTTGCCCACTACGAAGGCATGACAGTTGCTGAAATGCAGGACTTGCGCGCGCAAATGCGTGATGCGGGTGGTTCTGTACGCGTTGCCAAGAACAAGCTCGCCAAAATCGCTCTTGAGGGCAAGCCATGCGAAAGCATCGCTGAGTACCTCTCGGGTATGACTGTAATCGCCTATTCCGAAGACCCTGTCGCAGCTGCGAAGGTCGTGGATAAGTACGCCAAAGGTAACGACAAGCTCGTTGTCTTGGGTGGTGCAATGGGTGACACAGCTCTTGATCCTGCTGGTGTTAAAGCCGTTGCCGGTATGCCATCGCGCGAGGAGCTTATTGCTTCTATCGTCGGTTGCATCGGTGCACCTGCTTCCAACATTGCTGGGGCCATTGGCGCGCCTGCTTCGAACATCGCAAGCATTCTTTCGACTATCGAAGAGAAAGCTGCATAAAGCATCTGAATTGACTTGGGGCTCTGCCCTGACGTTGGAACACACTTAAAACGAACGGAAAGCATAAAATGGCTGATCTGAAAAAACTAGCTGAAGAGATTGTTGGTCTTACCCTTCTCGAAGCACAAGAACTGAAAACCATCCTCAAAGACGAGTATGGCATCGAGCCCGCAGCTGGCGGCGCAGTAATGATGGCTGCAGGCGGCGACGCTGGTGGCGAAGCTGCTGCTGAGAAAACTGAATTCGACGTCGTTCTGAAGAACGCTGGCGCATCCAAAATCAACGTGATCAAAGAAGTTCGCGGCATCACAGGTCTTGGCCTGAAAGAAGCGAAAGATCTGGTTGAAGCTGGCGGCAAGATCAAAGAAGGCGCTGCTAAAGCAGAAGCTGAAGAGATCAAAGCTAAGCTGGAAGCAGTCGGCGCAGAAGTCGAGCTGGCCTAAGCTAGTCTCAGGCGAAGTTTTCTTCGTCATGAAAATAAGGCTGGGCGCGCAGAGATGCGCGTCCAGCCGAACCTGTCTTAGAGGTCGGCCAAATGCTGACCGACCCCTTGGGTAGGTTTGAGATGTCGGGAGGGTGCCGGTGGGACGGCAGCCACGAATAGACATCAAACCCCCGGTCAAATGGGTGGTGCGTCGCGGCCCGGGCGATGTGTCATTCGAGAGACAAACAAAAGGTGACACCGCATATGGCTTCCTCCTTCCTTGGTCAGAAACGCCTGCGTAAGTACTACGGCAAAATCCGTGAAGTACTCGAAATGCCGAACCTCATTGAGGTTCAGAAATCTTCTTATGATCTGTTCCTGCGCTCTGGCGACAGTGACACACCGCTTGACGGCGAAGGCATCAAAGGTGTCTTCCAGTCGGTGTTCCCGATCAAAGATTTCAACGAAACAGCTTTGCTTGAGTTCGTAAAATACGAGCTTGAAAAGCCTAAGTACGACGTCGAAGAGTGCATGCAGCGCGACATGACGTACAGCGCGCCTCTTAAGGTCACGCTGCGTTTGATCGTGTTTGATGTGGACGAAGATACAGGCAACAAGTCTGTTAAAGACATCAAAGAACAAGACGTGTTCATGGGCGATATGCCTTTGATGACGCCGAACGGCACATTTGTCGTGAACGGCACAGAGCGCGTTATCGTATCTCAGATGCACCGTTCACCTGGCGTGTTCTTCGATCACGACAAAGGTAAAACACACTCGTCCGGCAAACTTCTGTTTGCTTGCCGCATTATCCCATACCGCGGTAGCTGGCTGGACTTTGAATTCGATGCGAAAGACCTTGTGTTCTGCCGTATCGACCGTCGTCGTAAACTGCCTGTCACAACCCTGCTTTATGCGCTGGGTCTGGACCAAGAAGGCATCATGAATGCCTACTACGACACTGTTGAATACCACCTTGATGCTAAAGCACGCGCTTGGCAGACAAAGTTCTTCCCAGAGCGTGTACGTGGCACACGTCCTGCGTTTGATCTGGTTGATGCGAAGACTGGTGAAGTCATCGCAAAAGCAGGCGAGAAAGTTACACCTCGTTCCGTCAAGAAACTGATCGACGAAGGTTCTGTTACTGATCTGTTGGTTCCATACGACAACATCATCGGCAAGTTCGTGTCGACAGACATCATCAACGAAGAAACTGGCGCGATCTATGTCGAAGCTGGTGATGAGCTGACTGTTGAGCTGGACAAAGATGGCGAAGTTATCGGTGGTACACTGAAAGATCTGGTTGATGCGGGCATCACCACGATCCCAGTCTTGGACATCGATAACGTCAACGTTGGCGCATACATGCGCAACACCATGGCAGCTGATAAGAACATGAACCGTGAAACGGCTCTCATGGATATCTACCGCGTGATGCGCCCAGGCGAGCCACCAACCGTAGATTCTGCGTCAGCTCTGTTCGACACGCTGTTCTTTGATAGTGAGCGTTACGACCTCTCCGCTGTTGGTCGCGTTAAGATGAACATGCGTCTTGACCTAGATGCCGAAGACACCATGCGCACACTGCGCAAGGAAGATATCGTATCCTGCATCAAAGCGCTGGTTGAGCTGCGCGACGGCAAAGGCGATATCGACGATATTGACCACCTTGGTAACCGTCGTGTCCGTTCCGTTGGCGAGCTGATGGAAAACCAATACCGTGTTGGCCTGCTTCGCATGGAGCGCGCGATCAAAGAACGTATGTCCAGCGTCGAAATCGACACAGTGATGCCACAGGATCTGATCAACGCGAAACCTGCCGCCGCTGCGGTTCGTGAATTCTTTGGATCTTCGCAGCTGTCGCAGTTCATGGACCAAACCAACCCGCTTTCCGAAGTGACGCACAAGCGTCGTCTGTCTGCGCTTGGGCCCGGTGGTTTGACACGTGAACGTGCTGGCTTTGAAGTTCGTGACGTTCACCCGACGCACTACGGTCGTATGTGTCCAATTGAGACACCGGAAGGTCCAAACATTGGTCTGATCAACTCGCTGGCTACTTTTGCCCGCGTGAACAAATACGGCTTTATCGAAACACCATACCGCAAGGTTATCGAAGGCAAGGTAACTGACGAAGTTAGCTACATGTCTGCGACAGAAGAAATGCGTCACACTGTGGCGCAGGCCAACGCGAACTTGGACGAAGACGGTCGTTTCAACAACGATCTGGTTTCGACCCGTATGAACGGTGACTACACACTGGCGCCTCGTGAAAATGTCGACCTTATCGACGTTTCACCAAAACAGCTGGTCTCGGTCGCTGCGTCCTTGATCCCATTCCTTGAAAACGACGATGCTAACCGGGCCTTGATGGGTTCGAACATGATGCGTCAGGCTGTTCCATTGCTTCAAGCCGAGGCCCCGCTTGTGGGTACCGGTATCGAAGAAGTGGTAGCACGCGATTCAGGTGCTGCGATCATGGCGAAACGCGCTGGTATCATCGACCAAGTCGATGCGCAGCGTATCGTTATTCGTGCGACTTCTGATCTTGAACTGGGCGACGCAGGTGTAGACATCTACCGCATGCGTAAATTCCAGCGCTCGAACCAAAACACCTGCATCAACCAGCGTCCGTTGGTGAAGGTTGGTGATACGGTTCTTAAGGGCGAAGTTATTGCCGATGGTCCATCCACCGATATCGGTGAATTGGCTCTGGGTAAAAACGTGGTCGTCGCGTTTATGCCGTGGAACGGTTATAACTACGAAGATAGTATCCTGATCTCTGAGCGTATTACACGTGACGACGTCTTTACTTCGATCCACATCGAAGAGTTCGAAGTCGCCGCCCGTGATACAAAGCTTGGGCCAGAGGAAATCACACGCGATATTCCAAACGTTGGTGAAGAAGCGCTGCGTAACCTCGACGAGGCTGGTATTGTTTACATCGGTGCCGAAGTAGAGCCAGGCGACATTCTGGTCGGTAAGATCACACCAAAAGGCGAAAGCCCGATGACACCAGAAGAAAAGCTTCTGCGTGCTATCTTTGGTGAGAAAGCGTCTGACGTTCGCGATACATCGCTGCGCGTTAAGCCAGGTGATTTCGGCACAGTCGTAGAAGTGCGCGTCTTTAACCGCCATGGTGTGGAAAAAGACGAACGTGCGCTTCAGATCGAACGTGAAGAAGTTGAACGTTTGGCTCGTGACCGCGACGACGAATTGGTGATCCTTGACCGGAACATCTATGCGCGACTGAAGTCGATGATCATCGGCAAAGAAGCTGTCAAAGGTCCACGTGGTTTCAAACCAAACTCGATCGTTACCGAAGAGTCGCTGGCTGAGCTTAGCCGTGGCCAGTGGTGGCAGGTTGCCCTGAAGGATGAAGCTGACGCTCAGGTCGTAGAAGCCCTGAACGAACAGTACGAAATCCAGAAGCGTGCAATGGATGCGCGTTTTGAGGACAAAGTCGAGAAAGTCCGCCGTGGTGATGATTTGCCACCGGGTGTGATGAAGATGGTCAAAGTCTTCGTTGCGGTGAAGCGTAAGCTGCAGCCGGGCGATAAGATGGCGGGTCGTCACGGGAACAAAGGTGTTATTTCCAAGGTTGTGCCTATGGAAGACATGCCGTTCCTTGCCGATGGTACGCCGGTTGACTTCTGCCTGAACCCGCTTGGTGTTCCTTCACGTATGAACGTCGGTCAGATCCTAGAAACTCACATGGGTTGGGCTGCACGCGGTCTGGGTATCCAAATTGACGATGCGCTTGGTGAATACCGTCGCTCTGGCGATCTGACACCTGTTCGTGACGCGATGAAGATCGTGTACGGTGACGACGTTTACGGCGAAGGCATCGAAGGCATGGACGAAGGTCAGCTGGTCGAAGCTGCTGGTAACGTCACACGTGGTGTGCCGATTGCGACGCCCGTCTTTGACGGTGCGAAAGAAGCAGACGTAAACGATGCGCTGACGCGTGCCGGTTTCGATACGTCTGGCCAATCAGTACTGTTTGACGGCCGCACAGGTGAACAGTTTAGCCGCAAGGTTACTGTGGGTGTGAAATATCTCCTGAAACTGCACCACTTGGTCGACGACAAGATCCACGCACGTTCAACCGGGCCTTACAGCCTTGTCACGCAACAGCCGCTGGGTGGTAAAGCCCAGTTCGGTGGTCAGCGTTTCGGGGAAATGGAAGTCTGGGCATTGGAAGCTTACGGCGCTGCTTACACCCTGCAAGAGATGCTGACTGTGAAGTCGGATGACGTTGCAGGCAGGACGAAAGTCTACGAAAGCATCGTCAAGGGCGAAGACAACTTTGAGGCAGGCGTCCCAGAGTCGTTCAACGTGCTCGTGAAAGAAGTCCGGGGCCTCGGCCTCAACATGGAACTCCTGGATGCAGAGGATGAGGAATAAGAGATTTCTAGAAATCTCTTTGGGTCAGATGGTTTTTCTAGAAAAACCATCGCCCGCCCTCTCCCCACTGCACCCAATTCAAGGAATTGAAGATGAACCAGGAACTGACAAACAACCCGTTTAACCCGCTCACACCGGCTAAAACGTTTGACGAAATCAAGGTGTCTTTGGCATCTCCAGAACGTATCCTGTCGTGGTCGTTCGGCGAGATCAAAAAGCCAGAGACCATCAACTACCGTACGTTCAAGCCAGAGCGCGACGGTCTGTTCTGTGCGCGTATCTTTGGCCCAATCAAAGATTACGAATGCCTATGCGGCAAATATAAGCGCATGAAATATCGCGGCGTTGTCTGCGAAAAATGTGGTGTTGAAGTTACGCTGCAAAAGGTCCGCCGCGAGCGCATGGGCCACATCGAACTAGCTGCACCCGTTGCACACATCTGGTTCTTGAAATCGCTGCCATCCCGTATCGGTCTGATGCTGGACATGACACTGCGTGATCTTGAGCGCATTCTGTATTTCGAAAACTACGTTGTGATCGAGCCCGGCCTGACAGACCTGACCTATGGTCAGTTGATGACTGAGGAAGAATTCAACGACGCGCAGGATTTGTACGGCATGGACGCGTTCCAAGCCAACATCGGTGCTGAAGCGATCCGCGAAATGCTGTCCCAGATTGATCTGGAAGGTGAAGCAGACCAACTGCGCGCTGATCTGAAAGAAGCGACAGGCGAACTGAAGCCGAAGAAGATCATCAAGCGTTTGAAGATCGTCGAAAACTTCCTTGAATCTGGCAACCGTCCTGAATGGATGGTCATGACCGTGATCCCTGTGATCCCACCAGAGCTGCGCCCACTGGTGCCGCTGGATGGTGGCCGCTTTGCGACATCTGATCTGAACGATCTGTATCGCCGCGTGATCAACCGGAATAACCGACTGAAGCGTCTGATCGAACTTCGCGCACCTGACATCATCGTCCGTAACGAAAAGCGGATGCTGCAGGAATCTGTTGACGCATTGTTCGACAACGGCCGTCGTGGTCGCGTGATCACGGGTGCTAACAAGCGTCCGCTGAAATCGCTGTCTGACATGCTGAAGGGTAAGCAAGGTCGCTTCCGTCAAAACCTTTTGGGTAAGCGCGTCGACTTCTCTGGTCGTTCGGTCATTGTGACTGGTCCAGAGCTGAAGCTGCACCAATGTGGTCTGCCGAAGAAGATGGCGCTCGAGCTGTTCAAGCCGTTCATCTATTCGCGCCTAGAAGCAAAAGGTCTGTCTTCTACAGTAAAACAGGCGAAAAAGCTGGTCGAAAAAGAGCGTCCCGAAGTTTGGGATATCTTGGACGAGGTGATCCGCGAGCACCCAGTGTTCCTGAACCGTGCGCCTACGCTGCACCGTTTGGGTATTCAGGCGTTCGAACCCACCCTGATCGAAGGTAAAGCGATCCAGCTGCACCCGCTTGTCTGTTCTGCGTTTAACGCTGACTTTGACGGTGACCAAATGGCTGTTCACGTGCCTCTCTCGCTGGAAGCCCAGCTGGAAGCACGCGTCTTGATGATGTCTACGAACAACGTTCTGTCGCCTGCCAACGGTGCGCCAATCATCGTTCCTTCACAGGATATGATTTTGGGCCTCTACTACACGACCATCATGCGCGAAGGCATGAAGGGCGAAGGTATGGAGTTCCGCGACATCGAAGAAGTCGAGCACGCTCTGAACGCTGGTGAAGTGCACCTGCACGCGAAAATCACCGCACGTATGCCGCAGATCGACGAAGAAGGTAACGAAGTGATGGTTCGCTTCGAAACAACACCTGGCCGTCTGCGTCTTGGTGGTCTTCTGCCGATGAACGCTAAAGCACCGTTTGCTTTGGTGAACCGTCTGCTGCGTAAGAAAGAAGTTCAGCAAGTTATTGATACCGTCTACCGCTACTGTGGTCAGAAGGAATCGGTGATCTTCTGTGACCAGATCATGACCATGGGCTTCCGTGAAGCGTTCAAGGCTGGCATCTCGTTCGGTAAGGACGACATGGTTATCCCAGACAACAAATGGGAACTGGTCGACGAAACACGTGACCTCGTGAAAGACTTTGAACAGCAGTACATGGACGGCCTGATTACTCAGGGTGAAAAGTACAACAAAGTTGTTGATGCGTGGTCAAAGGCCAACGACAAAGTCACTGATGCGATGATGTCGACGATTTCGGATTCTGGTCGCGATGCGAACGGCGCTGAAAACGAGCCTAACTCGGTCTACATGATGGCCCACTCCGGTGCGCGTGGTTCTGTTACGCAGATGAAACAGCTGGGTGGTATGCGTGGTCTGATGGCTAAGCCAAACGGCGAAATCATCGAAACACCGATCATCTCGAACTTTAAAGAAGGTCTGACCGTTCTCGAGTACTTCAACTCGACCCACGGTGCCCGTAAGGGTCTGTCCGATACCGCTTTGAAAACTGCGAACTCTGGTTACCTGACACGTCGTCTGGTTGACGTTGCACAAGATTGCATCGTTCGCGAGATCGATTGTGGTACGGATCGTGCGATCACTGCCGAAGCCGCCGTAAACGATGGTGAAGTTGTTTCGTCATTGGCTGAACGCGTCCTCGGCCGTGTGTCTGCTGACGATGTTCTGAAGCCGGGCACAGACGAAGTTATCGTCGAAGCTGGTGAACTGATCGACGAACGCAAAGCCGACATGATCGACGTTGCTGGTATCGGCAAAATGCGCATCCGCAGCCCGCTGACCTGTGAAGCCGAAGATGGCGTCTGTGCAATGTGCTACGGTCGTGACCTTGCACGTGGTACACGCGTGAACATCGGCGAAGCTGTCGGCATCATCGCGGCGCAGTCCATTGGTGAACCTGGTACACAGCTGACAATGCGTACATTCCACATTGGTGGTGTTGCGCAGGGTGGCCAACAGTCGTTCCAAGAGGCTTCTCAGCCGGGTAAAATCCGCTTCGACAACGCGTCGTTGCTGGAAAATGCTGCTGGTGAAATGGTCGTCATGGGCCGGAACATGGTTCTGTCGATCACAGATGCTGAAGGCACAGAGCTTGCTAACCACAAGGTTGGCTACGGTTCTAAGGTGTTCGTCAAAGAAGGTCAGGATATCCTGCGCGGCGATAAGCTGTTCGAATGGGATCCATACACTCTGCCGATCATTGCTGAAAAATCAGGTACTGCGAAATACGTCGATCTGGTTAACGGTATCGCAGTTCGTGAAGACACCGATGATGCAACGGGTATGACCCAGCGTATCGTTGCTGACTGGCGTGCGGCACCAAAAGGCAATGAGCTTGCACCAAAGATCATCGTGGTCGGTGCTGACGGCGAACCTGCCATGAAAGACGATGGTAACCCCGTCGCCTACGGTATGTCTGTTGATGCCATCCTGTCTGTCGAAGACGGTCAGGAGATCAAGGCTGGTGACGTTGTTGCGCGTATCCCGCGTGAAGGCGCCAAGACCAAGGACATCACCGGTGGTCTGCCACGTGTTGCTGAACTGTTCGAAGCTCGTCGTCCAAAAGACCACGCAATCATCGCGGAAATCGATGGCTACGTGCGCTTTGGCAAGGACTATAAGAACAAGCGTCGCATCGCGATTGAATCTTCTGAGGACTCAGAGGTTAAGGTCGAATACATGGTGCCTAAGGGTAAGCACATTCCGGTTGCGGAAGGTGACTTTGTCCAGAAGGGCGACTACATCATGGACGGCAACCCTGCTCCGCACGATATTCTTGCGGTTATGGGTGTCGAAGCCTTGGCTGACTACATGATCGACGAAGTTCAGGACGTTTACCGTCTGCAGGGTGTTAAAATCAACGATAAGCACATCGAAGTTATCGTGCGTCAGATGCTCCAGAAATGGGAAATCCAAGACAGCGGTGACACCGTTCTGCTGAAAGGCGAGAACGTCGATAAGGCTGAGTTTGATGAGGCCAACGCGAAGGCGCTGAAACGCGGTGATCGTCCGGCAACAGGTGAGCCGATCCTCTTGGGGATCACCAAGGCATCGCTACAAACGCGTTCGTTCATCTCTGCGGCGTCGTTCCAGGAAACCACACGCGTTCTGACCGAGGCTTCGGTTCAGGGCAAACGTGATAAACTGATCGGCCTGAAAGAGAACGTCATCGTGGGTCGCCTGATCCCAGCTGGTACGGGTGGTGCAACACAGCAAATGCGCCGTGTTGCTGCAGAGCGCGACAATGTCGTACTGGATGCACGCCGTCTGGAGGCAGAACAAGCCGCCGCGCTTGCCGCGCCAATGGAAACGTCAAACGACGTCTCCGAAAGCGACGTGTTCAGTGATCTGGTTGTTGAAACACCCGAAGGCGACGACGCGTAAATACGCCAAAACGAATTTAAAAGGCCCTCGCATCGCGGGGGCCTTTTTGTTTGCGCCCTATATGCGTCGCTTCTTGCACTTACTGTGTCTGATGCTGGCTGGTTGCCGGTACCTTTGACTGCTACGTCTCTGGTATGACACCTATTTCAGACAACACGCGCGGCGCGCTTCTTATGATGGGGGGCATGTGTGCCTATACGGCGAACGATGCCTTCATGAAGGCACTGTCCGACGAAATCCCGTTGTTTGAGGCCGTGCTATGGCGCGGCATTGGCGCAATCATTTGTTTGCTGATCATGTGCAGGATGATGGGGCAGTTACGCTTTGACCTGCCGCGTCGCGAGTGGGGATTGATTGTTCTGCGTAGCCTTGGCGAAGTCGCCGGCACCTATTTCTTTCTGACCGCCTTGTTCAACATGCCCATCGCGAATGTGAGTGCGATATTGCAGTCGCTTCCGCTGGCAGTGAGCTTAAGTGCGACGGTATTCTTAGGTGAGCCTTTGGGATGGCGGCGTATGGCGGCGATCAGTGTCGGGTTTGCGGGGGTATTGCTAATCATTCAGCCGGGTGGGTCGGATTTTAATCTGTTTAGCCTTTACGCCTTGGCTGCTGTGGCCTGCGTTACCTTGCGTGATGTCGTCGTGCGTCGGATGTCGCGCGATGTGCCTTCGATCTTTGTGGCACTGATTGCTGCCGTCGGGGTTACCTTGTTGGGTGGCGTGGGGTCGCTGTTTACCGAAAGCGTCGCGTTTACGCCGAAGGCGACCTTGCAGTTGCTTGGCGCAACGGCGTTCCTCATTTTCGGTTATATCTTTTCCGTCACCGCAATGCGCTGGGGCGAGATCAGCTTTGTTGCACCATTCCGCTACACCAGCTTGATTGTCGCGATGATCCTTGGCGTGGTTGTCTTTGGCGAATGGCCCAACTTTTTGACCATGATTGGGGCAATGATCGTCGTCGCGACTGGTCTGTTCACGCTTTATCGTGAAAGCCGAAACCGTGTGCGGCGCGTGCCCGTACCGTCAGCGCGGTAACGCTTGGCGGCGAACTGTTGACAGGCATTACGACTCCCCCTATACGCCGCTCATCCGGACTAGGGGAATTCCCTCTTTTGTTCCGATATCAAAGTTGAGTGGTCAAGAACCGGACGCCTATTGTCTTGTTCCTCTGTAGCCCAACCGCACCGAACCTCCGGTAAGGGTTCGACTGCGGAATTTTTGTGCTTTTCGAAGACGAAGGGCATTTTTGAAACCGCTCCCGCTAGGGGGCACACACGTGAATAGATGGGAACATCAAACGATGCCAACGATTCAGCAGCTGATCCGCAAGCCGCGCCAGCCAAAAGTTACACGATCCAAGTCCATGCACTTGGAATCCTGCCCACAAAAACGCGGCGTTTGCACACGCGTTTATACAACGACACCAAAGAAACCTAACTCCGCTATGCGTAAGGTTGCCAAAGTGCGCCTGACAAACGGTTTCGAAGTCATCTCTTACATCCCCGGTGAAAGCCACAACCTTCAGGAACACTCTGTGGTTCTGATCCGCGGCGGCCGTGTAAAAGATTTGCCAGGTGTTCGTTACCACATCCTGCGCGGTGTACTTGATACCCAAGGTGTTAAAGACCGTAAGCAACGTCGTTCTAAGTACGGCGCGAAGCGTCCTAAGTAAGGAAAAGATTAGATGTCACGTCGTCACGCCGCTGAAAAACGCGAAGTTCTGCCAGACGCAAAGTTTGGCGATATCATTCTGACCAAGTTCATGAACAACCTCATGATCGATGGCAAAAAATCTGTTGCTGAACGCATCGTTTACAACGCATTCGATCGCGTTGAAGACAAGCTGAAAAAAGCACCTGTGGAAGTGTTCCACGAGGCGCTGGACAACATCAAGCCTTCCGTCGAAGTGCGTTCGCGCCGCGTCGGTGGTGCAACATACCAAGTTCCTGTTGAAGTGCGCCCTGAGCGCCGTGAAGCGCTTGCGATCCGTTGGTTGATCAAAGCTGCGAAATCACGCAACGAGAACACAATGGAAGAGCGCCTTGCTGGCGAGCTGATCGATGCCGTGAATGGCCGCGGTACAGCCGTTAAAAAGCGTGAAGACACTCACAAAATGGCCGACGCTAACAAAGCGTTCAGCCACTACCGCTGGTAATAGGAAGCATCTGATATGGCACGCGAGTATCCTCTCGAACTATACCGGAACTTTGGTATCATTGCGCACATCGACGCAGGGAAAACCACTTGTTCCGAACGTATCCTTTACTACACAGGCAAGTCCCACAACATCGGCGAAGTGCACGATGGCGCGGCGACTATGGACTGGATGGAACAGGAGCAGGAACGGGGTATTACAATTACTTCCGCTGCGACGACAACATTCTGGGAACGCACAGAGAACGGCACAGAAGCTGACTCTCCTAAGCACCGCATGAACATCATCGACACACCAGGCCACGTTGACTTCACAATCGAAGTTGAACGTTCCTTGGCTGTTCTCGATGGTGCTGTTTGTGTTCTTGACGCAAACGCTGGTGTTGAGCCTCAGACAGAAACTGTTTGGCGTCAGGCTGACCGCTACAAAGTTCCGCGTATGGTTTTCGTCAACAAAATGGACAAAATCGGCGCTGACTTCTTCAACTGCGTTCGCATGATTGAAGACCGTACTGGTGCACGCGCTATCCCAGTTGCGTTCCCAATCGGTGCAGAAACAGAGCTTGAAGGTCTTGTTGACCTTGTGACCATGGAAGAATGGTTGTGGCAGGGTGAAGACCTTGGCGCGTCTTGGATCAAAGCACCGATCCGCGAAAGCCTAGCAGCACAAGCTGCTGAGTGGCGTGAAAAGCTGGTCGAAGCTGCTGTTGAGCAAGACGACGATGCAATGGAAGCGTACCTCGAAGGCAACGAGCCAGAAGTACCAGTCCTGCGCAAGCTGATCCGTAAGGCCTGCTTGAACCTGTCTTTCGTACCTGTTCTTGGTGGTTCTGCCTTTAAGAACAAAGGTGTTCAGCCACTGTTGAACGCTGTTGTTGACTATCTTCCATCTCCTTTGGACGTTGTTGACTACATGGGCTTTAAGCCGGGCGATGAAGACGAAGTTCGTAACATTGCACGTCGTGCAGATGACGACATGGCTTTCTCTGGTCTTGCGTTTAAAATCATGAACGACCCATTTGTGGGCTCGCTGACATTTACACGGATCTACTCCGGTACTTTGTCTAAGGGCGACACAATGCTGAACTCTACTAAGGGTCACAAAGAGCGCGTCGGTCGTATGATGATGATGCACTCTAACGATCGTGAAGAGATCGATGAAGCATTTGCTGGCGACATCATCGCGCTTGGTGGTCTGAAGAACACCACAACCGGTGACACCCTGTGTGCGCAAAACGAACCAGTTGTTCTTGAAACAATGACGTTCCCTGATCCTGTGATCGAGATCGCCGTTGAGCCAAAAACAAAAGGCGACCAAGAAAAGATGGGCATCGCTCTGCAGCGTCTGTCTGCTGAAGATCCATCCTTCCGCGTGGAAACTGATCTGGAATCAGGTCAGACCATCATGAAGGGCATGGGCGAACTTCACCTCGACATCCTTGTTGACCGCATGAAGCGCGAATTCAAAGTTGAGGCGAACATCGGTGCACCTCAGGTGGCTTACCGCGAGACCATTGGTCACGCTGTTGAGCACACTTACACGCACAAGAAGCAGTCTGGTGGTTCAGGTCAGTTCGGTGAAGTTAAACTGAACATCATGCCTACAGAGCCTGGTGAAGGTTACTCGTTCGAGTCCAAGATCGTTGGTGGTGCCGTTCCTAAGGAATACATCCCCGGTGTTGAAAAAGGCATCAAGTCCGTCATGGACAGCGGCCCGTTGGCTGGCTTCCCTGTGATCGACTTCAAAGTGGAGCTGCTTGACGGTAAATTCCACGATGTTGACTCCAGCATCCTCGCATTCGAAATCGCTGCACGTATGTGTATGCGTGAAGGTATGCGTAAAGCTGGCGCGAAACTGCTCGAGCCGATCATGAAAGTCGAAGTGATCACGCCGGAAGAATACACTGGTGGTATCATCGGTGACCTTACTTCACGTCGTGGTCAGGTTCAGGGTCAAGACACTCGTGGCAACGCCATCGCGATCGACGCAATGGTTCCGCTGGCGAACATGTTTGGCTACATCAACACACTGCGCTCGATGTCTTCGGGCCGTGCACAGTTCTCGATGCAGTTCGACCACTATGATCCGGTTCCACAGAACCTGTCAGAAGAGATCCAAAAGAAATACGCGTGATGAAAATGAAAGCCATCTTCGCAATTTTTGCGGCACTTCTTCTTTCAGCTTGTGCTTCCGGACCTCTTATAGATCCGGAAGTATCAAGTCGGATGGTCGTGCAGGAGATCGCGGTCACTACACCCAACCTTTCGGGTGTTAGCGGCCGGTCTATCTCTGTGCCGAACAATCAGGTGCAGTCGGACATCTCTAGGGCTTTGGCAGCACGTATGCAGGGGCGGGGGATGCCCGGTGGTAATCCCGTCCGTGTGGATGTGGATGTTGACCGGGTGAGCCTTGTTTCCCCCGGACAGTCGTTGCTGATTGGTGGAGTTAGCAGTGTTTCTGCAACAGTCTCGGTTGTTGATCTTTCAACAGGTGGGGTGCTTTTGCCCGAAACTAAGATGACTTCGTCAAGTGACGGCTGGGCGCCTGGCGGTATCGTTGGCGCTGCGTCCCGGGGCTCCGCACAAGAAGACTATCGCAAGACAGTAGCGAGTTTCGCAAACACTGTTGCGCAACGTCTTTTGGGGGCCAGCGCGGTTTCAGGTACGACGGCGTTCTCCGATAGCCGTAGTTCCAGCACAACGACCGCTGCGGGGGACAACAATGCGCTCCGTCCCGCGGCTTGGAAAATGTAAGTTTACGCCTGACTGGCGTGATGAATGAAATACCCTCTAAAGGAAAAAAGAAATGGCTAAGGAAAAGTTTGAACGTAATAAGCCGCACGTTAACATTGGTACAATCGGCCACGTTGACCACGGTAAAACAACCCTGACAGCAGCGATCACCAAGTACTTTGGTGACTTCCAAGCGTACGACCAGATTGACGGCGCGCCAGAAGAAAAAGCGCGTGGTATCACGATCTCTACAGCACACGTTGAGTACGAGACTGAGTCACGTCACTACGCACACGTTGACTGCCCCGGCCACGCCGACTACGTCAAGAACATGATCACTGGTGCTGCCCAAATGGACGGCGCGATCCTGGTTGTGAACGCAGCAGACGGCCCAATGCCACAGACACGCGAGCACATCCTGCTTGGCCGTCAGGTTGGCATCCCGTACATGGTTGTTTACATGAACAAAGTTGACCAAGTAGACGACGAAGAGCTGCTTGAGTTGGTTGAAATGGAAATCCGTGAACTGCTGTCGTCTTACGACTACCCAGGCGACGACATTCCAGTGATCCCAGGTTCAGCTTTGGCTGCGATGGAAGAGCGTGACGACAACATCGGTAAAGATTCTATCGTTAAGCTGATGGAAGCTGTTGATTCATACATCCCAACACCTGCACGTGCAGTTGACCTGCCGTTCCTGATGCCAGTTGAGGACGTGTTCTCGATCTCTGGTCGTGGTACAGTTGTGACTGGCCGTGTTGAGCGTGGCGTGATCAACGTTGGTGACGAGATTGAAATCGTTGGCATCAAAGACACACAGAAAACAACATGTACTGGTGTTGAAATGTTCCGCAAGCTGCTTGACCGCGGTGAAGCAGGCGACAACATCGGCGCACTTCTGCGTGGCGTTGACCGTGAAGCAGTTGAGCGTGGCCAGGTTCTTTGTAAGCCAGGTTCTGTGACACCACACACAAAGTTCGAAGCAGAAGCATACATTCTGACTAAAGAAGAAGGCGGTCGTCACACACCATTCTTCGCGAACTACCGTCCACAGTTCTACTTCCGTACAACTGACGTGACCGGCACTGTTGTTCTTCCTGAGGGCACAGAAATGGTCATGCCAGGCGACAACCTGAAGTTCAACGTTGAGCTGATCGCACCAATCGCGATGGAAGACGGTCTGCGCTTTGCGATCCGCGAAGGCGGTCGCACAGTCGGCGCCGGCGTCGTTTCTAAAATCGTAGAATAATTCCGGAGCGGCTTGCGGCCCTAGGGCCGCGAGCGCACCGCGTGGGTGGCAGGGGTTTGCTTGCAAACACCGAGAACCCACTCAGGAGTTACTCAATACACAAAGGCCGCTCCAGAAATGGAGCGGCCTTTTGCGTGGCGGGCGTTCATGGATACGAATTGTTTAGGGCTTTAGTGCATGCCTTAACTAAGCTAATTGGCGGCAAACAAAGGAAAACGTATGAAAATTTCTAAACCTCAAATATTCAGCGCGCTGGTGCTTGTCTTGGTTGGCTGCACATCTAATTCGTCAGAGTTGCATGCGCAAAAGGCTGCGAATATCGCAAGAAGTGAAGCAGCGCTTGAGTCTGCTCAGACAGTGCGTGTGTCGGGAAACCTCTTCCGGGTCGCCGTAATTGACGACCGTTCTTATGCATTGGTTGAGCAGACCAAGACGAAAGGCAAATACACTGTGGCCGATATCGAGGTTGCCGCGAATTCCGTAACGGGGTTGCCAAGCTACCTTTGAGCCGGGAATCCTTGCGCTTGTAGGCGGAGATATTGAGACTGCGGATTTGAACCTGTTGAGAAGCAAAGTGAGCGGCCGGTTCTACGGTTGGCGCACTAACTTGTCTTGCTAGTCCAGTATAGTTTATAAAAATAGAGCTGGGCATTCTAACAGGATGATTTCTTGCAGCATGCCCCCTTGCTTTATTCTGCGACTCGTCCTAAACGACCCAAGTCCTGACAGGGTGCGCTCCGCGTGCCCTTTTTCAGTTCATTAAAAGACGCGATGAAGGTGTGCGATGAGCGCGCGTCTTCCTCTCCGATCTAGGCCCTAAATAGGGGTGATGAATATGGCTCAGAGCCAAAACATCCGCATCCGCCTGAAGGCGTTTGATTACCGGGTGCTTGATGCAAGCACACAGGAAATCGTTAGCACAGCAAAGCGCACTGGCGCTTCTGTACGTGGCCCAATCCCGCTGCCGAACAAGATTGAAAAATTCACTGTTCTGCGTGGCCCACACGTTGACAAAAAATCTCGCGATCAGTTTGAGATCCGTACGCACAAGCGTCTTCTCGACATCGTTGACCCAACACCACAGACAGTGGACGCGCTGATGAAGCTCGACCTGGCTGCTGGCGTTGACGTCCAGATTTCTGTTTAAGGAGGGTCTTAGATGCTCCGTACAGGACTTATCGCAAAGAAAGTCGGCATGACCCGGCTTTTCATGGAAGACGGCAAGCAGATTCCTGTGACCGTTCTTTCTCTCGAAAACCTGCAGGTTGTTGCGCAGCGTACAGCTGACGCTAACGGCTACACAGCTGTTCAGCTGGGTGCTGGTACTGCAAAAGCGAAACGCACAAGCCAAGCGATGCGCGGTCACTTTGCCGCTGCAAAGGTTGAGCCTAAGCGCAAGCTGGCAGAATTCCGCGTTTCCGAAGAAAACCTGATCGAAGTCGGCGCTGAGCTGTCTGCTGATCACTACCTCGAAGGCCAGTACGTTGACGTATCTGGTACATCGATCGGTAAAGGTTTTGCTGGTGCGATGAAGCGCCACAACTTTGGTGGTCTACGCGCGACACACGGTGTTTCGATCTCTCACCGTTCGCACGGTTCAACTGGTCAGTGTCAGGATCCTGGTAAGGTTTTCAAAGGCAAGAAAATGGCTGGTCACATGGGTGCGGCGAAAGTCACTACTCAGAACCTGCAAGTCGTTAAGACCGATGCCGACCGTGGTATCATCATGGTCAAAGGCGCTGTTCCCGGTTCCAAAGGTGGTTGGGTTACTCTGAAGGACGCGGTTAAGAAACCTGCTCCTGAAGGTATTGCATACCCTGCTGCTTTGCGCACCGCAGCTACGGCGGCTGATCAAACCGATGCTCCAGTTGAGGGAGGCGAAAACAATGAAGGCTGATGCAATCAAACTGGACGGTGGTAAAGCTGGTTCCGTCGAACTGAACGACGAGATCTTTGGTCTTGAGCCACGCAAGGACATCTTGCACCGTGTTGTTCGCTGGCAGCGTAACAAGGCAATGGCTGGTACACACGATGTGCTTGGTCGTTCCGAAGTGTCTTACTCGACTAAGAAGATCTATCGCCAAAAAGGTACTGGTGGCGCACGTCACGGTTCCCGTGGTGCTCCGATCTTCCGTTCAGGTGGTATCTACAAGGGTCCAACCCCACGTAGCCACGCCCACGAGTTGACCAAAAAGTTCCGCAAGCTGGGCCTTAAGCATGCTCTGTCTGCGAAAGTGGCAGCAGGCGAGCTGGTCATCGTTGACAACATCGACGTGAAAGACACCAAAACTTCTGCTCTGGCCAAACAGGTTGGTGCGTTGGGTTGGAAGCGTGCGTTGATCATCGATGGCGCCGAAGTCAGCGCTGACTTCAAAAAGGCAGCTGCTAACATCACAACCTTGAACGTTCTCCCTTCTCAGGGTGCTAACGTTTACGACATCCTGAAGTCTGACACTCTTGTTCTGACTAAAGCAGGTGTTGAAGCACTGGAGGCTCGTTTAGCATGAGCGCGAAAGCAGAACACTACGATGTGATCCGCAAGCCGATCATCACTGAAAAAGCAACAATGGCTTCTGAAGCTAATGCTGTTGTTTTCGAAGTTGCGATCGAAGCAAACAAACCACAGATCAAGCAAGCTGTTGAAGCTCTGTTTGGTGTGAAGGTGAAAGCGGTCAACACAACAATCACTAAGGGTAAAGTGAAGCGCTTCCGCGGTTCGCTCGGCACCCGTAAAGACGTTAAGAAGGCTTACGTTACTCTCGAAGAGGGTAACACCATCGACGTCTCGACTGGCCTGTAAGCTCGTCGGATAGTATTGGGAAAGGCCCTCGGCGAATGCCGGGGGCCTTTTTCGTTGCGCATTGCCTGCAAATGACCGTACTCGTAATAAAAGCTAACCCGAGGGCAAGCCATGACGATGATAACCGAAATTGAAGACTATTTTACCAAGGGCTGCGGGCGCTGTTCACGCTTTGACACGCCGGCCTGTTCAACGACCATTTGGGCGGACGGTCTGGCGGTGCTGCGCGATATCTGCCGTGATGCTGGTCTGGAAGAAACGGTAAAGTGGGGTCACCCGTGCTATATGCATGCGGGGCGCAACATCGCATTGATCGGCGCGTTTAAGGGCGATTTTCGCCTGACGTTTATGAATGCGTCCCTGTTGAAAGACCCCGAAGGCGTACTGAAGCCAAGTGGCCCGAATAGCGCCACGCCAAGCGTGATGTTTCTGACATCTGCCGATGACGTGCAGCGTCTGCGCCCGGTGATGCAATCATATCTGGCCGAGCTAAAGGGCTTTGCCGAAGCAGGGATCAAACCGCCCAAAGTCGAACGCGAACTTGAGCTGCCCGAAGAACTGATCGCCGCCCTCGACGACGACCCCGAACTGGCCGAAGCATTCCACGGCCTGACGCCGGGCCGCCAAAAAAGCTATGTGATCAACCTGAATGGCGCCAAGCAGACAGCGACGCGGGTAAATAGGATTGCAAAGTTTCGGGATAAGATCATTGCAGGGAAGGGTGCGTTGGAGAGGTGAGCGCTGGAATAATCGAAGCGAAGTAACCATTGTAGTATTAATATTGGGCCGCAGTTGGTCGCGGGAGCAAATTAGAGTGGTATTCTATATTCTGAGCGAACTATTTCTAAGGTTATGCGATCTTATTTCAGAGGATCAGCGCTATTCTCTGGGTGAGCAAGGGCAAGATATGAGGCTGACCATTCTTCCTACGCTAGTTGGTGGCGCAATAACTTTATTGGCAGCATTGCTGTCTTTTTGGCTTGCCAACCGAGCCGAGCGTTCGAAGAGGGAAGAGGAGGCTCAACGGTTGAGTGCAGCGGAGGCTATGTCTGGACTGTTTAAGTTAGTCCAGTGGACCAACTTACTTCACAACATAAAGCGTCACATTGACGAGTTTTATAAGCAAGCAGCGGAGGAGGGCCATCAGCCCGCCGAACCGGCCCTGACTATCGGACCTAGCGCTGGGATATTTGTGGAACCATCGCTATTGGAGGCGCGTGAATACACTTTCTTGGCGCAAACGCGAAGCTCCAACCTGATTGCCAAGCTGAAATTGCTGGAAGAAAGATCGATAAACAGTCACCACCTGATCAAGCTGTATAGCAAATATCACTTGGAGCTTCAGGCCTGGATGGAAGAGATCCCGGATTTTCATGTAGAGCTCGATGGCCCAATCGCGACGAATCTATTTCCGCCAGCTTATAGGTCGAGCTACGAAATTCGCCTTGCTCAATTAAATCGAATTATCGGCGGCCTTGTGGAGCATCTTGATGAAGACATTCAAAACGCTGAGGATCTAGTGAAAGAATTTGCCAATATCGCCCATGAGCATTTTGGGTCTCAATTTCCGAGGTTTTCGTTGGAACGTAATGAATGAGAGTGCTTAAAGTTACTTGATATCGACCTCAAGATGCTTGCCACCCAGCCTCCTCCCTGCTACATCCCCGCAATCGCTTGGCCCCGGATTCGTTCTGGGGTCTGTGTGTTTATTACTCAGGGGACCTTCGGGGCCCTTTAACTGCCGGGTACTTTCCAACGCTGGTTGGTGCCCGCAAAGCAAACGGAAGAAGCTAACATGGCACTTAAGTCGTATAAGCCGACGACGCCAGGCCAACGTGGGTTGGTGCTGATCGACCGTTCGGAGCTTTGGAAAGGACGTCCAGTCAAGGCCCTCACACAGGGTTTGACGAAATCGGGCGGCCGGAACAACACCGGACGAATCACAATGCGTCGCATTGGTGGGGGTGCAAAGCGCCTTTACCGTATCGTTGATTTCAAACGTAACAAGCTGGACATGTCCGCTGTTGTTGCACGTATTGAATATGACCCGAACCGGACCGCGTTCATTGCGCTGATCCAGTACGAAGACGGTACACAGAACTACATCCTTGCTCCTCAGCGTTTGGCTGTTGGTGACAAGGTGATCGCATCTGCCAAGGCTGACATTAAGCCAGGTAACGCGATGCCTTTCTCAGGCATGCCTATCGGTACGATCGTTCACAACATCGAAATGAAACCCGGTAAGGGCGGTCAAATCGCTCGTGCTGCTGGTACATACGCACAGTTCGTCGGTCGTGACGGTGGCTATGCGCAGATCCGCCTGTCTTCTGGCGAATTGCGTCTGGTACGTCAGGAATGCATGGCAACTGTCGGTGCTGTGTCGAACTCTGACCACTCTAACCAGAACTTCGGTAAAGCCGGCCGTATGCGCCACAAAGGCATCCGTCCTTCGGTTCGTGGTGTTGCGATGAACCCGATCGATCACCCCCACGGTGGTGGTGAAGGCCGGACATCTGGTGGTCGTACGCCTGTGACACCTTGGGGTAAAGACACCAAGGGTAAGCGTACCCGTAACAAAAACAAAGCGTCGCAGCGTCTTATCGTACGTTCGCGTCACGCCAAGAAGAAGGGTCGGTAATTATGGCTCGTTCCGTCTGGAAAGGCCCCTTTGTGGATGCCTACGTCTTGAAAAAGGCAGAAGCATCACGCGAAAGCGGTCGCAACGAAGTGATCAAAATCTGGTCACGTCGTTCTACAATCCTGCCTCAGTTCGTTGGCCTGACGTTCGGCGTCTACAACGGCAAGAAGCACATCCCTGTTAACGTCACTGAAGACATGATCGGTCAGAAGTTTGGTGAATATTCACCAACTCGTACCTATTACGGTCACGCAGCTGACAAAAAAGCGAAGCGGAAATAAGCCATGAGCAAGGATAATAATCCCCGCCGCGTGGCCGACAATGAAGCACGTGCAAAACTGCGCATGCTCCGTACTTCGCCACAAAAGCTAAACCTCGTTGCGGCACTGATCCGTGGTAAGAAAGTTGAGCAGGCTCTGACTGACCTGACTTTCTCCAAGAAGCGGATTTCAGATGACGTGAAGAAATGTCTTCAGTCTGCCATCGCGAATGCTGAAAACAACCACAACCTTGATGTTGATGAATTGGTAGTTGCAGAAGCATATTGCGGCAAGAACCTGATCATGAAACGCGGTCGCCCGCGGGCACGTGGTCGTTTCGGCAAGATCATCAAGCCATTCTCGGAAATCACAATTGTGGTTCGCCAAGTTGAGGAGCAATCATAATGGGTAACAAAGTAAACCCTATCGGTATGCGTCTTCAGGTCAACCGCACCTGGGACAGCCGCTGGTACGCTGACACCAAAGATTATGGTGATCTGCTGCTAGAAGATCTGAAGATCAAAGACTTCATCAAAAAAGAATGTGCACAGGCTGGTATCAGCCGCGTGATCATCGAACGTCCGCACAAAAAGTGCCGCGTTACGATCCACGCTGCGCGTCCTGGTGTGATCATTGGTAAGAAAGGTGCGGACATCGAAGGTCTGCGTCAGAAGCTTGCTAAGCTGACAACTTCGGAACTGCACCTCAACATCGTTGAAGTTCGCAAGCCCGAGCTGGACGCAGCACTTGTTGCTGAATCCATCGGTCAGCAGCTGGAACGCCGTGTATCTTTCCGTCGCGCTATGAAGCGTTCGGTTCAGAATGCGATGCGCATGGGCGCCCTGGGTATCCGGGTCAACCTTGCTGGTCGTCTGGGCGGTGCTGAAATCGCGCGTACTGAATGGTACCGTGAAGGTCGTGTGCCTTTGCACACACTGCGTGCTGACATCGACTATGCATTGTTCGAAGCAATGACACCTTATGGGATCATCGGCATCAAGGTATTCATCTACAAAGGTGATATCATGGAGCACGACCCGTCAGCGCACGATCGTAAACATGCCGAGCTGCAAGAGGGTTCTATCCCTCGCGGCGCTGGCCGTCGCTAAGGAGCTAGATAGATGCTACAACCAAAGCGTACAAAACACCGCAAGCTGCACAAAGGCCGCATCCGTGGTCTTGCTAAGGGCGGTTCCGATCTTAACTTTGGCACATATGGCCTGAAGGCTATTGAACCAGAGCGGATCACTGCACGTCAGATCGAAGCTGCACGCCGTGCAATGACGCGTCACATGAAGCGTCAAGGCCGCGTTTGGATCCGTATCTTCCCTGACACACCTGTTACATCTAAGCCCGTCGAAGTTCGTATGGGTAAAGGTAAAGGTTCTATCGATTTTTGGGCATGCAAGGTTAAACCTGGCCGCGTGATGTTCGAAATTGATGGCGTCAACGAAGACATCGCACGCGAAGCACTTCGCCTTGCTGCGATGAAGCTGCCGATCAAAACACGTACTGTTGTTCGTGAAGACTGGTAAGCCGTAGGGAGTTCGCTCCCGACGTCTACGAAATTGAAACCCCCGTTGAGAAATCAGCGGGGGTTTTATTGTGAGTGCAGCCCAATTGACGACGAGTGTGCGTCGGTCGTCCAAGTTTTCCCCTCACAGGTTTTATGTGTTCGGTGTAGCCTCATGTTGCAGGCCAGACCTGCACCAGATTTACAGACACAGGGAAAACAATATGTCTATTTTGAAACGCGGCCTTAAAGGCGCTCCTGTTAAACGCCTTCAGGCGAAACTTGGTGTTACTGCCGACGGTGACTTTGGTCCCGGTACTGAAAAAGCACTAAAAGAATGGCAAGCAGCGAATGGCCTGGCGGCTGATGGCATTGCTGGTCCAGATACCTTTGCTGCGATTGGCTTGCATGAATTGATCCTGCTGCGCAAAGGTTCACGTGGCGCGCAGGTTAAGAAACTACAAGAAGGTCTTGGCATTGGTGCTGACGGTATCTTTGGCGCGGGTACGGCGAAATCTGTAGCTGAATTCCAAGCCAAGAACGGCCTTGGAGCTGACGGTATGGCGGGGCCGACGACCCTATCTAAGCTAACAACATTTGCAGATGTCGTGACTGAGAAAGTCGTGGAAATGGCCGCCGTGCAGCCCGACGAAGAGCACTTCGAAGCAGAGCCGCTGCCAGAGCTTGATGGTGTTGAAGTAGTTGCCTCAGCCGAAGCTGAAAAGGCTGAGCCGCCTAAATCTGCATGGGGCAAAGTTAAAGGCTGGTTTTCATAACTGACCAATACATCCCCGCCGTATTATCGGCGGGGATGTCGTTTAATACGGGCTGTCATCCCCAGCTATAGTTGAAACTGACAGATATACGTTCGTCTTCTTCGGCCATGTTCATTGGCACCTCATGACGTAACCAGCTTTCCCATAACAGCACATCACCCACCGCAGGTTTTACATAAATAAAGGGCCGCAGTTCTTCGCGGGCGCCTTTGACGCGGGTAGGGGCGGCCATCATCATGGGCAGTCGTGGATCTTCAAGCTTTAGCGCGCTCGCGCCTTCGGGCATCGCGACATAGGTCGTGCCACTGATCACCGAATGTGGGTGGATATGGCTGGAGTGCGTTCCGCCGGGCGGCAGGATGTTGATCCAGATATCCTCAAGCTTTAGTTCTTTGTCGCCAAGATCAAGTTCAAGGTCTTTGGCAAATGCCGCAACGTGCGCGTCGAGCGACTTCACCAGATCAGCAAAGATCGGAAAGCGCCAAGGCAGGTCGGTGAGCGATGCATAGGACGTGTAGCCGGGATAGCCATGTTCCTCGCACCATTCTTGGCCAGCCTCGTCATCGTCAGCGATGACAAGGCAAGAGTTTTCCAGCTCAGCTGGGTCAATCGCGCCGTGTTCGGACAGGGCGGCGTGGTATAGGCGGGTCGCGAAAAGCGATTTGATATTAGACATGCATCGTTTTTACCCGAGCATATAAACGGTGGCGAGCGCTTTAGTGTTGCAAAATCGCTGACTCCTTGCGTACTCTACTTATGGAGGAGTTGCCTTATGGCTGATGCACTGCTTGGTGGCATAATCATCAATGAAATCCTGATTGATCCAAATTCGTCTGCGGGTGCGAATTACGATACAAATCAGGACGGAACCGCTGCGGACAATGACGAGTTCGTCGAGCTTCTTAATGTATCCGGCGCGGCAATTGATATCTCAGGCGTTCAGTTGTGGGATCCTGGAAACGACAACTGGTTTACCTTCCCCCCCGGAACAGAGCTGCTGCCCGGCGCCCATGCAATGGTTATGGTTGGTTCTGAGGGAACTACGCTGTCCGGTGGAGCAAATGACCTGTTCTTTTATGCCAACCGTGGGACGCCATTGCTAAACAATGGCGGCGATAATGTCGTTGTTTACGATCCAGCCAATGATGAGTTTATTCAGGCCACTTACGGCAGCGGAACTATTGACGATCCGACTAGCACTACAGCCACCACATATGACGGTTTTTCAACGATGGCGACGAGGGTCGGCGCTGGCGAAGACTTTGGTGACGATATTGATGGCCTGTCAATCCAGCGCGAACCGGACGGTGCTGATGTTTTCAATAACGCGTCGACGCCCACTCCCGGCACCCAGAATATTTGTTTTACCGGTGGAACCGTCTTTGAAACCAAAGACGGACCCCAGCCGATTGAGCGGTTGCGGGTCGGGCAGATGTTGCTGACCCGGGATAATGATTTCGTCCCTATTAAATGGATATGGGCACGATCACGTACTGCCGCTGAATTGAACGCCGATGAGCGCCTGCGCCCGATTGTCATTCGCAAGAATGCGTTGGGTAATGGGGTGCCAAACGCGGACTTGTCCGTTTCGCGGCATCACAGAATTCTGGTCGCCTCAAAGATCGCGATGCGGATGTTCGGCCAGCCCGAGGTTCTTGTTCCCGCAAAGGATCTGCTGGGCCTTGACGGGGTAGATGTCGCATCGCGCGAGGTTGCGGTGACCTACTATCATATACTATTGGAGGGACATCAGCTGCTCTATGCCGCCGGAACCCCGGCAGAGAGCCTGTATTTGGGTGACGAGGCGCTAAAAGTACTTAGCCCAGACGCCCGTGCAGAATTGTGCGCGATTTTTGGGGTGACAGACGCCGCGCTCGGCAATATGGCGACACCGCCTATCCGCCCCTTCGCCGAAGGCCGCCGCGCACGACAGTTAGCTGCTCGCCACGCTAAGAATGCTAAGCCGCTGCTGGGCAGTGTTGGCGGCAGGCAAGCAATGTAATCTGAGCAGTGCAATGGGGGGTATGATGGCATAAGCCCACTTGCGGTACCGCATCGCTAGAAAGCGATGCCTTTATGCCTCCATAGGGGTTGCTTTATTGGGGGATGAGGTCTAAACGGCGCACTTCTACACCCACTCCACCGGGAATCGGGTCACGCCTGTGTGCGGCCTACCGGTGATGTTGACAAAGGAAAAATGGCATGAACGCCAATGAACTGCGGGATAAAACGCCCGATCAGCTCCGTGAAGAGCTGGTGAACCTGAAAAAAGAATCCTTTAACCTGCGCTTTCAGCAGGCCACAGGCCAACTTGAAAACACTTCTGGTATCCGCGCTGCACGCCGCAACGCTGCCAAAGTAAAAACAATTCTGAACGAAAAAGCAGCTGCCGCTGCTTCGGAGGCTTAATCTATGCCTAAGCGTATCCTAGCTGGGGTTGTCACAAGCAACCAAAACCAACAGACAGTTACAGTATCTGTAGAGCGTCGTTACAAGCACCCATTGCTTCAGAAAACTATTCGTAAGTCCAAGAAATACCGGGCGCACGATGAAAACAACTCTTTCAACGTCGGTGATCAAGTTCGCATTCAAGAATGTGCACCGAAATCGAAAACTAAACGCTGGGAAGTGATCGCGTCTTAAGGCGTCCACCAACAGTTTAATCGAAACCCTGGGGCCCCGGACGGAAATCGGGAATACCTCATAGGTCGGAAGGAAACCAAATGATCCAGATGCAGACCAATCTGGATGTTGCTGACAACAGCGGCGCTCGCCGTGTTCAGTGCATCAAGGTTCTGGGTGGCTCACATCGTCGTTACGCGAGTGTCGGTGACATTATCGTAGTATCGGTGAAAGAAGCCATTCCACGTGGCCGCGTAAAGAAAGGTGACGTCCGTAAGGCCGTCGTCGTACGCACCGCAAAAGAAGTTCGCCGTGAAGACGGCACAGCAATTCGTTTTGACAGCAACGCTGCCGTCATCCTGAACAACGCTGGTGAGCCAATGGGTACTCGTATCTTTGGCCCAGTTGTTCGCGAACTGCGTGCGAAAAACTTCATGAAAATCATCTCGCTTGCTCCGGAGGTGCTGTAACTATGGCTGCTAAACTCCGTAAAGGTGACGAAGTGATCGTTCTTGCCGGTAAAGACAAAGGTCAAAAGGGCACTATCTCGTCCATCGACCCGAAATCAGGCAAAGCAATCGTTGACGGCGTAAACATGGCCGTTCGTCACGTGAAGCAATCTCAGGCGACACAAGGTGGCCGCACGCCAAAGGCGATGCCGATCCAACTGTCAAACCTGGCAATCGTTGACAAAAATGGCAAAGCAACACGCGTTGGCTTCCGTATGGATGGCGACAACAAAGTGCGCTTCGCTAAGACAACAGGGGATGCGATCTAATGCTTGATACCGCAAACTATACCCCACGTTTGAAGTCTGAATATACTTCTAAGATTCGCGCAGCGATGAAAGAAGAGTTCGGCTACAAGAACGACATGCAGATCCCACGTTTGGACAAAATCGTCCTAAACATCGGCTGCGGTGCAGAAGCTGTTCGTGACAGCAAGAAAGCAAAATCCGCTCAGGAAGATCTGACAACAATCGCCGGTCAAAAGGCCATGACAACACGCGCTAAGAAATCCATCGCTGGTTTCCGCGTTCGTGAAGACATGCCTTTGGGTGCTAAGGTAACCCTGCGTGGCGATCGTATGTACGAATTCCTGGACCGTCTGATCACAGTTGCTATGCCTCGTATCCGCGACTTCCGCGGCGTATCTGGCAAATCTTTTGACGGTCGCGGCAACTATGCCACTGGCCTAAAAGAGCACCTGGTGTTCCCCGAGATCAACTTCGACAAGATCGATGAGAACTGGGGCATGGACATCGTCATCTGCACCACAGCGAACACTGACGCTGAAGCAAAAGCATTGTTGAAAGCTTTCAACATGCCTTTCAACAGCTAAGCGTTAGGGAGAGATTAGAAATGGCTAAGAAATCCATGATCGCACGCGAAGTTAAGCGTGAAAAGCTGGTGGCCCAGTACGCTGAAAAGCGCGCCGCGCTGAAGGCAATCATCAACGATAAAGAGAAGCCCGTAGAAGAGCGTTTCAAGGCAACCCTTGAACTGGCAAAACTGCCACGCAACTCTTCTGCAACGCGTCTTCATAACCGTTGTCAGCTCACCGGGCGTCCACACGCCTACTACCGTAAACTTAAGATCAGCCGGATCGCGCTACGGGACCTTGGTTCCAATGGCGAAATCCCTGGCATGGTCAAGTCGAGCTGGTAAGGAGAGCATAAGATGAACGATCCTATCGGTGATATGCTGACACGTATCCGTAACGGCCAAATGCGCGGCAAAGCTACGGTGGAAACACCTGCTTCTAAACTGCGCGGTTGGGTTTTGGACGTACTTTCTGACGAAGGTTACATCCGCGGTTACGCTAAGAAAGATGGCAAAGACGGTCACCCCGCTTTTGCAATCGAACTGAAGTACTACGAGGGTACTCCTGTTATTCGTGAAGTGAAGCGGGTTTCTAAACCTGGCCGTCGCGTTTACCTGGGCGCCAATGACATCCCATCTGTCCGTCAGGGCTTGGGTGTGTCGATTGTCTCCACCCCTAAGGGTGTGATGTCGGATGCAAACGCACGTGCAGCCAATGTTGGCGGCGAAGTGCTCTGCACTGTATTCTAAGGGGATAACATGTCTCGTATTGGTAAAAAGCCGGTTGAGCTGCCCGCAGGCGTTACTGCCTCGGTTTCAGGTCAAACCGTAGAAGTTAAAGGCCCTAAAGGGACCCAAACTTTTAAAGCCACTGACGACGTGACCATCACTGTTGATGGTAACGTTGTTACTGTAGAACCACGCGGCAAATCCAAGCGCGCGCGCCAGCAGTGGGGCATGAGCCGCACAATGGTTGCGAACCTTGCGACTGGCGTTTCCGAAGGCTTCAAGAAAGAGCTTGAGCTGTCGGGTGTTGGTTACCGTGCACAGATGCAGGGCAACGTCCTGAAACTGTCATTGGGCTACAGCCACGATGTGAACTTCGATGTGCCAGAGGGTGTCACAGTGACATCTGCAAAGCCTACCGAAATCACAGTGGAAGGCGTAGACGCACAACTTGTTGGTCAGGTCGCGGCAAACATCCGCGCTTGGCGTAAGCCAGAGCCTTATAAAGGCAAGGGTATCAAGTACAAAGGCGAATACATCTTCCGCAAAGAAGGCAAGAAGAAGTAAGGAACGCACAGATGGCAAACAGCAAAAGAACTCTGTTTCTGAAGCGCCGCATGCGCGTTCGGAACAAACTCAAGGGCGTTACAGCGAACCAAGGGCGTGCGCGCCTGTCAGTTCACCGCTCGAACAAAAACATCAGCGTCCAGCTGATCGACGACGTCAAAGGCGTGACAATCGCGTCTGCTTCGTCTCTCGAAAAAGCACTGGGCGTGGTTGGCAAGAACAACATCGAAGCTGCTTCAAAAGTGGGTGCTGCAATCGCAGAACGCGCAAAGAAAGCTGGCATCGAAGTTGCGTACTTCGACCGTGGTGGTTTCCTCTTTCACGGCAAAGTCAAGGCTCTGGCCGAGGCTGCACGTGAAGGTGGCTTGAAGATCTAGGACAGCGTAGAGGGTCCCGGACATGTTCGGGACCCTCTCGATGATCGAGGCCTGCAAAGGCACTGCGATCGACAAAATCGGTGCTATGCACCATTCATAAAAGGACGCCACATATGGCAGAACGTGAAAACCGCGGCCGCGGCCGCAACCGTGAAGAACAAGCTCCTGAGTTTGCTGACCGTCTGGTCGCAATCAACCGGGTATCCAAAACCGTAAAAGGTGGTAAGCGCTTTGGTTTCGCAGCACTTGTTGTTGTTGGCGACCAAAAAGGCCGCGTTGGTTTCGGTAAAGGTAAAGCGAAAGAAGTACCTGAAGCGATCCGCAAAGCGACTGAGCAAGCTAAGCGTCAGATGATCCGTGTTGCCCTGCGCGACGGCCGGACACTGCACCACGATATCGAAGGCCGTCACGGCGCCGGTAAAGTTGTTATGCGCACAGCCCCAGTTGGTACCGGTATCATCGCCGGTGGTCCAATGCGTGCTGTTTTCGAAATGCTCGGCGTTCAGGACGTTGTTTCTAAGTCGATCGGTTCGCAGAACCCATACAACATGATCCGCGCCACAATGAATGGCCTTTCTAAAGAGCAATCCCCACGCAACGTCGCTCAGCGTCGTGGCAAAAAGGTTGCTGACATCCTGCCAAAGCGTGACGAAGCACCTGCTGCCGCCACTGCTGAAGCTGCAGACGCGTAAGGAACCTGAACAATGGCAAAAACGATTGTTGTTAAGCAGGTGGGTTCGCCCATCCGTCGCCCCGCCAAACAGCGTGCTACGCTGATCGGTCTGGGCCTGAACAAAATGAACCGTACTAAAGAACTGGAAGATACTCCTTCTGTTCGTGGCATGGTTAACTCGATCAGCCACATGGTCGAAATCATCGAAGAAAAAGGCTAACGCCTTGCCCGGCTAGTCTGGGTTTCGTTGAAATGAATTAAAACGCCCTCGGGAAACCGGGGGCGTTTTTACGTTTGACCCATTCCTAAAGTCCGTATCGAAAGAATCACCCCTTTGTGATCCGATCTCGTCACGCACGCATTGTGCGCATTCGGAACATTTAGAGGAGGATACTATGTCTCATAAACTTTCTGGGGGCTGCGACCATATTAAGACCTATTCTGATGCTGATCCCATCGATAACCACACCTGCCATTGCTCGGTCTGCAAGAGCGTGACCGGACAACCGACAACCCACGTTGCGTTCTTTAAGCATGGGGATCTTGTCGTTGACGGATCAACCGAACTGAAACGCCAGCCGTTCAATGCCAACAACCCTGGTGGCCCGCTTGAGCTGTGTACATGCGGTGAATGTGGCACGCCCATTATGCTGGATGATAAGGAAAGCCGCATTCGTGCGATTGTGCCGAACCTGATGGGTTATGACAGTTCGTTCCCGGCGGCGACATATCACGCGTTTTATGATCCCGCCACGGGTGAGCCCCGTCCAACCGACGGTCGCCCGGTTAGCGATGCGTTGCGGGCTGATTTCGTGTGGCCCACGCCTAGCTGAGCATAGGACACGCCCGAACTTTAGGGAGGGAAGATGTTCGGGCGATGTCAAATTCCTTCGGAATGCTGCACGTGCGGCATTCCTATGCTGCATAGCGGCAATTCCATTCCAGCGTTTGTTGCATGGCTCTGAAACGTCTATCTTGAGGTCAAGGAATTCAACGCCCCGCGACTGACCGCAGCGCAAAAGGGGTATCGCTCGAGAAGGAAAAGACACATGGCATACGTTAATGCAAATCTACAGAACGCGACTGGCAACCAGTTTGGTCGTATGATCAACGAAACAATCGCCGGCGTGAAAGCTGCAGCCGCCCGCCGCGCTGTATACCGCGAAGTTTTCGGCCAGCTGAACAACATGTCTGACCGTGATCTGGCAGATATCGGTGTGGCACGCATTTCGATCCCTGACGTAGCAAAACAGGCCGCTTACGGCGACGCATAAGTCATTAGTAAACTAGTTACGAGTTTCGGCGCCGGGTGAGTAATCATCCGGCGCTTTGTTTTGTGTGCGCGTCAAATGCGCGCGCCTTTTGGTCGAGTGCATCTTGCCTACTTGATCCAGCGTCACCATCCGTCTATACGCCGCTGGTCGGATCACGTTGACCCGACTCAATTTTAACGCCGTGTTTGACCGCTCCCGTCGCTGGGGGTCAGTTCCGGCAAAAGGAGAAGCGACATGAAACTGAACGAACTTCACGACAACGAAGGCGCAACACAACGCAAGAAACGCATTGGCCGTGGTCCAGGTTCCGGCATGGGTAAGACCGGTGGCCGTGGTATCAAAGGTCAAAAGTCACGTTCTGGTGTAGCGATCAAAGGCTTCGAAGGCGGCCAGATGCCAATCTATCAGCGTCTGCCTAAGCGTGGCTTCAACAAGCCAAACCGCAAGGCATTTGCTGTTGTAAACCTTGGCCTGATCCAGAAATTCATCGACGAAGGCAAGATCGACATCAAAGCAGACATCACCGAAGATGCGCTGATCGCGTCCGGTCTGGTTCGTCGCAAGAAGGACGGTATCCGCGTTCTCGCAAAGGGCGATTTCAACGCCAAAGCTAAGATCGTCGTGACTGGTGCTTCGAAGGGCGCTGTCGAAGCTGTTAAGAAGGCAGGCGGTTCGCTGACTGTCGCAACTGTCGCAGCGGCTGAGTAAGGCTTGTGAGCGGCGGTAACGTCGCTTACATATCCTTTCAAGTTTTCCCAAACGCCGCCAACGGGGAACCGTCTGGCGGCGTTTAGCATGAAAAGAGACCCAAATGGCTTCTGCAGCAGAGCAAATGGCAGCCAACATCAGTTGGAGCGCGTTCGGTAAGGCGACGGAACTACGTCAGCGTATTCTGTTTACCATCGGGATGCTGATGGTTTATCGCCTTGGCACCTATATCCCCGTACCTGGTATTGATTCGATCGCATTGCGCGAATTTATGGAGCAGGCATCCAGCGGTATTGGTGGTATCCTGTCGATGTTCACCGGTGGTGCACTGTCGCGTATGGCAATCTTTACCCTTGGGATTATGCCTTACATTTCTGCCTCCATCGTGATGCAGCTGCTTGGTTCTATGTGGGAACCATTGAAAAACCTCAAAAAAGAGGGCGAGCAGGGACGCCGTAAGCTTACCCAATACACCCGTTACGGCACTGTGTTCTTGGCTACAGTGCAGGCTTATGGTCTTTCTGTCGGTCTAGAGGCTGGTGGTTTTGCGACTGATCCTGGGCTGTTCTTCCGTGCATCGTGCGTGATCACGATCGTTGGCGGCACCATGCTGTTGATGTGGATTGGTGAGCAAATCACTTCACGCGGTATTGGTAACGGCATCTCTTTGATCATCTTCGTTGGTATTATCGCTGAAATTCCAGCTGCCTTGGCGCAGTTCCTAGCGCAGGGCCGTTCTGGTACGATCAGCCCGCTAACCATTATTGGCATTCTGCTAATGGTCGGTTTGGTGCTGTTGTTCGTGGTCTTCATGGAACGTTCACTGCGTAAGATTCACATTCAATACCCGCGCCAACAGCGCGGCATGAAGGTCTATGACGGATCATCCAGCCACCTGCCGATCAAGGTGAACCCAGCTGGCGTTATCCCTGCGATCTTTGCATCAGCATTGCTGCTTCTGCCAACAACCATCAGCACATTTAGTGGCGGTACATCCGGCCCAGTTATGTCGACCATTCTGGCGCTGTTTGGTCCGGGTCAGCCGCTCTATCTGATCTTCTTTGGTGGCATGATCATCTTCTTCACATACTTCTATACCCGCGAAGTTGCGTTCAAGACGGATGAAGTTGCTGAAAACTTGAAAAGCCAAAACGGTTTCGTGCCGGGCATTCGCCCAGGCAAGAAAACGGCTGAATACTTGGATTATGTTGTAACCCGCATTCTTGTGCTTGGTTCTGGCTATCTTGCCCTTGTGGCGCTGCTGCCAGAAATCATCCGCGCACAACTGTCCGTACCATTCTATTTCGGTGGTACTTCGGTGCTGATCATCGTGTCAGTGGGTATGGATACGATCCAACAAATTCAGTCGCATCTCGTCGCCCATCAATACGAAGGTCTGATTGAGAAGTCACAGCTGCGTGGTAAACGTAGTGCAAACAAACGTAAGGGGCCTTCGCGTCGATGAACATTATTCTGCTGGGACCGCCCGGAGCGGGCAAGGGAACACAAGCACGTAAGCTTGTTGAAGAACGAAACATGGTGCAACTAAGCACTGGGGACATGTTACGTGCCGCGCGGACCAGCGGGACTGAAATGGGCAAGAAAGTCGCAGCCGTTATGGATGCTGGCAACCTTGTCACCGACGAAATCGTAATCGGCCTGATCCGCGAGCAGCTTGAGGCTGACAACGGTGCAGACGGTTACATCTTTGATGGGTTCCCACGTACCTTGGCACAGGCTGATGCCTTGGGCCGTCTGTTGATGGACATGGGCGAAAACCTCGACTGCGTTATCGAAATGCAAGTGGATGACGAAGCGCTCGTTGATCGTATCACTGCCCGTTCGACATGCGGCAACTGCGGCGAAGTCTATAACGATAACACCAAGCCAATCCCAGCAGACAACAAATGCACCAACTGCGGCGCGTCTGACTTTCAACGTCGTGCGGACGACAACGAAGAAAGCCTGCGCACTCGTTTGATGGCCTATTACAAACAGACTAGCCCGCTGGTCGGTTACTATTACGCCAAAGGCGATCTGAAATCCGTGGATGGTTTGGCCAGCATGGATGAAGTGGCGAAAAGCATTTCAGCGGCGCTGGCGTAAATTTCTAGAAATTTACGCGTCAGATGGATTTTCTGGAAAATCCATCGCTCTCGCTCAGGTGGGTTGACCCGATAGGAAATGCCCCCTAAACAACGCCATCCCGTAAGGGAATCATTAGATGGTTAATGGGTCGCACCCGTAAAGCTATCGACCACCTCGATATGACTTAAGCCCGGGCGCATCGCTTCGGGCTTGCGTTGTGAAAAAAGGGTCTGGAATGACGGACCCGCAACAAAAAAGGAATTGCACACGTGGCACGTATTGCCGGCGTAAACATCCCGACTGCAAAGCGGGTTCCAATCGCCCTGACATATATTACCGGTATTGGCCCAGCCAAAGCCGAAGAAATCTGTGAAGCTGTCAAAATTGACCGCGCACGCCGTGTTAACGAACTTTCCGATGCAGAAGTGCTGGCTGTTCGTGAATACATCGACGCAAACCTTACTGTTGAAGGTGACCTGCGTCGTGAGACACAAATGAACGTTAAGCGTCTGATGGACCTTGGCTGCTACCGTGGCCTGCGTCACCGTCGTAACCTTCCTGTACGTGGTCAGCGTACATCCACAAACGCACGCACACGCAAAGGCCCTGCAAAGGCCATTGCTGGTAAGAAGAAATAAGGAGGGTCTGACAGATGGCACGCGATACCAAACGCACCAAAAAGAAGGTCTCCAAGAACATCGCCGCAGGCGTTGCTCACGTGAACTCTTCGTTCAACAACACAAAAATCCTCATCTCCGACGTGCAGGGCAACGCGATCTCTTGGTCGTCTGCTGGCACAATGGGCTTCAAAGGGTCGCGTAAATCGACACCTTATGCTGCTCAGATGGCTGCTGAGGATGCAGGCAAGAAAGCACAAGATCACGGAGTGAAAACGCTAGAGGTTGAAGTGCAGGGTCCTGGTTCTGGCCGTGAAAGCGCACTGCGTGCACTGGCCGCTGTTGGTTTCAACATCACATCGATCCGTGACGTGACACCAATGGCGCACAACGGTTGCCGCCCACCAAAGCGCCGCCGCGTCTAATTTCACCCAAACGCTTTGGGGTCGTGCTATGTGCACGGCCCCAATACGTCATTTTGAAACCTCGGGCGTTTGCCTTTTGGACATGAAGGCAGACAGGAATGGAGGGACACATGATCCACAAGAACTGGGCTGAGTTGATCAAACCAACTCAATTGGAAGTTAAGCCGGGCAACGACCCGATGCGTCAGGCAACTGTGATTGCTGAACCGCTCGAGCGTGGCTTTGGTCTGACATTGGGCAACGCGCTGCGTCGCATCCTGATGTCATCGCTGCAAGGTGCTGCGATTACTGCTGTGCAGATCGACAACGTCCTGCACGAGTTCTCTTCCGTGTCCGGTGTACGTGAAGACGTCACTGACATCGTTCTGAACCTCAAAGGCGTCGCGATCCGTATGGAAGTCGAAGGCCCTAAGCGTTTGTCCGTTCAGGCCAAAGGTCCTGGCGTTGTGACAGCTGCTGACATCTCAGAAACTGCTGGGATCGAAGTTCTGAACAAAGACCACGTTATCTGTCACCTTGATGATGGCGCTGATCTGTACATGGAACTGACCGTAAACACCGGTAAGGGCTATGTATCTGCAGACAAGAACAAGCCAGAAGACGCACCGATCGGCATGATCGCTATCGACGCGATCTACTCGCCTGTGAAAAAAGTGAGCTACGACGTGCAGCCGACCCGCGAAGGTCAGGTTTTGGACTATGACAAGCTGACTATGAAAGTCGAAACAGACGGTTCGATCACACCTGACGATGCGGTTGCTTACGCAGCACGTATTCTGCAGGATCAGCTGTCTATCTTCGTCAACTTCGACGAGCCTGAATCTGCTTCTACTGGTGCAGACGATGACGGTCTTGAGTTCAACCCGCTTCTGCTGAAGAAAGTGGACGAACTGGAACTGTCTGTCCGTTCGGCAAACTGCCTGAAGAACGACAACATCGTTTACATTGGTGACCTGATCCAGAAAACCGAAGCAGAAATGCTGCGCACACCTAACTTCGGCCGTAAGTCTTTGAACGAAATCAAAGAAGTACTGTCAGGCATGGGGCTGCACCTTGGCATGGACGTAGAGGATTGGCCGCCGGACAACATCGAAGATCTGGCGAAAAAGTTCGAAGATCAGTTCTAAGAATTTGGGTGGGCCTTCGGGCCCATCCGCACAAATGCCAGCACGGGCTGGGAATATCCGGACAATTCTGTCCCACTAACGGAGCAGGCGTCATCGCAGCGCAGGCCCATCATAAAACAAAATGGAGACTATCAAATGCGTCACGCACGAGGTTACCGCCGCCTGAATCGTACACACGAGCACCGCAAAGCGCTGTTCGCGAACATGGCTGGCTCGCTCATCGAACATGAGCAAATCAAAACAACACTGCCAAAAGCGAAAGAACTTCGCCGCATTGTTGAAAAGCTGATCACACTTGGCAAGCGCGGCGATCTGCACGCACGTCGTCAGGCAAACGCACGCTTGAAGCAAGAAGCTCACACAGCAAAGCTGTTTGAAATTCTGGGCCCACGCTACAAGGACCGCCAGGGTGGTTACATCCGCATCATGAAAGCTGGTTTCCGTTACGGTGACATGGCGCCAATGGCGATCATCGAATTCGTTGACCGCGACGTTGATGCAAAAGGCGCTGTAGACAAAGCACGTCTGGCTGAGTTCGAAGCTCTCGAGGATTAAGTTCTCGTCACTTCGTTGAAGTTTTGCAAAGCCTCGCGGTATCGCGGGGCTTTCGCTTTTTGAGATAAGGCATATGTTCCCCTTATGGCTGACCTGTTTGAAACCACCCCGACAGAAACACCTGCAGGCCCGCGCCCGCTGGCGGATCGGTTGCGCCCTGTGCGGTTGGGTGATGTAATTGGGCAGGAACGGGTTCTTGGCCCAGATGCCCCGTTGGGCACGATGCTTTCGTCGGGGTCCCTGTCGTCTTTGATTTTTTGGGGCCCGCCGGGGGTTGGGAAAACGACAATCGCTCGCTTGCTCGCGGATGAGACTGATCTGTATTTCGTTCAGATCAGCGCGATCTTCACGGGTGTTCCAGACCTGCGCAAAGTGTTCGAGGCCGCTAAGCTGCGCCGTCAAAACGGCAAGGGGACTCTGCTTTTCGTGGATGAGATTCACCGCTTTAATAAGGCGCAGCAAGATGGGTTTCTGCCTTACATGGAAGACGGAACCATTTTGTTAGTTGGTGCTACGACCGAAAATCCGTCGTTTGAATTGAACGCCGCGGTGCTAAGCCGTTCGCAGGTGTTGATACTGACCCGGCTCGACCTTGCTGATCTAGAACGGCTTGCTCAACGCGCCGAGAAGGATCTTGGACGGTCGTTGCCGCTGGACGGCCCTGCGCGCGAGGCACTGCTAGAGATGGCAGATGGCGATGGCCGTGCCTTGTTGAATTTGATTGAGCAAGTTGCAGCGTGGAAGGTCGACGGGAAGCTTTCGACAGACGACCTAACCAAACGCCTGATGAAGCGGGCTGCGAAATACGACAAGTCGGGTGAAGAGCATTACAATCTAATCAGCGCTTTGCATAAGTCCGTGCGCGGATCTGACCCGGATGCTGCGCTGTATTGGTTCGCACGCATGTTGGCTGGTGGCGAAGATCCTCGTTATCTGGCGCGGCGGATAACGCGTATGGCGGTTGAGGATATCGGCCTCGCTGATCCACAGGCGCAAGCCGTGTGTTTGCAGTCTTGGGAAACGTTCGAACGGCTTGGTAGCCCCGAAGGCGAACTCGCGCTCGCGCAGGCGCTGGTTTATCTTGCTTTGGCCCCGAAATCGAACGCGGCTTATGCAGGGTATAAGGCAGCTGTGGTCGCAGCCAAGAAAACTGGATCAACCCCGCCACCCAATCATATCATCAACGCCCCAACGAAGATGATGCAAGAGCAAGGCTTTGGTGCAGGCTATGCCTATGACCATGACGCCGAAGATGGCTTTTCGGGTCAAAACTATTTCCCCGACGACATGAAGCGCGGGGTCTATTATCTGCCTGTTGATCGCGGGTTCGAACGAGAGCTGAAAAAACGGGTCGATTACTTTGCGGGATTGCGCGCGAAAAGGAACAAGCAATGACAATGGTAATGGTCGCGTGCGGCGGGGCATTGGGTGCAGTTATGCGTTATGTCGTCGGTCTGACTGTCGCCTTTCCGATGGGCACATTCACGGTGAATGTCGTTGGATCGCTTTTGATTGGTGTCGTCTATGTCGCGACCCAACAAAAGGGGTTGGATGCATGGCAGCCGCTTTTGATCACCGGAATCTTAGGTGGTTTTACGACTTTTTCTGCATTTTCGCTTGATACCATGCGTTTGCTAGAGGCCGGAAGGCTGGCGGCGGCTGGTGGATATGTTATGGGCACTGTTCTATTATCGCTGGCAGCTTGTGCTGTTGGCCTTTGGATTGCGAAAGGTGCCCTATGAGCGGCGTACAGACACGGACAATCGGCCCGGACGACGGCGACCAGCGGGTTGACCGCTATCTGCGTCGCCTGTTCCCTCATTTGACCCAAGGTCGCATCGAAAAGATGTGCCGCAAGGGCGAATTACGTGTGGATGGCGGCCGGGTCAAAACCAACACCCGTCTAGAGGTTGGTCAAAAGGTCCGCATCCCGCCGCTACCAACCGAGGAAGAAGCGAACGCGCTGCGATCCTTGGCCAAGCAAGGCGTGACCAAGGCCGATGCAAAGCTGATCCAATCATGCGTGATCTACAAAGATGACCACATCATTGCGATCAACAAACCACACGGTTTGGCAACGCAAGGCGGCACGAACACGACACGCCATGTCGATGGCTTGGCCGAGGCGTTGACCTTTGGCTATGAAGAAAAGCCGCGTCTTGTGCACCGTTTGGACAAGGACACGTCTGGTGTCCTGTTGCTGGCGCGTACACGCATGATGGCGAAAAAGCTGACCGAGAACTTGAAGCACCGCGAAACCCGTAAGATTTACTGGGCGGCTGTTGCCGGTGTTCCGCATCCGCGTGCCGGCACGATCAAATACGGCTTGGTTAAATCTGGCGGTCATGGCCGTGGTGGCGAAAACGAAAAGATGCGCTGCGTGCATCCACGTGACGTCGACAGCACCGAAGGCGCGAAACGCGCGACATCGGATTACGCCGTGATGGATACGCTGGCGTCACGTGCTTCGTGGTGTGCTTTGGTGCCAATCACAGGCCGTACTCACCAGCTTCGTGCACATATGGCCGAGATCGGGCATCCGATCATTGGCGATGGAAAATACGGTGGCTCTGGTCAGGAAAACCTTGGTGATGGCTGGGGTGCTGGCATGGGCAGCGAAATTGGCCGCAAGATGCACCTGCATGCGCGTTCACTGACGATTGAACATCCTGAAACGGGTGCGACGCTGCACATCACTGCGCCACTGCCAGAGCATATGCAAAACACATGGGATTTCGTGGGTTGGGTCGTGGGGCATGCCCCTGTCGATCCGTTCAATATGCCGGATGAGTGATCTACGCCTTGTAATATTCGACGTCGACGGCACGCTTGTCGACAGTCAGGCCGAGATTCTGGCCGCCATGACGCATGCGTTCGCGGCCGAAGGTCGCGCAATGCCTGATCGTTCCGATGTGCTTTCTATTGTTGGGCTTTCGCTTGATGTGGCGTTTGCCAGATTATGCCCTGATGTCGATCAGGCGGCACAAGCCCGTTTGGTCGAAGGCTATAAGGATGCGTTCAGTATCCAGCGAGCGCAGAACGCGGACCACGGTCCTTTGTATCGCGGTGCCCGCGCGGTGCTTGATACGCTTGCCGCCCAAGACAACACGCTGTTGGCCGTCGCGACGGGAAAGTCGCGGCGTGGCTTGGACAAACTGTTAGAACGGCATGCGCTGGAAGGTTTCTTTCACAGTGAGCAAGTCGCTGATCATCATCCGTCGAAGCCGAACCCTTCGATGATCTTAACGGCGATGAATGAATTAGGTGTTGCCCAGAACCGGGCCGTGATGGTGGGCGACACAACTTATGACATGGATATGGCGCGCGCCGCTGGTGTGGCAAAAATTGGCGTTGGCTGGGGCTATCACGCGGCTGATTTGCTGATGCCTGATATCCTTATCCACGAATTTGGCGCGTTGCCCGGCGCCGTTGACGAACTAGCAGGACACTAAGATGAGCGATTGGAAACCAAAACGTTTCTGGAAGACAGCGACCGCGACAGAATGTGACGGCGGTTTTACCGTGCTGCTGGATGAACGGGGCGTGAAAACCCCAGCGAAAGCAGCGTTGACCGTACCGACCCTATCGATGGCCGAAGCAATCGCCGCCGAATGGGACGCGCAGATCGAAACCGTTGACCCGGTCACGATGCCCGTCACGCGTGGCGCGAATGCTGCAATCGACAAGGTACGTACGCAACGCGCTGAAGTTGCTGCAATGTTGGCTGAATACGGTGATAGCGATTTACTTTGCTATCGGGCCGCAGGACCCGACACGCTGATTGCGCGACAAGCCGATCATTGGGATCCTGTCCTTGATTGGGCGGCTGACACACTAGGTGCGCGTTTGGCGGTGGGCGAGGGGGTGATGCATGTCGTCCAAAACCCAGATGCCTTGGCGAAACTGCGGGCAGAAGTCGACGCATATGACGACTTTGCACTAGCTGCCGCACACGACCTTATCAGTATCTCAGGGTCGTTGATCCTTGCGCTGGCGGTCACACGTGGCGCGATTTCAGTAGACCAGGCGTGGACCGCTTCACGCGTTGATGAGCATTGGCAAATCGAACAGTGGGGTGAAGATGATGAGGCGACTGCACTCGAATTGACCAAGCGCGCCGCATTTTTGGACGCTGCGCGGTTCTATGAGCTTTCTTGTCGCTAGGTAAATGTCCTGTTTCATCCGAATTAACAGGAAAACTGCCTGTTTTGGCGGCGTTTGCATAGGGTTTTCCATTTGTAACCCTTGACCTCATTGTGTGATTCCGCACACTCTAGCCGCATTGAGAAAGGAGCCCTTTCTCATTCACCACACTGTCCTTCTAGGACGGGATAAAAATGCCGCCTCGCATGTTTGGGGCGGAAACTCAGGAAGAGGTAAAAATGAAAAAAACCGTATTCTTCGGCGCGCTGACTGTTGCTGGCTTGGCTGCCGGTATGGCTTCTGCGGCGACACTTGACGACGTCAAAGCACGTGGCTCGCTGAACTGCGGCGTTACAACTGGTCTTGTTGGTTTTGCTGCACCTAACGCTGAAGGCGTTTGGGAAGGTTTCGACGTAGGCGTATGTCGCGCCGTTGCTGCTGCGATCTTTGGTGATCCAACTGCAGTAGAATTCGTCCCAACAACTGGCCAGACACGTTTCACAGCGCTTGCTTCCGGCGAAATCGATCTGCTTGCACGTAACACAACATGGACAATGAGCCGTGACGTCGACCTTAAGTTCGAATTTGTTGGCGTAAACTACTACGATGGTCAGGGCTTCATGGTGCCAAAAGCACTTGGCGTGACTTCTGCGAAAGATCTGGATGGCGCAACTGTTTGTATCCAAACTGGTACAACAACAGAGCTGAACCTTGCTGACTTCTTCCGCACGAACAACATCAGCTACGAGCCTGTTCCAATCGAAACAAACGCAGAAGCACAGCAGCAGTACCTTGCTGGCGCTTGTGACGTCTACACAACAGACGCGTCTGGCCTTGCTGCGACACGCGCAACATTCGAAGCACCAGCTGACCACGTTCTGCTGCCAGAAATCATCTCCAAAGAGCCACTCGGCCCACTTGTTCGCCACGGCGACAACGAATGGGGCGACATTGCACGCTGGACACTGAACGCACTAGTAACAGCTGAAGAGCTGGGTGTGACTTCTGCAAACGTAGAAGAGCTGTCTGCTGCCGCTGGCGACAACCCAGAAGTTAACCGTCTGCTGGGCACCGAAGGTGAACTGGGCGCGATGCTGGGTCTGGAAGCTGACTGGGCGAAAAACGCAATCATGGCTGGCGGTAACTACGGCGAGCTGTTCGAAAACAACATCGGTGAGAACACAACCATCGGTCTGGCACGCGGTCTGAACGCACAGTGGACAGACGGTGGCTTGATCTACTCTCCACCTTTCCGTTAAGAACTGAAAACGGCGAAGGGCTCGGTTTTAACCGGGCCCTTTACCCAATGGCGACCACGCTAAAAAATAAATGTGTGTCTACGCGTGATGACAGTCAGACTAACTGACGCGCACGCGGTCTAAATCAGGACGCACCGGGAGATAAATATATGTCGACGTTGACCGACCCGCCTAAGCCGGGTTTTCGGCTAAGCCAGCTTATTTACGATACACGCTATCGATCTATCACAATTCAGGTAATCGCGCTTTTTCTGATCCTTGCAGGGATCGGTTGGCTTGTGATGAACACTGTGAACAACCTTGCTGCGCTGGGCAAGGATTTTGACTTTGGTTTCTTGGGTCAGTCCGCTGGCTATGACATTAACCAACGTCTGATCGAATATAATAACCAGATGACCCACGGTCGTGCGGCGATGGTTGGTATTCTGAATACGCTGCTTGTCGCATTCTTGGGCTGCATCACCGCCACCGTCATTGGTGTGATTGTTGGTGTGCTACGCCTGTCGAAAAACTGGGTCGTAAGCCGCCTGATGGCCGTTTACGTCGAAGGTTTTCGTAACGTTCCGCTGCTGCTGTGGATCATTTTGATCTTTGCAATCATGACAGAAAGCATGCCGCAACCCCGTGAATTCCGCGGTGACGATGCGACACAAAGCATGTTGATGGGCGACAACGTTGCCGTGACGAACCGCGGTATTTGGATTCCGCGTCTCGCGTTTACCCGTTCAGTCAGCGGGAACGAAGCAGTTGCGCCTATCGAAGATGCGACCCCAGTTGCATCAGGTGGCCTAGATTGGCTGCTGGTCTTTGGTGCGCTTGCGCTTAGCTTTGCGGCGATTGCTCAGCTACGTAAACGTGCAGATCGCATCCAGCAGGCGACCGGTGACCGTCCAACAACATGGTGGCAGCAACTGGCGTTGCTTGTTGTACCTGTTGGTCTTGTTTGTGCCTTCTTGGGGATGACTGTCGTTTCTCCATACCTCAAAGGCTTTAACTTCACCGAAGGCATCCATTTGCGGAACTCATTGATCGCATTGTGGATTGCACTATCGCTGTATACTGGTGCGTTCATCGCCGAGATCGTGCGTGCAGGTATTCTGGCTGTGTCCAAAGGCCAATCTGAGGCCGCCTTTGCGCTTGGTCTTCAGCCACGTCGGACAATGAACCTTGTGATCTTGCCGCAGGCGATGCGCGTCATCATCCCGCCGCTGATTTCACAGTTCCTAAACCTGACCAAAAACTCATCGCTAGCGATCGCGGTTGGCTACATGGATGTTCGTGCCACATTGGGCGGCATTACCATCAACCAAACTGGTCGAGAGCTGGAAGGCATGCTTTTGCTAGGTGGTTTCTACCTTGCGCTGTCTTTGGCGATTTCTGCTGGCATGAACTACTACAACCGCTCAACTCAGCTAAGGGAGCGCTAAGATGTCGGATACACACGCACAAACCGTGCCTTACGTACGTGACACGATGCTTCCGCAGCAGACACCGCCGGTGACAGAAGTCGGCGCGATCAGGTGGGTACGAGAGAACTTGTTCTCTAGCCCAATGAACGCGATCCTGACGATCCTGTCGTTGTTTGTGATCTACTGGGTGGTTTCACACCTTGGTCCATGGCTGGTCAACGGTATTTGGGTTGCGGATTCTTTGACTGAATGTCGGGAAATTCGGAATGCGACATTGGGAGAGGATGCTTCTGCCGCATGTTTCGCAGTTATCACTGAACGCTGGCAGCAGTTGATGTTCGGATTCTATCCGAACGATGCTTACTGGCGTCCAGTTCTTGCACTGCTCGTGTTCTTTGTCGGTATTGCACCGGTTCTGTTTGATACGCTTCCACGCAAACTTCTGATCGGGACACTGGTGACACCATTCATCATGTACATGCTCCTATGGGGCGGTTCGATTTGGGGGCCGCTTGTTGTTGGTCTCGGTTTTGGTCTTGGCTTTGCCATTATCAAATACGTTAGCCCAGTGAACTCGCTACTTGGAACAATCGGTGCGATCATTCTGCCAATTTTCTTTTGGCTGTATGCTGCTGGACCAATTTCCTCGGGGATTACTTCTGTTCTGCCCATCGGGTTGGAGTTCATTCCATCCAAGGACTTTGGTGGTTTCACCCTATCTGTGATCATCGGGATTGCGGCAATTCTATTGTCGTTGCCATTGGGCATCCTTTTGGCGCTTGCGCGACAGTCTGACCTGCCAATCATCAAATGGTCTGCGGTGGTCTTTATTGAGGTCATCCGCGGCGTGCCGTTGATTGTTTGGCTGTTCACTGCGTCGTTGCTGCTGAACTACTTCCTGCCTCCGGGCACGAACTTTGACCTCATGCTGCGCGTGATCATCATGGTGACACTATTCTCGGCGGCTTATATCGCCGAGGTGGTGCGTGGTGGTTTGGCTGCACTGCCAAAAGGTCAGTACGAAGGTGGCGATAGCCTTGGTCTGAACTACTGGCAGTCTATGCAGTTGATCATCCTGCCGCAGGCTCTCAAAATCTCGATCCCGGGTATCGTGAACACCTTTATTGGTCTGTTCAAAGATACAACGCTTGTTGTGTTCATTGGCCTGTTTGACCCTATCGGTCTGGCTGGTGCGATCCGTGCTTCTACGGAATGGAACGGCATCTACTGGGAACTCTTCCTCTTTATTGGCGTCATGTTCTTCATCTTTTGCTTCAGCATGGGCCGCTACTCACTTTACCTGGAGAAAAAACTCCAGCGTGAACACCGCTAAGGAGACCTGACAATGGTTGATATTATACAAGAACGCGAAATCGATCGCAGCCATATGCAAGTCTCTGACGAGGTGGCGATTGAAATCCGCAACATGAACAAGTGGTACGGTTCGTTCCACGTGCTGCGCGACATTAATCTAACCGTGCAACGTGGTGAGCGGATCGTTATCTGTGGCCCGTCGGGTTCAGGTAAGTCGACACTGATCCGCTGCATCAACCGGCTTGAAGAACACCAAGCCGGTGACATCATCGTCGATGGGACAGAGCTGTCTTCGGATCTGAAAAACATCGACAAGATCCGGTCAGAGGTTGGCATGTGCTTTCAGCACTTCAACCTGTTCCCGCACCTGACGATCCTTGAGAACTGCACGTTGGCACCGATCTGGGTTCGTAAGACACCTAAGAAAGAAGCCGAAGAAATCGCGATGCATTTCCTTGAAAAGGTGAAGATCCCTGATCAGGCGCATAAATACCCCGGCATGTTGTCCGGTGGTCAGCAGCAGCGTGTGGCGATTGCCCGTTCGCTTTGCATGAAGCCACGCATCATGTTGTTCGATGAACCTACGTCTGCTCTTGATCCTGAGATGATCAAAGAGGTGCTGGATACAATGATCGAACTGGCCGAAGAAGGCATGACCATGCTTTGCGTGACCCACGAAATGGGCTTTGCGCAAGCGGTTGCCAACCGGGTCATCTTTATGGACCAAGGTCAGATCGTGGAACAGAACGAACCGACCGAGTTCTTCAACAACCCGCAATCTGAGCGGACCCAATTGTTCCTCAGCCAGATCATCGGCCACTAAAAACAAAGCCCCGGGCATGACCCGGGGCTTTTTGTTTTATAGGAATACTGCAGAGTTTTTTATTCCTCTAAATTCCACGTGCACATTTCATGAAGACAATACTAGCGGACATTCAAGATCAGTTCGGAGTTCAGGAACTGCCTCATGGCTTATTCTACGCGTTCGACAATGCGCTGCGTTTCGATTTGGGAGGCACAGAGAGTAACATACACCGTCCGATGCGCCGGTTCTGTCAAGCATATGAGCGGGCATGTACGATTGCACATGCGCATTTTGAAGACTCATCAGAGATTTATCTTCTGCTTGCTAGCTATGGCTTAGAGCAGCCTAGTAAGAAACGTCTAAACCATATCGAACTCTGTGGAGTTGAGCGTTCCGAAGTGCAGTACGTAAGTAAGACTGCGCAGCAAGATGAAGAGCATATGGCTGAGTTTGGATGTGATCAGTTTCGTCATTGGGATATTGTTAAGGTAAACGATAAAAGATCTATTTCCGATATCATGTGGTTATGCATCGCTTCTGAAATGATGATCGAGCCCGCTTTTCATTCGACCACGGCGTATCTTGTAGATGCGAGAAATGGTCTAATCCTGCATGCATATGATGATCGCGGGCTGGATGTCGTTTCTCTTAACAAATCGCAGTTATCTGAGCTTTTCATAAAATTTAACAAATGGTTGCTAGAGTGTGACCTTGCTCGCATGAGTGCTATGTTTGCATCTGATGACTAGCGGTCTGCGCCACCCGTCGTCCCAATCAAATCGCGCGGCACGATGAAATCTACACACTCCCCCGTATGCCTTTGCACCGCTGACCAGCTATCTGCGTCAAAATCGATCACCGTTGTGGCGCAGGTTGGGTAGCCGCTGAAACGTGCGTGATCGGGTGCATTGGCGACCATCCCGTTGGCGAACATGCCGATGCCGGGGTTGTGCCCGATAAGAGCGACGGTTTTGACGCTTTCGCGGTGGATGGTGTCCATCAGCGTGTCTGGGGCGGCGTGGTATAGCGACTTCATCAATCGTAGCTTCGGCGCGGTTGATAGCTCTGCCATGATCAGGTCCGCTGTTTCATGGGTGCGGCTTGCGTCCGAGCAGAGGATTTCTTCGGGTTCATAGCCTTTGTCCCGCATCCAGCCGCCAATTGCCTTGGCAGATGCGATGCCGCGTGCATTGAGCACCCTTGCGTGGTCGTCCGAAAACGGGTCGTCCCAGCTGGATTTTGCATGGCGGATTAATATTAAACGAAGTGTCATAGGAAAGCGTCCATGTGAAATGCGGATTGGTCGGTAACACGACGATCTTGGCCGACAGGGCAGGCGCGACGTGCAGCGCAGCCCTGTGTCATGCAAGTTCGCCCTTCGGGGGTGGTTAAATAGCTTTTGCAGGTCGGGACATCATAGCTGTCATTGGCAAACGCGCCAACAGGGCAAGTGGTCTGGCAGGGTTTTGTTGCGCAAACTGTGCAAGGTGGGGTGGCGATGGGCATTTGTACCTGCCAAGGCAGCAGCAACGCGCCGCGATAGGATACGAACAACCCCGCTTGTTCGTGTACTAATAACCCGATCGGAGACTTCCACGCTTGCCCTGAACGCAGCGCCCAGCTGTAAAACGGATGAAACGGCGGGCCGTCAGAAGGGAATAGCGCCGCGGCGCTGTTATCGATGGCAATGCGGCTAAGTACGCGTTTGGACCAACGATCCATAGGATCGGGGTGTCCGTCGTTGTATTCACTTGATCTAATAAAGTCTGGCCAAAACGCAGGCTCATCCGGTCCAATCAGCAAGAGCGTCCCGCTAGATTGGGGTAATCCGTCGTCCGGGCTGATCGTGAACCCGCCAAGCACGCAAAGCCGCGCCTTTGATAGCGCTTGAAGCATCGCGTGATGGCGGGGATCAATCAATGGCCCGTTAGCGTGGTTCGCGGATAATCGAACCCGCACCATGTTCGGTGAACAGTTCCAAGAGGCTCGCGTTTGGCAGGCGTCCATCAAGTATCACGACCGCACGAACGCCTTTGTCGAGTGCGTCGAGCGCGGTTTCGGTCTTGGGGATCATCCCGCCAGCTATGGTACCGTCTGCAATCATATCGCGGACTTGGGCCGGTGAAAGCTGTGTGACGACCTCTCCGCTGCCGTCTTTGACGCCGGGGACATCGGTTAGCAGGAGAAGGCGGTCGGCCTTCAGAGCGCCTGCGATGGCCCCTGCAGCGGTGTCGCCGTTGACGTTAAAGGTCTCATTCGCGCTCATCCCGGTGGCGACAGGTGCGACGACGGGGATAATGCCCGCGTTGAACAGATCACGCAGAACTTGAACGTTCATTTCAACAGGGCGGCCAACAAAGCCCAATTCTGGATCGTCGGCTTCGGCAACCAGCAGATCGTCGTCTTTGCCTGAAAGGCCAACAGCGCGGCCGCCTTCGTCCATGATGGCCTGCACAATGCGTTTGTTCACAAGGCCCGTTAGGACCATTTCGACGACCTCGACTGTTGCTTGATCGGTCACGCGCTTACCGCGGACGAATTCGGATTTGATGCCAAGCTTGTCAAGCATCTGGTTAATCATCGGGCCGCCACCATGGACGACGACAGGGTTCATGCCAACCTGACGCATCAAAACGATATCGCGGGCGAACTCTGCCATTGCGTCAGCGTCGCCCATTGCGTTGCCGCCAAACTTAACGACCACAATCGCGCCGGAATAGCGCTGTAGGTATGGCAGCGCCTCGGACAAAGTGCGGGCGGTTGCGATCCAATCACGGTTCATGTCTTCGGTCCTTGATTTCATGATAAGCCTGCAATGATGGCGCGAAGCGTTGGGATGCCTTCGCCTTTTTCGGATGAGGTCAGGATTAGTTCAGGGAATGCTGCGGGGTGCTTTGCCAGCGCAGCACGTGTTTTTTCAAGTGATGCCTCAAGCGCGCCGCCCTTGAGCTTGTCGACCTTGGTCATAACGACCTGAAAGGTCACGGCAGATCGGTCGAGCAATGACATGATTTCTTCGTCTACCGCTTTGGCACCGTGGCGCGCGTCGATCAGAACAAACACGCGGCGTAGCGTCTGACGCCCAGACAGATAGTTTTTAAGCAACCGCTGCCATTTTTCGACAACCGCAACTGGGGCATTGGCAAAGCCATAGCCGGGCAAGTCGACCACGTAGATGTCGCCAGCGGTAAAGTAGTTAATTTCTTGCGTGCGGCCAGGCGTGTTAGATGCGCGGGCAAGGCCCTTGCGGCCTGTCAGCGCGTTGATCAGGGACGATTTGCCAACGTTGGATCGACCTGCGAAGCAGATTTCCAGACGGTCGGCAGGCGGCAGTCCGTCCATTGCGACGACGCCTTTGACGAATTCGGTTTCACCCGCAAACAGCAGGCGGCCCGCTTCCAATTCGCTTGGTTCCGGCGTTTCGACCTCGGGAAAGCGCAATTCCATATTTAAGTACCTCGACCTTGTCGTTTCGTGCACCTTACCGTTGTTCGTGACGGTGGCATAGGTGTCAAAAATTGGTGGCCCGAACCGGTTAGCAGACTTCGTGAATGTAGGGTCGAACGCGCGGCGGGTCGTGTTTTTGTAGCAAACCGCGAGGCGCAGTGAAGCTCCTCGCGGTCAATTGTTTTCTTAATGCCCCGGTTGGCGGGGCATCGATTTTATTTGCCTTCGTCGGCGTCAGCCGCATTCTTCTTACGGCGCAGGCTGGATTTGATATTTCCAAATACATCCGGCTTTGCACCGTGGCTGCGCATGATCAGATACTGCTGTGTAAAGGTGATCACGTTGTTCGCGATCCAGTACAGGACCAGACCACTGGCAAAGTTGCCCAGCATGAACATGAATACCCATGGCATCCATGCAAAGATCATCTGCTGGGTTGGATCAGTTGGTGCTGGGTTCAGGCGCTGTTGCAGCCACATGGAAACACCAAGGAAGATTGGCAGGATACCCAGTGACAACAGTTGCAGTGGCCCAAGATCTGGCGCCGCGAATGGCAGTAGGCCAAACAGGTTGAAGATCGAAGATGGGTCAGGCGCGCTAAGGTCTTTGATCCAACCGATCCAAGCTGTGTGGCGTAGTTCGATGGTGACAAAGATCACCTTATAGAGCGAGAAGAAGATTGGGATCTGCAACAGCATTGGCAGACAGCCAGATGCTGGGCTGACTTTGTTCTCTTTGTAGAGCTTCATCATGCCTTGTTGCATGGCTTGTCGGTCGTCGCCTGCTTGCTCTTTCAGCTTCTCCATCTCTGGCTGCAATTCTTTCATCCGCGCCATTGAGACATAGGACTTATAGGCCAGTGGCAGAACCAGCGCCTTGAGGATCACAGTCAGCGCGATAATCGCCCAGCCCATGTTGCCAATCAGACCGTGAAGCCCGTGCAACAGCCAGAAGATCGGTTTGGTCAGGAAAAAGAACATGCCCCAGTCGATGCTGTCGATAAAGCCACCGACACCTTCTTCGTCTTCATAGTGCTTGATGGCTTCCCATTCTTTCGCACCCGCAAAGAAACGCGTTGTGTTGGTGAATGTCTCGCCGGGCGCGATTGATGCGACGGGCATAACCGCCTCAGCTTGGAACAGGTCGCGGCTCTCATAGTACTTTGAAGTGGAACGGAACGGCGCATCCTGTGCCGGGATCAGCGCCGTCATCCAGTAGTGGTCTGTGTAGCCGATCCAACCGGATTCCGTGGCTTCTAGGCGCTCTGCAGGTGCGCCTTCGGTTGGGTGCACTTCATAGTCTTGAATGTCTTTATAGTCGGTTTCTTCAAGCGCGCCGTCGGTCATACGAACCAGACCTTCGTGCAGGATAAAGAATTTTTTCAAGTCGGCAGGGATACCTTGGCGACGGATAAGGCCATAGGGGCGTGCTGCGACCGCTGTGTCAGCGTTGTTTTCGATGCTTTGCTCAAAGCTAAACATGAATTCTTCGTCGACAGATACCACGGTGCGGAAAATCTGACCTGCACCGTTGTCCCATGACAGTGTTACCGGCGTCTGTGGTGTCAGGGTGTCGCCGCTTTCTAGCGTCCAAACCGTATCAGGGGTCGGGACGTTGGTCGGCTCGATACCCTCTGACGCGGCCCAGCCAAATGCGGTGTAATATGCGCCTGCTTCGCCTTCGGGGCGCAGCAGTTGAACGATCGCTGAGTCAGGCTCATTCGTTTCGTGGTATTGGGTAAGTGACAGATCATCGATACGACCGCCGCGTAGGGATAGCGTGCCCTCTAGCTCAGCCGTTTTGATCTGAACGCGTGGGGCAGGGGCATCTGTTGGCGCTGCTTCTGCGGGGGCCGTCGCCGAAGGTGCCGTTACCTGTGTGCCAGGCAAGGCAGCTTCGTTTGCACTGATCGTGGCGTCGCTTGTGATATCGACCGGCGGATCCTCTGGCGGGAACAACACTGTCCATGCCATGATCACAGCAAAGCTGAGCACGGTCGCCAAGATGAGGTTTTTGTTCTGGTCGTCCATTCGAAACCACCCATTTTCCCATAAAAATCTGATGGCCGTTCAACCCCTCAGGGTCACAAAGGTCAAGCGTTTTTCAGGAAATAAGGGTGTATTGCTGCACTTGTGACCAATATCGACGGTCAGAGAGCCGGGCTATGCGCGGCCTAAGCGCGTGAAGCTATCAATTTGGACGGGACTTTAGGTACTGTTTGCGCGTCTGGTGAAACACAGCAATCAGTCGGGGATCGCTAATTGCAAGCTGCTCTACTTGCTTTGAAAATTCGGCTTCGCTTTGGCCGTAGAACGAGGAGGCAGCCGCTTCGTGTGGCGCTGTCAACTTATTGGCTTGTTTCATAACTGCTTACTTTCTGACTTATAACGCCCATTTGCTATTCATCTAACGCGGTAAAATTGAGGCGGCAATATGAAGTATGGATCGAATTTTACAGATCAAACGGCGAAAAAAATGTGTTTTGGCTAATACCTAAGAAACATTATGCAGCATGATTGTTCACAAATGCAACTATTTGGCGGGTGCTAGCGCTATCAGTCGGTCGATTGAAAAAAGCGGGTTCTTTGTAGGCTAATCTTTTACGGCACCGCTGATACAACGGTGCCGTCCTAGGGGTATGGTTTCTATGGTTTATTCCTTAGGGCCTTTATGTTTTCGACCGCTTCATACTGTGACAAATAAACCTTTCCGCTCAGCTCTTGCAGGAAATGCTGTTCGCGCAATTTATCCATCACAGGGCCTTTTACTTCGGATAAATGAAGAGAAACGCCCATTTCGTGCAGACGTTCGTTGATCATTTCCAACGATTCGAGCGCGCTCAGGTCGATCTCGTTCACTGCCGAACACTGCAAAATGACGTGGCGTACATGTTCGTCGCCAGCGACGCGATTTTGTACCTGGTCCTCAAGATAACGCGCATTTGCAAAGTACAGGCTCTCGTCGACGCGCAGGGTGACGATTTCGGGGTGAGTCTGCACGTCATGGCGAAGGATGTTGCGGAAGTGTTCGGTGCCGGCAATCAGGCCGACCTCGGCGATGTGCGGCCGCGAGGTCTTATAAAGATGCAGCAAAACTGACAGTCCTACGCCTGCGGAAACGCCGACTTCGACACCCAAAGCAAGTGTAAGGAGAATGGTCGTCAAAACGGCGGCAAAGTCGGCTTTGGAATAGCTCCACGCACGGCTCAGGATGCTAAAGTCCACGAGGCTAAGCACGGCAACGATGATTGTTGCAGCAAGCGTGGCCTTGGGAAGGAAGAAGATCAGCGGAGTAAGAGCCAAGGCAGCGATTGCCAAGCCGATGGCCGTAAACGCGCCGGCGGCTGGTGTTTCAGCGCCCGCGTCAAAGTTCACGACAGATCGTGAGAACCCACCAGTGACAGGAAAACCACCCGTGAATGCTGCGCCAACGTTGGCAGCCCCAAGACCGATCAATTCTTGGTCTGGATCAATTCGCTGCCGTTTTTTCGCAGCAAGCGTCTGGGCGACAGAAATAGACTCTACAAAGCCGATTATAGAGATAAGGAAGGCTGGCAAGAGCAATTGCCCCAGCAATGTTGGTGACAGGGACGGCATCGTTAAAGGAGGCAGGCTTTGCGGGACGTCACCTACAATTTTGACACCTTGATTTGCCAAACCGAACAGCCACACCGCAAGTGTCGTTACAACGACAACCGCAACCGGTCCCGCTTTGACGGCTACGCCGGTTAACCCAGCGCTTAGGCCCGTCTTTTCAAGCAGCGGCTTAAGCCCTTTGCGGACCCAAAACAGGAATGCAGTCGCACTGATCCCGATCACGGCTGTGATGACGTTCGTTTCCGGCAAATGTTGGAAAAGTGATACCAGCAGGTCCAATAGATTGTGCCCTTCGGCATCAATGCCGAGAATGTGCTTTAACTGGCTGGCGGCAATGATAAGTCCAGACGCCGTTATGAACCCCGCAATGACAGGGTGAGACAAGAAATTCGCAATGAACCCCAGCCGAAAGAGGCCCATCGCAAGCAAGATCACCCCAGATAGCGCAGCAAGCGACAGGGCGGCGACCGCATAGCCCATGGTACCCTGTTCAACGATGTTGCTCAGCGCAGCGGCGGTCATCAGCGACACAACAGCGACGGGGCCAACGGCCAAGGCACGGCTGGTGCCGAAAATTGTGTAAAGAATGATTGGGGCGATTGATGCATAAAGCCCGGCTTCGGGCGGCAGACCCGCAAGTAACGCGTAAGCCAAGGACTGTGGGATAAGCATGATTGTGACAATCACCGCTGCCACGAGGTCATTCGACAGCGTCGTGCGATTATAGTCTTTGCCCCAAGAAAGGATGGGGAGATATCGGGTGATTGCAGCGTTCATCGTGTGGCTCAGTTCAATAGGGGCCGCCTTTGGGAGGAAGACGGCGTTATTGTTATTTCGTCGTGATCTTTTCGGGCTTAGCGAGCCATTCACGACCCTTTAGCATGCCTTTCCAGTAGATCGGTGGCAGCAGCTTTTCTTTTAGGAACCATGCTGCGCGTGTGGGCTTTGTCCCGTCGATCAGGAATTTTGGAAAGCTAGGTAGCAGGGTGCCGCCGTATCCGAATTCAGCTAGAACGATTTTCCCGCGTTCAACGGTCAATGGACACGACCCGTAACCATTGTATTGGGCAACAGGTGCACCGCCGCGCATGTCGGCAATCATGTTTTCAGCCACAACAGGGGCCTGCATACGGGCAGCAGCGGCTGTTTTGGCGTTCGGCGCGTTCATCACATCGCCCAACGACCAAATGTTGTCATAGGTCTTATGGCGCAGGGTCGCCTGATCGACATCGACCCAACCCGCAGCGTCAGCCAGTGGCGACACGCGGATAAAATCCGGCGCTGTCTGTGGGGGAACGACATGCAACATGTCAAAATCCATCTCGACGCGTTCGGCTGGGGTGTCGGGTTTGGCGACATTGAACCACGCTTTTTTTGCGGGACCATCGACAGCAACGAGGTTGTGAAAGAAGTTCAGCGTTGCGTCGTATTTTTCGACGTATTCCATCAGTGCTGGAACATAGTCTTTGATGCCGAACAGCACGCCGCCAGCATTGTTAAAGTGGATGTCGATGTCTTTTAGAACACCACGGCGGGACCATGCGTCACCGGATAGATACATCGCCTTCTGTGGCGCACCTGCGCATTTGATCGGCATCGGGGGCTGCGTAAAGATTGCGCGGCCAGACTTCATGCCAGACACTAATTCCCACGTATATGGGGCAAGGTCATAGCGATAGTTTGAGGTCACACCATTCTGGCCCAAGGTTTCGACCAAACCGTCGATCTTGTTCCAGTCAAGTTTGAGGCCGGGTGTTACGATCAATCGATTATATTTCACGACCCGGCATCCATCAAGAATGACAGCATTGTTCGCTGGTTCGAACGCGGCGACTGCTGCTTTGATCCAGTGAACGCCGCGTGGGATCAAGGACCCCATCGTACGCGCCGTTTCTTGCGGTTCAAAGATGCCGCCGCCGACCATCGTCCAGCCGGGCTGGTAGTAGTGGACATCAGCGGGGTCGATAATTGCGATCTCTAGTTCTGGTTTGCGTGCCTTAAGGCTGGCAGCGACTGCGATACCGCCAGCGCCAGCACCAACAATCACAACCTCATAACTTGCGTCACCGGTATCGGTCGGGGTTTTGCCGCCATTCGCAATGCGGCGAACAACGCCGCCCATGTCATAGCCAGCTGCTTTGGTTGCAGCCAGAATGTCGGCGACGCTAAGTGTGCTGGCTTGCGATAGCGACCACAGCGTGGCCGACCGTGTGCCAGTGCGGCAATAGGCAAGCACTGGACCGGGAAGGGTGTCCAGTGCATTGCCAAATGCGACAGCATCATCGTCGCTGACTTTGCCAGCGACGATGGGTTGGTATACCGCGTCTAGGCCGAACTCTTTGGCGGCATTGGCGATTTCTTGGAACGTTGGCTGATCCGCACCCTCACCGTCAGGACGGTTGCAGATGATGGCTTTAAAGCCGGCGTCCTTAATAACCTGCATGTCATCAGGCATGATTTGGGGACTCGCAGACACGCCTGCGGCAAGGGTGTTCAGTTCCAATGTTCTTCTCCTAGATCAAAGACCGTTTACAGGCACTTTCAGCACTGGGTTGCCGTCTTTGTCTTTTGGGACAGCACCTGCGCGCATGTTTACCTGAAGCGACGGAATGATCAGTTTCGGCATATCTAGTGTCGCATCGCGTTCGGTACGGAACTTGATAAAGTCTTCGCGGCTTTTGCCTGCGCCGACGTGGATGTTGTGCGCCTTTTCTTCGCCAACAGTGGTTTCCCACTGAATGTCGCGGCCATTGGGGCCATAGTCGTGGCACATGAACAAACGCATGTCGTCAGGCAGTGTCAGCACCTTTTGGATGCTGTCAAAAAGCGTACCTGCGTCACCACCGGGGAAGTCGGCACGGGCCGATCCGCCGTCTGGCATAAACAATGTGTCACCGACAAAGGCTGCGTCACCGACGACATGAACCATGCATGCAGGCGTGTGGCCGGGCGTGTAGATCGTAAAGACTTCCATGTTGCCGATCTTGTAAGTGTCGCCGTCTTCGAACAGCGCATCAAACTGCGATCCGTCACGCTGGAATTCGGTGCCTTCGTTAAAGACTTTGCCGAATGTGTCCTGCACAACCATGATCTTTGATCCGACGCCAATTTTACCACCCAGCTTTTCCTGAATGTATGGCGCGGCTGACAGGTGGTCGGCGTGCACGTGGGTCTCGATGATCCAATCAAGCGTTAGACCGCGGTCTTGGACCTCTTTGATCAGTGCGTCGGCATGATCGTATGTGATCCGGCCGGCAGCGTAATCAATGTCCATTACGCTATCGATGATAGCGCAGTGATCGCTTGAAGGGTCTTTAACGATATAGCTGATCGTATTTGTTGCCTCATCAAAATGGGCGGAAACGTCAGGTGTGACGCTCATATCAACGGGATAGGTCATGTGTGTTCTCCTAAGGTCGAAGGAAGTTAAGCCTGACAGGTGCGCAGGCCGAAAATGCGGTAGAGCGGGCAAAACCGCATTGCTGAGGTCGCCAGCAAAACGATACCCACGATCACCGCGACGACAGTCGCAGCGGTGCTTTCAAACAGTGGAAGGCCGGTCGTAAATGGGGCCACAAGTAGTGCAGCGCCAATTACAAGGCGAATGAGGCGGTCGATCGTTCCAACATTTACGGTCATTATCTTGGCTCCGTGTTAGGTTTATAGTCCTTCTACATCGGGTGCCTTTGAGATTCGGTGACTTTGTCACCAAGCTAATGAGGCCCCTTGTTAGCAATTATGACCTGCCAAATCCTCTAGCGCATTGCGCTGGATCAAATGTACGCAACCGCGACTTTGTTCGATCCATCCCCGACGTTGGAATTCCTGCAGCTGCCTGGAAATCACTTCGCGTGCGGTTCCTAATTCGACGGATAGCTTTTGATGGGTTGTTTTGATCGTGTCCTTACCTTCGGACAGCGCGATCAGCTTATCCGCCAGTCGCACATCCATCTTTTGAAACGCGACTTCGTCGATAACTAAGAACAGATCGGTGATCCGTTTGGAAAACGCGGCGAAGACAAAGTCGCGAAACTGCTTTGATTGCGAAACGAGGTCATCAAACAGTGTGCGTGGGATTGCGGCTGCTTGGACATCGGTTTCACAGATACCTTCGGCAGAGTAATCGTCAAAGGCAAGCAAACAGGCAGTCGTGAGCACACAGCTTTGCCCGGCGTGGATACGATACAGCACAATTTCGTGCCCCGTTTCGGAAACTTGCTGAACACGCACCGTACCATCCAGCAGGAACAGCATGTTTTCAGGCGAATTGCCCGGGCCAAAAATCGTGGTGCCCGCGGGAACCGAAATCAATTTGCTTTTGGACAGCAGCAATTTTTGCGTTTCAGGCGACAGTTGTGCCAAGCCGGGAAAACGCTGTGTCCAATTTTCAATCGTCATTCTAATGCTCGTCCCGTTACCTATCGCCGCAGTGCGGCGCGATGCCTCATTCATTTCGCCCGGTTGCGCTTTGCCGATGTCCGCTAAGGCGCTATGTCTTCTTATATATTCTAAGGTCGAAATGTGTACAGCGCCCTGATCGACCGGAATTTTCAGCCATCGCGCGACGACGTGAATAGCGGAGATAAATATGTTCGATACCCTGACTGCCGAAACCCTTGCCCGGATGCAGTTCGCATTCACGGTATCGTTCCACATCATCTTTCCGGCGTTCTCAATCGGGTTGGCCAGCTATCTCGCGGTACTGAACGGGCTGTGGCTAAGGACCCGCAACGAATCCTATCTGACCCTGTTCAACTATTGGAAAAAGATATTCGCCGTCGCCTTTGGTATGGGTGTCGTGTCGGGCATTGTGATGTCCTACCAATTTGGGACTAACTGGTCGGTGTTTTCGGACAAAACCGGACCCGTATTAGGACCGTTGATGGCATACGAGGTGCTATCCGCGTTTTTTCTAGAGGCTGGTTTTCTGGGTATCATGCTATTCGGTCGTGAACGCGTCGGCGCTGGGCTGCACATGTTTGCAACGGCAATGGTTGCCTTTGGTACGCTGATGTCAGCGACTTGGATTCTGTCGGTGAACTCTTGGATGCAGACACCCGCTGGTTACAGCGTGAATGAATTGGGACAATTCGTACCCGAAGATTGGTGGCAGATCGTATTCAACCCTTCGTTCCCCTACCGGTTGGTCCATATGGTGCTGGCGGCATATCTTACCACTGCGCTTGTCGTTGGCGGAGTAGGCGCCTTGCATCTGCTACGCGACCGCGAAGATGCCCCAGCGCGACGGATGTTTTCCATGGCGATGTGGATGCTTGTTGTCGTCGCCCCACTGCAGATTTTTGCAGGCGACGCACACGGGCTGAACACACTAGAGCACCAACCAGCCAAGGTCATGGCGATGGAGGGTCATTATGACAGCCACCCCGATGGCGCACCGTTGATCTTGTTTGGTATCCCGAACCCGGCGGAAAAGCGGATCGATTACGCGATTGAAATTCCAAAGCTATCGAGCCTGATCTTAAAGCACCATTTGGATGCGCCTTTGGCTGGATTAGACACTATTCCTGACGAAGATGAACCGCCCGTTGTGATCGTATTCTGGAGCTTTCGGGTGATGGTTGGGCTTGGTTTTGCGATGCTGGGTCTAGGAGCATGGAGCCTTTGGCGGCGCGTGCGCGGCAAGCTGTATTCTGACCGCTGGCTGCACCGCGCGGCAATCTTGATGGGGCCAATGGGGTTTGTCGCCGTACTGGCGGGGTGGATCACTACAGAGGTCGGGCGCCAGCCATTCACTGTTTACGGGTTACTGCGTACTTCGGATAGCCTTGCGCCAGTGGCAGCCCCAGCTGTGGCTGCATCGTTGATCGCGTTTATCATCGTCTATTTCTTTATCTTCGGGGCGGGGACATTTTACCTTCTGCGGATGATGAATAAACCTGCGGGCACGATACGTCTTGGGCTGCGCGATGCACCGGTGCGTGCGGCAGGTATCACACCGATCCAAGAAACCCATCCAGACGAAGCCCACGGCGTTAAGGGAGGCTGATCATGTTTGAACTATCGTTTATCTGGGCGGGCATTATCGCATTTGCGGTACTGACCTATGTGATCTTGGACGGGTTCGACCTTGGGGTGGGGATATTGTTCCCAACCGCAAAGGGCGAAAAAGAAAAGGCAACAATGATGAATTCCATCGCCCCAATTTGGGACGGGAACGAAACGTGGTTGGTCATGGGCGGTGGCGGGCTGTTTGCGGTTTTCCCGCTGGCCTATGCCGTCATTATGCCCGCGCTTTATATGCCAATCATCCTGATGCTGCTGGCGCTTATCTTTCGTGGTGTGGCGTTTGAATACCGTTGGCGGACCAAACGGTGGAAGCCCGTCTGGGACGTGGCATTTTTTGGCGGGTCAATCGTGGCGGCGTTTATGCAAGGCATCGCGCTGGGCGCATTGGTGCAAGGGATTGACGTCGCAGACCGTGCTTATGCCGGCGGATGGTGGGACTGGCTGACAGTGTTTTCCGTGCTGACTGGGGTTGCCGTCGTCGTCGGTTACGCCTTGCTGGGGGCAACTTGGTTGATCCTTAAAACCGAAGGCCAATTGCAACGCCAGATGCAGCGATATGCCTGGAGGCTGGCGGTGGGAACGCTGGGGTTCATTGCTGTGGTCAGTATCTTGACCCCATTCCAAGACCCAGTCTATTTCCAGCGCTGGTTTAACCTGCCCGGTAGTGCCCTTAGCGTGCTGATGCCAGTTGCGGTTCTGATTGCTGCAGTGTCGCTGTTCAACGGGTTGAATGCAGGTAAAGACGCGCAGCCATTCTTATCTGCGCTAGGCTTGTTTGTGCTTTGTTTTGCGGGGATCGGAATTAGCTTTTATCCCAACATTGTGCCGCCCAACCTCACTATTGCAGAAGCGGCCGCGCCTGATTCAAGTTTGAAATTCGCATTGGTAGGCACTGTTGTCTTGGTGCCGCTGATCTTAGGTTATACCGCATACGCATACTGGGTGTTCCGCGGTAAAATCGACCCTGAAGAGGGGTATCACTAGTGCAAACGCTCGCAAAAATCGCGTGGTTTGTTGGGATCTGGCTTGCCAGCGTGGCGGCGCTGGGCGTTGTCGCATATCTGATCCGATGGGCGATCATGTAACGACGAAACCGAAACAAAAAAGCAGCCCAGTGGGCTGCTTTCGTTATTGGGTGCGTGTCCTGAAACGCGACGTTAGCCGCCTGATGTCAGACGCCGTGTGAATGCTAGTGCGCGCTCACCTTCGAAACCTGCAGTCGCCATTTCATCGCTCCACGCTGTTTCATAGCCAGCAGCAGCGTTTTTCACGGCGTTGATGACGCTTTGTGCCGCGGGCTCGATCGGGATGCCAGACGCAAGGATTTGTTCTTTGCCGATGTAGTCGGCATAGTCGAACGCCTTGGCCGCAAGCACAGGGATCATTTCGTGCGAGTAGCTTTTCACTATCTCAAGGTCTTCGGCAGGTAGACGTGCAGCCGCTGCATTGGACATGCCGTGGAACCAAGTGGAGTTGTAGTAACCGCTTTGGATTTCCGACACGTATGTGATCTGGTCGATGATGTTAAAGGCAGTTGCGCCTTCGAATGGGAAACAAACGCCGTCAATCGTGCCATCAATCAGCGCCTGACGAGCGTCAGTCGGTGACATTGGAACGTTGGTCGCACCCAAATCAGACATCAAACCAGAGATATAACCGCCAGATGTACGAACGCGCAGACCTTGGAAGTCTTCGGGCTTTTCAATCACTTTGTCTTTCAGCATCAACATGCCGGGTCCGTGTTGGAACAGACCCAAGAGAGTGATGCCAGTATGCTCTTCTTCGCCGCGCAGCAATTGGCCGTAGACCTTAGAGAAAGCCTGCGACGAGCTGTAAGCGTCGCCCAAGAATGAGAACTGACCGATTTTTGCGCGGGCGAATTCGTTTTGGCTATAGCCGTGGATGCTGAAGCCAACGTCAATTTGGCCTGTGCGCAGCAATTCAAGGTGTGCTGGTGGCGGGCCCTTTGGGGTCGGCAAGATGTTAATCTTGACCCGGCCTTCAGTCACCTCTTCGATGCCTTCGGCCCAAGGGTAGAATAGGTTTTGGGTTACATCACTTTGCAGCGGCAGCCAGACAGACATGTCTAGCGTGTTCACAGCCTGCGCGCGCAGGATTGATGGCGTAGCCAGCGTGGTCGTCACCGCGGCCGTTGTTGTGCTCAACAGCTTGCGACGAGTAATCTGGAATGGCGTCTTATTCATTTACGTCTCCATTGTGTCGCTCATTCTGCACTCGGTTTGGGCAAAGTGGCGGCACGTTCATGTTTATATTTGGGCCGCTTGCTGCGCCGCTTCGTAGTTGGATCCTTTAGATCGTAACATGCGTGGCGGCGCAACCATAGCGCGACTCAGTTTTTAGCGTGTTCAGCGAAGCCAGATTTCAACGCGGCGGTTGGTTTGGCGTCCATCTTCGTCCGAGTTACACGCTGCAGGAGATGCAGCACCAAAGCCCAAAGTCGTGATCGCATTTGGATTAATGCGGCCATTACTTGCAGCCAGAATTTCGTCACGAATTTGCGTAGCACGACGACGTGAAAGGACTGTATTCAGATCACTTTTACCGATCGAGTCAGTGAAGCCGATAAGCAACATTTCGACGCCTTCGTATTCAGGGCGCTCAAGCAATTCTGACAGACGGATAGCATCGGCACGCGCTTTGTTATCGATCTGGCTAGAGCCACTGGAGAAGCGGAAAGTTGTCGATAGGCGCTCAGAATTAAGAACCTCACGCGTGAACTGCTGCATGTTGAACAGTTCGCCGCTTTGTTCTGGTGCTGCCAGTGAATAAGCAAGCTGCTGACCAAAACCATCCAATGTCGCGGTTTCCGAATCAAGGCTAACAAAGCCCGCGTCGGTTACGATCTCTTGGCCTTTAGGGCTTTGAAGAATGGTGATCATGCGGCGCAGCAGGGACGGTGTCGCGCGGTTTGTGGTGTATGCATACATACGACGTGACAGCGGGTAATCTTCTGACCGGATCGCGAACGTATCTGGCTCGGCGATGATCCCGCAGGCAGACGCCAGGCGAACAGGGCGTGCAACGTTGATGTCAGATGTGGAAAGCAGAGCAATCGCACCAGGCTGTTGAGAAACAAGGATATCTAGCTCGTCAGAGCTAAGTGTCCGGTCAACGTTAGGCGAGAAAGACGAGAAGTTCTGATCCAAGATCGCGCGGGTGAAATAGTCGGACAGTTCACCGCCGTCTGCTGGCACATAGAGTTGGATAGGTAGGTCGGCACCGCCGATTTCGCGCCAGTTTGTGATCTGACCCGAGAAGATTGCTTCAGTTTGGGCGACAGTGATCGATTTGACTGGGTTGTCGGGGGATACAACAGCGGCAAGCGCGTCTTGCCCGAAAATCGTTTCGTGTGCTGAATCGTTCAGGTTGCCTAGCCCTGCATCAATAAAGCGTTCGACTTCGGCGTTGGTTGCACGGCGTTCCGAGAATACGATTTCAACGTCGCCGTTATACAGTTTGTCAAATGCAGATGATGTGTCGTTGCTGTGGATTTGGAAGTTACCATAAAGCAATCCGCCTTCGCCCAAAATCAGGCCCGACTGCGAGGTCGTTTGCTGAACAACAAGCTGCAGGGACGCGTCACTTTGTGTTGCCAGTTCTTCCATCAGTGGTGGAAGAAGGTCGGACGTGAATGAAGGGTTGGAAGCGATGCGGATCAACTGGTTCAGCTGGTCGGCCAACTCTGGGCATTCCTCACCGCTACAAGTCACTTTGTCACTGTCGATCACAAGCTGACCAAGGCCAGATGCGATTGTATATTGGTCGTTTTCGAATTTGATCAGCTCGCCTGATACGCGAATAGTGCGGTCCATTGATTCGAGAGTAACCTCAGCCATGGCAGGCATAGCTGCTAGGAAACCAGCTTGGGCTACCCAGAAACACCTGTTCAACGTCAGCATAATGTAATCCCTTGATATTGTTTTGAATTGCTTTGTTCTCTGCGGGTGTTACTGATCCATGAATACGGCAAAAAATTGACCGCTTAGGCAAATTTACCCACTTTTTTGCAATCGCAGCATTACTGATACAACACAATGCAACTGAGCCGATAAAAGATTTGTTAGCCTTAGTTGATTGCAAAATTGCCTAAAAAACGTGCAGCTTTCGCTGCGCATTTCCGGCCTAAGATTCGACTGATAGAACAGAGCTGACGATCGTATCGACGACATCCGCTTTAAGCGCTTCTTGGCCTTCTGGCGTGGCTATGTCGTTCCCGAAGATCACCGAAAAGGTCGACTCGTTTGAGACGTTGAAGAAACAAAGTGCGCTGATCTTCCAGTGCAATTGAAGCGGATTGATGTCGCTCCGAAAGATGCCTTGGCGCATGCCACGCTCTGAAATCTCTTTCAGCTGTTCAACGACCGGAGAGTTGCCTGCCCGGATCGTATCAGATTCCGCCACATGGGACCCGCGGTGGATGTTTTCGATCATGACAAGTCTGATGAAATCTTCGTTGGCCCGGTGGTGGTCAAACGTATAGGCAACCAGCTTGCGCAGGGCAGCGACGGGATCGAGGTTTTCAAGCTCCAGCGCTTTTTCTCCGGTACGCACATCGCGGTACGCTTGTTCGAGCACTTCGCGGTACAGGTTTTCTTTGTCTTTAAAGTAGTAAAAGATCATCCGCTTTGATGTCTTTGTGCGGGATGAAATCTCTTGGACGCGTGCGCCGGAAAGCCCGTGTGCGGCAAATTCTTCGCGGGCAACTCGTAGAATATCTGCCTTTACGGCTTCAGGGTCCTGTTTCCAAGTTCCGCGCTGGCGTGAGGCTTTTGGTTTCGCTTCGGCTGTCATGCGATCTCCTTAAAGGTAAATAGCGCTCACCGCAATTAACCTTTTGGTTCAAAGTGTTTGACATGCAATTAACCGCATGGTTCATTGTGCGCGTTCCAGCGAGCAAGGTTCGGATTCGTTGGGGTGGGGGGACGTAAATGAGATCGCAACAGAAAATCCTGGCAAATGATGCCGACCAAGGCACGTTTGATGATTTGGTCATTGGCCTAGTTGGCCGTGGAATTCAGCGATCACGTACGCCTCGTATGCATATGGCCGAAGGGGTTCACCAAGGTCAGCGCATTATTTACCAGTTGTTGGATGTTGATCAGTTTCCCGGCGGTGACCGTCCGCTAGAACAGATTATTGATGCCGCCGAGATTTGCGGTTTTGCCGGCCTGAACATCACGTTCCCATATAAAATCGACGTAATCCCGTTGTTGGACGAATTGTCGGAAAATGCGCGTGCGATTGGCGCGGTGAATACTGTCGTCTTCAAAGATGGGCGTCGCATTGGCCACAACACTGATAAGGTCGGTTTCGAGGAAGGCTTTCGGCAAAACATGCCGGGGGCGATCCTTGATCATGTCCTGCAAATCGGTGCGGGTGGGGCGGGTGTAGCCGTGGCCCATGCTTTCGCATCACTTGGCGTGAAACGTCTGACCATCGCAGATAGTGATCACGCACGTGCAGTTGCCCTACAGGGGCAAATTGCCCGAGCTCATGACGGTATATCGGTCGATGTGGCCAATTTGACCGAGATGCTTGATCTGACGCCTGATGGTGTCGTGAACGCAACGCCTGTCGGGATGGCCAAGCTGCCCGGCACTGCTTATCCAGTTTCGCTGTTACGCCCTGAAATGTGGGTCGCAGATATCGTATATTTTCCGCTCCAAACTGAATTGCTGGCTGCTGCGCGCGCCAAAGGCTGCCGCGTGCTGCCCGGTTCAGGAATGGCCGTTTATCAGGCTGTACGAGCGTTCGAACTTTTCACCGGTCGTCAGCCAGATGCGGCCCGGATGAAAGCAACTTTTGAGGCTATGACCTCATAAACGACGCTGCGAAAGCAGTAACTACACGCAAAAGGGAGGATACCATGCGTTTCACATTTAAATCCATCGCCGCCTCGACAGCGGTTGTCATGGCGCTTGCGACATCTGTTGCACAGGCGCAAACCATTCGGATCGCACACGTCGATCCAGACGAATGGACAGGCTCCAAGAAAGGTGCCGCAGCTCAGATTTTCCGTAACATCGTAGAAGGCGAAACTGGTCTTTCAGTTGAAATCTTCCCAGCGGGTGCTTTGGGCAACGAAGACGAACTGGTTGGTCAGGTTCAAGAAGGCCTACTGCAGATGGCAATCGTTTCGGGCGCAATGTCCAAAGCATGCCCAGCTGCATCTGTTCTGGACATCCCTTACACATTCTCATCTGCGACTGTTGCATGGGAAGTGCTGGACGGTGAATTCGGTGATGCACTGGGCGAGCACTGCCTTGAGCAAACTGGCATGCGCACATTGGCGTTCGGCGAAACTGGTTTCCGTAACTTCACAAACAACACACGTGAAATTCGCACACCGGCAGACATGGAAGGTCTGAAGTTCCGCGTGCAGCCTATCCCGCTGTACCTGGAAATGGTAAGCGGTCTTGGCGGTGAGCCAACACCAATCGCATGGACAGAACTGCCAAACGCGCTTTCTACTGGTGTTGTTGACGGTCAGGAAAACCCTGTTGGCGTTATCTACAACAACGGCCTGCACCAGTTGCAAAAGTACATGACACTGGACGGCCACGTTTACGCGGCTGACTTCCTTGTCATCAGCGATGAATTCTACCAGTCGCTGACAGCAGCAGAGCAAGAAGTTGTTGCACGTGCGGCAGTTGTTGCAGGTAACATGGGTCGTTCGATCCAGCAGTGGACATCTGCCGAAGGCGTTCTGGCTGTTCAAGCCGAAGGTATGCAGGTTTACTCTCCGACTGCTGACGAACTGGCAATGTTTGCTGAAAAAGCACAGCCAGCTGTTGTAGACTTCCTGCGCGGTGAACTGGGCGACGACGCTGCTTGGATCGACCAGCTTCAGGCTGCAGTTGCTGCTGCTCAGTAACTAACGACAAATGGTGGGCTGCATTTCGGTGCGGCCCACCACACTGCTACCCCGAAAAGGAGCCCGGCTAATGGCCAAACTGAATTCACTCGTAAGCCGGATATTTGGTTGGGGCGCTGGCCTATCAATGGGGCTGGTTTTTGTAATCATCTTTGTAAATTCACTGCGCCGCTACACTGTCGGGCAATCGGTACAATGGGGCGAAGAATTGCCCGTTTACCTTGCCGTATATGGTGTGATGTTCGGTGTGGCGCTGGCCTATATGCAGGACCGGCACATCCGGTTCACGATCGTCATCGACTTTTTGAATGAGCGTCGCAAAACGATCATGTTCGCGGTGGGCGACGTTCTGATGATGGTGACTGGCGTGATGCTGGTTTTGTCAGCGCTGGCGTTTGTCGAACGCCGCGGTGACACAATGTCATCTGGCATGTTTGGCCTTTCGCGTTGGTTGGGTGATGTGACTGGTATCAAGGCGTTGGATGCGCTTGGTACGCTTGGACCATACCAATACGCGCTGGTTATCGGCGGCGCGATGATTACGTTAGCTGCTGTTCTAAAATTCATCGAGCGCGTAACTGCGCTGCGGGGGCAATAATATGATCTACGTTATCCTGATCGCGGGCCTATTGGTTGGTGCGCCGATTGCCTTTGCTATCCTTGCTTCGCTTTCCTATTTCATGGCCACCGGCGACGCGCCCTACAATCTGCGCATCGTCGCGACAGAGTTGTTCAATGGCCTGAATTCCTATCCGCTGCTTGCAATTCCACTGTTCGTTCTGGCGGGTGAGCTGATGAACGAAAGCGGTATCACTGGCCGGATTATCGCATTTGCGAACGTCCTTGTTGGCCGTATGCGGGCGGGCCTCGCGATGGTGAATATCTGGGCCTCTGTTATCTTTGCTGGTCTTTCTGGGTCTGCGGTTGCTGATACCTCTGCGATTGGTCGTGTGTTTATCCCCGAGATGGAAAAGCACGGTTATGACCGCGCCTATGCTGCTGCTTTGACCGCCGCGTCGTCTGTTATCGGTCCGATTATCCCGCCGTCTATTCCTGTCATCATCTACGCGTTGATCGTGACGGGTGTTTCAGTCCCTGCCTTGTTCATGGCTGGGATCATTCCGGGGCTGTTGCTGGCTGTGTTCTTGTCCGTCTACGTCATGCTGACCGTCGACATGAAAAAGATCAACGCAGCGTCCGCTGCCCTGAACGAAGAAAAACAGCCCGCACGTGAAGCCCTGCTTGGTGGTATCTTGCCGCTGTTGATGCCGGTGTTTGTTGTTGGTTCGATCCTGATGGGGGTCGTCACCCCGACCGAGGCTGCCAGCTTTGCTGTGGCTTATGCGCTTGTCATCGGTACGTTTGTTTACCGCAAGATCAAGATTTCCGCCCTGCCTCGGCTGTTCACCGAAGCCATGCGCGATAGTGCGGTTATTATGATCATCATCGCTGCTGTATCTGCCGCGAACTGGTTGCTGACTTATAACCGTGTGCCAAACATGCTGACGGATTGGGTGTTGGGTAACGTTGATAGCAAAACGACCTTCTTGATTGCTGTGATCATTCTGTTCTTGTTCGTCGGTCTGTTCCTAGAAGGCATCGCTGCGATGCTGGTGCTGGTGCCAATCCTGCACCCAATCGCCGTAAGCTTTGGCATTGACCCTGTGCATTTCGGAATTTTGGTTATCTTTAACCTGATGATTGGTCTGATCACGCCACCTCTTGGGCTGTGTTTATTCGTTGCCGAAGGGATAGCCGGGGTCGGGATGGCCCGACTGACCAAAGCGATCTTGCCGTTCTTCTTGGTCGAAGTTGCCGTTCTGCTTGTTCTGACTTTCGTGCCTGAAACAGTCACTTGGCTGCCAACCGCATTAGGATACTAACATGAAAACCTCGATCGCCACCGTCTCTATCTCTGGTAGCCTTCCTGAAAAACTGGCTGCCATTCAAAAGGCAGGGTTCGACGGGATCGAGATTTTCGAACAGGACTTTATCGCCCATGACGGCAGTCCGCGCGAAGTGGGCAATATGATCCGGGACATGGGGTTGGATATTACGCTGTTCCAACCCTTTCGCGATTTCGAAAGCCTGCCCGAGCCGTTGCGCGCCAAAGCGTTTGATCGTGCAGAGCGCAAGTTCGACCTGATGCAGGAACTCGGCACCGATTTGGTGCTGATCTGTTCGTCTTGCCATCCCGAGGCTATCGGTGGCATCGACCGCGCCGCTGCCGATTTCCATGAGCTGGGCGAACGCGCAGCAAAGCGCGGGTTACGTGTTGGCTATGAGGCATTGGCCTGGGGCAAGCACGTTAATGACCACCGCGATGCATGGGAAATCGTACGCCGCGCTGATCATGAAAACGTTGGGCTGATTGTTGATAGCTTTCATACGCTTTCCCGCAAGTTAGACCCGAATTCGATCCGCAGTGTGCCGGGCGACAAGATTTTCTTTGTACAGTTGGCTGATGCACCGCTGATTGACATGGACCTGCTGTATTGGTCGCGCCATTTCCGGAACATGCCGGGCGAAGGCGATCTGGACGTAACTGGTTTCATGCAGGCTGTCATGGCAACCGGATATAGCGGCCCGATCAGTCTTGAAATCTTCAACGACCAATTCCGCGGCGGTAGCCCGACGACGATTGCCAAGGACGGCCACCGTTCACTGATCGCGTTGATGGATGATGTGCGTCGTGCAGAACCGACCGTGACTGTTGATATGCCTGCAATGCCGCCGCGTATCGGGGTTGATGGCGTATCATTCGTGGAATTCGCATCGCGCGGAGCCGAGGCCGAACAGCTAGAGGCAATGCTGCAAACGCTGGGCTTTGAAAAGGCGGGCAATCACATTTCAAAGAACCTCGCGCTTTGGACGCAAGGTGATGTTCGGATCGTGGTGAACCGCGAAACCGAAGGCTATGCCAGCAGCGCCTACACCATGCATGGCACCACAGTTTGCGATATTGGCCTTTCTGTCGACAATGCCGCTGCGACAGTGGCGCGCGCGATGGCGCTTGGTGCAAATACGTTCAACCAACCTGTTGGCCCCGGCGAATTGGATATCCCTGCGATCCGTGGTCTTAGCGGGTCGGTGATGCACTTCATCGACGAAGAAAGCGGTCTTTCCAACGTTTGGTCAGTCGAATTCACGTCGGATGAAAATGTCGGTACCGGCGCAGGTTTGCGCAGTATCGACCACCTTGCCCAAACCATGAGCTATGACGAGATGCTAAGCTGGTCACTGTTCTACACGTCGTTGTTCTGCATGGGTAAATCGCCGATGTTTGACGTGGTCGACCCTGACGGGTTGGTGCGCAGCCAAGCATTAGAGACCAAAGACGGCAGTTTCCGTATCACGCTAAACGGGGCTGAAACCCACCGTACCATGGCCGGGAACTTCCTTGCCGATAGCTTTGGTGCATCTGTTCAGCATATCGCGCTCGCCACCGATGATATCTTTGCGACACGCGACGCGATGGCCGAACGTGGCTTCAAGCCGCTGCCGATGTCCGACAATTACTATGCAGATTTGGCAGCGCGGTTCACGCTGTCGGATGAAAAACTGGCCAAGCTAAAGGCTGGCAGCATTCTGTATGACGAAGATGCCAATGGCGCGTTCTATCAGTTCTATTCGCAACCATATGCGGGCGGAATGTTCTTTGAGATCGTTCAACGCAAAGGTGGCTATGCGGGTTACGGTGCACCAAATGCGCCTTTCCGCATTGCTGCACAGAAACGTCTTATGCGTCCCAAAGGTATGCCAAAAGCCTAAGTCCCGCCTGTCACTGGTGGTCTGGCTATGAACCTGATTTAATTGGCGCAAATACTTTTGGGGGCACTATGACTAATCCTTGCATTATCTGCGTCGCAATTACTGGGTCTCTTCCGACCAAGGAAAATAACCCGGCGGTGCCGATCACGATCTCCGAACAAATCGAAAGCACGCAAGAAGCATTCGAGGCAGGGGCGACCATTGCCCACTGTCACGTCCGTGATGACGAAGGCAAACCTACTTCGGACCCTGATCGCTTTGCGCGTCTTAAGGAAGGGTTGGAAAAACACTGCCCCGGTATGATCGTACAGCTGTCCACTGGTGGCCGTTCAGGTGCGGGGCGTGATCGCGGCGGGATGCTTTCGCTGCGTCCAGATATGGCGTCGCTGTCTGTCGGGTCCAACAATTTCCCAACGCGGGTGTATGAAAACAGCCCCGATCTGGTCGATTGGTTGGCGTCTGAAATGCAAACCTATGGCGTCAAGCCAGAGATCGAAGCATTCGACCTAAGTCACATTGTGCAGGCGACCCGCATGGCCGCCGATGGGCGGCTCAAGTCGCCCCTGTACGTGCAGTTCGTGATGGGCGTGAAGAACGCTATGCCAGCGGACGAGCCGATTTTTGATTTCTATATCGAAACGCTTAAGCGCCTTGCGCCGGACGCGCAGTGGTGTGCTGCAGGGATCGGACAGGCGCAGCTTACGATCAACGAATGGTCTATTGCCAAAGGCGGGCACACGCGAACTGGATTGGAAGACAACGTGCGATTGGATCGCAACACGTTGGCATCGTCCAATGCAGCCTTGGTGCAGCGGGCCGTGGACCTGTGCGAAAAATACGAACGCCCGGTTGCGACCTGGCAGCAAGCCCGCGCCATCCTGGGCCTGCGCAAAGTCGAAACAGCCTAAGGACCGAACAAATGCCATTCGCTAATGTAAACGATGTGACGCTACACTACCGATATCGGGCGGGCTCCGGCACGGCTGTGGTATTTCTGAACTCACTCGGAACGGATTTCCGCATTTGGGACGAAGTCATCGCCGATATAGACCCTGATACGCCGGTGCTTTGTATGGATAAGCGCGGTCATGGCCTTAGCGACGACGCTGAGATCACCATGGACCTTTTGGTCGCTGATGTTGCCGCGTTGATGGACCAGTTGGAGATTAAGAATGCTCTGATTTGTGGGGATTCAGTAGGCGGAATTATCGCGCAGGGATTGGCCGCAACGCGTGCGGATTTGGTTTCGGGGCTGGTTCTGTGCTGCACAGGGGCAAAGATTGGCGATGCCGACGGTTGGAACGCCCGGATCAACGCCGTACTGTCCGATGGTATCGCGCCCATCGCAGATACGATTATGGAACGCTGGTTTTCGCCGGGCTATATTTCGGCGCAGCCAGCGGGGCTAGCTGGGTATCGCAACATGTTAGTGCGCACTTCAGCCGTTGGTTATGCAGGTGTGTGTACTGCAATCCGCGACACGGACTACCGTGAGCAAACCGCCCAGCTTACTGTGCCGACCCATTGTGTTGCGGGGGCAGCGGATATGTCGACGCCTGTTCCATTGTTGCAAGAGCTTGCCACGATGATCAAAGGTGCCACGCTGGAAGTGATCGAAGGGGTTGGGCATCTGCCGTGTATTGAGGTCCCTAAACGGGTGGCGGAAACTGTCACTAACATGCGAGGCGCGCTCAATGACTGACGTTTTTAACCACCCGTGGCTTAGCGGCCTGTTGGGCGACGGAGAGGCAGGCGCGATCTTTGGCCCTGACCGTCAGTTGGCACATATGATGGCGTTCGAAGTCGCGTTCACGCGCGCGTTGGGTCGTGCTGGGGTCGTGGCCGAAGACGTTGCTACAACGGTCGCGGATCAGCTGGCTGGCTTTACGCCTGACATTGCTGATTTGCAGGTCGGATCGGGCCGAGATGGTTTGCCTGTTCCAGCACTGGTTGCGCAACTGAAAGCACTGGCAGGTGATAACGCCAAGGCCGTGCATAGGGGTGCGACCTCGCAAGACGTGATCGATACTGCGCTGGCCCTTTCAGTGCAGGAATTCAACGCGCTGTTGCTCGAACGTTTGACGGGTTTGGTTGCCGCGCTACGCAATCTGATTGCCCAGTTCGGCGAAAACCAAATGATGGGTCGCACGCGTATGCAGGCGGCCGTACCGATCACTGTGGCGGACCGTTTGGAAACATGGGTGCAGCCGCTTGAGGCACATCTGGAACGACTTGCACAGATCCAACCGCGTGTTGAATGCCTGCAGCTTGGCGGTGCCGCAGGGAACCGCGCTGCTTTGGGTGAAAATGCAACTGCGATTGCCGCTGATATGGCGCAGCAGTTAGGTCTGCAAAACCCAGAACGCGCATGGCATGCGATGCGTGACGGCATCGCTGAATACGCGGGACTTTTGTCACTAATTAGCGGTAGCTTGGGCAAGATGGGCCAGGACGTTTGTCTTATGGCGCAGCAAGGCATCGGTGAGATTGGGATGGATGGCGGCGGCGGTTCATCTGCTATGCCACATAAACAGAACCCTGTTCTGGCCGAATTGCTCGTCACGCTCGCGCGTTTCAATGCGACCCAAGTCGCTGGAATGCACAATGCGATGATCCACGAGCAAGAACGGTCCGGCGCTGCTTGGACACTCGAGTGGATGATTCTGCCGCAGATGGCGCAGGCAACTGCCCGCAGTTTGTCCGCCGCAAAGACCCTTAGCGACCAGATCACACGGATCGGTACAGCCGCCTAAGCGGAAACGCGCTGATCAACTTTCACGGCGATCGCGCGTCACATCGCTGCAATCTGTGGTTGCTGCTTGCGCGGTCGTCAGCTGTTTCTGCATCTGCAACAACCTTTGCTGCGCTGCAAAAATTATGCACTTTCCCATTGACGTTTGCAGCGCGTAAGTTGTTTATAGAAATAGTAAAAATGGTTGTTGCGCCCACAGGTTTTATCGCCCGCGCTGCCGTGCTTTGAGTCTCGAGTTTAATTGTTCATTGACATAACAATTCGGATGATGAAGCTTTCCGGCAGGGAGGACGACAATGACATTTGCAGACACTTGCGTACTGGTAACCGGCGCAGGCAGCGGCCTAGGTGCGGCAACGGCAAAGCGCTTTGCGCGGCTTGGCGCGAAAGTAGCCTGTCTTGATCTAAGCAGCGACGCTGCGAATGCGATTGCGTCTGAAATTGATGGCAAGGGCTATGCCGTCGATGTGTCTGACAGTGCTGCTGTTGAAGCAGCGTTTGGCAAAATCGTTGCCGAGCTTGGCGTGCCCCGTGTCGTGGTGTCATGCGCTGGTATCGGAACGGCCAGCCGTATCTTGCCCCGCGACGGTAGCCTGACAATCGACAGCTTTGAAAAAACCCTTCGCGTTAACCTGCTTGGCACCTATGCGGTGATGAATATCGCAGCGCGTGCAATGGCGGCGGCTGATCCAATCGACGAGGATGGCCAGCGCGGGGTGATTATTAACACCGCGTCAGTCGCGTTCGAGGATGGGCAGATCGGCCAAGCGGCCTATTCCGCGTCTAAGGGTGGCATCGCGTCGATGACCTTGCCTGCCGCGCGTGAACTTGCGCGATTTGGTATTCGGGTCATGACGATTGCACCCGGCCTGTTCGAGACCTCAATGAGCGCAGGTTTGCCCGACGACGTGCGTGCCGAAATCCTAAAAGCGGTGCCGTTTCCATCACGAATGGGCGACGCCGATGAATATGCCCGACTGGTGCAAAGCATCGTCGAGAACCCCATGCTCAACGGTACGGTGATCCGTCTTGATGCCGCTGCGCGTATGCCGATTAAGTAAGGAAAGACAGTGTCCAACACTCCGACAGAACCTGTTCTATTGATTGACGTTGATGGCCCGATTGCCACTTTGACGATGAACCGTCCGGCCAAGCGGAACGCTATGTGCGACGAACTGCTTGATGACATCGATGCGTTCTTTGCAAAGCCGCCCGAAGGCGTGCGTGTTGTGATTATGGTCGGCACCGCGGGACACTATTGTTCTGGGCTGGATCTTTCTGAACATGTTGCGCGCGACGCCGAAGGCACGATGCGCCATTCGCGTAACTGGCACCGGGTCATGGATACGATCCAGTTCTCTGGCTTGCCTGTTGTGTCGGCCATGTTTGGTGCTGTGATTGGTGGCGGGCTTGAGATGGCTGCCTCGACGCATGTGCGTATTGCTGAACCGTCTACCATTTTCCAGCTGCCCGAAGGCCGGCGTGGCATTTACGTTGGTGGCGGTGCTTCTGTACGGATTGGCCGTATTCTGGGCGCTGACCGGATGTGTGAAATGATGCTGACTGGGCGCAAGTATGACGCCCAAGAAGGTCTGGCGATGGGTCTAACCCATTATGCCGTAGGTGAGGGCGAGGCGCTGCCTTTGGCCCGTGAACTTGCTGGAAAGATCGCGCGCAATGCGCAGCTTTCCAACTATATGATGATTCAGGCGATTAGCCGGATTTCAGATATGTCTCGTAGTGATGGATTGTTTACCGAAAGTCTTGCCGCAGCGGTCTCTCAGACCAGTGCGGATGCCGAAGAAGGGCTCAAGGCGTTCTTAGAAAAAAGAAAACCTGTTTTCCGGTAATCCGGGAAACCAAGAAGCTATCTTTTCCAAAACAGGGGAATCTAAATGACAACAATGACACGCCGTACGGCACTTGCTTCGATGGGGGCCGCGCTTGCGACACCCGCGCTTGTTTCTAATCTGAACGCCGCCGAAGTGACGCTGCGCCTGCACCACTTCTTGCCACCTGTCGCACCAATGCACAAAAAGTTCTTCGAGGTTTGGTCCGCCGAGCTGTCCGAAGCCACAAACGGTGCTGTGGAAGTACAGATTTTCCCGGCGATGCAATTGGGTGGTAAGCCGCCACAGCTTGCTGATCAGGTTCGTCAGGGGATCTGCGATATCGCATGGACTCTGCCAGTTTACACACCTGACCGTTTCCCAATCGCTGAAACAATGTCGAACCCATTCATGGTGACCAACGCTGAAAAGTCTTCAGTTGCGATGCACACATTGATGGATGAATTCGGCCAAGGTGAATACCGCGGCATCAAGCCACTGGCGTTCCACACACACGATGGCGGCAAGCTGCACACACGCAACGCGCCTGTGCTTAGCAAAGCGGACCTGCAGGGTCTGAAACTGCGCGCGCCGAACCAGTCTACTGGTGACATGCTGACTGCGCTTGGTGCAGAGGTTGTGTTCTTCCCAGTTACTGACATGGTTGTTGGCCTGTCCAACGGCGTGATCGACGGTTGCTGCCTACCATACGAAGTTGTGCCTGCGTTTAAACTGCAGGAACTGACATCTTACACTGCTGCTCCGGCACCTGCGTCACGCGGTCTGTATTCGAACACCTTTGCGTTCATCATGAACGAAGCAAAATACGAAGGCATGTCTGACGATATCCGTGCTGCGGTTGACGCTGCATCTGGTATCCAGTTGTCACAACGTTTGGGCGCACAGTTCGACGTATTCGAAGCAGGCGGTAAAGCTGCTGTCGAAGCACAAGGCAACACCATCGTAGAAATTCCAGCCGAAGAAATCGCGTCTTGGCAGGAAGAAGCAGCGCCGGTTCACGAAGCGTGGATCGAAAAGCTGAACGGCATGGGCCACGACGGTGCTGCTGTGATGGCACGTGCAAACGAACTGCTGGACGCAGGCTGATCTGATCATGTCTGAACCGATTGTTCACCAGACAGGAGAGAGTAATTCTTTCCTGTACCGGCTTTTGCATGCCGTCTGCATCTCTAGCGCTGCGATTGGCGGGCTGGTGATTTTCGGAGCGGCGTTTGTTGTTACGTTTTCGGTGCTATCCAGCACCCTTGGATTCGGCGCTGTGCGCGGCGAATTCGAACTTGTCGAACTGGCCTGCGCAGCGAGCGCCTCGCTGTTTTTGCCGTTGTGCCAACTGACAAAAGGGCACGTCATGGTCGACGTGTTCACAAGCAAACTACCGGGGGCAATCAACACGACCGTTGATGCCGTCTGGACGCTGTTTTTCGCTTTGGGCTGGGCTTATCTTGCTTGGCGGTTAAGCGTCGGCTTAGAGGAAATCCACGGTTACGGTGACAAGACCATGCTTTTGCGTGCACCTGTCTGGTGGGTTTACGTTCCGGCCGTATTTGGCACCGGACTATCCGCAATCGTTGCCGCACTTATGGGCCTATCGGTGTTCATGCCGCGCCTTATCCCGATGGAGGCCAAATAATGGACCCGTTTACACTCGCCCTTCTTCTTGTTGTTGGGTTGTTCATTCTTATCTTCCTGCGGGTTCCAATTGCGCTCGCGATGGCGCTGGTCGGTGTCTTTGGCTATATTCAGCTTAGTTCGCTAGCAGGGCTAAAGGCCTATCTCAGCACGGCGTGGGTCGACAAATTCATGTCATATGATCTGTCGGTTGTGCCACTGTTCATCTTGATGGGGCACTTGGCGACCAACTCTGGGATTTCCGCATCGATCTTTAACGCCGCACGGGCGTGGATCGGCCATCTTCGCGGTGGTTTGGCCATGGCTGCGGTTGCAGGTTGTGCCTTGTTTGGGTCCATTTCTGGATCGTCGCTTGCCACTGCATCAACGATGACACGCGTCGCGATGCCTGAAATGCGCAAGCACGGGTTCTCTGGTGCGCTTTCATCTGGTTCGCTGGCTGCGGGTGGTACGCTGGGCATTCTGATCCCGCCATCAGTTGTGCTGATCATCTACGCGCTGTTGACAGAACAAAACATCGTCAAACTGTTCCTTGCGGCGACTGTGCCGGGCATTCTGGCCGTTGTCGGTTTCATCATCGCGATTTCTATTTACGTCCGCCTGTTCCCTGAAGAGGGTCCAACAAGCGAACGGTCAAACATGAAAGAACGCCTGCTGGCGCTTGCCGATATCTGGCACGTCATGGTGATCTTCGTTGTGGTTCTGGGCGGTATCTATGGCGGGTTCTTTACACCTGCACAGGGCGCTGCTGTTGGCGTTGTTCTGACGCTGGTGCTGGGAACGATCAAAGGCGGCCTGACGCCAAAGACGATCCTGAACAGCCTGATCGACACGGCGGGTTCAACCGCCATGATCTTTGCGATCGTGTTTGGTGCGGACCTGTTCAACGTCGCGCTAGCGCTAAGCCGGATGCCGATGGAAGTCGCGCAATACTTTGCGACCTCGGACATCGCGCCAATGGTGGTCTTGTTGGGTATTGTCGTGTTCTATCTGGTGATGGGTTGCCTGATGGACAGCCTTTCGATGATCTTGCTGACTGTGCCGGTGTTCTTTCCGACCGTCATGGCGCTTGATTTCGGGATGACCTTTGAACAGCAGGCGATGTGGTTCGGAATTATCTCACTTGTTGTGGTGGAAATGGGGCTGATTACGCCGCCGGTGGGGATGAACCTATTCGTCATTTCCGCGATGGCCAAAGACATCCCAATGACGCAAATCTTCCGCGGTACAATTCCGTTCATCATGGCCGAATTTATCCGCATAGCCATCCTTATCGCCTTCCCAGTGCTCAGTTACTGGCTGGTTGATTTGGTAGCCAATTAAGGGGGACGCATGTCCGATACGTACGAAGACAAACCTTCTATAGACACTGCTGCAGATCGTTTTCTGCAGCAGTTTACCGGATACAGAGTCAAACGTGCGTTGTTAGTAATCCACGAGGATATGGCCGAAAAATTGGCACCGCTTGGGCTTAGGGTTGGCACGTTTTCACCCTTGGCCGTTATTGCCGCCAATCCGGGAATATCCCAAACGCGACTGTCAGATGTGCTGCACATAAAGCGATCTGGCGTGGTCGCCGTCGTCGACGAACTAGAACGGATGGGCGCGATTGAGCGTAAGCCAGTCAAAGGCGATCGTCGCACCAACGCGCTATCCATGACCACGGCAGGCCGCAAGCTGTGGGAAACCGCCGAAGGCGTCATTCAGGCGCACGAAGACCATCTTTTTGCGGGCCTTAGTAACCAAGAAAACGAACAGCTGCGTAATTTGTTAACGCGCGTCACTCAAAGCGCGACGCAGGCCAAGGAGTAAGACCCAATGACCGACCCAATTACTGGTCTCAACTTGCGCCCACATTCGGTGGAGATGAAGAAGGCTGGCAAGGATCTGATCCTAACTTCGAAGATACCGTTGGACCCGGTTGTCGACCGGACGGCGGATTGGCTGCATCTATGGGCAGATAAGACACCTGATGCTGTGTTCTTGGCTGAACGTGCTGGGGATGCTTGGCGCGAAGTAACTTATGCGCAGGCACTCACGGCTGTACGTGCGATTGCCACGTCGCTGGCTGGTCGTGGCATGGGGCAAGAAACGCCGATTGTTATTATGTCTGGCAATTCAATCGATCACGCGTTGTTGTCGTTCGGGGCCCAATATGCGGGTGTTCCGACCGTACCGCTGGCCGAACAATATTCCCTAATCCCCGAGGCGCACGGCCGCTTGATCTATGTTTTGGACAAGGTCAAACCGGCGATGGCATTCGTCGATGATGCAGGACGATATGCTGCTGCATTGGCGTTGTCTCAGCTAGACGAGGTTGAGATTGTTGCGTCAAAAACTGATGGCGCGCCGGGCACAGTAACCAGTTTTGAAGCGCTGCTTGCAGGTGATGACAGTCACGACGCCGACGCGATTTTGGCGACGACTGGTCCTGATACAGTCGCGAAAATTTTGTTCACCTCTGGGTCGTCGTCTGATCCCAAGGGCGTTTTGACGACACAGCGCATGATGTGTGCAAACCAATCGCAGATGGCCTCGGTTCTGCCATTCATCAAAGAACGCGCACCGCGCATCTGTGATTGGCTGCCGTGGAACCACGTGTTCGGTGGATCGCATAACGTGAACATGATGCTGGCCCATGGTGGTACGCTGACCATCGATGCCGGCAAGCCGACCAAGAAACTGTTCGCCGAGACCGCGCGCAGCATCATCGAACGCCCCGGCACGTTGTCGTTCAACGTCCCTGTCGGCTTTGCGATGTTGGTGGCCGAAATGGAAACCAACCACGAACTACGCGAGGCATATTTCAAAGACCTCGACATGATCTTCTATGCGGGCGCATCACTGCCCCAAGATGTTTGGACCCGGCTCGAGGAAATGGCGTTAGAGGTACGTGGTAAGCTGCCCCTGATGATTTCCAGCTGGGGCATGACCGAAACTGCGCCTGCTACGATCATGCTGCACGAACCCATCGGGCGTTCGGGTGTTGTTGGTGTTCCGTTACCGGGCACCGAAGTGAAATTAATTCCCGATGATGAAATGCGCTGCGAGGTGCGCGTCAAAGGGCAGAACATTATGCCAGGGTATTTTGCCGATAATGTCAAAACAGCAGAGGCATTTGATGAAGATGGTTTCTTGCTGACTGGCGACGCCATGCGCTTTGTCGACAATGACGATCCTGAACGCGGTCTAAAATTTGACGGTCGCGTTTCAGAGGACTTCAAGCTGCTGACAGGTACATGGGTGCAGGCGGGTAAGCTGCGGTTGGATGCACTGGATGGGCTTCGCGGTCTTGTCCAAGATGTTGTCATCTGTGGCCATGATCGCGATGCGATTGGGCTGTTCATTTTCCCGCGTCCCGATCAAGTGCATGGTGACAATACGTCCGATGGTGCAGTCATTGATCCAGCCTTGCAGGCGCAGATCGAGGAACGTTTGCGCGACATGGCAAAGGCGGCGACGGGTTCCGCCAAACGGATCAGCCGCGCGCTAATCTTGGCCGAGCCGCCGTCGCTTAAAGATGCCGAAGTCACCGACAAAGGGTCGCTGAACGTCCGCAAAATCATGACGCGCCGTGCCACCCTGCTTGAGCGTCTGTACGATAACGAAGACCCCGCGCTGATCCGCGTTTAAGGAGCAAACAGATGGTCGATTTTTCCAAAGTCCGCGCGATTGATTTTCATACCCACGCAGAAGAATCTTGCGGCTGTCACGATGATGATGGCTATGACGAACTGCAATCGACGATGGCGAAATACTTTGGTGCGCCTTGGGCGCATCCGCCGACGATTGATGAAACCGCAGCGCACTACCGTGAAAAGAACATCGCCGCCGTGATCTTTCCCGTCGATGCAGAGCGCGAGACTGGCTACCGCCGCTATGACAACTACGAAGTTGCCGATGCCTGCGCTAAGAATGACGATATCCTGATCCCGTTCGCCTCGATTGACCCGGCAAAGGGTAAGATCGGCGCACGCGAGGCCCGTGATCTGGTTGAAAACCACGGCATTCAGGGGTTCAAATTTCATCCCACGATGCAGGGTTTTTATCCCAATGATCGCAGCGCTTATGTACTGTACGAGGCGATCGCAGAATCGGGCAAGCCTGCGTTGTTTCATACCGGACAAACCGGCGTTGGATCAGGGATGCGCGGCGGCAACGGGATGCGGCTGAAATACTCCAACCCAATGTATATGGATGATATCGCCGTGGATTTCCCGGACATGCCAATCATCCTCGCGCACCCGTCATTCCCTTGGCAGGAAGAGGCGCTTTCGGTCGCGACCCACAAACCCAACGTCTACATCGATCTGTCTGGCTGGTCGCCCAAGTACTTTCCGCCGATCCTCGTCCGCTATGCCAATACGCTTTTGAAAAAGAAGATGTTGTTCGGGTCGGATTGGCCAATGATTGCCCCGGAAAAATGGCTTGATGCCTTTGATAAGGCAGAGTTCAAAGACGAAGTGCGTCCGTTGATCCTAAAAGAGAACGCGATGCGGCTGCTTGGGGTGTCAAAGTGACGCCATTCACTGCGCCAGTTGATGACATCTTGTTTTCGCTGCGCAGTGTTGCTGGCGCGACCAGCGTTGCTGATTGGGATGATGAACTTGCCGAAGGTATCGTCACCCATTTCGCGTCTTTTACCGAAGGTGTGATCGCCCCACTTGATGAAAGCGGGGATCGTCAGGGCTGTCGGTTTGATAACGGCCGGGTGACGATGCCCGACGGGTTTGTCGCAGCGTTCGCGGAATTGGCCGAGGGTGGCTGGCAGGGGCTAAGCGCCCCCGAAGAATTCGGCGGAATGGCGCAAAACCATCTGATCGCCGCTGCGGTGTCAGAGGTGTTTTCCGGTGCGAACCACGCCATGCAGATGGTCTGCAATCTGGTGCCCGGCGCAATTGCGACGTTGATGCGGTTTGGGACGGACGATCAGAAATCAACTTGGGTTCCAAAGCTTGCAAGTGGCGAGGCGCTATCGACGATGTGCCTGACGGAACCGGGGGCGGGGTCTGATCTGTCGCGGATCCGGACTAAGGCGACGCGCGACGGTGAAAGCTGGCGTATTGATGGCGAAAAGATATTCATCTCGGGCGGTGATCAGGACATGTCGAATGACATCCTGCATCTGATCCTTGCCCGGACGGGGGATGCCAATTCGGGCGTAAAGGGTTTGTCGCTATTCATCGCCAACAAAGCTGCTGCAAGCAATACGATCAAAGTTACACGTATCGAAGAAAAGCTGGGGCTGCATGCATCGCCTACCTGTCAGATGGTGTTTGACGGTGCGTCCGCCGAATTGGTCGGGCAAGAAGGTACCGGGCTGGCCGCGATGTTCACCCTGATGAACCACGCACGGATTGATGTCGCGCTTCAAGGCGTAGCCCATGCTAGTCGCGCCCATGCGATTGCGGCTGCATATGCCGCCGAACGTAAACAGGGGCGGCGTGCTGACAAGTCAGATGCGGTCTTGGCTGATCACGCCGACGTGCAGCGCATGTTGGATGACCAGCGCTGCCTGACGATGGGTGCGCGCGCGATGGCGCATATTGCATTGGTGGAACTTGAAAATGGTAATCGCCCCGGCCTCGTCGATTTTCTGACGCCGCTGTGCAAAGTGTTTTGTACCGAAGCGGGGATTACCTCGGCTGATCTCGGGATGCAGGTTTTGGGCGGATACGGCTATCTGACCGAATACCGGGTATCGCAAACATGGCGCGATGCGCGGATCACGTCGATCTACGAAGGAGCGAATGGCATTCATTCACAGGCGACCGCGACACGCGGTTTGCGCGTCGGCGACGGGGCTGATGCGTTTGATGCGCTGATCGGCGAATTGACAGACCATCCTGCCGTCATGACTTTGCGAGAGACATGGCGTGCCGCACGTAGACATGCGTTGAATTCCTACGACCCGGGGGTGATTGCCCATGATTTTATGCAGCTGACGATGCAGTTATATTACCGTGCAGTTTGGTGCCGGATTGCTGAGTGTGATGCGCATTATAACCGGCTGCGTGATGTGGTGTTGTCACGTCCAATCCCCGTGGCACCTGCCATGATGGCATTGGGCTAAGGGCGCTGCACGTAGTCCAAAAGGCTTTGTCGGAATAGATGGGCGATTGCGCTGGGGACTTCTTCGGACCTTGCCATGACGCCGATGGCACCTGTCGTGGCCGACATGTCGATATCGATTGCCACCAATCGCCCGCTTTCCAGATCATTGGCGACGACGCCGTGTGAGATGAACCATATTGCTTGGGCGTTGCCCAAGGCCATTGCACGTCCGAATTCGCCGGATGCGCTTTCGATCCGGTTGTTGAACAACGGAAGGCCCGAGGCGATCAACTTGCCCGCAACCAATGGCCGGATCGCCGCTGCTTGTGGTGGATAGACGATTGGAAATCCATCAAGCTGTTCAAGCTGCGTTGCACCGGCCAACGGATGGTTTGGGGCAACAACAATCACGACTTCTTCGGAATACAGTTGTGTGAAGGATAGGCCGACCATACTTTCGGGCCTTCCCAAACGCCCTACCGCGAGATCAAGCGCACCTGCGCGCAGACGGTCAGTCATATATTCGTGTGGCCCTTCAAGCAATTGAACGACCGTACCGGGCGATTTTTGGCGAAAATCTTGCACCGCCCAAGGAAGCAGCTGGCTGGCCACACTGGGCAGGGCGCCCACAGTCAATGTGGGATTGCCGCCAGCCCCAATGCTGGCCACACTGCTTAATCCAGTCTGCAGCGCTTGCATGCTTTGTTCGGCAAACGTCAAGAATACTTCGCCCTCGGGCGTGAGCCGCACGCCAGCACGGCCACGATCCATCAGCTGCTTGCCGATGATCACCTCAAGGTCCTTGAGCGTTTTTGATATCGCGGGTTGCGTCAGATGTAACTGCTCAGCCGCGCGTTTCAGGCTTTTGGCCCGTGCAATGTGGGTGAACGCCTCTAGGTGACGAAATTTGATTCTGCGGTCCATAGTTGCCTATTTGGAAAGTAAAACGGTCCAAATGTCATTTTACATATCTAAAAATGATAGGCAAATTGTATGGGTAAGAGACTCGGAGACACACATGAAAACGCAAGTCCTCATCATTGGGGGTGGGCCATCGGGCCTGCTTTTGTCGCAGCTATTGTACACGCGTGGGATCGACAGTGTCGTTCTGGAACGCAAAACAAAGGACTATGTTCTGGGTCGTATCCGTGCGGGCGTGCTGGAGCGCGGGCTGCTTGATTTGATGCGCGAAGCGGGCGTTTCCGAGCGGATGGATAAAGAGGGCTATCTGCACGATGGTACGCTGATTTCTTATGACGACGAGATTTTCCGCGTCGATTTTAGCGAACACACTGGGCACGCCGTGATGGTTTACGGCCAAACCGAGGTCACCCGTGATCTGTACGAGGCCCGTGAAAAGGCCAACGGTAAGATCGAATTTAACGTTGAAAACGTCGTTATCCACGACGCCGATAGTGATGCGCCTTATGTGACCTATGATGTCGCAGGCGAGGCTCGTCGCGTTGATTGCGATTTCATTGCGGGCTGTGACGGTTTCCATGGCGTGAGCCGTCAGGCAATTCCGTTGGACGTGCGCAAAGAATACGAAAAGATTTATCCGTTCGGTTGGCTTGGCATTTTGTCAGAAACACCGCCAGTGAACCACGAACTGATCTATGCGAATTCATCACGTGGATTTGCGCTGTGTTCGATGCGGAACGAAAACCTAAGCCGCTATTACATCCAGTGTTCGCTGTCAGACAGCCCCGAAGATTGGACCGATGATGCATTCTGGGAAGAGCTAAAGCGCCGCATCCCTGCGGATCAGGCCGAAAAACTGGTCACGGGGCCGTCGATTGAAAAATCCATTGCGCCGCTGCGGTCATTTGTGACTGAACCTATGCGTTGGGGCCGGTTGTTCCTTTGCGGGGATGCCGCCCATATCGTGCCGCCAACAGGGGCAAAGGGGCTGAACACGGCAGCGTCAGACGTGCATTACCTATATAATGGTTTGCGCGACTATTATGAGAACAACAGTTCCGAAGGTATCGACACCTATTCGCAAAAGGCGCTTGCCCGCGTTTGGAAAGCGGAACGGTTTAGCTGGTGGTTCTCGTCCTTGATGCACCGTTTTCCGGACCAGACGGATTTCGACTATAAAATCCAACTCGCAGAGCTTGAGTTCCTGCGCGAAAATAAAGCCGCGCAGCAAGCGATGGCCGAAAACTATGTAGGCTTGCCCTATTGATTGCTGAAAGGCCAAACAGATGACCAACCGATACGATACAGGCATGAAAACCCGCCGAGAGGTTCTGGGCGATGCACATGTCGACCGCGCAGAGGCGAATAAGTCAAACTTTGACGTGCCGTTCCAGTCGATGATCACCGAAGGCGCATGGGGCACCCTGTGGTCTGACGACACGATCAGCCGCCGCGAACGGTCTATGTTGACGCTTGCCTTGCTGGCCGCGACTGGGAATTTCGAAGAAATCCCGATGCATATCCGCGCGAGCCGCAACACGGGTGCAAGCCCCGAAGATATTCTTCAGGCCTTTATGCATGTGGCGGTTTATGCAGGCGTGCCAAAAGCCAATCACGCAATCAAACTTGCTAAACAAACCTTCGCCGAATTGGGAGTCGAGGTATGACAATCATCAAAAACTCAGGGGGCTTTGTTCCTCGTGACCGCAATTGGCAGCCCGCCGCGCTGACGCCGCAATATAAGACTTCGGTCAAGCGCAGCCCGCAAGCCGCCCTACTATCATTTCCAACGACCCTTAGCGAAGAAACCAACCCAGTTTTTGGTCACAACATGCTGGGCGATTTGGACAACGACCTGATCCATAACTACGCTGCTTCCGGTGAAAGCGCGATTGGTCCGCGTATCATCGTGCATGGTCGTGTGTTGGATGAAATGGGCCGTCCTGTTCCCGGTGCACTGCTGGAATTCTGGCAGGCCAACGCGGGTGGCCGTTACCGCCATAAGAAAGAAAGCTATCTTGCGCCGCTTGACCCCAACTTTGGTGGTTGCGGCCGTACGATCACAGGCGAAGACGGATCATATGAATTCCGCACCATTCAGCCCGGTCCTTACCCTTGGCCCAATGGCATGAATGATTGGCGCCCGGCGCACATCCACTTTAGCGTCTTTGGTCATGGCTTTGCCCAGCGTCTGATTACGCAGATGTATTTCGAAGGTGACCCGCATATCTGGCTGTGCCCAATCGTTGGTACAATCGATGACAAAGCCGCCGTTGAATCGCTGATCGCGCCTTTGGATATGCACCGCACTGTGCCGATGGATTCACGTGCCTATAAGTTTGACATAGTCCTGCGCGGACGCCGCCAGACGTTCTTTGAAAACCGTGTTGAGGGAATGTGATTATGACTCAGAAGCTCGAATATCTCAAAGAGAGCCCAAGCCAGACAGCTGGTCCATATGTCCACATTGGTTGCACACCGAACTTCACCGGGATCGAGATTTATGGCGAAGACCTAGGTGCATCCATGAAAACCGGCCCGGTCAAGGGACAGGAAATCACGATCAAAGGGACAGTGTTTGACGGCACTGGAACGCCACTGCGCGACGCTATGATCGAAATCTGGCAGCCAGACGGTGAGGGCCTGTTTAATTCTGCCAATGAAACACGTGGTCAGGCCGACCCAAACTTTACCGGGTGGGGCCGGTCGCCGGGTGATATGAATACGGGTGAATTTACCTTTGATACTGTGAAGCCTGGTGCTGTGCCGTTTCCTGACGGCCGTATGCAGGCCCCACATGTGACCTTTTGGGTTGTTGCGCGCGGGATCAACATTGGTCTGCACACACGCATGTATTTCGAAGACGAGGCGGACGCGAACGCGGTCGACCCGATCCTAACCCGGATTGAACACCAAAACCGCGTGCCGACACTGCTGGCCAAGAAAGAGGGTGACGGTGTTTACCGGTTCGACATCCGCCTGCAAGGCGAAGGCGAGACGATCTTTTTCGATATCTAAATAAATCTGGCCCGCGATCAGATCGCGGGCCGAATTCCTAGGCGTGATGAAATACAAACGACCGCATTGAAACAGATCCAAGGTCAATCGCGTCGGTCATAAACGTCAGCTCATCCTGACCTGTTGATGCACCTGCGATTGTCAGAGCAGGTAGATAGTGATCGACAGATGGGTGCGCCATCTGCAGCAATGATCCAAGCGACTTACGATCAGTCAGCGCGCTAAAATCGCGATCCTGCAGTTTATTAGCGAAAAGACTATCGAACTCGAGCGCGAAATCTTGCGGCCGCCCGCCATATTGCATGGCACGCAAGTTGTGCACCACGTTCCCAGACCCCAAAATCAATACGCCCCGGTCGCGAAGTTCGGAAAGGGTTTTGCCGATCTCAAGCTGATAGCCCAAGTCGCGTGTCATATCGATCGAGATTTGAAAAACAGGGACGTCTGCGTTCGGGTAAAGGAATTTGAGTACTGTCCAAGCGCCATGATCTAACCCCCATGTATCGTCTTCTTCGGCGTGATGGCTGGCGAGAATTGAAACAACCTCGCGTGCCAAATTTGGTGCACCTTGGGCTGGATATTGCTGTGCAAACAGTGCTTCTGGGAACCCTCTGAAATCATGGATCGTGCGGGGCAGGGCGGACACGTCGACCAGCGTAGTTCCCTGCGTCATCCAATGTGCCGATACGACTAGAATCGCTTTTGGGCGCGGTAAGCTTTTGCCCAAATCAGACCATGCGCGGCTGTATGTGGTGTCCTCAATCGCGTTCATCGGGCTGCCGTGGCCCAGAAAGACCAGTGGCATGCGTTCGCTTGGTGCTAGGCTTTCGCGCAAATTGCGCAGGGATTGTGCGGTGCTCATTTTCGCCGTCCTTTCGTGGCTTGCGATGAACTTAAATCTTGAAGCTAATCCATAAAATGGCGAAGCTATGGATTGAATTACCACAAAATGTTCTTAATCGGATTTTGTTATGGATATGCTTGATCAGTTGCGGGCATTTGTTGCGACCGCACAAACCGGATCATTCACAGCAGCGGCCGATCAGCTTGGGGTTTCGAACCGCCTCACCTCTAAATACGTGGCGGAGCTAGAAGCGCAGTTGGGTGTGCGGCTATTCCAACGGACGACGCGTCGCGTTGGCATGACCCCAGCCGGCGAGGATCTTTTGGCGAGGGCACCCGCGTTGCTCGATGATCTTGATGCCCTGTTAGGCGAAATATCCGAAGGATCGCGCGGCTTTTCTGGTGTCGTCCGAATTTCCGCCCCCGTCACATTTGGAGAGGCATACATCGCCCCGATGCTCGGGCGGTTTGCAATGCAGCATCCCAACCTGACTTTCGATATGCGGCTGAGCGACGACTATGTTGATTTAGCGACCGAAGGTATCGATGCTGCGTTTCGTTTGGGCGTGACAGACATGCTTTCGATTAAATCACGCAAGCTCGGCACGATGCATAGCGTGGTCGCGGCAAGCCCCGCCTATTTAGCAAAATACGGGAGCCCATCGACCATTGAGGAATTGGCAGATCACGCATGTATCGTCGACACCAATCGGCGAAATCCCCGGCGTTGGGCGCTTTATCAGGACGGGACAGAATACGCTGTGATGGTTGCGGGGCGGTTCCAAGTGAATTCGGCAAGGGCGGCCTGCGATTTGGCCGTCGCTGGGCAAGGCATCGTCTACTCTCCCGATTTCGCTGTGGCTGATGCGCTGAAAGCCGGTACTTTGGTCCCGCTTTTTTCTGACTTCACTTGCGAGGATATTCCTGTCAGCGCCGTGTACCTTGAAGGCCGTGCATTGCCGCGCAAAATCCGGGCGCTCATCGATTTTGCGGTTCAGGATATTCGAAGCTCACAAAGTGCCTGATCGCGTCAACTGACCTTGGGTCACGCGAACCAAGACATTTACGCGGTCTCGCGCTATTGTGCAGCAAGGGAGAACGGCCACTAGCCACGGGAGGGGGGAATGGTCATTTCAGAAAAGAAGCTGCACATCGACCGCATTATGGGTGCTGTGCATTCGCGATCTGCTGCTGCGCGGTCATCGCTCGCAGCGTCATGGCGCAGGTCGGTTGAGCGCCACGGGTTAGACCCTGCAGACGATATCATGGTAAATCGGCTCGACGATAGCGAACTGCAAGATCGACGAAACAAACACGACCGGTTTATGATGGTGGCGGCACCGAAACTTGACCATCTATTTGGTCTTGTGGGAAATTCTGGCTGTGGCGTTTTGCTGACAGATGAGGTTGGCATCGTTTTGGACCAGCGCTGCACTGACGCCGACAGTACGGCGTTTACGAAATGGGGGCTGTGTCTGGGCGCAGATTGGAGCGAAGCCGCCGAAGGTACTAACGGCATAGGCACATGCCTGACCGAACAGCGCCAAGTGACCATCCATCGGAATGAACACTTCCTTGCGCGCAACATCGGAATGAGCTGCATGGACGCGCCGATTTTTGGAATCGATGGTCGGTTGCTTGCCGCGTTGGATGTGTCATCGGCCCGTGCAGATCAAACCGAAAGCTATAACCAGTTGATCGGGGCAATGGTCGGCCAAACGGCCAAGTCGATTGAATCAGACTTTTTCCGAGCATCATTTCCAAAGGCCCGTATCGTTGTGGCCGATAGCGGCGATTCCGATATGGCGACCCTGCTGGCGATTGATGCCGACGACATCGTTATTGGCGCCACACGCAATGCCCGCAAGATGTTTGATCTGGAATTGCTAGGCGCACTTAAGCCGCGTCCGGCCTCTGACATTTTTGGCCGCGAAGACGGCCCCACTGGTTTTGTCAAAGCGGAACGCGCGGCTGTGGTCCGTGCACTGGCGCGAGCGGGCGGAAACGTGTCAGAGGCAGCACGTGCCTTGGGGGTGGGACGTGCAACGCTTTACCGGCGAATGAAACGCCTTGGGCTTGGTGACTAGACATAAGCCTGCGGCGTTGACGTCATGAACGAAAGTACTTATGCATGATTCTGCGATATTTTGCGGGAAGTTGCATGGATTTGAATATACCCGATACGCGGCAAAGGATTCTTGCCCAACGTCTGGCTGATGGCCTACAGGTCGTCGCCGCAGATGTTGCGGCAGAATTTGACGTGTCTTTGGATACGATCCGGCGCGATATCCTCGCGTTAGAGGCAGACGGAAAAGCGCACCGCGTCCGTGGCGGCGCTGTGCCTGTTGCACGCCCTGCAGATCCGCTTCATTCGCGGTTGGTAGGCGGCGCGGTAAAGACTGATCTGATCCGTGCAGCGGTTGACCAAATTGGTGATGCGCAGACGCTATTGCTAGATGGTGGATCGACAACGCTTTCTCTTATCCCGATGCTTCCTGCTTTGCCGGGGCGGTTGGTGATTACACCTTCGCCTTGGATCGCTATCGCTTGCCAAGAGCACAACATCGAAGTCTTTTTGCTGGGCGGCAAGTTAAGCGCGCGGGGCGGGATCGCCGTGGGTGATGTGGCGCTAGGTAAGGTGGCTAAGATCGCCGCTGATATCGCCGTTTTAGGTGCCTGCGGTGTCGATGCGGAATTCGGTCTTAGCGCGGATGATTATGATGAGGCCAAGATGAAACAGGCGATGCATGACGCGGCCGTCCGTACATTCGTTGTCACCAGTTCTGAAAAGATTGGGCGAAGAGCACGACATCACACCCTGCCAATTCGTGAAATTGATTTGATGATAACAGATGCTGATCAAGGCGAAACAAAGCTACTGGCAAACGCCGGAACCAAAATTATCACGGCATAAATCCAACATTCTCAAATCCAACCATGCAAGGAAATCCATTGACCGATTTTTCAACGACCGCACCTGCGCGTCTTGCTACGCGGCTTGCGTTTTTCGCGGCTGGTTTTTCGATGGCATGTTGTGCCCCGCTATTTCCGTTCATCAAGGCGAACATCGGCGCTGATGAAGGACAATTCGGGCTGGTTTTGCTTTGCCTTGGGCTTGGTTCAATTATCGCGATGCCTGTGACCGGGATCATTGCGGCGCGGCGTGGCGCACGGTCTATGGTGCGACTAGGCGGTTTCGGTTTGGTCGCGTTTCTACCGTTGTTGGCATTTGCGGGAACGCCAATGTCTCTTGGGGCGGCGTTGTTCTTTTTTGGTGCGTCTCTAGGCACGATTGATGTTGCGATGAACATTCACGGTGCAGAGGTCGAAGGCAAAGAACGCCGTGCACTGATGTCGAATTTTCACGCGCAGTTTAGCATTGGTGGGTTCTTTGGCGCGGGCCTTATGACAGTGCTTTTGTCATTGGGTGTTACAACCGTGGTCGCAGCACTTATTGGTGCGTTCGTTACGCTCGTCGCGATCCTGCTTTCAAGCTCGCGTTTGTTGGCCGTGAGCGGCGGAGAGCCAGAGCCATACTCGGTTCCGCGCGGTATTGTTCTGCTGCTCGCCATTCTTGCTGGTGTCACGTTCTTGGTCGAAGGGGCGATCCTGGATTGGGGGGCGCTGTTGATTATCGACCGTGAAATAGCGCCGGCGCAAAATGCTGGCATCGGGTATATTTTATTCTCGGTTGCGATGGTGGCTGCGCGTTTAACAGGCGACCGGATTGTTATGGCATTGGGCGAATTCCGTGTTCTGATCATGGGGGGTATTGCAGCGATCCTAGGCATCGGCATTGTCCTTGTTTCGCCTTGGGCATTGGTTGCCTTATCTGGGTTCGTATTAATCGGCCTTGGCGCTGCTAATTTGGTGCCGATCGTGTTCAGCGCGGCGGGCCGACAAAAGATCATGCCGCCTAGCCTTGCAGTCGCATCCGTGACCACGACGGGTTACGCTGGCGTGCTCATGGGGCCTGCTTTGGTTGGCTTTGTCGCTGACGCGACCAGCCTGCCGTTGGCGTTTGCTGTTTTGGCACTTCTAATGGCCCTTGTGCCGTTGACCGCGCGCAGAGTGGTGCGCGCCTAATACAGGGCCGAAAGTTAAGTTTCCGGGCGTCCTTGTCTCAGTTTTGAGACAGATCGGCTGGTGCATCTTTTTACGTCCATTTACCTCTTAATCGAACGGTCGTTAGCCTTCTTCAACCGGGTGGAGGACTCGGTCAGGAGGAGAAAATTCATGAATGAGATGTCACATACGGAGCAGCAATTTAGATCTCCGTTCAAAAACCGTTATGACAACTATATCGGCGGGAAATTCGTGGCGCCTGTAGGTGGGCGCTATTTTGATAACATCACCCCAATCACCGGCAGCGTGGTTTGCGAGGTCGCCCGTTCTGACGCAGCGGATGTTGAACTGGCACTGGATGCCGCCCACGCTGCCAAAGACGCTTGGGGTAAGACATCCGCGACAGAGCGGTCCAACATCCTGCTCAAAATCGCAGATGTGATCGAGGCCAACCTCGAACAGATTGCGACAGCGGAAACTTGGGATAACGGCAAGCCAATCCGCGAAACTATGGCTGCGGATATTCCGCTTTCGGCTGACCACTTCCGGTATTTCGCGGGGGTTCTACGTGGCCAAGAAGGGTCGATGTCACAAATTGACGAAGACACTGTCGCTTACCACTATCACGAACCACTTGGTGTCGTTGGCCAGATTATCCCTTGGAACTTCTCTGTTCTAATGGCTGCTTGGAAACTGGCACCGGCGCTTGCTGCTGGGAACTGCGTGGTTCTAAAACCTGCAGAACAGACGCCAGCTGCGATCATGGTGTTTGCTGAACTGATCTCTGACCTATTGCCTGATGGTGTGCTGAACATCGTGAATGGTTACGGTGCAGAAGTTGGCGCTGCGCTAGCAACGTCTTCGCGTATCGCGAAAATCGCATTTACAGGGTCTACTGCGACTGGTCGCAAGATCATGCAAGCTGCGACCGAAAACCTGATCCCAGTTACGCTGGAACTGGGCGGCAAGTCACCGAACATCTTCTTTTCTGATGTGATGGCAAAGGATGACGCGTTCCTAGACAAAGCTGTCGAAGGCTTCGTGCTGTTTGCCTTTAACCAAGGCGAGGTCTGCACCTGCCCAAGTCGCGCACTGATCCAAGAAGACATCTATGAAGAGTTCATCGCACGCGCGATTGCACGGGTAAAAGCCATCAAACAGGGTGACCCACGTCTGCCTGACACGATGGTTGGCGCACAAGCAAGCCGTGAACAGCAGGATAAGATCCTGTCCTATCTTCAGATCGGTGTGGAAGAAGGCGCACAGGTTCTGGCCGGTGGTGCAGCAGCACAGATGGGTGGCGACCTTGAGAATGGCTTCTACATCCAGCCAACGATCCTAAAGGGTCACAACAAGATGCGGGTCTTCCAAGAGGAAATCTTTGGCCCGGTTGTGTCGGTGACAACCTTTAAGGACGAAGCCGAAGCTCTAGAGCTTGCGAATGACACGATGTACGGCCTTGGCGCCGGCGTTTGGTCACGTGACATGAACACCTGCTATCGCTTTGGCCGCGGGATCGAGGCAGGCCGTGTGTGGGTGAATAACTATCACGCTTACCCTGCCCATGCTGCATTTGGCGGCTACAAGCAGTCCGGTGTTGGCCGTGAGAACCACAAAATGATGTTGGATCACTATCAGCAGACCAAAAACATGTTGGTCAGCTACAATCCAAACAAGTTGGGATTCTTCTAAGCCAATAAGAGGCGGCGGCGATTTCCCCGTCGCTGCCTCACTTTGCGGGCAATAGTGCATAAACTATTCAAGTCGCACGAAGATCGTGCAGTTCTTGGACATTTCTATTGATCTGAATCATTAATCAGTAGCGGCAACTCGGGCACCCTACGACCATTCAGGTTCGTACGGAGAACGCAACATGCCCGATACCAAAAGCGAGATCGAAGCGACCCTTGGTGTGGGTCACGCCAAACGGCATGTTCCAAAGATTTTGGGATGGATCGTCGCCGTTTTGGTGATTGCTGGTCTTGCCATGTGGTGGATGCAAGAGGCCGAAGAACGTGCTCAGGTGCAATACATCACCTCAAAGGTTGGTCGCGGCGATCTGACTGTAACCGTTACGGCGACGGGTACGATTGAGCCAACAAACCTTGTGGAAATTTCGTCTGAACTGTCCGGCACAATGGCAGAGGTTCTGGTTGATTTTAATGATACCGTGGCCACCGGGCAGGTTTTGGCCTTGCTGGACACTGTCCAACTTGACGCTCAGCTTGCCGTTCAAATCGCAAGCCATGCCGCCGCCGAGGCCCAGCTGGCAAGCGCGAGGGCGAGCCTGCTAGAAGCAGAAGCCGATTTCGAAATCGTTCGCCAGTTGGACGAACGCGGTGTCACGTCACATACCAATCTTACCGCATCACAAGCCGCGCTTGCCCGTGCACGCGCCAATGTAGCGAGCGCACAAGCGAACGTTGACCTCGCGCAGGCGCAGTTAAACGCCCAAGAGGCGGTTCTAAGTAAGGCGACAATCATATCCCCGATCAGCGGCATTGTGCTGGATCGGTCGGTGGACGCAGGGCAGATCGTGGCGGCCAGCCTGTCTGCGCCGGAACTGTTCACAATCGCCGAAGATTTGGCGCAGATGGAGCTGCAAGTGGATGTCGCGGAATCTGACATCGGCCGCATCGCTATCGGCGACGCTGCTACTTTCACCGTGGATGCCTATGATGAGCAACTCTTCCCAGCCGAAATTGCCATGGTGCGCTACGCTTCTGACAGCACAGATGGGCTGGTGACGTATAAGGCGATCCTGTCTGTCGTGAATGATGATCTGCTATTGCGCCCCGGCATGACAGCCACTGCAGATATCACCGTTGCGCAGTACGACGAGGTTTTGTTGGTGCCGAACGCCGCGCTGCGTTTTGCCCCGCCGCAAGTGATCGAGGTCGAGGCATCTGATGAGGAAAATGGAGGTGGCGGCTTGCTTGGCCTTCTTATGCCATCGGGTGGGGACACGCGGCGTGCGGTGTCTGACAACACGCTGTGGATTCGTCGCGATGGTGTTCCCGTCGAGCTGGAGATCCAAAAGGGTGATAGTGACGGTCTGTACACGATCATCATCAGCGGAGAAATCGCCGAAGGCGATCAGGTTATTACTGATATGATCGAGGGTGGATAGATGGCCGCCGTTACCCCAGTGATCGAGCTTCGGAAGGTTACCAAAATCTATGGCATGGGCGAAGCGGAAGTGCGTGCCATGGATGGTGTCGATCTAACAGTGAATGCCGGCGAATTTGTTGCGCTGATGGGGCCATCCGGTTCGGGCAAATCGACCGCGATGAATATGATTGGTTGCCTCGATAGCCCAACAAGTGGGGACTATTTGTTTAACGGTGTTCATGTTGGCAAATTAGACCAAGATCAGCGTGCGCTTTTGCGGCGCAACTATCTTGGGTTCGTGTTTCAAGGGTTTAACCTGCTGCCGCGCACGTCGGCTTTGGATAATGTTGAACTACCATTGATCTACAAGGGGCTGCCCGCTGCCGAACGGCGCGCGCAAGCATTGGATGCGCTCGAAAAGGTGGGGCTGAAGGGCCGCGAGCACCACGACCCATCCGAACTGTCTGGGGGACAACAACAAAGGGTCGCAATTGCGCGTGCGCTTGTTGGCAGTCCAGAAGTCATTCTTGCGGACGAACCCACAGGCAACCTTGATACCAAACGGTCGCTCGAAATCATGGAACTGCTACGCGCATTGAACGAGACGGACGGCATTACCATCATCATGGTAACGCACGAAGACGAAATGGCAGCTTTTGCACACCGCGTCATTTGGATGGTCGACGGTAAGGTAGATCGCAGCGGGACACCGCATAGCGTGTTGACCCCAGAAAGGCAGCAGGCATGATCAAGGAAACGATCAAACTGGCAATTCAGGCGATCTTTCGTAATGCGATGCGGTCGATCCTGACGGTTCTTGGCATCGTCATTGGCGTTGCTGCGGTGATTGCAATGATGACTGTCGGGCAGGGCAGTTCTGATCAGGTGACAGCAGATGTCGAAAAGCTGGGCACGAACGTATTGATCGTCATACCCGGCGGCGGGCAGATGGGGCCGGGGAATACTTCGGTCGCTGCTGCGTTTGAATTGCGGGACGTCGATGCCATTATTGACCAGTTAACAAGCGTCCGGACCGCTGCCCCGTTCAACCAGACTAGCCTAAACGCGGTTTATGGTCAGCAAGACACTCGTACTTCGGTCGTAGGCACAGACGGGCAATATCTTGAGGTCGTGGACTGGCCTATCGTTCTGGGACGCAGTTTCTTAGCGACCGAAGAAAGCGCAGGCCGGGCCGTGTGCATCGTCGGTGAAACTGTGCGGCAAAACCTGTTTGGAAATACGGACCCGATTGGTGAAACAATACGGCTCAAGAATGTGTCGTGCGATATCGTTGGCCTGCTAGAGGCGAAAGGGGCATCCAGTTTCGGAACGGATCAGGACGACGTGGTTTTAATGCCCATTAAGGCATTCCAACGGCGCGTTGTTGGGTCTTCGGATGTATCGATGATCTATGTTGCCGCTGCTGACGGAGTCTCAACTGACCGGACTTTGGTGGATATAGAGGTTCTGATGCGTGAACGCCGCCGGATTGGCGACGGCGAAGAAGATGATTTTCAGGTGCGGGACATGAAGCAGCTCGCCTCTATGCTCGCAGGTGTTACGAATGTGCTGACTGGTCTGTTGTCGTCTGTTGCGGCTGTCAGTCTTCTTGTCGGTGGCATCGGGATTATGAACATCATGCTTGTGTCCGTGACTGAGCGCACGCGTGAGATCGGAATTCGACTTGCCGTCGGCGCAACGGCCAATCAAGTTTTGCTACAGTTCTTGGTAGAGGCGATCGTGTTGTCGATGATCGGCGGGGTTGTTGGCATCCTATTCGGGCTTGCGCTGGCGGCGGTTGCTTCAAACCTCATGAGCATCCCGTTCAGCCCAGACCTGGCTATCGTGGTGCTTGCGTTCCTGTTTTCGGCTGCAGTGGGGGTGATATTTGGTTTCTTCCCTGCACGCCGTGCTGCACGTCTAAATCCAATCGACGCGCTACGGCATCAGTGACTTTCAAAGCGACGACGCGCCTATTGTCGCATTAAAAACCGTATGCAGCGGTATACTGTAGACGACTCTGGACGCATCCGGTATGGAACGGGCAACTCAATTTCAAGAGGTTTCCTATGTCAGATATCATCTATACCAAAGTTGACGAAGCACCCGAGCTGGCGTCTGCGTCTTTCCTTCCGATTATTCAAAAATTCGCTGCCGCTGCTGGCGTGTCGGTCGGAACCAAAGACATCAGCCTTGCTGGTCGTATTCTTTCCGCTTTCCCAGATTACCTGACAGAAGCACAGCGTCAGACCGATGATCTGGCCGAGCTAGGCCAACTGGTTAAAACACCAGACGCAAACGTGATTAAACTGCCAAATATCTCGGCCTCTGTCCCGCAGTTGGTTGCTGCCGTGAAAGAACTGCAATCGCAGGGTTACGCATTGCCAGACTACCCAGAAGCCCCAAGCACGGACGAAGAAAAAGCTGTTCGTGCTAAATATGATGGCCTGAAAGGTTCCGCTGTGAACCCTGTGCTGCGCGAAGGTAACTCTGATCGTCGTGCGGCCAAAGCTGTGAAAAGCTTTGCGCAAAAGAACCCACACCGCATGGGTGAGTGGACTGCCGACAGCAAAACACGTGTGGCCTCTATGTCAGGCGGCGACTTTTTCTCAAACGAAGTGTCTGCGACGCTTGCAAAAGAAGCGACTGCAAAGATCGTTCTGGAAACAGCTGATGGTGAAACTGTCCTAAAGGACGGCGTCACATACCCAGCAGGTACCGTCGTTGACGCGACATTCATGAGCGCCGCAGCGCTTGATGCGTTCCTTGCCGACGAGATCGAAAAGACCAAAGCCGAGGGGACATTGTTCTCTCTGCATATGAAGGCGACAATGATGAAGGTCTCTGACCCGATCATCTTTGGTCATGCGGTTAAGGCGTGGTTGGCACCTGTGTTCGAAAAGTTCGGCGACAAGTTGGACGCACTGGGCGTGACTGGCAACGCTGGTCTGGGTACGCTTCTTGAGAAGGTAAAAGGCGAGCCTGAAATCGTAGCCGCGATTGAAGAAATCACTGCGCAGCGTCCGCCTATGTACATGGTCGATAGCGACAAGGGCATCACCAACCTGCACGTTCCATCCGACGTGATCATCGACGCGTCAATGCCTGCACTGATCCGCGCTGGCGGTAAAGGCTGGGGTCCAGACGGCAAAGAAGCTGACGCAAACTGCGTCATCCCAGACAACTCTTATGCGCCGGTCTATGACGAAACGATCAACTTCTTCAAAGAAAACGGTAAGCTGAACCCAGCAACTGCTGGTACTGTCCAGAACATCGGTCTGATGGCGCAAAAAGCCGAAGAATACGGTTCGCACCCAACGACATTCGAAATCCCGGAAGCGGGCACCGTCAAGATGATCCTTGATGATGGCACTGTTCTGCACAGCCACGACGTGCAGGCAGGCGACATCTGGCGTTCGGCGTCTTCGCGCAAAGCACCAATCGAAGACTGGGTGAACCTTGCCATTGATCGCCAAAAGGCCGAAGGCACACGCGCGATTTTCTGGCTGGACGCAAACCGTGCCCACGATGCAGAGCTGATCGCCTATGTGAAACCAATCCTCGAAGCCAAAGGCGTTGCCGACAAGTTTGAGATCATGGCCCCACGCGAAGCAACACGTGCATCGCTTGAGACGATCACAAAGGGTGAAGACACGATCGCGATCACCGGCAACGTGCTGCGCGACTATCTGACCGACTTGTTCCCGATCCTTGAACTGGCGACATCGGCGAAGATGCTTTCTATCGTGAAACTGATGAATGGCGGCGGTCTGTTTGAAACAGGTGCTGGCGGTTCCGCACCAAAGCACGTTCAGCAATTGGTCGAAGAAAACCACCTGCGTTGGGACAGCCTTGGTGAGTTCTGCGCGCTTGGCGAAAGCCTGACATTCCTTGCGGACGTCAAAGGCAACGAAAAAGCGCGCGTTCTGGGTGCTGCGGTTGATGCTGCGACCCAAGGTATCTTGGACAACGGCAATTCGCCTTCACGCAAAGTCGGTGAGCCTGACAACCGCGACAGTCACTACTGGTTCGCGCGCTACTGGGCAGAAGCACTTGCCGCACAGACAAGTGATGCAGAGCTAGCCGCGCATTTCGCGCCAATCGCTGACGCGCTGGCATCGAACGAGGCAAAGATCACCGCAGAGCTGGCCGCAGCACAGGGTTCAGCAGCCGATCTGGGTGGTTACTTCCACACCGATGCAGCGAAGACCGCAGCCGTAATGCGTCCGTCCGCAACACTAAACGCGATCATCGGCTAAGCGAACGCGCATAAATCATACAAAAGCCGCGCGGTCGTAATGACTGCGCGGCTTTTTTCTTTTTGGGGCCTAGCTAAATGCGCGCGCTATCATGACGCCGGCCCATGCAGACATGCCAGTCAAGACGCCGCCCCATATTGTGTCGATGGCGACCTGTTGTACTGACCAGTCGCGTAGCGTGGCGTAGTTGGTAAATTCGTAGGTTCCGTAGGCCAGTAGCCCCAGTAGGGCCCCGTTGACGAGAGCGGCCATTGGGTCGCCAGCACGCAGTGCGGGCAAGGATACAAACCATAGAACGCCTGCCACATAGCCGAGGTAGAATAGCGCCGCAGGCATAACGCGGAATGGATCGGCGAAGAGGTGTTCAACGTGCTGTTCGAAGACTGGCTTTATCAGCAGCCGTAATCCCACGGCATCAGCTGCGAAAAAGATGCCTGCTGTTGAAAGGTAAAGAACAAGTATCTGCATGAGTTTCTTCTTTCTAGAATTCAGTGCGCCACACAGACCGCAATTAGCGTGTAAGGCGCCGCAAAAGAGGGAGTGACGCCCAATAGGGCAAGACGCTGATCATTTTGAGGATGTAGGTGAAACGGCGTGGGAAATGCACTTCGAACCGCCGAGAATTAAGACCCTTGATAATTGCGTCCGTCGCCTTTTGCGGGGTGATTATCGCAGGCATCGTAAAGTCATTTCGTTGGGTTAGCCGGGTTTCTACAAATCCGGGGCTGATGAGCCGGACGTCAGTAATACCCGCCAATTCGCTACGCAGTGTCTGCGCAAGGCTGATGACACCTGCTTTGCTGGCCGAATAAATCTGCCCTTGGGGTAATCCGATATAACCCGCCACCGACCCACACAGAGCCAGTTGACCACCTTTTTTCAGCAAGGGCGGTGCAATCTGCGCGATGTGGAAGCTGCCGGTGAGGTTCACGTTGACGATCTCTGCGGCTTTATCCGGATCAATTTCTGTGACCTTCCCGGGATCATATAGAGCCGCAAGATGGATGATACGGTCCAGTGGTCCGTTGTGGCTGATCTGGTCCGCCGCTGCGGCGATGGTTGATCTTTTGCCGACATCTAATGGGATCGCGAAGTGCTGGCTTCCCAGCTCTGTGATGAGCCTATCCAGTTTTTCCGATGATCGTGCAGAAAGGATCAACCGTGCCCCTTGTGACGCCCATGCCCGGGCCAGAGCCTCGCCGATGCCTTCGGTCGCGCCGATGATCCAAATGACCTCAGGCATGGGTGAGTTCCACCTGCACGACATCAGTCTGTCCGGTCTTAAACGAGGCAGCGCAGATGCTTAGGTAGAAACGCCAGTTCCGCAGAAAGCTTTCATCGTAGCCAAGCCGCTTGATGCGGTCCGACATCTGGTCAAGACGCTGGTACCAAGCGTTACAGGTTGTGGCGTAGTCGGTCCCAAACGCATGACTGTCGCGCACGATTAGCCCCGCTCGCGACGCTTGATCTGCGATCACAGCATTCGAAAGCAGCATGCCGCCCGGGAATGTATATTGGCGGATGTAATCCGAACTGCGTCTGTAGGTGTCGAAGTAGCCGTCGGGAACTGTGATCGCTTGGATCATAGCGCTGCCTTGTTCGGCAAGCCGCGCCTTGATCGTTGCAAAATATGTGGGCCAATAGGCTTCGCCTACGGCTTCGATCATTTCGATCGACACGATGTTATCGTATTTTCCCGTACTTTGGCGGTAGTCCTGCAACTTGATGTCAGCGCGGCCATCAAGGCGTGCATCTGCGTAACCTTTCTGGCTGGGCGAAATAGTGAGCCCCGTTACATGTCGCCCTGTGTCAGTCGCGCGTTCAGCGAACCCGCCCCAACCGCAACCGATTTCCAGCACACGTTCGGCGTTGTTTAATCTGTCTAGAATCCGATCGTACTTGCGGTTTTGCGCGCGACCAAGGTCTTGGTCATTGTCGGCAAACATGGCGGAGGAATAGGTCATGCCTTCGTCCAGCCATAGCTGGTAGAACTCGTTCCCGACATCGTAATGTGCACGGATGTTGCGCGAAGCGCCGCTTAGCGAATTTGCCCGCATCAACCGGTTCACAACCCGGAATTTCAGCGTATTCCAGAACCCGGCATAGGCGTAGCCGCTGAACTGATCGAGGTTCTTAAGCGCGACTTCGGCCAAATCCGCGATTGACGGTGTTTCCCACAGACCAGCCACATAGGTTTCTCCAAGCCCGATGTCACCGCGTGCGGCAATCGCCGTAACGACTGACCAGTCAAAGATTTGCATTTCAGCCGAAGGGTTTCCGTGCCCAAAATCGAAAATCTCGCCCTCTGGCGTGCGTAACCGCAAGCTACCTGTCGTTATCTGCGCGCAGGTTTCAAGAAAGTCATATTTTACGCGTTTTGTTAGAAATAGCATTATGTAACCTCGGTTTTTGGTGGGGCAGGGCGCGTCCGATATTTCGCGCCTTTCAGCCTTAGGCGCAGGGCCTGCCAATATATAAGTATCGTTGTGCGAAGCCCGCCTAATGGGCGGCGTAGCGATGCATAAAGCAGCCCGGTATTCGTCATAGGAGCGCGTGACCCAGAAAGGGTCGCGGCGACGCCTTCGTCACCGTTTTTATGAATGATGCGAATGGCGATTTGGTCGGGGCGGATGTCAAAGCCGAATTCGTAACCGCCGTCGATCTGCTGGAATGGCGAAACATGCAGTGACTTTGGCTTTTCTAGCCTTGTCTCTGCGGTGATCGGTGCAAAATCAGGCAGGTGGCACAAATACGAATGACGGTCACCAAAGGGTGTCGATACCTCAGCAATGACAGCGACCAAAGCGTTGTGTTGAAAAGCCAGCCAAAAGCTAACCGGGTTGAAAACCTGTCCCCAAAACCGCGGCTGGGTCAGCAGCAAAAGCTGGGTTTTCGCAGCGGTCAGCCCATGGTCGGCAAAAACATCCCGTGCCCAGCGCGGGCCGTGGCCCTTGTGTAAGGCGCCCCCATGATCCCGATCAAAAACAGACGCCAGATTCATGCGGTTACGCGAAAATAGCTTCGGGCCTGTGCCCGTTGCCTCTGGGTCGATAATCACAAAATCCACCCGATAGCGAAACGCATGGCGGATCGCGCCACGTCGCGTGTGTGTTGTTATGCCAGCTATCTGTTCAGCTACGTGTTTCATACAGTTTGTCGATCCATCAGACGTGCGATACGTGCCGCGCTGGCAAAGCCATCTTCGTGGAAACCATGCCGGGTGTAAGCACCCGCAAACCAAGTATTGTTCTGCCCTTGGATTTGGGTCAGCCGATCCTGCGCGGCAAGCGCGGGCGCGTCAAACACCGGATGCCGGAACGTCTTTTGATCGTAGATCATATGTTCTGGCACAGGTGTTGACGGATTCAATGATACAAAAAGCGGATCGCTTTCGGGAATATTTTGTAGCCTATTCATCCAATAGGTTACGCCAATTTTGGGTTCTGGTTTTGTTGTATCGGCTTTGTAGACCCAGCTTGACCAGACTGCTTTGCGCTTTGGCATTTGGCTTGTGTCACGATGCAGGATCATCTGGTTGTCCTGAAACCGTATGGCGGATAGGGCGGCTCTTTCATGGGACGTGGGCCGTTCAATGATGCGCAGGGCCTGATCCGAGTGGCAGGCAAAGATGACCTGATCAAAAGCCATTTTCGGTTCGTCTGCAGTGTGAATGCTGACGGAATGACTAGTGCGGGTTACACGCTGCACCGCAGTCTTGGTGCGGATCGCTACGCCGCGGCCCCGAAGGTGGTGTTCAAGCTTGCGCACATATTCGACGCTGCCACCATCCACGGTCCACCATTGGTGCTGACCCGACGTGCTTAGCAATGCATGGTTCCGGAAAAACTGGACCAAGGCGCGGGCAGGAAATGACCGAATTTCGGCAGGAGGAGTGGACCAGATCGCACCGCACAACGGCATGAGGTAATACCGTTGAAACCACTCACCTAACTGCAGGTAACGCATCAATTCGCCAATCGTGACGCTAGAATGTTCGGTCATGGCTTCAGCTGTTTTATTAAAGCGCAGGATATCGCGCAGCATACGGTGAAAACCGGGCCGCATGAGGTTGCGTGGTTGCGCAACAAGTGAGCGCAGCCCCCGAAGCCCGTATTCTATTTGGCCGTCGTTGATTGAAGCGCCAAATGTCATGTCACTTTTGGCGACAGGCACGTCGAGGTCCTGAAACATGCGCGTCAAGTGTGGGTAATTCGCATAATTGAACACGATAAAGCCAGTATCGACAGGCTGATCACCGTTGCGGCCCGCGACAACAGTGCGCGCGTGACCACCCAGCTTTGGAGCCGCCTCGAACAATGTTACAGAATGATTGGGCGCAAGCAGGTAAGCCGCTGCAAGGCCAGATATGCCCCCGCCAATAATCGCAATGCGTTGTTCGCGGTGGGGAAGTATATCGAGTGACATTCTGGCTCCTGTGGCATCTTCATAAGTAGTACGCCTCGAAAGAATAATTGGATCATTTTTGATCCAACTTTCATCTGCGTCCGTAATGGGTTTATGTTGAACGCGAGCCTCGATATCGAAATTGCTGAACGATGCTCTGTTGTGGGGCGTCAAAAGGATATTAAGCAGGTGACGTCAAAGTCCCCAAAAATCTCGATCCAGACGACATGGATGCTATCCGTGCGAGATCATCGTGATAGGTCCGCTTTTGTATCCTTGTTTGATTTTTTTGCGCCGCGCCTGAAAGGCTTTGTCATGCGTTCAGGGCTTAGCGCTGGGCAGGCCGAAGAGATAGTTCAAGATGTCATGCTAACGGTTTGGCGCAAAGCCGGGCAGTTTGATCCGGCGCGGGCGCAGGTGTCGGCGTGGATTTATCAAATCGCACGCAATCGTCAGATCGACATGATCCGAAAAGAAGGGCGTCCAATGCCCGAAGAGCTAACCCAAGATCCCGAAGCCGAGGCTGACGCGACCCAGATCGTAGCGCTAGAGCAAGAAGCGGGGCATCTGAAAACAGCGTTGAGTAAGCTTGCTCCGGATCAACGCGAAGTGATCGAAAAAGCTTACATGGGCGAATTGACCCATCAGGAAATCAGCTCTCAGACGGGGTTGCCGCTGGGTACAATTAAGTCACGGATCCGGCTTGGTCTGGAACGGTTGCGTCACGAGTTGAAGGACATGCGTTAAAATGAACCAGATTGCACATCATATGCCTGACGCGCTGTTGGCATCTTATGCTGCAGGCAACCTGCCGCATCCCTATGCGCTTGTCGTTGCTGCGCATATTTCGCTGTGCGTTGAATGCCGTGCGGGATTTGAGGCGCATCAAGCAGCCGGTGGCGCGGTATTGGAAACCGTGGACACGGTAGATGTGTCTGACGCGTTGAAATCGGATGTTATGGCTTTGCTTGATACACCGACAGTACCAAAACCGACCTTTGAGCGCGCTGGTGTTTATCCCGGACCCGTGATGGAGGCCCTAGGAGGCAAACAGCCGCGTTGGCGATCGCTTGGGCTTGGCGTCCGGCAAAGCATTCTCGCGGGCGGTCCAGAAGGAAGCGTGCGATTGCTATATATCCCACCGGGACAAGCAGTCCCGGATCACGGTCACAACGGTCTTGAACTGACGCTCGTCTTGCAGGGCAGTTTCAGCGATGAAACAGGTCAATTTGGTGTCGGGGACCTAGAAGTGGCAGATCAAGATCTGCAACACACGCCAATCGCAGACGCGGGCGAACCCTGCATCTGCCTCGCCGCGACCGACGCACCGCTGCGGTTCACGTCGTTGGTGCCAAGGATCTTGCAGCCGCTGTTTGGGATATGATGTTATCGCGATCCATTAAACGGGATCACGCGACCCAATACCGTGAAAAATAGCTAGCTGCTTTATCGATGCCCATTTCTAGGAAAGCATCTTTTGCCTTGCGCACTATTTCACGTTCTGCGGCCACCCAGACAAAGGTGCCTTTGGGGACGTGTCTAATCTGGGATAGTTTTGTCCAAAGTCCGTTGTCCTTCGTACGTACGACCCAATCGATTTGAACGCCTTCCGGGCAAGCGAAAGGAATGATTTCACTTGGGTCTCCGACTTCGATGAGGGCAAGGCCAATTGTGTGCTTGGGTGCGCAAGCCAATATGCGCCGGATTGCTGGAAGAGCCGTCTCATCACCAGCCATTAGCAACTTGTCACTGACCGGAAACTCGCCTCCACCTGGACCAGTGATACCGACAACTTTGCCCGGAAGGGCCGATTGGGCCCATCGCGTTGTGTGACCACCCGCATGTTCGTAAATGTCGAAGCTGAAGCTGTTTGCAGCGAGGTCGAAATCAACAAAAGTATAGACCGCACGGTGAAGCTTTTCGTCACCGGTCGGCCACACGGTACGTTTCCTATCGTTTAGCGTCGGCCAGACCACCGGCTGGCCCTCTGGTGGGATCAGTAGCGAGAAATGAATCGCTCCAGAGGATAGCCTTGTTACATCTTCGCATTTCAATACTACGCGCAAAAAATTCGCCGAAACGCGGCTGACTGATAGCACGTGACAAATCTGGAAATTTGGTGGATTGGTGCTCGAGATTTCCTCGCCACTCCAGGTCATTTCTTGGCTGGCTTGCGGAAAGACGTGATCGAGAAGATAGTTCACGGCTTCTCGAGTTTGGTACACTTGCCCGCTATCTTTGGCTGTAATGCCAACGCTGAAACCTGTGTCACCAACAGCGTAGGAGACCCGCGACTTACCATATTCAACGTCGAGCCGATTAGCCGCTCGTTTTGAGGGCAGGTCATATTCTTCGACATGGTCTTGAATGCGCGCAAGCAGGTCTTTGGGTGTAGCGCCTGAATAGTTACCAGTACTCTTGCTAGAGGCATCGCAGCATACGGAGTTGTCGAGTGGTGAGTGCATATTAGGGTCCCGCAAGCTTAGGTTTTGCTTTGGCTTGCCCATGACCATTGCTACCGGTAATCCGGTTTGGTCATTAACTTGCTAGATGCTAAATCTGACTTATTTTATCAACATATATCAGTCGTGATTGTCAATCGGTCAATGCAAGTTCAACATTTGGAAATGGAATCTAGCCAAGGCCGAATGGGCGGTCTTTTTACTTCCGAGATAATGCTCTGCTAAGTGGGCGCATTTCAGTAGACAAGCGCAGTCAAGAGATCAAATCGTTGTCTTGATCGCTCCAAGTCACCGTAAAGCTTTGGCGTATTTGGCTAAATTCCAGTCATCTTTCAGGTTGACGCTACGTGAGTTAGCTGGTCGCGATAGTTGTACGTGAAATACCATTTCTCGTCTGGCTTTTTTCATGTGAGTGTTACTGAAAGATGAAAATCACATTTTAACATCAAAGCAACCTGGGGGTTAATTATGAAACATTGGAATTTTAACAAAGCATCGCATCGTCAGGCACCGCAATGGCCGAATTTTGAGTTTGGTGGCCGGGGTGATGATGTGCTCGGCGGCACCGATGGTAATGACCTGATCTTTGGTCGTGGTGGTGATGATGTGATCGCAGCTTCGTCTGGTTTTGATTTCATTCACGGTGGGCGCGGCTTTGATACGGTGACTTTCCAAGGCTCCATCCTTGATGTCAGCCTCTCTGTTTTCGGCTGGAAGAAGAACACGACGGCACTGGTCACGACCTTTGACGACGATGGCAATGTTGCTGGGATTTCGACCATCAAACAGGTCGAGGCTCTGTATTTCGAAGCGGATGATTACACCCTTTATCTTGATGGACGTAACAATGCGGTGCTGGCGGGTGATGATACTGCCACGGCGGTAGAAAATACCGAGACAGTGCTAAGCGCCGACGACTTGCTAGCGAACGACAGCGAATTTGATGGTGACACAGTCGCGATCACGGCCGTCGATACCACCTCTGCTTTGGGAGCCGAGATCGCATTTGTTAATGGGCAGATCACCTATCTTCCCGGTGCCGCGTTTGATGCATTGGCCGAAGGCGAAGTCGTGACTGACACGTTTACCTATACAGTCGACGACGGTTTGGGTGGAACGGATGTTGCAACGGTCACCGTGACTGTAACCGGCGCAAATGACGCGCCTGTATTGACCATTGATGATGCGGCGATTTCGCTTGATGAAAACACCACAGTAGTCGCGGCGGGCATCACCGCGCAGGACGCCGATGGCGGCGCCGTGTTGACCTATAGTCTGTCAGGCGCGGATGCGGCGTTGTTCACAATTGATGCCAGCACAGGTGAAGTTGCATTTGCGACTGGCCCAGATTTTGAGGCTCCCGCCGATGCAGACGGTGACAACATCTATCAGTTGACAGTTACCGTGACTGATGAACTCGGTGGATCAGATAGCGCAGACCTAACGGTCTCCGTCGATGACATTTGGGATCCTATCATGTTGACCCAAGGGTTCGAGACAGAAGCGAAGGGTCGCAAATACACTGCAGCTGACACCGACGGTTCCGTTCTTCCAATCGGGGCAGAAGTGGATCTTACAAATGACGGGGGCGCAACCGTTGACAGCACTGCCGCCTCTGAAGGTCTTTTGGGTTTTGATTTGTCATGGGTGAATACACGCGGCAGCACTGGAATCTCCGACGGTGATTTCATCGGCGTAACCAAACACACCGCTGATGTGACCACTTTCTCGGAAGGTGTTCAAGGGTATCAGATGCAAGACGCTGACGGCCTACTGCGCCTGACGTTTGACACGGTCGACCTTTCGGCCAGGGCCGATTCAACAATCGTGAAAATCTCTATTGATGCGTTCATCAAAGAAACCGGATGGGAGGCTGACGACCTAGTCAACATTTATGTCCAAACAAACCTAGGCACAGTCGTGCTGTTGGATACCGCAGGTGTCGACCTTGACGATCTTGATATTGAAGGCGCTTGGCAAACTCTAACCACGACGCTTGGCGCTGATGTGACCGAAGCAACCTTGATCGTCGAGCTTGATAGCAACGCGAGCTTTGAGACGCTTTATGTCGACAACATCGCGATAAAAGAGGTCTTTTACATCGGTCAGAGCTTTGAGACCGAGGCAGCTGGCGACAAGTATGTTTTCGATGCGGCTGACGGTAGTCTTGTTGGCATTGGCGAAACAGTAGACCTGATCAACGTCGATGGGCTTGCGACAGTAGATAGTACAGATGCTTCAATTGGGCAGCTGGGCTACGATCTTAGTTGGGTCAATACACGTGAAGATACCGGCATTTCTGACGCTGATTTCATCGGGGTGCAAAACTATACTGGTACCGTCGGCGAATTTACGGATGGCATGCAGGGCTATGAACTGTCCGATGCAGATGGTTTGCTAGTTATGACCTTCGACGAAATCGACCTATCGGCCGTGGGCGAAGTGACCCTATCGCTTGATACATTCGTCCAGTCCACCGGATGGGAGGCTGACGATCTGATCAACATCTACGTTGTCACCGATCAGGGTACGGTTTCGTTGCTCGATAGCACTGGCCAGGATATCGACGATATAGACATCGAAGGCGCATGGATGAATCTATCGACCACATTGGGAGAAGATATAAACACAGCGCAATTGATTGTTGAGTTTGACAGCAATTCGTCATCCGAGGCGATTTACTTCGACAATGTTATCGTAACGTCGGATCCCGAAGAACCAACAGTCGATCCAGAGCCCGAGATCATGCTTATCTCAACTATCCAAGGCGAAGGCGACGCATCAGCGTATGAAGGACAAGACGTAGCCGTGTCTGCAGTGGTAACGCTTGCCACGGATGACGGTTTCTACCTTCAAGAAGAAGACGCCGACAGCGATGGGAATGCGCTGACGTCCGAGGGCATCTTTGTCTACACCGCCGGTGCCTATGCGGTATCGGTCGGCGATCTGGTGCAGGTCACTGGTACGGTCACTGAATTCTTCGGACTAACTGAGATCACCAACGTGACGTCGTTTGAGGTCACATATTCCAACGTCGTCCTACCGGCGCTTACCACTGTTACACTCTCCCCAGAAATCGCGCCAAACTACGAAGCGCTCGAGGGGATGTTGCTGTCAGTTGAAACAGGAACAGACGAAGCCTTGACCGTGACCGAGAACTACAATCTCGACCGCTATGGGCAGATTTCTATTGCGGCGGGTGTGCAAACCCAACCGACGCAGATCTATGACGCGCAGACCCAAGCAGATGAGATCGCGGCACTTACCGAAGCCAATAACAACGCGAGCCTTTTGTTGGACGACGGATCATCGGCCCAGAACCCGACCGAATTCGCGTATCTACCGGGCGGTGCAGGTGATGATGGGGATGGTATTCTCGATAGCGGGGATGATTTCTCGGACACTGGAACAACTGTTCGGCTTGGCGCCGAAGTCGACGGCTCGGTCGATGGCGTTCTGACCTATGCGTTTGATGAGTGGACGCTGAACGTGACTGACACGATTGAATTCGTCGAAGAAACCAATTCGGGCGCGCGCGAAGCAGCACCAGCCGACGTTGGTGGAACACTTCAGGTTGCCTCTTATAACGTGTTGAACTTCTTCACGACGTTCTCGGGTGGAACAGGGCCAGACGGCGATCTGAACCCACGTGGCGCCGATAACCAAGATGAATTCGACCGCCAGTCATCGAAACTCGCCGAAGGGATCATCGGAACGGGCGCCGAAGTCGTCGCCTTGCAAGAGATTGAAAACAACGGCACCGAAGCAATCGGAGCCCTTGTTGATATCCTGAACGCCGAAGGCACGGGTGCCACATACGCCTATGTCGATCCAACCGGCACAGGCGATTTCGTGGGAACAGATGCGATCACGACTGGCATCATCTACGATAGCTCTGCGGTGACGCTGGTTTATTCGGATTACATCGTGTTTGACGAAGCCTCAGCTGACGCGACTTTTGCCATTGCGTCATCACTTGGCGGGCTTGTTGGTGAAGAATTCAACGACTACCAGCGTAACCGCCCATCTGTTGCTGCAACCTTTACCGATAATGAGAGCGGCGAAACCTTCACTGTGGTTTCTTCGCACTTTAAATCCAAAGGCGATAGCGACCTGCAAGACGTTGCCGATGCGGCCGAGGCATGGCTGGCAAATAGCGCCAATGCAGGTTCGGCTGATTATGCAGTGGTCACAAACCTGCTAGCCGATCTGTACGCCGACCCCAACTTTGACCAAGGCGACGGTCAGGGGTTCTGGAATGCCGTACGTCTAGACGGGGCTGTCGAGCTCGCCGATTGGGTCGCAAACGACTACAACGGTGGGGGCGTCACGAACTATCTTCTGTTGGGCGATATGAACTCATACGCTGAAGAAGATGCGGTGCAGTACCTTGATGACGACGCTGGGCTAACGGATCTGATCGACGCATTTATTGGTCAGGACGATGCCTATTCATACGTCTTCAACGGGCAGCAAGGCACGCTTGACCAGGGGCTAGGCGATAGCGAAATCGCGGACAACGTGACAGGCGTCACCGAATGGCACATCAACGCCGATGAACCAGACTTGATCGCGTACGACACCGACTTCAACGATCCTGCGTTCTACAACGACGGCGTCTACGCATCATCCGATCACGACCCACTGATCATTGGGCTGGACTTCAGCGCACCCGATGACCTGATCATGACATAGGATATTGGGCGATAACGAAGGGCGCAGCAGCGTGTTGCGCCCTTCGCATTTGGGTCGTCAGTACGCCGCATAGAGTGAATTAGACAGGACATGCTTTTCGGGGGCTGATCAGCTTGCGTAGTTGTCGCGTAAATACATTCGTTCAATTCGGTCGATCTTTGTGTATTATCTTCAATGATGTCTGATTTCTTTACGTGCTTTCCTCTCAAACATGGTCGCATGCACGAAGTATGCGGTCCGAATGCTGTGCCGTTTGCTTTTGCATTTGCTGGGCAGGTGCAGAGCACGGTGATGTGGGTTGCCGAGGAATGGCATTCTTCTATAATTAATCCCGTGGGATTTAGCATTTATCTAGAACCCCAAAATCTCCTTATGGCTAAAGTCAAAAGTCAGGACGAGGGTTTAGCTGTTGCTGAGGAGAGTTTGCGTTCTGGTGCGGTCTCTTTGACTGTTATTGAATTAACAAAACCGCTTAGCTTTACTGCGGGTAGGCGCCTGCAGTTGGCCGCTGAGACAGGCAATTGTACGGGAATATGTATCATTCCAGAAGGCATGGGTAATAACGCGGCTGAAAGCCGATGGCGCTGTTTACCTATTTTTGATCCTCAGGACTCGACTCTCCAGCGCTGGGAAATTATTAAGAACAAATCGGGAACATGTGCTGGTTGGAATGTGAGATGGGATGCAGAAACGCGTCGTATCATTGTGGTTTGAAAGATTACCTAGTGAGAGGGTACTACGCATAAACCCTACCACAGCGCCCTTTGCGCTGACGCAGAAGCAAAGTAATACTGATTGGATTTATTGCCTAAATGTAGAGGCGGAAAAGGCAGGGCTATACCGCGGTATGAGTTTTTCCGATGCGCGTGCCTTTTGCCATGAGCTGCAAAGCCGTCCTGCCGATATCAAGGCTGATGAACGGTTTCTAAACATGTTAGCGCGATGGAGTAAGCGTTATTGTCCATGGGTTGGCCTTGAGGGGCGCGATGGCTTGTCCCTCAACATCACGGGGTCAGCACATTTGTTCGGAGGGGAAGAGGCGCTCTTAGATGATATGCGGTTTCGTCTTTCTCGTTCTGGGATTGGGGCTCGCATTGGGTTAGCGGATACGCGCGGGGCAGCTTGGGCAATGGCCCATTTTGGTGCGGGTGGAATTTGTACTGTGCCGCAACTTTCAAGGCTGCCCATCGCAGCGCTGCGTTTTGAAGAAAAAACATGCATTAATCTGCAGCGCCTTGGAATACGCACTATTGCTGATCTTATTGCTTTGCCGCGTTCTTCTATAACTCGTCGCTTTGGCCCTAATGTATTGTTAAGGCTGGATCAGGCGTTAGGGGATCAGCCAGAAAATATCTCATCTTTACAAGACGCACCTCATTACGGGGTGAAGATGACACTACCAGAGCCTATTGGCCTAAAAGAAGATATAATGGCTGGGACCGAACGGCTTTTGCAACGCTTATGTGCTAAGCTGAAAGTACATGATCAAGGTGCGCGTACATTGCAGTTAACACTGCGCCGCGTAGATCAAGACAGTCAAAATATAGAACTACGATTGGCACAAGCACTTCATGATGCGGCTCGTATCTTGCCACTGTTTGAGCGTGGCATAACTGCGGTTGATGCAGGCTTTGGTATTGATCAAATGCGTCTTGAGGCAATCCAAATCGAAGCTTGCCCCGCCCAACAAATCAGTCATAGCCGAACAAAGAATAATAATACGTTAGATGACTTAATTACCCGGATTGGTGTACGTATTGGATTGGAAAATGTGCAGCGATTTTTACCCGCTGACAGCCATATCCCGGAACGCAGCTTTATTATCTCTCCTGCGGCGTATTCTTCGCCTGTGGGTGTTTGGGCGATGATACGGCCACGTCCAGTACGTTTGTTTCCACCTGAACATATCGTTGCTCACGGGCCCCGTCCTCCGGCAAGGTTTCGGTGGCGGCGTATGCCTATGACTACAGGGCGTGCTACTGGGCCAGAGCGCATTGCGCCTGAATGGTGGCTGTCGGATGACAACTGGCGCTCTGGCGTACGTGATTATTGGAAAATAGATACCAAAGAAGGCCGTCGTCTCTGGCTATTTTATACGCCGCAATCCCCGAATTGGTATGTTCAGGGAGAATTCGCGTGACCGAGGCCATCTATGAATATGCAGAGCTGTGCGTGACGTCTAATTTCACTTTCTTGACGGGCGCGTCACATCCAGAAGAGTTAGTGTTGCGTGCGGTGGAACTAGGGCTGTCTGCGATTGCAATCACCGATCACAATTCATTGGCTGGTGTCGTGCGGGCTTATTCAGCTTTGAAGGAACTTGCTCGTGATACCGTTGAGCCGATCAAAATCAAGTCGGGTCAACAGCTGGACCATAGCAGTCGCCAACCTATCTCACCTTCAATGGAACTGCTCCGCCCTGAAAGGGCACGCTTGCCTAAATTGATTGTAGGCTGTCGCTTGTTGTTACGCGATAGCCCGGTTGATTGGATTGCCCTGCCTCAGGACCGCCCTGCGTATGCGCGCCTTTCTCGTCTTCTAACTCTTGGTAAATCTCGGGCAGAAAAGGGCAAATGTTATCTTGATATGTCGGACATTTTAGAGGGATGTACGGGCATAATACTCATTGCCCTACCTCAAAAAAATATACATGCAAAACAAGTGCATGAACATATACAAGCAGCGGTACACTGCTATCCGGGCCACGTTTTTGTAGGCGCTGCACCTAAGTATAATGGCTTAGATCATGAGTATCTTAAAGCTTGTGCCAATTTAGCACATCGAACGTCCGCGCCTATGGTCGCTCTAGGGGATATTCTGATGCACCATGGCAGTCGTCGGCAGTTAGCTGACGTGCTTACTTGTATGCGCGAACATATAACAATTGATGAGATCGGCACACGGGCTTTACCTAATGCAGAACGTCGCCTTAAGGCCGGTGCAGATATGGCACGTATGTTTCATGCGCACCCTGCTGCAATAAAGCGTTCGCTTGAGATTGCCGCACGATGCGGGTTTTGCTTAAGCGAGCTATCGTATGAATATCCTGATGAAATTTCTGGCACAGAGACACCTCAAGAACGGCTCAATCGGCTCGCAGAAGAAGGATTAAAACGTCGCTATCCAAGTGGTGTACCCCAAAAGGCCTATGCGAAGGTTAAAAAGGAGTTGGCTCTCGTTCAGAAGCTGCAGTTCGCCGCTTATTTCCTTACAGTGCATGACATTGTGCAATATGCACGTTCTCAAGGGATACTTTGCCAAGGGCGTGGTTCCGCAGCAAATTCGATCTTGTGCTATCTGTTGGGGATTACCGACGTTAGTCCCGAAACCATTAGTATGGTTGTCGAACGGTTTGTTTCTGAGCATCGTGGTGAGCCACCTGATATTGACGTCGATTTTGAGCATGAAAGACGCGAAGAGGTAATCCAGCATATCTACGCCAAATATGGGCGTCGTCGTGCGGGGTTGTGTGCCACTGTCATCCATTTTCGTTCGCGTGCCGCGATACGTGAGGTTGGCAAGACTATGGGCTTATCTCAAGATGTTACTGCCAATCTTTCAGGGCAAATCTGGGGTATGTCTAGCGGAGGGGCGGACCCTGAACGGATACGAGAGCTGGGCCTTGATCTAAACGATAAGCGCCTTGCTCAGACCATACGCCTTATTGGCGAAATCATTGGGTTTCCGCGTTATCTATCTCAGCATGTGGGTGGCTTTGTTATCACGAAGGGCAGACTTGATGAACTTTGTCCGATTGAAAATGCGGCGATGGAAGACCGTACTGTAATAGAATGGGATAAGGACGATATTGACGCCCTTGGTATTCTAAAGGTTGATATACTTAGCCTTGGTATGCTCACCTGTATTCGCAAATGTTTTGATTTAATCGAAGCACATGAAGGTGGTGAACGGCTGAGCATAGCGAGCGTTCCACAAGCAGATTCCTCTACGTATGAAATGCTTTGTGCCGCAGATGCCGTTGGCGTGTTCCAAGTTGAAAGCCGTGCGCAGATGAACTTCCTGCCGCGTATGAAGCCGCGTGAATTTTATGATCTGGTAATTGAGGTTGCGATTGTGCGCCCTGGGCCGATCCAAGGCGGTATGGTGCAGCCTTATATTCGCCGACGACAGGGCTTCGAAGAAGCCGAGCCTTTTGGACCAGCGCTTGAAGAAGTGACCCGAAAAACGCTTGGGGTACCTTTATTTCAAGAACAGGCGATGCAAATCGCAGTTGTAGGTGCTGGGTATTCAGCCGAAGACGCGGATCATCTTCGACGTTCCCTAGCTTCTTTTCGCCGCATGGGGACCATCGGCGCACACCGCGAACGGTTCATCAACGGAATGCTGGGCAATGGGTATAGTGCTGAGATCGCAGAAAAGTGCTTCTCACAAATAGAGGGTTTCGCAGATTACGGTTTTCCTGAAAGCCACGCTGCAGCTTTTGCGTTGCTTGCGTATGTTTCAGCATGGCTCAAGCGCCATCATCCTGCAGTTTTTGCATGTGGGCTCCTCAATTCACAGCCAATGGGGTTTTATGCGCCGGCACAGATCGTGCGTGACGCGCGCGAGCATCACGTCGAAGTCCGTCCGATCTGTGTGAACAATAGTGAATGGGATAACACCCTTGAGCGCCGTGCTGATAATAGCTTGGCGTTACGTCTGGGCTTTCGTCAAATCAAAGGTTTCCGGAAAGATGATGCGGATTGGATCGTGGCAGCTCGGGGGAATGGTTATCCAGCACCCGATAGCTTGTGGTTGCGCGCTGGTATTGCTCCCAATGTGTTAGAGCGCCTCGCGGAAGCAGATGCATTTCATGACATGAGGCTTGGGCGCCGTAATGCACTATGGCATGTTAAAGCTATCCGTGGCCGACAAGCGTTGCCTCTATTTAACGATCCCATCGAGGGAGAGGGTATTCGCGAACCCGCCGTTGATCTGCCTGCCATGCACCTTGGCGAAGAAGTGGTAGAAGATTATGTTGCGATGCGCTTGTCCTTACGGGCTCATCCGATGGAGTTGCTGCGCCCCGATATGCCGTACATCATGGCCCATGCTGCTCTCGCTACTGCCCCTCAAACACGGATCACAGTATGTGGTCTTGTAATTACACGTCAGCGACCTGGTACTGCGTCTGGTGTTGTTTTCCTGACGCTAGAAGATGAAACGGGAGTTTCCAATGTCGTAGTGTGGCGCAAAGTATACGAGCAGTTCCGGCGCGCAGTGATGGGCGGGAGGCTATTGCGTATTACAGGTCAATTGCAGCGTGAGGGTACTATTGTGCACCTGATAGCTCAACATATTGAAGACATGTCATCGCGACTCAGCGAATTAGGCCATCCTATGGGAAACGAGATTGGAGATACCACAACCCAATCTGACGATGCGCCGCGTCCGGTTCGCAATCCACCTAGTGCTAGACATCCACGCGAACAAGCCAAGCGTTTGTTTCCTAGTCGCGACTTTCATTAATTCAAATCTGAACGAAACACTCTGCTTGTTAGTGGGCTGTTTTTCTAAAAAGCCCCAGCATACTCCTGCCGCAGTATGTTCTTTTGCACCTTTCCCATCGTGTTTCTTGGCAGTTCAGGGATGATGATTAATTTTCGCGGTTGCTTAAAACGCGCGAGCGATTGCTTCATCGTTTCTGCGATTTCATCTAGGTTTGGCGTTTCGCCTTTTTGGGTAACGATCAGGCCGATGACGGACTCTCCGAAATCGGGATGCGGGACGCCGATGACCGCGCTTTCGAGGACGCCGAGTTGTTCGTCTAGGACCAGTTCGATTTCTTTTGGGTAGATGTTGAAGCCACCTGAAATAATCAGGTCCTTGTTCCGGCCGACTATTGTGACGTATCCGTCATCATCAATCATCCCAAGATCGCCGGTAATAAAGAAGCCGTCAGCCCGCAGTTCTTCCGCCGTTTTCTCGGGCATCTGCCAGTAACCGACAAATACGTTTTCTCCGCGGACTTCGATCTGGCCAATGTCGCCGGTGGGAAGCGTTTTGCCAGTTGCTGGATCGGTGATTTTCAATTCAACCCCAGGCAACGGAAAGCCCACGGTTCCGGCACGCCGATCCCCGTCATAGGGATTTGACGTATTCATATTGGTTTCGGTCATCCCATAGCGTTCGAGGATACGAAGACCTGTTCGGTTTTCAAAGGCCACATGAGTTTCGGCTAACAAAGGCGCACTGCCTGAGATAAACAACCGCATGTGTTGTGCGATTTCTTTGGTAAAACGCGGATCATCAAGCAGACGCGTATAGAATGTTGGCACGCCCATCATCGTGGTCGCGCGATGCATGTTGGCGATCATAAAGTCGAGATCGAATTTCGGCATAAAGATCATCGAACCGCCAGCCATGAGCGTGACATTCACTGCAACAAACAGCCCGTGGGTGTGAAAGATCGGCAGCGCATGCAAAAGTACGTCTTGGTCAGTAAATGCCCAGATATCCACGAGTGTCGTCGCGTTGGATAGAAGGTTGCGTTGCGTTAGCATCGCGCCTTTGGACCGTCCGGTGGTGCCTGACGTATATAGGAATGCGGCCAGATCATCGACTGTTCGTTCGACAGTTTCGAACACATCGGGCTGGTCTTTCGCAAGATCGGCAAGGCTACCGCCTCCGGCCACGCCCAGCGTTTCTAACCGCGTGTTTGTCGCAGTTGCGAGGTCCTTCAATGCATCACGCCGTTCGGGCTGACAGACAAAAAGTGCAGCACCGCTGTTTTCGATAAAGTAGCTGACTTCGTCCGCAGTATAGGCGGTGTTGAGTGGCAAAAACACCAGTCCGGACTGAACGCAGGCCGCGTATAGCACAAGCGCATCGGCGGATTTGTCGATCTGCGCAGCAAGGCGGTCACCGGGCTTTAGCCCCATTTCGGCAAGCGTGTTCGCAAACCTTGCGGTTCTTGCCAGAAAATCTGAATGTGTGATCGTCTGTCCGTTTTCGAGGTGCAGAAATGGGGTCGCCTTTCCGGCGTGACGACCGAACAATGTATCATAGAGTGGGTTGACCATCGAAGGGTTCCTTATGTGTCGGACTTTTCTGCAGCGCGTGCCAGCGCTTTGACGTCGGCGGATGCGGCGACCTTGTTCGATGCCGCGAAGTGTTCATGGTTTTGCGCTATGGCGGACAGATCGTAAAGGTAATTGACCATCGCACCCAGCGATTGGGCCTGACCATTGGCCGATGTGTCTGCATTTGCATGAACAGCATGCACTTTCGCGCCATTCCCAAGGTGAAACCGCGCCACAGGATCAAGCGGTGTGCCGTTTGGTCGCTTGGCGTTTATCAGGTACCGCGCCGCAAGTCCGGGCAATCGTTCGGGTGTAGCACCTTCATCTAACCCTTCGGTGGTGAGCCATTTGGTCAGCCCGGGAATTGGTGAAAGCGTCACAAAGGTTTTTAGCCCCGGCAGTTCCCGCGAAAGATCATCAACGACCTGTTTGATCAAAGAATTCCCGAATGAAATGCCTGCAAGCCCCGCCTGACAATTCGAAATTGAATAAAAGACAGCTGTGTCCGCCATATCGGCATCCAGCACATCGCGCCCGTCGGCAAGAACATCTTGGATTGATCCGGGCACACCTTTGGTTAACGCGACCTCGACAAATATCAGCGGCTCATCCGGCATGGCTGGGTGAAAGAAGGCAAAGCAACGCCGGTCCGACGGCTGCATCCGCCGACGCAGATCACCCCAGCTGTCAATGGCGTGCACGGCCTCGTATGCGATGATTTTTTCAAGAATATACGCCGGGCTTGCCCAGTTGATTGGACGAAGCACAAGAAACCCACGGTTAAACCAAGACAGAAATAGATGCCTAAAATCCAGATCTAGCGCTGCAAGCGATGCATCTTCTTTAACCATGCCAAGCAGGTCTTTTCGCATTTTCACCAGACTACCCGTAGCGCCGGGTACCTGATTCAGGCGACGCACAAGTTCTTGCCGGGCTGGCTCTGCCGCAGTCATGAAACTGCGGTAGGTCGCTTTTGATGGCTCGGCCTCATAGGCGTTTAGGGCCTCGCGCACGGTTTCAGGGTTAATGTCTAATCCTGTCGCCAGATGCAAAAAGAAATCACGTTTTTCGTCTGTCTCCATCGCCGCATAGCGATCTAGGATCTGCCGCGCCAGCGTCATCCCCCGGATTTCGCCGCGGTTGCCGATCAGGTCGGCTACCAGTTCTTCGATTGGCCGGTTGTCCCACTGCGTAGCAGCAGAGGCTTTGGTTGATCGATCAAAGACCGAAGACAGAAGATCCGCGAGAAGGCTCATCGGGCCGCCCCCATCACATAGTCGGGTAACCACGTCGCGATACCCGGAAACAGGCACAGCAAAAAGATCGCCAACACCATACAGGCAACATAAGGGAGTGAACCCAGCAGGATCGTTTTAAGTGGGATATCGGGTGCAATGCCGTTGATCACATAAAGGTTCAGACCAACCGGCGGTGAAATCAGCCCAATTTCCATGTTGATGGTCAGAACAACCGCAAACCAAATCGGATCAAATCCAGCGGTAACGATGACGGGCAGTAAGATGGGTGCCGCCATCAGAATGACTGCGACGGGTGGTAGGAAGAACCCTGCGATTAACAAGAACACGTTGATCGCGGCCATCAGCCACCAGCGGTTCACGTCAAGCTCTGCAATCCATGCCGCAATCGACTGCGTGATGAAAAGGCTCGACAACATATAGGAAAACACACCTGCCGCCGCGATGATGAATAGGATCATCACAGACTCTTTGGTGCTGTCCCGAAGCACGACCCACAGGTCACGCGGGTTCCAAAGCTTGTAGATCACCATTGCGACCAGCAAGCACAGCAGTGCGCCCACCGCCGCCGTTTCCGACGGGGTCGCGATGCCGCCATACATGGAATAAAGGACGCCCAAAATGATCAGCAAGAACGGGATCACGCGTGGTAAAATCTCAAACTTTTCGCGCCAGCTATAGGTTCCAGTGTTCAATAGGGCGCGGTCACCTGATTTCGCCGTGGAGTAAAGCGACCACATCATGAACAGCCCCACCAGCATCAATCCGGGGAACACGCCGGCAAGGAACAGACGGCCAATCGAGCTTTCTGTGGCGATCCCATAAACGATCATGGTCACAGAAGGTGGAATGAGAATGCCCAAGGTACCACCCGCCGCGATTGATCCGGCGGCAACGCCATCTGGGTAACCACGCTTGCGCATCTCGGGGATCCCCATTTTACCGATAGCCGCACAGGTGGCAGGGCTTGAACCCGACATCGCCGCGAATAGCGCGCATGCACCAAGGTTGGAAATGACCAGCCCACCGGGCACGCGGGTTAACCAGCGCTCAAGCGCTTCGTATAGGTCAGCGCCCGCACGGGTCGATGCAATAGATGACCCCATGATGATAAACATGGGAATCGATAATAGCGCAAAGTTATCCAGCTTTCCGAACAGGATTTCGGGCATCAGTTCCAGTGAACGGGTGCCATCAAAGACGATCAAAAATCCTGCCGATACGATCAAAAGGCCAATGGCCACCGAAACGCCAGAGAATAGAACGATGATAGTAAATAGGGCGACTAGGCCACTAAGGACGAGCGGGTCCATCAGTTATCCTCCAGTCCGAATGGTTGATCGATTTTCAGGACGACTGCGACAAGGTCCGCGATGAGCTGCAATAGCAGCAGCCCTAATCCGACAGGCAGTGACAGATATGGGATCCATAGGCGAACACCCCAAACCGTGTCAGATTTCCAACCGCGATCCCAAGCAAAATGCCAGAATTCATAACCGTACCAAAGCATGACAGCCATGATAGCAATCGACATCGAAAGCGTCAGAATAGACAGATAAAACCGTGCCCGTTTAGGCAGTAAAAGTGGGATCAGATCGACATTCACGTGCCCGCGCAGCCGCTGAACATAGGGCAGCCCGATCAATGTCGCCGCGATCACCAGATAGATCACCATCTCGGTCTGCCAGATGGTCGATTGGTTCAAAACAAATCGCACAAAGATCATTTGGCAGGTCACCCCGACCGCCACGACGATCATGGCTGACGATACCCAGCCTGCAACGGTCGATAGCGCGGCAACAGTTTTTAGAAAGGGGTTATTCCCCGTGTTGGATGCAACTGCATCGTGGTGGCCAGTCATGTGTCACCCTTTTTGCCTGTATATTGTCGAATGAAGGGCGGCGGTGAACACCGCCCCAGTTACGATCACTCTACGGCGAGCGCCAGATCAAGCAGCGCCTGACCGTCCGGCGTTTCTTCGACAAAACGTGCGTAAGAGGTTTCTTGCGCTAGTGCCCGCCAAGCATCGAAATCCGCTTGGCTCATCTCTGCGATCTCAACGCCCGCGTCGCGGAACACGTCGGCAGATGCGGCATCCTCTTTCTTTGCTTCGGCCAGATAGTAGGCTTGGGCATTTTCAGCGGCGGCAAGCAGGGCAGCTTGCTGATCTTCGTTCAGCGCCTCAAAAGTTGATTTGTTCATCAGCATCGGCTGATACATGAACCAAAGCGCGACATCGCTGGCGGGTGTATAGCAAGCCACCTGTTCATAGATGCGATAAGATACGAACGACGACGATGATGTGTTTGCAGCGTCAAGAACACCTGTCTGCATCGCGTTATAAATCTCGGACGAGGCCATAGACGCGATCGACGCACCAGCACCGGCAAGCATCTGTTCGAATGCCTTGCCAGCTGCGCGGGTCTGAAGGCCGTCAATGTCCTCAGGGCTTGTGATGCAGCCTTCTTTCCCGGCAAATCCACCGGCAAGATAGCCGTGAACCAGCACCATCACATCGTCGTCGGCCATCTTCTCCTCAAGTGCGGCCATGAACGGTGATTCATTCATGCGCGCGGCATGATCGTGGTTCTTAATTAGTCCCGGCATAAGCGTGAGGTTATAGGCAGGCTGCTGACCACCTGCATAGGAAAGCGGCAACACAGTCATATCAAGCTGGCCACGGCTAAGCGGTGTGTATTGTTCACGCGCTTTAAAAAGAGACTGCGATCCAAAAATTTTGATCTCAAGATCGACATCAGCTGCGGCAACTTCGTCAGCGACCATTTGCGCGACTTGGTTACGAATGTCTTGGTTCGACCATTGATGTGACAGGCGCAGTTCCTCGGCTGCAACTGAACTTGCAGCTAACGACACGACGGCCGCAGCTGTAGATAGCTTAAACATATTCATTTTTGTTCCTCCCCTGGAATACAGCGCAACGCGAATCGCGCCGTATCGCAGCAGGTTTGAACATCGTGCATCACAAGTCAACATTCTTGTATACAAAAATAACCCGATTGTACTTCCTGCGATCTGATCTATGATCGGGCTATGACAATACGAAGCGCAGATCGGATCACCAAAGAGCTCGAACATCTCGTGTTTACGGGAGAGTTGGGTGACGGCGAACGACTTGATGAAATCAAACTGGCCAAAAGGTTCGGGGTGTCGCGTACGCCTGTTCGTGAGGCGATACAAAAGCTCGCGACATCAGGATTGGTGACACAAGAACCGCGACGCGGCGCATTTGTTCGCCAGCCGGGACCCGTTGAGCTCATGGAAATGTTCGAAGCAATGGCCGAGCTAGAAGCATCCTGTGGCAGACTGGCAGCATCACGGGTTTCTGACGAAGCACTCACCCAGCTTCAAGCCGCCAACGACAAATGCCAAGCTGCGATCGATCAGGATGATCCGGACCTCTACTACCAGGAAAACGAACATTTTCATCACCTGATCTACAAAGCATCAGGGAACGGATTTCTAGAACAAGAAGCGCAAAAACTGCATCGGCGGCTAAAACCTTTCCGACGCGTCCAGCTGCACCTGCGCGGACGCATGAAACAATCGATGAGCGAACACCGCGAAATCGTCAAAGCGCTGGTAGAGGGCGACGGCAATGCCGCCGCCACAGCACTACGCGGCCACGTCGCGATTCAAGGCGAAAAGTTTCATCATTTGATGACGAGCTTGAAGGATACCACTTTGTGACGATAGTTGGTTTCACTGCGGAGGAGACAACCGCGCATGGGATGGCTATACTTGTCGTGAATTCCGATACGCGTCCGCGATTTCTGCCAGTGCTGATAGCGCGAGCGTGTAGCTGTCTCTGGCAGCGGGGATGACGCCGATGGGGCCGGTAATGCGTGTTTTAGCGTTGTTGCTTTTGCCTCGTGCCTCGAGCGACTCGATCCGTTTTTGTTGGGTGCGCGCGCTGCCTAACGCGCCAATGTAGAATGGATTTCCAGCAAGCGCGGCTTCTAGGATGCTGGGTTCCCAGTCATGGTCGTGAAAAAGAACGAGGACAGCTGTCCACGCATCCAATGATAGATCAATTTGGGCGTCTTGCGAAATCAGATGCGTAAAGCTTTGGCGGCTTGAGGGCGTCACATAGTTTACCGCCTTGTCATCGGGCGAGAGTAGGTGAAATTCTGTTCCCATAGCGGTTGCCATCTGTACGACGGCAGCCAAGGGGGGCCCGACGCCAGCAAGTACCAACCTGAGTGAAGGGGCTTGATAGGCCTTAAATATATCTTCATCCCATCCCGTCTTGGGATGGTTGAGGGCCAAGTCGACCAGCCCCCGTTCGGACGAAAAGCAAAGCGTGACTGCGTCCCGTTGTTTCAGCTTTTTTAGCGCATCAACGCATGTTGCATGCGACGGCGAAGGGTCGATCAGAATGTTGACAGTCCCGCCGCAGGGCAGGCGCAGGTCGACAAACGGGCTGCCGACGCCATATATGACCTCGCGAGGTTTGCCTTCTTCCATGGCATGGCAGGCTTGAACGCATAGATCAGCATCGATGCAGCCATGTGAAACATAGCCAGCCATTTCGCCGTCAGCGCGCACTGCAACCAGAGTTCCGACGGATCGCGCGGACCCGCCAGATACGCCAGTCACCACGCAAAGCGCGCAAGGGATTTGCGCGCTCTGGCAGTCCTGAACAAAAGCCAAAATATCGTCGGCATTTTCGAGGAACTGACGGTTTTGCATTTCTAGGCTTCTACCTCATCCACGACTTCTGCGAACTTTTTAAAGAACTTCGATGCCAGCTTTTTCGCGGTGCTTTGGATCAATCGCGAGCCAAGCTGGGCGAGTTTGCCCCCGATTTCAGCTTTGGCGGTGTAGGTAAGGATAGTCGCGCCATCGACTTCTTTCAATGTAACATCAGCGCCGCCCTTGGCGTGGCCTGCAGCCCCACCGTTGCCTTGGCCCGTCAGTGAAAACGCTTCCGGGGCACCGGATGTGTCTAGCACTACATCGCCTTTGAAACGGGCCTTTACGGGCCCAACCTTCAGCACGACCTTTGCTTCTAGTTCGGTGTCGGAATGTTTGATCAGCTCTTCGCAGCCCGGAATGCATTGCTGCAGTATTTCCGGATCATTTAGCGCCTCGTAGACGCGGGCCATTGGTGCGTTGATCGTGATTTCGTCGTTCAGTTCCAAGGTGTTTTCCTTTTTAACAACATGGGAATTTAATTGAGGCCAGAATGGCGACCTGTTCTTCGCTAAGAGGGGCGGGTTTGCATCGATGCAAAAGCCGGGTCACAATGCGGATCATGGCGTTAGCTCCTCTTGTTGAGTGAGGTTGTCCAAGTCTTCGGGCGTGTCGATGTCTTTGAGAAATGCGTGTTGGTCTGTTTCGACAAACTTCACCAAGTCAGGGTTCTCGCGTGTAAACATATAACACCCCGGGTTTCGTTTGTCGGCTAAAAGCCTAGGCTTTAGCGCATGAGGCACCACGATGGGGTTACCCCGATTTTCCCCGCAGATCGGTATGGTGACTTTGACGGCGCTGTGTTGCGCCAAGAGCCATGACAGATGCTGCGGTGTTAGTCGTGGTTGGTCTCCAAGCACGACCAAGGTGCTCTCCGCTTCGGGGGATGCGTTTAACCCGCAGGCCACCGATGTTTTTTGGCCTTTGGCGTAACTTGGGTTGAACACGAATATGACTGGCAGACCTGACAATGCGGCCTTGATCAAATCGCTTTGGTGCCCGGTCACGACTGTAACTGGCGCATCGCAGGTTGCTATGGCGGTCATTACGGTCCGCCGGATCATTGGTGTTCCGTCAATTTCGATCAGCAGTTTGTTGGTGTCACCCATGCGGGTCGACATCCCAGCAGCCAAAACAATTGCGGCACAGTTATACATCTGCGTTGCCTTCATCACGTTGGTTTTGCCTGCGAATTTGGGTGAGCTGGGCAAGGATCGACAGCGCGATTTCGTCAGGCGTCACCGCATTGATCGACAGCCCGGCAGGTGCATGGATTTTAGCGACCGCCGTTTCAGCGATCCCTTCTTTGATGAGCCGATCTGACAGGGTGTCGAACTTTCGTTGGCTTCCAACGAACGCGATGAATTGCGCGTCGGCATTTAGCGCCGACTTAAGGGAGGCCAGATCATCCTTGCCCTGTGTTGCGACCACAATCATCCGGGTTTCACCGTCCGCAAGGGGGGCGGGTGCGTTTTCTGATGTGCCCTCAGCCACCGACCATTGAAATTGCGTTGCCAGTTTGGCCAGAGATTTGGCGACGGGAGAAACCCCGTAGATAAGCAGCTCGGGCATCGGGAGGATCAGCTCGATAAAGATGTCGACTGAGCCTTTGGATGGGCAGCCATTGACTGCGAACCGCACGCCGTCAACGTCGTCGCCCGGTGTGATGCCTTTCTCGTCCAGTAGGTCACGCGGGTGCAGTGAAATCAGCTGCGGCGCGCGTTCGGTCATGGCGCGTTTGGTTGCCTTAGCAATTGCACTGCGCACGCAGCCGCCACCAATCCAGCCGTGCAAAATCGCGCCGTCAGCGCCTAGCAGGGCCTTGGCGCCGGGTTTGGCGGCGGTGGCACCCATCGTGCGAATGACGGTCGCGATCGCAAAAGGTTCGCCCCGTGCGCGCATGTCCTTGGCCATTTCGGCGATGTCGGCATCTGTTAGCTCGGCTGGGGTCATAGGCGTGTTAGCTCTCGTTCTAGATCGGCCAAATCGGCAAGGCGGTTGGCGGGGCGGAACAGATCAAGGTGGGGCATTGCCGCGACCATGCCGCGGGCGACAGGTTCGTATCCGGCCCATCCTTTTAATGGGTTCAGCCAGATGATTTTGCAGCCACGTTTTTTAAGTGTCGCAAGTGCCTCGCCAATTAATTCAGGGGTATCGGTGTCGTAGCCATCAGAAAGGATCAGGACGACAGTACGCCCATCGACAAAACGTCGGGCGTAGGTGCGTGAGAACTGCTGCAACGACGCGCCAATCTTGGACCCGCCGCCAAACCCATCGGCAAGGACGGACAAACGCCCCAATGCCCGGATCGCGTCTTTGTCGCGTAGGGCTTCGGCGATACGCACAAGTCGGGTGTGGAATAGATACGCATCACTTGTTGTGTCGGTACGCATGAGGCCAGCGATGAATGCCAAAAAGACTTGGGCATAGGTGGTCATTGATCCCGACACATCGCAAATCGTGACGATCTTCATCGGGCGGTCGGGACGGCGTTTCTTGAACAGCTGCAAGGGTTCGCCACCCGTTGACAGGCTTTGCCGTATCACCTTGCGATAATGTATCTGGTCGCCTTTGCGGGCTTGTTTACGGCGGCGTGATCGGCGGTCACGTAGCGCAGCGCCCAAGCGTTCGGCGATCTTTTGTGCCTGTAGGATATCCTCGGGTTGCACGAGGTCGCGCAGGTCCTTTTTCATAGTCGCCTGTGCGATGCTGGCCATCAGTTTGCCTTCGCCATCGGCTTCGGCGGCACCGTCATCGCCGTCAGGCGTTGTTGGGGCACCGGCGCCGGTATCAGCGTCGGACCCCTTGGCGTTGCGTGAAGAGTGGACGTGGTCGGATGCGGGTGTTTGTGTCGGGATAGTTTTATGCGCTACCCGACCACCGTTCATCCAAAACGCATCAAATAAGTCGTCGAAACGCTCAACATCTTCGGCGCATCCACAGCAAACAGCCCGCAGCGCATGGCGCGTTTCTTGTGGTGAGGGGGCGTGGACATGGGTGAGCGCGTGAAGGCCTAGCTCAGTCTCTCCAACGCCCAACCGCATCCCATTATCGCGCAGATGTGCGATGAATCCGCTCATCCTTGCGGCAGGGCCCGGATCTCGGGCCGCAAATTTGGTGACGCGGCTCATGCGGCTTTGCCTGCTATGCGCTGCGCGACTTCGGTCGTGATGTTGTCGCGGTCAGATTGGGTTTTCAGCAATGTCGCAAGGCTGGCCTGTAGAACGACGGGATCATGCGTTAGGTCAGCGATGCCAAGCCCCATCAGGGCCGAGGCAAAATCCAACATTTCGGCAATGCCGGGTTTCTTTTCGAGGTCTTCTTTGCGCAGCGATTGCACAAAGCCGATGATCTGACCCGCGAGCGTTTCCTCGATCCCAGCGCAACGCGCGTTTAGGATTGCCAGTTCGGTTGCGCGGTCGGGATAGGCCACATGGGCATACAGACAGCGCCGGCGCAGCGCATCAGACAGATCGCGCGTGCCGTTCGCAGTCAGGATAACGATAGGTCGTGTGACCGCATTGATCGTGCCAAGTTCTGGCACTGTTACCTGAAACTCTGAGAGTATTTCGAGCAAGTATGCTTCGAATTCTTCGTCTGCGCGGTCGACCTCATCTATCAACAGAACAGGTGATTTTTCTTGCCTGATCGCCTTGAGTAGGGGGCGTTCGAGCAAGAAGTCTTCGGAGAAGATACGTTCTTCGACCTCGCGTCCGGTTTCACCGTCCTCTGCGGCAGCGCGGATCGATAGCAATTGCCGTTGATAGTTCCATTCATAGATCGCCTGTGCGGCATCTAAGCCTTCATAGCATTGTAGGCGAATCAACTGGGTGTCCTGAACCTGCGACAGCACACGCGCGACTTCGGTTTTGCCAACGCCAGCTGCGCCTTCCAGCAGCAAAGGGCGGCCCAAGGCAAGTGCCAGATGCACTGCCATGGCGAGATCATCGTCGGCAATATAGCCTTGATCCGCCATAGCGGTTTGCAACGTTTTCCAGTCCATGTCGAATTCCGATCCGTGCAGAGGGTGGCCTTTGGTGGCCACCCCGTTTTGCTTAGTCGTGCAACCCAAGTTGGTTTGCAGCCTGCCAAATCCGCCAGTGGTCGTGCGGCATATTGGTGTGCCGCAGTCCAAAGGCGCGGAAGGCATCCTGAACCGCATTCGAGAAACACGGCACGCCACCAACATGGGGGCTTTCGCCGACGCCCTTTGCCCCAATCGGGTGATGTGGGCTTGGGGTGACGGTATAGTCGGTTTCGTAGTTTGGTACTTCCCAAGCGGTTGGCAAGAAGAAGTCCATCAGCGTCCCGGTCTTTACGTTCCCTAGCTTATCATACGCGATTTCTTGACCCAATGCGACGGCGAGAGCCTCGGTCAGGCCACCGTGTACTTGTCCTTCGATGATCATCGGGTTGATACGTGTGCCGCAGTCATCCAGCGCATAGAAGCGGCGGATTTCAGGAACACCTGTATCAACGTCGATGTCCATCACGCAGACATAGGCCCCAAAGGGGTAGGTCATGTTGGGTGGATCATAATAGCTGACAGCCTCAAGACCTGGCTCAATCCCCGGAATGGCCTGATTATAGGCCGCATAGGCGATTTCTTTCATTGTCTTGAACTTTTCAGGGGCGCCTTTGACCACGAAACGGTCGATGTCGAATTCAACATCGTCGTCGTGGACCTCTAGCAGGTAGGCCGCAATCATCTGTGCCTTTGCACGGATTTTGCGCCCGGCCATTGCTGTCGCCGCACCAGCCACAGGGGTAGACCTAGAACCATAGGTGCCCAGCCCATAAGGCGCTGTATCGGTGTCGCCTTCCTCGATGGTGATACTATCTGCCGAGATGCCGATCTCGCTTGCTAGAATTTGCGCAAATGTGGTCGCGTGTCCCTGACCTTGCGAAATTGTCCCAAGCCGTGCGATCGCGGACCCTGTTGGGTGGATACGGATTTCACAGCTATCGAACATACCCATCCCAAGGATATCGCAGTTCTTGACCGGGCCTGCGCCCACGATTTCGGTAAAGAAGCTAAGGCCGACGCCCATTAGTTTGCGGGTTTCGCCGCGTTTGAACGCCTCGACCCGCTCGGCCTGCTCTTTGCGCAAACCATCATAATCGACGGTCTTGAGCGCCTTGTCCCAAGCGGTGTGGTAGTCGCCGCTGTCATATTCCCAGCCAAGCGCGGCTGTGTAGGGGAACTGCTCTTTTTTGATAAAGTTGATACGGCGTAGTTCAGCGGCATCCATGTCCAGTTCAATCGCGAGCACTTCGATCATGCGTTCGATAAAATAGACGGCCTCTGTCACCCGGAACGAACAGCGATATGAAACGCCACCCGGTGCCTTGTTGGTGTAGACGCCATCGACAGCCAGATAAGCGACCGGGATGTCATAGGACCCGGTGCAAATGTTCATAAAGCCCGCAGGGAACTTTGTCGGGTCCGCACAGGCATCAAAGCCACCGTGGTCGGCGGTGACATGGCAGTGCAAGCCAGTGATCTTACCGTCTTTGGTCGCAGCGATCTTACCGGTCATCCAGTAGTCCCGCGCAAATGCGGTGGACATCAGGTTTTCCATCCGGTCTTCGACCCATTTGACGGGCTTTCCGGTTACGATTGATGCCACGATAGAGCAGACATAGCCGGGGTAGACCCCAACTTTGTTCCCAAAGCCGCCACCGATGTCGGGGGACACAACGCGGATGTTGTGTTCTTCGATGCCGGACAACAATGACGCAACCGTCCGCACTACGTGTGGTGCTTGGAAAGTGCCCCAAAGGGTTAGCTTACCGTTCACTTTGTCCATCGAAGCAACCGAGCCGCATGTCTCAAGCGGGCAGGGGTGCGTGCGGTGATAGTACATGGTTTCTTCGGCCACGACCTCGGCATTGTCCAAAACCTGATTGGTGCCGGTTTCGTCACCTTGTTCCCATGTGAAGATATGGTTGTGGTGTTTGCGTGGGCCATGTGCGCCCTCTGTCTGGCCCGCTAGGTCTTCGCGCAAAACCACGTCGGATTTCAGCGCCTCGAACGGGTCAGTCAGAACGGGAAGTTCCTCATATTCCACCTCGACCAATTCCACGGCGTCCGCCGCGACATAACGATCAGAAGCGACAACAAAAGCCACCTCTTGTCCTTGGAACAGGACCTTGCCGTCAGCCAGAACCATCTGTTTGTCACCTGCAAGCGTGGGCATCCAATGTAGGTTCAAAGGCGCTAGGTCTTCTGCGGTCAAAACAGCCACAACGCCGGGTAGGGCCATTGCCGCATCTTTATTGATCGAAACAACCTTTGCATGGGCGTAGGGCGACCGTACAAAATCACCGTGGAGCATGCCGGGCAGCTTGATGTCATCGACATAGTTGCCTTTGCCTTGGGTGAATCGTGCATCCTCGACGCGTTTGCGCGAGCAACCCATGCCTTTCAGATTGGCAGAGCGTTCTTCGCGATCTGGTGTCATATCGTTCATTGCGCGGCCTCCTTCGCAGTGTTGATCTCACTGGCGGCGGCCAGAATGGATTTCACGATGTTCTGGTAGCCAGTGCAGCGGCAGATGTTGCCAGCCATGCCAAAGCGGACTTCTTCCTCGGTCGGGTTTGGATTTTCCTCTAGCAGTTTGGTTGCGCGGGTGATCATGCCGGGCGTGCAGAAACCGCACTGCAACCCGTGGTGTTCACGAAAGCACTCCTGAAGGACGTGCAGCGCATCAGGTTCGCCGATGCCCTCGATTGTCGTGATCTCTGCGCCATTGGCTTGAGCCACGAACATAGTGCAAGATTTCACGGATTTACCGTTCAGCGTAACCGTGCAGGCCCCGCAGTGGGACGTGTCACAGCCAACGTGTGGGCCCGTGATATCCAGTTTTTCGCGCAGCGCGTAAATCAGCAGCTCGCGTGGTTCAGCAAGAAACTCTTTGTCCTCGCCGTTCACTTTCAATTTGATGTGCATTTTGTCAGTCATGGTTCCCCCCTCAGGCCCGCGACCACGCGCGTTCGATTGCGCGCGTAAGAATGATACCAGCAACGTGGCGTTTGAAGGCGACAGGCCCGCGGTTGTCTTCGGCAGGATCAATGTCTCCTAGCATCGCAGCGACTGCGGACTTGACCGCAGCAGCGTCGCACGCGGTGCCGACCAGCGCGTCGCAAGCGGCCTCTGACCATACTGGAACATCGCTGAGGTTTGTCATCGCGACAGAGGCGGATTTGACAGAGCCACCGACATTAGCGATCTGAACAGCCGCCGCCGCTGTGGCGTAGTCACCAATTTTGCGCTTTTGCTTTTCATAGGCATAGCCGCCTTGCGGGGTGTCCATGCTGATTGAAACCAGTACTTCGTCGTCTTCGCGTTCGGTCATATAAGCGGCTTCGTAATAGTCGCGCGCTGCAACCGTGCGTTCGCCGTCTGGGCCGATAAGATGAATCTGCGCATCAAGGCATTGCATCAACCCCGGCATGTCGTTGCCCGGATCACCATTGGCCACGTTCCCTCCGATCGTGCCCATGTAACGTACCTGCGGGTCTGCAATCTGAAGCGCAGCTTCGCGCAGGATTGGCGCAGCAGCGGTCAGTCCGGCGTGGTCAATCAGATCGTGCTGCGTAACCATCGCCCCAATCGTGATCCGACCTTGATCGATCGAAATCTCGTTTAGTCCGTCAATGTCCTGAAGGTCGATAAGATGGGGAACTTCCGCCATCCTTAGTTTCATCATTGGGATCAGGCTGTGCCCGCCCGCCATTACACGCGCGTCATCGCCGTGTTCCTGTAATAGGGCTATCACTTCGTCCATTCCCTTTGGACGATAGTAATCGAATGCCGCTGGTATCATGCTGGTCCTCCCCGCCATGAATTAATCTAGCTGGGGGAATGGTTGTATGCGGCCGCATACGCCGCACGTGTTTTTCCTCTAAATAAGCGTATTTTTGCACGAAATGCGAAAGAGGCTACACGAAATCCGCCTGACTAAACGCCGAGCACCTCACGCACCTTCTGCAATTGAGAGCGGCTGACGGGAACCTTCGCAAGATTGGCAAGCTCAAAATGACAGACCCCGTTATCTTTGAGTCGTTCAAAACCTTTCACATATGCTGGGTTAATTAAGTAGCTGCGATGGGTTTTGATAAATGGCCCGGTTTTCAATCTTTGTTCAGCTTCGGTGATCGACCAAACGCAAAACAGCTTGCCGGTTTCGGTGTAGAGATGTGTGTAGTGACCTTCGGCCCGGATGGCGGCGACAGTCTTTATGTCAATGAACAACGTACGCCCGTCTTGTTCATATGGAATTTGCTTAGTGATGATCGGTGTCGTTGCTGTCGGTTCTACTGACGGTTTGTCGGCAGGCGCGGGGACATTGTGCTGGGTAGGGGTTAAAAACGTGACGCCAGTCAGCAAGAACGCACCGCATAGCACAAAGCTGCTAAGTACGACGCCAACCGCGAGCACTTCGTTACTGACCAAAGGGCCGACTTCGCGCAGGGTTTCAACCGCAACAAAGGACGTTCCCCAGATTGCGATGAAATGCACGGCGAACACCGCAAAGCCAAACACCAAAGTTCCTAGCACGATATTGCGCTGGGTGCGCTTTCCATACGCGATCGAAAAGGCCGCGATGTTCAATGCACATGACGACACGACAGCTAGCGCAAGACCTAACGGAGTGTATAACGCCCGACACAATTCCATCGCGGACATGCCAAGGTAGTGCATCGCCAAAACGCCAATGCCAACAATCGTCCCTGCCAGCACCAACGTAGCCCGCGTTCGCTTCCAAAAATGCAGAATGAGCAAGGCAGTCCCAGCCACGAGAATTGCAACAAGCGCGGAACTCAGCGTCACCGCAGCATCGTAATAAAACAGAATTGGCAACTGCAGCCCAAGCATCGCAACGAAATGCATCGACCATATGCCACCACCCAGTGCGATAGCGGCGAGGACAATCAGTACCTTTCGCTGGGCAATACTGCGTTCGGACAGTCCCTTGGTTAACGAAAAACCAGTAAAGCCCGACATCATCGCTACAAGCAACGACGCGGCAACCAGCGCTGGGCTATGGGAAAAGTCGAGGGTCTGCATTGATCTCAACTAACGCATATTAACATAATCCCGCAAGCTTTGCGTCGAGCCATTGGCCACTAGGTTGGGTGAGTTCAGTTTTGATTTCAGCAGCATTGCGACTTTGTATGGCGCCAAACTGGCCGTTGTCATGTTGACGCTAGGTGTTGCCGGCCCGCATTACGCCGTTAGGGAAGTGCTCGTCTAGATGTCAAATGCGAATACCGTCGCCGAAGGGTGCAAGGTCTGATGTGCTTAGACTTCGTCTGGTAAGGTGCAAGGAATTTGGCACATCATATGGTCTCTATTGCGGATTGTTTATGGCGGTCACACCCAGCCCAAGCTATAGCGATCTAGCTGAAGACCCAACTAATTTCGAACGTTGATGTTGTGTAAAATACACCAAAACTCAGTACTAACTGCATATCGGTGCACTTGATTTAACATCAACCTCTGGCATCAATTGTCAATTGATGCTTTTAGGGAAGACGCTGCTCGGGTCGACACAAAGTCTCAAAGTCTCAGACGATGAAAACCCTTTGGTTCGAGCTAAGTCAGCGCATATATCTTCGTCCCAGAATCCGTAAAAGCCGCCCACTGAAGTTTGATAGCTTTTCGCGTACGGGATCACGGCGCGACCTGAAATCAGAATGCCGCCAAGGAGCACTAGCAAGCTGAGGGTTAATACGCGTCCATTGTTCAAATATGTTGTGCCAAAACGTGCCATTAGGCCGGGAAAGCTAAGCAAGCAGAGCACAATGATCAAAGGCCATAAATCCGTACGATAACGAAAAGCTACGGTTGGGAAGCTAAGCATCAACACCGCAGCCAAGCCAACCGCCGCCAAGAGGGGGAGGGACGTCAGCCCGCCCGCTATGCGGGGACGCCCAAGGCAAAGGCCGAGGAGCATTAGAATGATCCAACTGGGCCATATGAATAGCATTCCAAAACGGGGTGCTTCCACTTTCCCAAATCCAGAGATATCTTGTGTCACCGTGCGGTGCAGCGATGAAACCCAATCGCTAATAGCAGGGTAATCGAACACGTATATCAATAGATTTGGTACAATGCGCCATGGATGGAAGGTTCCATGATCTAAGAAAGCTTCCGCTGTATCGCCATTGGCATAGTTAGGATCCCAAAATGCTGCTCCGTACTGAATAGTGTTTGTCTCGGTCGTTGCTCCTACGTGCCCATGAGCCTCGATCATTGAACCAAAACGGGCAGCATTAATGTACATGAAAGCTGCGCCGAACGCAGAGAGAACTAACAGGCATGTAATTATTGATGGAATTGGCCATCTTGGCATGCGAAACGTAGACAGCAAAATTAGTATAACAACACCTGTATAAAGACCGATGGCCATGTGCGGACGTGAATGCAGTAGAACGCCTGCAAGTAAAGAGACTGGGATTAACGCTCTGTGAAGCGGCATGTTGAATAGTGTGCATTGCAATAGAAGATATACGGTAATGGCCATTGCTGCATAAGCGATACTTATTGGTTCATGGTATAGCACCAAATTTGCACTTAAAAACAGCCCCGGGCCACAAAGCCATATTGCTAGCGCAACGACAGTTCCCCAGATAATGGAGGAGTGTATTGACGAAGGGCGAGCGTATTTTTGCATCACCTTATACGCTGACATGTGGTAAAAGCCCGTACCAATCACCGCCCACAGCCAGATTGACAAAGCCGCAGTGGGAAACTGTTCAAGAGACACAAATGGGTAAAGTAGGGCGCGTGTCAGAAGCGGAGCTAAACCATGATATAATACGCCCGTCCCATCCGCAGCATAATGACCTTCATAACGCAACATGCGCATCGGAAGGTCAAAATGCCCCTCAAGCAGTCTGTAAAAATATGCGTTATAAATATCAGAGCCATAATAGGCGTGCTCAGGTGGAAATAGTACGCCGAACGCGAGTAAGGCGTAGAGGCAGGCACCAGCTATCGCGCACAGGGACGCACTTAACGCAGAAAAATCTCTCTTCATGTACACTCATTCCGAACAGTAGTTGAATTGGAGCGGGCGTCGAGCGTTTCGATATATGAGATTTCGGTAGCCATTTATTCGTCTCTCACGCGCTTTTGATGGCTATGCGCGAAGCTGTCTGTTTGTCGCAATGATATCACCTAGTAGTGCGAGTATCTCAGTGGTATAGCCCGCCCAATGCAGGGCGCAGCCGAATATGAATGATCCTACTTTGGCCTCTCTGGCGATCCATCGTCAATAGTTTGTGTTTCGGTGAAGGAAGCATCTGGGATCTTGCTTTGGATTTAATTGAGAACCTGAGTAGTTGTCTTTCTAAGCTCAGGCAGGAACTAAAATAACTGCGTTCATCGGCTATTCCTTTGGTGCGCGTGCCGGCGTAAACGCAAATACCGTTCCGAGTGCGGAGTGTAGGCCCATAAATGGCCATACAGATCAACTTCGTCGTCTGGCATTTTTAACTCTTTTCGGTGTTTCGCTATTAAGTGAGCTAGGTCGCGTCCAATTGCCAGACTTTGACCTGAGCCCGTAAAGCTCCCCCAAATTTGGGTAGAGCCTGCCCAACAAAACGGACGGGCAAATGAAGGCGAAGAAAAGGCTTTGATACTCACTGCCTGTTTGGCCGCTAGATGGTTTGCATTAGTGCCGATTCTTGTTGGCTTGGCGGGCTCGTCGTAAGCGTGATCCGTCGAACTATGTGTTGCAAGGGGAAATTCGCGTTAAGCGGGTGCGCTGTCTCGAGGTATTGGGCCTGCCGACCTATCCTAAAGTATATGATTGATGGTTCTCTTCTTTAGATATTAAGCTAGAAAATTTTACATTTATAACGTGAAATCTGTAATGATTTTTTTTCAATGTTGTTCTTGTTGATTTAATTACAATGGGTTAAGATTTTTTTACCAAAAAATAAAAGATATATCCGATATAATTTATCGGAAATCCGTGACGTATTTTTGACACTATTGCCCCAAATTTGCCGTTTGCCAACGCAACAAGTTACTGCGATCACTCATCTTAAAGGTGAGGCTCTTGGTTGTTTGTTTTGTTTGTAAGAGCAGTTTTTTGCCTGGGGAGGTCGCTGGTTTCGCTTTCGGATCGCGTGTGTTGCGGTTCGAAAAAAGGACTGAAACGCGCCTCAAATTGTTGACGAGTTCCTGAGTGGCATTGCCCCTCTTGAGGTAAAGAGAGCGTGTTTATGTTGAGTGGTGGTATGGTTAACAAGAATGGGTGTTTTGGGCACATTGGCAGTCTGCCATTGGCCTCTCAAAATGTCGGTCAAGCAGGGCGGCTATCCATGTCGATAGGAACCTGCGGTCGTGACCGTTCTAATGTTTACATCCTTCCTTCAACCCAAGGGCGCATTGCGCTGCCCTTGGGGCACAAAGCGTGCAGGCACGACCGCGCGATCCTCAGGCGGGGTGAATGCAGACCTCCGATTACCCCCTCGCGCAGCAATAACCAGTTTTCAATTTCTATGTTTCTGAACGAGTGCCCATCATGACCCAGCAAGTAAACGCTTCCAAGTCCGCTCACATTGTTCGCTCAGTTGCTCGTTTGACACGATCCGCCGCAATGGCGGTTTTTGTGTTTGTGGCATTAACGCTACTTTCGATTGCGGTGCCGGCTTCATCGTCCAGTTAGTTGAGCGCGTTGAGCTCCGCTGTTCAGGCACAGAACCTGATCACGAACCCCGGTTTTGAAAATAACCCGCCAGGTGCTGGCGGGAATAATATTGACCATAGGATTGCTCCTTGGATACTCGGGCCGGGAGATACCCCGAATGTTGTTAAGGTCGATGGTGATGTGACTATCTTTTAAGGCTCTGGGGGACCTGCGTATGATGCAGCCGCTCCAAGTGCGGGGACGCAGCAACACTACCTCTATATCCTAGGAACGAATGAGTTTTATCAGGTATTTACGGTGCCAACGTGTTCAAACACCGCGTTGACTATGACTGCGCAGTACACACTTAGCGGTTTTTTCTCAACGCGTGATAATCTGTCAGGTAGTGGTAATATTGCTTTGCTAGAGGGGGATGGTTTAGCAGGCCCGGTCGTCGCAGGTACTGACCTTTCAGTGACGCTGCCAGCCGGCACTACAAACACACTTCCGCTATGGTCGAACGTCTGCGCAACTGTTCCTTTGAATCTGGGGCAGACCTATTCCTATCGAGGGGCGATGGGGGATAATCTCAACTTTGATGAGGCGTCACTTACGCTTGATGACATTTCATGTCCTGAGCTCTCTTTGAACAAGACAACGACTTCTACGCCAACGCAGGCAGGCGACATGTTAGACTATTCGTTCGAGGTGACGAATACGAGTCCTACAGATATTGCGATATCGAATGTCGTGGTCACCGACGTTAAATGTGCAGCAGCGCCAACACTGGTTTCTGCGACCATTGCAGCGGACACAACTCTTGAATTCAATGAAACGCAAATTTACGCGTGTACGTCGATTGAAGTAACCCAAGCTGAAGTTGATGTGGGTGTGGTCAGTAACACTGCTACGGTAACTGGTACGCCAGCCTCTGGCCAGCTTGGGTCGATTAAAGATACGTTAAATACTCCAGTTGCCGCACTGCCTACGATCAGCCTTGTTCTGACGGATGATACATCTGCCTTGTCAGCGCCTGTCGCTGCGGGTGACGTGATCACCTATACCTATCCGGCGACCAACGATGGCAATGTGACGCTGGATGGCGTGGTGCTTGCGCCAACGATCACAGATGCGGATGGCACTGTTCTGACGCTGACCTCTGGTCCGACCTTCGTCAGCGCCGATGCCGGTTCCGCCGAGGGCACATTGCTGCCCGGCGAAGAGGCGACCTACACAGCGACCTATGCGCTGGTGCAGTCTGACATTGATGCCGGCGGCGTGAGCCAGACGGCAACGGCCAATGCGGCGACCCCAGACGGGATGAGCGCAACGGCTGTGTCAGATGATCCAGCGGATGACACTGGTGACACAGACCCAACCAGCTTGATCATTGAATCTGCGCCAGTAGCAGTCGCGGACAACGCTTTGGTCGATTTGGTTCGTTTGTTCCCAACTGTCTATGAAGCCGAATACGTGGTGACTGTGAGCAATGACGGCAACGTGACGCTGAACGGTGTTGGTGTCTTGAATGATCTAGCAAGTTATCTTGATCCATCGGTGTTGATTGGTACGCCAAATGTTGTTGTCACTGGTTTCGGCGGTGCGACCGCGAACGCGGGCTATGACGGTATCACTGATACGCAGCTTCTGGTCGGTAGTTCTGAATTGGCACCCGGGGAGACTGCGACGATCAGTGTTACGTTCCAGTTCTCTGTGGCTAATGGCACGCCGAGCGAGGGGAGTGCGGTTGTTCTGACTGCGGATGAACTGCCTGCACCGGTTACGCTCGAAGTCCAAGAAGTCTTGAACGGCGCGGATGAAGATAAGGCCTTTGATACAGAAGAGTCCGCGACAGAAGACCGTGACGGCGATGGCATCAATGATCAGTCTGACTACGATCCGACGGGTTACTTCTACTGTGAAGAAGATGGCAGCATTCTAAGTGGCGGTGCCATCAGCGTGACTGGCCCACTAGGAACGCAGTCGGGCGTCGGTACGTCGGCGAACATCACGATCGTCGAAGACGGATCGACCGGGTTCTACCAGTCGTATGTGACTGAAACGGGCACCTATACGATGAATATCACTTATCCATCGTTTGGTATCGCGTCGACAAATCGTCCGGTCACTACAACTGCGGTGCGCCCAGCGAACCTCGTTGATGTTGTCAGTGGTACAAGCGACACGGACCCCCGTGTTCTTGGCGCCGGCGAGTTTGGCGCAACAGGTCAGCTGGCAGATTACACTGAAGCGGCAAACCCGTCCTTCTATGTAACCTTCGATATACAGGCGGGTGATCCGTTGGTCTTTAACAATAACATTCCGCTGCGCGACTGTGCTGTGAATGTACTTGATATCGTTGCGACCAAGACTGCGGACCGTGCAAACGTCGAGAAGGGTGGCTTGGTTACCTATACCATGACGTTTGAAAATGACGCGCTTGGGTTTGACCGCAATGACATCACTTTGGTTGATAACCTGCCTGTCGGTCTGCTTTACACGCCAGGGTCAGCGACGATTGACGGTGTTCAAGTTGAGCCAGTTGTTTCTGGACGCCGTTTGTCATGGCCAAACCAAGACATTGCACAGGGCAACACTAAGACGTTGGTTCTGACGGCACGTGTCTCTACTGCGGCACCGCTGGGTGATCTGGTTAACCGTGCGGTTGTCATTGATCCGGTCTCAGGTCTGGCGATCTCGAACGAAGCTCGCGCGACGGTGTCATTGGCACCAGAGCAGGTGTTCGATTGTTCAGATGTCATTGGCAAAGTGTTCTTCGACACCAACGGCAACGGTTACCAAGATGCCGGTGAAGAAGGTATTGCTGGTGCGCGGATCATGTCCGTCACAGGTGATATCATCACTGCAGACGAAAACGGCATGTACAGCGTACCTTGTGCGGCACTGCCTAGCCGGATCGGTTCGAACTTCATCTTGAAGGTGGACGAAAATAGCCTGCCGTCTGGTCACCGCGTTACAACCGAAAACCCACGTGTGGTTCGCCTAACTGCAGGCACCATGGCCCAGATCAACTTTGGGGTAGGGGTTGCCGCCATGTCGGAGATAACTTCAAAGTCGGCGTAGGCTACAACACAGGCCAGTTCTCAGACGACCTGCGCGACGTAACCTATGACGACAAAGGCGTATTCATCAACTTCGTCGCTAAGTTCTAAATATCTGTGATGGGCGTTGCCACTTGCGATGCCTGTCCCGGACAAACCAAAGGCCGGCGAAGTCTTAATCAGTCCGCACACCTTGCTGTCTGATGATCACTTGTACAGCGGAAATATCGACCTCGTCGAAACCGCAGTCATTCTTGACCGACCATGCTGCCGCGACACCAGCACCTTGACCCGCGACGGCACAGCACGCCATGTTTCGTGTTGCAGCATGTGCAATGCGGTCACCGCCGATTGCACGGCCCGCGACGATTAGGTTCTTTACGCGTTTCGGCAGCATCGACCTATAGGGTATTTGCATGTAGCGGCCCGTTGTCGGAATGATCAGAACGCCATACCCATCGATGAACTCGGGATAAATGCCGATGCTATCCTCAAAACGCCCCTCATATCGAACGTCGATTTCAGTCATGTTGTAGGTCGCGTCAATCTTGCGCGTATCGCGGATGCCAATGGACATTCCGAAATTGCGCAGGCGCATGCCATCGCACCCCGGCGTGTAATGGCGCAACGCGTCAATCGCGAGCATGGCTTGCTTGCGTCCCTCAATCTCGAACCGTGTCATGCTGTCGGGATCGGTCCCATCGCAACCCGCAAGATGGATGAGGTTCATATAGGTCATTTCACCGCTGTCGTGCACGGCGCCCCACGTTCCCCCTATGGTATTTAGGTGCGGTGGTATGAAGCCATCTTTGATCGCTTGGGCAAAGGGCTTGGCGAGGAACGGTGAAAACATGTCGTCAGATTTGCCGTCGGATTCAACCTGCCATTCGCCAGTGGACCAATCTTTGTAGGTCTGCGGATCGGCTTTGACCCCAGCCATGAATGCAGCTTTATCGACCCCGGCGACATGGAACATGACGCTAGCCGCTTGCATTTCTTCGACAGGCGTTTTGATCGTCGGTGCGCCTGCACGCTGCGCGATGTCGGCATCTCCTGTGGCATCGATCACGCGTTTGGCAAGGATGGCCTCGCGACCGGACTTTGATTCAACAATGACGCCAGTGATCGTGTCGCCATCCATGATCGGAGCAACAAATTGACGGTGCAACATCGGATGAATGCCAGCTTCTTCGACAAGCCGATCGGCAACCAGCTTAAATCCTTCGCTATCTAATTCGTAGCTCAGTGACTGGCTTTCTGGAACAGCAGCGCCCATTTCCTTGGCGCGTTCTTCGAACTCGCGGCCGATACCGCCTGCTTCGATAGTCGCCTCGTGCCGGTACCATGCAAACCCTTCGACCCCAACAACCGTGATATTACCGCCAAAGCAACCAAACCGTTCAAGTAATGTAACATCGACACCGCAACGCGCCGCAGCCAACGCCGCAGCAAGGCCACCCGGGCCAGAACCAACGACCAATACATCGGTTTGGTAAATAACGGGCGTAGTGCGGGCTGGTTCTGAGATTGTCGATTGGGGCAAATGTCGACCTCGAAAGATTTTGCTTTAATTCACGCTATCATCGCACTCTCAAGGTGAATAGATACAGCCCGCGCGCGCGATTAGTTTGCGCAGCAGTACCAAAATGGCAATGCGGGTATTCGGCGCTTATCGAATTCCAATAATCGAATGTGTTTTGACATAGATCAATTCGTAACTCGCGTTCGCTCAGTAATCTCCCAATATCAAGGGTCGATATGACCAAGGTATGTGGGGGCGAGTTTTAGAGAATGATTAGACTGAAGGCGTAAAGTCTTAAGAAGAAATCATACTACTTAGTATTAATCCGCACTGCGGGCGTCCGATGGGGCGGGCTGGCTGTTTGTATGTTTTGTTGTCATCGTTTTCCTAAAATCTTCCTTCCCCAAATGCAGAAATCGTAACTGGAAGGAACTGAAGGATGGCTACCCCGATTAACCCCGAAAATGTAATGGACTTCGATCAGCCGCTGAACACTGATCCAACGTACACAGCGCTGCATGTCTTTAGTACGGATGACATCACCGGCACGTTTGATGGCCTGACACAGGGCGATGTCACTGACGGCCCATCCATTATAGATTTCACGGCTGATCCAAAAGTCACGCAAGACGGCGTGAACCTTTACCCAATAAACAGCGAATTTGGTTTTGAGGTCACTGACTTTGATGGCGCGACCGAGAAGTCGTTTGATGACGGTCTGTACGAGGAAGGTTGGGCCGGCGATCTTGTGATCGGCGGAGAGCATGTCGGTCTTGTTATTTCCGATGCACCAACGGACACGTTCAAGACACCAGCGGTTTTAGGCACTTGGTTGGCTGGCCTAGGCGGCAATACCGTCAAAGCATCAACTGAGCATTATGTCGTGATGCAGAACGTGCTGTCTGACCAGCACTTCCCAGATGATCCTGACGCGGTTTACGCATTGGATGACAATTTGATCATGATCGGTGGCGAATATGATGGCGAAGCTGTTGCGGATCTTATAGCTGGCAGCGTTGATGGCGTCACGATCGAAGACGTGAACCTGGACGGCGTCGTCGATATCAAGGATATCCTGCTGCCTAACGAAAGCTCGATCCAATATGATATCGCGGCGAGCACCGATTACTCGGTCACGATGAAAGACGACGGCAAGCTGCTTTATCGCTGGGGCAACACGATCAAACGCCCTAACGATGTCCGGGTCGAGGCCGAGATTCCTTTGCCGGATGAGTGGAATGAGCTTGATGTCTACAGCTCGCTAAAGCCGCTGTACAAGGTCACGCAGGCAGAGTTGGTCGTGCACCACACGATCACCAATAACCCGAACGATCAGGTGCGTCCTGAAGATTTCGAGAATGAGTCTGCAATCGGTACTTTGCCAACCTATGAGATCGACGCAGATGGTCGCTGGGTAACGACAGATGATTATTATGCCGGTGACGGCACGCTCTATCCTGCTGGAACAGTGCTGAAGGATCCTGCGCTGGCCATTTCCGATACGGCAACGCTTGCGCAAATAGGCGCGGCCTCCGAAGATCTGCTCGAAGGATATACTAACGCTTGGTACACCACGATGAACCGAGAACCGTTTGAGCCTGTCTTGAACGCTGACGGCACCGAATACATCGTTGGCCCGCGCTGGCGTTTGCAGCCGGACAAATACGGTCAGGACCTTCCAAGCGTTGTGATCCCGCTTGACCCAAGTGCGACTGCAAATCCGACCAAGGACCAAGTCAAATACGAAGTCGGCGCCGAAACGCAGACCGTTCTGAACCTGCTGGACTGGGAAACCCCAATTTCGCCGCTGGCCATCAGCGCAGGGTGGCAGAACAACTCTGGCACCGTGTCGGCCAATGGTCTGAACATGACCGAGAACTTTGATGTCGCGCTTTATGTCAAAGGTGACATTAAGCCGGCGACAATCTATAGCGCCGAACTGGTTATGGACTATGAAGAAATCGAAATGTTCGCCGATGGTGCGTCCATTTCGGGTACGGACAATGACGACTTCCTTGTCGGGATCGCAAACAACACCTTTACCGGTGGGGCAGGGTCGGATCTGTTCGTGGTGTCATATGGCACAACGATTACTGACGAAATTACCGCTAGCGTCATCAGTGATTTTGAAGTCGGCGTCGATAAAATTGGCCTGATTGGTTTCGATGCGCTCGCTGGTTTCGACATCGATAGCGTCGAAGACCGTTCTTTGATTGGCCAGACTGTTTCAGGTGATGACCTCGTAATCTCTATCGATGGCGAACAGGTTGTAACACTAACGGGTACCGCCGCGGCACTTGATATGGGTGACACTTTTGATCCCGGTGAAGGGCTAAGCATCCTTGATAGCTTCTTGATCACAAACCCAAGTCCAGGTGTTGAAGGTGGAGAAGAACCTGAGATCAACATAATCGATGGCACAGCCGCATCCGAAACTTTGGTTGGCACAGCTGGTGACGATTACATCTCTGGCCTTGCAGGCAATGATTACATCTACGCGCTTGTTGGTGATGACACCCTAGATGGCGGCGCAGGCCTTGACCGTCTTTATGGTGGGGCAGGCGAGGATGTCTTTGTCTTCGCAGAAGGAACCACATTGGACATCGTCTATGATTTCGAGAACGACATAGACCAGATCGCACTTGTGGGACTGACCGAAGACGAATTCGGCGACGTTACCATCTCTGCCTACGGTTCATCAGGAACAATGCTGCTGGTCGGGGACGACCGGATGATCCTGCGTGGCACCGCTGTCGACGAAATTACCATTGATGACTTCATCTTCGACGAGCCAGCAATGCTCGCTTAATCCGAAAATGAATGAAAATTAGGAATAGGAACTCAAAATGACTTTTACACTTAAAATCGCGGGCTCATTAGCCCTGATCGGAGCCCTCACAGCCTGCGGCAGCAACGGGAGTGATGACACTCCGCCGCCGACAACTGGCGGCCCCGTCACATACACCAACTTCGCTGATATCAGCGCTGACGCAGATGCTCTCAGCAGCACCTATGTGGAAGATGATGGCACGCTACTGGCTACACGCACACTTGAAGCCGAGCTGCCCACAACGGGTGCCGTTGAATATAACGGATTTGTCTCTGTGAGCGATACGGCGAACGATAGTCTAGTCGGTCAAATCGCATTAACAGCAGATTTTGTGACAACCGATATTAGTGGGACCGCATCGAATTTTATCCATGAAGTTGATGGTGAATATACTGGAACACTTAGTGCGACGGGAACGGTCTCAGCAGCAGCGCCCGTTGGCGTAACTCAGTTCTCAGCCACCCTTGAAGGAGACCTGACGAACGCCGCAACGGTTCACGGTACTACGATCGCGCTCGAAGGAGACTTCTTGGGAACCGATTATCGTGCAATTGGTGGAGAGGCTCTTGGTCTCGTCGGAGCGGACTTCATGTCAGGCAACTTTGCTGCGGAACAATAGGATTTATGTAGGGGCAGTCGGCTGAATAGGCTTCCTGCCCCTTGCTTTTGTTTCGTGCGCAAAAAATCGCGTCAGTTGATTTGTGTCAAACTGCAAGCGCTACTCAACGATACCGTGACAGGCAATTGACTTAGAATATCAACTGATGAGTTGTCGTTGCGAAGATGCTTTATCACCCAATTTTCGGGCAGCACCGTACTTCTCGCCAACAAAGGGAAAGTAACATGTTCAAGAATATTTCACTTATTGGAACCGCCGGAACCGTGGCACTTCTGGCAGCATGTGCACCAGTACCAGCGCCTACCCCAATATCTGTCGAACCAACATTCAACAAATATGGTGTACCATCATGCCGCCCAGCCGATATGCCAGTCGGCGGTATATACACCGCTGATCTACCGCTATGCGCTGTCATTACGAACGGAACTACAATCGTTGATACAGACGATACCGATATCATAGATTCCGATGATGACGGCATCCCAGATGACATTGATGATGATACGCCTGATGACACAACCGGCGGAAACCAAAATCAAAACCAGAACCAAAATACGAACCAAAACCAAAATACGAACCAGAACCAAGGCGGCTGAAGCAACTCTTGATTAGTAAGCTAAACTACATTGGTTTGAAGTGGTCGCTGTACGCTAAAGCTGGCGTATGGAGGATGCTGTCGTTGACGACGATTGAGGTTCGATGCAACTTCAAATTGTAGAGATGCTGTTGACTGCTGGCACCGCTGTTTCGTCTTTGATACTGCAATTGTTCTGGGCAGCCGCTCGGATGATAGAATGGTAGCTGAGCGACCGTACGAGTCGAAGTTATAAGCCATCGCTAGGCAAACGATTAAAAAGTGCGATTGCTTAGCGACACATAGTCCATTGTGTGAACGCTTCATAACTACCACCTCAGGCACTCATAATTAGGCGCACTGGAAGTCGTCGGTCGCGAGTGTTGTGTTTTCGATCAGAATTTCATTAGCACCATAGTCGATCAATGTGTCTGCGCCGACTTCAGTGATTTCAAGATCGCTTAAGTCAACTTACTGGTGACTAAACACAATCAAATCTGTGCCACTCTCAAAGTCTTTAACGATATCGTGACTGTCATTTACACTAAAGATGAACTGGTCTGCTCCAGAACCTCCCACAGGCGTGTCGTTTCCGATACCACCTGTGATTACGTCGTTTCCTCCATCGCCATAGCAGGTGTTATTGCCACCACCACCATTGATGGTGTCATTTCCGTTACCAGCGTGGGCGGTGTCTTTCCCTTGGCAGTCGTTCTGTTCATCGTCGGTAAAGATGCGGCCGCTGCCGCCAGCATAGACATGAATTTGTTTAATAGCCCGGTGCAATACCCGCCAAAATGTCGTTGTCGTCTCAGCCATTTAAGTTTTTTCGATTACAGTTTTTTTAACCGATGTTATTACCTTATTCTAATTGTTTTCAGTAGATTGATTGCCCCCTTGAGGCGAGAGTCAATAAAGATATTAGCTATTAATGTCATAATAGGAATGTATGAACGTGATCGGGGTCAAGCACGTACGCCTGAGCTGACCTTCAGGGTGGCCTATTTGCAGAGACTTCAACCTAATTGGTTGCGTCTTGTGCGACAGCTAGCAACTTCAGAAAGTAGCCCGATGGGGCGTTCGGTTCCTAAATCTGATGCAAATACAAAAAAATCTTTCGCTGTGCCAGGCTAGGCATTTACCGCAGCCTCGCATGGGGTAATCCTTCCAAATGAAAATATGGCTTATGGCCGAGACCTAATCGCCACTCCTGTTGATGTTAACTGACTAACGGCCACATCCTTCCTAACGGGAAGGTCCTCTTGTCTTGGTAGCAGTGTCTTAGCCGTCCCTGACATTTTTTGGGTTACGATGGAACCTTTATTCACTTTGGTGCGTTAAGGACTAATTGTGGTTACCAAAGTCAGCAGGCAGGCGCGTGATATTATGATGAATGTACTAAGGGGTGTTCGGTCGGCGTTGGATCAGCTGGGCATTCGTTTCGCTGTTGTGCTGGCTGTTGCGCTGTTGCCGTTGGCGATTGTGTCGGTGCTTCGGTCGCAAAGCGTGATCAGTGAGGCGCGCTTGCAGTCGGAAGCGGCTTTGGATGGGGAAACGCTTCGTGTGGTTTCACGTGAACTGGCGCTTATTGAAGAGGCGAAAGGTGCGGCAATTGCGCTGGCAGAGGTGATGCCGTCGTTGATGGCAAACCCGGACACCTGCGTTGCATCGATGAAACGTATCGTGGATGCGCAACCGTTTTCCTTTGCTGGCTACTATGATCTGACGGGTTATGTGCCTTGCTCTAATGCGGATGAGCCTTTTAGTTTTGGTCTGACCGAAGATCTGAAAGCGCAGATCGCGGACCCGCGTACGACGGTGCTGGTAAACCGAAATGCGCCGGTTTCGGGGACATCAGTTCTTTATTCGACGTCACCTATGTATCACGTTGAAACGGGCGAATTGGTTGGCTTTGCTGCAGTGTCGGTGCCGCATCGTGCGCTTACGCCTGCTTCTGAACGCTTTGCCAATGATGTTGCTTTCTTGACCCTGAACTGGGACGGTCAAATTCTGACGTCGACTGTGCCGCTTGATGACGCGGATGATGTTCTTCCCGTTGATGGAAAGGTCGTTGAATACTTAGGTCGCGTGAAACCTTTTACACGCGTTGATCGCACGGGTACTTTGCGAACCTATTCGGTTATTCCGATTTTGAATGGTCAGGTATACGCATTGGGAACCTGGCCAGAGGCAAGTATCAGCAACAACAATTTTTACCTGAGTAGCCCGGGCTTGTTCCCAGCGTTGATGTGGTTGGCAAGTCTTGGGGTTGCTTGGTTTGCATCATCATTGCTGGTGACTGGTCACGTTTTACGATTACGAAACGCGATGCAAAATTTTGCAGAGGATCGTCGTCGGACCGATATTTCAAGCTTTCGTCATGCTCCGCAAGAGCTACGAGAAGTGGCGCAAGCGCATATCGACATGACGGATCAATTGATGCGGGATGAGGCATTGTTGGAAGATACTGTGCGGCAAAAAGATGCTTTGCTGCGCGAGGTACATCACCGCGTGAAGAACAACTTGCAACTCATCGCGTCGATCATGAACATGCAGATGCGGGGATCAAAGTCCCCCGAGGTGCACCAGCTGATGCGCGGGCTTCATGATCGGGTCATCAGTCTCGCGACTATTCACCGTGGGCTTTATCAGACCACGGGCCTTGCGGACGTGCGCGTTGATGAATTGCTGGCAGAAATTGTCCAGCAGGTCGTTCGTATCGGCGCGGCAGATCTCAAGGCCATTGATGTGAAAACTCAGTTTGATGAGCTGCACCTCAATCCAGATCAGGCAGTGCCGCTATCGCTTATGGTGACAGAAGCCTTGACCAATGCGCTTAAATACATCGGGTCCAAAGAAGGCGAGCAGCCAAAGCTGATTGTGGAACTGCGATCGCTTGATAATGAAATGGCCGAGATACGAGTGAAGAATACTTTACCAACAATTGTCACCCCACCAGACGCAGTTGAATCGACGGGATTGGGTAGTCAGCTTCTCGAAGCGTTTTGCCAGCAATTGTATGGTGAGATGGAAAAAACGGACGATGGCGATTGGTTTACAGTCAGTGTTCGCTTTCCCGTCGAAGAGCTAACGGCAAGACACAAAGAATAAAGAAGAAGGGCGGCACGATGAACGTGCCGCCCTTCTTCTTAGTGGGAATGTTAGCTGTCTCTTAGACTGGTGGACGACCGCGTACTGCGCGCGCGACCATTGTCACGACAAACAGAACCAAGAAGACCAAGAACAGGATTTTCGCGATACCAGCTGACGCGCCAGCGATGCCGCCAAAACCAAGTGCCGCAGCGATAAGTGCAACAACTAGAAAGGTAAGTGCCCAAGTTAGCATTGTGTTTCTCCTTCGGGATAATTTCGTTTTGCCTTTGTGATAAGACAACAGCCGAAGGCGTTAATGGTTCCCGGAAAAACAAGGAAAGGATGGGCGCTGGACCGCTAAACGATTTCTTCTGGCGCACCTGGCACCGTCATTCCATGTGCTTTTGCAGGCGCCAATGCGTAGGGTACGATAAACCCTTTGCGGGTTTCGGGTGTCCGGTTTGCATTACTAAAGGCTAGCTGCTTCCAATGGGCGAATGCGGTGTCCGGGTGGTAAAACTCGGGGCCGGCCGTATCGGGCAGCCAATGATGAAACACTTTGTCTCGGACCAATTTGACGTCAGTTGATGTGTTTAAGACCACGCCTGCCTCGGCATCCCACTTCATGCTCCGCCCGTTCAGGTTTGCCGAAGAAACGATTGCGGCGCTTTCGTCAAACACAGAAACTTTGGCGTGCACATAGATGATAGGCGCGCCCGCAAGCGTGGCCCGTTCTGTTGATTGGTCGTCTTTTGTTGGTCGCCTTGGCTGGACGGGGCTGACGGCCAAGAACCGTTTCCCGAACGCGCGGCGGACCCTGCGAATTGCACGGGTCTGAAGGTATTCTCCATATCGCGCATCAACGCCGCGGGAGGCCTCGAATGCGACATCTTCTGGTGCAGCTGGCAATAATACGAGGAGTTTCAGTTCAGGATTGGTGCGTCCGGCCTTGGCCAAAGCAGACGCAATCCGCCGATCCCGAAAGAATTGAGTTTCAAGGTAGATCAGCGTCTTTGCGGATTTTATTTGGCGCAAATGTTCCTGCAATAGATCGTCAGCGATGTTTTTAGGGGCCAAAGCAAATGTGTTGCGCTGCCGCTTGCGTGATAGCGTCCTAAGGAAACGCGATTTTGTCTTAGGTAGATCGGTGTCGCCTTCGATCACATCTGGCAGGGCCTTCAAATAGCTCGAAGCGTCCTCTGCCACATCGGAGTCTCGTATGATCAGTTGGACATCGTGCCAAGTGTCTTGTGCCGGTTGATCATGCGTCTGATCGTCGTAGCGCCGATCATTCAGATCAAGCCCGCCGATATAGGTCGTGGTGCCATCAAAGACAGCCATCTTATGATGCAAGGTTACCGGGTTCAGCGACGGAATAAGCCAAGGGCGCAGGCTGATCTTGTCGTCGATGATTGAAAGCATGGTCTTCAGGCCGGGGACGTCGCGTAGCCCGTTCTCGATATCTGACTGTTCATTTAATGATGTTGCGATTTCACGCAACTTTTTGCGGGTTTTAGGCGCGAACAGGATACGCGGAATGATCCCACCAACGGCGGGATGCAATTGGCAACGAACAGTAATCTGCGCGGCACCGGGCTTTGTTCTGTCATTCAATCCTTGCAGGATGCGCACGCTTTCCCAGCTTGAACGGTGCAAGTCGAACCCAACAATCGGATCGAAATCGGAAAGTAACAGGTCAATCGACACGCCACGGTCTAGCGTCGCGACGATCAAGTCCGCCCAGCTGTCGCCGATTTTAAGGGCAGCGTCAGAGCGCAATCTTGTCGTCGGGTCGAAAATACGAAAGCCAAGTTCAATTTTGCGCTCTGCGGCTAGAAACAACGCCTCGAAGGCGGGGTATGCTTCTTTGGCGGTGACAAGCACAGTGATGTCAGCCGCATTATTCGTCGTCACGTTAGGCCCGCCGAACAGGAAGATGTGCGGTCAATACAGCCATTGTTCCGGTGTCGGTCAGCTCCATTGAATCTTCGTCGGACAGTTCAAGCAGTTCGACCAATCGCTGGCGTGCACGGTTCACACGGCTTTTCATTGTGCCAGTCGCGACTCCGCACATCTCTGCGGCTTCGTGATAGGCAAAGCCGGATGCCCCGACCAATGTCAGCGCTTCGCGTTGTTCATCGGGAAGCTGATGAAATGCGACAAGAAAGTCAGTCATCGCCAGCGCACCGTCATGTTCGGGTTTGACCGACATCGTCGCTGCGAAATGTCCATCGGTGTCGGAAACTTCGCGACGTGTTTTGCGATGGTTGGTGTAATAGGTGTTCCGCAAGATCGTGAACAGCCAAGCGCGCATGTTCGTACCTTGCTCAAATGATCCAATCGATTTCCATGCCTTCATAACCGTATCTTGGACAAGGTCATCAGCCGTGGCGGAATTGCGGCATAGGCTTAGGGCAAACGCACGCAAGACACCCAAATGGGTGACCAGTTCATCACGGGGATCCATAGTTCCCTCAAAGTCACTTTGCGCCATTATGGTCATCCTGATCCCTCAATTGGGCTAACAGAGCAACAAGCTCTGCCGGTAGCTCCTCTGATGCTTTATCCTCAAATGCGCGGCGAAGATTTTCCTTGATCAGGTTATCTGCACGGCTTTCTCTCTTGTCTTTGTTCATTTTTCTGCCTCTAGTCTGCCCATGCTTACCTATTGCCTCACCAGCTTCGAATAAAAATCACATCTCATGGAACCAAACTACGTATGACGCGTTTGGTTCCAAAGAAATTGAAAAAAAAGGGACAATAAATGTCATCCGATGCATCACAAAAGCAATTGTCACTGGTTGTAGCTGAACTTTTGCCATTCCTGCGCCGATATGCACGTGCATTGACAGGGTCACAAAAAAGCGGCGACCGCTATGCCGCTATGACGCTAGAAGCACTCTTAACGGACCGCAGCATCTTTGATGAAGCATCCAGCCACAAAGTAGCCTTGTTCGGGGCGTTCCATCGCATTTGGCAAAGTCTAGGTGAACCCGTGCAAAATGATTCAACGGGTCTGTCTGGCAAAGCGCTGGCGCATTTGGCACGCCTGACCGTGAATACTCGCGAAGCGCTATTGCTTCACACCATCGAAGGTTTCTCTGTCGCAGAGATCGCCGAGATCATGGAAACCGATCAGGATGAGATTAACCACCTGCTGCGGGTTGCGCTCGACGAGATGGAACAATCAGTCGCCGGCGATATCCTCGTGATCGAAGACGAAGCGATCATCGCGCTGCACATCAAACAGATCGTAACAGAGCTGGGTCACAACGTAACTGGCGTGGCGCGCAAGCATAGCGAAGCTGTTAAAATGGCGGCTGATAAACGGCCAAGCCTGATCCTGTCTGACATTCAATTAGCAGACGGTTCTTCTGGGATTGATGCGGTGAATGAGATCCTGAAAGAGGCAGGCGATATCCCTGTTATCTTTATTACAGCGTTCCCAGAACGGCTGCTAACGGGCGAACGCCCAGAGCCAGCATTCCTGATCAGTAAGCCATATTCAGAAGAGCAGGTTCGCTCGGCTGTTAGTCAGGCGATGTTCTTCTCCTCAAGCGAAGAAATCACGATTTCCTAAAGAAAACGTGGAACTTTTGGGACTGTTGCCAGTTGGTTTGGTGAACGAAACAAACACTGGAGAATACCAATGGCACAGTCCACAAAAAGCAACGTCTCCGATCTTGGCGGCGACATTAACAAACAGATGGCCGTCCTGCGCGAAGACATCGCAAACCTGACGGCAACTGTCGCTGACTATGGCAAAGCCCAAGGCACACAGCTTAAAACTGCAGCAATCGGCACAGCAGCAAATGCTGCAAAAGCTGGTGCAGTCACCGCAAACGCAGCCAAACAAAAAGCAGAGGCAACCTATGCCGAGGCTGAAAATGCAGTCCGTGCAAACCCCGGCGCTGCCGTTGGCATTGCTGCTGGCCTTGGCTTCGTTGTCGGTATGCTGGCATCGCGTCGCTAATGTTTAGCGTCGAGAGAAAAATAGCAGAGACCGCCCAAAAGGCGGCTCTGTTTTCGGCCAGCGCAGTGCTCGCGATGGTAGGGGCCGGTTTCTTAACCGCTGCTGCTTGGATGCTGATGGCTGAACTACAGTCGTCACTATTCGCAGCAACAGTGATTGGTCTTGTCTATTTCGGCCTCGCGCTGATCGGCATGGGCCTCGCGTCAAAATCGCGTCGATCTTTGCACCGTGCTAACGGCCAACACACAAACGCAAACGATCTATCACCGATGCAATTGGTTGCAGTATCGTTCATCCAAGGGCTTGAGCAGGGCGCACGCGCAAAACGCGCGCCCTGATTTATGACGCCACAGTTTTTCTAATAGGCCTTTAGCCTTGTGATTAACTGCTGAACGGCTTTCTTATTCTCAACATTGGCCTGTGCGGATAGCTGATCAAGCAATCGTTCCAGCTCCGCCCGGGCCAATGAATCGTCACACACATATGGCACGCAGTTACCTAGTCCGGCGTCTAGCAAGCGTTCAAAGGAAATAGGTGCCAAGCTGATGTTCTTTTCAGTGATAACCCCCAAGCCATCAGTATTTTTGGATGCTGCCGCAAGGCCAGCCTCTAGCCACTGCATGCAGCTAATCGCAGTAAATGGATCGTTAATACCAGGTGACATCGCCCGGCCGACGATCTCGACGAGCTGCTCTACTATGAACAAGATGTTTTGATCTTCGGTTTTGCTTTCCCCCAGCGCGACGCATTGTCTTAGCGCCGAACGTTCTTCGTCAGACAGATCCGACGCGCCCCAGATGCGCATCATAGGTATTTGTGCATGAACAAACACACCAGGGGCGGCTAGTATCTCGACTATCCAACCATTGTCAGTCGCTAGATCAGAAAGACGCGTTGCAGCGATTCCGTGGACATAACCCGCAGTATGCATCGCAACATCAACTGACGGCCCGTTTTGTTGCGGTACGGGGGGATGACTATCCTGTGCCTCCAATCGTTTCACCTCGGCGATGAACCGGCGCCCAAGCGACGCAATAATATTCGAGACGCTGATCGTTTCTGGTACATGATGGACGTGATAGATCACTGTAAAAACGGACCCTAAGGCGAGTATGAGCGCCACAAAGATGGAGACTTGCGGCACAAACATCGTCGCATCGGCCGCCTGCGGGCTTTGAACCGCGCGCAATATAAGTAGCGAATAGGTGAAAGTCGAAATCAGGATGCCGAGGCTCCACTGATTGCCACGGTCACGCATGAAATTACCAATTAATCGTGGACCGTATTGGCCAGACGCAAATGTCACGGCAACCATTGTGATGGAAAACATCACACCGGCAACACCGATTACCGATTGCGCGATCACTGAAAGGACTGTCCGCGCGCCATCGACACTGGCGCTGGTCGCGAGGAAGCTAAGCTTAAATGGAATAAGGTCAGGATTGCGATCTGCGATGACCGTTGCCTGAGCAAGGACCATCGCAGAAAGAACAAGCACAGCTGGAATAAACCAATAGCTGGCTCTTACGTCGTCGATAACTTTGGTGACCCGTGCACTGACGCTCATAGCACAGGCTTACTCGATAAAATCCATTGAGGCATCAGCTTTTCGAAATCGATCGTAGCATCCATGCCGCCTTTTCGTGGAAAGCAGATCGCGCGGTCGCAAGGTCCTCGGTCACAGGATCACCCGCATCGCCCGAAGCCTCGATCAATTTGTGAAGCCGCTTGGCGATCTTGCTATGGTCATTGGCCAGATCTTGGCACATCTCGCCTGCCGTTTGCGGCGATGAAATATCCTTGACCACAGATTCAGCAAGCAAACCCTTTGATGACATCTGGGTCAGATGGCCAAGTGCGCGAATACGCTCTGCGATCACATCCGTAGCCGCGAATAGTTCTTCATACTGCGTTTCGGTCAGATTATGGACCGCGTAAAACAACGGCCCTTCGACGTTCCAATGCACGACATGGGTTTTGATCAAGACGCGATAGGTATCTGCTAACACCTCGCTTAGGCCGTCGGCGACTGCCTGTGGGTCGGAAACACCCGTGTTCACGTCATGCTGTTGTGGTTTTTCGGCAAGTGCAGATTTCATTGCGCTCTCCTTTGCGTTCGGCGTCAGGGGCAGAATTTAAGGCGGCAATGAATGCCGCCTTAATGTGAGGTCAAAGTTGGTTGCTAAATGCGTCAACTTCTTCTTTCGCTTGCTCTTTGGTCTTGCCGTATTTGGCTTGGATTTTACCTTCCAATGCCTCACGGTTGCCATCGATCTCAGCGATGTCATCGTCTGTCAGGTCACCCCATTTTGCCTTTAGGTTGCCTGTCAGCTCTTTCCATTTGCCTTCGATTTGGTCCCAGTTCATTGGTTTTCCTTTCGTGTGAATGCACGCGCTCAGCAGCTAAACGCTGAACGTGACGTGCTGATGATGATTTGAGGTTTGGTAGCGGCTACTTAGACAAGTCGCTTGCTGGCGCGTGGCCCGGCGATCAGCCAAATAATAAAGCCGAGTAGCGGCAGGATCAGAACAAGCAAGACCCACAAGACCTTGTTGCCCGTCGAACTGCCGGAACCCACAATTGACACGATCGCCACGACATCAAGGATGAGGACAAGCAGACTTCCTATTCCGGTAACTTCCAACATTGCATTCTCCAATTTGTTCATGGTTCTCGGGAATAGAATGCAGTGGGTGCAGATTGGTTCCGTAAAGAAACGATTTAGTCGAGGAAACGGGTCCTAGGAGTGACAGTCTCGATTGCTGAGTCTGCTCAAATTAGGGATCTAGGTGTTCGCCATCAATCTTCAGTAATGTGTTAGCGGTGTATCTCACGATAATTAGAAATCTGGCATGCTCTAAAGCCAGCGCAGTGGAAATGCATCATATACTGGGCAAATGTCTTTTTTATGGTCGCTGAGTGCGCGCTAATCACAGATATAAAGATTTATGACTAGACCCTGATACCGAGTTCCCTTTCTAACGTGCCATCGCCGGTTGATTAAGGTTTTCTTGTTTCTAACACTAGCTTAGCCTCGTTCGGGATTACTTCTTGGATAAACCAACTGTGGATTAATCTGATAACTCCAGTATCTTGAGTGTGTCGGGCCATTGCCATTCACGCTGCCACTGTCCGGCGACTGTACGAAAAGTCTGTTGTCATTGGCTAGAGGTTTCATGTTCGTAGCAATTTTCCAAAGCCTGACCTCACTGCTTTTTGCCGGTGTTTTATGCTATGCAATCTTCATATCGGAGAGACTGAAATCCCGGAGGCGTTTGCAGCAAGCGCTGATTGGCATTGTGCTTGGTATTTTGGTCATTTCTCTGGGGATTAACGCGTATATTGCGCCGCCGCGGAATGTGCCGCTTGATGCTAATGCGGGGCCTCTGATTTTCGCCGGATATCTTGGCGGTCCGATTGGCGGCCTGATCACCGGAGTAATCGCCGCCGTTTACGCGACGACAAACGCTGGACCGATCCCATTATTGGGGATTTACATAAACTTAGCTATTCCGGCTGTTGGCGTAATTGGCCACTATCTGTTCCCACCCAAAGATTGGCCAACCATACCGCGGTCAGTGATTTGGTTTCTTTTAGGTGCATTTCCATTCTTGTTTACCGTGACCATTACGGTAGCCGGTGCAGCCATCCCAGCGGATAACGGCTACATGATTGCGGCAAAGGTGGCATCAGTTCTCATCGCTGTTGGATGGGTTTCTATTCTTCTAACCTGGCAGATTCTGAACTATGCGGCGAGGTTCGCGACTGAAGCTTCGCGGTCGGCTGAGTTGGCCAAACGGTTGAAGTTGACTCAGCAGTATTCGGGCATGGGCATGTTCGAACGTCAGGTCGGTGAAACCAACATACACTTTGACGCTGCAATGATAGAAACCTACGGGTTAGATGTTGAACCCGGGTTGGTGCCATTGACCACTTGGGCCGAGCTGATCCATCCAGACGACTTGCCCAATGTACAATCGGTCATTCAAAAGTCTGACAGCAAAGAGCTTGATCGTGGCCTGATTGATTTTCGTGTCGTGAGGCCGGATGGCGATTTGCGCTATATCCGTGCCTATTGGGTTAGTGAAAGCGATCGAACCGGCAAGCCAACGCGCATTATTGGCGTTCAGTCGGACCTTACTGACATTCGACTAGCCGAGCAAAAGCACTTGCAGTCAATTGAACGCTTAGCGCTCATCGCCGAAAATTTGCCGGGCGTAATGCTTCAAGCCGATATGACGGACCAGAAAAAGCCAGCGCTGAAATTCATTAGCCCGAAGTGTCTGGCCGTCTGGGGGTTTACTGACGAAGAATTCTACGAAGACCCTTCATTGCTTTACAAAGCTCACGATCCTGATGACATCCACGATTTCTTAGCACTTTTGGCGGGAGCGATTAGCAGCGGAGAATCCGTTTCCCACCGTTATCGGATCACAACACGCGACGGCGATACGCGATGGTTGGATTACCACGGCGGGGCCACCCACGTTAATGGGCGCGATGTTGTAGAGGCAATTATTCTGGACGTTACCCGCGAAGTTCACATTCAAGAGCAAGGCGAAAAAGAACGCGATATCGCCTACCGCGCCCAAAAGAGCGAAAGCATTGGGCTGCTAACTGGGGGCGTCGCCCATGATTTTAACAATTTGCTTGCGGTGGTTTTGGGGAACCTCGAACTTCTTGCTGACGACAATGATCCTGAAACCCAGAAAGAACTGATCGACTCTGCAATCGCAGCTACTTTGCGTGGCGCAGATTTGACGAAGAACCTTTTGTCCTTTGCGCGCAAGGCCCGGCTAAAGCCAGAGGTTCTAGACCTTAACGATGTGGTTCGCGAGGCCAAGAACTGGATGGGCCGGGCTTTGCCCGAAAGCGTTACGGTTGAGACATCTCTACTGGCTGGCCTATGGCCGATCCAAGCGGACCGTAGTTCGTTAGAAAGTGCACTGCTGAACCTCATTCTGAACGCCCGCGATGCAATGGCGCTGCACGGGAACCTAACAATCGAAACAGCCAATATCCGCATTGACGAAGCATACATCGACTCGCGGCAAGAAGACATGAAACCCGGCCGCTATGTCATGCTTGCCGTCAGTGATACAGGTGAGGGGATCAATAAGGACGATCTTGCCTCAATTTTCGAACCGTTCTTCACAACCAAAGCGCCCGGGTCTGGTTCGGGTCTTGGATTGGCTATGATCCTTGGCTTCATGAAACAATCTGGCGGTTCTGTCCAAGTCTATTCAGAAGAAGGCGAAGGCACGACATTCAAACTCTACTTCCCAGCGACGGGGGTAAAACCAGCGCAAGTTGGCTTGCCGGCCAGTATTGATACCGACATTTCCGTGACAGCACGACGCGTATTGGTTGCTGAAGATGAAGAAGCTGTTCGAGAGACCTTGGTGAATATTCTTGAACGGGCAGGTTACCATGTGACCGCGACAGTATCGGGGGATGCAGCGCTAGAGGTATACAAGGCTAATCCAAATTTCGATCTATTGCTGACAGACATTGTAATGCCCGGCAAACTACAGGGAACCCACCTCGCTAAGGCACTTAGAAAACTCAACTCTGACCTGCCCGTTGTGTTCATGTCCGGCTACGCAAGCGAAGCTACAGTACACGGAAATGGGCTGCGCCCAGAAGACATCCGGCTGATGAAACCCGTCCAACGCGCTGACCTACTGGCGGCCTTGGCAAAAGTGGTTGCGGTGAAACCCGGTTAATTTGAGACGAGGAACTCATGGCGAGAGCGAGCTTTCGGATAGCGAGGCCCTCTTGCCAGTGTAAGATTGGCTCCTACGCGTTACCCAATAGCATGACCAGTCAGGATTAATGCTCCAACGTCCCTTCCGATAGACATTGTCGCCGTGACCTCAAGGGACCGCTGGACTTCAATCGCCACGCCTTTCAACACCATACGTACCCAGAGATTTCGCTATTGCGCTTAGTAGGTATTGTCGTTGGACGGGTTTCATTAGTTTTGTGTCTTCTGGACGCGCACCTTCGTCTAGTTCTGTCGCGTCACCAGCGTATCCAGACATGAAGATCACGGGGAGTGAAGGTTCGATCTCACGTATGACTTCGGCAAGCTTAGTGCCGCGAAGTTGGCCGGGCATTACGACGTCAGTCAGGAGTAAGTCAAATGCAGGATCTGCCTTATAGAGTTCTAACGCTTCGTCACCTGATCGGGCGGCCGTGACGCGATAGCCCGCCATTTCTAATGTGTTCACAATGACGCTGAGCAAGTCCGGCTCATCTTCGGCGACTAATATCCGTTCTTGGCTTAGCGCAGCAAATGAAGGCTTCTTTTCTTCACGCTCAGAAGGAACCGCCTCCTCGCTCGCTCTGAAATAAAGCCGAACGGTCGTACCGGCACCTGCCTTGGAACTGACCTGAACGGCACCACCGGACTGCTGCATGAACCCCTGGACCATTGAAAGCCCCAAGCCGGACCCGCTGCCAACAGATTTTGTCGTAAAGAATGGCTCAAAAATATCCTCGAGCGTCTCCTGCGGGATGCCCTTTCCCGTATCGCGCACCGACAATAGAACGTAGCGGCCGGGCTTGAGCGCCATGTCGATGAAGGCCACATCGCTTTCGAGCAGCACTATATTGTTCGTCTCAATCGTAATCGATCCACTTCGCGAGATGGCGTCTCTGGCGTTCAGGATGAGGTTTAGTAACGCACTTTCGGTGGCGCCAGCGTCAGCTTTGACCGCCCACAAACCATCCAACAAGTGAGTTTCAATTTCGATGTTTGAGGGGATAGCCCGAGCAGTCCATTTTTTCGTTTCCAACACAGTCTTGTTCAGGTCTATCAGGCTAGGCGTAAGTGTGGACTTGCGTGCAAAGGCAAGCAAACTGCGTGTCAGATCCGCCCCTTTTTCGCTTGCTGTCATCGCAGCATTGGCGAGGTCAAGTTGATCTTTGTCCGTGAGCGTATCCTGCAATAGTTCAATATTGCCGATAATAATCGCAAGCAGGTTGTTAAAGTCATGTGCTACGCCGCCGGTCAATTGTCCGATGGCTTCATTTTTTTGTGCCTGTTGCGCGACTGCAATTTGTCTGTCGAGCTTTTTTTGGATTTCGAGTTCTGCAGTGACATCCAGAATAAAGCTATCAATACGAACACGGCCGCTAGCCATCTTAGAGGCGCTCGCACGTACGTCCAAATGCTTTACCTCGCCATTGCGTGCATTAATCTTAAATTGCGAACTGAAAGGCTTTAGTGTTTCGGCAGCTTCTTTGACCGCTTCCAACAGATCAGGCAGATCCTCAGCATCAATTAGCTTTTCGAACAGCCTTGGGTCGCTCAGGAACTCTTCTTCAGAGTAACCCCAGATGCCACGGCAATTCGGGCTGATGTATTTGAACTCCACACCATCGCCAACAAAGAAGTCGAAGCTAAGGAATGCGACGGGCAGGTTTTCAATAATTTGGCTCAGCCTGTTTTCGGCATCTTCTTTTTGCTGCTGCAATCGATAGACTTCGGTCAGATCAAGATAGATGGCGCGCGCGCGCTCCACTTTGGGGCCTCCAACAGGCTCTACCGCCCAACTCGCCTGGACATGACGAATTTCACCATCTGGTCGCTTGATACGAAAAAATATTGGGGCCTCTGGTGGTCGCCCCGCCCACGTCGCGGCCATTGCGTCAAACGCGGCTGGGCGATCCTCCTCGAAAATGATTGCTTTTGCCTCTTCGGCTGGGACCACGCCCGGATGCTCTGGTAGGCCCCATATATGGGCCAACCCCTTATCGTATCGCACATAATCACTACCTGCTTCGCGTTCGAAAATGCCAATCTTGGCAGCATTCATCGCGAGCTGAAGACGAAACGCATTTTCTTTCGCTGCAATGGTCGATGACGCAATCGCATGTGCACGATGAATGATGAAATACATCACAGAAACTGAAAGCGCGTTGGCAGCCGACATCAACAGAATTACCTGTGGGCCAGTTTGCGGTGTCCCTTCATTATTCCAAGTCGCAAGGAGCATAGTAATGAACTGAATGAATAGTGCGCCTGCTATAAGGTAATAGACTGCTTTCTGAGGAACATTTGCTTTTTCGTCGGTGCGGATAAACCGCGCCACGCCCACGCCGACAAGCGCTGTAGCAAAGAAGTAGGCGACGCCAAGCCAAGTATTGTCACCACCGATACTGATACGAGCAACTGAGCAGATCGCGGCCGCAACGAACGCCCCAATTGGACCGCCAAGGTACCCAGCAAACACAAGTGGACCCACCTTTGAATCCAACGGGGCATGCATGTTTTCAACGATATATGCGTCCGATGAGACTATGAATACAACAAGCCCCATGACCAAACCGATCATAGCTTGTTGTCCTAGTCTTTGCTGTCTGAGTTTATCATTAGATAAAACGTAGAATACGCCCACGCCCGCTAAAATCAAAAGCGCGAAACTATTCAGAACATACAAGACCATACTAACTTACCGCTGTGAAAATAGCATGGTTTACATTGCACGGTTGAACGACGACAAATCAACAACTGTCTTTGAGGGATACATGTTTTGAGATCGTAGTCTGCCAGGTGAAGCCAGCGACTAGGCTACAACTGCCCGTCACGGATTTGCCATGTTCTTATTTATAATGCACATTCGTAAGCAGTGCCGTTGAGTTTGCGGTACTGTGTTACAATTTGAAGGTTGGTCAAAAAATGCAGAGCAACTTCGCCGCAGCAATCCTTATCGAAAAGATTGTGCGCGAAACATATACAAAGAGGTCGTCAACGGCGATCCAGCCATTGCAGTGGTCGATCCTGCGCTATTTGCAGCGTACGCCCGACGCGCAATGCACTATGAGCATGCTCGCCAATTTCCTTGGCCTGACGCATGGTCCAGTGGTGCGTGCAATCTCTACATTAGTTAAGCGCGGTCTGGTCGAGCAAACCGCGAACTTGCAAGATGCACGAAGCAAAACTCTTACACTTACCAAAGCCGGCCATGAGGCTTTGAAATTGGATCCGATCCTTGGCATTGCGTCACGTATCGGCAGTCTCCCCGAAAATGACAGACAACAGTTCGTTAAGCTGGTGCGATCGCTGGCAATGTATCCCGTCAAAGAGGATTTGAGTGAAAATGAAGTCAATACTTCTAATTGATGACGATCCGGGCATCAGTGATCTGATCGTCAAGATGTTGAACAACTCTGACTATGAAGTGCACGTCGTAGAAACCGAAGCCGCGGCGATTGATATGATTAACGGCCCGACCGAGTTTGACGTCGCAGTGGTTGATTTTTGGCTAGGTTTCGAGGACTCCACCGGCCTACTTGATCTTCTCGCGGCAAAGCGACCGAATGTACCTTCAGTGTTAATTTCTGGCGGGGACGGGAAGTTTTCTATCGAATCGACTCATGCTGTGGGGCAAATAAGTGGCGCGATACACTTTTTGCAGAAACCATTCCGAAAAGCTGAGTTAATGAACGTACTGAATTCAATTACCTAATTGGTTAAATCAGACATCAGGAATATTATTTATTGACTTTATGTGCTAGTGGCACATATATTAAATCCATAGATACCGACAGTATGGAGGATTTACCAGTGGATAACGTTTGTCACGATGCCCTAGAAGAAGCCCGTCAAGTTCTTGAAGGTCTTTCAATCTATCTGATGCGCGTAAATGCTTCACGATTAAACACTCCTGTTCGTCCCTTAGTTGGTATCGCGGCTGACCTTAGCGTAATTGCCGATGAAATTCAGACAATTCAAAAGAACCCAATGCCATCCCGCCCAGCACTCAGCTTAGTGCAATAAAATACCTAAGCGGACCTGGCGGTACTAAAAAACAACCCGGCCAATACCGGACTTCTTTACCCTCCCCCGGAAGCCGTGCGCACCCCCTCACCTGATTTCTTAATCAGTTGCGCACGGCTTCACTGAATTCCTTAACAATTGACCAAATCAATTTGGTGAATTGCCGAATACGATAACGAGAATACCCTGACGAAAGACCACAGCTCTGAATTATTCAAAGTGGTCACCTCCTCTGTCAGGCGCAAATTCATACGACGACACAACTAATGGCGTTCCCGAGCAAACGCTCACCACTCACGGCGCTTATTGGCTAATGTGTCAGTCCGTAAAGACCGCAGGCAAATTCGGCCTGCGGCGGAGCAACGGCTTCTTGGCCGTTCCGAAAATCGGGCATCTTTGAAACCACTCAAAAAGTTACCATTCGGAAATAGAGTGAAACTTGTCTATAACTTTCTAGCATTGGGCAGGTGCCCTCTTAGCGGGTATCAGGTACATTGACGAATTCAAAGAATGACCGGCGAAGGGGTAGGCTTTGACGACGGATTACTCGAAATACCAACAGGCACTAAGAAAACTGATCAACGAACGGCAGTTTTCAAGCCTTAAGTTCGAAGATGCTCTTAAGTTCTTTTGCAAGACGATATCAGAAATATTGTCGGTTGATCGAGTGAGCATTTGGGAACTGAGCCCAGAACAAACTGAACTCAAGGCTCTGCTACAATGGAGCCAATCGCGACAGACGATCCTATCTGGCGACACTATCCGTCAGGACCAGGCTAGCCAGTATTTCCAGGCGATAAAAAGAAACTTGCAGCTTAGCATCGACGACACGATGCAGGACGCTCGATGTTCAGAGCTAGCCCAGACCTACTTAGCGCAGCACGGCATTTCATCAATGCTCGACTGTCAAATCCACAACATTGGAACGATGATCGGCCTGCTGTGTATAGAACACATTGGTCCAAAACGGATTTGGACGACCGCAGAACAAGACTTTGCGGTTTCAGTCGCCAGTCTCATTTCGTTTACCTTTGAAAACTACGAGCGCGTCAAAGCTGAAAAACAAGCAAAGCTGCAAACACGGCGACTAGAATTCTACACCAACCTTGCGACTGATTGGCAGTGGCAGACTGACGCGAGTGACCTGATCACCGAAATTATTGGAACTGCCCCGACGGGTGACAGAACGTTCAATGAATTTCTTGGACGCACACTGTGGGACATAGAAAGTCTTGAACCGGTAGACCGATCATGGATGTCGGTGAAGAATCTGGTCGCTGATCGAGTGGATTTGGATAATCTGGTTTTTTCTATCTCGGTACCAACCGGGAGTAAGGTTTTTTGGGAACTCTCTGGGCGTCCCATTCTTGACGAGAACGGAGCATTTTCTGGTTATTGGGGGGTCGCAAGGAATATTACCGAAAGGTTGAGGGCCGAGACCGAGCTTCGATCAAGTGAACAAAAATACCGCAATGCGGCCCGGCTTGCTAAAGTCGGTTCTTGGGTCTGGGACGAAATTGAAGGCAGGATGACATACTGCTCTCCTGAGTTGGCTGACATTTATGGAATTACGCCCGAAGAACTCATTGAACGGACTGTGGCAAACAAGCTGCCTGCTGGGACAGCTCCAAGCCCTGGTGCCGCACCATACGAGAAAGACCTAAGCTGGATACACCATGCAGATCGGGCAACTTACCGGCAGGTGATTGAAGACGCCCATAAGAACGAAACAGGATACGAAATCATTACGCGGATCGTCCGTGATGACGGTTCGATCCGTACACTTCACGAGTTATGCGAACCAGTTTTCAGCAACGATGGACGGTTTGTTGCGACAACCGGCGTCTTGCTGGACATCACTGATCAAGAAGCGCGGAAAGACGAGTTGCGGCAAAGCCGCGAGCAGCTTGCCAATCTCATGGATAACATTCCGGGCGCGCTATACCGCGTCAAAAACGATGTAAAATGGACGCCGGTCTATACCAGTGCTGGGTTTAATCGGCTTTTTGGCTTTGACAATCAAAGCGACGAAACTGATGGCGATGCCGTGTCACCGTATCAACGCGCGCTAAAAGATAACGATTTTCAAATGATGAATGAGGTGGTGGCGGCTGCGATCGAAAACTGGACGAGCTATGAATTTGAATATCCGGTCTTCCGAGATCCCTCGGAACCCCCAATCTGGTTATTCGAACGGGGACGCCCAGTGATGACACCATCAGGAGAGGTCGAACTGGAAGGTATTCTGATCGAGGTCACAGAAAAACATGCGGCAGAAGAGGCACTGATTCAAAGCCAACGACTAGACGCTGTCGGGCAATTGACAGGGGGGGTGGCGCACGACTTTAACAACCTTTTGGCTGTCATCTTGGGGAACCTTGAAATCCTGAAAGATGAGTTGAATGAGCAACAGCAATCTGAATTCGTTGACGCAGCGATTACCGCTACCTTGCGTGGCGCGGATTTGACTAAAAACATGCTCAGCTTTGCACGGCAGGCCCGGCTGGCACCGTCTGTATTCGACCTCAACGATTCTATCGTTGGTGTTCAGAACTGGATCAATCGCACTTTACCCGAGAATATTTCGATACGGACGAGACTGGACCTGGACTTGTGGAAGATCGAAGTTGATCACGGATCGACCGAAAGCCTAATCTTGAATCTGCTTTTGAATGCTCGCGATGCCATGCCGCAAGGCGGAAAGCTTACCATCGAGACTTCAAACAAAGTCGTAGGGTCAGATCTGGTTGAGGCACCGAACGAGACCCTTCAGCAGGGCAAATACGTTGTGTTGTCGGTGACAGATACCGGACACGGCATTCCAAAAGAAATTGCTGACCGAATTTTTGAACCCTTCTTCACGACCAAGGCAGTGGGGACTGGATCCGGACTTGGGCTTTCAATGATCCAAGGATTTATCAAGCAATCCGGCGGGACAGTTCATGTATACTCAGAAGAAGGTATCGGCACGACTTTCCGAGTATATTTTAAAGCAAAGACAGACAGTCAGAGTATTAAAATGGAAGTGGACAGCCCTGTTAGCACACTTCCATTTCAAGGGGTCAAAGTGCTGCTGGCAGAGGACGAGGCAGAAGTCGCGAAGATAATCGCTACGACGCTCGAGAAGCAGGGCTGCTTGGTCACCGTCGCTGAAAGCGGCGACAAGGCTTTATCCGTTTTCCTAGCGGATCCAAATTTCGACCTTTTACTCACCGACATCGTTATGCCCGGAGAGCTAATGGGAACCCATCTGGCAAAAGCCATACGCACAATTCAGCACGACCTACCCGTGATATTTATGTCCGGCTACGCGAACGAAGCATTGGTTCACGGCAACGGATTGCGGCCCGAGGACATTAGATTAAGCAAACCAATCAGCCGGTCCGATTTGCTACAATCGATCGAGAGAGTGGTGAAATTGTAGCAATCAAAGCATTCAGCGAGTGCGGGCCAGCGCTGGCTGATTGTTCGCGTTTTCTTTGGCACAACTCATTTTCGTGCTGGCTGCAGTGATCGTGTTTTGCAGCCAGCCTGATGCTAAATGTGCTTACAATGACAACGTCTTCTCTACGCTTTTCACTTGCACGCGAGCCATCCCTAGGTTGGCGGTCTTTTTGTCGAGCGCGACATAGAGAAAGACTGTCGGTGTCTGCTCAAGCGGGCGGATCAGGTGGAATTGTTTGCCCAATGTAATCAGGATGTCGTCGATCGCATCGTCAAGCCCGAGCATTTCGATTGCAGCCAGTTTTGCTTTAACAACTTCGGTATTTGCGGCACCCGCCGCTTCGAGATCGAGATTGCCGCCGCCTTCAGAAGCCATCATCAGGCCTGTTTCACTATCAACAAGACATGCGCCAATGAAGCCTCCGATTTCAGCTAGTTTAGAGATATCAACATTTGCCATACCATATTCCTTTCTAGGTTTCGATTGATCGTGGTGCTCAGCAAGAGCTTGGCCTTGCTTCTTTTTTCGCGTCTTTTTCGGTCTCGTTTTTTTAGCTTTGGGCACGGCGTGACCTCTGCGTTTTATGGTTTTGATTTCGCCGGGGTGTTCGCGACAGCCAGACGTTTCAGCGTTTCAGCCAGTTCTTCGGTAATTCCCTTCAGCCTCGAGACCCTAAGCCGAATTTCCTCTTCCATACCAAGCGTACGCAGCGCCTCGGCGCGCTGTTCCTCATCATTCAACATCGCAATGTTTTTTAGCCCGTTGATGTGGTCTTCAAAAAAGCAATTGATCAGCATGCTGTTTTCGGCAGCAAAGTCAGCGACATAGGCTGTTTCGATTTCGTCAAGTGTTTGCCGCTTTTCGGCTGCCACGAGCTGACGCAGCTTTCTGATATAGGATGGCCGTCTAGCGCGTTGGGACAACCAATCCTTCAACCAGTTCGACGTAATATCAAGCGGCATCGTCCGCATTAGGCATGCAGCTTTTCGAGGGCTGTGCGATTCTGGCGTCTCCACCGAGATAATTTTGACCGCATTGTTCAGCGCTTCGTTATAAATACCCTGAACTTCGTCAGCTGCGCGGGCCAAAATCTGGTCAATTTTACCGGGAGTTTGATTTGCAAATTGAGTGTAGGTCGCAATCAACGACCGACGCAGGTTTTCGATCTTGGGAACCCATCGCTCAACGTTTTTGTTGGTCGCGAGCTCGGATTCTAACGCCGCTTGTTCACGGTCGGAAAACGCTTGGTAGGCGTTCGACATCTCTTCGATCATGGCCTCGGCTGCGGATTTGGTCGCCTTAGCACATTCAGCTTGGACCGCGTCTTGCATGTCTTCTAGGTTGGCAATGGCGGCGTCGATATCAAAGTCGGGCGGGGTAACCCAATTCGTGTCGTCGACTTGCTCAAGAAAAATTTGCGATGTCCGGGCGATATCCAGCGCCCTTCTCGCCGTGCTGGCTAGATGAGGAATTGCGATGTCGCTTAAGCTTTTTGTTTCGATAAGTTTGCGCAATTCGAACAGGCCCGACAAATCCTTGGTTTTGGAAAGTGTATGCTCTGTTGTGCCAAGCTGACTAGCCATACCATTGCCGTTGCGTGTCGCTGCACGTTTCGAGACGAGTTCGGACAAGCACTCCATGGATGTTTCAGACATGTTTTCATGCATTCCGAACGCTGCCATCTCTGCCCAAGCAGCGCTGCCAAAAACAATTGGAACGTCGGTAGGAAGGTCTTCTTCGCGCAGCACTTCACGAATGTAGCTGTCGATTTCGGGGATCTGCTCGGATGGGTTGCTGAGCTGATCAACGCGGTTCACGAAGAAAATAATGCGGTTCTTGTTCATCGACCGGATCGTACGCAATAGGCCAACATCAACGGTACTGAACGACTGTTGCGCACTCAAAACGAGCACGCAGACGTCTGTACCGCTTAGGCTTTCAAGCGTGACGGCCTCGCGCATGAGAAAGGGGTCGTTAACCCCTGGCGTATCGTGAATAATTGTCGGAACACGGTAGGTCGCACTGTCGATGTAAATATCTGCAGACTTCGTGACATCCGCATAGCGCCCATCAGGAACAGCGCCGTCGCCCTCGTCACCCAAACACACATATTTACGCAGCATTTCCGATGAAAAGCCCAAGAAACTATGCTTACCACCCATGAGCATCGAAAAATTGTGACCGAGCCTCAATTCCGTACGCTGCTGCATCTCACGGATCTGCGCCTGCATTTCTTCTACTTCGTCGGTAAAGCCACTGCGGCTTGCGATTTCACCTAGCGTGCCACCGGTTTCCACCATGTTCAGCCATTCTTGGGTGGTAAAGAAATTGAACACCGCCGTTTTGCCTGCGGGTTTTGGCGTATTGATATGTACGGACGTGACCACGGATGTCCAAGGATTGACGTCAGACGGCAACATTTCGGGTTTGCCAATCAACGCATTTGTTAACGCGGTTTTCCCAGCCTTCACTTGCCCAATCAGGGACACATCAATCGAGAAATTGTCGAGTTCATTGATTAACGCCACGACGCGATCATGCGAAAGCAACGCCACCGTTTCGCGCAAACGGCACAGCAATTTATGCAAATATTCGCGATTCTGATCGAAATGCAGCTTTCGATAGCCCTCGACTTTCAGCTCCGCAGTCGCAGATTCGGTCACGTCTTCGGTAAGGCTAGACACTAGTAAGTATTCGTTACTCGATTGGATTGCTTCAGAAACTTCAATAGGAACCACCGACTTACCTCACAGGTGAAATGCGTATTAATCTCGGTCAACGATGTGCGCGCTTAGGTTGAATTTGGTAAACGATAGTCGCTCTTAGTGTTGGGCGCAAGGACTCGGCTTACGACTTATGTGGTCGAAAATACGTGTCAGTTTGGACCTTGGTATCTCACAAGTTGCAAAGCATTATTTTAGTGCTTTCTGTTCACGTGAAACGTTGTCGCAGTGTCCTACATGGCGGTATCGTTGCACCTTCGTATTATATCGCCGTAATTTATGCTGCGGCGCAGAAATTGTACCTGCAGTCTATCAATCAAGTTCAACTGGTGGCGTGTAGTGTTCACGAATTTCCAATTTTCTAACAGTATTTGATAGTTATTTAACCGTTGCCAAAGCACGCGCTAAATTAGATTGGAATTAATAATATTACTTTATGTTTTCGTATTTAGAAATTTTATTACGTTACGTCGATTGAAATCGACAACTTGCAGGTGACTATTCTGATATCCTGACCACATCCGGCCCGACAAATAATGGGCCGTACAGGGAGGAAAGTATGGGGATTTTTGATTATAAGGGCGTGATGCGTCCGCTGATATTGCAGAGGCTTGTCAGCTTGCCAGTTATGCGAACGTCGCCAAATTCGAAACGCTACTCGACAACTTCGCACCGTCTGCACCCAAGCTACCAGAAGGCTGGATACTGATTGATCCAATGGCACTGGGGTAGAGCCTGAGAGGATGAATAGCTCCGGCTTTTACACGGGTCAAAACAGCAGTGAGGCCGAAGCGCAGATCGTCGGCAAGTATGACGAGACCGGCAACCTTATCAAGATTTCAGTAACTTTTGCCGGCACGAATGGGGTGCTGGATATAGCCGATTACCCGGCCATGCTAGCAGATGATTATGTTGGCGAATTCGATTACCTTCTGGGTGCAGTGGCAGAATTCGCGCTGGATCAGGGGATGTCCGACGAAGATGTTGTTATCACTGGCTATAGCCTTGGCGCCGGTGCCGTGAACAACATGGCGACGATCAAGGAGGATGCCTATGGTGGTTTCTTCGATAATTCAGATTACTTCGCGTTTGCCGCGCCGAAGATCACGGAAAATCGTGATGTGTTAAACATCGGTTTTGAGAATGATGTAGTGCATCGCATCGGTAGCACCGGCACGGATTTTTGGGAACACGCGTTAAGTGGTGGCTTTAACGGGGATGTGAATTATTCGAGCACCACAGGAAACCTTGTCCAGACCAATGGATATTTTGCGCAAGATTTCTATGACGTCGGTCCATGGTCCATCCTTAACGTAACGAAGCCACCACACAGTTGGATTTAATTGAGTTGTCTGGCGACAATGCTGAGTTTTGTCGCACTGGTGCTTATAGCGGGGTTCTTCGCTAAGTCTGCCTTCAGTTTCTTGGCATGCCCTTTGCGCGTAACAGACGTTTTTGTGCGGCGATACGGAACGGTGCGTTTGGTGCGCCGTATCCGTTGTAGCCGGCGCGCCGTTCTAGCAATTCAAAGAACATGCCGCCTGCGAAGGGTCGTGAATACAGTTGGAAAAACTCGCCATTTTCATCCCGATCATACAGGATGTTATGACGTCGCATCGCGGCCAATTGATCAGGGGCAATGTCGAACCGGGACTCCAAATCAGCATAGTAGTTTTCTGTCATTGGTAGCGGTACGAAACCGGCCTTTGCCAACTGCTCTGCCGTTGCAAAGATATCATCGGTCGCAAACGCTACATGCTGCACAGGTGCCCCAAAACTATCGGCCAGAAATGACCCCGCAAAAGTCCGGTGGCTTTCAGCACCGTTTAGGGTGATCCGAAATGCGTCTGATTTACCTTCTAGCGCCTGACTGCGCACCAACCCATCGGGGTCGGTAACATCGACCATTGCTGCTTTTTTCATGTCAAACAGCGAAGTGTAAAACAACGACCAGCTTAGCATTTCATCATAGGTCATGGTCTGAGCGACATGATCAATCCGCGTCAGGCCAATACCCTGATCAGCTTGTTCAACCGGTTTAAATTCGGCGGTCCAAACATCCGACAGCGCTTGCGATCCGTCAAGAAAATGCAAAACGCTGCCACCCAGCCCCCGGATCGCCGGGATTTCGATCTGCCCTTGGCTTAGCGCTTGGGCAAATGGCTTACCACCAAGCGCCTTTGCGCGGGCTGCAGTGTTTGCAGCGGAACCGACCGACAGCCCGATGTCATAGATGCTCGTCCCATGCGTCAGGAAGATAGACGCGGCAAGGTCGGCGGTTTCTTCGTTGATAAGAATGCGAATGTCGCCCTGCTGCCAAAGAGTCAGCGCCTTGGAAATATGCTGGCCGACTTGTGCAAAGCCTAGCCCACGCAAAAGCGCCTCAAGCGCGCGTGCTTCTTCTCCGCGCGACGCAAATTCGATAAAGGCCACGCCCTGCACATCGCCACGCGCAGGAAAATCGGCAATATCCACTGATATCGTAGGCTCTGCGCGGCGCACGTCGTCCATCAGGTTCAGCAAAGACCGATACCCATCACGCGCGACGCTTTTTGCGCTGCCACCGCGAAACTGGTCGTTGAAAATCTCAAGACTGATCGGCCCGCGATAACCCGCTGCCATCACCGCCTGCGTGAACGCTAGTACATCCAGATCGCCTTCGCCCGGCATGTTCCGGAAATGCCGCGACCAATATAGCAAATCCATTTCGATACGCGGCGCATCGGCGAGCTGTACAAAGAATATCTTATCTCCCGGAATCCGGCGAATGGTATCCGGGTCAATCCCCCGCCCCAGCGTATGAAAACTATCTAGGATCAATCCGATATTTGGATGATCTGCGCGACGCACGATTTCCCACGCGTCGCGATGGTCATTCACGTGGCGGCCCCAAGCCAGCGCCTCGTATCCGACGCGAATACCGTGTTTGGCGGCAACTTCGCCCAATGCTGCAAAATCATCGGCCGCGCGATCAATCCCACCCAGATTTTCTGGATGAACAGATGAACAAAACAGCACTAGGTCAGTACCAAGTTCCTGCATCAGTTCAAACTTTCGCTGCGCGCGTTCAAACGCTTTGGCGCGCAGTGGATCTGGCAGACCTTCAAAATCGCGGAACGGCTGGAACAGCGTGATCTCAAGCCCATGATCCCGGATCATCCGTCCGACATCGGCTGGGCTGCCATCATCCGCGATGAAGTCTTGTTCGAAAATCTCAACGCCACTGAACCCGGCTGCGGTGATCGCCTCTAGCTTTTCACGCAGATTTCCCGGGACCGATACGGTGGCAATGGACGTTTTCATGACGGTTCCTAACTAGAAAGAAGATCATCGCGTAGTCGTGTTTCATCAACCGTCTGACCCGAGAAGATGCGCCAAGCATGCACACCCTGAAAAAAGAACAGTTCCCATCCTGAAATGACAGTCAGGCCTTGGGCCGCTGCATCATTGAGAAACTGGGTATTCACGGGCGTGTAAACTGCATCAAAGGCCCATTTTGCATGGGCCATCGCAGTTGACGGTAATGGTGTCCCATCATACCCGACCATGCCAACCGGTGTACAGTTTATCAGGCCTTCGGCACCGTCAGCCGCGCCGGACGCGTCATCAGAAATGGATATCTTCATGTCGGGGGCGATAGGCTTTAGGGCTTCGGCCAATGCTTGGGCTTTGGCAGTATCGCGATCAACCAATCGCAGCTCTGTGGCACCCAGTTTTGCAAGCCCAAAGGCAACAGCGCGCCCAACACCACCTGCACCAATCATCAACACCTGACCCGGTTTCACATCTTGGCGAACACGCTGATAGGCGGCCATAAACCCTGAGTAATCAGTGTTATGCCCAAGCGCAGCGTCGCCTTCGAAAACGACGGTATTGGCTGCACCAATTGCCCGAACCAGCGGGTCATCAATCCGCAGGGCCGGCATAACGCGTTCTTTGTAGGGGTACGTCACGTTAATCCCGCGATAGCCACCGGTTTGGCAGTATGTCAAAGTTTGCTGGAATGTCTCGTTTCGGTCCTTAGGCACCAACCGATCATAGGTAACAGCGATGTTGTTTTGATCACCGGCCAGCCGGTGCAGCAGCGGCGACCGCGACCGGGAAATATTATCCCCGATCAAGCCTAGACGAATATCCTTCATCACGCCTTTCCTCGCATCACGATGGATTTCGCACGGGTCCACAGCGGGGTCTGCGAGACAAAGATCAATACGACCGCAACGAAGAGTACCGTCGACAGAGGGCTTGAAAACAGCCCACCAAAGAATCGGCCAAGGTCTTCACGCTCTGAGATAATCGCACGGCGCCAGTTGTCGTCCAACAAACGTGACAAAATCACCCCAAGGATCACCGGCCCCAGCGGATAGCCATAGTGGCGCATGAAATAACCAAAGACGCCAAAGCCAAGCATCCAATACACGTCACTGATCGCGTTGTTCACCGCATAGGCACCAACGATGGATAGCAGCATGATCAGAGGGATCAGCACAGCGCGCGGCATCTCGACGATCTTGGTGAATAACCTGATCCCGGTCAGGCCAAACAGCAGCATGAAACAGTTTGCAGTCACAAGCGCGCCAACGATGAACCAGAACATATCCGGCTGATCAATCATCAACATCGGTCCGGGGTTTAGGCCGTGAATGAACAGCGCACCGATCATGATTGCCGTGACCGCATCACCGGGAATGCCCAGTGTCATCATTGGTATGAATGCGCCACCAACTGCCGCGTTATTGGCAGTCTCAGGGGCAACCAACCCTTCCATTGCGCCATCACCAAATGGACGCTCGGGTTCTTTTGTGATGCGCTTTGCGTGGTCATAGGCCATCAACGCAGCGATATCACCACCAGTGCCGGGCAACGCGCCGATGACAACCCCAATGGTTGAGGTTTGCATCGACAACGGCAGGTGTTTACGTACGGTGGCAAACGACGGAACAATCCGGCTGATCTTTTGGCGCACAGCGGTTTTATCAACGTGATGCAACTGCATCAGCGCCTCGGACACGCCGAACATGCCGATCATCACAGCGATAAATGAAATCCCGCCTTCCATTATCCGCAGGTCAAAGGTGAACCGTTCCGTGAATGTCAGCGGATCGCGGCCAACGGCACCAATCGCAATACCCAACGCGCCTGCAAAGATCCCTTTGACAAGGCTGCCAGTCGACAACGACCCGACAAGCAAAATACCAAGCACGGCAAGCAACATATAATCGCGCGGCTGAAACTTTAGCGCAAAGTCGGACACAAACGGCGCAGCCAAGGCAAGAACGCCGATGCCAATAAATCCGCCGATAAAGGACATCACCGTGGTGACACCAATCGCGGTACCCGCTTCGCCGCGTTTCGCCATCGGATACCCGTCCAATGCGGTCGCAATGGCCGACGGCGCACCGGGAATATTGAGCAAAATCGCCGTGCGCGATCCGCCATAAACGCCGCCCATATAGATACCAATCATTAACGAAATGGCCGGGTAGACATCCCATGAAAAGGTGAATGAAATCAGGATCGAAACCGCCATCGTCACCGACAGGCCCGGAATAGCACCGACATATACGCCAGCAAACGTACCAAGCCCCACCAGCATCAAAAGCTGCGGCTGCGAAAAGACCGTCAGAAAAGCAATCAACGTGTCCATCAGTTGGCTCCTCCGGAAAGGTCACGGAAGAATTGGATAAACTCGGCCTCGGGGACGATGCCAGCGGGCATCAAAACGGTAAACACAATCCGGAAAATCAACCAAATCGCCAGCAAATTGCCAAGCGATACGGTTAGTGTGAAGCGCCAACTGCGCTTTGACAGCAGCTTAATCGCAATAATCAAGAACAGGGCCGAGGTAGGCAAAAACCCCAGCGGGCGCAGCAAGACGGCATAACCAATCAGAAAACAAACAAACAAAATCACGACAATCGGCAAAATGTCCTTTGCCAATGTTTCGGTCGTAACGCGCGGCAGTGACGCCGTACGGACGACAACGATCAAAGCGCTGATAGACATGACCAAAGTGGTGGCCATCGGTATCGCGCCCGGCGCGGACAATGCCTCGAACCCGGAAATACCGTAGGCGTTCCATAGCAGCCCAACGCTGGCAATCAGCATGATAACGGCAAAGCCCAATTCACCCGGACGGCGATTACTTTCATATCCGCCTGGCGTGGCGTCGGATGTCCCGTCATGGTGATCGGGTTCTGGTGTTGTCATGATGTCCTCCCCAGGCCAACGGCCTGCTCCTTACGAAAAGGCGCCGCGCTTCTGGTTTGAAGGCGGCGCCGCTTTTTGTTCGTGCGACGAATTTAGCCGCAGCCCAGCTTATTCGCCCGGACGTGCGATGCCGAACTCTTCTGGGGATGCTTTGGTCAGACCAGCGTCGTCCAACAGCCAAGCCGTACCCTGCTGCCATTTGCTCAGGAATTCCTCTGCCTCATCGCCAGAAATACCCATCAGCGTAAAGCCACGGTTGTCCATCAGCTCAACAAAGTCAGCATTTTGGGCGCCTTGCGCATAGGCGTCAGCCAATTTGGCAACCACGTCATCAGGTGTGCCGTTTGGCGCAAACACACCAAAGAACGGACCCCAAGGAAGGTAGGTTTCATAACCTGCATTAAACGAAGTCACCGCAGGTACACCCGGCAGCTTGTCGTTTTCGGCCACATCGAACACCGCCAGCGGCTTCATGTTGCCAGCGCGAACACCTTCGATCGCAGCACCCAAAACAGCGGGCATCACGTCAATTGCGCCGCCTTGCAGGGCAGTCAGGGCTGGGCCGTCACCGTCATAAGGCACGGCGATCACGTCCAATTCGCCCTCAACTGTGTTGATCATCGCTGTGACCACAGATGGCAGACCACCTGGACCAGTCGCACCAAAGCGTACTTCGCCGGGGTTTGCCTGAACATATGCGATCATTTCGGCATAGTCGTTAAATGGCGCGTCAACATTCGCCACCAACAGTGGCGTACCACGTGCAAGAATGCTGATCGGGGTGAATTCAGAGTAATCCTTTTCGCCCAAACCCATGATCTTATAAAGCATCGGGTTTTCGGCACCCATCAACAGCGTATAGCCGTCCGCATCCGCGTCAGCGACATAGTTCAGCGCGATTGCACCAACAGCACCTGTCATGTTTTGCATGACAACCGTACCACCCAGAACCTCTTCGGCATGCGGGGTTACTGCACGCATCACTGTATCAGTAGAACCACCAGCACCCCATTGGATGATGCCTTGGATCTCTTTGGTTGGGTAATCTTGTGCCTGTGCCGCACCAAGGCCTAGTACCAGCGCAGATGTTGCGCCAAGGATAATACGTTTCATTGGGTCTCCTCCCTTGAATAACCTGCGAACGAAATACGCGATTTCGACCGTCACAGGCAATTATCATCGCGCCTTCACCGTAACGTCAAATGCTGTTTTGGCGCATATGTTAACCTTATGTTAATTTAGACTATCTTCGCGCCAGTGGTCATGCGACTCTGACAACTCTTTGGCGAACTGGCGGATCGCAAATTCCGCAAAGTTGGACATAACCCTTCCTTTCTTTGCAACGACATAGATCGAAATCGGGGTTGTCTCGACGACGGGGCGACGGACAAGGCCCGGCATATAGACCTCTGCCACGGAAAACTCGTCAATTAGGGCAACACCCAACCCGTGACGGACAAAACTTACCACTGTCTGCGCAAAACGACCGCGCATTGAATAGTTAGGCTCGATCCCCGCTTCGAGAAATGGGCGGGCCATAATCGCGCCGTATGGGTCGGCAGGGTCCACACCAATAAGTGGCTCTTGCGCAAGCTCGGCGATGGTCACAACATCCTTTTGCGCCAGTGGGTGACCCTCGGGCAGGATCGCAACGATCTTTCCTGCTGCAATTTCCTTACTCTCAACACCCGGGTTACTGACCGGGGAACTCATGATCACGAACTCTCCCCGCTCAAGAAGCAGGTAATCCGGGGTTTCTTCGATTTTAAGAAGGTTGAGATCAACAAACAAATCAGGATAGCGTCGGCGCACCGTGCGAATAGCACGCGCCGCAATGAATTGCGCGACAGACGGCGCACACGCAATAGAAAGCCGCACATCCTCGCCCTTCTTCAACGAGGTCAGCGCACTCTGAAGGTTTTCGACGCCCTTGTAGACCTCGCGTATCTGATCAAACACTGGCCCGGCCTCGACCGCAGGAACGAACAAACCCGCGCGACGTTCAAACAGCCGAATACCCAGCGACTCTTCTGTGTGCTTAATCAAGCGACTAACGCCCGGTGCAGAAACGCCCAAATGCTCTGCAGCACCATTAATCGTACCGCGCAACATAACGGCGCGGATCATTTCGACCTGACGCAAAGTGATTTCGTGCATTGGCATATCCTCCCGATGCACGCTTAACATTAGGTTATGAAATGCACAAAAAATATATCTGACGTTATTCGATGGACCTGCTTAAGCGTTTTATCCCGGTAGGGGCTGATATGCAGAATAAACGCGAGAAATGTTCACGCTAGCGCCATTGTTTTGCTAAGGGTGGTTTACTTCGGAGTCATCGGTATGAGGTGTGGCGGCAAAAACCATGGCAGACCTAATGAAATCTTTTCACGCATTGCGATAAGTTATTTCTTTGTGGTTCATCAAACGCTGTCCCAGATGCGCATTCGACAAAAGCGCGCCTCCACCGTCGACATTGGCGCCATAGATGAGCGTCATTATCGGCTAGCAATTTCGTAGGTTTCAGGCGTCAACCCAGCGATCTCAAGGATCAATTTGCGCCGCACGGCTTTTGCAAAACTAGCCCGGTCCTCGGCTGTCACCATAAAAGATCCGGGGCCACCGATGATGTTATCGGCATAAAGCTGTTCTAGGTTGGCACCAGCGCGTCGTCCGTCTTCTGGTCGTAGGATTGGCAAAGCGTTGATCGTAATGCCTGCTGCCAGTACCTCATCCCTGGCCAACAAGATCGGTGGTCCCGATGAATTGCCCATGCTGTCGCCAGAGAAATCGATCACTTGCCGGGGCGAGAAGATGTCGTTCTCTTCGATTAAACGTTTGCCTTCCAGCAGTGCTGAACCAATGGCGTTGCGTCCAAAGGCTTGGCGCGGCGGTTCCAGAATGGCCTCGGCAAAGGCGGCGGCGCTTTCGGCGTCATCCACGATCATCCATTCAGCCACAACGACCTGATTGGTGGCCCACTCGACATAGGTGATTGCTATATTGCCATAAAGCGAACCTTCGATGGCATCCAGAACCATCGGGTCTTGAATGGCGTCAACGTAGCCTTGACGTTGAAAAATCAGTTCGGCTTGATCAATGGAACCGGAGGCATCTGCCAGCAGAACCAGTTCTAACCCAACCTCCGTTTCCTGCGTGGCAGCGGGAAGGGGGAGAGAGATGAAAAATGCAAAAATGAAATGTTTCATGACAGTCAGCTTACTCAGCTTAAGCTGCATGACAATGGCGTGTAGGTTCACTTTTTCTGGCGACACTTCGCTGCGGGCGAATGAAGAGCGCGATCTTGAGTATTGCCGCGAATGCCTGGCCCGAGCCTATAGTGCGTAGTACTGCATGAGAAACGAATGGCGGCTGGTGTGGTCCGTCCATAATGATCGTCTTGTTGATCGTTAGTAGTCGTGTTGCACGGAACACTTGGCTACCAATAACTCCATCAATAGTATTGTTTGGAATGCATGCTGATCACCACTTCCAAATTTGCCGCTGAATAGCCCCTAGTATTGTAGACGCTTTCTTCCCTAATTTTGAGGCAAGGAGGCTGTTATGGGGAAGCCAAATTTC